>TARA_R110000737_G_scaffold2923_8_pt1 | contig 419352 bp, 342 predicted proteins | sample TARA_R110000737 | Tara Oceans TARA_R110000737 (sample SAMEA4398027) | marine metagenome | biome: Polar Biome; feature: [SRF] surface water layer (ENVO:00010504); material: water (ENVO:00002006), including particulate matter (ENVO:01000060) such as... | depth 5 m | reverse complement strand
GATCGGCCCCTCCAGCCGATCCATGGTTGGACTGTTCGCCCCAACCGCCCGCGTCGGTGAGTTCTTCGGACTCTGGGGCATGACCTACAAGCTCGCCGGAGCCGTCGGTGTGCTCTCCTTCGGACAAGTCAAAGCATGGATGGGAGACGCCCCCGCCCTCGCCCTGCTCACATCGTTCTTCGTGTTCGGACTCATCCTCCTGATGTCCGTCTCCGTCCCCAAAGGCATCCGAGCCGCCAAACAGGCAAATCGGCAAGCCCGCAACGCCGCGCGCGTATGATCCGACCATGAGTGCCATCGATACCAACAAAGCTATGCCACAACGCCCTATCTGGGCCTACCCCGACGAGAACGGACGCTACGGCGAGTTCGGAGGCGTCTATGTCCCCGAAACCCTCCACGCCGCCCTCGAGCAGCTCTCGGACACCTACGCAAAGGTCCATGAAGACCGCCCCTTCTGGGAACGACTCGACGATCTCAACCGCCTCTTTGTCGGTCGACCAACACCCCTCTACCGCGCCCCCGGTCTCTCCCGCCGCGCCCGTCAGATGGAACAGAATGCCGACCTCGGCGCCACCATCTGGCTCAAACGCGAAGACCTCGCCCACACCGGGGCGCACAAAATCAACAACACACTCGGACAAGCGCTCCTCACCAAGAAAATGAAGAAGAACAGAGTCATCGCCGAGACCGGCGCAGGACAGCACGGCGTCGCCACCGCGACCGCGTGCGCCCAGCTCGGACTCAAGTGCGATGTCTACATGGGATCCGAAGACATCCGCAGACAACACCTCAATGTCGTCCGCATGAAAATGCTGGGTGCCAATGTCATCCCCGTTGACTCCGGTTCCAAAACACTCAAAGACGCAACCAACGAAGCGATGCGCGACTGGATGGGATCCGTAGACACCACCCACTACATCCTCGGCTCCGTCGTCGGACCCCACCCATTCCCCATGATCGTCCGCGATTTCCAGTCCATCATCGGACGCGAAACCAAAGCACAATCCCTCCGCAACTTCGGACAAATGCCCGACGCGATCGTCGCGTGCGTTGGAGGGGGTTCCAACGCCGCGGGAATCTTCTACCCATTCGTCGGTGAAGACGAAGTCAAAATGGTCGGTGTCGAAGCCGGCGGTCGCTCAAGCGAACACGGACAACACGCCGCCCCGCTCTGCCACGGCAAGCCCGGCGTCCTCCACGGCTCAATGAGCTATGTCCTCCAAGATCAATACGGCCAAACCCAAGATGTCCACTCCTGCAGCGCGGGACTCGACTACCCAGGTGTCGGTCCCGAACACAGCTTCTGGAAAGACCAAGACCGCGTCCAATACACCAGCGTCACTGATGACCAGGCTCTTGAAGCGTTCCTCTGGTGCTGCCGCGACGAGGGCATCATCCCCGCGCTCGAATCCTCCCACGCCGTCGCCCACGGCGTGGTCCTCGCGTCCACGATGCCCAAGGACACCAACCTCATCATCAACCTCTCAGGACGAGGCGACAAAGATGTCGAAGAAGCCTCACGCCTTCTCGCTGACAATCTGAAGTAATCACAATCTCGCTCTAGCGAACCGGACGCGCAACCAGCGAACGGACCGGACGCGTAATCCGTTCGACCCTGCTGGTGATCCATGTCAGCACACCAAAGACCGTCCGGATCCGCAACCGGAGCCGTAGACGACGGAGCTGGGCATCGTCAGGATCATGCCGAAGCGCTTGGGTCAACCAGTAGCGAGCACGGATGTACTGCCCCTGCCGGTAGTACGCGAGCACAAGGTTGTGCATCGCAGGCACGAAGCTCGGACGATACTCAAGCGATTTCTTTGCCGCATCAATCCCCGCGTCGTACTGCCCGTCTTCAAGTGCCGAAACGCTCAAGCCGTGGTACGCCTTATGCGATGCCGGAGCGATTTCAAGGAGCATCCCGAACACCCGCTTCGCTTGCCGGAGCATGCCCGCTTCTACAAGCGTGCGTCCGAGTTCTTCAAGGTCTTGTTCGTCGTGAGCGATCGGAGCTGGTTTGGATTCGACCTTTGATTCAGCAGCCGGACCACTCGCAGACCCACCAATACCACGCCGCGTTGTCACCTCGACAAACCCAGCAGAATCCTGAGCCGGCGTCACCAGCGAGTTGATCTCTTTATTCAACAGATCACGAACCCGAGGCAGGTCTTCCTCGCGCCCACGCTGCAACAGCGTCTTGGCAAGCCGCGTGCGAGCAGTCGCGTAGTCTTTATCGAGCCGGAGCACCACATCAAAGTGAACCAACGCATCGGGAAGCTTCCCCTCAACTTCCGCAAGATCCGCAAGCGAGAAATGGGCATCCGCATTGTCCGGGAACAACTCCAGCACCCGCCGGAACTTCTCTCCCGCTTCGGTGTACCGGTGCATGTCAATCAGCAGCTCGCCAAGCTCAAGCAAAGTCTCCGGATCACCCGGATCAACCCGCAGCTCCTGCAGGTACAGCTGGCGAGCGCGTTCAAGACGACCAAGCCGAGCGTACGCGCTCGCGAGGTGCGCCCGAACCCGAGGCAACTCAGGATCAAGCCGAGCCGCTTCACGCAAACACCAGACCGCACGCTCATGATGCTCGGTCCGCTGCAGCGTCTCGCCCATCACCGCGTATAACTCAGGATATTCAGGATCGATCTGCTGACCGACATAGAACGCTTCTTCAGCCTCTTCGTACCGCTCAAGATCAGTCAGCGCCTCGATCCGGTGCACCACGATCGCGACATTCATCGGCTCAATCTTCTCCGCGGCATCCAGCCACGCGAGCGCGAGTTCCGGTTTCGATGAACGGATCATGTTCACCGCAGCAAGCAGTGTTGAGTTCGCGTCCGGTGACGCATGCTCCACATTCAACTTCGAGCATTGCACGAACGCCTCAGCCGCCGCATCAAACCGACCCGCGGCCTCCAGCGTCAGACCAAGATTAAACTGCCATTCCGCCTGATATGGATTCAACGACAACGCCTGCCGAAGTTCGACTTCCGCCTCGTCCCAACGCCCAGCATCGTAATGCTCGTGCGCGAGTTCAACATGATGTTCAGCATCAACCCAATCGTTCATGTCTGACCAACCATCATCCTTTCCACATCCATACCGAGACCTACCGTCTCCTATACGACCAAATCCTAACCGATACGACTCACAAACTCAATACCACGACCACGCCTGGCAGGGTTTTGATCGTAAAACTAACCACTATTTCTCCAAAAAGCCGACCAATAATACTGGGACCCGATGCGCAACACCATTCAATCCACATCCCGACGAGTCTCCACGCTACTCGCCATCAGCGGCACCTGCGCCATCCTCACCGCCTGCTCCAACCAAAGCTCAAAGGGATGGTTCAATCTCGGCAAAGACACCCCACAAGCCCCTCAAGCCCAGACCACCCAAGAAGTCCCAAGCGATCAACAACAAGCGATCGACTCACAGAACACACAAACCCCCACAGAATCTAAAGATTCATCACTCGACGATCCTCAATCCGCTCTCCAACAGGTCGATGAACCAACCCCGGTCGCTACCGACCCCGCTCCAGAACCACAACCCGCCGTCCAGCCCACAACAGATGTGGACGAAGTTGTCCGGCTCTACCGCCGACTCCATGTGGAAATGGAGCCCACCTCCCGCTCCCAACTGATCGTCGAACTCCTCAACGACCCCCGCGAGCGTGTCCGCTTGCTTGGATTTGACCTTGCCTCGCGTGATCTCTCCTCTGGCGCGACACTCAGCGCCGATGCCGCCAACGCCGCAGTCGATCTACTAAGCGACCCACTCCCGAGCGTCCGCACCGGTGCCGCCCGTCTCATAACCCGACTCGCACTCCCCGACGCGATGACCTTACTTACCAACGCGCTCAGATCAGAAGAAAATCCAACCGTCGCCGAATCCATCCTCCAAGGCCTCCAACGCTGGCCAAACCCCGACGCACGCGACGATGTCCTCCACTGGTACCAATCCACAGGACCTGTCCGCGCCGCCGCTGCAGCAGCCGCATGGGGACTCGCCGACCTCGACCTCTGGAACCGCGAGTCCGACGCCCCAGCACTCCGCGATGTCTACCAGTCCATCGCAGATGAGAACCTCACCGACGCAGACCTCAAACTCATCGCATCGACAGGCAGCTCAAGCGACATCGAACGCCTCATCAAACTAGCACGCGATCCAGAAAACCCCGCGCGATCATCCGCGGCCACCGCGCTCATCTACACCCCGCGCGGAGTAGACCCGCTCATCAGCATCGCGACAAGCGATCCAATCTACTCACCCACCGCCGCAACAGCCATCGAATATCATCGGCTTAATCCCGAAGGCATCCGACGCCTCGCCGCGCTCCCCTGGACCGATTCCCAAGCCCGCACCGACACCATCGTCCGCGCATGCGACCGCCTCGACCACGACCAACTCGCCAGTTCCGTCCGGCTTGCCCGCTCAGACAACACCATCGACGACACCCTCTCCATCAGACTCCTCAGCCGCCTCGTCGCCGGCGCGCAGACCGTGTCCTCCAGAGCCGTCCCTGGCGTCGTCATGCTCGCAGGTCTCGAACTCAACAACCAACGCCCCGACCGCGCCATCGAAATCCTATCTCTCCTTCCAGATGCAGGCATCGACCCCGACAGTGCCCTTCAAGCCAGCACCGCAAAGGTCACCGCCCACATCCTCCTCGCTGAATACGACCAAGCCGCCGCGCTCGACCAATCTGCCAACACCTGGATCTCCGCAATTGATCTCCAGCTCAATCCGCAATCCAAAGTCGATATAGCCAAACAGATCATCACCCGCGACCTCAACCTCACCAGCGACCAGCGAGTAACCGTCGAAGCGCTCGCCGAATCCGCAATCCCGACCCCGCCCCAAGACGAATCTGAAATCGAAACAAACTCGCAACCGGAGTAAGCACCATGCCCGCCGTCCTCTTCGCCATCATCGCGGGACTGTGCTGGGGGATTGGCGAAGTCTGCGCCAAAGCCGTCCTCCACACCGGAAAGATCGGTCCATTCGCCGCCGTTGCAATCCGAACCTCCCTCGCGCTCCCCCTCATCTGGATCGCGTTCTGGATCGCCCACAAAGCCTCCCCCACCAAAGCAGGCCAAGGCGTCGGCGCCCTCACCCCCAAAGAATGGCTCCTCCTCCTCGGCGGCTCCGGACTCCTCGCCGGCGCCCTCGCGATGATCGCGTTCTACATCTCCATCTCAATGGGTGAAGTCTCCCGGATGAAACCAATCGCCTTCTCCGTCGCCCCCGCGAGCGCCGTCCTTCTCGGAGCCCTTTTTCTCGGCGAATCACTCACCCCCCGCAAACTCTTCGCCGTCGCCCTCATCCTCGCCGGCGTCGTGCTCCTCGGTCTCAAGCCCACACCCAAACCAACACTCCAAATCGACGAGAATACCCACCAATCAACGCCCCCCAGTCCCTAGTATCCACCAACCGAGTAGTCTACGATAGAGACCACTCCTCAAGACCCCTTAGGATCAAGCCGCCATGACCAGAGACGAAATCCTCGACACCATCCGCGAAATCCTCGTTGACGCCCTCGCGGTGGACGACGACGAAGTCACCCCCTCCGCGACACTCATCGGCGACCTCGGTGCCGAGTCCATCGATATCCTTGACATCACCTTCAAGCTCGAACAAGAGTTCGGATTCAAAATCGCTCAAGGCGAGCTCTTCCCCGAAGGCATCACCCAAGACCCAGACTATGTCCAAGACGGCAAAGTCACCGCCCGGGGCCTCGAGATGCTCAAAGAACGAGGACCACACTTCGACATGGCCGCCCTCGAAGCCGACCCCTCCGTCGAGAATGTCCGCAAGATCTTCACCGTCGATGCACTGGTCAACTTCTGCGAGCAAAAGCTCCAAGCCGCCGCCTAATCACGACTGACCGCGAACTGAGGTACACCCATGCGATGGATGTGGATCGATCGGGTCATCGAACTCAAACCCAAAGAACGCCTCGTCGCGATCAAACACCTCTCCATGGCTGAGGAACATCTCCACGACCACTTCCCCGCAACCGCGACCAGACCACAACTCCCAGTCATGCCCATGTCCCTCATCGTCGAAGGCATGGCCCAGTCCGCAGGGATCCTCGTCGGTCACGCAAACGACTTCAAAGAAAAAGTCGTCCTCGCAAAGGTCGCCAAAGCAACACTCACCAAAGACCCCACCCCGGGATGCACCCTCCGCTACACCGCGACCATCGACCGCTTCACCGACAACGGCGCCTCAACCAAAGGCACAGTCGATCTCTACCGCCCAGAGACCAGTTATCTGGACGGAGAACTTGCACAACCCGAACGAATCGGAGAAATCGATCTGATTTTCTCCCATCTGGATCGCAACTCCGCCGGGACGCAGTATCCTAAGGAGAACTTCGTGTTCAGTGATTCCTTCCGCACCATCCTCCGAACCAGCGGCATCGAATCATCGTTCTAATCCAGTATCGTCCTAGAATCAGCCGATACGAGCACGATCAGACATCAGGAGAGCAGCATGACCGTTAGCACAACAAAGACAACCCGCTTCCTCATCGCCACCGCAATTGTCGCGACCAGCATGATTGGCTTGACCGGAATGACCGCGTGCTCATCCTCACGAGAGATCGACCGCACCGAACGCCGACCACACACCGCTCACCGCGGCGTTGCCTACAAACGACTCATCCTCACCCTCAACGAAGCCAACGCCCTCGCGTTCCGCGCTGAGGAATACGCAGAGCTCATGTATGAGTCAGACGAGGTCGACGACAAAACCAAAGAAAAAGCGATGCGTCTGGTCGATGACACCAAAGCGTTTGCCGACGACATCGAATGGTCACTCGCCAACAACCAACGCATGACCTGGCACCGCTCGGAAATGAACAACCTCTGGGGCAAGTTCAAAAAGCTCTACCCAGAAGACAAAGACTACGCCAACGGCTACACCGAGTGGTCCGTCCGCAAACCAACCCCCAAACTCCGACTCAAGTTCAACTACGACGACAACTACGGCATCGAAAAAACCAAACCACGCTGGGACGACCTCCAACCCGTCATCCGCGAGTTCTACGAAACCGAGTAAGCAAGACAATCAATCCAACCACAAGAGCCGGATCAGATCGATCCGGCTTTTTTAATTGTAATCAATCCCGCTGAGCCCACCCTTCGTCCACCGGAACCGGAGATCCCACTTCTTCAACTCCCCAAGCCCACCCATCGGCACCGGGAAAGTATCCAAAGGCACATACCGCTGTTCCCAAACTCTTGTCGGATTCTTCTCGTCATACGCCGAGCGTGCATCACTCGTTTCCTCCTGCCGAACCGAACCATCAAAGAACGCAAGATTCACTTTCGCCTCGGGATACGCCGCATAGATCCCCTTGGGATCACTGAACCGATCAAACTCCTCATACATAAACACCTTCTGCGACGGGAACTTCACCTCCGTCATCCTCCGCCCACCAAGCGGCTCCTCAGATTCCCCCTTCACCAGATGATGCGGCGACTCCGCCGAGGGGGTGTACTGGGGATCAACATCATCAAGCCACGCATGAGGCACCACCTGATACGAAGACCCAAACGCCCACAACTGCTTCACCGAATCCTCAAGCCACATCGGATCGGTGTCATACCCCGCCTCGCTCGGCATCCCCTTCCCATACGGCACATCCGAATCAGCATCCAGATACCCAAGCGGGTTCTCCTGCCAGTTGATCAAGTTCTTATCAAACGGCGAAGCCATAATCGGTTCAGGTTGCCGATCGGTCAGGTAATCAAGCAGTACAAGATGCGTATACCGATGAGAGACATTCATCATCCATGAGTTCTGTATCGCTCCCCTGCCCTTGATTCGTCCAGTAGCTCTCATAAGAATATTCTCAGCTTGAGCTCCTCGAGATGCCAAACTTGATTGATTTGGGTCCGCAAGGTTGTCTGAAATACTTCTTAAACTGATGTACTGCGACTCTTTGGTCCATTTGAAATAAAATATTTCCTCATCGCTATCCCCTGCATAGTTCGCCGCCCCCATAGTCAAAGTACGAAGGTTTGCCCTGGACTCATTCCCATTAGTGTTGATTCGCGGACTCCCCATCGCTGGCAAAAAAATAATAACCAATACGACAACTACTACTAAAATCGCAAACAACTCCCAAATGGTAAACCCACTCTGAACTTCACCACTCATCGTGTCCCCTTTCATTCGGATTCAGCACGCATGAGACCAACCCCACATCACAAGCCCAGCATGCTCCATCGAACCTATCCGTCCAACACCAACACTGGTTCCATCAGACTTCCATCAACAACCGCCGAATCGTCTCAGGCGTCTCCCCCTGCCCCGTCCGCGCACTCAACAACGCCGTATGCCCCATCGCCAAAACTGAAGCATGATCGACCGGCGACCGCACAGGACCCACCCCAGAACACAACTGAATCAACTGCTCCGTCAACCGAACCGATGACGGATCAACCCCCGGCTCCATCTCCGTCGAGTACGAATCAATCTCTTCACCGGATGCATCGAGCCGAACAAACCCACCGTCCCGCACACGGATATCCCCCTCATCGCCGAGCAGCGTCATCATCAACCCCGACCGCCCAACCTGATCCGACACCTGCACCAGCACCCCGCGTCCATCGGTCATCCGCAGATGCGCCGCCATGATCCCATGCAACCCACGCAGCGACTGTCCCGGAAGCTGATGCAACCCATTCACACTCGCGCTCGCCCCACCCTGATACGAAGCATCAATAATCTCAGGCACCCCCACCAGCGTCCGCACCAAATCCATCGCTTCAAACACCCGCGCCCCGAGCGACCCATACGCCTTGGGGGCGCACAACGAAACACTCATCGACCGGATCACCCCAAAGGTCTCAAGCGTTGCCATCAACTCATCAATCAACCGCCCCCGCCGAACCATCGGCACCACTCGCACAAACTCCCCGAACGCGCCCGTGTGGATCGCATCCGTCCAGCTCGTCCCAGAGATCACCGTCGCCTCCCCCGGGATCGGTTCCATCGTCGCCACCGCGACCTCCCTGCTGTGCGCCAACTGCAGATCCCCCAGATCCCCTTCCAGATCAGCATGCCCAAACCCACCCGGCGAAGCAAGCAGCACCAGATCGGGATTCTCCGAGCTCAGCATGTGCCTCAGGTCATCCTGCACCCCGCACCCAAACCCCTGCGCCACCGCCCCAGACTGCGCCGCAACCGGACACCCAGCACCAATAACCTCGATCCCCGCCGTCGACAACACCCCCGCAAGCATCTCCACCTGCTCAGGAACCGCCCACACCATCGCACTTGTTGAAGCCCGATTTGTACTCATAACCCCATGATACCTAAAAAATAAGCACCCTGCACACCATTCCGCCGTATAATCACCACGATGCAGCAAGGCGGCTGCTCATGAATGGTCAACATCCATGGGAGGAAAGTCCGAGCACGACAGGACACGGCGGTGGGTAATGCCCACCCGTCTCAACACCCGACCGATCGAAAGATCGAATCGGCGGCTGGAGACGAGGGAAAGTGCCACAGAAAGTAAACCCCCGATGGCCAGGTAGAACGGGCTTCCAGCCCGTTTCCAACCAGCACAGGGAAGGGTGAAAGGGTGCGGTAAGAGCGCACCGCTCGACTGGTGACAGCCGAGGCAAGGTAAACCCCGTCGCGTGCAAGCCCAAGCAGATTCTCTCGCTCACGCGTATCCCTTGTTCGGGGACTGAAGAATCGGGTAGGGTGCTGGGAGCATCAAGCTCCTCATCGTACTGGCAACAGTGCGAGCAGAGAAATAGTCGCCCAGCGAAGAAGGTCCGGTCGAGCCCCCGTCATAAGGAAGGCCGGAAACCACAACGCGGACAAAACTCGGCTTACCAGCTGCATCCAGCCGCAAACGCACCCCTTTGGGAATACCAAAGGGGTGCGGCCTTTTTTCAACTCAGTCTTTACTTCTCAACCAACATGCTTCGGATCAAACGCGTCCTGAAGCGCATCCGTCAGCACATTAAATGCCAGCACCAGCACGAACATAAAGAATGTCGCCGCACCGATCTGCCAGAAGAACCCCGCCACAACCTCAGGCTTGCTCTGCGAAATCATGATCCCCCAGCTCGCGCCGTTCTTCAATCCCAGCCCAAGGAAGGTCAGCACAACTTCACCCTTGATCGCGCCAATAAACAGCAGCGACATGTTGATGAACATCAAGTGCGAGGTATTCGGGATGATGTGCCGAGTCAGGATCCGCCACTTGGATGCACCGAGCGCCTGCGCCGCCTGCACATAATCCAGCGACCGAAGTTTCAGTGTCTCACCACGCGTCACACGGCAAGGCCCAATCCAATAAGTCAACGAAAACGCGACATACAACGGAATCAAGGTCCCCTCAAACATCGACCCCGTAAACATAAACGCGAGCACAACAAGCAACACCAAGTACGGAATCGACGAGAAGGTCGAGTACAACCAGATCACCGCATGATCCGTGATCCCACCGAAGTACCCCGCCGCCGCACCGATCAACGATCCGAACAGCACCGCGACAAACGATACGACCACGCCCACCTGGATCGCAACCTTCGCCGAGTACAACGCGCGGAGCATAATCGAACGCCCTTGCTGGTCCGTCCCAAGCATCAACCGGAACTTGTAGACCAACCCACCAAGCCCACTCGGGACCGGATAAATCTCAGTCAAGATCGGCTCCAGATCATCAAGCGATTGATATACCGCCGCATCAATCCCAGGCCCAGCGTCACCGACCGCCGCTGCAAGCTGCTGAACAACCTCAGGATCATAAATCGGATCCATCGGCGACATGTCAAACGCCGCGTCCATCGACTCCTGCAGCGACCCTGTATCCACCGCCGCGACCGGATCACCCTCCGGTGCCTGCGCGGAATAGTCCTCGATCAACACAAGAATCTCATCGAGGGTTAGCGCAACCTCTTCAACCGCGATTTCCCACGCTTCGCTGCCAACCTCGTTGGACTCAATCGCAATCTGATACGCCGTCAGCTTCTCGATCCCGATCCCAATCTGAGGCAGCTTATCACGGAGCAATCGCATCCGCACCTGCCGCTCAAACACTTCCTCAGCATCGCCGTACCGAGCACGCAAATCCGCAATAGGCCAATCCGCGATCTTCCGTTCAGCGAGCGAAACCGACTTGCGAATATCATTCTCAGACCGCGCTTCGATAGTCCCGTTCCCCGCTTGATCAAGCTCATCGAACATCTTGGAAATATGTTCAAAGTAGAACCCGACCTGCTCCATCCGCTTGCTGGACTCAGCATGAATGCCAAACCCAAGCTCGTTGCTCGCCCCGACCCGCTCAAGCGTCCGCTCCGGAAGCAACGCCCCCATGATCGGGCTCTGCCGAAGATCAAAGGTCTCCGTCGTCTTCCCAACCCACGACACAAACTGCATCGCAAGAATCCAAACAAACAGCAGCATGTACAGCGAGATGATCCCCGAAGCGATCATCGCGCCCCGGTTCCCCATCAGCTTCCGCATCGCGGGAGACTCATTCATTCGATCACGGATCTTGCTCATGACAACCTCACCCGTGGATCAACAAGTGCGTACAGCACATCAGTCAGAATATTGGAAGCGATAAACAACGCCGCAAACAACGCCGTGAAGGTCTGGATCACCGGGAAGTCTTTCGAGTTGATCGCGTTAATCAGCGTCCGCCCCATCCCAGGAATCCCGAAGAACACCTCGATCAAAATCGACCCCGTAATCACGAAAGGCAGCGAGATCATGATCCGAGTAATAATCGGGATCATCGCGTTCTTGAGCATGTGCACAAACATCACCCGGCGAGTGCTCGCACCCTTCGCCTTGGCGGTCCGGATGTAATCCTTCGCCGATTCCTCGACCATCACCGCACGATAGAACCGCGTGTCATACCCAAGAGCCACCACACAGTTGATCAACACAGGCAGCATACAGAAACTCACCCAGTGACTCGGGCTGAAGAAGAACCACTGGCTCTCACCCGCCGACGCATCAACCGCAACTTCAAAAGGCCAACCATCAATCGATTCACTCGGGACATACGCACCAAAGTACTGCCCCAAAATAATGTACACCAGCACAGAAATACTCATCCCGATCACCGCGATGAACATCAACGAACGATCAATCGCCTTGCCACGATTGAACGCCGAAACAAGACCAACACAAATCGCAATCGTCGCTGTAATCACCAAAGTCGGAATCGTAATTGCCATCGAAGGAGGCACCGCATTGAAGATCATCTCCGAGACTGGGAACCCCTGATCCCAGCTCCGCTCACTAAAGTCGAGCGTCACCAGTTTCTTGAGAAAGATCCCATACTGGACAATGAACGGCTGATCCAGCCCCATCTCTTCGGTCAACAACCGAATCTGTTCCGGTCCCGCATTCTTCCCAAGCTGCGCCGAAACCGGATCATTGACCCGCAGCGCAAGCATCAGAATAAACACAATCGCAAGAAACACCGGGATGTTGTACAGCGTTCGCCGGACGATATAGGTCCACACAGGTCCACACTCCAAAGTCAGTCACAGATCCCCACTCAACAACGAGCGCAAGACCCAAGAGCCCATCATACGGCCCTCACTCCCGCTTGGAGTCGTCCACATCCAGATACTTGAACCACCCGTAGAACCGCTCAGTTGGCTTGCAGTTGAGCAACCACGGACTCACCAAGTAGAACCGCTCGCGAGCCATCCCGCCAACATACGCACAGTCATCGAGAATCATGTCCCGCATCTGCGCGTAAATCGCTGTCCGCTCGTCGCTTGGCTCCATTGTCAGAATCTTATCGTACAGCGCGTCAAACTCAGGACGCTTGTAGTTGTAGTGATTCGATCCCGGCGATTCGTTCGGCCCATAGAAAAGCGCAAGATTATTCTCACCATCCGGATAGTCACTCGCCCACGCAAACCCAAAGAACGGCGCCTTCTTCTTGTTGATCGCCTCAATCAGCGTCGAGAAATCCAAGAAGACCGGGTCGAAGGTGATGTTCACCTCCGCGAGCTGACGCTTCACCATCTCGCTCACCGCATTATTGAGCGCATTCTGACTCGTGTAGAATCGGATCGCAGGCAGCCCCTTGCCATCTGGATACCCAGCTTTCGCAAGCATCTCGCGCGCCTTGGCTATATTCCGACCACGAGCCGCAGCCGCCGAAACCCCACCCTCAGGGTGTCCATCCAGACCGGGAGGGATCGGTCCGTCATACACAATCCGTCGCCCGCTATAAAAAGTCTCGTTGATCTCGTTGAGGTCAATCGCATACGAAATCGCACGACGCAGCGCACGCTTCTCAGCCGTGTACCCACCGAGCAACTCGTCCTCCATATTGAACCCACGGAAAGTAAAGTCCAGCAGCTTATCAGAGTGCGGCCGCATCCCCTTGCGGAGGTACGCCTCTTTCAACTCCTTCGAAGACCGATCAAACGCTTCCTGGAAGTAGTCCTCAGGAACCTGTGTATACCCAAGATTCCCCGCATTGAACTCCAGCCACATCGGCTGATCCTCAATAAACATCGTGAACTCAATCCGGTCCACAAACGGCACCTGCTTGCCCGCAGCGCGATGCAAACGCGAACGCATATCCTCACGCGTCCACTGATCCCGATCCGGATAGAACACCTCGTGGTAGTTCGGATTCCGATTCGCCGTCAACGACTGCTTTGGAACCCAGGTATCCAGAATAAACGGCCCCGTCCCCACAGGATTCCGCGAAAAATCCTTCCCATACATCTCAACCGCTTCATGAGCGACCACCGAAGTCTGGAACATCCCCAGCACATACAAGAACCGATACACGGGCTTGGTCAGCACAATCTCAAACTCACGATCATTAATCTTCCGGAACCCCGGGACCGGCGCGTCATAGTCAAAATCCGCAGCCGCGTTCTGAGCATCCTTGTACTCATTGAATCCCAGAATCGCCCCATCGAGCAACCACCAGTTCTCAAGCTTGTACTGATCATCCGCAAGCCGCTTGATCGAATAAAACACATCGTCAGGCGTAATCGCGCGTCCCTTCCCACCCGGGAAGCACTTGTTGTCATGGAAGTACACGCCCTCTTTGAGCGTGAAGTGCCAAGTCGTCCCCCCATCCTCACTCGTCGGCATCTCCGAGAGCAGCAAAGGCTCCATCTCCATCGGATTCGCATACTGATTCGTCAGCAGTGTCTCATAGAACTGAGCACACGCCATGTTGTCGTAGGTCGTCGATCCCTCAACAGGATCCAAACTCTTGGGACCATCCGTCCGGATCGGCAGTTGCATCACCTTCAGAGCGTCCTTCTCAGCCGCGACAGCTGATCCACCACCCAGAGCACACATCGCCGCCAAACCCAACGCCACGACTTTCCTCGAAATCAACATACAAAATTCCTCCTTGGTCCAACCCAGCATCCGCCGAGCATTGATCAGTGTCCACATCCTATGCGAACAACCCCGCAAACCTCAAATCCCACCAATCTCACACCAAAACCGCGCCAATCACCCCCGACCTGACGATAATTCCAAAAGATATGCCAAACACACCCACCGAATCCGCCACCGCCACCCATGTCACCCGCGCCAACGCTGCCATAAGTAGTGATGCAGGAACAAGTTCTACCTATCTGACCTTCGGCGGATGCAATTACCTCGCCCTCGCGCACCACCCCAAAATCATCGCCGCCGCCCAAGCCGCCCTCCAAACCTTCGGCCTCTCCACCTCCGCCTCCCGCCAAACCACCGGAAACGCCCGACCACACGCCAACCTCGAAGCCGCACTCGCACAGTTCACCAACGCCCCCGCAGCACTCCTCCTCCCCGACGGATACACCGCCAACCTCGCCGCGCTCCAAGCACTCAAAGCACAAGGCATCCAGCACGCCCTCCTCGACACCCGCGCCCATGCATCCCTCTACGACGCCGCCAAACTCGCGCAGATGACCATCCACACCTACAACCACCTCGACGCACACCACGCGTCCCAGATCCTCAACACCCTCAACGAACCCGCCGCGATCCTCACCGACGCCGTCTTCACAACCGATGGCGACCTCGCCCCCGCACAACAACTCGTCCAACTCCTCGACAACCAACCCAACCAACCCAACCAACCCAACCAACACCACCTCCTCCTCGACGACTGCCACGGATTCGCTGTCCTCGGTAAAGATGGCCGAGGAACCGCCAACCACCTCAACATCACCCACCCAAACCTCATCATCACCACCACCCTCCTCAAAGGGCTCGGTTGTGCTGGTGGTGTCGTCATCGCAAGCAGCGAACTCGTCGAGTCCGCGATCAACACCTCCACCGCCTACATCTGCACCACCCCCGCATCCCCCGCCCTCGCCGCTGCGGGACTCACCGCGCTGCAGATCCTGCAGTCCTCCCCCGAGCGTCACCAACAACTCCAATCCAACATCACCCACACCCGCGCCATCCTCAACGCCCTCGGCATCACAACGCACAACAACCCAACACCAATCTTTGCCTTCACCCTCGGCACCAAAGAAGACATGGAATCAATCGAACAACAACTCCTCGATCAACACATCATCCTCCCACTCATGCACTACCCCAACGGCCCAGCCCCCACCTACTTCCGCCTCTCACTCAACGCGGACCACACCCAAGACCACATCAACCAACTCAACGCCGCCCTCACCAACGCACTCAAAGTCCAACACGCATGACCCCACAACATTCTCCACCAACCGAAGAACTCCAAACCCGACTCGCCTTCGCCGCAACCAACATCATGCCCTGCGCCAAACTCGCGCTCCAATGGTTCGGCAAAGACACCTTCACCCCCGACCACAAATCCGACGGCACACCCGTCACCATCGCCGACCAAACCATCGAAACTGAAATCAGAAACAGAATCACAAACGACTTCCCCAACGACGGCATCCTCGGCGAAGAGTTCCCCGACAAAGACGGCACCAACGAATACCAATGGGTCATCGACCCCATCGACGGCACCATCTCCTTCGTCCAAGGTATCCCACTCTTCGGAACCATGCTCGCGTGCCTCCACAACGGTGTCCCCGTCCTCGGCGCGATCGCCATGCCCTGCCTCGACGAACTCGTCTACGCCGCCACAGGTCTGGGATGCTTCCACAAAGTCTGCGATGACGCCCCCAAACCCGCGCGAGTGAGCAGTGTGGACCGCCTATCCGACGCCCTCGTCATCACCACCGCCCTCACCTACTTCACCACCCCACAACAACGCGCCCTCTACGAACAGATCGACACCCAGTCTAAACACACCCGAGGCTTCCCCGACTGCTACGGCATCGTCCTCCTCGCAACCGGTCGAGTCGACGCCGTCATCGAACCCAATGTCGCCCTCTGGGACATCGCCTCCGTCCCCCCCATCATCCACGAAGCCGGAGGAATCTCAACGGACCTCGCGGGCAGAGACACCGTCCACACCAACTCCCTCCTCGCCGCAACACCAAGCGTCCACGCAGAACTGCGTCGCTTAACCACAGCTCACATCAGTTAGCAAGGGTGCAAACCAAATGGAACTTAAATGGAATCACCACCTAAACAAATCCGGCTAGAAGACAAAGAGTTTACATATGACGGGAATGGACGATCCGATCATAGATGGATGACTGGTCCTGAGTACGCATACAGGTGCCATATTTGCGGCACAAGCCTTCGAATCATTGCAACGGAGTCCCCATCCTCTTGCAACTGCGGGGCAATGCATATCGATACCGGTCACGGTCGATTCGGGCATAAAGACGGCGACAAAGTGATTCAACGATATAAACTTATACCGACTTCATACCCCTAACAACTATTCAAATACCTAATCGACCCAACCACCACTTCATCAACGCACCTTGCTCCTCGCCCACCACCCCATACGCTTCGCACATCAATACCCCAAACGCAATCACCGCCTCCGAATACGCATTCTCCATCTCCTCCCCCGGGCCTCCGGGGGAGGTGGCCGCGCAGCGGACGGAGGGGGTCTTCTCTTGAGTATTGCAAACACCATGCAACCGCTCAAACGCCGCCGCCCCGCGATTCCAACATTCAAAATCACTCGGTAGCGGCAGCTTCAAAACCTGCTTCGCGCTCATCTTCAACGCATCGGCATGCATCGCCGCACCACCAAAGTGCCGCATCGCATGCACGCTGCACACCGGTGATCCAATCGCCGCACCAAGTTTCCAAACATCAACCCCATCTGGGTGCCCCGACTCGCCGTCTTCGGCGCAGTCGGGACGAGTAACCATCACCGAAATCATCGGCGTCACCGCCGCGTACTTCCCACCTCCAGCACCATCCGAATCCACCAACGCCTCAACCACTTTCGTCTGCGTCGCCACCAGCACCTTCTCAACCCCCCGCGCCCCCACCCACCGCGCGAGCCGAGCATCATCTTCCATCAACCGACGATTCACCCGAGGCGATTCCCACCGCCGCTTCAAAATCCGAGTCGCCTTCGTTCCCCACATACACCGCCCAAGATCCACCAGCCCCGTCGTCAGCAGCGCGATCCCACCATCATCATCCCCATCTTCAACAATGTTCCCTTCAAGCCCGTAATACTCATCCCGAAAGTCCGCCGTCGCCGTCGCCACATCACCGACCACACCCGACGACCGAACCAATATCTCAGGAACCCCCATCGTCACCGCCGCGATCGACGACCATGTATCGAGCGACGCCAACCCCACCCCGTCCAAAGACATCGCTGGATACGCAACAAACACACCCGACGAATACCGCTCAATCCGATCTCCCGCGCCGCCGACGACAACACACGGCGCACAGGTGTACACGCTCGCATCCCCGAACACATGCTCATTGGACACCCACAACGATTCGAGCCACCCCATCTCCGCCGCCCGCTCCCGCGCATGCGCCCCGCCCCGCGTCGCCACCACAGACTGCGGCTGCACCATGCACACCCGCCCACCATCCCGCGCCATCTGCAAACCAAGCACAAAGAACGCCGATGCCTCATCCGTATATGTCGCCGCGCCGACCAACCCCTGCTCGCGCAGCAACTTCACGCGATCTCGCGACCGAGCCGTCCCCGATCCAAGCTGATTCAAAAACGGCGGATTCCCCACCACCACATCAAACCCACCCGCAAACCGATCCCGCTCCAGCAACGCATCGGCATGGACGATATTGGATCGCAACGATTCAATCGAAACCGATCGATCCCCCACCGCAAACCACACCATCCACCGACATATCTCCGCCGTGAGCGGATTCACATCCCCACCAAAAACGGACGACCGAACCACCTCGCCGCGCCGGTCACCGCCGCCAAGTTCGGTGACCCGATCAGCAATTCGCTTTGCCGATTCGATCAGAAAATACCCACACCCACACGCCGGATCGCAGACCCGCAACCGCAGCAACCGATCCACATCATCCCCGCACTCATCCAGCATCGGCGTCAACGCTCGATCCAACACATACCCCACCAACGACGCCGGCGTGTAGAACACTCCGCCCGACTGCCGATCCGAACCATCCTCTGAACTGAGCTTGAACTCTCCGCCCTCTATCCGAGGGGTCCACCCCATCAGCGATTCATCCACCGCGCCCATCTCTGGAGCAAGCCCTCGACATTCCTCAACGAGTTCGCCCAACCATTTCCCGCCAGCCAAGCCGAACTCCCGCCGCACAAGAGCCACCCAATCCGCTGACCAAATCCGATCGTGGTCCAATTGTTCCACGGGGAACAATTGGGATTCCAGGTCCATGCCGAGAACTGATCCGAGCGGATCATCGTGGGTCATGATTTCGTCGAGCATTTCCACACGATCGAGGATGAATATTCGCTGGAGTATCACTCGCAACTCAAAATTGAGTCGAAAAACATCAATCCTGCTCGATTCTGGGTGCCCAGATAACAAGGCGGTTCCCAATCGTTCGATTGCGGACTTGGCGCGTTGGGTTCGGTTGGTTGAATCAGACATCGCGGCGGGCATAGCGGAGCATACCCGATCTGATTACTCGTCGTTGGTGCTGATGACGCGGACCTGGCAGAACTGGCGGTGTCCCATCGGTCCTGAGTGGTACGAGAAACCGGAGTGGCGGGCGCCGACCCATGGGGTTCCCTTTGCGCCGCCGATCGCTTTGTTGACGCCGATCATGCCGGCGGTGAGTTGGCGACCGACCTTGCGAGCGAGTTGTTCTTCGCCGAAGACCACGGCACCGAGTCCGTACTCGGTGTCGTTGGCGAGTTTCACCGCTTCGTCAGCGCTGCTGACGGATTGCACGCAGACGACTGGGCCGAAGGTTTCGACGACCATGATGTCCATGTCGTGGTTGCAGTTGTCGAGGAGGGTTGGGGCGATGAAGTTGCCTTCCATCGGTTCGTTGCCCATGACGACTTTGGCGCCCTTGTCTATCGCGTCTTTGATTTGTCCGAGGACATGTTCTTTTTGTTCGCGCATCACCATTGGGCCGATGCGGGCGGACTCGTCGTGGCAGTCGGCGACTTTGAACTCGGCGATCTGTTCTTTGAGTTTGTCGATGAACTGGTCTTTGATGGAGTCTTGAACATAGATGCGTTCGGTGGAGACGCAGACTTGTCCGCAGTTGCGGAGCGAGTTGCGGACGCCGTACTCAGCGGCTTTGACGAGGTCCGCGCCTTCGAGGACGATCAGTGGGTCTTTGGAACCGAGCTCGAGGACGAGTCGCTTGAGTCCCTTGGCGGCGGAGGCCATGATGTGTTGGCCGGCGTTTTTGGAGCCGGTAAATGCGATCATGTTGACATCGCCGGCAACAAGTGCTTTGCCTTGATCGTCTTCGCCGTGGACGATTTGGAGTACGCCTTCGGGGAGGAACTGGTTGAGGATTTTGACATACTCGTCGGCGATGAGCGGGGTTTGCTCTGATGGTTTGCAGACCACGGTGTTCCCTGCGACGAGTGCGGGGACGATGGTCCAGTGCGCCATGAGCATCGGGAAGTTCCACGGGGTGATGGTGGCGCATACGCCGTAGCCATCGTAGTAGACGGTGGATTCGATGCCGTTGCTTTTGAGGATTTCTGGTTGGACGGCGTCGGCGACTTCTTGGGATTCCCAGTCCATACGGGCGGCGCATCCTTTGACTTCGCCGATGCCTTCGCTGATGGGTTTGCCTTGCTCGAGTGAGAGGAGTTTGCCGAGTTCTTCGGCTCGTTCTTCGAGGATCTTCCCGGCGGGCTTGAGCATGTCGGCGCGTTCTTGTGCGGAGAGTGCTTGCCAAGCTGGGAGTGCGGCGTGTGCTTTGGCGATGATCTTGTCGATCTGCGCGACGGGCGTGATCGGGACGGATCCGACGATTTCGCCTGTGGAGGGGTTGTAGGAGTTGAGGGTGTTGGTGTCGGTTTGTGTTGGCATGGTGGTCATTGGTGATTGTAGGGGGGATGAGGGGCTATTTGTACTGTTTTATTCGATGATTCCTGATCATCATGGATCCGAGGGCGACACCCGCGCGATTATCGAGAGTCCGGTTACCACCAAGTCAATGCATTTGGAATGAACGTGTGAAGCATTAACAGAGCAAAGAACTCGATCAGAAATATGACAAGCAAAAACCTGTTGAGCTTGTTGAGATCGGTTGCCCATGAAGGCATTCTGTATTCATTACTCTTTTTCTTTATCGATCTACGCAGGAAGAATGTCGGGAATAGAAAGAGGAATGCAAATATTCCGATCACCGGCATCACAAAATACGCAATAAACAGTGCGCCGATTGACAAGTAGAACATGAACTCTGTATTGAATGCGTCTGGTCTGGGATCATACGGGGTCGCGCACTCAGGGCATCGTTCGCTTGTTTTTCGATCATGTAAGTCATAACCGCAGTTGTGGCAGTCCGTGGATGGCAAATTTGTATTCATTTCGCTGTGGCTGCAACTAGAACGATGAATGAGTCTTCCAGTTCTTCTTGGGGGTCTTGGATGGGGTTGATGTAAGCGTTGCCTTCGTCGTCGATGGCGTCGGGGAGTTTGGCGTAGCAGTTGATTGATTTGAATCCGGCTTCTTGCATCGCGTCTCTGAGTTCGGGGACGGACCAGAGGCGCCAGTGGTAGGTGAAGGCGTCGTCGTATTCTTCGGTGATGTTGCCGGCGTGTTCGATTCGGAAGTGGATGACATCGGTGACCATCCCGGTGAGGGGGTCGGCGTCGCGTTGTTCCCAGGTGTATCGGCAGAGTCTTCCATCACCCATTGGGGTTGGGCGGTGGACACCTCCGAGGGTGAAGGAGCCTTCTCCGCCGTAGGTGTCGCAGAGGAATGTGCCTTGGGTTTGTTTGAGGCGGGCGTGGGCTTGTTTGAGGTAGGTGACGAGCTCGGCGCGGGTGTGGTGGTATCCGATGGAGAAGTTGCCTACGAAGATGATGTCGGCGGGGTTTGATGGGTCGGGTTGTGCGTCGTTGACATTGGCGAGGTGTTTGGTGATGCGGGGGTGGTCGCCGTGCTTGTTGAGGGCTTCTTGGTCGAGGTCTGTGGCGATGGCGCGGTGGTGTTCGGATTGGGCGACCCATTGGTGGGAGAGGACGGAGGTGCCTGCGAAGTCTTCGGCGAGGACGAGGGGTTTGTTGGCGTGGATCGCGCTCAAGAGGGGGATGCAGGCTTCTGGGTTTTGGACGCAGAGTTCGTAGAGGTCGTGTTTGTCGAAGTGTTTGATAGATGTTGAGTCGCTGTTCATTGATGCCTCGCTCTTTATGCATTCACATTGTTGGCAAATATACTGATGAGAATTGATCCGACAATGAGCATGACAACCATGATCGTGCTTAGCGTGAATCCGATGATGCCACAAACATTTCCAAACTTGGTTGGCGTGAGACAACTGAACGGCGCACGCCCTGTCCGGATCGCATCACGCACTTTCACATTGTAGATGATTGCTATGAGCCCGATCACGGCTGCGACAGACATCCATTGCATTGTATTTCTTGATGGGAATCGAACGATTGTCAGTATGAAAATCAACAGGGAGAGTATTCCGGTGGAGATGACGACTGCGGCTTTGTTGCTGGACAGAGCGGTTTGATCGACGAGGCGATTTATGTCGTTTCCGCATTCTGGACAGGTGTCACCGAGCTGAAATCCTGATAACTCATACCGACACTTGAGGCAAAGAACGAGTGGCGTCTTGCTTTCGTGGGACATGGGTTATTCGCCTGGGATGTAGGAGATGGTGCCTTCCATTGGGGAGGAGGCGGTGGCGTAGCGTTTCTTGGGGATGCGGCCGGCTTGGTAGGACTGGTGTCCGGCTTCGCATGCTTTGCGCATGGCGTGGGCCATCATGACTGGGTGCTGGGCGTGGGCGATGGCGGTGTTGAGGAGGACGGCGTCGGCGCCGAGTTCCATTGCGATGGCGACATCGCTTGCGCTGCCCACTCCCGCATCGACGATGACGGGGTAGTTTGGGTCGTTCTCTTTGAGGAGGTCGAGGCAGAGGACGATGTTGTTGTGGTTGAGGACGCCTTGTCCGGATCCGATCGGGGAGCCGGCGGGCATGACGGCGGTGGCGCCGGCTTCTTTGATTCGGAGGGCGGTGATGGGGTCGTCGCTGGAATAGCAAAGGACATTGAATCCGTCGGCGGTGAGTTCTTTGACAGCTTCGATGGTGCCTACGGGGTCTGGGAGGAGGGTCTTTTTGTCTCCAAGGACTTCGAGCTTGACCCAACTTGCGCCGGGGTTGCCGAGTTGTTCGAGGAGGTCGCGACCGAGGCGGGAGACGCGGATGGCGTCTTGGGCGCTGAAGCATCCTGCGGTGTTGGGGAGGATGGTGTAGCGATCGAGGTCGATGTATTCGAGGAGGGATTTGCCTTGGTCGTTGAAGAGTCGCTCGCGACGGACGGCGACGGTGATGATGTCGGCTCCCGAGGCGTCGAGGGACTGGGCCATGGATTCCATGGTCGGGTATTTACCGGTCCCGACGAGGAGGCGGGAGTTGAAGGATTTGCCTGCAATTGAGAATGGGGAGAGGCCGGGCTCGGTGGATACAGTCGTGGTCATGGGCGATTCTACGCCTTGGACTGGCGGATCGCGCGGTTAGATTTTTTCGGATCTGCGGGCTTCGGAGTATCGCTGGAGCGATTCTTCGATGACTTCGTGGGCGCGTTCGACGGGCTGGATCTCGTCGACTTCCACGGCTTTACCTTCGAGGTTTTTGTAGTCCTCGAAGAAGCGTTTGAGCATTTTGAAGGTGTGCTTGGGGAAGTCGTGGATGGTTTTCATGTCCTCGAACTCGGAGTCGTTGATGAGGACGGAGATGATTTTGTGGTCTGGTTGTCCCTCGTCCATCATGGTCATGACGCCGATGGCTCGGGCTTCGCAGATGCAGAGCGGGGGGACTTTTTCGGTGCAGAAGACGAGGACATCGAGGGGGTCGTTGTCTTCGGCGTAGGTTTGGGGGATGAAGCCGTAGTTGGCGGGGTAGTAGACTGCGGAAGAGAGGACGCGGTCGAGGCGGAGCATTCCTGTCGATTTATCGAGCTCGTATTTGTTGGATGAACTCTTTGGGATCTCGATGATCGCGCGGAAGTGTTGCGGGAGCTCGAGAGATTGGATACCGGGTCGTACATCGTGCCATGGGTGCATCATGTTGGATGGTAGACCTAGTCGAAAGTATGTCCAAACTCAGGTGTTGGATGGGCGAGAGATTCACGCTTTTCTAACGCGGATCGTCCGATTACTCGCGCGAAGGGGTTGGATATGTTGCTGGAGAGCGGTAGCCGTCTTTGTCGTATGCGCGGATAGCGAATATCCAGTTGTCTTTGCTGAGGTCGATGGTGGCTTCGGTGACATTGCCGACATCTTTGAGTTTCTTCCAGTCGTAGTCGGTGGTTTCTCTCCAAAGGACTTCGTATCCGGCGGTATCGACTTCTGGGCTCGGGTCCCAGCGGAGGGTGGTGTCGTTGGTGAGGTCGGCGGTGATGATTCGTGCGTTGGTTGGCGACGATGGGGCGTTGGCGAGGTGGACGAGGACGGCGGCGTTGAGCTTGGTGACTCCGGCGAGGTAGTGGGCGTCTACGAAGTCAGCGAGGTCGCCGAATTGGGTGTCGTTTTCAATGCGCACATCTTGGTGCTGGTGGTCGTAGTTTTCGTAGACCTCGCAGAAGCGGACGGCGGGGAATCCGAGTTGGTTGAATGGGGTGTGGTCACCGCCTCGAAGGAAGCGGTCTGGGCGGAAGATGAGTTTGGGTTTGACGGGGAGTTCGCCGTGGAGCTTCCCGATTGAGTTGATATAGCGGGCGAGTTGGCGGGAGGGGGAGTCGGATTCTGAGCCGGTGGATCGGAGTTTGTAGAGGGCGGCTTTGAGTTGTTCGGGGTCGTCGAGGTTGACGAGGTCGAGGCCGAGTCCTTCGGAGAAGATGCGGACTTCGGTGGAGCCATCGAGATCACCGACTCCGGTGGGGTCTCCGATGGTGTCGTTGTTGAGGACAGCTCGGACATCGGCTCCGGAGTTGAGCAGGTCTTGGGCGTGGAGTTTGGCTCCGAAGAGGCCTTGTTCTTCTCCGGAGGTTGCCATGAAGACGACGGTGGCGTCGAGTGATTCTTTGCTGAGGACTCGAGCGAGTTCGATGAGGGCGGCGACTCCTGAGCCGTCGTCGTTGGCGCCTGGGGCTTCTGAGGTTGCGTCGAGTGCGCCTGATGCTCGGGAGTCGAGGTGGGCGAGGACATAGTAGAGTCGGTTGGTGGAGTCTGGGTTTGTGCCTGGGATGGTGCAGAGGACATTGACGATCTCGACTTGCTCTGGGATTCGGCGGCCGTCGGGTTCAACGGTGTGGGAGTCGAAGGTGACGAATGGTGCGGAGGAGTCTGGGCGGTTGTGTCCTTCGATGGCTTCTTCGAATGCTTGCTTGACCCAGCGCCTTGCGGCACCGATGCCTCGGGTGTCGGAGACCGTGTCTGAGAGCGTGTGGCGCGTGCCGAAAGATGTCAGCGCGTGGACATTGTCGATGAGTCGGGCGGGATCTACGGCTTCGATGGCTCTTTGGGGGGTATCCATGAGTGCTTTCTCGAGGTATGGGATTGAGCTGTCGCTGAGTCCGAGTTCTTTGGCGTGGTGGATTGCTTCGTCTTTGTTCATTTGATTGGTGGTGACGAGTTGCATGGTGTAGAGGAGGAGTGAGCGGGAACCTGAGCCGCAGTGCATGAGGACTGGGGTGTCTTGGTTCTCTGAGAGGACCAGATTCAGACCGAACGGTTCGGCGGCGGTGAGTTTGGAACTTGATACCGGAATGTGGGCGTAGACGAGACCCAGTTCTTCGCAGAGGGCGGCTTCGTCGAACTTGAGTCGGTCCATCTCGCTGTCTGAACGGGAACAGATGACCACTTTGCCTCCGCTAGCAGCAAAGGCACGGAGGTCTTCTTCGGTGGGTTGATCGGCGAAGATAACTCGTCCATCGCGAGGGTTGTCAGCGAAGGGGTCTTCTTGGATAACTGGGGTGATGGTCGCGTTGGTGATCTGGAAGCGGGAACTCTCGGCAGGAGTGTCTTGGGCGATGAGTGGAGCGGCGAACAGTGGGAAGGCGAGAGCGATGGCGAGTTTCTGTGCGGTTTGGTTCATGTGTTTGAGTATACGGGATTGCGAGCGGGGGTTGCTCTTGGTGTTTGGACGAGCATGACCTAGACTTGGACATGAGTACTCACACACAGAACGGACATCCGGGCGATCGATTGCGGGCTTTGATGGATTCGGGGGTGGTTTCCGCTCCCGGAGCCTTTAATGCGTTGGTAGCTAGGGCGGTTGCGGATGCTGGATTTGGAGCGGCGTATGTGTCTGGGGGGGCGATCTCGGTTGCTGCGGGGGTTCCGGATGTTGGGTTGCTGACGCTGGACCACTTTGCGAGAGTTGTGCGGGAAGTGGCTTGGGGGTCTGGGCTGCCTGTGATTGCGGATGCGGATACGGGGTTTGGGGAAGAGGAGATGGTTCGGCGAACGGTGATCGAGTACAACCATGCGGGCGGGGCGGGGTTGCATCTTGAGGATCAGGTGTTCCCAAAGCGGTGCGGACATCTGGATGGAAAGGCGTTGATCTCGGAGGATCAGGCGTGCTCAAAGATTGAGTGGGCGGCGAAGGCGTCGCTGGATTGTTCGGGTGGATCGTTCATGATCTGCGCACGCACTGACGCGAAGGGGGTTGAGGGGTTTGACGCGGCGGTTGAGCGGGCAAAGGCGTATGTCGATGCTGGGGCGACGATGATCTTCCCGGAGGGCTTGTCAAGCGAGGATGAGTTTGGGGCGTTTGTGGATGCGATGGGATCGCTTGGCGCGAAGAAGCCTTACATGCTGGCGAACATGACGGAGTTTGGGAAGACACCCATGATTGGGCTGGACCGGTTTGAAGAGCTTGGGTATGACCTTGTGATCTATCCGGTGTCCACATTGCGGATTGCGATGGGGGCGATTGCTCGCGGGCTTGCGGATCTCAAGGCGAATGGGACGATGGAGGGGCAGCTCGAGGGGATGCAGACTCGTGAGGAGTTGTATTCTTTGGTGGGGTACAAGCCTGGAACGGCTTGGGAGTTCTGATCGGCTTTTCGGTCAATCTTGATCAGGCGATATCTGAATCTGAATCTTCGTCGAAGTTGGCAAAGACTGGCGCGTTGTCTGCGTGGTTGTAGGGCTGGGTAGTTGTGCCGCAGGATGGGCAGGTGATGCCGTAGGTATTTGTGGATGTGCTTGAGAGGTCTGAACCGCATCCGGCGCAGGTGATCACAGAGAGTTTGGCGGTCATTGAGTTGACCATGGAGTAGGCGGCGACGAGGGCGACACCTATTGCGGGAAGGACTGGGATCGAGAACAAACCGACCACACCGATGACGGCGAAGGTCAATGCGACGAGGACTGCGAAGACGCGGAGGCGGAGTTTTTGGAGCCAGAGCATGCTTTGTCGATCTCCTGATCGTCTTGGGTCCTTGGCCTGATCCTTCGGGCCGGTGGATGGATTGTATCGTCTCGTTGGGTGATGGGACGGGAGATTTGGAGAAACTCTAGATGGGTCGGTAGAGGTCGATGATGTCTTTGAGTTGGTCGGGGTTGGGGAGGTGGTTGACCTGGATTTCGACGCCGTCTTGTCCGGAGGATGAGATGCCGATTCTGCCGACATTGGTGATGCGTTGGAGGAAGGTTTGATCGACTTGGATGTTGCGGATGTTGTCGTGGACGACTTCGGAGGAGGATTTGGAGAAGAATCCTCGGTGCATGATGGTGCGCTTGGTGGTGATTTCGAAGGATGCGGTGAGGCGGTCGAGCCACCACCAGACGAGGAGACCGATGCCCCCCACTGTGATGGGCGCGAAGAGGGCGATGTAGGTGTAGCCGTGGTTTCCGAGTTTGGTCCAGAGGAGACCGATGATTGCGGAGAGGACGATGAGGACGGCGAGTGAGAAGCGGATGGCGCGCGAACGGAACCAGCAGCGGCGGACCTTGAGGACTTGGGTTTCGGGTCCGAAGTCGGCGGGGTATCCGGCTTTGGCGGCGCGGTCGATTTTCTTGGAGTTGATTGGGTCGTCTGGATCGATTGGCGGGGTTTGACGGTTGTGTGGATTGGGGACGCGGTTGATGTCGCCGCAGTTGAGGCATTCGTGCTTGGTGCCCGCTTGGTCGTCGTCGAGTTCGATGAGCATGTCGCATCTGTCACAGTTGAACTGGATCATGTTGGCTCCGGGGTGTGGTTTTGTATTATAGGGAATGTGGGGCTTTGGTTTGCGTTACTTCAAGATACCACTGCGAGAAGGGGCATGGGATCGAACCTGAGTTTGAGTGAAAATCTGTTAAAAAAGACACAGGCGGGACGCCTGTGCCACGGGGTTTTGTGTTTGAAACGGGCTGGAAGCCCGTTCTACCGAGAGATGTTCTCGCAGTTGAGGGCTACGCGTTCCAGTTGCGGAGGGCTGGTCCGATGTAGGCGACGCGTGGGCGGATGAGGCGGTTGTTGGCGTGTTGTTCCATGATGTGGGCACACCATCCGGTGATGCGTGAAGCGACAAAGATTGGGGTGTATTGCGGGATTGGGATTCCCATGGTGAAGTAGGTCATGCCGCAGGGGAAATCGACATTTGGGTAGATGTTCTTCTCGTCTTCCATGATCTTCTGGACGGTTTCACCGAGTTCGAAGAGTTTGACGAACTCTTCTCCGCGTGCTTCGGCTGCTTTGCGTCCGAGGTTGTGGAGGATTGGGGCGCGGTGGTCGCCGTTCTTGTAGACGCGGTGACCGAATCCCATGAGTTTGCGTTTTTCTTCGAATGCTTTGTGCATCCAGTCGGTGATTTTTTTGGTGTCGTTTTCGGGTCCGATGTCGTTGCGGATGTCGGAGAGCATGTCCATGGCGGCTTCGTTTGCTCCGCCGTGGAGTTTGCCTTTGAGTGCTGCGATTGCGCCGGTGGTTGCTCCGTGCATGTCGGCGAGGGTTCCTGAGATGACGCGTGCGGTGAAGGTGGAGGCGTTGTAGTCGTGCTCTGCGTAGAGGACGAGGGAGACATCCATAACCTTCTCGGCTTCTGGTGATGGTTCGGCGCCGGTCATCATGTAGAGGAGGTTGGCGGAATGCGAGAGGTCGCTGCGTGGGGCGACGAAGTCTTTGCCTTCGATGCTGTTTTGCATGTGGCCGATGATGGTCGGGATTTTGGCGAGGAGTCGTTTGGACTTGCGGAGGTTGGCTTCTGGGGAGTTGTCTTGGCAGTCTGGGTCGAAGTGGCCGAGGACGGAGACGGCGGTGCGGAGGATGTCCATCGGGACGGCGTACTGGTTGTTGACGAGTTCGCCGGCGTGCTTGAGATTCTGCTTGATCATCTCGGGGAGTTCACGCTCTTTGATGAGTTCGGCTTTGAACTCGGCGAGCTGGGACGCGGTTGGTTTTTCACCGACGAGGAGGAGGTAGGCGACTTCTTCGAAGCTGGCGTTTGCGGCGAGGTCTGCGATTTCGTAGCCGCGGTAGATGAGTGAGGTTTGCTCGACATTACAGATTTCGGTTTCGCCTGCGATGACGCCTTCGAGGCCTTTGGCGTGGGTTGGTGCGGTGGTCATGGTTTGGTTCCTCATGTTGGGGATTCTTGCGGATCGGATCTTAGGCGCGGGACAAAAAAAGAACCCGGCCTTTTGACCGGGTTCTGAGGGTTTTCATGGGCCGATTGGGTTATTCGGCGTCTTTGAACTTGGCGTTGAACTCGTCGGCGGTGACTTCTTCGATCTTCGCGTCTTCGAGGATCTTGTCGACGGTTTTGTGCTCGCGGACTTGCTGGACGAGGGTCTGGGCTTGTCCGGACTTGATGAGCTCGTCGCGGAGTTGCTCTGGACGCTTGCCTTGCTGCATGGCCATCTGAACGATTTGGGCGTTGATCTCGGCTTCTTCGATTTGGACATCGAGGGATTCGGCGATCTTGTTCATGATGAAGAACTGCTTGAGCTCTGCTGTTGCTCGTGCGGCTGATGCGCTGCGGAGCTGGGCCATGTTTTGTTCGATCTCGGTTGGGTCTACGCCGCGGTACATGAGTTCCATGCGTTGACGCTCGAGAGAGCGGGCGGCTTGCTGTGCGGTGAGACCGGCTGGGAGTTCGAACTCGATGCTTTCGCCGAGGAACTTGAGGACTTGTTGACGCATGACGCCTTGCTGTTGAGCGACGGCGCGTTGGTCGAGTCGTGAGGTGACCATTTCGCGGAGTTGGTCTTCGGATGCGAAGCCGTACTTGGCGACGATGTCTGCCATTGGGGCGGGGACGATGGCGTAGATTTTGGTGACTTCGAAAGTGACGGTGAGGTCTTTGCCTCGGAGTGCTTCGACTTCGTGGTTTTCAGGGCCTTTGACCTTGATGGTGACGGTTTCGCCTTCTTTGGGGGTCTTGACCTGTTTGTTGAAGTCTGGGACGATGACGCCGAGGACCATGCCTTCGTCGCCTTCTTCTGGGATCTGAATGACGGCGCCGTCGATGTTGTAGTGCTCGGTGCCTTCTGCGTCGACCATGACGGCTTTACCGGTGAGGTAGTTGCCTTTGGCTGAGGTGTCTTGCTCGTCGAGGTCACCTTCGTTGATGGCGATCTTCTTGATTTCCGCGTCCACGATGCCTTCTGGGAGGGTGGCTTCTGGCTTGAGGACTTCGATGCCTTTGAGGTCTGGGAGGTCGAACTCTGGCATGACTTCAACTTCGACTTCGATGTGGACAGGGCTTCCAGCGGCAACTTCGATGTCTTCGAAGTATTCTGCGGGTGGGTGGCCGAGGACTTTGAGTTCGTTTTGTTCGACGGCTTCTTGGTATGCGGAGGAGCAGAGGCGAGCGCGGGTTTCGTCGATGACATAGCTGCCGAAGCGTTTTTCGACGAGGCGGCGCGGGGCGCGTCCCTTGCGGAAACCTGGGATGGCGGCTTCGTGGGCGACGGATGCGAATGCGTTCTCCATCGCTTCGTCCACGGTGGTTGCGGGGACATCGATGGAGATTTTTTTGCGGCAAGGGCCCGCGTCTTCGATTTTGACTGTGTTTGACATTTTAAATTGCCTTTTTGAGACACCTTCCCCTGTGAGGAGGGTGTGGTTGCGTGCGGGGCTGCTGTCGTGACCGCCAGCGCACGCCTGCGACCCGGTCCGACCCTGCTGAACTGTTCGGCAGGAGGATTATGGTAGACCGGGTATCGGCTTGGCGAGGTCCCGACTTGACGATCAAAAGTGTGGTTGGAGCGGATGCGGGGTGTTTTGGTGGCTAGGATCGGGACCACAGCCGAGGTGGCGGAATTGGTAGACGCGGCGGATTCAAAATCCGCTTCTGGAAACAGAGTGGGGGTTCGATTCCCCCCCCCGGCATTGCTTGTTCTTGGGTTGAATCCTTAGGATACGAGCGATTACCCAACACATACCACGGAGTCCTCCGATTATGACCGACCAACAGCCACAACAGCAGCAGGTTCAGCTTCGCATTGATGAATCGAAGATGAACACGACTTACGCGAACACGATCCGCACATCCAACACACATGATGAGTTGATCATGGACTTTGGGCTGAACATGCCGATGCAGACTCCTGGTCAGCCTCCGATGGTTGTGTTCTCGGTGGGTTCACGCGTGGTGATGAACTGGGCTGGCGCAAAGCGTTTGGCGATGTCGATCGGCGGCGCGGTTCGTCAGTACGAAGAGCGGTTTGGGGAGATTGATATCAATCCTGGGCAGCAGCCTGACGCGACTCCGCCGAGCGCGAACTGAATGAGTTGATTCGCATGCAGGAAGAATTCTTTGAAATTCGTGACTGCTGGGGCGAACTTGTCCATCTTGGTCTAGTAAAACAACAGTGACCCGTCTTGGCGAGGGCACTGTTTTTGTGTGCGGGGTTGATTGGGGTGGACGGGTCTGAAGCCGTGAAGGAGTTTCGAATGACGATGACGACTGATACGCCGCGGGATGAGTTGGTCCAACAGCAGGCCGAGCCGATCAATGCGTTGATCCGGGCGGTTGGGACTGTGGTGGTTGGACAGGAACAGATGATCCGGTCGCTTGTGATCGGGCTGCTGACGGGCGGGCATGTGTTGCTTGAGGGTGTGCCTGGGCTTGCAAAGACTTTGACGGTGACGACGCTTGCTGATGCGCTCCATGCGAAGTTTGCTCGGATTCAGTTCACGCCTGACTTGCTGCCTGCGGATTTGATCGGGACTGAGATTTACAATCCGAAGGAGGCGAGCTTTACCGCGCGTAAGGGTCCGATCTTTGCCAATATTGTGCTGGCTGATGAGATCAACCGCGCTCCTGCGAAGGTGCAGTCGGCGTTGCTTGAAGCGATGCAGGAACGGCACGCGACGATTGGTGGGGAGACGCACGCGTTGATCCCGGCGGGTGAGCCGTTCTTGGTGCTGGCGACGCAGAATCCGATTGAGCAGGAAGGAACCTATCCGCTCCCAGAAGCTCAGGTGGATCGGTTCATGCTCAAGATTAAGGTTGGGTATCCGACTGCGGCTGATGAGCGTTTGATTGTCGATCGGATGATCTCGACGATGGAGGCCCCCACTGTGCAGGCGATGATGACGCTTGATGAACTCAGCGCGGCGCGGCGGACGGTCAATGAGATTTACATCGATGACAAGCTGAAGGACTACATTGTTTCGCTTGTGCAGGCGACGCGTGATCCGGCTTCGGCGGGGGTGAAGTGGTCGATGGATATGGCGAAGATGATTGATTTTGGTGCGTCTCCTCGTGCATCGCTTGCGCTTGCTCGTGCGGCTCGTGCGAATGCGTTCCTTGAAGGGCGTGGGTTTGTGACTCCCAGCGATATCAAGATGATCGGGATGGATGTTCTACGGCACCGGGTCATGATCTCGTATGAAGCGGAGGCGGAGGGGATCACAAGTGAGGACCTCGTGCAAGAGGTGTTTGATCGGATCGCGATTCCTTGAACGGTTCCTTGAGCGATTCATTGGTTGAATCTGTGGTGAGACCATCATGATTACTGAAGAACTCATGCAGGCGGTGAAGCGGCTTGAGATCCGCGCAAGGCGGCGGGTGGACGATATGTTCGGGGGGTCGTACCACTCGGCGTTTAAGGGGCAGGGGATCGAGTTTTCGGAGGTGCGGGAGTATCAGCCTGGCGATGATGTTCGGTCGATTGATTGGAATGTGACGGCGCGGATGGGGCGGCCGTTTATTAAGCGGTTTGAGGAAGAGCGGCAGCTGACGATTGTGCTTGCGGTGGACTGTTCGCGCTCGACTGGGTTTGGAACGATTCGCAGATCCAAGCATGAGCTAATGAGCGAGGTCGGGGCGGTGCTGACTCTGGCGGCGGGGCGGAACAATGACAAGGTGGGGTTGTGCTTGTTTGGGTCGGATCATCTTGCGGATGGGAAGACGCTGCATGTGCCTGCGACGAAGGGGCGGCTGCATGGGATGCGGATTATTCGGGAGTTGATTGATGCGACGCCTGGGGACAATCAAGAGGACTTGTCGGGGGTGCTGAGCGAGATCGGGCGGACGCATAAGCGTCGGTGCATCGTGATTGTGCTCTCAGATTTCTTGTCGGGGCTGAATAATGAAGCGGAACCGAGTTGGGGACCCAAGATGCGGATGCTGGCGCAGAAGCATGAGGTGATCGCGATGCAGTTTACCGATCCGCGGGAGTTTGAACTGCCTCGGTCTGGAGTGGTGCGGATGCATGATCCGATGAGCGGGCGGCGGTTCTTGGTGGATACAGGATCGCGGAAGGTGCGGGAGCGGTACAAGGCGCAGGCGATGCGGGAGAATGAGTTGATTGTTTCGACGCTGCAGAAGGCGCAGATTGACCATCTTGAGTTGTCGACGGGTCGGGATTATGCGGATGAGTTGGTTCGGTACTTTCAGACGCGGGGGAATCGGCGATGAGTTGGGTTCGTGCGCTGGTTGTTGGGTTGGTTGTGCTGCTTGTCGGCGGGTGCGGGGAGGATGCACCGGTTGGTATTGATGACGACGCGGGTTTTGTTTCGGAGATTACGGAGCCGATGACTGGGGCGGGGTTGCGGGTTGGGGTGGACGGGACTTCGGTGGAGTTGACGGAGCGGGTGGTTGTTCGTGCGGAGCTGACTTGGGGTGATGGGGTGCATGTTGAGTTGATTGAGCCGGACTGGGTTGGTGCGGGGTGGAACGGTGTGGTGGTTGAGCCTGGGGAGGTTCGGTTTGATGGGGCTGGGTATGTGCAGGAGACGGTGTTTTTGCTTGAGCCGTTTTTGGGCGGGGAATATGAGGTGCCTTCGATCGGGATCCGGGCGAGTTCGGAGGAGGCGGGGAAGCGGATCGCTCGGCTTGAGCCGATTCCGGTCGAGGTGACTTCCGTGCTTGGAGAGTCGGATGGTGTTGAGCTTGCGCCCGCGATTGGGCTGGCGGCGATGGAGCCGATTGACGAAGAGAGCGGCGTGAATCTTGGGGTTTGGATCGGGCTTGGGGTGGCGCTGGTTTCGGTCGTGGTGGTGCTTGTCTTGGCGCGGCATGATGGGGCTGAGGTTGAAACGGTTGATCCGGAGACGGTGTTGATGGTTGCGTCGCAGACTGAAGAACTCTCTTCTGAGGACCTGGGTGCGTTGCATCGGGCGATGGTTGCGCTCGGGCGGGAGCATGAGGGGATTCGGGTGATTTCGCATGAGGTTGAGCGGGCGCGGTTTTCGGGTGGTGCTGTGGATCATGGGAAGATTCAGGCGGCGGCGAAGCGGGCGGTTGAGCTTTGTGGATTGGGGGCTCGGGCATGAATGCTGAGTTTGCGTATCCGTGGGTGTTCTGGTTTGCGTTGGTTGTCCCTGTGGTGTGGGTGGTTGGGCTGGCGGCGGATCGTCGTCGGCATGGGATTGAATCGTCTGTGCCTACGAGACTGGCGGCGGCTGGATCAAGCGTGCGGATGCGGGTGCGTTGGGTTGCCCCCCTGCTGCTTTCGATGGGGTTGCTTGCGGGGCTGGTTGCACTGGCGCGTCCTCGTGAAGCGATAACGGATACGAAGAGTTTACAGGAGGCGATCGCGATTGAGCTGGTGGTGGATCGGTCGGGGTCGATGAAGGAGCCTGCGAAGTTTGAGGGGGCGACGACGACTCGGCTGGAGGCGGTGAAGAAGGTTGTTGAGGAGTTTGTGCTTGGGGATGGAGACAAGCTCAAGGGGCGGCCTGGGGATTTGCTTGGGTTGATTGTGTTCGGGACTTATGCCGACACGATGATGCCTTTGACGCAGTCGCATGATGTGCTGGTGGATGCAATCCGTCGGGTCGAGCTTCCGAGGCAGGAAGCGGAGCGGTCCACGGCGATTGGTGATGCGTTGGTGCTTGCGTGCGCTCGGCTCAAGGCGTCTGAGGATTCGATGAAGAAGGATTTGGATGACCCGGACTTTGAGATCACGAGCAAGGCGGTGATCTTGCTGACTGATGGTGAGAATCGTGCGGGGGATTACTCTCCGAGTCAGGCGGCGCGGCTCGCGGCGGATTGGGGGATCACGGTGTACATTGTCGGAATTCGTGGGGGTGTTTCGAACCAGTTTGGGTTTGGCTTGCAGATGGGGCAGGAAGTGAACGAGGGGCGGATGGCGGCGGTTGCCGAACATACCGGGGGTGGGTTCTGGGGTGTGGATTCGCTGGATGATCTTGCGGAGGTGTACGCGACGATTGATGAGCTTGAACGGACGGAGGTTCAGATTTCGGAGACGACTCGGTTTGAAGAGTTGTACCACCCGTTTGCGGTGGCGTGTTTGGGGCTGTTGTTTGGTGGGTACCTCTGGCGGCTTGGGGTTGGCGGGGAGGTGGCGTGATGGAACAGTTCTTTGGATCATTCACTGGGACCGCGTTTGAGTTTGGTGAGGCGCGGTGGGTGCTTGCGGCTTGGGGTGTAGCCGTGCTGATTGTGATTGGGATGCTTGCGGCACGGATGCGTCGACGCGCGGCGCGGCGGTTTGCGGATTCGGATCGGTTGTCGATGATGCTTGGCAAACGGCGGGGGATGCTTGGGCTGATCCGCGGGGTGGTGATGGTGCTGGGGTTGTTGTTGATCGTCGGGGCGACGATGCGGCCTCGCGCGAATCCGCATCAGGAGATGACGGAAGCGAAGGGGCGGGACATTGTGTTCTTGGTGGATGTGTCCAAGTCGATGCTTGTGCGGGATGTGGCTCCGAATCGCTTGGAGCGGGCGAAGCTTTGGATTTCGGACATGGTTGCAGAACTCAAGACCGACCGGGTTGGGTTGGTTGCGTTTGCGGGGTCGTCTTCGGTGCAATCGCCGCTCACGACGGATCGGTTGTTCTTTGATTTGGCACTTGAGGAGTTGTCGCCTTCGGTGGTGGATGTTGGTGGGACCAATATTGGGGATGCGATCCGCAAGTGCATGGACATGGTGTTTTATGATCTTGATGATTCGGAGGGGGTTGCAAATCATCGGGATATTATTTTGATCACGGATGGTGAGGATCAGGAGTCGCTGCCGATTGATGCGGCGAGGGCGGCGGGGCTTGCGGGGATTCGGATCATCGCGCTCGGAATCGGCTCGGATGCGGGGGCGCGGGTGGTGGATGAGAACAATCGACCGGTGCGGCGGAACGGGGTTGAGGTCCGGTCACGGCTAGATTCGGGGACGCTTTCGAAGATTGCGACGGCAACTCCCGGCGGGGCGTATCTTGAGATCGGGACGGGGGATGTTGATCTTGCGAATGTGTATCAGGAGTTGATCGCGCGGGGGGATCTGGCCGTGGTTGGGAGTGCTTCGGTGACGCGGTGGGATGAGCGGTACGCGATGGCGCTGGCGCCGGGGTTGGTGTTGATTTTGATTGAGATGGTGTTGAGCAGCGTGGGGCTGCGGAAGGAGGCGGATTCATGAAGTTGACTCCGACCATGTTGATGGTGATGCTGATGTGCTTGCTTGCTGGGACTGCGTTTGGGTGTGGTGTGGAGCCCTCGTTGAGCTTGGAGTCGGCGATGAATCTGCAGTCGAGCGATCCGGTCTACGCGATCGAGTTGTATGACGAGGTTGTTGAGCAATCGGTGCTGGATCGGGAGCGGAATATCGCGGCGTTTAATCGTGGCGTGCTGTTGATGGAAGCGGAGGATGCCGCGGCTGCGGCGGAGTCGTTCCGGTTGGCGGCGCGGTATGCGGTAACGGAATCGCAGCGGCGGGATGCGATGTTCAATCTTGGGCATGCGCTCAACGGGGAGATTGATACGAGCGGCGAGATGATGATGGACCCGGAGAAGATCGGGGAGACGATCGAATCACTAGGCAGCGTTGAGCGGGCGTTTCTGGATGCGTCGCGGGCTGATCCTTCGTATGTTGCATCCAAGCAGAATGTCGAACGGGTGCGGAAACAGATTCTGCAGTTGAAAGAGATCAAGGAACAGATCGAGCAGCAACAACAGGACGCTCAGGATCAAGAGCAGGGCGAGGACGGGGAGCAGGGCGAAGGTGGAGAGGGCGGTCAGAACAGTCAGGGCGGGGAGTCTCGGAATGCGGCACAGAAGCTGCAGGACCTTGCGGATCAGCAGCGCGAGCAGGCTCAGGAGAGCGAATCGGCTCAGCAGAATCAGAGTGAGCAATCGCAGGAAGAACGCGGCGAGCAGCAGGAAGAGCTCAATCAGCAGACTGAAGCCATGAACGAACAGATGGAACATTCTGAGGCGGATTCTGAAGCGATGCAGGAACTCCAAGACGCGATGAAGGCGCAACAGGAAGCGAAGGAAGCTCTTGAGAAGGGGGATAACGAGACGGCGGCGCAAAAGCAGCAAGAGGCGGCTGATGCGCTGGACCGGGCGGCGGAGCGTGTGCAGGAGACTCAGCAGGAACAAGAGTCGGAGCAGCAGCAAGAAGGGCAGAGCGGTCAGGGTGAGGATCAGTCTGGTGATGGGACGGAACAAGAGATCGATGAGGTTGCGCAGCAGCTGCTTGATCGGGAGCGGGACCAGCGGGAGCGGCGGCAGGTGTATCGAGCGACGGGCAGGCCTATCAAGGTTGAGGAGGATTGGTAGTGCGAAGTTTCATGATGATATTGGTGTGCTTGGTGCTTTGGATCGCTCCCCATGCGGTGGCTCAGGAGGCTGCGGTGACGCTGGAGGCGGAGCTTTCGCGTACGCGCGCGTATCTTGGGGATACGGTGAGTTATCAGGTTTCGGTACGCGGGATTCAGGATGGGACTGAGCCGAGCGTTGCGTTTCCGGAGGGGGTTGTGGTTGAGTATCGGGGGGTGAGCTCGCAGCAGTTTACGACGATGCGTTCGATCAATGGGAAGCAGCGGTCGCATACGGATTCGTCGTATCGGCACAACTATTTGTTGACGGTGGTTGAGGAAGGCGAGCTTGTAATTCCTCCCGCGGTGCTGAAGATCAACAATCAGGAGTATCGCTCGAAGGCGGTGACCCTGACGGGGTTGCTCCCTGGGGAATCACTGGTTGATGTGCTTGAGGTTCGGCTCCCGGATCGGGCGGTGTATGTGGGTGAGTCGGTCATTGCACAAGTGACTTGGTGGGTTGGGGACAGGACGGGTGATTTGAACTTTGAGTCGTCGGTGTTCCCCGAGTCGATGCGGGTGGTGCCGATGGCTCCGGCGACGCGGTCGGGGCAGGAGATTCAGATGAGTCTGGCGGGCCAGCGTTTCTCGGCGTTCGCTGAGAACGGTGTGTATCAGGGGGCGAGCCGGACTCGGTTGCGGTTTGATGTGATGCTGACTCCAACGGAAACGGGGACTGTGGAGTTTGGACCGATGCGGGTGATCTTTACGCGGGTGGATGATTTCGGGCGGTCACAGCGGAAGTATGCGCAGTCTGATGTTGTTGATGTGCGTGTGGTTGGAGTGCCAAGCGGTGGGCGGCCCGATGGGTATCAGGGATTGATCGGGGAGTTTGCCGCTCAAACGGATGGTTCGAATACAAAGGTGAATGTGGGCGATCCGATCGAGTTCCGGTTGCTCGTGACGGGTCCTGATCCGATGATTGGGCTTGAGAAAACACTTGATGCGCAGTCGCTGGCGAAATCTGGGTTCCGGGTTTCGCCTGATGGTTGGCGCGAGGTGGAACGGAACCGGAGTGGGGAGCGGTTGTTCTCGACAACGATCCGTGCGACCGATGATTCGGTGACGCAGATCCCGGCGATCCGGCTGCCTGCGTTTAATCCGGAGACCGGGGCGTTCGAGGTGTTCGCTTCCAATCCGATCCCGCTTGAGGTGCGGTCGGTTCGGACGGTGACTTTGTCGGACGCGGTGGTTTCGGGTGGTGTTTCGAATACTCCTGCTGGTATTGAGCGGACTGAGCTTGCTCGGAACCCTTCGGTGCTTTGGACGCATCCGGATGCGGATGTGTTCAGGTCTTCGGCGCGTGCGTTCTCGTGGCGGGGTGTGCTGGGTGATCCGGTCTGGGTTGGGACACTTGGCGTGGTCATTGGCGCCCCACTGTTGTGCTGGGTTGTTGTGACTGTCAAGCGTGGGCGTGATCCGGAAGCGGCGGCGGTTGATCGGGCGTGGAGGGTTGCGAAGAAGTTGCATGCGCGCGGGGATCATGTTGGGGCAATCCGGGCGTATGGGGGCGCGATTCTGGGGATTGATCCGGGATCGCTCACTGGTGCGGATCTCAAGCAGCTTGCGGTGACTCCAGAAGTGGCGGCACGGTCTGCGGCGGTCTTAACTGAGTCGGAAAGCAAGCACTACGGGACGCTGCCTGAGGTTCGGGATGATGCTTCGTTGCTTCGCGCGATGAGGCGGGACATTTTGAAGCATGATCGCGGCCGTGTTCAGGGGAAAGGAACTCGGAGGGTTCAACGATGAGTGTTGTCAGAACTGGCGTACTGCGTTTGTGTGTGTTGCTTTGTCTCTCGATGGGGTGTTCGGTGGCTTGTGCGCAGGGAGAGAATATCTCGCTTGAGCAGGCGATTGAGCGGCTTGAAGTCGCGATCGAGCAGTCTGAGCGCGTAACGAGTGGGAAGGATGTTCGGGAAGCGGCGGCGGTGTTGTCGTATGTGCTTGAGCGTGACGATCTTCAATCGGCTGCGGGGGAGCTTGCGCTGGGGAATGCGTACTTTATTGGGGATGATCTTGGGCGTGCGGTGCTGCACTATCGTCGTGGGTTGATGATTGATCCGAGTGATGCGACGCTGCTGCAGAACCTTGAGCATGCGCGTTCGTTTGTGGAACCGACGGTTCCGGGTGAAGGGGCGGAGATGTCGGCGCGGTCGGTGTTGCTCTCGTGGCATGGGGTGATGGATCGGTGGTCGCTTTGGTATGGATCGGTTGGGTTGTTGATTGCGGGGTCTGTGTTGTTGATTGTTCGGTTGACCCGTGGCGGGGTGCCTATGAAGCTTCCGATTGGCTTGGCTGCGGTTGGATTGGTTGGGGCTGGGTTGCTTGGGTTTGATCAGTGGGTTGTGGAGCAGGATGCTGGTGTGGTTGTGGTGATGCCTGGGACAGGGATGTATTCAGGTCCTGGTGCGGGTGTGTATTCGGAGGTCTACGACGGTCCTTTGGGTTTGGGGACTGAGGGCGAGTTGGTGGATACGCGGGATGGATGGGCGAATATCCGATTGAGCAATGCTCAGGAGGGGTGGGTGACGGTGGATTCGCTTGAGCGTGTTGCTGCTGTGAACTGAAAGAGCCAACCGGCGCGATGGCACCGGTTGGCTTTGGATGACTGGATTTTTTTGTCGCGGTCTTATGGGCAGCCTGATCCGAAGATGAACAGGAACTCTGAGACATCGAGGAAGTTGAGTGCGTTGTCGTTGTTGATGTCGGCTGCGCAGTCTGGGGCTGGGTTGGGTTGGTACTCGTAGGCGCCGAGGTCGATGCAGACTTCCCAGGTTGAGATGCCTGTATTGATGGTGTCTTGGTCGTCGAGGTTGCGGACATTGCCGTTGTGATCGGTCATGATGTCGAGGACATTGATATTCCCAAGGAGTCCTCTGGAGTTGCCTGCGTCGATGGCGGGTGATCCGGCGAGGAGGGTGTAGTCTCCGATTGATGGATTGGTGAAGGCTGGGTTGGCGTTGAAGTTGCCGTTGGCGTCGGCCATGCCGCTGGGGGCTTCTGGGATGAGGGAATAGGTTGCGATGAGATCCCCGATGCCGTCGTGAGAGGTTGCTGAGGCGTTGGTGATGATGGTGTTGAGGAGTCTGGTGTCGGCGTCTGTTCGGAGGGAACTGAAGGTGTCGCTTCGTCCTTCGGTATCGACGCTGTTCTCGACGAATGTGCAGTTGACGGCTTCGACGACTTGTTCGTTTCGGATTGCTCCGCCGTCATTGGCGGCTGAGTTTTCGATGAAGAGTGAGTTGTATGCGCGGAAGACATCGCCGTCTGAGACCCATATGGCGCCGCCTGCGTTTTGGGCTCTGTTGGTGATGAACTCGCAGTCCATGGCTTCGACAGTTCCCGCAGAGGTCGACCCCAGTACTGCGATCGCGCCTCCTCGGAGTATTGAAGTGTTCGAGATGAAGACGCATCCGGACATGTCGAGCTTATCGCCGATCATGGCGTAGGCCATGCCGCCCCCTTCTGAGCCGGTATTGTTGATGATCTGACAGTTGATGAATGACTTTGAGAGGCTCCCTCCAAGATACACTCCTCCACCATATCCGACGCTTTGATTGTTTCGGATAACTGTGTTGGTGATGGTGCCGCCGCCGGACATGTAGAGCCCCCCACCTACTCCTGTGTTATTGCTGTTCTCGATGATACAGTCGGTGATGTTTGCGTGTGAACCGCCTTCGACGGAGATTCCTGCTCCTGCGGTGGTTGAGAAGCCGTTGGAGAAGGTGAGGCCTTCGAGTTCAACATCAGTTGTTGATCCGGTGATCAGTAGGCACTTGTTGAGGTCTTGGCCGAAGACGGTGACTGATCCACCTCCGGCGTTGCGCAGGGTAAGGTCTTTGCCTGAGATGGTGAGGTTTTCGGGGTAGAGACCGGGGGCGATTTCGATGATGTCGCCGTTGGCACCGGCGCTGATGGCGGCGGTGATGGTGATGTAGTCGAAGTCGATGAGGCTTGGCCCGACGGTGAGGGTGTCTGCAGAGGATGCCGTGGCGAGGGCGGCGATGGTGAGGGCTGCGGTCAATGGTGTGACTTTCATGTTGATTCCTTGTGTGGTTTTGGTCTGATCGTTGAATCAGGGTTGAGTTGGTCCATAGGTGTGAGCGTTAGAGGGTCGATCTGCGCCCGATATTTCTTGCGAAAGGAATGAATTTCGTCAAAAATGCATCTCTGGGAATCTGAGTGGGGTATCTCCCCATGTACACTCTTGGAGCATGGATACGGACCCGACAATGCGGATCTTGGCGACTCGGTTGCTGACGGGGATGACCGATTTGGATCAATCCGATCCGGTAGAGTTGTCGGCGATCCTGTATGACGAGATGCGGCAGCTGGCGCAGATGATGATGCACTCGGAGCGGAAGAATCACACGCTTGAGCCGACGGCGTTGGTGCATGAGGCGTTTATTCGATTGATCAATGCGGAAGAATTGGACATCCGGTCGCAGGATCATTTCTTTTTGCTCGCGTCGCAGGTGATGCGGCGCATTCTCATTGACCATGCACGCTCGAAGAATCGGCTCAAACGGGGCGGGGATTGGCAGGTGGTTTCGATGTCGATCGCGGAGCCTGAATCCAAGTCGGCGATTGATCCAGATGAGCTGCTGGCGATTGATGAAGCGTTGGATCGGTTGCGTGAACTCGATGAACGGAAGGCGAAGATTGTGGAGCTTCGGTTCTTTGGTGGGCTTGATGAGGAGACGGCGGCGCGGATCCTTGGGATCTCTCGATCCACGGCTTCGAGTGACTGGCGGTTTGCTCGGGCTTGGTTGATGGATCAGCTTGGACATCACATGGGGTCAGACCGGGATGGATAACGCAGACCCAAATCGGTTGGGTCGGTTCCGGGAGGTGGAGCGGGTCTTTGGAGAGGTTTGCGATCTGCAGGGGGTTGAGCAGGCACGGAAGCTCCGAGACTTATGCGGTGATGATGCGGCGCTGCTGGAGAGTGTTCGTTCGATGCTGGAGGCGGATGGACAGTCGCATCAGATGATGGACACGAGGGCGTTGTTGATTGAACTCTCGGAAGTGGATGACTCACACCCGGATCGGATCGGCGGGTTCGAGATTGTTCGGGTGCTTGGTGAGGGGGGGATGGGGATTGTGTATGAAGCGGTGCAGGAGTCGCCGAGGCGGCGTGTTGCGCTCAAGGTGATCCGGCAGCGGTCGATGCACTCGAAGATTCGGAAGCGGTTTGAGCGGGAAGCGGATATTTTGGCGAAGCTGAATCATCCGGCGATTGCGACGATCTATGAATCTGGGATTGCGGTTGATGGGAATCGATCGACGCCTTATGTGTCGATGGAGTTGGTGGATGGGGTATCGATTACTGATTTTTGTAGGGATCGTGGATTGGGGCTTGTAGAGAAGATTCGTTTGATGCGGGATGTATGCCGGGGTGTTGGGTATGCGCATGGGGTTGGGGTGGTGCATCGGGATTTGAAGCCGAGCAATATTTTGGTGGATGTGGATGGGCGGGTGAAGATTCTTGATTTCGGGATCGCGTTTGATTTGGAGATCGGGGATCGGACGCAGATGACGCAGACGGGGCAGCTGCTTGGGACGCTGCATTACATGGCTCCGGAGCAGGTTGATCAGCAGTCGCACACGACTTGTACACAGTCGGATGTGTATGCGCTTGGATTGATTTGCTATGAGGTGCTGAGCGGGAAGAATCCGCTGCATCGACATGGCTCGAGCATGTACGAACTTGTGCGGGCGATCCGAGACGATGAGCATGATCTCTTGGGGACGCTGGATCATGTGTTCCGCGGGGATGTGGAGACAATCGTTGCCAAGGCGGTGTCACGGGAGATTCCTCAGCGGTATGTTGATGCTTCTGAGATGGCGGATGATCTGGATCGGTATCTGAATAACCAACCGATCGCGGCGCGGAAGCCGAGCACTTGGTATCAGTTGAGGAAGTTCTCGAAGCGGAATCCGGTTCTGGTTGGATCGGTTGGGGTGATCATATTGATGCTTGTGGTGGCGTTGTTGTTGATTGGCAATGCGCTTCGGGATGCGAACCGGGAACGACTGATTGCGCAGCATGAGAAGAATGTTCAGGAACTGATGAATGCGTTCCTGACCGATGATTTGTTTGCCGCGGGGAATCCGAACTTTGGGGGGGATGCGGATATCACATTACTGGAGGCTATGCGGGTCGCTTCGGCTGGGATCTCTGATCGTTTCAAGGAAGCGCCGGAGGCGGAGGCGTTGATTCGGAATCGGATGGGAGAACAGTTCCGGTTGATGAATGAGTATGACAAGGCGCTCGAGCAGTTGAAGCGGAGCGTCGAACTCAGCGATGAGCTCGATTTATCTGTGGATATCCGCGTGGATCGGAGAAACTCGCTTTCGGATGTCTATATGGATATTGATGATCTTGAATCGTCCATGCGCGTTGTTGAGGAAACAGACCGAATTGCAGAAGAAAGTCCGGATCTCTCAACCGAGATCATGATCGACACTTTGATTCAGCATGGGAGTTTGCTGTACCACATGGTTCGGGCTGAAGATGCGGTGGAGTACTTTGAGAGAGCGGTCGCACTGGGCAGGGCGGAAGCTCCTGAGTATGAGGGGACGGTGAGTGCGATCTCGGCGCTGGCAATCGTGTACACGCGATTGGATCGGCTTGAAGAATCCAAAGCGTTGCATTTGGAGGGGGTCAGGCGCGGAACAGAGATGCTGGGGCCTGAGCATCCATCGACGCTGGTTGATCGTGACAATCTGGCGATCTTGTATTTCAAACTTGGGGATTATCAGAAATCTGTTGATGAGTATCGAGCGGTGCTCGAAATTCGCGAGCGTGTCTTTGGGCAGGACCATGTCAAGACATGCTTGACAAACGCGTTGCTTGGACAGAGTTTGGGTTATCTGGGACGGTATGAAGAGGCGGAGAAGTATTTGTTGAAAGGGCTGGATGGTGTTACCAGAGTTTTGGGTGATACGCATCGGTACACTTCGGTGACGCGTTCGTTTCTCTTTCGCTTGTACACGGCTTGGGGGAAGTTGGATGAAGCGACGAGCTATGCTCCGGCGGACGAGTGATCGTTGATCGATTGAAAGCCACAGAGCCGCCTGTTGAGGCGGCTCTGTGTGAAGTTTTTCTACATGTTCGTTATGGGCAGCCCGCTCCGAAGTCTTGAAGGAAGCTGCTGACATCGAGGAAGTTGAATCCGTTGTCGTTGTTGTAGTCGATCTGGTTTCCGAGGAAGTAGGAGACATCGAGGAAGTTGAGCGAGCCGTCGCTGTTGAGATCTGGTGGGCAGATGGTGCCGACCATGGATACGAGGACATCGCGGTCTTGGCTTCCTGGGATTTCGGTGCCATCATCATCACTTAGGCCTGCGGCTGAGAGATATGCGTTGGCGAGGGGGCCTTGGAAGACATAGGACTGAAAGTTTTCGCCGAGGTTTGCGGGATCAGCGATTGGGAATCCGGTGTCTGGGTGGATGTAGTCGACGGTTGCGTCGAAGTCCGCGTTCAAGAGCCAAGTGTCGAAGAGTGTGAGGTCTGCTGCGTCAACGAGGCCGTCGAAGTTGAGGTCACCTGTGATGAAGCGGAACTGGGTGATCCCTGTTGATGCGTGATCGTTGAAGCTGCCTGGGGTTAGGGAGAAGGCATCGCTTCCGTTGGCGATTGAGATGTCGGCGAAACCGTCACCGGCTGGGTCTGTTGGAGCACCGTAGCTGAGCGGGTTGTAGATCATGTCGATGGAGGCGCCTTCGCATTCGCCGTAGATCCATGATTCATCGGCGATGCGTGTTGGGACGACTTCCGCGTCTGAGTTGAGGCGTGAACCGAGCATCGGGTTTGATGCGTAGTACGCGAGGCGTGAGACGGCGTCTGGGTTGAAGCCGTCGGTTTCGGAGATTTCTTGTTCTGATGAGCGGACATATTCTTTGCCGCCGTTGTCGGACCATGCCATGTCGTCGATGATCTGCATTGGGTCAATCATGAGTGCGGCGGCAGCGCCTGGGACTGGTAGCTCGATACCGAAATCCATTTTGCCATCGAAATCGACATCGTGTGCTGAGTCTTTCCACATGGCGTACTCTGGGCCGTAGACGCTTTGGCCATCGACGATGCTGTGGCCCGGACGGCGACGCATGAGGACATAGGTTGATGAATCGTCGTTGCTCAGGTTGCCGAGGGTGTCGTTCGGATTCTCGATGAAGGCGTCGAAGAACGACGCGCTTGTTTCGCCTTCATTTGGGAGGACCAGTGGGATGAGTGATTGGGATACGGTGCCGTTGTAGAGGACGAGGAACCCGTTGGAACCGATGGTGAGTCCGTCGAGGGTGAATGCCTCATCGATTTCGACTTCTGATGCGTTGTTTGGGATGTTGTCGTCGTTGGTGTCTGCGCCGCCTTTGAAGATACCGATGGCGTATCCGGTGAGGTCCATGCCGGGCTTGCCGTAGAGTTCGATGAACTCGAGGACGGCGTCGTTTGTTGCGCCTGATCCCGGAGGGTTTTGGTAGACTTCGTTGATGACGACTTGTCCCGAAGCGGCTCCGGCGAATGATGCGAGGGCCAATGCTCCGAGCAGGACTCTTGTTGATTTTGATGCGTTCATGATTCTCTCTTCCTTTGTGTGTTCGTTCATTGAACTCATGGTCTCTGTCGCCATTAGTCCGGACATCCGGGATGACTCATCTGTACTTTCCGGAAAGAAGCTCTCCGGTGAATATGTCGTTTTCTGGGAAGTCGGGATATACCGCTGCGCCGTTTGCTCTCGCTTCCATGGCGGGGTCGTAGTTGAAGGTTTTGTCCCCGTTGAGGTCTTGGAAGGTCGCAACATGGCCGTCTGCGAAGAGGAAGTTGCCTTCAGTTTTGTCGTGTCCTCTGAGGAATCCGGTTGGCTTTGAGCCGTGGGCTGGTCCGAAGTCTGCGAAGTCGTGTGAAGCCCATGTGAATCCGTCTCTCCAGTTTGGGCCGTCGGTGACGGACTTGCATGCTGGGAGTGTTTCATCGATGAGGTCGATGGTGTCATTTGTGTTGGAAGAATCGGCATCGACTCGTGCGTCTGCCATGAGCGGGACAATTGAAGTGGAAATGATTTGCGTTGAGTGCTCTTTGAGTGGTCCGATGACGCCTCTAGCTTGGTCTGCGGGCTGTCCTGTTTGTCCGATGCGGTTGTTGCGCCACTGTGTGTAGGCCATGTACCAAGACTGTGTGTAGTTTGTGTTGTAACCCTTTGCGATGAGGGTGTCTCTTGTTTCTTGCGTGTAGTCCTCGCCGTAACCTCCGTCGTTGAGGCGATCGGTGTGGAGGTTTTGGTTGTATTGAGCTGGAGCTGTTGGGCAGAGCATGTCGTTGGGTCGGAAGCCACCGTAGGTTACGGAGTCGTTGATCCATCCGATGCGTTCGATAGTGCCTCGTGTGTCGTTGGGGTTGCGTTCCCATTCTTTTTCGAGTTGGAAGCCTTTGGCATGCTTTCTGATTCGGTTATCGAATGGGCCCGAGCTGAGGTAGCCTTTGTTTGAGCTTGCGTAGGTTGTGAAGCCGACTCCGAGTTGGCGGAGGTTTGATGAGCACTGGATTCGTTTGGCTGTTTCGCGTGCTTTGCCGAGCGATGGGAGGAGAATCCCGATCAGCAGGGAGATGATGGCGATGACCACGAGGAGTTCAATCAGTGTGAATGCCTTGCGTGCGTTTTGTGCCTTCCGAGCTGTGTATTGGCGATTCATCATTGTGGGTTGCATTCGTGAACGCTCCGTGTGTGATCACATGGTGTGACCAACTGGTTTCCGGTTTGAATGAAGATCATTATGGAATCTGAAATGTTCGGCGATGCACGAAATCAGTTAAGAGAACATGAAGATTGATGTGCTTCGTAAGCGCAAACGGATGCAGCTAGGTCTTTACACAAAGTTAACGCGGCGCACCATGACCGAGACATTGGTTTTCACTAGTCTTGATTCAATCGAAGGGGATGTTCCCGTTCGGAAGACATGGCGGATTGAGAGACTCGCCAATCACTGACCACCCTAATTTACAGGGTGAAATGGAGAGAATCATGAAAATCACAAGCACCATCGCTGTACTTGCAGGGCTCGCGGCAACCGCTTCGGCCAATGTCACCATCACCGAAGTCTTCACCGGTATTGACGGTGAAGACGGCACCGTGGACTGGTTCGAAATCACCAATAACACCGGTGTGGCAATCAACACATCGAGCTACTGGTTCGATGACGACGGACCCTCGATTGGTGACGCTGGCCAGTTGGACTCGATCCTCCTTGGGGCTGGTGAGTCGGCGATCTTCCTGATCTCCGATGACAATGTCGCTACTGACGACGGCACCTTTGGTTCGGCGATCGCTGAGTTCCAAGCGATCTGGTCATTCTCCGGATTGATCGGTTTGACCAACGGCGGTGGCAACCTCGGGCAGGGTGGCGATCAGGTCAACCTGCTCAACGCTGGCGGCTCAGTCGAAGTCTTTGTCGATGTTCCTGCTGCTATCGGCGGAGCGGTTGAAACCTACGACTACATCTCCGGTGCCAACTCGGTTCTTGGAGTCAACGGCGCGTACACATCCAACGGCTTCTTCAACGACAACCTTGGCGTTCCAAACGACGAGGCGTTCCTGATCGGCTCACCTGGTTCGGTTCCAACACCTGGTTCAGTCGCTTTGCTGGGCCTCGGTGGCATGATCGGTTTGCGTCGTCGTCGCTAATACGATGCCGATCAGCTGATCGGTTCAATCGATCAATTTCATACAAGCACCTCACATGATTCGTGTGGGGTGCTTGCTTTTTTGGTCTGGATATGCTTGGAGAAGGTTAACGGATTTCGAAGAGAATCAGTTCTTCGCATTTCTCAGCGGCGACGGCGAGGAATGATCGTCCGTCGATCTGGATGAACTTGAGGCCTTCTGGTCGGCAGCTTGGATCCAGCGGAGCGGCATCGAGGAACTGTGGTGCGGATGGATTGGTCAGGTCGTACATGAGGATTGCGTGGGTTCGTTCGAGACCGACGAATCCGAGGGTCTTGCCGTCGATGTATCCGATGGCGAGTCCTTCGGGTTCCGGACCCGATTGGTCGCTGCGGGAGTCGGCGTCGTTGTAGAGATCAGGGAACAGCATCCCGGTGATGAGCTCAATCTGTGATCCCGAGTTCCAGATTTGCTTTCCGGTGGTGGCCTCGTGGATGGAGATTGAGCGTGATCCGAGTGCTGTGGGTTGGTCGATGTCGCCGTCGTGGTCGGTGTCGCCATCGATGGTGCTGATGACGAGGTTTGCGTTTGACAGGTTGATGGTTGACTGGGCGACCTGCGGATCAATCAGCCCTTCCTTGATTGCTTCATGGAATCGGATTGAATCGGAGTCGCCTTGTTCGCCCTCGTTTGCGAGGAGGATGTAGGAAGTGTTTCCCGATTCGAAGAGCGCGATGGTGTCTGGTTGGTGGAGCATGCGGATCGGGCTTTGATCTTCGATTTGGATTGTCTGGTCATCGCTGGGATCGAACGGGGCGTTGCTGCTTCCGAGCGGGATGAATGATGACCAGATTCTGGTTTCGAAATCGAAGCGTGCGAGTGCATTGTTTTCTTGGAGCGACACCCAGACTCCATCGTTGGACACCGCGAGGTATTCGGGCTCGATGTCGATCCAAGGCGTGGCTTGCTGTGATGCTGATATTCGAAGGGTGCTGAGATCAGCGTTGTCGCTGAGGAATGGTTTTTGAAAGTTGATCGAGGCACCAGTGACCGGGGCGGATTGGAAATCTGATGATTGCGTGACCGATTCCAGATTGAAGATGGTGATCCCGCCTTGGAGGTCGGTGGCGTCGGGTTCGCATTCGTTTGCGATGACCAGCTTTGAGCCGTCGGGTGAGAAGGCGATGCAGTCGGGGTGGTAGCCTGCATCGAGTTTGGTGATGACTTGATGGGTTTGGGTGTCAAAGATGGTCACGATTCCGTGCTGTTGATCCTTTGGGGAGGGGATCCAGGAGATGGCTGCGAACCCTCGATTGCGGGGATCGATGGCGATGGAGGTTGGTTCCCAGCTGGGGATGTTTCCCTCCCACTGATCGACGCGGATGCTGAGCGGGTTTCGAAACGCTGGATTGAGGTTAAGCACGGTTAGACCGCCGGCCCCGATGACAAAGAGCGATTGAGATTGATGATCGAACGCGAGGATCTCGGCACCATTTTGAAGATGGATCGCTTGGCGTTGGTGCATCTGGACTCGGGATGTAGTTCCGGTTGGGGATGCGAGTTGGCAGGTTGTTGCGAGGATGATGGGGAACAGCATGGGGATAGGGTAGTTCTGCTGGATTTGTTCTGGGGCTGGTGAGTTGTTGCGTGCAGTCAGCAGTGTGTTCGTGTAGTCTGTGTTGGTCATTCCAAAGCGTGGATTGTGTGGAATACTTCGCGATTGAGTGGGTAGAACACCGATTCCATGTGCTCGGTAAAGATTTGATAAAGAGTTGTCGGCGTGATTTTGCCTACGATTGGACGAATATACGAATCGGTTGTTCGGCTTCGTCGTGACCGAGATACAGACAGCATACAGAGAAGGAACCAGTACAGATGAAACTCATTGTTGCCGGCGTTGCTTTGATTGGATTGTTGATGGGTGGGTGCGAGACCTTGGCGAAGGCTGATGAATTGACCGATCCGGGCTGGGTTGAACTGTTCAATGGGAAGGATCTGAGCGGCTGGGCGTGTGAGGGGAATCTGGATGCGTGGGGCGTAGTGGATGGGGAACTCGTCACGCTCAAGCCGGGCGAGGGATGGTGGATCCGGACAGACAAGATGTACCGGGACTTTGAGCTCAAGCTTGATTTCTGGATGCCTGAAGGCGGGAACTCTGGGGTTGGTGTGCGTGGATCATCGAATGGTGATCCGGCGTTTACCGGGTTTGAGGTTCAGATTCTGGATACCTTTGGCGAGGAACCAGCGGACCATACCTGCGGGTCGGTGTACACGGCGATCACGGCATCGAAGATGGCGGTGAAGCCTGCAGGACAATGGAACTCGTACAAGATTCGGGTTGTGGGTGATACAGTTGATGTGACACTCAACGGCGTGAAGGTACTCGACGACGAGGTGCTCGATGATCGGGGGTATTACCGTTCACCTGAGAATCCGCTGCCTCTGAAGGATCGTGCGACGACGGGGTACATCTCGCTGCAGGATCATGGGCATCCGTTCCGGTTCAAGAATATCAAGATCAAGGATTTGTCGGTTGATCCGGAACCCGAAGGGATGGTGGCTCTGATTGATGATGGGCTCAAAGGTTGGTTTGCGGAGGACAAAGCGGAGTGGACGAACGAGGGCGGGTCGTTGGTTGGTCGCAAGGGTCCTGGGCATTTGTTCACCAAGGGTGAGTACAAGGACTTTGAGATGCGGGCGCTGGTGAAGGTGAACGAGCGTGGGAACTCGGGGATGTATTTCCATGTGACCCCAAATCCTGACCCAAACAACCCTTGGCCCAACGGGTACGAGGCGCAGGTGGACAACCATGATCCGAAGAACTTTACGGGCGTGATCTATGACAAGGCTTGGCCTGCAGATCACACGGGACCAATCACGCGGGACAACGCGTGGTTTGATTACCGCATCCGTGTCGAGGGCGATTGGATCCGCACATGGATCAACGGCGAGGCGATGGTCGATACGCACCTGAGCGAGTTTGATCGCGGGCATCTTGCGGTGCAGGGGCACCATGATGTGAATGTCATCGAGTACCGGGACATCCGTGTGCTTGAACTGGATTGATCAGAGATTGACGACGGCTTGTTTGGCCGAGCTTTCAACGCAACATTCGACGAAGTGGACACCGGCTAAGCCGTCGTTGATGGTCGGGATGAGCTGCGCCAAGCGTGAAGGCTCGGTGTTACTCCGCTTGGCGTGGATTGCTTCACCGACACCACGGTAGATGTTGGCGAATGCTTCGAGGTAGCCTTCTGGGTGTCCTTGGGGGATTCGGGCGGAGAGCTGGGCGTCTTCGTGGAGGTCTGGGCCGCCTCTTGTGTAGGTGACTGGGTTGGCATCGAGTTTGGTGACGCGGAGTTCGTCGGGTGTCTCTTGGTTCCATTCGATGGATCCCCGCTCGGCGTGGACTCGGATGCTGAGTGCGTTGCCGTCCCCGATGCAGATTTGCGATGCGGTGAGGACCGCGTGGGCACCGGATTGGTAGTTGATAAAGACGCTTGCGTCGTCGTCGAGCTTCCGGTTGGGGACGAAGGCGTGGAGGTTTGCGTATACGGATTGGGGCTGGAGTCCTGAAACGAACTCGAGGAGGTTCTCGGCGTGGGTGCCGATGTCTCCCAGTGCGCCTCCGAGTCCTGCTCGGGTTGGGTCGACGCGCCATGATGCCTGTTTTTGGCCTGATGATTCAAGATCGGTGGCGAGCCAGCCTTGGTGGTATTCGACGAATGCTTTGCGGATAGTGCCCAGATCACCCGAGGCGAGCAAGGCGCGGGCTTGGCGGACCATTGGGTAGCCGGTGTAGTTGTAGGTGACGCAGCAGAGGAGTGATTTGGACTGGGCGAGTTGTTGGAGTTCCTCGGCTTGTTGTGTTGTGTGGGTCGCGGGTTTGTCGAGGACCACATGGAACCCCGCTTCGAGGGCGGCTTTAGCGATTGGGAAGTGTGTGTCGTTGGGGGTGACGATGACGATGAAATCGACCTTGTCGTCTCGGCTGGATTCTTTGTCGAGGAGTTCTTGGTAGGTGGTGTACGAACGATCTTCTGGGAGCCCGAGTTGGTTTGCACTTTCCTTTGATCGGTCGGGTGTGGAGGACAGTGCGCCCGCGACGAGGGTGGCGGTGTTGTCGAGGGCGATGGCTTTGCGGTGGACTTCTCCGATGAAGGCACCTGTGCCGCCTCCGATCATGGCGTAGGTCAGTGGGTTACTCATGCTTGATCGTCCTTGTCGAATGCGGCGTCGAAGGCGCGGTTGTTTGATGGGAAGTCCATGCCCGCGACGAACTCGGCGGCTTCTGCGGCGCCGTGCTCGCGGTCCATCGCGCTGTCTTCCCATTCGACGCTGAGGGGGCCGGTGTATTTGATGCGGTTGAGGGCGCGGATGATGGATTCGAAGTCAACTTCGCCTCGTCCTGGGGATCGGAAGTCCCATCCGCGGCGGTGGTCTCCGAAGGCGAGGTGTCCGCCGAGGATGGAGTTGGTGCCGTCGAGGGTGGTGGCGGCGTCTTTGATGTGGACATGGAAGATGCGGTCGGGGAATCGGTTGATGAGTTGGACGGGATCGAGTCCTTGCCAGATCAGGTGGGAGGGATCGAAGTTGATGCCGAAGGCGGGGTGGTTGTCGAGTGCGTTGAGTGCGTGCTGGAAGGTGACGATGTCGTAAGCGATTTCGGTTGGGTGGACTTCGAGGGCGAAGCGTACTTGGTGCTTTGAAAATGCATCGAGGATTGGTTTCCACTGTGATGCGAAGTGTTGGTATCCCGCGGCGATGTCTTGGTCGGAGGTTGGGGGGAAGAAGTAGAGTTTGTGCCAGATTGGGGAGCCGGTGAATCCATTGACGATGGAGACGCCAAGTTTTTGCGCGGCTTGGGCGGCGTCGATCATGTTTTGGGCGGCGCGTTGTTGGACGCCTTCAACTTGTCCGTCTCCCCAGATATGGTCTGGGAGGATTGATTGGTGTCGTGAGTCGATGGGATCGGAGACGGCTTGTCCGACGAGGTGGTTGGAGATCGCGTGGCAGGTGAGATTGTGCTGCGCGAGGATGTCGAGCTGGGTTTGGCAGTAGGAATCCTCGGAGAGGGCGCGATCGATCTCGAAGTGATCTCCCCAGCAGGCGAGTTCGAGGCCGGTGTATCCCCACTGGGCGGCTTTTTCGGCGAGGACTTTGAGGGGCATGTCGGCCCATTGGCCTGTAAAGAGGGTGATCGGTCTAGGCATTGAACGCTCCGGCGGGTTGACTGGACTGGCGGTCGGGATCGGATTCTGCTAGTCTCAACGCTCTCGATCCCATTTTCTACTCACAGAGGATACACCAGAATGGCAGCAAATGATCTGAATACTCATCGGCTCGGCGGAATCGTTGGGATGCAACTCTCGGCGATGATGTTTCTGCAGTTTTTCCTCTGGGGGGCATGGTATGTGACGATGGGCCCCTTTATGGGCGGCGCGTCGATGGAAGCGGAGACGATCGGCTGGGCGTATTCGGTGGGCCCGATCGCGGCGATTGTTTCGCCGTTCTTTCTTGGGTTGTTTGCGGATCGGTACTTTGCGACCGAGAAAATTCTTGGTGTGCTGCATTTGCTCGGCGGGGTGTTCTTGTGTCTAGCTCCGATGGCCGCGGAGCGGTCGTCGTCGATGTTTATTGGCGCGATTCTGTTGCACATGCTGTGCTACATGCCGACGCTGGGATTGACCAACACGCTGGCGATGCACAACATGACCAACGCGGAGAAGCAGTTCCCGCTGATCCGGGTGTTTGGCACTCTTGGATGGATCGTCGCGGGGATCGCGATTTCTGAGTTTGCTTTTGATACCTCACCCAACATGTTCTACCTTGCGGGTGGATCGGGATTGTTGCTTGGAGTGTACAGCTTCTTCTTGCCTCATACGCCCCCACCTTCGAAGGGGCAGAAGTTCTCGGCACGCGATGCGATCGGGCTTGATGCGTTGGCGTTGATGAAGAATCGTTCGTTTGCGGTCTTTGCCGTGTGCTCGTTCCTGATCTGTATCCCGCTGGCGGCGTACTACAGCTTTGCGGGTAAGTTTGTTGGCGAGATGGGGGTCAAGAATATCGGGCAGACCATGTCGTATGGGCAGATGTCTGAAGTGGTGTTTATGGTGGTGATGCCGCTGTTCTTCGCTCGGCTTGGGGTGAAGTGGATGCTCGCGGTTGGGATGCTCGCGTGGGTGGCGCGGTATGGATTCTTTGCGGGGGCCGCGGATGAGCAGATCAAGTGGATGGTCTTGAGCGGGATTGTGCTGCACGGGATCTGCTACGACTTCTTCTTTGTGACCGGACAGATTTACACCGATCAGGTATCGGGTGCGAAGATCCGGGGTCAGGCGCAGGGGTTCTTGGTGTTGATCACACAAGGGCTCGGGATGCTGATCGGTGCTCAGCTTTCGGGCAAGCTTGTTGGGAAGTTCACAACCACTGTCGGCGATGTGAGCACGACCGACTGGAATGCGGTCTGGATGTATCCCGCGGTGTTCTCGCTGGCGGTGCTGGTGGTGTTTGTGTTGTTGTTCAAGAACACCAAGTCGCCGATTCTTGTTGAGCCAATCAAAGAGTCATGACTCAATCGCGACTTTGACGTTGCTTGACATGCTTTCACACTCGGATTCGAGAATCTTGGCGACTTGCACGGCATCTTGCATATGGGATGCGTGGTCTTTGGATGGGTTGTCGATCTGATCGAGGATCCAGCGGATTTCGCCATCGTACCCGGTGTGCTTGGGCGTTGGGATTGGTGTGGGCTTGTCGTTCTGGTGCAGGATGAGTTGCGGTTCGCGGCTGAGATCGAAGTCGAGGGTGGCTTGCTCGAAGGTGATGGTACATTTCATCTGGAAGCCGACTGATGGGTCGTGATCCCAAGCGCCTTGGGCAGTGACATGGGGGATGTCTTGATAGTGGTAGATTGTGGTGAGGTGGAGTTGGTCGCCTGTGGTGGTGACCGCGGCGGGTTTGCCGAAACAGTGGTAGATGAAGTCGGTGTCGTGGATGTGGAGATCGTGGAGGACTCCGCCGGAGCGTGTCGGATTTGCGTAGAAATCAGCGGCCCAAGTTGGCCGGGAACCGAGGCGGTGGAAGGTGGCGCTGCGGGCTTTACCGTGGGTGTTTGCGGTGATGATCTCGTGGATTTTGACCCATGCGGGCCAGTGCCTCATGCACATCGCGGGGATGCAGAGGCGGTCGGATTGGTTGGCCGCGGTTGAGAGTCGCTGGACATCGTCGGGATTGATCGCGATTGGTTTTTCGACGAGGACATGCTTGCCCGCGTTGAGTGCGGAGATGGCAAGATCGACATGGGTGTCGGTGTGGGTGCAGATTGAGACGAGGTCAATCTCTGGATTACTCAGAATCGCATCGGCGTGCTGGTGGAACTTGATGTGCGAAGTGTCGAGTTCCTGTTGGTCGGATGCGATGTTGCCGAGCGTTGGGGATTGATCCGGTGTTGTGTGATTTGGATCGGCGAATGCTTGGATGGTGCATGGACGACCGTCTCGGTTGGCTTGCTGGTACGCGAGGGCGTGGGTGCGTCCCATGAATCCGAATCCGATGATGCCGACTTGGATTGGCGGGGTCTTGTTGCTCATGGTGTCATCCCGTACCTAGATGCGAGGGTTCGTGCTTGGATGATGTCGGCGATGCGTTGGTCCCCCGCTTCTCGTTCGATCACGACATTGATGGTTTTTGGGTGTGTTTGGATGGTGCCGAAGAAATGGTCCCAATCGACTTCGCCTTGTCCTGCTGGGACTTCGGTTCCCCAGGCGCCTGGGGTTGCGGTTGCGATCGCATCTTTCATGTGGACTTGGACTATGCGGTCTATGAGGAGTTCGAGGGATTGTGCGGGGCAGCCCATGCCGTAGAGGATCATGTTTGCGGGGTCGAAGTTGATTTGAATTGTGGACATGTTGGGGAGGTCGAGCATTTCGAGGAGGGATTCGGCGCGTTCTTGTCCGGTTTCGAGTGCAAGGGTAATGCCTTGGTTTTCGAAGATGTCTGCGATGGCCTTGATGCGATCGGTGAGGGTGGTGTATTCGTTCGTTGTGGGTTCGGGGATGAACCCGGCGTGGATGGTGACGAGTTTCAATCCGAGTCTATGGGCAATATCTGCGGCGGCGGTGGCACGCTGTTGATTGGCTTCCCAGTGCTGATCTGGGCGGATCCCCCCGGTTGCTTTGATGGATTCCATCGTCGAATAGTCTTCACCGATGGTGGTCATCATTCCGGAGCAGATCGTGATCTGTGCAGATTGGAACTCTTGGACGAGTTGATCGAGGTTCCAACCGAGCGTTGAGAAGGGATCGAGCGCGAGTTGGGTGGAGTTGATGCCGCACTGTTGGATGGAACTGCTTAGGTCTGCGGGACCGCTGGGGTTGAGTGACCATGAGCAGACACCGAGTTTCGTGGGTGATGTTGGCATGTTGAAACTTCCTCTTTCGTCGGATTTCGATTTGTATTGCCGACGGGATCATGGTACTCTGATCCGCTCTCAATGACTGTAATGATGGACTGATCCAGGAGGTTCTCTCGATGACCAGCACGAATGATTCTCATGACTCTCATGGCACCAACGATTCTCGGCGTACTTTCCTGACTCAAACTGCGGCCCTTGCTGGGGTTGCGAGTGTTGGAATGCTTGGGGGATTCCAGCGTAAGGAATCCTACAAGCCTCTTATGCCGAGCGTGATGCGATCGAAGGTGAAGCCTCCGAAGGATGGAGAGCCGATCCGGATGGCGATCATCGGGACGGGGGGCATGGGTGGCGGGCACCTGCATTCGATCATCGCGCTTGCCCAGGCGGGTGAAACGAACACCCAGATTGTTGCGGTGTCGGATGTGTGTGATTCCAAAATGCAGGGCGCGAAGGAAGCCGCGGAAGAGAAACAAGGCATCGAAGTCAAAGCGTACGGCGATTACCGCGAGCTGCTCAAGCGTGATGACATACATGCGGTTCTGATCGCGTCACCTGAACACTGGCACGCGCAGCACATTATTGATGCGCTTGAATCGGGTAAGGATGTGTACACCGAGAAGCCGATGACGCTTCGGCTAGAGCAGGCGATGGATGTCCGCAAGGCGGTGCTCGCGCACCCTGACCAGATCTTCCAGGTCGGGACGCAGATGATCATGCTTCCGAAGTACAACAAGGCACGCGATGCGATCAAAGAGGGTCGTATCGGGAAGCCCGTCTGGTCGCAGACGAGCTACTGCCGGAACTCGACGAGTGGGGAATGGAACTACTACGGGATTGATCCCGATTGGAAGCCGGGCGTGAACCTGGACTGGGATGCTTGGCTCGGGGACCTTGGTCCTCGCGAGTGGGATCCGAAGGTGTATGCTCGCTGGCGCCGGTACAAAGATTTCTCGACGGGGATCATTGGTGATCTTTTGGTGCATGTGATGACGCCATTGATCTTTGCACTGGATTCGGGCTGGCCGACGCGTGTGATTGCTTCGGGGTCGCATGTAATTGATCACGATATGGAGAACCATGACCAGGTGAATCTGACGGTGCAGTTCGAGGATGGGCACACGATGGTGATCGCTGGTTCGACTGCGAATGAAGTTGGGCTTGAGACGATGATCCGTGGGCACAAAGCGAATATGTACCTCAACTCGCGTCACTGTGAGATTCGTCCTGAACGGATCTTTGTGGATGATATTGATTCAGAACGCATCGAGTGTGAGGACATCGGCAATGACCAAGATCAGCTGCGTCTGAACTGGCTCGAATGCATCCGGACGCGTGTACCCGCGAAGAGCAATATCGATCTTGCTTCGAAGGTGCTTGTTGCGGTCGATCTTGCAACCCGATCCATGTGGGAAGGCCATGCATTTACCTTTGACCCCAAAACCATGCGTGCTTCCAAGGCGTGAGATCAGTTTCGACGCGTATGCCCCGCTCGCATTTGACGCGATGGGGTGCCGATTCGAGATTCTGATTGATATTGACCGGTCTTCGATGGATCGCGGCGGTTGTGTCGCGGTGTGTGAAGATGTCCGGGAACTGGTGCTCGATTGGCACCATCGGTTGTCGCTGTTTGAACCTTGCTCGATCGTCTCACTCATCAACAGGGCTGATCAGGGCGTCGCGATGATGGTTGATGATGAGATGCTTGAACTGCTCTCGTTGTGTGAGCGGTTACGCACAGAAACCGATGGCGCGTTCAATATTGCTGCTGGAACATTGATGAAGGCGCACGGGTTCCGGGTTGATGTTCTTGATGATCTCAGAGACCTTGATTTGAACAATGCGTTTGAACTCGATGCCTCGCGTCGAACAATCACCAAAGCTGATACGCGGGTTTCATTGGACTTTGGCGCGATCGGCAAGGGGTTTGTGCTTGATCTTGTGCGATTGGAGTTGGAGGAGCTTGGGATCTCCCATGCGTTTGTTCATGGGGGGACATCGAGTATTCTGGCTATGGGATCCGGTCTTGATGACCAAGCTTGGACGGTGCGTATTGATGATGGGCTTGATGTCAAGCTGAATGACCTTTCGATGGGGGTCTCGGAAAAGGATGGGCGGATTGTTGAATCCCAAGGCGTACGCACGGGGCACTTGATGAACCCCGCGACCATGGAACCCGCATCATCGGAGCTTACGAGTGTGGTGTGCGTGCACCGGAGCGCGGCGATTGCGGATGCGTATTCGACGGCGTGTAGTGTTTCTCCATCGCTGATTGACCGGCTGGGGGACGAATCGTGTACACTTGTGGCCTTGCGTGCTGAAGATGAACCTATTTTGCATGATCCGCTTGGGGTTGTGTGTTTCAAGAGTTGAGGAATGCGATGAATGAGATCGACCGACGGATGTTTTTGACTCGGGCCGCGGGTGGGATGGCGGCGATGGCGTTGATTCCGAACTTGCAGGCGTTTGGCGGGTTATCCGCTGAAGACTCCTTGCGGGTTGGGGTGATTGGTGTTGGCAGGCAAGGGCGGGAGATTATGGGCGAGCTTGGGAAAATCCCAGGCGTGTCAGTGATCGCGGTTTGTGATGTTGATGAGCGCCGATTGGCATCGGGGCTTCGTCGGGCGTCGGGTGCGACTGGCTATGCAACGGTCAAGGAGATGCTTGCATCGGGGACCGTCAATGCGGTTGTGGTCGCGACTCCAACGCATACGCACCGTGAAGTTGCGGTGGAATGTTTGAAGTCAGGCGTGCATGCGTATCTTGAGTGCCCGCTGGCGCACACACGCGAGGATTGCATCGCGATCTCAGACGCGGCTCGCTCCTCCAAGGGCGTGATCGCGGCGGGACTGCAGGGACGCTCGAATCCGGTCTACCAGCTCGCACGCGGCTTCTTCCTCTCTGACTCGGTGCGGGATTTGGTCTCGATGCGGGCACAGAATAATCGGAAGACCAACTGGATCTCGCCTTCGAATGATCCGGTTCGGAAGGAAGCGCTCAACTGGAAGCTTGATCCGAAGCGGAGCAACGGGCTGGCGGGTGAATGGGGCACGCAGCAGTTCGATGTGTTCAATTGGTACACCGGTAAGTATCCGACGCGGGTGACTGGCAATGGTGGTATCCGTTTTTACGAAGATGGACGGACGGTTTACGACACCATCGCATGTTCATTGATTTACGAAGATGGTGCAACGCTTGGGTACGACGCAACCCTCGCGAACTCCTATGGCGGCAAGCACGAAATCTTCTTTGGATCCAACGCGGCGATCAAGCTTGGCTGGTCGCATGGTTGGTTGTTCAAGGAATCCGATGCACCGACGCAGGGCTGGGAGGTCTATGCAAACCGTCAGCAGTTCCACAACGACGAGGGGATCACGCTGATCGCGGGTGCGACCAAACTTGCGGAACAAGGGAAACTCAAGGAGGGCGTTGGCCTTCCGAATCCGGCGGTGCATTACGCGTTGGTCGACTGGGTTGCTGCGATTGCTTCCGGCGGTTCGGCGGCGTGCTCGATTGACGAGGCGGCTCGGGCGACGGTTGTTGGTATTGCCGCGAACGAAGCGATTGTGACGGGCAAGAGTGTTGATATTGATCTGACTGGGCTTTGATTGATGGCTTGCTTTGAAAGGCGGGATTGTTGATGTCGAACTCTCCGACGATGGCACTGCGAAAGCTTCCGTATTTGTACCGTATTGGGATCGCGTTGCTTGTGGTGACGCTGCTGGGCGGGTATGTTGTGTCCGGGTTTTTTTTGCGGATGCACTACGACAACCGTGACGAAACTCCTGGGTTGACGATGAACGACATCATCGGCGCGTATCACGGTGTACAGACTCCATCACCATTGATTGAGGCACTTGAGTCGGGGCATCCCGATACGATCGAAGACTTTGAACGGACCGCACTACTCACATGGCTCCGGGGCGACCGCGTCTCGCAGGATTACGACAACCTTGATCTTGGTGATGAAGCTCCCTCGGAAATCATCGCGCTGAGTTGTCTTGATTGCCATACCCGCGACGCGAGCGGCGAGGGGACTTATTCTGAAGTCCCGTTGGAATACTGGGACGACATCCAGAAGCTCTCGGTGTCAAAAGATATCCAACCGGCGGGACCAAATATTGTCGCGACGAGCCAGCATGTGCATGCGCCGATGATGGCGGTTGTGATGATCGTGCTCGGATTGCTCGGCGCGATGACCCGATTCCCCAAGGGATTCATCGGACTCGTGGTAAGCATCGCGGCGGCTGGGCTGTTTGTGGATATGGCGGGGTGGTGGATCACCCGCGAGGTCGCTGGGTTTGCGTATGCGATTGTTGTTGGCGGGATGCTGTACGCGATCGGGACGATGATTGTTGGGATCGTCGTGATTGTGGATTGCTTGCTACCTGCAGGCAAGAACTCATCATCAAGCTGAGAGTTCTTTGCGGACGGTTTCGAGGAGAGCTTTGGTGAGCTTGCTGCCTTCGCGTGGTGAGTGCTTTGAGCCCTCGTACTCGACCCCAACCCAACCACGGTACCCCGCGTCGGTGACGATCTTGAGCATCTTGCGGTAGTCGGTGTTGGTTTCGTTTCCGAGTTCATCGAACTCGTATGACTTGGCGCTCACGGCTTTGGCGAACGGCATGAGCTCTTTGGTGCCTTGATAGCGGTCGTACCATGCTTTGGGGTCGTCGGACTTGGACCAGTCCATGCAGAAGTTTCCGAAGTCTGGGAGTGTGCCGCACATGGGGTGATCGACGAGTTTCATGACTCCCGAGAGCCACTTCCCGTTGGAAGAGAGTCCGCCGTGATTTTCGACGAGGACATTGATCCCGAAGGGCTCAGCGAACTCGGTGAGTTTGCGTAATCCGTCCGCAGCGAGTTTCTGCTGCTCTTCATAACTCCCCTCACTCGCGGCATTGACGCGGATTGAGTGGCACCCCAGGGTTTGGGCGGCGTGCACCCATTTGTGATGGTTCTCTACGGCTGCGGTTCGTTTTCCTTCGTCTGGATCTCCGAGGTTGCCTTCGCCGTCGCACATGATGATGAGCTGGGTGACGCCGTGGTCCTTTGCTCGGGTGTTGAGTCCTTCGAGGTATTGCTTGTCGGTTGCTTTGTCTTTGAAGAAGCTGTTGACATACTCGATGCCTTTGAATCCCATGCCATTGGCTTCCTTTGCGAAGTCGTTGGTTGTGATCTCGTCTGCAAACAGGAGTTTGTGGAGTGACCATTGAGCAAGAGAGATGTTGAAGAGTGGTTGATCGTTGGGCATGGTGGCGATAAATCCGAATGATGGACGCGCCGCGAGGGCCGCGACAAGACTGCTGGCACCGATGATCTGAATCGCTTCTCTGCGTGTGTGGTGGTTCATTGCACCAATATAGCGTCGATGGGGATTGAACACAACACTCGAATCCTTAATCACCTGTTTGTTCGTTGTACAACTCGTCCATGAAGAGTTTGTGAATGCGTCGCATTTGGTCGAGCCAGCTGTTGGGCTCTTTGTAGCCGTGAGGTTCGATGGGGGCGAGGGCGAGTTCCCAGTTTTCTTTTTCGAGTTCGATGAGTCGCTGTGACAAGCGGATGATGTCTTGCGCGACGACATTGTCGTCTTGCAGGCCATGGAGCATGAGGAGGTGTCCTTGCAAACCCTCCGCGTGGTAGATGGGTGATGATCGCTTGAAGGATTCGGGGTCGATCTCTGGAGTGTTGAGGATGTTGGAGGTGTAGCCGTGGTTGTAGTGGGCCCAGTCGGTGACAGAGCGGAGGGCGGCTCCTGCTTTGTAGGTGTCGGGTTCGAGGAACATGGCCATGAGTGTCATGAATCCGCCGTAAGAACCGCCGTAGATCCCGACGCGGTCTGGATCGGCATTGTAGTTGGCGATCGCGTAGTCGATGGTGTCTTGGAAATCTTCGAGTTCTGGGTAGCCCATGTTGCGGTAGATCGCGGTTCTCCAGTCTCGGCCGTAGCCGGATGAGGCGCGGAAGTCTGGTGCGACGACGATGAAACCGAGTGATGTCAGGAGTGAGTGGTACATGTGCTCGCGGGAGTAGTCCGACCATTCGTAGTTCGCGTGCTGGAGGTATCCGGCGCCGTGGGAGAAGAGGACGAGGGGCCGTGGACCGGTGAACTGTGCTGCATCTGGGAGATAGACGCGGGTGTAGATCGGGAGATCGGTGTGGGTTGATGGGACTGCGATGATTTCTGGGGTTTGGAAGTTGGCGTTGGTGAACTCGTCGGTCACGGTGTGGGTGAGTTGCTGAGGTTCTGATTCGGACTCTAGATCAACAAGATACAACTCAGGTGGAGAGTTGATGTTGGAGTAAGTGATGATTGCTTGGTGTTCGTCAGGTGAGATTGTGTAGGACTCGACGGTGCCTCCCATGTGGGTGATTGGGGCCAGTTCGTTGGTGCTCAGATCAAGGCGTTCGAGTTCCTCGATTCCGGGATGGGTTCGATTCGTGCGGAGGTATGCGGCTGACCCGTCGCGCGTGAACGAAAGTGAGCGGACTTCGAATGGGCCGGAAGTTCGCTGGGTGACGGTGCCGTCTGGGGTTCTGGTGTAGAGGTGGCCGTAGCCGGATTCTTCGGAGATGTACCAGAGGGTGTCTGAGTTTGGGAGGAATCCGAAGCTGTTGAAATCCCATCCGATCCATGCTTCGTCGCGGAGATAGTGTGATGACACGAGGGTCGGGCTTTCGAGCGTGGTATCGACGATCGCGATCCAGCGGTCTTTGTTGTCGTGCGATATCAGCATGACTGCGGCGAGTGTGCCAGCTTGATTCCAGCGCGTTCCGAAGTGGGAGACGGGTCTGGGCTGTGGTTCATCGTCTTGTGATTCTTCATCCGGCGTGGACTCGGATGCGACTTCTGCTTCGGAGGCGGGTTCCTCCACATCCTCGTTTGCTTCATCGGAAGCATCATCGATCGTTTCATCAATGGGTTCGTCGGTGACCTCGGCATCTGGTTCTTGCTCGGCTTTGAGCCATGCGAGGGGACCGTCGGTGATGAAGGGGAGGTCATCGAGCGGGAGATCAATCACACGCTCGTTGTTGAGATCGAGGAGTGTGACGGCGACCGGGGTTTCGGTGGAGTGTCCGACTTTCGAACGAACGGATGAGGTGGACACATACCCATCTTCGGTGACATAATTGGGCATCAGATCCGCCGGGTCGCTTGGGCTTTCCTTGGGTGCCTTCGCAACGAGCATGAACTTCCCATTTGGGCTTAGCCATGTCCCGGCGGATCGGCTGTCCTTACCGAGGTAGAACGGGCCGGGCACGGCGTTGGGGTTGGTGTCGCGCCATGCACGCTCGTCCTCTTCGCGGGTCAACTTTCGTTCGTCTTCAAGATTGATGATCGAGAAGAGGTCGCGTTGCTGTTGCTGGAGGTTGTTGTATTCGGGGTCTTCTGGGTCTTCGGGCGCGTCCTCGAATCGGATATCCGCGGCTTGTGATTCCAACCCGCCATAGAAAGTGCGGGTGAACCACTTTCCGCTCCTTCGGAAGGCGTATCCGTTTTCACCAGCAATGAAGAACGCTCCGGATTCGTGTGCTGTTGTTTTGGTGAGTTGGGCGAAAGCTCCGGACGCCTTGTCGAATCGATACAAGTCCCCCTCGTTGGTCAGGAGTGATTCGGTCTCAGATTGGTTCCATGAACCAGATCCGGTGAAATAGGGGCCTGGAACTTGGGGCGTGATCTGGACCGCATCGCTGCCCGATCCATCAAACGAAAGCAGGAAGGAGTCGCTGAAATCCCTGCCGATAAGTCCCTCACGGCGGATCGAGTAGATGATCCCGGAGTTGTCCGTGAGCCAACGGGGGTTCTGGGGTGAGCGTGCGATCCAGTCTTGCTCTGCAGTGATCTGCTTGAGCGTCAGGGGCTCGCCGACGGAGACGGTGCATGTGAAAGCAATACAGATCGCGAGAGCGTACAGAAGGTGATTCATGCGGGCACTATATCCGATCAGCGGCGTTCGATCCGAGACGACAAAGCTCGGTGAGGCTACTACAATTCGTGATGCAACGAAGAGCCGCCGTCATTTGTGCTTTGCGAACCCCCATCAGTCGATACGGTGGCTCGCTGGCTTCTGTGCGTCCTGATGATCTTGCCGCTCATGTGATCCGAACGGTCGTTGAGCGAACCGGGATTGATGGTGGTTTGATTGACGATGTGTACCTTGGAGCCGCGAACCAAGCGGGCGAGGACAATCGGAATGTTGCTCGGATGGCCGCTCTGCTTGCTGGGCTCCCGGAGTCCGTGCCCGGATCGACGGTCAACCGTTTGTGCGCGTCGGGTCTTGAAGCGATCAACATCGCGGCACGCATGATCGAAGCGAACCACGGCGATGTATTTATTGCTGGTGGCGTAGAGTCGATGAGCCGTGCGCCGTATGTGCTGAGCAAAGCCGAGGGCGGGTTTGACCGTGGCCAGCAGATGTATGACACCTCGATCGGATGGCGGTTCATCAATCCCAAGTTGTCCGCGATCCACCATCCATTCCCTATGGGCGAGACGGCGGAGAATGTGGCTCGTCAGTACAAGATCAGTCGTGAAGACCAGGATGCGTTTGCGTACCGGAGTCAGCAGCGTTGGAAAGCGGCGCACGATCAGGGACGCTTCAATGACGAACTTGTTCCGGTCGTAATCCCGCAACGCAAGGGGGATCCGATCGTGGTTGATACCGATGAACACCCGCGTCCCGAGACTTCGCTGGAACTACTGGGCAAACTCCGCCCGGTGTTTGCGAAGGATGACCAAGGAACGGTAACCGCGGGCAACTCATCGGGCGTCAACGATGGTGCGGCGGCGATGCTGCTTGTTGAAGAATCCAAAGCGAAAGAACTCGGCCTCACACCCATCGCGTATGTTAGCATGAGCGCGTCGGCGGGTGTTGATCCGGCGTACATGGGCATCGGTCCTGTGCCAGCGATCCGCAAGGCGCTGGGCCGCGCGGGACTGACGCTCGATGACATCAATCTTGTCGAACTCAACGAAGCGTTCGCGGCTCAATCCATCGCGTGCGCCAGAGAACTCAGTATCCCGGACGACAAACTCAATGTCAACGGCGGCGCCATCGCGATTGGTCACCCGCTCGGTTGCAGCGGCACACGCATCGCGACCACGCTGATTCACCAGATGGTGCGAGACGACGCCAAACGCGGAATCGCGGCGCTGTGCGTTGGTGTTGGGCAAGGGCTTGCGACGGTCTTTGAACGCGATTAACGAGTTCAGTGCTCTGCTGCGAGCTTCTCAAATCCACGCGTGTATGCGGCGATCAACTCGTCGATGTCGTTCTCGGTCATCGGGGTTGAGAGTGCTGATGAGCAAGTGTTGATCAGCATAAATCCCTCATCGAACATGTGGTCGAGCAGGAACTTGAGCTTTGGAGCTTCTTGTGGAGACAGGTACGCTTCTCGGTAGTTTCTTGGTGCATGTTCTTTGACATGGACGCGGAACATTGATCCGCTCCCGGTGACGCTTGCGACGACCCCGGTCGAACTGATTGCGGATTCGATGCCAGCGATTGCACGCTGGGCGAGACCATTCAATCGCTCAACCGCAGCGTGGTCAAACTTCTGCATCGCGGCGTATCCCGCGACCATGCTGACAGGATTTGCGGAGAAGGTTCCCGAGTGTGGGTAAAGGTACCGCTTGGACTTTGGATTGAGCACATCCATGAACTCGGCGCGCCCCGCGGCGGCGCCGATGGGGAATCCACCACCGATCATCTTGCCGAGTGCGGTAATGTCCGCTTGGATGCCGTATTGTTCTTGCAATCCGCCAAACTCTGATCGGAATGTGATGACTTCGTCGATCACCAGCAGTACACCGTTCTCTATTGTCCATTCACGGAGCGCCCTGACATAGTCCGGCTCCGCTGGATTGAGACCCACACGATGCGGCATCAGGTCGATCACCACACACGCGAGTTGATCTGCGTGCTTGTTGAGCAGTTCGAGGGTTTTGTCGATGTTGTTGTACGGGAAGACCACCACATCGGCCATCGCGGATTCTGGGGTTCCTGAAACCAAAGGCACATTGGCGGGTTGATCCGCATCCCCCCACATGGCGGGGCTCGGTGTTTGGCTGACTTCGACATAATCGTACGCGCCGTGGTAGGCGCCCTCGGCTTTGGCGATCATCGGACGATTGGTGTATGCGCGAGAAGCCTTGATCGCGAGCATCAACGCTTCGGTCCCGGAGTTGACGAAGCGGAGCTGTTCAAAGCCCTCGTTGCGGGAGAGCAGGTACTCGGCGTACTCGATCTCGACCTCGGTGCCCATGTTGAAGGCGGTGCCTTTTTTGATCTGTTCCCCCACTACGCGGACCATGTCGGGGTCGGCATGGCCGTGGATGAGCGAGGCCATGTTGTTGGCAAAGTCGATCCGGTCCACTCCATCTACATCGACAATGTGGCAGCCGTAGGCGTGATCGACATAGAGCGGGTTGGGATCACGCAAGACCGCGTTGCGGCTGACGCCACCCGGGAGGACTTTGCGTGCACGCTGGAACAGTTCGGCGCTGCGGGTGGTTTGTGCTGGTGTACTCATCAGGTTGAATCCTTGGTTAATCGGAAACAGGTATCAGCGGTGCGCCGGTGCGCTCCTGCACATAGTCAAAGTCCACGCCGGGGCTCAGCTCGACGAGTTTGAATCCTTCCGAGGTGACATCGATCACCGCGAGATCGGTGTATATTCTGTTGATCACACCAAGGCCTGTCAATGGATAGGTACACGCGTCGACGAGCTTGGGCTCGCCTGTCTTGGTGCAGTGCTGGGTGATGACGAACACCGATTTGACTCCAGCACACAAGTCCATCGCACCACCGACCGCTGGGATCGCGCCGGGTTCGCCGGTGGACCAGTTGGCGAGGTCGCCGGCTTTGGAGACCTGCATTGCTCCGAGCACGCAGAGGTCGATGTGACCGCCTCGGATCATCGCGAAACTGTCCGCGTGATGAAAGAATGCCGCGCCGGGATTGACCGTGACATGCCGTTTGCCCGCGTTGATGAGTTCGGGATCACCCTTGCCTTCTTCTGGGGAGGGCCCCATTCCGAGCAAGCCGTTCTCGGTGTGGTAGATGAGTGTGCGTCCTTCGGGGACGAATCGTGTGACGAGTTCGGGGATGCCGATGCCGAGGTTGACATAGGACCCGTTGGGGATGTCCTGCGCGAGGCGCTGGGCCATCTCTTCGCGGGTGCGTCCGATTGCATGGGTTTGCTCGCTCATGGGTACGACGCTCCTGCGGCAACCAACTCTGATTCGAATGCTGGATTGGCAACCTCGACGACACGGTTGACGAAAATCCCAGGCGTGACGACGACTTCAGGGTCCATCTCACCCGCTTCGACAACCTCGTTGACTTGGACAATCGAGACCTTCGCGGCCATCGCCATGGGTGGTCCGAAGTTGCGTGCGGTTTTGTTGTAGACCACATTGCCGTGGGTATCGGCGACTTGTCCTTTGATGAGCGCAAAGTCCGCTTTGAGTCCGCGTTCGAGGAGGTATTCCTTCCCGTCAAACTCTCGGCTTTCCTTGCCCTCAGCAAGCGGGGTCCCCACCGCAGCGGGTGTGTAGAACCCCGGAATTCCTGAGCCACCTGCTCGAATGCGCTCCGCGAGTGTTCCTTGCGGAACCAACTCGAGCTGGGTCTTTCCGCTCCGGTAGAGATCGGGGAAGACGGTGGAGTTTGCGGTTCTTGGGAAGGAGCAGATAATCTTGGATACACGCTCGGCTTTGAGCAATGCCGCGAGACCAACTTCACCGCTGCCGGTGTTGTTGCTCACGACGGTCAGGTTCTTGGCGCCTTGATCGATGAGCGCATGGATGAGTTCGATGGGGCTGCCCGCTTCACCGAATCCGCCGATCATGACCGTCGCGCCGTCGAACACATCACGCACCGCATCTGCGGCACTGGCGACTTGCTTGTTGATCATCGCGACACTTGCTCCGCTGGTTCCTCTTTGGTTTCCACGACGCGCTTGTAGTCAAACAAGCCCGCTTCGTCGAAGAGGACCCGGTCTTCGTAATCGTTGAACCACACCGCGTTCGGATTGCGGCCGACGATGCAGACTTTGCCGCGATCAGGGGCACCGTGCGCGTTGCGGAGGAGCTTGAAGATGACAACGCCGTGCTCGCTGCCTTTGAGGCCTGGGATGGGTTTGTTAGTGACCGCGTTGACTTCGGTCTTGCCTTTGTAGTGTGTGATGGAAAGGCGAGCGTGGGTCTCGACACCCGAGAGGCCCTTTTGGGACTCGTTGAGGATGTTCCATGCCTTCTCGATGGGGATGTTGAACGCTTTGTAAGCGACGATGTCCCGACCACAGAAGAAGTAATGGTTCTCGGCACCGACACGCTTCATCTCGCGCTGCATGATCCGCAGTGCGTCCGCGTCGTCGTTGATGTCCTTGATGATTGGGGTCTGATTCTCGACGGTGATCCATCCGCGGGCAAGGAGTCCTCGCATCGCGGCGATCGTGTCTGGAACCCACTGAAGGATTCCCTTGTCATCGGTGATGTAGTTGAGATCGTCATCTTTCTGGAGGAACTCGTCGGGGTGCTCGAAGTGGATCATCATGTGGAGTCCGACTTCTGGGTAGGACTCGTGGAAGCTGTCAAGCATCGCAAAGAAGGTTTCGTCGAAACGGAGCGGGTAGAACGCCATCTCTTTGGTGCCGATGCGGATGGACTCGACACCCGATTCAGCGAGCGCGGCGAGCCATGCGCCGATCTTGGAGTTGTTGAGGACCATTGGGTCACCACCGGAGAGCAGGACCTCGCGGAGTTTTTCGCGGCCGCAGACTGGGTGGCGTCCGCCGTTGTCCGCGACTTTTTGATTGAAGGAGCGGATGTAGCTGGTGATTTCTGGGATCTTCGCGAGCCCCTTCTTGGCAACGGTGCCGTCGGCGCGTTTGATTTCCTTGCGCGCGATGAGTTCTTCGCGGTAGCAGAATCGGCAGTGCGCCGAGCAGGTCGAGACGACATACATCAGGCCCATCTCGTACTTGTGCAGGAGACCTTCGACCGGTGCGTAGTCCATCTGATTGCCGGGGTCTTCGGAACCCGCGAGGTCCAAGGTCTCGTCTGGACTCGCTTTGACGAGCCGCTGGATGGGCTTGCTCTTCATCGCGAGTTCAGCGAAGTGGCGTGTGACCTTGACGGGCATGCGTTTTTCAACATCCCGATCGCCGCCTTTGAGTCCGCCGAGTTGGACGAGTTCTTCGGAGCTGTAGAAGCCATTGAGGTCGTCAGAAGTGCTGCCGTCGAGGAAGGGCTTGAGCCCGTTCAAGATCTCACGCTTGTACTGCACATCCTCGATGGACTCGAGAAATGCTTGTTCTTTGTCTGTTGGGACATATTTTTGCGGCTCGATCATGAACTGGACTCCATTTCGTGACGACTGTAGTCGAAACGGTTTCTGTAATAAGATGCACACTCGGCACCCTTATTGTAATACACTGACCACCGGAGTGCCAGTGATGTCGATACAAGATTTCATCGTCAAAGTCAGTGAACAACTGACCCCAACCGAGCGCCGAATTGCAGCTCTGGTCCTTGAGGACCCGACATTGATCGCATTTGGGACCGTATCGGACCTTGCGGGTCGCGCTCAGACCAGCAGACCTTCTATCGTCCGGTTCGCGACCAAACTTGGCTTCGAAGGGTACACCGACCTCCAAAGCTGGATCCGCGAGGAGTTATCGAATCAACTCTCCAGCCCCAGCCATCGGATTCGGCATCAGGGCGAATCGACCGCCCCGATCCGGACAGCGATCGAAGAAGCCGTGCACCGCACATTCTCGATGCTTGATGAAGCCAAACTCAACAGTCTCGCCTCTCCGATCGCATCGGCTCGGAATGTGTGGATCCTCTCAGGGGAAACATCGCTCGCTGGGGCGATGGTTCTTCACAGCGGACTCTCGATGACCCGCCCGGATGTGCACCTGGTTGAAGAGCATTCCACCGGACGCGATCTGAGCAGTGCTTCACCAAAGGACACTGCCGTGGTCTTCGACTTTGCGCGGTACCGCAGAAACCCGGTGACGACCGCGCGGGTACTCGAAGAGTACGGCGTGAAGATTGTCGCGATCACCGATGGGCCTTTATCGCCGTTGGCTTCTTTGACCCAGACTTGGTGCGAGCTGCAGATCCCTGCGGTTGGTCCGTTCGACAGCTCAATCCCGGCGGTGATTACTTCTGAACTCATCGTGGCGCAGGTTGTCAAACTGCTCGGCCCCAAAGCACACGACCGTATTGATCGGCTCGAAGACCTCTGGCAGCGCACGGATACATTCTTAAACTACAGCCCTCGCAGGAACCGGTGAATGTCTTTCCAGTGCTCGACTATTTGAGTTCAGATGCCGCCGCTTGATCGATCACCCAGGTTGTGTTGGTCCCCGCTGTGACGACCTGTGCAGGAAGGTCTTCGCCGGCGAGTGAGCGGGCGACGGCGTCTGCTTTGCCTTGCCCGAGGACAAGAACGACGATTTCTTTTGCACTCTTGATCACAGGCATGGTCATGGTGATGCGTTCGGGTGGGGGCTTTGGGGAGTTGAAGATAGGGATCACGGTATCCGTGGAATCCAGTGCAGCATCGCCGGGGAAGAGGGACGCGATGTGGCCGTCTTCTCCGATGCCTAAGAGGGCAAAGTCGATTGTGTTCTCATGGCCCCCGTCGGGATTGAGTACTGTTTGAAGCGTTTCCCGATAGGCAGCCGCTCCATGCTCCGGACCGAGTTCACCAAGCATCCGATGGATGTTCGCGGGAATGAGTGGCAGATCGGTAAACACTTCGCGGATGAACACACCCGCGTTGGAATCTGGGTGTTCTGGTGGGACGGCTCGTTCGTCTACCCACAGCAGCTGGGTCATTGACCACGGGAAAATCTGCAGATTCGCAGGCTTGTTGAGTACCTCAAAGACCGCTCGGGGGCTTCCGCCGCCGGGGATTGCGAGTGTGAACCGGCCTCGCTCTGTGACCGCTTTGATTGCCGCTTGGGTGATGAGGTTGGCAACAAACTCACCAGCTTCGCTTGTACTCGAGACCACTTCGACGGCTGGGTTGAATGCTTTGTGTTTCAATGCTGCTTTCCATGTTCGTGATCGCTACCGGAATCGCCGTTGAATGAGCCCCATGCGTCTTCGGGTTCGCTTGATCTCGGGCTCGAGAGGGGGATAAAAATACCGCCCGCATTATCTGGCCCCTTTGTTCCCGCGTCGTAGTTGGGGAAGTTGGGCGTCGGTTGTTCGTCGAGGCCCTTGAGCACGGCGTCCGCCCAGACCCATGCCGCCTCGACCTCGTCTTGACGGATGAACAGGGTTGGATCACCCATGATCGCGTCGAGCAACAGGCGTTCGTAGGACTCGGGAAGATCGGCACCAAAGTAGTCCGAATAGTTGAACTCAAGATCAACACTGTTGATGTTCATTCCCGGCCCGGGACGCTTGGCTCCGACACTGAGCCGAATCCCCTCTTCAGGCTGGACACGGATCCGGAGAATGTTGGGACACGATGGGGCACATTCTGAAGCGTGGAATAGGTGCATTGGTGGGGTCCGGAAGCGGACCCGAATTTCGGACATGCGTGATGGGAGACGCTTGCCATGCCGAAGGTAGAACGGCACCCCGGTCCATCGCCAGCTGTCGAGTTCGACCCGAGTCGAGATGAAGGTTGGCGTTGTGGAGTTTGGGTCGACTCCTTCTTCCTCGCGGTATCCGGGAACGGGCTTGCCATCGACTGTCCCCGGTCCATACTGCCCTTGTACCGTGCTCTCAGCGACTTCTTCGGCGGAGCTTGGGATCTTGATTGAGCGGAGTACGCGGACTTTTTCGTTGCGGATGTCTTTGGGCGAGAGACTCAGCGGCGGCTCCATCGCCGTCAGCGCGAGCAGTTGCATCATGTGGTTCTGCATCATGTCTCGGAGCGCACCGGCGGATTCGTAATACCCTGCCCGATCCCCCACTCCTAAGGTTTCGGCGACGGTGATCTGCACGCTTGCGATGTGGTGGCTGTTCCAGAGCGGTTCGATCATGCCGTTGGCGAAGCGGAACGCGACGAGGTTCTGGACGGTTTCTTTCCCGAGGTAGTGGTCGATGCGGTAGACCTGATCCTCGTCGATGAACTGCGAGAGGTGCTTGTCGAGTTTGCGGGCGCTTTCCAGATCGTGTCCGAATGGTTTCTCGACCACCAATCGAGACCACGGGGCACCCTCATGCTCAGAGTGTCTTTTGAGCATCCCGGAGGACGCGAGGTTCTCGGTGATGGACCCAAAGAGACTTGGGGAGACTGAGAGGTAGAACAAACGATCGCCGCTGAGGTTCCGAGTGGATTCGAGCGATTCGAGCGTGGCGGCCATCTGCTTGAAAGACTGCTCGTTCTTGGCATCAAGCTGGAAGAACTCGATGGAGCGTTCGAACTCCGACCACGCATCTGGTTCGTGTTTCGCTTCATCGACATGCTCGCGGAGGTCCCCGAGAAATGCGTCGCGGTCCGCTTGGCTGCGTCCCGTCGCGAGGATCAGGAAATCCTCGACAAGATTCGATTTCCAGAGCCTGAACAGCGATGGGAAGAGCTTGCGATGAGCAAGGTCCCCGGTGGCACCAAACAACACGAGTGAGAACTGCTTCGCTTGTTGCACGGCCAACTCCGTTTCACATTCAGGGATCAGTGGTCAGGCGGTATGGTACGCAAACCCATCGGGTTCGGTGGTTATTTCGTTCTGGCAGGAGCGGAGTCGATTACGAAAGCTTTGTTGTGGTGCCATCACCGAGCCACTCTGTATGGAAATCTCCATCCCGATCCGTTCGGCGGTAGCTGTGGGCACCGAATGCGTCACGCTGGGCTTGGAGCAGGTTGTGCGGGAGTCTGGATGCGTGGATGGTGTCGTAGTACGAGAGGGCTGAAGACATCACCGGACACCCCACACCGGACTGGGCCCCGGCTGCAACGGCTCGGCGGAGTCCGGGCATCGATGCGTGGACTCGCTCGGAGAACCAGGGATCGAGTAGGAGATGTTGTGCGCCATGGCCTTGCATTGCTTTGCTGATCTGGTCGAGGAAATCAATCCGGATGATGCAGCCCGCTCGCCAGAGTTTGGCGACGCGGTCGAGGCGGACACCCCAGCCGTGCGCCTCGCTTGCGGATGCGATGAGGTCCAGCCCCTGTGCAAATGAGATGACCACAGTGGCAAAGAGGGCATCCCGCAGATCATCGGATTTAATGTTCAGGGTCTCAGTGGATGCTTTGGATTGCTTGATTGACTCGGCGAGCAGGTCTCGGATTGATCGGCGTGATGAGACGCCTCGTGCAAAGACCGCTTCTGCAAGGGTCGGGCAGGGGACACCGAGATCCAGTGCCATCTCTGCGGTCCACTTTCCGGTGCCTTTCTGCTTTGCTTCGTCGAGCACGCTGTCGACGAGTCGGCCATCTCCGAGGGTGTCGTTGACGCGGAAGATCTGCTCGGTGATTTCGAGCAGGAAGCATCGCATGTCACCGGTGTTCCATGAGCCGATGGTCTCTGCGAGTTGATCGGGGTCCATGCTTTGGGTTTTGCTGAGGAATGCGTAGGTCTCGCAGATTGCTTGCATGAACGCGTATTCGATCCCGTTGTGGACTGTTTTCACGGCGTGGCCGCAGCCCCCACCACCGAGCCAATCGCAGCATGGGTGTCCATCGGGACCGCGCGCGGCGATGGATTGGAGGGTTGGCGCGATGAGTTCCCACGCTGCTTCTGAACCGCTGGGCATGATGCTTGGGCCGTGGCGTGCCCCTTCTTCGCCTCCCGAAACGCCGGCCCCGACATAGAGGACTCCGTGCTGATGGGCGGTTTCGATCCGATGCTGGGTTTCTTGGTATTTGCTGTTCCCGCCATCGATCACGACATCCCCCGGCTCGAGCACCTTGTAGAGGTCGCTGAGGACTGAATCAACCGCTGGTCCTGCGGGCACCATGATCAGAAGCTTTCGGGGACGCTGTAGCGAAGCGACCATGTCATGTGCGGATGCGAATCCGCGGGCTGATGATCCGCCTTGGGTGGTGAAGAGGTCGATCAGTTCTGGGGATAGATCCGCTCCGCCAACGCTGATGCCGTGATCGATCATGTTGAGGGCGAGACTGCGCCCCATCACACCAAGGCCGACAACTCCGAAATCCAGTGTATTTTCCATAGTCTCGGATCATATCACCCGCAGCGATTGGCGGTGCCGGTCTCGATATGGATCAGCGTACTTCTGGAATGTTTGATCGATCTCGCTATATGCTATCCATGATCCGTTTGAACCAAATCAGACTCCCGCTCGATCACGCCCCCGAAGCGATCACCAAAGCGGTGATCGCTCGGCTCCGCATCGCGCCGGACCAACTGATCTCATGCACGGTCTTCCGAAGAGCGCATGACGCTCGCAAAAAGCACGCGATCATGCTGGTGTACTCGTTGGATGTCGAGGTTCAGGATGAATCGGGTGTGCTCAAACGGTTTGAGAATGATCATGAAGTCCGGGAGAGCCCCGACATTGACTATCGCTTTGTTGCTCAGGCACCGGCACACATCACATCACGCCCCATCGTCATCGGCGCGGGTCCGGCTGGGTTGTTCGCGGCGTTGCTGCTGGCGCAGATGGGATATAAACCCATCATTCTTGAGCGTGGGAAGGTTGTTCGTGAACGCACCAAAGACACTTGGGGTTTGTGGCGTAAATCGATTCTCAACACCGAATCCAATGTGCAATATGGCGAGGGTGGCGCGGGGACTTTTTCAGATGGCAAGCTCTACAGCCAGGTCAAGGACCCGCGGTTCTTGGGACGAAAGGTGCTGACCGAGTTTGTCAAAGCGGGCGCTCCTGAAGAAATTCTAACCGAGGCTCATCCGCATATCGGGACTTTCCGATTGGTCAAGATGGTCGAGAACATGCGAGCGACTATCGAGTCGCTTGGGGGAGAGTACCGGTTTGAGAGCCGGGTGACGGACTTTGACATTGAGACATTGGGCAATGGCGAGCGGCAGATTCGTGGAGTTGTGCTTTCCAGCGGCGAGCGGATTGCATCGGATCATGTGGTGCTCGCAATCGGACACAGTGCACGCGATACCTTTCAGACGCTGCACGACCGGGGGGTGTACATAGAGGCCAAGCCGTTCTCGCTCGGGTTTCGGATCGAGCATCCGCAATCGTTGATTGACACCGCGCGGTTCGGGAAGAATGCGGGGCATCCGATTTTGGGCGCTGCGGATTACAAGTTGGTGTACCACGCGAAGAATGGTCGTGATGTCTACAGCTTCTGTATGTGTCCCGGCGGGACGGTTGTCGCGGCAACCTCCGAGGAGGGCCGGGTTGTCACCAACGGAATGAGTCAGTACTCGCGTGCGGAGCGGAATGCGAACTCGGGGATCGTCGTTGGGATTACGCCTGAGGTTGATTATCCTGATGGACCGCTCGCGGGGATCGATTACCAACGCAAATGGGAATCGGCAGCCTTCGTAGCGGGTGGTGGAACATACGCGGCTCCCGCTCAGCGCGTCGGGGACTTCATCGCTGGGAGACCCAGCACTTCACTGGGGAATGTGATTCCTTCCTACAAACCCGGCGTGACGCCGACAGATCTCTCGACCTGCCTGCCGGACTTCGCGATCGAAGCGATCCGTGAATCGTTCAAATCTTTCGCGAGACAGATTCGTGGCTACGACATGAACGACGCGGTGCTGACGGGGGTCGAGACGCGGACTTCCTCACCCATCCGGATCAAGCGTGATGAAACCTTCCAGAGCATCAACACTAAGGGGCTGTATCCAGCTGGCGAAGGGGCTGGGTACGCGGGTGGTATTTTGTCCGCTGGGATCGATGGCATCAAAATCGCTGAAGCGGTCGCACAATGTTGGTCTTAGGCGATGATCCGAAGATCACTGTGGATTGCCCGACGACCTACATGATTTCTGCGACGGTGATGCCGTTGATTGAGAGTAGAGCCGCGACATGTGGGTGTGTCCGGACATAGCTGGGGTGGTCACAGCAATTAAAATCTCGACATCCTTGCGGTCGGGTTTCGTAGATTCCGCATCGCCCCTCGGCGGAGACATGGGGGCATCGATCATTGATGAATGGCAGGATCGATCCGTCATCGAGGAGAACACCTCGATGGCCGGTGCAGCAGGTCCCTTTGCATTCGACACAGGGAAGGTTTAGCACAATTGCCGCGAATACTCGACGGCGATCGACGGCTGGATATTGATTGAATCGAGATTGGATACGCGGTGTTGTATGATGAAGGAGTGTAGGTCAGAGCAGGCTTGAGAGTTCGTGAAGAACACTACGGGCGTGCTGCTTTGTGATGAAATCAACGGTTGAAAATTGTACAACACATGATGCGGACGGAATCTGGGAGTACTTGGCCAGGTTCGTCTTGATCGGGGCGATCTCTAGTGAATTCAAGATTCGCCGTGCCACGGATCGCTTTTCCGACGCATTCGTTTTGTGCGGTGCGCATCGATCGGGAATGAATAAATTTTAATTTCAATCACCGATCACCTGCTGACTGATCCGAATGAGAGTCGAATCAGGCGAGGCGTGCTTGAGCAAATGCACGGTTCTTGTACCGAAAAAACAACTTCCTTACCTCTGTAGGGCTATACAAAACTTTCTACATCGTCTCTGAGCACCTGGGGATCAGTGAGTTCGCAAGAAATATCTTGTTGTCGGGGATGGAAATCGTCATACAATAGTCCCATGCGGATCCTGATCATTGAAGACAACCCGAAGATGGCTGGCGCGATTCAGAAGGGCCTCGATAGCCACGGCTATGCGGCTGATGTTTCAAAGTCCGGATTTGAAGGTGAAGAGCTCGCTGTGGGATCGACCCCGTACGACCTCATCATTCTGGACCTGATGCTCCCGGATCGAGACGGCGTGGATGTGTGTCGAAACCTCCGGCGTCGTTGCGTGGAGACCCCGGTCCTCATGCTGACCGCATTGTCTGGAACCGACGAGAAGGTCGCTGGGCTCGATGCGGGTGCGGACGATTATTTGACCAAACCCTTTGAGTTTGAGGAACTGCTGGCGCGGATCCGTGCCTTGCTCCGTCGAGGGGAAGCCTCGGAGGGACGGCTGCTTGAATGCGACGATATCCAACTGGACCTATACACACGCATGGCCAAACGCGGAGAGAAGGAACACGAGCTTTCCAATAAGGAATACGCTCTGCTCGAGTATCTGATGCGGAATCCCAATCGTGTGCTTTCGAGGGCACAGATCGCCGAGAAGGTGTGGGACATGAACTACTCGCCCGGCAGCAATGTCATTGATGTCTATATGTCCTCGCTGCGAAAGAAGCTCGATCGTGGTTTTGAACACGAGTTGTTCCACACGATCAAGGGGGCCGGGTATCGCTTTGGCGTGATGGACTGATTGTGCACCGGCTCCTAGATCCCAATCAGCGTTCGAAGTTTCGGCTTTCGCTCCGCGTTCAGCTCTCGCTTTGGGTGGTGCTGATCTTCACGCTGATCCAGTGGGTGAGCACGATTGTTGTGTGGGTATTTCTCAGCAACTCGATCTATTGGTCATTCGATGAGTTTTTTCAGCGTCATTCTATGAGCGTTTCGAGAGAGATCAGGACACGGCTCCCCGACCTGTCACGAGAGCAGCTGCAGGTTATGGAATCCAACCAACTCAAACAGGTCGATTTCCATTCGTACTATATTGATGTCTTTGATACCACAGGCGGTCGAATCTTGGAGCCGGGACGAGCTGTTGTGCAGCCTGATCTGGACTCGATCCAGCAAGCGATTGATAACCGGGGGGCGGTGATTCTTCCGGATGTGTATTGGTCAAAGGTCCCATCACAGTTTGATCGGGATCATATGATTGTCGTGCTCCAACGCGTCGTCGGTCGCGATGGAAAAGCGTACATTGTATTCCAAGCGACTGATGATCAATATGCCCAATCGCGTGTGATGCAGATGGGCCAGACCCTGCTGCTGACCTCTTTCGCGGCACCATTTCTCGCGTTGATCGCTGGGTGGTTCATATCCGGGATCGCCGTGGCCCCGCTTGTCCGGATTGGCGAACTGATCGAGGGTCTCGGCCCAGAATCTTTGGCACAGCCGTTGAAGACGGAAGAGAACAGCACCGAAGTTATGGAACTGGTGGCGCAGCTTGATGAATCCAGAACACAGATCCGCAACGCTTTTGAATCCCAGGCTCGGTTCCTGTCCAATGTCTCCCACGAACTCAAGACCCCGATCGCGATCATGCAGATTGAATCTGAGACGCTCGATCTTGATGAAAGCAACGAGGAAGTGAAAGAGTTTGTTCATTCCGTCCGCGATGAAATGTCGCGTTTGGGACGGATGATCGAGAGTTTCCTGACACTTACGCGGATCGAGGACGGGTTCGGGAAAGTTGGAGGAATCGCGCTGGCCTTCAACGACCTCGTTATGGATTCGATGGATCATTGCGTTGCGATGGCGCACCAGAACGCGATCGAGCTTGATCCGGTCCTCATGGATCATGAGGATTCCATCTCACTGGCCGTCCGTGGCGACCCGGATCTGCTGATCACGATGCTCAATAATTTGGTGCGCAACGCGATCGGCTACAGCCCTGCGGGCGGGACGGTACGGATTCAACTGGAGCAGAGTGCGGATCTGGTCTTGATTCATGTGCGTGACGAAGGACCTGGCATTCCGGCTGACCGGATCGATACGGTGTTTGATCGTTTCGCGCGTGTAGAGGGTTCGAATCGCTCTGGGCGTGGTCACGGCTTGGGTTTGGCGATTGCGAAGGGGATCGCCGAGCTGCACGGCGGATCGATCACCGCAACGAACAACGAAGAACAAGGCTGCACATTCACCATTGAGCTGCCTTGGGTATCCACCGACAATTCCTGAACCCCCCTTTTTTGATAAAACACCCATAGAATGGGGACTTTTTTTGGATGATGAAGGATATTTCATCCAGAGTTTAAAGTGCTTTCATGCAGACAGCCAATACTGACTGTAATGCGTTTCCGTGCCTCTCGATCAGCCAAATTACGAGCACTCGTTGCTTCCGTAAGTGCCATTGCCCTGCTCAGCGGGTTTGCTTTGGTTTCAAATGATGATCGATCACGCTGGGACGCGATCAGCATCATCTTTCTCGTAGCCAGCGCGATCGCCTTGCTGATTTTGCTCCAGGCGATCACGGCCATCGCAACGAAGACCATGAGCGGTTCGTATAGCGAGGCACCCAATCCCAAAGAAATCCGGGATAGGCAAGAAACTGATACGGACAGAGAAGCCGCAGAATAAGTACGCGGCGCGATCTGAGACCTTTCAATACCTTTAAAGCTCGGTGTTTCCAAACTCCATTCAAGAATGAGTTCGATTTCATGTATCGATCATGGTGGGTTCAGATGCGGCCCCCAATATATGTACATGCGAACGGGACAGGGCCTTACCGAATCGCATGCACAACACACGGCCCATCGAAAGGTAGAGTAATGAATACCACCATGAAAAATACAGTACTGAACCGTCCTATTACCCGCTCAATGACCATCGTTGGGGCTGCACTGGCACTCTCACTGAGTGCAGGGTCTGCATTGGCAATCAATGCTGAGCCAGATCACCAGAAGGATCGCAAGCAACGGATGCAATCCCAGCATCAGGGAGATTCTTGGTTGACACTGGTCCGCTCGGATAAGGTCTTGGGTGCAACCGTGATGGGTTTGAATAATGAAGAAGTTGGATCGATCGACGACCTAATCATCGATCGCGGCACCGGTCGCGTCGCATTTGCGGTCATCGGATACGGCGGAATCCTGACTATGGGCGAAAACCTCTTCGCTGCTGAGTACAACAAGCTTGATTACTCATCAACCGACGAACGGTTTAGCATCAGCATGACAAAGGAGCAGGCCGAGCGTCAGATCGAGTTCCTTCCTGACAACTGGAATGACTTGAGTCAGTCCAGCTGGATGGACGAGATCACCGGAGTAGTGGATGGTTGGGATACCGAAAGCTATGGCGACAAGGATCTCGCGTCTTCGAAGACAATGAAGCTCAACGGGACTGTCAAGGAAATTAAGCGTGATGAGCGAGGAAATGCAGAAGATATCATCGTTTCCTTCGATGACCAGAACGGAAAATCTCGCGAGGTTGTACTCGGCCCATCATGGTACATCATGGGCTTGGGCGATACTCCATCAACCAATGATCGCATTGAACTGGTCGCCGCGAACCATAACGGGCGTTTGATTGCGACCGAGGTGCGTCTTGGTGGGAAGGACATCAAACTCCGTGACACCAATGGGCGTGTGTACTGGAAGTCGACCAACCACAAGACGGCACGGTATGTACTCCTCTCGGACCTGATCGGCAAGAATGTCGAGATTGGTGGATCAACCAGTGGCGAGATTCAGAACGCCGTGGTTGAAACCACATCAGGACGCGTCGCGTTCTTCGGGTTTGACCCAAACGACAACTTCCTTGGTTTGGGCGATGATGTGAGTTTGGTCCCATGGTCAGCGATGCACATTGCCGCGGATATGACTGTGTGGAGTGAATCAAGTGAGGCACAGTTCGGTCAGGCAGAGCCGATGCCGGAGGATCTCAGCACGCTCCGGACAGCGAAATCGCTCGAGAACGCGTACCAACGATTTGATCTGGCAGTACCAAACTTCTCCAGCAGCAAAAGTCAGAGTATGAACGGGCATTCGAAATCGAATGACGGCTTAGCCGGGAACGCGTGGAGCAAGAACTCTGCACTGGTGACCAAGTTCTCGAAGGGCAAGTCTGTCCGCATGAGCGGTGAGTTCGTCCGCATGGATACAGCCACACTTGAAAACGGTGCGATCACCGCGACCTCGATGTGGATCAAGACTCCCGAAGGAAATCGGGAGGTCATCCTTGGTCCGAACTGGTTCATTGATCGTCAGGGCCTTGAACTGAATAAGGGTGACCGCGTGAGCATCCAAGGCCGGACTGCGAGCATCGATGGGCGGGATTACACCGCCGCGTGGAATGTGAATCAGGATACGAACACATGGGCACTGTGGGATGACATGACGCCGGCGTGGGTAGATTAACGCCTCTTGTATGTGCAGGCCACAGCACACACATAAACCCGCCGGGAGCGAGAGTTCTCGGCGGGGATTCAGATCAACAGATGGTACCCACTTCGTGAAAGGAGCTACCCATGAAACACTCTACTACTACTCCAACCGAGCCTCATGTCCCCATCTCGCCAGAACCAAGTGAGCTGATGAATGAGGAGACTGAGCAACACAAAGCTGAGGATATGGAGGAACGCATCCGAGAGGATTCTCCTGACGGGCGACCGGCCTATCCGAGGATTCGCTCGAAGGAGATCCTGATCCTCGCCGCTGGTTCTCTGGTGGCCGTGATGGCTATCAGCGCAGCGACTTACGCACTTTGGGGGTTCGACGAGGCGCTGCTGGTCCTTGGGCTCGGGATGGTGTTTGCCGTCGCGGGCAACCCGGTCGTGTGGGCGATGTTTTTCCGCAGCAAGGAACGCGAAGAACTCAACCATGAGCGCGAGGACCATGTCCCATTAAAAGCAAAGCACAAACCACGCACGCGATAAGCGTGCTGATAAGTCACCCATTCATTCACACACACTGCAGAAAGGAAAATACCATGCAGAACACATCAGCAACCATGTCATCAACCAACAAGAACGATTCGAAGGATATCCGAGAGGGTCTCACCGATCTCAAGAGTGACGCTTCGGCGGTCCGAGAGGATCTCAATGTCCTCAAAGAGGACGCGAGCCAGCTCACAACCCACGCGACACAGCACGCACTCGAGGTGGTCAAGACCGGTGCCGAGTCCGCTGGGGAAATGGCCAAGTCCTTTGGTGAGAACGCCAAGAAATGTCATCAGTCGGTCCGTGCACAGGTTGCAGAGCGACCAACCACAGCGATTATCTTGGCACTAAGTGCTGGCGTGATCGCCGGCCGTCTCTTGGCTCGGAAATAACCCATGATATTTTGGCGAGCAAAGGAGATACTCGAGGGCGGATCAGAACTGTTCCGCGCCGAGGCGGAGCTGATGAGCAAGCGGTTGACCCGCTTGCTCATCGGCTCTGTCGCCGTGGTTGTGATCGCATTCATGGCAGTGGTCGGACTGCTGTTGGCCACTTCGGGAGCGGCGATCGCACTCAGCGACCAGATTGGATGGGCAGGATCACTGGCCATCATCGGGGGTGCGTATTTAATCGCGTGCCTGTTCTTGTCAGCGGTGTACTACATTCTTCGAGCTGATTCGAAGGCACCATCCGAGAGTGATGTGAGTCCTGCGGACGAATCAAAGGAACCGAAGGCGAAAGCCGAGGACGCGAAAGACCGTTTGGACAACGCGGCATCGTCAGACCCCGATCAACAACAAGATCAAAGCAAAGATCACGAGGGGTTGCTCGATGGACTTGATACACTCAAAGACACCGCGATCGAAGCGGGAATGAAGAACCCCATAGCCTTCGGGTCCGCGGCCCTCTTGGTCTTGTCACTGATCGGACCGAAGAAGTCATTCAAGATGATCAGCCGAGGTGTTGCTGCCGCCGGAATCGCTTCAACACTACTTGACTCACTGGGTACCACAAATGATCCAGCATCGTCTAACTCTTCTACGAAGACTTAAAACACAGTACTTTCAAGATTTCATTCATAGTCCGGGCGTGGTTTCGAAAATCGAATCCAGATTTATGACGATGGATCAATCCACAACTCCGCGAGCAACGGAAGATGGTCTGAACCAATGTTCTTCAGCCTGGTCAGACGCTCCACTGTGAACGCATCGGTCACCAGCACATGATCGATCGGATAGCGGAGGAGCGGGCGATTCGCCGGGAAGGTGTTGTACATCCCTCGCCCGATTCGAGGATCTCGCAAGCCGCCGGCCTGCTTCGCTTGCTCTGTTGTCCGTGACCATCCAACATCGTTGAAATCCCCCACCATGATCCAGTGCTCGATCGTTGAATCCGCGATTCGCTTCGCGGCAATCATGAGCTCGATATCTCTTGGCTTGCTTGACACGCGTTCATCCCCTGATCGCTTTTTGAGTCCAGGCGGAGGGGGATGGAGTACACATACGCCGATGATTGCTCCATGAGTGTGCAACTTCGCCCAGATAGAAGGTCGATCATCCTCGACGAGGTATTGGATTTCAGGCTCTACGAGCTTGAGTTTGGAGAGCAGGGCAATCCCACGCCCCTTCTCACGGAACTCTGTGACACGATACGGATATGTCTCGCTGTATGATTCAATTAGCCCATCCCACTGCGCATCAACTTCCACAATCGCCATCAAATCCGCATCGGATTCGACCAACATCTCCATAGCGGATTGTCGTTTGCTGTTGGTGTAATCCACATTCGCGGCAACGACTCGAACGCGACCATTCTGGGTTCCGTCTGAGTTGGAATGTTCACTTCCTCGCACTTCCGGCGCCATGAGCGGGGTCATCCGTGCGGCCCATCTGAGCTGCTGGATGATGGAGAGACTCAACATGATCATCACCACCACCCACGCGATCTTCAATGATGAATCCTCAGGATATAGGAGAAGGGCGGCAAGAAGGAGAGCCAACCCAACACAGAGGACTTGAATGCGTGGGAAGTCCCAGATACGCATCCACCATGATTTACCCGGGAGGACAGAGAGTAGTGTTGCCGCAATGACAGTAAGTGATCCGAGGTACCAGAGGAGATGAATGAACCACATTGTTCGTTTTCCTTGTGCACGAATGGATTCATGCAGATCGTGAAATGCTTGTACAGTATATATAGAAAAAAGGCGACGGAGGCTCATACAAAACCTCGCGCCGCCAGGGGACATTGGTTGTCTTCGGATCAGCAGCGTTGCAGCAGTCTTACCGACTGCAGATTCACTGCCCGAGAATCACTGATTCACGCTCGCTGATCGCGCATGTCACGGATCTGGTCGTGACGCTTCTTGACGAGTGCATACTGACTCTGCAGGACGGCGTTGAGCGGGCTTCCTGCGGTGTCCTTGAGTGTCTTCTCGTAGAGATGCTTGATCTCGTCTTCGCCTCGTTCGGCATCGGCGAGCACGGTGTGCTCGTTACCACCGGTCACGGTCGCTCGGATGTCCATCCACCAGCGATGCACTGTACCCTTGAGCGAGCCGTCGTCCTCGGGCTCCTCGTTGCTGATGGATGTCGCGACCTGGAGTTCATGAGCAAAGCGGAGGCGTTCCTTGCCGCAGTCACGGAAGTAGCTGGCGATCTGATCATTCTCGATATGCTCAGCGGCGGATGTGAATCCCTTTGAGCTGTCGATATTGATCGAGATCAGGTTCTGGATGCCTTTGATCGTATCTTCGTTCAGGTTTGTGATGGTTTCCATTGGAGTTCTCCTTTGGTTTGGGTTCGTAAAATTCGGAATCAATAATCGAGACTTGGTTGTGACGATGATGCTTTATGGATCGATTGCGTCGTCCACCTCATCGGCGGCGTCGTCGAACGCATCGCCGACATCATCCGCTGCATCGTCAAGAGCTTCGCCCGCTTCCTCGGCTGGACCATCGTTGTTGTCGCACGCGGTCAACGCGAGCACAGGCATGGTGGTCATCAGGCCAAGGGCTGTGAGACGCAGGAGGTCCTTGGCGTCGAGTGATCGTTTCGTGTTGCTTTTCATGGCATGTCCTTTCGTTGTGCGGGTATCCAAAGCTGGATACCCGCAGTGTAACAATGTTGAAATGTATTCAATCGGGATGCGATCGCACGATCACATCTTGACTTACTTGTCCCCGCGACGAGCGAGACCGCTCAGCAGTGAGAGTAAGAACAGGACGATGAATACAAAGAAGAGGATCTTGGCGATGCCCGCGGCTCCGGCGGCGATACCGCCAAAACCAAAGACTGCAGCGATGATCGCAACGATGAAGAATGTAAGTGCCCATTGAAGCATAATTTCTTTCCTTTCGTAGTCGGGTCCTTGTGGTGCCCGAGGTTGTATGATTTTCTGTCTGAGTTCCGAGTCCTGTACCCGGGTCTCACTTGTACTATCGGGGACTCATATGAGGTCCCGATGATCGGCGGATGAAAGTTTGCTCATAGTGCAAACAATCCATCAGACTGATCAGTCCTTCGCGTCATCAGCGGTGTCAGCCACCGAGTCGCCGACGGACTCGACATCGCGCCCGACGCCTTCGACGGTGTTGCACGCGCTGAGTGCGACACTCGATCCGGCAAGGGCCGAGAGGCAGAGCAGTACCCAGAGCGGTCTGCCCGCTTCCTTGAGGCGTGCTGTGTTGGTTGTGTTCATTTGATTCCCCTTTCTGTAAATCCCTTTCGGGCTGTTTGGTGCCGGATTGCGGACTTCCCGACCGGCTATGTAGAGATATTGGTGCCTGGGTATGGAATCAGGCTGAAGCGTACATGAAATATGATTTCATTTTGAAATCAGCCACCTTGAAATCGCCGCTAAATCGTTCTGCACCATCACCTTGCAACATTGAAAGCATCACAATAAAACGCATCACACTTTGTGTGATGCGTCTGAATGGAACGACATATTGGCCCTGTGGAGTTCTGATCGCGCCTGCTTGGTACTACTCTGCCGAACCGTTTTCTTCGATCGCTTCGCTGTTGCCGGAGCTTAAACGCGTGCTCATCCGCTGGATCAGGATGAAGAAGACGGGTACAAAGAACACACCGATGAAGGTGGATGCAATCATCCCGCCGATCACACCTGTACCGATGCTGTGTCGCGCGGCTGAACCAGCGCCTGAACTGATCGCCAATGGGACCACACCGAGGATGAACGCCATCGAGGTCATGACAATCGGGCGGAAGCGTAATCGGGCTGCTTCGAGTGCCGCCTCCATAGGGTCCATTCCATCGCGCACCTTGTCGATGCAGAACTCGACGATCAGGATCGCGTTCTTTGCCGCGAGTCCGACGAGCGTGAGCAGCCCGATCTGGAAGTAGATGTCCTGCGCGAGCCCACGGAATGCGATCGCGATGAAGGCACCGAGAACCGCAATGGGAACCGCGAGGAGCACCACGATCGGGAGCGACCATCGCTCATATTGGGCGGCGAGCACAAGAAAGACGACGACAAGTCCAAACGCGAGCACAATTGGTGTCTGGTTGCCCGCTTTGAGTGCTTGGTAGGTTTCACCGCTCCATTCGTAGCCGTACCCGGTCGGGAGTTTTTCTTCCGCGAGTTCAGCGATCCGGTTGATCGCATCGCCAGAGCTCACGCCCGGTGCGGGGGCGCCGTTGATCTGTACCGAGGGGAAGCCGTTGAATCGCGTGACGATGTTTGGGCCGGTCCGGAAGCTTGAGTTGACCACCCCGGAGAGTGGGACCATCTGATCGTCTTTGTTGCGAACATAGACCCGGTTAATGTCCTGCGGGTTGTCACGGTATTCGGTCTCCGCCTGCATCTGGACGCGCCAGATTCTTCCGAATTTCGAGAAATCGTTGACATATAACGCGCCGAAGTACGCCTGCAGTGTGTCAAACACCTGGCTGATCTCGACACCCATCATTTTGGTTTTGTCGCGGTTGAGTTCAACGAACAGCTGGGGCACTGCGACGCGCACAGTCCCGCGGACACCGACGACATCCGGATCTTCTGCGCTTGCGGCGATCAACACATTACTCGTTTCGGCGAGTTCGGCGATTGTTCCGCCGCCGCGTTGCTGGAGTTGCATCTCGAAGCCTGAGGTGATCCCGAGTCCTTGGATGGCTGGCGGATTGAACGCGATCACCATGCCCTCTGGCGATCCTCCGAAACGCCCGATGACCTCTCCGGCAAGGGTCTGGGCGCTCAAGGCTGGATCCTTGCGTTCATCGAATGGCTTGAGTGTGACGAAGATCGTCGCGGAACTTGTGCTGTTGACTCGTCCGGAAATCAAATCCAACCCGCCGAGAAGTGTGACATTTTCCACCGCGGGATGCGCGAGCAAGAACTCTTCCGTCTGTCGGGCGAGCACATCGGTCCGCTCAAGTGAGGCCCCATCGGGGAGTATCACCGCAGCGATGATGTAGCCCTGGTCCTCGTCGGGCAAGAACCCACTGGGGACAGACTGTTGAACGCGGAAGAGTGAGAATACGAGAATACCAAAGATTGCCAGCGTGACGAGGAAGTACCGTCCCGCGAGGCCCACGCCTCGGACATAGACATTGGTCGCGCCGTCGAATGCGCCGTTGAATATGCGGAAGAAAAAGAACTTCTTCTTATGGTGCGAAGGCTTGAGCAGGATCGCGCACAGCGCCGGCGAGAGCGTGAGGGCCACCAGACCGCTGATCGAAACCGAGACCGCGATGGTGACCGCGAACTGCTTATAGAGTTGCCCGGTAAGTCCACCCATGAACGCGACTGGCACGAATACAGCGGACAACACGAGCACAATTGCGATGAGCGCACCGCTCACCTGCTCCATCGCTTTAACGGTCGCCTTGCGTGGGCTCAGCCCGTCTTCTTCCATGATCCGCTCGACATTCTCAACAACAACAATCGCGTCATCGACCACGATACCGATCGCGAGCACGAGCCCGAAGAGGGTCAGGGTGTTGATGCTGAATCCCAACGCGAGCATCCCAGCGAATGTGCCGACGATAGCGACCGGGACCGCGAGCAGCGGGATGAGCGTCGCACGCCAGCTCTGGAGGAACAGGAAGACCACCATGAGCACGAGCACCACCGCTTCGATCAGTGTGTGAATGACCTCTTCCATCGACGCGCTGATAAACTCGGTCGTGTCGTAGGGGATGTTGTATTTGATCCCTTGCGGGAAGTTCAGCTTGGCGTCCTCGAACTCGGCGCGGATGAGTTTCATCGTGTCCAGCGCGTTGGCGCCGGTTTGCAGGTACAGGAGGATGAGCGTCGAGGATTTGCCGTTGGCACGACCGAACAGCTCGTAGCTTCGGCTTCCCAGCTCGATGCGTGCGACATCTTTCAGTCGGATAATCGTGCCGTCTTCGTTTGCGCGCAGGATAATATTCTCGTAATCGGAGACCTCGCTCAGCCGACCGCGCGTCATCACCGGGATTGTGAGTTCGACCTCCGCACCGCTCGGACGCTGCCCGATTGTTCCTGCGGGGAAGTTGGCGTTCTGTTCACGAACTGCGGCGACTGCGTCACTTACGGTGAGGTTCTTCACCGCGAGCCGGTCAGGGTCGAGCCATATCCGCATCGAGTAATCTTTGGAACCAAAGACCTGGACATTCCCCACCCCTTCGATGCGGCGGAGCCGGTCGAGAAGATTGATCGTCGCGTAGTTGCTCAGGTAGAGATCGTCGTATCCGCTGTCATCATCTGCAAGCAATGTTGCGACACCAAGAATATTGGTCGAGCTTTTGGTGACCGTGATACCGTTACGGACCACTTCAGCCGGGAGTTGCTGCTCGGCGACACTCAGCTTGTTCTGGATATCCACCGCCGCGAGATCCTGATCCGTACCAATTTCGAAGGTCGCTGTGATCGAAACCGCCCCACTGTTGGAACTTGTCGAGCTGAAGTAGATGAGGTTTTCCACGCCGGAGAGTTGCTGTTCGATGGGAGCGGCGACCGCGGTCGCTGCGGTTTCAGCATCCGCCCCCGGATAGACCGCGGCGATGTTGATTGTCGGTGGTGTGATCTCTGGGTAACGCGCGACAGGGAGCACAACGATGGCCACGCCACCCGCTATGAGGATGAGCAGCGAGAGCACACTCGCGAAAACCGGGCGATCAATGAAGAACTTAGAAAACATTCGAATACCTCATTCGTGATCGTGGGGTGTTGTGGATTCATCTCCTGAATCCACTGCCGGTGAACTGACTTCCATCCCGGGACGGACTTGCATGAGATGATCCACGATCACCCGATCGCCGGATTCAAGACCGGATTCGATCACCCAGTCCACTCCGACCCAGTCACCGAGCGTGACGGGCCTCATCTGCGCGAGACTCTCGGCATCAACGACATAGACCGCTGCGCCCGTAGGTGTGTGCAGCACCGCAGATTGAGGCACCGTGATTGCATTCAAGCGTGTGATCCCACGGATTTCTGCGTGGACAAACTGTCCTGGACGGAGTGTGCGGTCTGGATTGGGGACGCTTGCACGGATGACCGCTGTGCCTGTCGATGGGTCCACGGCGACATCAACAAAGTTGATCCGGCCAAGATGTGGAAACTCGCCACCATCCGGGAGAATCACATGCACTTCGAGTTGATCAACCGGAACATCGGTCAGCTCTCCTGAATCGGTCATGCGCTGCCAGCGCAGGAGGTCCTGCTCGCTGACGCTGTACTGAACATACAGGGGGTCAACCTTCTGCACGGTCGCGAGAAGTGAATCGGTATTCATGCCGACATAGCTGCCAACATCTTGTTTGCGCAGCCCGATGACCCCGGTGATTGGTGATTGGATGGTGGTGTAATCCAGATCGAGCTTGGCTTGTTCGATGTACGCACGCTGGGTTTCGACCGATGCCGAAGCGATGCGTTGCGATTCCTGCGCCTGCTCGAGTTCATTGGCGGCGGCTTGCTGAAGCTCGGCGAGATTCTTGAACCGTTCGACCTGCTGGGATGCTCTGGTCAGCTGCGCTTCGGACGCGTGAAGCCCGGCCTCAGCCTGCCGCAATGCGACCTTGAACGGCTTGGGATCGATGGTGAACAGCAGATCCCCCTCCTTGACCACCTGCCCCTCTTCAAAGTTCTGGCTCATCAGATAACCGCTCACCCGTGCGCGGAGCGGAACGATCGCGGAGGGCAATGTCTGCGCAAGGAATCTCGGATTGAGTGGAATATCCTTTGGCTCGATCACGATCGAGTTCACCGGGAATGCACCGCTTGGTCCCGTCACCTGGTGCGGAGCTGGGCTGTGGTGATCGCTTGTCAGGTAGTACGCCGCGTATCCGAGCACACCGACGAGGACGATCGCAACCAACCCTCTCCATACGAGATGCTGGAGCATCAACGCGTTTCGTTCGCCGTTTTGAGCATTATTCTTCGCCATGTTGTGTCTCCGAATCGGTCCCGCTGCGTTCGTTCTCGGTGTGTTGAATACCGACATGCAGTTCGTTGTTCATCATCTCATTCACATCCTGTTGCCCAAGCTGAGTAGGTTTGGATCCATCAGTTGGCTGATTGCCAACGACCGGACCGCCGAGCGCGAGGTAGAGATTCAGTCGCTGGACGACCTGTTCGTACCGCACCGCGAGCAGCAGCGACCGTGTCTCGAAATCTTGTCTTCGGATTTGCTGGAGATCGAGTATCGTCATCAGCCCCTGGTCGTAGCGGCTGATCGCTGAATCGCTCGCTCGCTGAAGCCTCTTGCTTGCATCATCGAGCAGGATCTCCCGTTTCTCGAGGGCCTTGCTATTGGAGAGGGCACTCTCGACCTCGCGAAACGCTTGGAGCGCGACGGAAGCAAAGTTTCCGATCGCTTGATGTTGGCGAGCGTTCGCGGCTTCTTCCTGAGCATCCAGCCGCCCACCCTGCAAGATTGGCGCGAACAAATCCGCAGCAATCGAGGATACGAGTTCGGCAGGATCAAGCATCGCCGTCGCGTCCGCGGAGAGTGTGAGTTGGGGGAGTTTGGCCGCTTTCGCGGATTCCACATCGTAAAACGCTGCATCTACACGGCGTTCGGCGCCTCGGATGTCCGGACGGCGCTCGATCAGTGCCGTCGGCACCCCCACTGCGAAAGCTCCGCCATCAATTGTGGGGAGCACCTCAGAAGCTGTGTCGATTTCTGCGGACGGGTAGCGTCCAAGAAGCAACTCGATCCCTCGCTGCGATTCCCTGATCGACGCGAGGTTGTCCTGCACCGCTGCTTCGGCCAATCGGATGCTCGATTCTGCGAGGTCCGCATCCAGCGAGGTTCCCAGACCCGCATCCACTCGTTGAAGCGTCGTCTCTGCGGTGAATCGCTCGGCATCGTATAACTGCTGATTGATCGCGAGCTGCGAACGCGCGGAGATCACCCCGTAGTACCCTTGAGCGACCGCCGCAGCGATCGAGTGGCGAGCCTGTAGGTATTCGAGTCCTGACGCTTCGGTGACTGAACGGGCAAACGCACGATCGGATCGAAGCCGCCCCCAAAGATCGAGTTCCCACGACACATCCAGAGAACCGGTGTATCGGTCCGTATCCGAATCTCCGTCGTTGTACTGATACCGCGCCCCAGCTCCGCCGTTCAACTCAGGATAAAGGTATGAAGCAGCGATATGCAGATTCGCTGCGGCTTCTTGATATCTGGATGCCGCAATGTAGAGGTCCGGATTGTGATCCCACGCTTCCTGAACGAGTGATTCAAGAATTGGATCATTGAAGCTCGCGAGCCAACCATCCGCGATGTCAACGGACGAGGCGGAACCGAGTTGAACCTCGGAGAACTGGGCTGGCAACCCAATATGCTTGGTCGCATGGTCCTCAGAGGGATGCTGGATACCTGAGCACCCTTGAAGCAGCACGCTGAGCGTCAAAATCAATGCGAGTTTGAGTGTTTGGTGTGTGGATTTGGTCATTGGTTCTTCCCTTGAGGCCTTGATTCACCCTCTGGCCGTAATCCCGAACGAGCCTTGTCGAGGAGTTGGATCAACTGTTTCCTCTCAGCTTTGTTCAACCCATCCATCAACTCCGACAGTCTCCCAAGGTGCCCGGGCATAATTCGCTGCAGCATCTTCTCGCCCTTCTTGGTCATCTCGATAAATGAAACACGGCGATCATGGCAGCACGCGACTCTTCGGACATGCCCGTCGGACTCCAGCCCATCGATCAATCCGGTCACTGTGCCCTTGGTGACACCGGTTGCTTCAGCAAGCTCTGAGTGGGATGCGGGTTTGTCCTGTTCAAGTAGGTACCCGAGCACCCTCATGCGACCTTCGCTGATCCCGTATTGCTCAAGGCTCTGCTGCAAATATGCAGTGAGTTCCGAGGCAACGCTCTTGAGCAACAAAGCGGCGCGTACATCATCCGGATCCAGACTCGGGATCTTTTTTGCAATTGCACGCAGGCTTTCGTAATCCGGGACACGCGGGGAATGGGGAATCATGATCGTCCTTCACGATGTTTGTTTGGCCACATACAGTACGGTACCATACTATTCTTGATTGTCAACAGAATCGCGTGCACTAATTTGACCTCACCAAACACGGCATGAAGATTCTTGATTGATTCCCCGGATACCGAGGGGTTCCACCTAGTACTTGTTGCAAAATGTTGTGTTTATCACATACACCAATTCTAGCGATCGATTTCCTGACTACTGCCACTCTCTTACCCACCATGCCATTTACGGCCCACTCACGCGCCAGGCGACTCATCCGTGTGTTATATTTGCATCGTTTATCACAATTACGAGGTACTTTTATTTGTGCGTTTATTGCCACACAGAAACTAAATGGACACGGGGCAATTTTCCGATACCCTGACCTGAATACAGGCACTACTACCCACTTGGAGTGTTTCTCACTTCGGAAAGCAAGCCCATGCAATGCAAACACGAAACCGAAGAGGCATTACTCAACAATCGTGTCCGCACGCTGATAGGTAATCAGAGCGTGACCGAGTTTGCACGGGTACTGGGATTGAATCACGAATCCGTACGACGCTATATACGCCGAAAGACTTCACCTCCGGCCGTGTTCTTGCTCCGCATTGCGGAGCGGATGGAAGTTGATGGCACCTGGCTATTGACTGGCATCAGTAGCGATGATCGTATGAATCTTCGGAATGTTCATACCAGTCTCCTGATTGAAGAGATCAATCGAAGATCCGAGGTGTTCCTAGAAATTGTTCGGCAGATGAATCCTGAGAAAGCCATGGATATCAGTCGATCCGCGTTGGTGTGTGCCGCGCTCGATCTACAGCCTTCGGTGACGAATGCAGCGCAGCAAAGAAGCAGCCTGGATGCGCATGAGAAAACCCGAGCGGGATGACCTGCTCGGGTTTCCACCCATCCGGCGGGCAATCAGTGCTACTGAGCTCTGCGCCGACGCCGCATAGAGAGAAGGGCACCCGCTGGAACACACGCGAGCGCACCTGGCGACGGGATGGTTGCGGTCATCGAAGCGAACGAATGCCCGATCCGAATATCGCCATTGAGCAGACCTAGCCCTGCGGCTACATCGTTAAAGCTGATGTGAATGGCGTTGACCTCGAGCTGAGCGGTTTCGATTCCGTCACCGCCGAAGATCTGCTCATTGAGTACCACACGAATTCCGAGTGAATCAAAGAGCACGGTATTGGCGGCGGCATTGGCGTCGATATCCAGCGTTGCCCCAAGAATACTGAGCGTGACATCCGCGAGATTCGACGATCCATACATATTCAATGATCCATAGTCTCCTGTGATTGAAGCGTTCGATTGAATCATGCTCGCATCAAGCCCCAGGACCGAGGAGAGTAGCACATTCGCTCCTAATCCATCGACGCGTCCCATCGAATCCGTCGTCCGAATACCTGCGAATCCATCGACATCCGAGCTTGCCGATCCTTCAATGAGCGTTGCATTGATATTTGCAAGCCCGACTGCGAATGCTGAAAAATCGACCACGGAGTTTGAGCCGTCAAACATCCCTGGTGCGGTTCCTGATGCGTGCCCCTGTGGAGCAACGGTAACATTGGCGAGGAGCAATGAGATATCAGCTGCCAGCCCATACCCATTCGCTTCTGCACTGACAACATCTGCATTTGCACCTGCACTCAGCAAGACCGATCCGGCGAGTAGACAACATACTTGCGTTTTTTTGTTTAACGATTTCATTTACAACCTCTTTCTCTCTGTTGGCTGTGTCTTTGCGGCACCATGTCCCGGCCAACTCGGCCGGAGGAATCGCATGTAGTCATCAGTAGATACCACGACAAAGAAAGTTCTACAAATAAAATTCCGAAATACAAACTCTGTTCATGCAAACTTATGTGTTAAAAGACTTGCCAAGTACATGAATGCGTGGATTTAATTGCTCAAAGCATAGCAAATTGCATACATATATGCCGATCCATACTCAACCTAGTCGATTCATCACACATGCTTGCGAAATCTGTGTTGGATTCTCATTCAGGGGAAGTTGATTCATCTTGAATCCGATATCTTCATTCGCAAATGGAGCCGGATTTCAAAATGTTCACACCAGATGAAACTACGATCAGCATAAAACCATCGGGGATGATCTGCTGTGTCACCGACGGCCAAAGGACAGTCTTTGCACAATCCAATTCCGATGGCCCCAACCTAAAGCTCACCGCATGCGTGCTCCCCACTCCTTGCCCACATGAAAATCATGGCGTGAGTGACCGCAGTTCACCGCAGCAAGTTCTTAGTGCATTCCGCGGAACACGCGCATCGTCAACGATTCCAATGGAATGGTGCGAAATCCAGCGTGTATCAATCCAGGGCCCAATGTCATCATCAACACATGCACATCTACACTCACTGTTCGCAAACCAGATGAACTGGACTGAATCTTTGTTCAAATCGTCATTCCTTGAACTCTCAGCAAAGCGATCCGGATCACCACTTATTGGGTTTGGCGTCTTGGACAGCACGATACAGTCAAGCTCACGGCAAATTGTGCTGGCTGGGCTCACCACGGCACATCTCGATATCGAGGAGTTTGCTTGTATCCGAGGCCTCCATGTACACAACACCCTTGGCGGGAATGTTGACAGCTCCCTTTTTGTGCGCACTTCCAAGAATCATATTTTGCTAACGATGGTCTCTCCGAACTGCGAGCTGCTGATGCTCAGAAAGGTACCATACGACTCTGATCCGGCTACTTCGCCTACGAACTCAGTCGTATCCAGAGTGGTGCATGAGATTGAACTGCTTCTGATCTCTGCAGGACAACAATCGCTGCTGCACAACTGCCGACTTACCGCATACATTTCCAGCTCCAACACCGATGCGTGTGGCGCATCTAGAGATGTCATTGATCGCATCTCTATTCCGGGTTTTTCGATTGATGAGATTCAACTGAATCATCCATGGTGCACCCAGTTGATTGTGGATCACAATCTTGATCCGTATCACGCCCTAGTCATGCTTGGTTTACTGCACACAGATCATCTGGAGGTGGCCTCATGATCTCTGTGAACTTTATCTCAGAACCTTCAGTCCCGGAGCTAAGAGAGGATACTCCTCCAGCGGTGAGCTTGATCCGAGTGATCACGGCGGTATCGCTATGTGCCTTGATTGGATTGTCTGTATATTTGAATCAGCTACAAAGAACAAAGCACATGCTTCAAACCAGCATCAAATCGCTCGCAACACATTCCAGCCTTCTCGAATCGATCCACACAAGACGGAACACCAAAATCTCTGAAACAGAACTCCTCCAAGAACTCTGCCCGCCATCTTCAATCCTCGCATTGGTGTCACAATCCGCTGTGGATGGAATCGTGTTGTCCGATCTTGAAGTCAACTACTCCTGGCCTGCCAAAGCTGTTCGAAAGGCAAGACTCAAAAATAGTACAACCAATAGTTCCAGAGAGTTAACTGTTCAAGTTTCCGGGACTGTTGAAACCAACGAAAAACTCTTGATTCTCGCTTCACATCTCCATAACGCTGGATTCCAATCCGTCCTGACTGGGAACAGGTTGCCGGATTCGACACGAACTGCAAACGCGGTACGCCCTGATCGGTTCACAATCACCGCTGAATCATTTGATACACAGATGAGTAAAGGGGAATGAGTTGAAAGCGAGACTTCCTGATCGTTGGCGGATTTGGCTTTGTACTTCACTCGCGATGGTGTTGCTGGCGTTGGCTTGGTACTCGATCAAACTTAGCCGAGTGATTGGTCGCGTGCAATCTGATATTCTCAATCTTGCGGGGCACATCACTGAAAGCAGTACTTTGTTGAATCAAACACGGGTAATAGGCGTTCAACCTGACCAACCCGACATTGAAATCCGCAGCGTGCTTGATTTTTCGAATGTACTGAAAGACTCTGGCGCCGAAAATATCTCTCTCAACATGGACTCGTCTGTAGGAAACAATAAAACGCAAACCGTTTTCTTAGATGCGGAGTTCTACATCCAGATTGATCAACTTCACGAACTTTTCCTTGCGTTGCAATCTTCGGATCCGATCGTCCGAGTTCGGCGATTCAGAATCGAGACGGTCGATCTGCACGACGATGCGATCGGTATGCCATATCCAGCAAGGCATGTGTTCTTACTGGCGGAGATCATTCCCCTACAGACCAGCAATGGAGAGAAGTAAGATGAATAGGATGCTGTCTATTTTTCGATCCAATCCATACCTGGCAGTGCTCGGGTTAGCTACCTGCTTTATTGCTGGATGGCGAGGCGTTGGATTGGTCGTTTCAAGTCCTGATATCGACTCAACTCCTTCCTTCAAACTACTCGAACCAACCACAATCAGCACGAGATCTGAAATCTCGTGGGAAGATGTACTGGCGGATGACCCATTTATGAGAACTGCGGCCCACTCACTGATTGATGCGATACCCGACGCTCCGGTTTTTGAGCCTGATATCCAACCCGCCGAGCTTGAGGCAACTCCGAATCTCAAACTTAGCGGAATCCTGACAGGGAAGCGCTCCGTTGCCATGATCAATGGACAGTCACTGAGCGTTGGGATGTCGATCGAAGGCTGCGAAGTCCTTGAAATTCGCCCCGAGAGTGTACTGATTAGGTATATGAATCAACGATCTATCTTGAGTTTGTCCAGGGTATTTGATGCGAGCCCTGCCATTGAATAACCAACGCGACCCAACCCGGAGTGGAGACCCTTGGGTCCGAGCTGCACACGAACTTGTTGTTCGCGGAGTTATGACCAATGCACAGCTTGACGATGCTCTAAAGTCATCGGCCAACACAGACCTAATTGCATCCAAAAGTACTTCTCAAGTACGCCAATCGTTCATCGATGTACTTGTCGATTCTGGGCATTGCACAAGGCAAGAGCTTGTTGCACAGCTCGCCTCTTTGGCTATGGTTCCTTACATATATCTGACTGCGGAAATGATCGATCCAACCGCGAGTCATGTGTTTCAAAGAGAGTTTCTTGAGCGAAACGAGTTACTCCCAGTGTCATGTGATGAGGGGATGATCACGATCGGATGCGAATGCTTTGCTGATTCTGAACTGGCCCACGAGATTGAGCGGATTACGGGTTGTGAAGTTGTCTTTATCGCATCTGATGCGATCACGAATCGTGAAGTTCGAGATCTGGTGCTCGGCCCAGTACAATCAACCGTAGAATCTGCTGCTCCAGAATCTTCAATTCAGAACTTGATTTGCGAAAGCGAAATCAAGGATATCCGTGTCGTTGAGGAGTCGGTTCAGGAAGACGCGGATCTCAACGCGGCATCCGATTCTCCGGTGGTGAATCTTGTGAACCGGATCTTGGCAAGCGCCTACGAGCAGAAAGCAAGTGATATCCACATTGAGCCTTGGATAGATGGGTTTATTGTTCGGTATCGGATTGATGGAAAGCTCCGCACAATTGCGGAGCCACCGAGGGGATTGCTCTCGGCAATCATCAGCCGGATCAAAATTCTATCAAAGCTTGATATTTCTGAACGCCGTATTCCGCAGGACGGTGCCTTTGCGGTCACGGTCGGGGATGCCGTGATTGAGTTCCGCGTATCCACGATGACCACCAAGTATGGCGAGAAAGCGGTGATGCGACTGGTCGAGCACGGGAGTTCGATCCCATCGCTGCATGATCTTGGGATCAATGAATCATCAGAAATCGAACTTCGGGCGATGTCAACACTTCCCAATGGGATGCTTCTGGTCACCGGACCAACCGGGAGCGGAAAAACAACCACACTCTACTCGTTGCTCGATGAAGCGTGCAGCGAGGATCGGAATATCAGCACTCTTGAAGATCCGGTCGAGCGGAAGATCAAAGGGGCGAGTCAGTTCCAGATCAACGACAAGGCGGGGTTTGGATTTTCGATGGCCCTGCGATCCATACTCCGCCAAGACCCTGATGTCATCATGGTTGGCGAAATACGCGATAAAGAGACGGCCGAACTTGCGGTACAAGCATCGCTCACAGGTCATCTTGTACTTACGACACTACACACAAACGATTCAATCTCATCCTTACAACGGCTTCATAACATGGGCGTAGAACCCTATCTCATCGCGGCTTCGCTTCGGTGCGTGCTTGCGCAACGCTTGATTGGCCGGCTATGCCAGCGATGCAAGACTCTGGTAAGTAACGATCAGCTTACCTCCCGTTTCACAGGTACGCCATACATTCTCAACAGCACTTCATTTGAGGCGCCCGGATGTACTTCGTGTGCAAAAACAGGAATCAAGGGACGAATCGGTGTGTATGAACTGCTGATTCTTGATGAACAGATCTCGGAGTTGATCTTTCTCTCAAATGATCATGGAGTAACTCCTGAACCCAGCATGCTTGAGGACGGGCTGAGCAAAGTACATACCGGTCTGATCAGCCTGCGAGATCTGCTGGCGGTAGTCCCATGCCCGAATGAACTGAGTGATCACGACCACACGGCGTTGAGAACACGGAGGAGTGCTTAGATGAAAGCTCGATATGTGTATGAATCAAAGACGAGGGATGGAACATTCCAGAGCGGGTCTATTGAAAGTCGATCCCGTGAGGAAGCAGCACAAACACTCCAACAACAAGGCCTCTTTGTGACCCGGCTCGGGACCGAGCAGCCGATGAGGAGAAAGTCTACATCACCCCGCGCGAAGCGGTCCGATGTCACCTGGTTTATCTCGCAGCTTGCCATCATGATCGAGACCGGGATGCCGATTAGTGATGCCCTGAGTTCACTTGCTGGAAAATCAAAGAACACTTCGATGCAAAGAGTGCTCAAGCATATTGCCAGTGAGGTGGATCACGGGAAGCCGCTCTCGCAAGCGTTGAACCATGCGCCATCGCGGTTTGATCCTGGTCTGATCGCATTGGTCTGTGCGGGCGAAGAGAGCGGCAAGCTCGGCACAATACTGACCAAGGCCCATGAGTATATGTCTCAAGAGATGCTTCTCATGAAGCGGTTCAAATCCGCGATGGCGTATCCGATCATTATGGTGGTCATCTGCATCTCGGTTGTCCTGATGCTGATGCTCTTCGTGCTCCCACGATTCACAGCCCTCTTTGAGGGAAAGGGAGCCGATCTACCTCTTCCCACAAAGTTATTGATGGGCACGAGCGATCATCTGATGACGCACTGGTTCTGGTGGTTGCTTGCGGTGTCAGCAACCATGATTGGGTTCAGCGTGTGGTTCTCCACTATCGTTGGAAGTTCAATCCGGGATCGGGCGTTGATCTCGATGCCGGTATTTGGCAAGACACTCAATACCTTGTATCAAGCGCGAGCGTTCCGGGGCTTTGCCGTGATGCTTGATTCGGGCGTCTCGATCATGCAAGCGGTTGAAATCACCGCAGGGATTGTGTCGAACACGGTGCACAAAGAGCTGTGGATTGAGGTTGGGAAGCGGGCAAGGAATGGTGATCGCATGAGCGGCGCATTCACCGATTGCCGCGCCATTCCCGACCATGTCTCACAGATGATCGAAAGCGGAGACCAATCCGGACGGCTCGGGTTCGTCTTTCATCGGCTGGCGACTTATCTTGAATCTGATTATGAGCTCTCGATCAAATCGCTGATTCAGATCATTGAGCCCGTAATGATCGCGGTAATGGGGATCATTGTTGGATTTATTGCCGCTGCGCTGATGTTACCATTGTTCCAAGCTGGTGGGGTGATGTCATCATGAAACCCGAACCAAATTGCTGGATGAAATCTGCTCATGGATTCTCGATGATCGAGGTAGCGCTCTCGATCATGATCATGGTGTTGGTCTCCTGTTCTGTGATGAATGCAATCACTTCAGGGAACAGAGATACCCATATGATTCAGCAGAAAATCACCGCGGCACGCGATTCTGAAATGCTCATCGAAGAGTTGTTTCTGGAGCCGATCGAAACCCGCGAACTCTCTTTCGATGGATTCGAACAAAAAGCTGGCGAACTGACCGATTTCTTAGATAATCCACTCCCTGAAATCAACCAAGCTTATGAGAGATGGATTGAGATTCAGGAGTCCTCGATCAGCGTCGACTTTGGATCAATCACTTCGGTGAACTGTCTCGTGTACAACATCTATACACAGGATAGCTTCACTGGATCTGAGCAGTTCCCCGTAATGATCCCGATGGAAGCCGTGCCATGAGATTGCACGCGAATCATCGGAGAGGGTTTACGCTTGTCGAGTTGATGACTTCCGTCGCGGCTTCTTCGTTGATATGCGCCACGACAGTCACCTTTGTATCCGCAGCCTTGAGCAGCTCAAACGCGGGTCTCCGGCGTTCCGACACCATCGCGGCTCGTGAAGTGGTCGTACGGAGATTGTCGCCGATTGTACGGGAGAATATTGGCATACTGAATATCGATGACAGCCGGGTGATGCTGTGGTCTCGAGATCTGGATTCGAATGGCGAACCTTCCTCTGATGAGCTGCGAATGCTGTCTTTCGAGAGCGGCTCAATCATCGAACGAACGCTCCCCGAATCATCATTTCCGAAAGTGCAGTATGCCCTCGACAATGATCTTTCAAATATCGCCCAGAGTATGTTCACAAATCCTGCGACGAACGAGGTGGTGCTCATTCAAGGCGTGCAGGCCCTCACATTGAACTCACCCCAAGACAATCCGCTTGATTCGCGTTCCATTATGTGCAGTGTGGTGCTGAACAATCTGGATTCTGAATCCGCTGATGTTCGTCTGCATGAACGATTCCGGATGGACCTCCCATGATGTATCAACCCAAGCCACTCCCTCCAGATTATCGAGTTGATCGAGGCGCGACACTGATGCTTGTATTGATCGCGACCGTTGTCGGATTTTCCGCAGCGACTGGAATTCTGTATTCATCCAAAACCATGACGCGATCGGTGTTTCACGAAGTTTCAAGGATGCGTGCGAGGCAGTCGGCTGAGGATGGTCTCCGGCTTGCTCGGTTCCTCATTGAATCAGAGCCAAACTGGGCCGACGAGCTCGATGGAAACCTCTTCATTGATGCAGACATCCATCCCGATCAGCGTGTTCAGGTCTCAGGAACCATCATCAATCTTGGAAGCGAAAGCTGGGTCAGTGTCCCCGTTCTTAACGCGGGATTCGAGTTGGCTCCTTCTCAACTCCCCCACCCGCTCTTTGGACCGCCTTCGAGTGGGAGTAATGGCGCCTGGGAGATCACCCGATACGGCCTGATCAACACCGGCCCCACCGTTCCAAGTATCGGGATTGCTGGGATTTTATCGACAACCGAGGGGACATCTGGTGGATTTATCCGGTTCCTTGTTGCGGTCAATGGGTGGGGTATGTTCTCACAGACAACTACCGAAAGCTTGGTCGCCAACTCCCGTTACCGGCTCAGTGTAGATGTCGGAACCGGCGCTCTTGCCGGGGTTCTCGCGGCGACGAGTGCTTCGGTGTACGCGGGGAGCGAGTTGATGGCTGTTTCGGATGATTCGGAGTGCCTCACCATCCTTGATCTTGGTGGCGGGTACTCCACCTATCAAGTCGAGTTTGAGACAGAAGACAACCCACCAGATGGTTTGCTCCGAATCGAGCTCTCAGCCAGCTCGGTCGTCGGATTACTCAGCGCGACCGCATTTGATCATGTACGATTTGAACACCAACCCGATGCACCCATGCTGATCGAAATCGTATCGACCGGACAGCACGGTTCTAATACATACACCATACGCACGAGACTCATGATTGATTCGGATGCCTCAGGCACCCGAACCCGTGTCGTCGATTGGGCCGAAGAATGAAACCCACAACACAGAACCAGCTTGAGTTCGGAGGACAATGATGCGCCACGACACCGTGAATTGGTCTCGATCGGAAGATGACCTATCGATTCGTACACTTCCAACTCGACGCTTGCATCGGGTCTGGGCTCGGTGGACCACACTGCTGATCCTCGTGCAAGCAATGATCACCATGGGATGCGTTGTGACGCTTGAACTCTGGAGTGATGCATTCCCGTTCAGTTTTCGTGGATACACGATCAACCTGACTCAGGTTGCAATCATTGTGTCGACATGTTTGATGATCGCGTTCTCAAAGCCGTGGGCACAGGTACAACTCCGACGGTGGACCACCGGGTTGGGCCAACTCCATTGTGAGCTTCGGAGAATCGCTAGCGGTGCTGAGCCACGCCCGTTGACTACCGCTGGGGAAGACGAGATCGATTATCTGCTGATCGCCTTTAACGAAATGGCTTCCCAGGTGCTCTCCAGCAGGACCAAGCTCGTCGATGCCAACAACCGTCTCGAATCCACGGTTACCCGAAGGACGCAACAACTCGCCGAAACCGCTCGTCAGATGGAAGTGCTCGCATGTACGGATCCTTTGACCGGGTTATCAAATCGACGGGCGATGCAGACATCGTTGGAATCGATGATGACTCACAGCCGACGAAATGATGCCGAACCGGTTTGTATCGCGATCGACCTTGATAAGTTCAAGCAGGTCAACGATGCGCTCGGTCACGAGATCGGGGATCAAGTTCTCAAATGTGCGGCCAATGTTCTCCGTGAGAACAGTCGATCGATGGATATTGTCGCACGCCTCGGTGGTGATGAGTTTGCATTGGTAGTTGGGCTGCAGAATATTGATCATGCATCTGGACTTGCCGGGAAACTCATCAAAGAATTCGAATCTCGAGTGGTCGCGGATATACCATCTCTCCCGATCGGACTCAGGCCCTCGATGAGCATCGGAATCGCGGCACGCTCACGAATTGATCCCGATAGCCCCGACGCGTTACTGATAGCCGCAGACCAAGCACTTTATGAAGCCAAACGCGCGGGTCGATCGTGCTTTCGATGGCACCATCGGGATGACCAAACTGGTTCCTCATGTGCGGCGTAGTGCGATGACAGTGCTGATGTCCAGTCACAAATATCCACACCGGCTTGGGCCATGGCTGTCGAATCTGAACTCCATGCATGCGGATTTACCACTGGATGTGCCGGTCGCCAATCACCCGATAACATTGAAAAAAACTGATCTCTTAACTCGGCTTCTGTACAAGATTGATACGAAAAGCATGGACGAGAAGCAATCAAGGTCCGGCCGGGAGTACCCCCTCGTTTTTAGGTACAGTTTTAGGCAGTTTCAGCCAGTTCGGTAAGAGCAAAATCGCACATTTTTATGAAATTACAGCAACATGAGCAGCGATGTAACCGACCAATATATATAGATATTCCTCTGGATGAATACTCCTATGAAACGACTCTTCGAATGACAAGCTCCTCAAAATTGATTCCATTTCTACTCGTATGCTGGCTGATCTTGTGCGCGGCCGGCTTTTGGATTCTGTGGGTTTATTCGAACACACCGGGAACGATTGGTCCGCCAAACTTAACACCCGTCTTCCAAACGCATCTACGCGTGGATACAGAGAAGCCGACGCTGGTACTGTTTGCCCACCCGCGTTGCCCTTGTACTCGCGCGACAATGTCTGAACTCGAGCGATTGCAAGCTGATTTCAAAGATCAAGTCTCAACTGTGATTGTTTTTTATGAACCGGTCGATTCCGGACCCGAATGGCATGATACAGACCTGTGGCGTCGTGCTCGATCAATGCATCAAACGACCACATTTTCTGATATCGGCGGCGAGTTGGCGATCACGACAGGCGCAACAACATCGGGACAAATCGGACTGATGGATGCGGATGGCAATCTTGAGTTCTGGGGAGGAATCACACCCTCACGAGGTCACGAAGGCCAGAGCACAGGGGGGATCGCCATTCGAGCTCTGCTTCGCGGGCATGAGCCTGGACATCGACGCACAAGCGTCTTTGGCTGCTCGCTTCGTGCAAACCCCCATGATATGGAATGCTTGAGTGAGGAGGTCTGCAGTGCACTCACCGATCCTTGATCGTACAAACCAAATACTTACGGAAACCCAGAACCAACTCAATCGCCGGACTGATTCGATGTTCGGCGTACTCTTTGTCATCCAGTTGATGGGATGCATAATCACTGCCTTGGTGTTCACACCAAGAACATGGGCAGGAGATCAGAGTTCAGTCCACATCCATGTGTGGGCAGGACTTGGGCTGGGAACACTGCTATGTGCAATGCCAATCTATTTAGTCTTGTTCCATCGTGGGCAAACTTTCACCCGCTACGGCATAGTAGTGGCTCAGATGCTGTACTCCTCGTTACTCATACATCTGAGTGGCGGGCGGATCGAAACGCACTTTCATCTATTCGGATCACTTGCATTTATCGCATTTTACAGAGATTGGAGATTGTTCATTCCAGCAACTCTGATCATCACAGTTGATCATCTGACCCGTGCTATCTACTGGCCTGAATCAGTATTCGGTGTGCTGGTCGCAAGCCCTTGGAGAGCGATTGAGCACGCCGGCTGGGTTCTCTTCGAGGATATATTCTTGATCATTGGGTGTATCTTCTCTGCCCGAGAAATGGTAAAAATATCAAGTACGCAGGCCAAACTTGAATATTCCAACTCGCAAACAGAGCAAATTGTGGCTGAACGAACTCAAGAACTGCGAACACGCGGCGAGGAACTCGCCCGCAGCGAGGAACGCTTCCGCTTGGCGGTGCAGGGCTCGCAAGACGGTTTGTGGGACTGGGATCTTAAAAATAATACGGTGTACTACGCGCCCCGATGGAAGGAACTCCTTGGATGCGAAGAACATGAAATATCTGATTCGCTTGTTGAATGGTTCAGCCGAATTGTTTCAGAGCAGCTCGCTCGATTCTATCAAGACATGAACATGCTCCGTAGCGGCGAGATCAAAAGACTCGACACCGAACTGGAAATCATGCATGCCGATGGGAACACGCGTTGGATGCTCTGCCGAGCAACTGCTGAGCGGGACGCGAACGGGAACGCGACAAGACTCGCCGGCTCAATGGCGGATATTTCTGATCTGAAACATGCTCAAGAGCGTTTACGCCAACTCGCTCACCATGACCGCTTGACTGGGCTCCCGAATCGCGGAATGTTTATCACAGCAATTGATGAAGAACTCAGACTTGCGAAGAAGGATCCTGGGTACCAGTTCGCGGTACTGTTCGGGGACTTTGACGGGTTCAAAATTATCAACGACAGCTTAGGGCATGCCTTTGGTGACTCGATGCTTATACACGCCGGCGGGATGCTTTCATCACATGTAATGAACACGGATGTAGTTTCTAGGTTTGGCGGCGACGAGTTCGCGGTCTTGCTCAGGAATGTGAAGAACCGTGACGCAGAGAACATCGCCCAGCGTCTGGTGGACAGTTTCAGTCAACCCTATGAAATTGACGAACACGAAATCACCTCAACACTGAGCCTCGGCCTTGTAGTCAATGGAAGCAATCATGAGTCGGCAGACGACATGCTCCGCGATGCAGACGCGGCCATGTATCAGGCAAAGAACTCGGGCAAAAGTAGATGGCAGTTATTTGATGAATCGATGCACAAGGCCGCGATGAAGCGACTTGACCTAGAGCGTGAACTGCGTCGAGCGACATCAACGATGCAAACCATGGATCATGAGTTTAAACTGCTCTACCAGCCGATTATTGATCTGGAATCCGGAGAGATCGCTGGATTTGAAGCCTTGGTTCGATGGGAACACCCCGTGCTAGGGCTCATTCAGCCAGACCAGTTTATTCCCGTCGCTGAAGACATTGGATCGATCATCCTACTCGGCGAATGGACACTGCGGGTTGCCTGCGAGCAGGTGGTACGCTGGAGAGAAGAGTTCGGCCAAGAGAAACGGGTGTATGTGAATGTGAACTTGTCGAGACGCCAGCTTGCCCATAACGGGCTCATCCCTCTCTTGAAAAACACGATCCGTGAGACCGGGGTGAGGCCAGAGGATCTCAAACTGGAGATCACCGAGACCACAGTCATGGACGCGCGCGTTGATGTTATTCAGATCATGAATCGGATCCGATCGCTCGGAATCGAACTCGCGATCGATGACTTTGGAACGGGCCACTCGTCCTTGAGCTGCCTCCGTGATTTCCCGATTCAAGTACTCAAAATTGATCGTGCATTCATGCTCAATATGAGTAATCACCGTGAGTTCTGCGCACTTGTACACGCGATCGTTTCGCTTGCTCACAACTTTGATTTGCAAGTTGTCGCTGAGGGAATTGAGGACTATACCCAGGTCTCGCAGCTCCAGGCAATGGATTGTTCATACGCTCAAGGGTATTTCTTTAGCAGGCCAGTCGATTCGGAATCGGCTACAAAGCTGCTCCGAGATGGACTTTCCTCTGATCGAATTGCCGCATGAATCGGAAGCGCATCTTGTGATCACGAATATTTTTTCAATTACCTGTTTGACATAGATCCAAATTCGGGTACTCTGTGCACTTGCATCAAGAGTCCCGGGATGTCTCACAAGGTCCCGGGCGGCAACCGAGCTGAACTATCAGTCACGGTGCCGAGACCAGCCCCGGCATGGGGAACGATGTGGACAAAGCCGCTCTGGCGGGATTTGCCAAACAGCAGCAGAGTCGCTGCAAACCATGCCAACACTGGAAGCTTTCGATGCTGTGAGGAGTTCACAGCATGAGCGATATCCATTCAAACACCGTTCCGTCAGCGTTGTCAGCAGATTCAATCTGCCTTTCTCGTGGGCGTCAAACAATCGACGGGGACCCTTTGGTGCCGCCGTTGGTTCAATCGACCACTTTTTGCCGATCCAGCGTCGGATCCAACCCAGATCACCAGTACTCACGGGTTTCCAATCCATCAGTCGCGGTGCTCGAAGAACTGCTTGGTAATCTTGAAGACGCCCCCCCTGCGGTCTGCTTCGGAACCGGGCTTGCAGCAGAATCCGCGTTGTTTCTGGCGCTCCTTCGGAGCGGGGATCATGTGGTGTGCGGCCGATGCGTCTACGGCGGGACAACCCGATTTCTTCAGCAGTTTCTGTCAAACTTGCAGATTGAAACCACCTTCGTGGATGCGACCAATACAGAGGAAATCCGTGACGCGGTGCTTCCAAACACACGCCTGATCTTTATCGAGACCCCCTCCAACCCGACTCTAGGAATCACCGATATCCAAGCGTGCTCCGCAATCGCCAAGGAAGCAGGCGTATTGCTCGCGGTGGACAACACATTCTTAACACCGATTCTCCAACGCCCGCTCGAGCACGGAGCGGATATCTCGGTCTACTCAACCACCAAGTTTATCGATGGCCACTCGGTGGCACTTGGGGGATCGCTGGTTTCGCGGGATGAGAGCATCCTCGAACGCATCAAGTTCACCCGCAAATGCACCGGCGCGATTCAATCCCCATTCAATGCGTGGCTCACGCTCAATGGGATCAAAACACTCCCGATTCGAATCCGCTCACAATCACAGACCGCCACCACCATCGCGTCATGGCTAGACGAACAACCCGAGATCAAATCGGTCTTCCACCCTTCGCTCGCGACCGGAAAGGCGAAAGAAATCGCGGATAGACAGCACATCGGACTGCACGGTGCGGTGGTCTCTTTTGAAATCCAAGGCGGATACGAAGCCGGCTGTCGGTTTGTTGAAGAACTCAAACTCTGCACCCTCGTTGAACATGTTGGATCTGTTGAGACGCTCATCACCCACCCCGCGTCCATGACCCATGCGGATGTCCCGCGTGATCAACGCGAATCAGTTGGCATAACCGATGGCCTGCTCCGACTCTCCGTCGGGCTCGAAAGTGTTCATGAACTGATTCCCGATCTGCACCGAGCCCTGCAGATTGCTGCTGACCATTGCCTGGGAGTCTCCTGTGCCTAACCCTTTGATTGTGCTGAAGTTTGGTGGATCGGTCTTGCTCGACGAGCACCGATTGAGAATCGCTGTCCATGAAATCTACCGGTGGCGGCGCGATGGATACCGCGTGATCGCGGTCGTCTCTGCGCTGGCAGGACGAACAGAAGAACTCATCAAACGGTGTGATTCACTGTGCGAAAGCGCCTCCGATCTGGCCAAGTCCGCGCTGATTTCGCTCGGGGAGTTGGAATCAGCATCCATGCTCGGAATCCATCTGGATCGAGCGGGCATCCCAGCGAGCGTCCTCACACCCGCCGGGGTTGATCTTGTCGCAGAAGGAAACCCGCTCGATGCGAATCTCGTATCAGTCTGCAGTGACAAGATCATCGCATCCCTTGAAACCAACGGCGTCGTCGTCTTTCCCGGATTTGTCGCAATGGATGGCGAAGGACACGCCGTCACACTCGGACGGGGCGGGTCAGATATGACCGCGATTTTCCTCTCACACGCATTAGAAGCTGATCGCTGCAGACTTATCAAAGATGTTGATGGCTTGTACGATCGCGACCCCGCGTCCTCAGGTCCCTCGCCGCTGCGGTATGGGTACGCCAACTTTGACATTGCCCTGCAAACGGACGGCTCGATTATCCAGCACAAGGCGCTCCGATTCGCACATGAACGCTCCCTTCGATTCGAGCTTGGGCGTTTTAACGGCACACGACCCACAATCATCGGCGTTGGGGAAACAGTGATCGAAAATTCTCCGGATTCACCAACACCACTTCGGATCGCGTTGTGTGGTCTTGGCACCGTTGGATCTGGTGTGCTGGATCTTGCCGAACAACTTCCGGAACTGTTTAAAATCACTGGTGCCGCGTGCAGGACTCCGCAAAAACACGAAGACATCGCAACTGCGATCCCCGGTGGTATACAGAACGACGCTGTCTCCCTTGCCAGTTCCGGTGCTGATGTCGTCGTAGAGCTGATCGGCGGGATCGATCTCCCACTCCTGATCGCGCGCAATGCCCTGACAAACCAGTCACATTTCGTCACGGCCAATAAAGCCCTGATCGCTGAACAGGGCGATGTGATTGAACAACTCGCTGAACATTCAGGTACACGCGTGCTTGCCTCAGCGAGTGTCGGCGGCGTCACTCCTGTGCTTGAATCGCTCGCTCTGGGAAGGGTTCGAAGCATCAAGGGCGTGCTCAACGGGACAGGAAACTTTATACTGGGTGCTCTAGAAGCGGGAACAGACCTTGCCGATGCCACACGGGAAGCTCAGCGGCTCGGGTTCGCTGAAGCGGATCCCTCACGGGATCTTGATGGGCGAGACTCGCTCGACAAACTCTTGGTCATTGCCCGAAAGCTTGGCTGGTCGATTCCCGAGGGCTCGATCAGCCGTGAGTCGATCTCGGATTGGGCTGAGCAAAGCCCTACCGTCAACTCCGTCAAGCACATCGCTTCGGTTTCCCAAGATTCGGCAAGCGTGCGTGTCGAGCAGGTTGATCCTGCGAGCGAGCTTGGTCAACTCCGGAACGAATGGAACGCGGCGATTATCGAGTTCGAAGATGGATCACAGCAGGTTGTTCGCGGCAAGGGTGCCGGTCGATGGCCCACAAGTGAATCGGTCTTTGCCGACCTGTTGGAGTTGAGCCGAGAGCGATGCTCTGAGAATACTTTCAAAGAGGTGAACAATGGCTGACCGATGTCCTTCTATCGCTATTGTGGGTGCCACCGGTGTGGTTGGGCTCGAGGCGTTGAGCATTCTTGAATCCCGCCGATACGCCGCCGAACACATCCGATGCTACGGATCAGAGCGTTCTGCTGGAAGTACGCTTCCATACATGGGAACCCAACTTCCTGTATCGTTGCTTGATGAGATTACCGAGAGTCCGCCGGAGTTTGCGTTGCTGTGCGCCGATGCTCAAACCGCTCGACGGGTTCGAGATATGCTCGATTCAACAGCAACCACGATCATCGACAACTCTTCGGCGTTCCGCATGGACCCCGATGTGCCTCTGGTGATCCCAGAAGTCAACGGGTACCTTCTTCGCAGCAAACCCTCGTTGGTGGCCAATCCAAACTGTTCCACGATCATGATGCTCACCGCTCTGCAACCAATTCGAGAAGCGTATGGGATTCAGAACATCAGCGTGACCACCTACCAAGCCGTCTCAGGTGCTGGCAAAGCGGGCATTCAAGAACTCCGCGATCAAACCCGCGCGCATCTCGATGGGCTCGACGAGACGCCGACGGTTTTCCCGTGTTCATGCGCCATGAATGTCTTTGAGCATGAATCGGAGATCGATCCCAAAACAGGTTTCAATGGAGAAGAAACCAAGATGATTCTCGAATCTCGGCGTATATGGAATGACCAAACTCTTTCGGTGCTTCCGACCTGCATCCGGGTTCCTGTTGAAAGAGCGCATTCACAGTCCATTATCGTTGAAGTTGGTGCTCCCGTCACTGTTGATCAGATCAGAGAAACCTTGCGCTCGGTTGGTATCCGTGTTCTGAATCACGGGGTTGCCCTGACACCTCGAGATGCCGCAGGGCACGACGAGGTGTTTGTTGGAAGAATCAGGATTGATCCACATAGCAATGGGACAAGGGTCGTGCTTTGGCTCTGCTGCGATCAAATCCGGAAGGGCGCGGCACTCAATGCAATCCAGATCATGGATTTGTGTCTAGAAATGCATCAGCAATAGGACACCAACTGGATGCCGATCTGGGAATTTCTGAATATTCACTGAGCTGTATGATCACAATGTCAGTAGCATGATTGCCGCCATGACCGCCATGGTCAGATCTTCAACGAGCGTGACCTTTGTCATTGGCAAGTTGAGAGCTGTGCCCAGACACGCGCATCGGATCGCTCGCTTATTGAGGAGTGCATTGAGAACACCCGCGGCACCAACAAGCATCAGCACAAGCGTGATCACATTCGTTGCCAAGGGCATGAGTGCGAGTAGATACGCCACTCCCAATCCAAGCTCAACATACGGGTAAATCCAGCCCCATACAGGTACCTTCTTCGCGATCAGGTCATAGCCTCGATACGCAGAGACGAATCCGGGGGGATCAAGGAACTTGAAGAACGAGAAGACAAGGAAGAAACCGGCCATGAAGTGGCGCATCATGGGCTGGATCGACCAATCCCCATTGGAATACGCAACCAATAGGGTCACGCCGGTAATGAATCCGACGATTAAAAAGAGCGGGTACAAACTCTCTTTCGGTTCTTCCTCAGCTCCATGTTGATGAGCCTCAGCAACTCCCATTGCGCCCTTGTTCGGATTCTCAACCTTGGTCGCTGTGTAATCCCCGGCTGATGCGATCGCTTGAACAATTGAGTTCGCCTCAACCCCTGGATCGGCAACAACCTCAACATCTCCTGATTGATGGGAGACCGTCGCGGATTCAATCCCGGACACAGCGAGCAACGCGTCCCGGATCTTTCCAGAACAAGCACCGCAATGCATGCCCGAAACTTTGAAATACAGACTTCGTGCTGTCATGAATACTCTCCAAATGGATTATTGGTTTCAAACCAATTTGTCTCAGTAAACCCCGTACGAATCAGTCGTCTTTGTGAGCCGAAGACCACGCCGCATCGATCTTCTCGATCGTCGGAATGGGGTCTTTCTCGAAGCGAGGTACACACATCTCGCAGCAAAGCTTCACCAATCGACCCGCATACACCAGATTGATCGCGTCGCCCATTGAACCCAACTTCTCACCTGAGATTGGGCAAGTGGCCAGCGGGTACCGTTCGCTTTGTTGAGCGATGACGGCTTCATCGAGCTTGGATATGTAGGCCTGTGGATCTTTCTTGAAATCGCCCTTGCACATCTTGCAGCACAGACGCACCAAGCGGTTGTTGTAAATCAGATCAATTGGTTCGCCCATGTCGCCGCCGAAGTGCTCTCCTGAAACAACGCAAGTGGTCATCGGATAGAGTGGGAGTTGTGAATCGATGATCTTTTGATCCAGCTTTGCAAACGACGCCTTGAGGTCTCGTTCAAACTTGGGCACACACATTTTACAACAGAACTTGACCTCCCGACCGTCATAAGTCTTCACAATGGGATCGCCCATGGCTCCGAGTTCTTCGTCAGAAACGGCGCATGTGCTCAGAATGTACGGCATCACCGAACCACCCTCGACGCCCATTGGTTCTTGAGTCTTCGCATCGTGGTCCGCATCCATCCCCGGCTCCGCCCCCTTCATTGCCAACGCAACAAACTCGTCCTTTTTAGACTCGTCCCAAGCACTGAACTCCGCATCGCATCCCGGACAACAGAATCCGATGACCTTGCCTTTGTATACCGACTGCCCGCCGCTCTCTTCGATTGGTTCTTTCCCGATTGGGCACATCGTATTGATCGGCTTTGATGCATCTGCTTCGGCGTGGGCATGACCTTCATGGTTCCCGTGACCGGATTGGGCGAGTACCGATGGTGTAAAGACTGTACAGCAAGCACAGACGGTGGTGATTGTCAGACGATTCATGAATCAACTCCTTGATCTTGAGGTTTCGGACTGGGACTCTTTGTAAAACGGAGTTTCCATTCCTGCGCCCAGCAGTACAGGATGGGAACGACAAACCAGGTCAGCGATGCGACCACCATGCCACCGAAGGTCGGGATCGCCATCGGGATCATGATGTCTGATCCGCGGCCGGTGCTTGTGAGCACGGGGAGAAGCGCGAGGATGGTGGTTGCGGAGGTCATCACCGCTGCACGAATACGGAGACGCCCACCGGTGACGACGGATTTCCGGATTGAATCAACTGTGGTAGTTTTCTCTTCACGCAAGGATTGCTCGATACGGGTGGCCATGATGACGCCGTCATCGGTCGCAATTCCAAACAACGCGAGGAACCCGACCCAGACAGCAACGCTGAGGTTGTATTGGCGGATATGGAATAGGTCTCTGAGGTTTGTACCGAAGAGATCGATATCGAGAAACCACGGCTGCGCGTAGAACCAGAGCATCATGAATCCGCCTCCCCATGCGACAAAGACGCCTGAAAAGACCATCATGGTGACGCTGACTTTTTTGAACTGAAAATACAGCAGCAAGAAGATTGCCACCAGAGACAACGGGAGCACGATGCTCATCCGCTTGGTCGCACGGATCTGGTTTTTATATGAACCAGCGAAGTCGTAGCTGACCCCTGCCGGGACAACCAACTCACCCGTCTCGATCTTGGAGTTGATGTACGCTTTCGCATCTTCAACCACAGCGACCTCAGCAACGCCGGGCTGCTTATCGAAGAGGACATACGCGACGAGGAAGGTGTCCTCGCTTTTGATCATCTGCGGACCGCGCCGATACGACAGCGATGCAAGCTCTGCGAGCGGGACCTGTGTTCCATCGGGCCCGGGAACTAAAATATCCATGAGTGTTTCGGGTTGGTCCCTGAGTTCTCGAAGGTATCGAACACGAACCGGGTACCGCTCCCGCCCCTCGACGGTCATGGTCAGTGGTTTACCCCCGATCGCGACTTCAATAACTTCTTGAACATCATCGATCTGGATGCCGTATCGAGCGATTTTCTCCCGATTAATCTCGATCTCAAGGTACGGCTTCCCGACCACACGATCCGCGAACACCGCTGAGGGTTGCACCGATGGCACTTCCTTGAGCAGTCGTTCGAGTTCTAAGCCGAAGGATTCGATTGACTCCAAGGTTGGCCCGTACACCTTGATCCCCATCGGGGCTCGGAATCCCGATTGGAGCATGACGATGCGTGTCTCGATCGGTTGAAGCTTTGGCGCACTGGTCACGCCGGGCATTTGAGCCGCAACAGTAATGGCATCCCATATATCCTGCGGCGATTTGATCTCGTCGCGCCATTGCCGGTACGGCTTGCCGTCTTCATCTTCGACGAGATCGCCTGATGCAGATCGGACAAACCCACCGTTCGAATCGGTTTCAAAGAGCACCCGGTGCCCATGCTTATCGGTGATGTATTCATCAGCATACTCGATGATCGTTTCAATCATCGAGATCGGTGCAGGATCAAGCGGGCTGTCAACGCGCCCGATCTTCCCAACCGACATCTCCACCTCAGGAACACTCATAATTCGGAGATCGAGTTCTTTGAGTATGTCCGTCGCTTCCCCAATGGACGCGTGCGGCATCGCCGTTGGCATATACAAAAATGATCCCTCATCAAGCGAAGGCATGAACTCTGATCCAAGACCTGGGAGCGAATGGGCGACCTTCACCATTCGCTCGTTCTGGCGAACACCATCTGGCAACCAGCCCCACACCTGATCAAACCCGAGCCACACCGTGGAGCCAAAGAGCACGACGAACACCGCAGGTGAGAGCGCGACAATTTTGTGCGCAAGTGCCCAAGTAAGCACGAGCGGGAAGAGCAAGCGGATGACCCAGAAGGCCAGCAGCAATCCAGCAATCATGGAACCGATAAACAACACATTCCCCATCAATCCAGGCTCAGGACCGAGCGGTTCCCATGAACCCGCAAGCACCACAAGCACCACGCCAACGACGACAAGATTTGCTGACCAAAGCACCCCACGCGCGACGATCTTTGGGAGTGCTGGCTGAATCAAGTAAAACGCGCCGAATGCGGCGATGAGTATGCCTCCGAGCGGATGGATCCAGATCGCAATACAGATTCCTGAGACGGTCAGAATCGAGGAGGCAATTACCCGAAGTGACTTGATCGGGATACGGAATCCCATCAAAACCTGAGCGGCAGCGGGGAGGATGGTGAGTGCGATGATGATCGAAGCGACCAGCGCAAAGGTCTTGGTATAGGCGAGCGGCTTGAACAGCTTGCCCTCCGCCGCCTGCATTGTAAACACCGGCAAAAATCCAACAACGGTGGTCGCCACCGCGATAAGCACCGCACCACCAACCTCAGTGGATGCACGATACACGACTTCCAGGCGAGACTCTTTCGGGTCCGCTTCGTCGAGCCCGCGGAGGATGTTTTCCGAGAGAACGATCCCCATATCCACGATCGTTCCGATGGCTATGGCAATCCCAGAGAGCGCGACGATGTTGGCATCGACTTTGAACACCTTCATGCCGATGAATGTCCCCATCACTGTGATCGGGAGCATCGCACCGATGAGAATGCTGCTCCTGAGATGCATCAGCATCAGCACAACCACGATGATCGTGACATAGACCTGCTGCTCGATCGCGGAGTTGAGCGTGCCCAGTGTCTCCTTGATAAGCCCGGAGCGGTCGTAGAACGGAACAATCGTGACCTGCGAGACTGTTCCGTCGCTGAGTGTCTTTGTCGGTAAACCTGAAGCTGTGAGCGCAATCTGTTCTTTGACCCGCTGAATCGTCGCCATTGGGTTCTCGCCGTATCGCACGACGACCACACCCCCCACGGCTTCAACCCCCGCTTTGGTCAGCACTCCCCGACGAAGGGCCGGTCCATACCCGACCTTGGCGATGTCGCCGATGAGGATCGGTTGGCCGTCGCGTGCGGTAATTGCCGTCTGTTCAAGGTCTTCAGGATTCTCGATGAAGCCGATACCCCGAACAATGTACTCCGCGCGATTCACTTCGAGCGTTCGTGCACCCACATCAAGGTTGCTCTTCCGCACGGCACTGATCACCTGCTTGAGGGTGATCCCCGCAGCTCGCATCGCATCCGGATTGACATCGACCTGATACTCACGAACAAAGCCACCGATAGACGCGACTTCACTGACGCCCTCAACCCCCGCAAGTTGGTACTTGACCGTAAAGTCTTGGGTCGATCGCAGCTCGTCAGGCTCCCATCCTCCGGTTGGGTTCCCGTCGGGGTCACGCCCTTCGAGTGTGTACCAGAAGACCTGACCCAACGCGGTCGCATCCGGACCCAGCGTGGGCACAACCCCAGTCGGGAGTGTGCCTGCTGGGAGTGAGTTGAGTTTTTCAAGCACCCGAGATCGAGACCAGTAGAACTCGATGCCATCCTCAAAGACGATGTAAATCGTTGAGAATCCAAACACCGAATAGCTGCGGATATCTTTGACGCCTGGGATTCCCAGGAGTGCGACGGTCATCGGATAGGAAATCTGATCATCGATATCCTGAGGCGACCGTCCCATCCACTCCGTAAAGACGATCTGCTGGTTCTCGCCAATATCCGGGATCGCATCAACCGGAACCGGATCGCGTGGCAGGTCACCGATCGTCCAATCAAATGGCGCGACAAGAATCCCCCAAAAAATCATCACGAAGAGCAGGATCGCAACAACCAGCTTCTGCTCCAGACAGAACCGGATCACCCGATTCACAAGACCTGTGGTGGGTTGTGGATCAGTCATGTTCAGGTTCCTCGTGATTCATTGAGGGCGTTATGTCCATACTTCGATCAACCTGTCGTACGAGTGGCTCATGCACTTCTTGAATCGTTCCGCACCGGTGCATCTCGCTCCCATAGTATGGGTTCTTGATTTCGGTCCCGCGCTGAACCCAATCGGCTCCTTTGAAGTCAAACGCCATTGGGCAATGGGCGGTGTAGAGCAACTCACCTGTTGGGTTCCCGAAACGGCTTTGTAGATCAAGGATGGCTCCGGACATCTGTTCGAAGATGGACCTTGCTTCATCCATCGTGGTGATCGGTGAACTGATCCTGAGTTTATTGGCTGCAGCTTTCCATGCTCCGAGTTGTTCACCAAACAGCCCCGTCACCTGCACAGACGCAACGATCGTGGAAAGCGCTTTCGCGGTATCGAGGAACCCTCCAAGATCATCGTTTGCCAGTTGTTCTTGTGCATCAAGATATGCGGTATACACAGGGTGTAGGCTCTCGATGAACTCATCGGGGACAGTGCTGCTCATATTCATCTGGGGCATCGCCGCGACACTTCCGCCATGATTGTGTCCGGAGCCGCTTGCTCCACCGCTCGGCATCATCATGCTCGGCTTGGCCAGTATTTGCATCGCGCTGTCAATCCGGAACGCGCCATGGACCACCACTTGGTCACCCTCGTTGATCCCGGATCGCACCGTGTAATAATCGCCGGCCCGCGATCCGAGTTCGATCGTTCGTCCCTCATAGGTTGGCTCGTCCTGATCCGGAACCTGAACATACACAACCGACCGGGTTCCGGTGAACAAGACCGCAGTCCGTGGAATCACCATCGGCATCACCGCTTGGGATGAATCCCCGACGATCCCCAGGGACTCAGCCGATACCAGATCCATGCCGCAGACATCACAGGTTCCTGGACTGTCTTTGACAACCGTCGGGTGCATCGGGCTGACCCACTTGCCCGCAAGTTCATCAGAAATCACCGCACCATCGGCGGCAATCTTCGCGCGAACAACCGCCGTCGCAAACATCCCCGGCTTCAATCGCCGATCGGTGTTGTCCACCGCAACCCGAACCGCCGCCGTGCGGGTCCGTTCATCAACAATTGGTTCAATAAACGACACACGCCCCTCGAACATCTCACCCGGATGCGCCTCAACGGTGAATGTCACAGGCAACCCCCAACGGAGCATCGACAACTGCGATTCATACGCCTCAAGATCAAGCCACAACCGCGACAGGTTCGAGACCGTTGCGATCGGGTCCCCGGTATCGAGATAGTCTCCTTCCCGAGCGGCGAGATGCGTCACCACGCCACCGATCGGTGCGTAGATCGTGAGATCATCAGATTCATAGTTTCCCGATTCAACCTGAGCAACCTGTTCTTGCGTAAGTCCAAAGAGTCGAAGCTTCTCTCTCGATGCCGCCAGAGTCTGGCTTGCTGTGTCACGAAGGAATGAGCTCGAATCTCCGGCTTGACCAAACGATTTCTTCGCTTGACGGAGTTCTTCAAACGATGCGATCAGATCCGGGCTGTAGAGCTCAGCGAGGTGGTCACCTTGTTGAACGCTCACCCCGATGTAGTTCACAAAGAGCCGATCAATTCGTCCTGGAAAGTACGCGCTGATCCGGGCAACCGAAGTTTCGTCATACACCAACTTGCCGAACAAACGGGTTTCAGCGGATGGGAAGAACCGCCCAACACTCGCGGTTTCAATCTGAGCCATCGCTTTCGCTGATTCTGAAAGCGTCAGCCGCATCTCCATCCCCGCCCCTCCGCGCTCCATGACCGGGATGAGATCCATAAAGCAGATCGGGCACTTCGCGTTTGGATCTTTGAGCCGAACCGATGGGTGCATCGAGCATGTGTAGAACTGTGGACCGGATTCCGCCGAACCCGCATGCTCAGAATGATCTCTCGCCACGGATGGCGATGACGACGGACTCCCGATGGTGTACCCAATGAGCAACGCAAGCACAATCAGTATCAGTGCGACTCCCGGAGCAATATGCGACCAAACCCAATGGAGTGTACTGGTAATTCTCTTTGAATACGAACTCATGGCTGATCCTCATCTGTTGCCTGATCGGTCTTTCGTGAAGCTGAATTCTCTGCTGTTGTCGCGAGCGGGCGTCCGACCAAACGGTTGAGCGTGGCGAGCGCCTTCCCTCGATCCGCTCGTGCTCTCTCCGCTGAAATCGAGAACTCCAAGAGCGTGCGCTGGGTATCGAGCAGATCGAGAAACGCAGAATCTCCGCTACGAAATCCGGCGAGCGATGCAGAAATAGACTCTTGAGCTTTCGGGATTAATGAGTCCTCATACAGCCGAAGGCGCCGATCCGCATCCGTATGCTCAAACCACGCTTTGTAGACCTGCGCAGAGAGTTGATTCTCGACCGAGTCCAGTTCACGGCTGATCGACAGCCGATTCGCAATCGACTCACGAACCCCGGCATCGTACTTCTCTCTCCAAATCGGAAGGTTGATCCCAAAGGTGAGCATGATCGGATCATCGCCGCTCTCAGCGATCGAGGGGTTGGCCGCTTCATCTGTCACGATGTACTCAACACCAACGGTCAGATCCGGATAGCTGTCTTTCTGAGCAACCTTGGTCCCAATGCGTGCTTGCTCAACACGCTGTTTGATCGATTGAAGCATCGGACTCCACTCATGAGCCAACTGTGAATTCTCCTCTGCACTCCCCGAGACGACCGCGTTTGGGAGACTGATTCCACTAATGACTTCTGAGTCTGGCGATCGATTCAACAATGCATTCAAACTCGCGACATACGAGGGGCGGAGGGCTTCGAGCCCGAAGACTCGGTCTTCAAGCTGACCAAGTTCGACCTGCACACGGATCAGTTCCGGATGAGAACCAGCCCCGACGCGGTAGCGTGCACGGACCACTTCCTCGAATGACTGGAGCAAAGCGTTGCTCTCTTTGGTGATACCAATGGCCTTGTCGAGGTAGTTCAAATTCTGGAGTGCGATAATGACCTGTTCCACAACCATCAGTTGAGTTTCTTGGTACCGATACCACGCCGCCAGCGCACCCTTTGCGGCAGCATCTTCGCGATCCTGAAGTTTCCCGATCCATGGAAAGGTTTGCTGCACACCCACCTTCGCTTGCTGAGGACCGACGCGGGTTTCCACTTCATCCAGGAAGAACCCGATGTTCAGCCGTGGATCAGGAAGCGACCGCACCTGCGGCAATCGCTCGCTCGCCGCTCGCCATTGCTGATACGCGTGTTCTACCGCCGGGCTGTGATATAACGCGTAGCGAACAAACGACTCTGGAGTCGAATCAACAAGCATCTCGTGGCGCGTCGCACCCGTGTCTTGATCTCTGTAGACCGAATCAATTTCCGCCCCTGAGTCTTCAAGAATCGAGAGCCGATGCAGCACCGATTGTTGTGTTTTGGATGGGGAATCAAATGGACTCGCGAAACATCCCGCAAGGAACACAAGCCCCGAAGCAGCGGTCAATGCGCCTGCACATAGGCGATAAGCCATAGCAGTCTCCTGGATATCATGATGAACAAGAATGAAGGATCACGATGGGGCTGAACACGCTCAGCGCGCACTGCCCCGATGAGACCCCGATCTATGTTCTCCAGATACCCAGAATGGCTTGTATTTCAGTGTGTGTTCGTAGAGCGTGAAGATTCCCGACAAGCCCAGTCATGGGTGCGGGATGATCGTCTCTGGCTACTGTCCAGATGCAGACTTGGTGCGGCTCAGCAAAGAGCCCGAGTGTGATCTGGGTTTCACTCCGTTGAAGCGGAGCCTTCGGCGACGGATTGGAATCATCACCAGGAGTGATCCCGCATCGGCATGGACCGCCCGACATCGGACAGAACTCGTCCATGTCAACAACAGGCATCAGTTCGCCGCAGCAGGTCGATTCGACCACGACCGGTTGACAGACCATATCGCTGCATTCTGCCACAGCAGGCGCACCGATCATCCCAATACCAACCCGCGGGATTCCCGCAAGCATGAGAATCAAGATGGTGAGTAGGCGGATCATTCAACAAACTCTATCTGTACGCAGTACATAAATCAATCGTCATCAAGTCTCCCACAATCAAAGAAAGCGAGCGGATCGGTTGAAATATTCCACCCAATTGGAACAAATCGGTGACATATGGAGAGTGATACAGATATCTCAAACAGCATCATTTGGGTATTTTGGGTGGGTACTGATCTTCTTATCGGCGCATGACAAATCGAACTGTGTAGACACAATATCTCAACTCATCGTTACGGATCGCGCAGTGCCCCCAGGGATCGTTGTGTGGCCGAGTGCCCTTGTCACTTTTTACCCTGTATTGAAAATGAAAAAAACCGATGGACTGATAGTCCATCGGCGTAGTTGAGTGCGAATCGATCGAGTCGTTTGTTATGCGTTTCGGCGGCGACGGGTCGCAACCAAACCACCCAAACCAAGAAGAGCCACTGAACCCGGCGCTGGGATTGTGTTGAACACAACAGACCCGAATGGTGCGATGTCGGTTGCCCAGACATTCACACCTTGGACCTGAACTCCCCACTGCACATGGCGTGTGCCATCAGCAATCGTATCCAAGCTGATGCTGAATGCGCCGGCGGTTGCATCGACATAGACATCAACAGAAGACGAAAAATCTGCTGCGAAGTCACGGATGAATACACGCGCATTATGTGCATCAGTAAATGTGTTGGATGCGATCATGCCTTCGAAGGTAACGGTTGTACCTGAGAGCGAGCCGTCATCGACTTGCTGATAGATGTTCGCATCCATGATCTTGTTGCCAGCAGCGCCCGGTGCGCCGCCGCCCTGGTACCAGAACGGATCGGGGTCGCCGATCGTGTTGGGGCTCATGGTCATGGTGCCTGCTCCGTCATTAAAGCTGGCGCTGAGGTCGGCGAGGCCCCACGAGCTGCCAAAGACGAACCCGCCGCCGTTTTCTGGGAGTTCAAAGACATTCATGTATCCCAGCCAAGGGGCTGATGAATCGTTGACGCCGACGACCGCCGCTTGAGCAGCAGTACCCAAGATCGCAACAGTGCACAAGATTGGTAGTTGATTTTTCATTGTTAAGTCTCTCCTTGGAGTGCTCACAGAGAACACGGGTACACGCACGGAAACGCTTTCGCATGCGATGTAACTGTTACTATGAACGATCTACAGCTCTGATTCAAGTCTTAATCGTGGAAATGATAGAAAATTGGTGCCAGTGCTGGAGAGATCATGAAACCAAGCATCTTTCTCACGCTTTGTACGGCATTCGTTAGAAGACGGAAAAGGGTCTATTTGGTAAAAATATGAACCCGCCTCGGATCAAGACCGAGTTTCACAGAGTCATGAACATCCAGATTGCATTCGCTTGGCAGCCGAGCCAACAGGGTGTGATTCCCAATTTTGATGTGAACATCAACCGCAAATCCGAGGCGTTCAATATCAACCACCGTTCCTTCGATCTCGACGCAATGAGAAGAAGATGCATCCATCAAACCGAGGAGATGAGGCCGAACCCCTATCGACAATGGAACACCCGGTTTGAGTTCTGCCGGGACTTGCCCATCGGGAATCTGCAGTTTCACCACAGAGTCTCCAACGCTGATTGAAACGAACGCCATTCCAGATTCTGGTTCAAAGATCGCTGGAAGAATATTCATCCGTGGCGATCCGAGGAATGTGCCCACAAACTGATTCTTCGGATTCGCAAAGATTTCCTTTGGTGATCCAGACTGCTGGAGTAAGCCGTTCTCCATGATGACGATTTTATCACCCAACGCCATCGCTTCTTCATGATCATGGGTGACATAGACCGTCGTCGTCCCAAGCTCACGCTGGATTCTCCGGATCTCGGCGCGGGTTGACGCTCGACGATCCGGATCAAGATTTGACAGCGGCTCATCGAAAAGGAACACCGCTGGTTTGCGTACGACCGCTCGCCCAAGCGCAACACGCTGTCGTTGCCCGCCTGAAAGTTGACCGGGTTTCTTACTAAGGATGTTCTCGAGTCCCAACATCGTCGCGGCTTCGAACACTCGCTCATCTCGTTCTTTGACTGGCATCTTGCTCATGCGGAGCGCGAAACCCATATTCTCACCGACACTCAGATGTGGATACAGTGCGTAGTTCTGGAACACCATCGCGATGTCCCGGTCCTTTGGAGCTACGGAGTTCACCACACGATCACCGATCGAAATGGTCCCGGAGGTCACCGATTCGAGGCCTGCAATCATTCGAAGGGTTGTTGATTTGCCACAACCGGATGGCCCAACGAAAACCACAAACTCCCCATCTTCGATGTCCAGATTGAGATTATCTACGGCAGTCAAACCATCATCAAAGGTCTTGGTCAGGTTATGGAGTTTTATCGAGGCCATGCTGAATGATTCCATGCTCATCTGTGTACCAAATGCATCCATACCGAATGGAATGGAGTTTTTTGTGCAAATGGCCAGTTTCAGATTGATTGATATGCTGTAGACTGTACGATAATGTAACAGTTACACCTTGGTCTTGGAGTCTAAAAAATGACAATCACGCAAAATTTCTTGTTGGCATCCCTATTCAGCGTTTCCGCCACGCTTGCCAGCGGCCAAGTGTATGAGTTGGTGTGGAGTGACGAGTTTGACGGAACCCAACTGGATTTGTCCTCATGGGAAGCCCAGACGGGCACAGGTACCGCCTATGGATTACCCGTCGGTTGGGGAAATAACGAACTCCAATACTACACGAACTTCTCGAACAATCTCAGCGTTTCAGATGGCACACTCAAGATCACCGCTATTGAGCAGTCGCTCGGCGGACGACCATACACATCAGCGCGAATCCGCACGATGGGCATGCGTGATTTCCTGTATGGACGCATCGAGGGGCGGATGAAACTCCCTTCGACTTCCGGTGTGTGGCCCGCATTCTGGATGCTCCCAACTGACTCACCATATGGCGGATGGGCATCCTCGGGCGAAATCGACATCATGGAATCGGTGAACACCGCAACAACCATGCACGGCACCATTCACTACGGAAGTGGCTGGCCAAACAACCAATCGAGAGGCGGCTCATTCAGCGATGGCACAGACTTCTCAGACGATTTTCATGTGTTTGCTCTCGAATGGGAACCAGACCAACTCAGCTGGTCAATCGATGGGAATGTGTTCAGCACACTCAACAGCAACCAATGGTTCTCTTCATCGGATACCGGAAACAACCGAGCTCCATTCGACACCCAGTTCCACATTCTCTTGAATGTCGCGGTGGGTGGAAACTGGCCCGGGAGCCCGAATGCTTCAGCGGCCTACCCGCAAACGCTCGAAGTCGATTATGTCCGTGTGTATCAACAGATCCAGACTCCGTTCGGTACTGAACCCGCAGTGATCCCAGGCAGAGTTGAAGCCGAGGACTTTGATCAGGGCAGCGAAGGCCAGAGCTACCACGACTGTGATGCTTCAAACAACGGCGGCGCTTACCGCAACACTGGCGTTGACATCCAAGCCTCGGACGAGGGCGGATTCAATGTTGGCTGGATCTGCCAAGACGAATGGATGGAATACACCGTGAATGTCCAGACTGCTGGGACATACGAGATGACTGCACGCGTCGCATCACTTGCAACCGGTGGCTCGTTCCACCTCGAAGCCGACGGTGTTGATGTCAGCGGGAGCGTCGAGTTCCCAGCAACCGGCGGATGGCAGACTTGGACCACAGTCACCACAGAAGTCGAACTCGAACAAGGGATGCAGGTTCTCCGGTTCGTCAACGACAGCGGTTCTGGTGAAGAGTTCAACTTCAACTCGCTTGACTTTGTAATCAGCGAACAGCAATGTTCAGCCGTAGATATTGCAGAACCCTACGGCCAACTCAACTTCTTGGATGTCTCCGCATTCCTTGGGATGTTCTCGTCGCAAGATCCAGCAGCGGATCTGACCGGCGAAGGCAACTTCAACTTCTTGGATGTTTCCGAGTTCCTGAGTCTGTTCGGGAACGGATGTCCATAAACTGAAGTCAGAATCCGATCACTATTCCACGATCTGAATCGGAAGGTTCGCGGTCCCCGCGTGCCCTTGACCATCGCGGACTGTGGCGAAGATGCGGTACGCGCCCGGTTCCGTGGGCATTGTGATGACGCATGAACTGTCGTTCACAATCTGAACCTTGACGGGGACCGCTTCGATCGCGTCCTCGTGATCGCCTCCTGCTGAAACAACAGTCGATTCGCTTACAACTTCCCATGAAACCGCGAGGGGATCACCATCAGGATCCGAAGTATCCACAGAAGCGTGAACCGCCTGCCCCGGTACCAACGCCGCGACATCTTCTTGGATTGTCAATGAGCGGACTTGTGGAGCGCCGTTGGAGACCTTGTTGTTGGTCCAAAGTTCGCTGAGCACATCAACGCTCTCGGTGGTCTCCCCTGATTTCAAAAGCAAACCATACCAAGTCGATGTTTTTTCTTGCTTGTTTCCCCAAAGAAACGCGAACGAACCAAGGCACTGCTTGCCAAGGTTTGGCTTGATGGTTGCGTTGTAGTTGCTCTTTAAAAACTCGGCTTTTTGGGTGCTCGTCATCTCATAGGGTGATCCCCAAGGCGAGTTCCCGGTCTCCCAGTGTCCCAGCGGACCATATTCGGTGATCGCATACGGGAGTGTCACGCCTTGCTCTTTAAGACGGGTAGCAATGCTTCCCAGCCCTCCATACGAGTTGATCCCAAGCATGTCGATGTCAGGACATTCATTCTGAATCCGGATCGCTTTGTCATCCCCAATCTCAGCGATGACTGACATCGTGGGATGATGTGTATCAAATGATTTGATCACCGCCGCGGCGTCATTGATCTGCTGGATCGCGGTGTCCATGCTCCCCCCGAGCTCGACTTCATTACCAACACCCCACGCGAGGAGCGCGGGATGATCTCTGAACTGCAAAACGAACTGTTCGACACGATCGAGCTGTTCTTTCTTTGCGGCTGGATCTGAATAATCAAATCCGTGACGGCCGTGATCGAGCCATATTCCGACCACAACCGCAATTCCGAGATCGTGCGCCTCGTCCATCAACGGTTCAATACCCTCTGCATCCCAGGTCCGGATGGTGTTCCCGCCGTAGGATTTGAGTAGTTCAAGATTTTCCGTCCCACCGACCCCATAAATCGTGTATGGTTCCCCATTTTGTATCAATTGGTACCCATCGTCTGTTGCATGGATGACCACGCTGCTTCCATCATGAGAATCGTTCTCGGCACACCCAAACAGTTGAGTGGAACTGAGAAGTACGAGAGCAAGGACGATCGAGTGTTTGATTTTCATGCCCACAGCGTAACAGTTTCATTAAACAATGAAAGCTGTTCACATAAAAAAGAGTGAATTCGAGGTTATTTTGCGTATCAAATCATTGTTTTTAGTTCATTAAGCACTGTTTGACAGATCATTATCGTTTTTCCAAGCCGGAATCTTCTCCGATACTTGACAACGGGCATCATTTCTGAGACACTGATGTAACTGTTACGAATCGTTTCCCACTCTCCCAGGAAGCTTGCTATGCGAATCAACAAACTTTCCCCAACCAAAACGCCAATCCGGAACGCGTTTACACTAATCGAACTACTGGTGGTCATCGCGATCATCGCGTTGCTGATTGGCATCCTCCTGCCTGCTCTCGGGCAGGCACGCGACAGCGCACGGAATGTCCTTTGCAAATCGAACCTTCGGCAAATCGGAACCGCAACGATGTTGTATTCCGATGACTACAAAGGCAAGTTCCCCCCTGCGGTCGGCGGCCCATATGTGATTGACCCCGAGAACGGGAAACGCAATATGGTCTGGTACGATGTCAATCGAATTGGCCAGTACCTGCCTCAAGAAGACTTCCGGAATGTCGCCGCGGATAGTGTCGAGAATCCAACGGTCGGTGGTTCGGTGATGGAATGTCCGAATCATCCAGATCCAGCGCGTTCATATACCATGAACTACTGGGCGGCATCCTACGGCGAGTCTGAACCAAACTGGTCTATAGGCCAGTCCATCTTCTATAAGCCGGGCACCTTTCAGGGGAATCAAGAAACCTACCAGATGGGCCGTGCATTCAACAACACCGTCGATCGCTCATCGTCCACGCTCCTCTTTGCTGAATCATGGGGATTCTGGCCTTCGCAACTCGAAGATGATACCGGCTTAACCACTTGGTTCTCAGCAGCGAACATGGGTTCTCGTGGGCTTCCAGGCCAAAGATTCGGAGCTGGGCAGGGACCTGAAGACCCCTGGAATGGTCTATGGAGAGGTTCGGGCAACAATGTTCGCTCCCCTGAAATGGGCGGTGATACTTCGCTCGAACCCCAAAGCTATATCCCCTACTACCGTCATCCGAATCGCCGTGAGGATCCATTTAAACTCGAGGGTGGCGCAAATATTGTCTTTGCTGACGGCCATGTGGACTATTCCGAGGCTCGAGATCTCTTTGATGCAACAACAGAGCGAAGTACTTACAATGTACTCTGGTCTCCGGACGATGAGAAGGTTGAGAACAGAGAACTAGGACGGGAATGATTTATGAGTTCAGTACGACAAATCGCGAATGAACTTGGGATCTCCGTGGCGACTGTATCCAGAGCGATCAATCACCATGAGGGCGTCAGTCCTTCGACCCGAAAGCGTGTGCTCGAAGCGGCGGAACTCGCGGGGTACCGTCCTTCGACTGGACTCAAACCAACCAATGTCATCGGGCTTGTCTATCCAGAAGACCCGGTCAAATCCGACATGGGTGACTTTGAAGCGGCACTCCTTTCAGGGATCCTCAGAGGCGTCTACGAGAAAAAGCACGACCTCACTTTCATCAGCGCTGCACGGGACAAGCATCGCGATGAGAGCTACACGCAGTTCTTTCATCGCAAGGGGGTCCGTGCGATTCTGCTGCGTTCACTCGGGAACACTTCGCTGGTCGAGAAAATCGCTGCGGAGAACTTCCCTGTTCTTCTGGTCGCTGATCGATCGGAAGATCCGCGCGTGAACTACATCGATTCGATCTCGAGCGACACTTCTCGCAAAGCGGTTGAATACCTACTCGGGCTCGGTCATAAACGGGTCGGCCTTGCGATCCACAATATGATGGACACCGACCATCAGGACCGTCTGACTGGGTATGTTGATGCCATTCAGAACGCCGGCATTGCTGTGGACGAGTCATTGATCGTAAAAGCCGAAGCCAACACCGCTGGTGGTGAAATGATGCTCACTCGATTGCTCGAGCTTGAGAATCCCCCGACCGCGATCTACTTCACAAACCCGATGTCCACTATTGGAGCGCTCCACAAGTGCCTCCGCTTAGGTATCAAGGTCCCACGCGATCTCTCGATCGTTGGATTCGATGATTCTGTTACCCGGCACCAGACTTATCCACGCTACACCGCTGTCTGTCAGGATGCGGTGTCTCTCGGCATCGAAGCGGCGCGATGGATCACGCGTGCAAGCGAGTCGATTCTGTCTGAAGAATACCGGGAAGTCCGCCCGACAGACTTTGAAGTGCTTGAAACAACTTCATACGCATCGGAAAAGCCAATCCGGATTGATCAAAATGGCGAGCTCGTCCGTTAGCACTCCAAAGAGGTCCGGCCCATCGCATGAGACACGCTCTCTCACTCGCTTTACTTTCCTTGAAACACCTCTCGCTCGGCGTCTGGATCATCGCGTCCATGCTCGTCCTCAGCGGGATTGTGCTGCTTACCTCGGTCCAACGCACCAGTGAGAATCTACAGATGTGGGTGTTCTCGCCGGAACATCGTGCGATGTATACGCCGATGATCGAAGAGTTCCGCACGAACTCCGCAGGTGAACAGAAGGACATCGATCTGTCATTACTGAGCATCCCCGCAATCAAAAACCGCATGATGAGCGGATTCTTCAGCGGCCTCCCCACCGCTGACCTCATCGAAGTCGAGCGGGCCACCGTTGGACAGGTCTTCATGGGACCACCCGAAGCAATCGGATTCCATGACCTCACAGACCGTCTCAAAGCAGAAGGTCTCTACGAACAGATCAACGCACCATCGCTCGCGCCTTGGAGTGTCAACGGCCGAACCTATGGCTTCCCCCACGATGTCCACCCCGTCATGCTCGCGTACCGTGCCGACCTGACTGAAGCAGCTGGGATCGATCTCACGCAAGCAACCACCTGGGATGCGTTCTTTGAACTCTTGCAGCCTTTGATGAAAGACAACAACGGCGACGGTCGTCCCGACCATTACCCACTCTCGATGTGGGTCACTCAGCAAGACAACATCGAACTGCTGATGCTCCAAGGCGGCGGTCAACTTTTCGACACAGATGGCAAGCCGACCCTGGTTTCGGATCGAAATATCGAGTTGCTCGCAAAGATCATCTCTTGGTGCGCCGGACCAACCCCGCTCGCGACGGACATCGACGAGTTTAGTGCTGCGGGTCATCAGTCTCGTGTTGATGGTGATGCGATCGCGTACCTCTGTCCCGACTGGATGTGTTCGATCTGGAAGATGCATGTGCCGGGAATCGAGGGGAAGATGAAGGTCATGCCCTTGCCCGCGTTTGAAGAGGGCGGTCGACGAACCAGCGTCCGCGGCGGCACCATGCTTGGAATTCCAAAGACCACACAAGAGTTCGATCAAGCGTGGGACACCGCGGTCCAGCTCTATACCTCTCCGAAAATCGCACGCGAGTTGTACCGGATGGTGGACATCATCTCCCCGATCCGCTCGTTGTGGGATGATCCGGTGTATGCCCAGCCCGATCCATTCTTTATGAATCAGAAAAAGGGATTGATGTTCATCGAACTCGCCCCGAATATCCCTGTGCGGTCTTCGTCACCGTACAACTACAACGCCGTGCTGGAAATCCGTGATTCAGCGACGACGCTGCTCAAATGGACAGCACAGCAGGGTCAGCTGGATCAAGAACAACTCCAAGCTCAAACGCGATTGGAGCTTGAACGGGCACAACTCGCGATCCAGCGTCAGATGTCCCGCAACGCATTTACTGGGGTTGAAGCCGAATGAAACAACTGGTCAAGAACAACAAGGTGGTGTTCGCTTGGGCAGCGCTTATGCCGTTCATTGTTCTGTTTGTCGTGTTCATGGTCTATCCGCTGATTCAGTCTGCGTTCCTCGCGCTCAATCAGACCTATGGACCCGATACCAGATTATTCGTTGGTACAAAGAACTTTGAACTGCTCATCCAAGACCCTGTGTTCTGGAAATCGCTCACAAATACGCTGGTGTATACGCTGGGCTCTCTCTTTATCCAGCTCCCATTGGCCTTTGGGCTCGCGCTCGTGCTCAACTCGAACAGGCTGCGAGGCCGATCGCTCTACCGCCTCATCTTCTTTAGCCCCCAGCTCATGGGGCTCGCATTCGTTGCGGTCCTCGGAGCGCTCGCGTTTGAGAAACGCGCCGGCTTGGTCAACCAAACGCTCGCATGGATCACCGGGAACGCAGCACTCCTTGAATACGACTGGCTCCAAGAGCACATCATGTCCACGCTGATCTTGATCTCCCTCTGGTTGTATGTCGGATTCAACATGATCTACTTCCTCGCGGCGCTCCAGAATGTGAACCGATCGCTTCTTGAAGCCGCGGAGATTGATGGCGCGGGGCCATTGAGTCGGCTACGCCATGTTGTGCTTCCCTCCGTGCGTCCTGTCGCAACCTTTGTTGTCCTGCTCTCGATGATTGGCTCGCTCCAACTCTTCGAACTCCCCTACATCCTCCTCAACGGCAACGGAGGACCGAACAACCAAGGACTCACCATCGTGATGTACCTCTATCAGAACGGATTCGAACTCGGCGACCTCGGATACGCGAGTGCGGTTGGTTGGGCATTAGCCCTGATCCTCATAGTCCTCGCGCTGATTCAGATCCGGATGGTCCGGAGCGAGGAGGCCATGCGATGAGTGCTGGACAATCTTCCAAAGTTACACGCCTTTCCGTCCATCTGATTCTGCTCGTGCTTGCGGTGATGGTCCTCCTGCCGTTCGCATGGCTCATCGTTGCCTCCTTGAAATCCAGAGAGGATTTTTTCAGCGGCATGTTCTTCCCGCCCGGTGATGGATTCCTCGGGATCGGATGGGACAAGCTCACGCTTGAGAACTACTCCGCGCTCGTGGAACTGGGGTTCGGGCAAGCCGCGATCAACTCGGTGTTCTACGCGTCCGCGAGCGCTATCTTTGCGACCTTCATTTGTGCCGCGACTGGGTATGTCCTTGCGAAGTCCAAGTTCCGCGGCCGCACTTTTATGACGCTCGTCGTCCTCGGGTCTCTCATCGTTCCACCGACGCTGCTGATCGCGCCAAGCTACGAGCTCCTGTTCCACCTTGGATTGCTCGACTCGGTGTGGGGCTTGCTGCTTCCGACCTTTGCGCCCGCCTTTGGGGTGTTCTTGTTCCGGCAAGCGGTCCAGCAGTCTGTTCCTGACGAACTGATCGAAGCGGCGCGGATTGATGGATGCTCTGAGACCGGGATTTTCCTGGTGATCGTGCTGCCGTTGATCCGTCCGATGATCGGGGCGTTTTTGCTGATCACCTTCCTTGGGATGTGGAACAACTTCATATCTCCTCAGATCGTCTTGCAGACCGCATCCAAGCAGCCGCTCTCGGTTGCGATCTCTCAGCTGCGAGGCGTGTACCGCACGGATTACGGGTTGCTCATGGCGGCAACCGTCGTCTCGATCACTCCGGTCGCTGTGCTGTTCCTGGTGCTCCAGAAACAGTTCATCTCAGGATTGACGAGCGGAGCGGTGAAGGGCTAAGCCAAACTCTCTAGATATATGTGAAACTGACTTCTGTCTTGGCAAATAAAAAAACGGGCCGAAGCCCGTTTGATGTTCACTCGTAGCGAGTTGTGGTTTAGCAGCCTTGGCCGAAGAGCTGGAGGAACATTGAGACATCGAGGAAGTTGAGTGCTCCGTCGCCGTTGATGTCGGCTGGGTTTGAGCAACCAGGATCGCCTTCGCCTTCCATGAGTTGGACATTGTCCCAGAATGAAGCTCCACCTTCTTGCGTTGGGAATCCAGCATCAGCACCAAGCTGGATGTGGAGAAGATAGACGCTGATCTGAGTGGTGCCTGCGGGAGCGATGCCGCTGACTTGATTCTGTACCCATGTATCCAGTGGATCGGATGCGATATCAATCGCATTCATCTCGGCAGACTCGAGTACGGCTCCCCCTGAGTTCAGGAAGTTCATCTGAGCAATGATGATGTTTTCTGCACCGATTTGGTCACCAGAAGGGTTCAGTACATATGTGCTGAGGGTGTACTGGAGACCTTCGGTGATGCCATCAACGACTTGGAACATCCCATGGTCGTTTTGAACGCCGTTGCCAAAGCCGAACATCTTTGCAGATGTCGCGCCATCCTGAGGCGCTTGCTCAATAGAAGGGTCAGCGAAGACATTGTTGAAATGCTCCCAGTCCTGAAAGACTACAAAGCCTGGGCCTGCATTTTCAAAGCTTCCATTGGAAATCAAGTTCTGAGCATTTGCACTGAATGCGGCAAGACCGAGGATTGCGGTGGTGATAAGTGAACGGCGCATGGTTGTGATCTCCTTAAGATCTTGGGTTGTGGTTCTCTTCTTCTCAAGATGCGGTCAAAGTGTACGAAATACAAGCGTTTACGCATCATGAATGATGTAACTGTTACATCAGTGTATCAGAATTTAGAGATTTGCCAAGCCCAAAAGCTGCCTTCTGACCGACTTTTTTTTGACTATGAAGAAAGGTTATGAGACAATTACGGGATTCTGAGCCAAATTTGCAGGGATCACCCCTCCATTGGATTCGATGACTTTGGAGTACCAGAAATAGGACTCCTTCGGAATCCGTCGCATCTGTTGGTAGTCCATATAGACCAATCCGAACCGCAATGCGTAGCCCTCTGCCCATTCAAAGTTGTCCATAATCGACCAGTGGAAGTAGCCGCGGATATCAACCCCGCTCTCGCTTGCTCGACGGAGTTCAGCGAGGTATCGACTCAGGAAATCGATTCTTCCAAGGTCATGCACTTTCCCATCGGTATGGACCCAGTCCATCGAGGCAAGACCGTTCTCGGTGATCACCACGGGGAGTTTGTAGCGTTCTTGGAGGAACTTTGGGCCCCAGAACATAGATGACGGGTTGACCGTCCAGCGGAACATGGTGGTCGCGTATCCCCGTTCCGATTTGAGGAGTTCGGGTTCACCATCATCACCCTCGCGCACGATGCCGGCGCTGTAGATATTCACCCCGAACATATCCAGCGGCTGGCACATGATCTCCATGTCTTTGGCCGTCCAAGCAGGGACATCATCGCCGAAGAGCTTCAGCCCGACTTCCGGGTAGTTTCCCAGCATGACCGGGTCGCAGTACCAGCTGTAGTTATAGGTCCACCCTTTGGGATCAATACCAAAGGTTGCCTTGCGGGCCGCTTCGATGTCGGCGGGCGAATCGGTTGCGGGTGTATGCAGGCACCCGACCGGAGCGAAACCAACCGACGGGGTCTTTTTGGCGAACTCGCGAATAACCTGAACAGATCGCCCGTGCGCCAGCAGGGCGTGGTGCGTCGCGAGCAGCACTTCCTTCCGGCTGAGTTTGTCACCCGGCGCGTGGGTTCCCTCGTTCATACCCAGCCCGAGGAAAATCTGCGGCTCATTGAGCGTGAACCAGTTTGTGACCCGATCCGAATACCGCTCGACCACCGCTTGTGTGTACCGAGCAAACCATTCGGGGGACTCCGGGTTGAGCCAGCCACCCTGCTTGTAGAGTGCCGATGGGAGATCCCAGTGGTACAGTGTGATCCAGGGGTCCACACCCTTGGCGAGCAACCCGTCGATCAGGGCGTCGTAGTACGCAAAGCCCGCTTCATTGGGTGAACCGATCCCATCAGGAAAGAGGCGGGACCAAGATATCGAAAACCTGTATCCGCCCGCGCCAAGATTGGAGATGAGCTCAATATCCTCATCCACGCGGTTGTAGCTGTCGCAAGCTATATCGCCTGTGTGTCCATCAAAGACCTTGCCTGGCATTTTGCAGAAATCGTCCCAGATGCTCGGGCCTCGTCCATCGGCGGATGGAGCACCTTCGACCTGATACGCTGCAGAGGCAACACCCCATGTAAAGTTCTCTTGAAACGGCATCAAATATTCCCTTGCATTGGTGTGCTGGTCAGACGAACTGAGGGTGTTGAATCAAATCTTCTGAAATGATCCCGTCTGTATCCTGTCCTGTTTGCCAAAATTGGCAAACTCAAAGTCATCGGCACGAGTCCAAGCACCATTGATTGGATCTCGTGGCTCACACCAACGAAAAACGATTTGGGTTCAAACGGATGGCATTGAGTTCCACAAGAATAGACCATATTTGAGTAGATAACTAGCCCTGTAGGGGTTCAAATGCCCGAATCCACGCCTTGAGACCTGCTTGAATGCCCCGCGTTGCCCCAATCTTCCGGCTTTCGGACACATGGATCAATACTCGGTTCGATGTCCGGTTCCAGCTCGCTCCCACCGGTACTCAGACACTCCGGTTTGGACACCCAAAGTCGACGCCCCTGTCCGCCTTGCAAGCGGCGCAGCTCCATAGACGGAGCCATGCAGATCTCGCCATTCCCCAGATGGATTGGGGGAAAGACATCTGGCCAACCCGACCTTCTCTCATTGTCGATCAGGTCGGGCGATCAGGTCAGCGATCGTGCACACGCTGATTTCACACAAATCCCCGCCCCTTCTTTCGAAGGGACGGGGTAGATAGATTTTTATAGGCATCCCAGCGAGTAGGACTCCAGAAAGGCGCTGATGTCTAAGAAGTTGAAGTGTTCGTCATTGTTGAAATCACCGGTCTCCTCTTGCATCTGATAGGCCGCGAGGAATGTGGAGATATCCAGGAAGTTCAAGTGCCCGTCACCATTGATGTCCGCGCGGCAGTTGATCACGACATCAACGCGGTTTGGATGCATCACAACCGTCGCGCGGTGGTCTGGTCCGAGTCCGGCGAAATCCACGCTGTCGAATGAGCCGCTGACGGATTGAGATGTCAGGATGGTGATGACCTGGCCATTGCTCACGGAAAATCCGTTGTCCACCGACAGTATCAATGTTCCGTCTACAACCGCGGAATCCAATGCGTTGATCTTGTCGTGGGTCAGCTGTCCGTTTGATCCCGCGAGATCAATCGTGAGCTTGGAGGTCTGGGCCAGTTCGAGGTTTGCGACTGATGCGTTCCCGATGCCGTTGTCGGTGTCATCGATTGAGAGACCGCCCCATGCTTTGAGGGAGACATCCGAGAGGGATGCTCCGTTGCGGAGGTCAATGTTTTTAACGGAACTGACCCCGAGGACTGTGCCTTCACCGATGAACTCAGCGCCGGCTTCGATGATGGTGTTTCCGCTGACTTCGAGTGTTCCGCTGATGGTGTTGGTCCCTTGTTCACCGAAAATGATGAGATCGAAGATGGTGGCCCCTGATGCGCGGATCTGCGAGACTCCGTGCGTTGTCAGCAGCGATTTCAAGTTCACGGTACGGGCACGGAACAACCCGCCGTTGATATCCAGCGATCCGACTGCGCCGTTCTGTTCGATGAACTCGAAGTTGGTCCCGGTCTCAAAGACTTCTTGCACACCAGAGCCGTTTCCGATGAACATGGATCCGCTGAAGTGTTGGAATACATTGGCGTTGCTGGCGTGGACGAAATCCCCGGTCTGTGCGCGGATGATTCCGGTCTCATCTGGAGCCAGTCCGTCAAGATCGATTGTGGCAATTGATAGTGTCCCGCCGTCGGCGATGATCGAACCGTTGTTGTATACAGGAGCAGAGATGGTTCCTGTGCCGGTGATTGTTCCGGTGTTGATGAGGGTACGCCCTTTGATCTGACCGGAATCGAGATTGATCTCGCCCGCGTTGGTCCACTCGAGATCAGCGACCACTTCTTTGACATCCAGAATCCCGTCGATGTTGATGGTGCTGTTGAAGGTGTTATCTTGGTTCCGCTCGATATATCTGACACCGAGATTCAGCGTAGACCCGTCGGCGATATTGACGGTCATCCCGTTGCGTCCATCGAGGTCGAAGGTGCTGTTCACTCCAGTGAAAATGCTCGATGTCCCGTTGATCACATTCAGGTTGTCCGCATCAACTCCGAACTCGATCGATCCGTCATCGAAAGCCATGCTGTCCAAGTTTAAGGAATCTACCGTGGCAAGGAATGAGTCGAAGACGGTCGAGATCGAATCAATCAGCAGCGTGCTGTCATGGGAAACCTGACCCGTCCCACGCAGGACCACAAGCGGCGTATCGATGGTCCCGTGCCCCGAGACATAGAGTGAGCCGTACATATCGATCGCGTTTGGTGCTGAGATGGTGGATGATCCGTCGTTGGCGTTGGGACCAGCCGTGAGTTGGATCTGAGATCCGGACCCGGTGATGAAAGGTGTATTTGTTTGGAAGACGCTCCCCTCTGAAACGGAGAGCGATCCGCCCAGTGCCCCTACAAATGGCATTTGTATATCCATCACTTTGTTATCCCAAACAATAAAGGATGAACCAGGATGCGACCAGTTGAGATTCGATGTGCTCAGCCCAGTTCTGCGGATGGTGAGCGAGTTCATATTCACCCCGGTGCTCTGCGCCCAGATCACTCCCGACACGAGATCCAGATCCCCGCTCGTGCTGTTCATCTCAATTACTCCCAGTCCGAATATTCCGCTCTGGGACTCGATGGTGAGTGAATGGTCGAACTGAGCCACGGAACCGGACATGACCATGATTGAACCATTCTTGATCAGCATCCCATCGACATCCATATCCAGGAGTGCCGGGGAGTCCGTCAGGGTCAGCGTGGTCCCGGCGCCACTCATGGATGCGTCGCCGTTGACAAAGAGTACTTTACCGAGATTGAAGAGGTCGATCCCGCCGCCAATCGTGAGACCACCTATGGTCACATTGGTGTCCATGATGACCTCGGCGGAGACATTTGCCAGTGTTGCGGTGTCTCCGATCGAGTCGGGGACCTGTCCGAGCGGCCCGGCCCAGAGCAGGTCGTTGCTCCAGTTCCCGTTGCCCCCGATCCAAGTGAAGTCGCTTGCGCCGGCGGTGGTGCCGGTCGCAGTAATCAGTGCCATTGCGAGTGCTGTTGTGCGTGTCATTCTCTGCTCCTGTTCGGTGACCCGAACGGTGTCTGGTACACCCCACTCTCTAGAGGGGCTACTACACAAAGCGATAAGTCGGCCCGCTTGGGACACGAGAACTGACAAAATATTCAAGGTTTCCTCAGTCGTCTGTCGCGGTCAACCACCCGGCCTGAAGCTCGTCCAACCCCGCTTGCAGAGCGGTAGCTTGCTGGTGGTCACCGAGATGATCGAAGACCTCAACCAAACGGTGCCCCTCATCAAAGTACAGAAGCGATTCGGGCTTGATCGACTCGATGATCGCTCGCGCTTGCTGAGCATATGACATGGCTTCACCGCTCAAACCCTGCAGTCGGTTCGCGTCGGCGAGCGAAATGAATGCTTGGCCGATTTGGAGACTCTCGGGTTTGGCGATTTCCATCGCCGCGTTGGCTTCGACGATTGCCGACGCGCCGTCTCCGAGCGCCAAATGACACACGGCTACATCAAGATGCGCGTTGACATTGGTCTTGTGGCTCGGGCTCCACTGGTGTGCCTGCTCATCGCGGACGCGTTCAAGGATTGGGAGTGCTGTCTCTGGATGCCCCGCGACCATGTGCATCCGCCCGAGATACGAGAGCGTCAGTGTGTGGGTGATGCTCGATTCTCCGAAACGGTCGCTGTACCCCTGCGCATTCTCCTCGAGGAGTTCAATTGCTTGCTGTGGATCGCCTAGGCGACCCAGCAAAAACGCATAGGACCTCATATTCATCAGTGTGATCGGGTGTTCGAGCCCCATCATTCGGCGGGAGGGTTCGTACGCACGGTAGAGCAGGTCGAGCGTGTCATGGTCACGATACTTGGCCACCCGATACGCGGCGTAGGTCGCCAGCGCACCCAGCGTCGTGCTGTGGTCGGGTCCAAAGATCTCAAGACTCAGCTCATAGCTCTTGCGCCGCGTTTCAAGCAGTTTGTTTGGCATTGATGCATACGCATACAGGTGCCCAAGGTTGGCAAGAGCGACCAGACGATCGACCCTGTTCGATGTTGGATCGCGCTCAAAATCATCCACAATCCGCGCCAGCTCGTCGATCGACTCGCTGATGCGTAATCGCACCCTCAGATACAGCCGATCTGTCGGATCAAGAACCGCTTCGGCATCACGCGCGAGGGTCTTGCCCAGCTCCGTGCTCCCGCTCCGGCCATTGGAGGTGATGATGTCATAGAGATCCAACTCGATCTCAATCCCGTCCCTTGATGGACCGCCGTGGAACTGCTCGGCGAGTTCCGCAGCTCGGCGGAGTGAACTCATCGCCTCGTTGTGGGCACCGATCTGTCCATAGTTAAGCCCGATCAAACGAAGGGTGGTGTACTGGGTCTCGACATCGAGATCGTCGCGTCCCGCAAGCTTTGCTGATGCGGTATCAAAGACTTCCCGGACCGTGATCTCCCTGCCTTGATTCACATTGGGATCGATGGATCCCAGCATGTCGTTAAGCAGGAACCGATTCACAAACTCGGCTCGATGCCTTTGTCGCTCTGATTCTGCGAGTGCATGCTCCGCAGCGTCTCGGCTCACCGTTGCCCGGTTCATTCCCACACCCAGCCCCACACCACCCACGATCAAGGCGAGCATCGTGAGTGCCGAAAGTGATGAAGAGAATCGGTGACGATTCATGAACTTGATTGCTTTGTATCCGAACCCAGCATCCCTTGCGAGCACGGGGCGACCATCCAGATACCGTCTCAGATCATCCCCCATCGCATTTGCGGATTGGTACCTGAGTTCAGGATCTGGGGAGATCGCTTTGAACACGATGCGATCGAGATCGCCTTTGAGCTCTCGAACCAGCGCCGACCGTTCCGGTGACTTTGCAGCGACCAGCGTGCTGGGACGCGATGGGGACTGATAGGTGTTGCGCGAACTGGTCTGCGCATACGGCACTTCCCCCGTCAGTGCCTCGCAGAGCATAACTCCTAACGAAAAGACATCAATCCGCGTGTCCGCCCCACCATCGCCGCTCCGCTGTTCGGGACTCATGTACCGGGGTGTCCCCATTCGGTGGCCATCGAGCGTTTGCGAGTCGATCCCGCCGTCTTCGACGAGTTTGGCGATCCCAAAGTCAATCACTCGGGGAATCGCATCCCCACCACGATCTTCGACGAGGACATTGGCAGGCTTGAGATCCCGATGGATGACCGCGCGTTGATGGGCGTGCTGTACCGCGGCACAGATCTGCTCAAACAAGCGGACGCGATCCCTGATCGAGAGACCATGGCTTTCGCAGTATTTGATCAGGGATTCACCCTCGATCAGTTCCATGACAACATACGGGCGATTGGCATGATCGAGCCCAGCATCAATCACGCGCGCGATCCCCTCGTGGTTCATGCGAGCCAATACCGAAGCTTCCGCACGGAACCGTGCGACCATCGCGGGGGTCGCGAGGTCGGTCCGAAGGATCTTGATGGCAACCGGACGCTGTACGGGGACCAGCTGCTCTCCGCGATACACCACGCCGAACCCACCACGCCCGATTTCCTCCCCGACCCAGTAACCATCGATGATCGGAGACTCAACACGCGCACCATGATCCCCGCCGGGGGTCTCTGCGGAGCCACTTCCATCCGGAGCATCAATGAACAGCCCAGTATCGGCGCGTTCGTGGGCTTGGATGAGCTGCTCCGCTTGCTGGGCAACCGCTGGGTCGGCATCCCGCAATGCGTTCTGTACGACTTCGCCCATTCGATGAGCATCTGAATGACCTGAGCGGGCCGCCTCTTTGGCTTCGAGCAGCAATCCGAAGAGTGCTTTCACATCCAGCGGCTTTGATTCCATTGATGATGCCGCACTGGGTTGAGGGTCTGGAGTTGGGTCAGTCATCCGTACTCTGTTCTTCAATGAGCTGCTGAAGTCTCGCGCGAGCAAACTCCCAGTCTCGTTTGATGGTTCTCGGCGAGACATCAAGCATCTCGGCAATCACATCAATTGACCTTCCGGCAAAGAAACGCAATCTGACCACCGAGGCGGCTCGTTCGTCCTCTTGCTCCAAGCGGGAAAGGGCATCGTCGAGTGACACCAAATCGTTGGGATCGGACGAAGTTGATGCTTCGAGCAGATCGATGCTGATTCTTCTGGATCCCGGCGGGCCTGATCGTTTCTGGGTCGCTTTGGATCGGGCGTGGTCGATCAGGATTCGGCGCATCGCGATGGCCGCTGCTTTATAGAAGGCATGCCTGTGCGCATAGATATACGCCGGGACTGCTTCTGAGTCTGTGCCTGATTCTGAGTCCGGTTCGCCTCCGAGTGACCAGATCAGGCGGAGATACGATTCGTTGACCAAAGCGGTGGCGCCGAGTGTGTGGTCGCCTCGCTCGTTCCGAAGATACGCGCCGGCAATGACACGGAGTTCTGTGTAGACCGCTTCGAGCAACTGCTCGCGTGCTTCGTGAGACCCCGAACCCGCTTGCTCAAGCAGTCGAGTAATTTCGATGTCCCCCTTATGAACAGGAGAATCATTCTCAGGGTTTTGCAAGTTGTCTGGGGTGTGTTCAACCATATGGGATCGAGTCTCATTCGAATCGTCTCGATTTTAGCAGAATCCTGACTCCTTCATGCTCAAAATCGACCTCTGGGCACCAATAACCCATGTTTACCCCCCATTGCCCTCGCAATCGACTCTCCGCTTAGGCACTTCGTGCTCTTATCGCGCTCGTTTACTCGCGAAATAATCTCAACGGTTTCAGAGTCAAGACCCTATGGGTATCGCAGAAACGAATAGCGGATGGGTATGGAATATGGATTGGCTATCTGAGGCCCCGAGTAGTCTTCATACTCTTCTCAATCCATTCTCCGAAATCTCATCATCTTTCGCCGAACGATTTCTGCCCAAATCCGGTTGCGTGCGTGTGATAAATATGCGACAATGCCGATTGTGATTTCAAACCACTGGATATCAATGCTTTGCAAATGATTGGTATCGATAGGAGTTCATGTTGATGAGTGCCAACACCCCACCCGTTCTCCCGCATTTTATTGCCAATGCGCATGTTCAGAGTTCATCGGCATCCTGCAGGGTCAACACCAACCCGGGGACTGGTGAACCCATCGCATCGATCCCGCTCGATGATACCGCAGCCGCTGAGAGCGCCGTTCAGGCCGCGGCTGCTGCGTTTCCGAGTTGGTCAAGCACACCGGTTGGTGACCGGATTCAGCCGCTCTTCAAATACAAGTCCATTCTCGAAAAACATGTCGATGAACTGGCTGAAATCATTGTCAAAGAACACGGCAAGACAACTGCCGAAGCAATCGGATCGGTTCGGAGAGGCATCGACTGCATCGAGCACGCATGCGGCGCGCCTGTCCTGATGATGGGTCGGACACTGCCGCAGATCGCGGTCTCATCATCATTTTGCAGGACCGAAGACGAGGGCGGTGTGGGGATCGACTCCTCGGTTGATCGTCTGCCCATCGGGGTCTGCGTGGGGATCACCCCGTTCAACTTCCCCATGATGGTCCCTCTTTGGATGTGGCCGATGGCGGTCGCGTGCGGGAACACATTCGTTCTCAAACCATCAGAACGCGATCCGATGTCCACTGTCCGCGCGATGGAACTCGCGCACGACGCTGGTTTCCCAGACGGGGTACTCAACCTCGTGCATGGTGGTCCGGATGTTGTCAACCATCTGATCAAGCACGATGATGTGCGAGCGGTGTCGTTCGTTGGATCAACCGCTGCCGGCAAGTACATCTATTCAACGGGATGCGCCCACGGCAAGCGGGTCCAGTGCATGTGCGGCGCGAAGAACTACTCCATTATTATGCCCGACGCGAATCGTGAAGCCGCGATCGACGGTGTGTTTGGTTCTGCGTTTGGGAATACAGGTCAACGATGCCTCGCGGGATCGGTCGTCGTCGCCGTCGGCGAATCTGCAGAGTGGCTCGTCCCAGGATTGGTCGAGCGTTCGAAAGCAATGAGCGTCGGTCAAGGGTGCGACAAGAGCACACAGATGGGGCCGCTCCAAGACAAAGCCGCACAAGAGCGTGTGCTCGGATATATCCAAGCGGGCATCAGCGAAGGCGCGGACCTCTTGGTTGATGGGCGCACCACAACCATGCCGGGCGCGGGCTGCTTTGTTGGACCAACGCTGTTCGACAACACGACTTCCGAGATGAGCATCGTCAAAGAAGAAATTTTCGGTCCCGTGCTTTCCATTATCCGCGCCCCCACGCTCGAAACGGCGGTCGATGAAGTCAACAAGTCCGAATACGGCAACATGTCCGTGCTGTTCACCGATTCCGGGAACGCCGCACATCGGTTCGAGTCCACAGTGCAAGCGGGGATGATCGGGATCAATGTCGGAGTCCCCGCACCGATGGCGGCTTTCCCCTTTGCTGGATGGAAGAAATCATTCTTCGGAGACCTCCACACCAACGGCGAAGACGGCGTTCGGTTCTTCACCAAGTCCCGCGTCACCGTTCGCAGATGGATCTAGCTCATACATCAGACCCGAAATCGGTATCACTCAGTTGCAGACAGACAGTTGCAGACAGAATCATTAGAAAGCTTCATCCATGCCACGAATCACACGAACCGCACTTATCCAAGCCTCAAACGCGCTCCCGAAATCCGACGATCTTGACGCGATTAAGAAAGCGATGATCGACAAGCATGTCACCCTCATCGAGGAAGCCGCGGGCAAGGGGGCCAATGTCTGCTGTTTGCAAGAAATTTTCTATGGACCGTACTTCTGCGCCGAGCAAGATACACGGTGGTACAGCATCGCTGAGCCCATCCCCGACGGACCGACGATCAAGCTCATGCAGCAGCTTGCGAAGAAACACAAGATGGTCATGGTTGTCCCGATCTATGAGGTCGCGATGACCGGCGTGTACTACAACACCGCCGCAGTCATCGACGAACACGGCAACTACCTCGGCAAATACCGCAAGCACCACATCCCCCACTGCCAACCTGGGTTCTGGGAGAAGTTCTATTTCAAACCGGGTAATGGCGGGTACCCGGTCTTCGACACCACCTATGGCAAGATCGGCGTCTACATCTGCTACGACCGGCACTTCCCGGAAGGCGCACGGATGCTCGGGCTCAACGGTGCAGAGATTGTCTTCAATCCCTCGGCAACCGTTGCGGGGCTGAGTGAGTACCTCTGGAAACTCGAGCAACCAGCGCATGCGGTTGCCAACCAGTACTTTGTTGGCGCGATTAACCGAGTAGGTACAGAAGCTCCATGGGACATCGGGCACTTCTATGGCCAGTCCTATCTCTGTGATCCGCGTGGACAGATCATCGTTGAGGGATCTCGTGACAATGATGAAGTCGTCATCGCGGATCTTGATCTTGATCTGATCCAAGAAGTCCGGGACACTTGGCAGTTCTTCCGTGACCGTCGACCAGAATCCTACGGCAAGCTCACCGATATCTAATGGATACTTCCAACACCAACCCGCTGAGCAACTCCGATCTCGCGCCTGTGAGCGTTGAGGAGCGTACTTGGAGCGTGTGGAATATCGCCGCGCTGTGGATCGGTATGGCGGTGTGCATCCCCACCTACATGCTCGCGGCGGGGATGGTCAGCCAGGGGATGAACTGGTGGCAGGCAACCCTCACCGTTATGGCCGGGAACATGATTGTTTTAATCCCCATGATCCTCAATGGTCATGCTGGAACCAAGCTCGGTGTCCCCTTTCCTGTACTCGTACGTGCGAGCTTTGGGATTCGAGGAGCACATGTTCCTTCCATCGCGCGTTCGCTCGTCGCCTGCGGCTGGTTCGGGATTCAATGCTGGATCGGTGGTGCGGCTTTGTACAGCATCCTCGGTGTGCTCGGTCTGTTCGATCCCGCTCAGGACACCGCGATCATTCCAGTCCTCGGCATCACCGCGATCCAGTTTGCAAGCTTTCTCGCCTTCTGGTTGCTCCATGTCGTCATCGTCGTTCGTGGTGTCGAATCCATCAAGCGCCTCGAATCTTGGGCGGCTCCATTCCTGATCGTGTCTGGGCTCGCATTGTTGATCTGGGCGATTGTCAAGGTGGATCAGCCATCCAAGCTCTTCACATCGAACACCAGCTACCCTGAGGGCTCAAGTTTCTGGAAGGTCTTCTTCCCGCAGCTCACCGCGATGGTTGGGTTCTGGGCAACCCTCAGTCTCAACATCCCGGACTTCACCCGCTACAGCAAGTCACAGAAGGATCAAGCCGCCGGCCAGTTGATCGGGCTCCCGCCCACCATGACCCTTTTCTGTTTCATTGGGATCATCGTCACCGGCGCCACCGTCATCATCTTTGGCGAAGCGATCTGGAACCCGGTCGATCTCGTCGCACGAATGGGATCACCCGTCGTGGTCGTCATCTCGATGTTCGCGCTCCTGATCGCGACGCTTTCTACCAATCTAGCCGCCAATGTGGTCAGCCCCGCCAATGGATTCTCCAACATCTCTCCAAGTCGAATCAGTTTCCGGCTGGGGGCCCTTCTCACCTGCGCGATTGGCGTGCTCATCATGCCTTGGCGACTCGTCAACGATATGGGCGCGTACATCTTTACTTGGCTCATCGGATACAGCGCCTTGCTCGGTCCGATCGTTGGGATTATGCTCTGCGACTACTTTCTCATCCGCAAAACACGCATTCAAACCGACGACCTCTATGACGCCAATGGGCCATACCGAGGCATCAACAAGAGAGCCATGTTCGTGCTCATCGTCGCAGTCCTCCCGAACATACCCGGCTTCATTAACGCGGCTTCCAACAAAGCAATCTTCCCGCCAATCTTTGACAGCATCTATCACTACGCGTGGTTCGTTGGGGTATTGATCTCGGTCGTGCTGTACCGTGTGCTTATGCATTCAAAAATTGATAGGAATTAACCGTGACTACACCATCCACAGAATCCGCCCCAGTGCTCCCCGCGTTTCATCACAAGCCGGCTCCATATGCAGGACCTACCAAGGAAGAAACGATCGCGATGCGGCAGGAATTCCTCTCGCCAGCGATTCTGACCTACTACAAAGACCCTGTCATGATTGTCGAGGGCTCGATGCAGTACCTTTATGACGAAACAGGCAAACGATACCTCGATGGCTTTGCCGGGATTGTTACCGTTTCGGTCGGACACTGCCATCCCAAAGTCATCGAAGCGATCCGCGAACAGAACGGACGCTTCCAGCACACCACGACCATCTATCTCCATCCAAACATCGCGTTGTACGCCAAGAAACTGGCTTCCACTTTCCCCAAAGACTCCGGGCTCTCGGTTTGCTACTTCACCAACTCCGGGAGCGAGTCCAACGACTTGGCGTTGCTCATGGCGCGCGCGTTCACCGGAAACTATGATGTTCTCGCGCTCCGCAACGCATACCACGGCATGTCCCCTTCCGCGATGGGGCTCACTGCGCTCAATACCTGGAAAACACCCGTTCCCCAAGGGTTCGGGGTCCACCACGCGAAATGTCCTGACATGTTCCGGGGTCCGTTCGGATACGACGATCCAGAAGCGGGCGCGAAGTACGCTGCGGATCTTGACGAGGTCATTCGGTTCAGCACTCCGGGTCAGGTTGCTGCATTTATCGCCGAACCGATCCAAGGCGTCGGAGGTACGGTCGAACTCCCCGATGGATACCTCCAGCATGTATACAAATCTGTCCGTGCCGCGGGTGGGCTCTGTATCTCTGATGAAGTCCAGACGGGTTTCGGACGAACGGGCACCAAGTTTTGGGGCTTTGAGAATCAGGGTGTCATTCCCGATATCGTGACGATGGCCAAAGGCATGGGCAACGGTGCGCCGGTCGGCGGCGTAGTCACCCGACCAGAAATCGCCCAAGCCATGGCCCAGCGGCTCCACTTCAATACCTTTGGAGGCAACCCCGTTTCGATGGCGCAGTGCGACGCAACCCTCGACATCATGCTCAGCGAGAACATCCAAAGACGCGCACTCGAAATCGGCGGCTACCTGAAAGACGGTCTTGTCGATCTGCAGTCCCGTCACAACTCGATCGGTGATGTCCGGGGCAAGGGGCTCATGCTCGGCGTCGAACTCGTCGAGAATCGAACAACCAAGGCACCCGCCACCGCGCTGTGCGCCGATGTATTCGAACGCGCCAAAGACCTCGGACTCCTCGTAGGAAAGGGTGGACTCTACGGCAATGTCCTTCGCATCAAACCACCCATGTGCATCACACGGGACGATGTCGATTTCATGATCCGTGTGCTCGACATCGCATTCACCGAAGCGACGAAGTAGCCTCGCAATTTTTTGTTACGAAGTAAGGATTCATCATGCCATTGTTGATCAAGAACGGCCGTATCATCACCGCCACCGACGACTACCACGCGGACATCTATTGCGAATCCGAAACGATCACACGCATCGAGCCTTCGATTGATCCATCGTCACTCTCAGAAAGCACAGAAGTTATTGACGCGACGGGCAAGTATGTCTTCCCCGGATTCATTGACCCCCATGTCCACATCCACCTGCCCTTCATGGGATCCAACGCGATCGATGACCATGAATCCGCATCCAAAGCCGCGCTCGTCGGCGGCACGACGACACTGATCGAAATGATCTGTCCGGGTCCAAACGACGAACCCTTGGACGCGTTCAACGAATGGAACTCGCTCGCGGCCCCATCTTCCGCCGTCGATTACAGCTTCCATATGGCCGTCGTGCGGTTCGATGAACTTGCGAAGAATCAACTCAGGTCCATCGTCCTCGACCACGGCATCGCGTCCTTTAAAGTCTTCCTCGCTTACAAAGGTGCGTTGAACCTCGACGACAGCGATCTCTTTTCGCTGCTCGAAATGGCCAAAGATTTCGGCGTCATCACCACCGCGCACTGCGAGAACGCTGATGCGATTGATGCGATGCAGACCAAGCTCATTGCTGAAGGGAAGACCGGTCCGGAATGGCACGAGCCATCGCGACCGGAATGTGTTGAAGCCGAGGGCGTGCAGCATCTCTCGACCTTCGCTGAGTTGACCGGGGCGCATATCTACGCTGTCCATACTTCCTGTGCCCCTGCGGTGAAGGCCGCCGTGGATGCCCAGCTCCGCGGAGTCAATATCTGGGTGGAAGCCGTGGCTCCCCATCTGATCCTCGACGAGACCTACGCCCAGCAACCGAACTTTGTCGGCGCGAAGTATGTCATGTCACCCCCGCTCAGAAATCGGAGCAATCTTGATATCCTCTGGAACGGGCTCCGCTCAGGCGCCATCTCAACCATCGGTACCGATCACGCGCCGTTCAACTTAGTAGGACAGAAGGACATGGGCACCGATGCGTTCACCAAGATCCCCAACGGCATCCCGTCGGTGCAAGAACGCGTGGATCTCATTCATACCTTCGGTGTACTCGAAGGCAGGATCGATCTCAACACCTTCGTTTCCGCATGCTCAACCAAGGCGGCGCAGCTGTTTGGGATGTACCCCAAGAAGGGCTCGATAAGTGTTGGTTCGGATGCGGATCTGGTTGTCTATGACCCGAACCACAAGCACACCCTCAGCGTGGATACAAGCTATTCGAAGATTGACTACAACGCATACGAGGGCTGGGAACTCACCGGAAGATCATCCGTTGTCACCGTCCGTGGCCAAATCCAGGCACGCGATGGCGAGTTCGTGGGCACGATCGGTCGAGGGCAACTCCTCGAACGCAAACCAACGCATTTCTGAAGACACGCTCAATCGTCGTCGTTTGAAACAAGCTTGCTGGACTGCTCGACAAACTTGTCGCCTTCCCAAGCCGTGTCCTGCGTGACCATGCCTTCTTTCGCGGCTTTCTTCTCCGCTTTCGCGTCCTTCTGCCTCTGTACGAGATCAGCGTGTGTCGTGAAGTACTTGAGCGCTTGACCACGGAACTCCTCGATCGAGGCAAACCCGTGCTTGTCCATGAATGCACTGAGTTCGTCGCACATCTGTCCCGCGAGCTTGTAGCCATGGATCATCACGCCGGTGCAGACCTGTACGGTCGATGCCCCCAGCAAAATAAACTGTGCGGCATCCTCACCCGATTCGACTCCACCAATAGCGGAGAGCGACCGATCTTTGAACTCACCTTCGTGCGTCTCGGTGCCATACATCATCGTCGCCAGTTCCATCACCATCCGCAGCGCGATCGGACGGACGGCTTTGCACGAGTAGCCGCCAGGTACTGAATACCCTTCGACCGTTGGTTCTGGACGCAGTGTCTCAAGGTTCACCCCCATCACGCTGAGGATTGTGTTGATCGCTGCGATCCCCTCGCAGCCTCCACGGAGTGCGGCACGCGCCGGGTCCTCGATGTGTGTGATGTTGGGTGTCATCTTTGCCCACACCGGAACGGTGGCCGCTCCGTTGACCCAGCCACACACTTCTTCGAGCAGTTCCGGTTCTTGTCCCATCGCGGCGCCCATCTTTCGTTCGGGCATGCCGTGGGGACACGAGAAGTTCAACTCAAACGCATCGACCCCACACGCTTGGCATCGCTCGACAATCTCGACCCATGCATCCTTGTTGTACTCTTCCATGATGGATGCGATCAACACGCGATCCGGATACAGATCCTTGATCTTCTTGAACTCATCCTCCCAGACCTCGAACGAACGATCGGAGATCAGTTCGATATTCTGCCACCCGATGACCTCTTTGGTTCCGGTCGCTCGCATCCTTGCATAACGCGGAGCGACATTGACCACCTTCGAAGCATCCAAACTCACCGTTTTGCAGATCACCGCTCCCCAGTTTTCATCGAACGCTTTGCCGATGACATTCGCGTTTGTCCCGGGAGGTCCAGAACCGATTACGAATGGATTGGGGAGTTTCAGTCCATCAACGACAACACTGAGATCGGTCATGTGAATCCTCTGGGCTCAAGGCAAGATCAACAACTGAATAGATTACCAGATTTCACACTGTTTCGTGCTCATTTCGCAAGGTTTTGATCGCATTGTCTTGCCGAAAGGGGTATTCGGTTTCTCGTGAGATGTTGATTTTATAGCGAAAACGCCAGTTCCATAGGACTTGGATTCCCACTGTTCCCTCTAAATTTGAATACCTGTAATTCAGTGTTGGATCGATTCCATACCTCGCCCATACCCAGAATTGAAACTGGATTGGCGAAATGGTTCTCACTTGACGAACTCGCTGGCTAATTTTTGTTCAATCCGAATCAGTTCGGCTCGAACAGGTTCTCTCCACTTGAGATACTTTCTTAGGATGTCTTGCTCTACCCGCCCCTTTCTTCGAGCCGGCACTGGGATTCTCACGAGCATGCTGATGGTGTCAGGGTCGTCAAGTTTCAAAGTCACGCGAGGGGCAACCGACATGGGCTCAAGCCCCTCTTTACGAACTCGTTGCTCGATGTGCTGCTGCGCCGCCGCTAGAAAGGGCGAGCATTCTTCTTTCGATGCATTGATAATTGCTCGTTCGCAATCTTCCCAGCGGTCAATTTGGCTCAGCGGCACCGTGAACGCATGCAACACATAGTCATCCAAAAAGGTCTCGTTTATCACCGGCGAAGTAAGCAAGATGCTATTCGGAAAGACGATTGTTCTTCCTGTCCTTTGATGGATGTTCGTGCCGGGACCGACTTCAATGATTGTCGTGGTGAGCAGTGTTTGGTCCACAACATCGCCACGAATCGAGTTGATCTCGACTCGATCGCCAATCTGAAAGGACTTCCCGCTCGCCCGCAAGATAGAACCGCTCACGCACATGATCAGTTCTTTGGTTGCGATCACAATCGCGGCCGCGATTGCAACGACTGACAATGCGAAGGTCCTGAGTTCGGTCCCCCAAATTACTGCGATCCCCAGGAGCATCAACAAAAATACAACGAGCCGAAGTTGTGCGGCCCATCGGCGTCTCAACTCGGTTGAATAAATCATCGAAGCGCGAATCCGACGAAGTATGATCCAACGCGTGAGCAGAAGTGTGATGATGAGCAAACCTGTTCGGATTGAATCACCGAGTAAATGATGTTCTTGAAGCCAGTCTGTCATTGAAATACCTTTGTTGTGCGACAGCGAACAAATACATGGCGAGTTGCCCCGTCACGAACACCCCGTTTCGTATGCGGATGTGTGACCATAATATGCAGCCACGAGCCTGTCGAATAGATTTGGAATGCCAGATAAACTCGCCGCAAGGAGACGGGCGGTCACCAACGCATCCATCAGCCGTCAATCCCCGGCATACCCGATATCAGTTGAGAGGCCACCGCCATTACAATCCAATCAATTTGCGGGGCATGTTCAATCTGGGACGGGGTCAAATGTCCTCAATCCCACTCGATGCGCCGCCGCTACTCATTCAAAGCATACAACTCGGACCGAAGCGCGGATAGTCTTAGCCACGAGTTTTTTGTTGTGTACAGTTCTGAAATCTGCTCCGCTGAACTCTTTAACAAGGCGCGGCCGTTGACCAAGTCGCCAGATCGACACAATGCTTCACCGATCGCACTATCAATATTCAATCCTAATCGCCGGCTGTCATTGCTCCCGATCGATTGCGTAATGCCATTGGCCGAATACAGGATGTCCAAGGACTCTGAAATTTTTCCGGTTGCCAAGAGTGAACTTCCGAGTATGAACCGTGTTTCTGCGAGTTCATACTTGTGAGCTTCGGGGGTTCTCACCCAAATGGTTTGGGTGTGGAACGCGATGTTCATTGCACGCTCGTAGTTTTGCAGGAACAACTGGGTGAGTGCATAGTTTGTCAACATCCGAGCAACGAACGAGTCTGCCGGCGGAAAGTGCATGAGGGCCAGATCCACCGCGATCTGAAGACTTGCTGCAGACAGTTCCAGCTCATCAAGCGATCGCAGAATCACGCCTAGTGAACAGTGGGCTGATGCACGAGCAATGTCATCATCCTTTGTTGGATCTGAAAGCCTTGACTCAAGAAATCCAGAAAGCAGTTCTGCTGCTTCAGCGAGATTGCCCCGGAGCCAGAGATTCCCCGCATAGCTGGTAACGATATCGCATTGCACTCGCCACTCAAGTTCAGGAAAGTGGTCATTCTCTAGCAGGACCTTATACATTGAATAGGCGGTGTCGAGCATGCCGCAACTCTGATAGCAGTTTGCGATATGAGTCCAGTTCACTGCATTTCGATTCGAAGGTAGATCATCGAGCGTGGCGAATCGAACGGCTTGATCCAACTTCTCTATGGCCAGTTCAGGGTTTCCTGATTTCTCGAGGACATAACCAAAGCAGGTGTAAAGATCACGCACACGCATTGAAGGCAAGTCAGAAAATTGCTTCGCCGTACTTTCAAGCTCTGTAATTAACCGGATTGATTCGCTGTGATTTCCTGAGTTCGAATACGAAACCGCCAACTCGATCCGTGCCGCCAAAGCACGCTCAAACGCGATCCGGTCGTACTGATCTGATGGTTCTAGTGGCATAAGAGCGTCGGCGATCACACCTGGGCTCTGTAGAACATATACAGGAGTCGAGCTTCTTTTCCCCAGCGCGGCATGAGCCTGGGGCTCTTGATGCGGTTGCGAATGTCGGGAGTGGTCGCCATCTTTGTTTCCGACTCGATGTATAAATGGGATGATCAACAGCGAGAACGCAATGGCCAGTATCAGGGCATGACCGCTGCGAAGATATGGTACTCTGAAAATTGATGCCTTGGCATCCGATGCGGATGTGTCGTTGAAAGATCGTGCGGCGTCTTTGAGAGCCTTCGCCGCAAGTTCAACGCTGGGATAACGCAACTGAGGATTCTCATGCACCATCTTGGAAAGGACATGTACCATTCGGCTGTTGAGCGATTGGACCGCACTGCTTGAACTGTTCTTGGAAGAGTTGGCGTGGTCATCATGACGGCTTGGGCGATCTGGTTTGCATGGTATATCCAAGACTTCGCTTGCGAGAATCCCAAGCGAATAAACATCGCTTTCGGATGACCCTCCCGATGATCTCCCGTCCTTTCGTTCGGGGCTCATGTAGCGGATCGTACCGAATATTGCTTGATTTGCGGTGAGAACATCTACGGGAATTGGATCGCCGTGAATTATCTTTGCGATACCGAAGTCGATTACTTTGATTTTTAAGGTATCTGTTGATTCGTCTTCACTGACCAATATATTGGAAGGCTTGATGTCGCGATGAATAATCCCATTCTGATGAGCGAAGCTGATTCCGTCACAAATATCAAGAATCAATCTCATTCGATCCTGAAACGACGGCGCTTTGACGCGGATAAAGTTACAGAGTGGTGTGCCGCGGATGTACTCCATCACCAGATACGGTTGTGAATGCAGGCTTGATTCGATGACCCCAACTTCATAAATTCTGGCAATAGACTGGTGCTCCAAGCGACCGAGTACATGAGCTTCCGCGCGGATACGCGTGATCGCTTGTGGGGAATACACAAGTGGGCGAAGGACTTTAATCGCAACATCACGCTGTGGATTCTCTTGACGCGCGCGGTAGACGAGACTGCTTGAGCCTTGCCCGATCACTTCAATGAGTTCAAACCCGGGAATTTTAAGCTTGTCGTTTCCGACGACCGCTGAATCAGCCTCCACGATTGAATAGGAGTCCATTACTGGCACACTCATCTCTAACCGATCTTGGTGATTCAGTAAAGAAATGAGTTCATCGCGTAGATCCTTATTTTCTCCACACAGCATATGGATCGCGGCTGTCTGCTCCTCAGGTTTGACCTCGAGCACGCGGTCCAGCATCTCGGTCACCAGCATATGTGTTTCACGATCATCCATTGGCAAGTTCTCTTGCAAGCCAATGCTTTGCGTGATTCCAGTCCATGTGGACCGTGCGTTCGGATACCTGAAGGTACATCGCCATATCGTGCGTGGTCAATCCGCCGAAGAACTTCATTTCTACGATTCTTGCCTGTCGCTCACTGATGCATTCAAGACGATCCAGCGCTTCGTTCATTGCAAGGAAATCGAAGTCAGAGCATGTACCTGCGTGGGCCGGGTCTTGATTCAACGATCTTGGACGCGTCCCTCCACCTCGGATCGTTGCGTTCCTTGATCGAATGTGGTTCAAAAAAACGCGGCGGATCATGATCGAGGTTAACGCGAGCAGATGTGTGCTGTTATTCCACTGGTTCTCTCGTTGATTCAGCATTCTCGAAACAGCGTCATGAACAAGATCTGTCGGATCAAGCGTTATCTTGTTGCCACTCGAACTGATATGCCAAGCGGCGATGCTCCTGAGTTCTAAGTAGACGCTCGTAAACAACGCTTCGAACTGGTTCGGTTTGGAAGAGAACTGATCCGGATTCATACAAACGGCACCTTGTCGCTCAGGATGCGTAGGCCCAACAACAGTGGCCTCAAAACCATTATAGCGACTTTGCTCCGAAATGAATCCATCTCCATATATTGGTGATCGCTAACGCCCCCCGCCAGCCCACCAATTGGGGTTCTGGTCATCGAATCGAAGTTCTGATGCCACACGGCATGATTCGCCAACCCGGCCTCCCAGAACGACATGGCTTGGATTGCTTCAAAGACGCAATAAATTGATGGAGTTGTGATTTATTTTCGTTTTTGCTTCGCAGTTCATTCAAACAGGTGCGTTGTCTTATGGAGCACTTGATATCCCATGAGATGATCGAGCAAGGGGCTGTTATTGAACCCAGCAAAATTTATTTTCACTCTGAATGTGAATCGCCACAATGCCAGTTCGCATCGCGCTGGGCATGGGGTGCTCCTTTTTAGATAGGTATCCATCTTGTCATTCATCAACGCAGCGAATACCTCTTTGAAGCTGAGGAAGAATTGTCCGCCTTGGCATCATGATGCAGGCGGCTCGCCGATTGTGTCTTCAACTTCTGGCTTCTTTTTGTGGTCAATGAGTTGAGCCAAGTCGCCGACTGACCGGAGGTGGAGATCCCTCTGTGGAAATGCGATCTCGACGCCTTCCTTCTTGAATATTTTGAAAATGGTATTGTGAATCTCATGGCGAACCAACACAAAATAATCGATGTGGGGGATAAACACACGAAGCTCAAAGTTTAGTGTGCTGTCTCCAAACTCTTTAAAGAGTACCTGTGGCTTAGGATCTTCGAGTACCATTTTACAAGTACACGCGATTTCATAGAGCAACTTCTCGACCTTGTCGACATCAGAAGAGTAACTCACTCCAACAGGTATTGTCACGCGTAGAGTCGGATCGGTCAGTGTCCAGTTTATCACATCTGAAGTGATAAAGGTCTTATTGGGGATCACGAGTTCCTTCCGATTCCAGTCTGAAATCGTTGTCGCTCGCATCCTGATTCTCATCACAGTCCCCGAAGTATCGCCGACGGTGACCGTGTCCCCCAGACGGATGGGACGCTCGGCCAGGATAATGAGCCCCGAGACAAAGTTGGCAAAGATTTCTTGCAAACCGAACGCGAGCCCGAATGTAAGTGCTGCGGCCAACCATTGCACATTGGACCATGCGATACCGATCGTTCGGAATGCGATCAGGATACCCATGATTGCGATCAAATACCTGATCACTGTACTCAGTGCATACCGACTCCCAGCATCGAGCGGGAGCCTTTGCAAGACCACAATTTCAATCAGTCCTGGGATGTTGCGAAACGCGATCCAAGTTGCTGCCAAGATGATGATCGATACACCAATATCCGCAACAGTGACCATCACCACTTCTTTATTGACTTGCTCTGTAGACGAAATGGTTGGTTGCATGAGACCCGTCATAGGATTTGAAGAATCACCAGGATTCACGGGTCTCGTTTGAACTGGTCCTTGTGAACTGGATTCGGCTCTCTGTGCAGAAACCGATGAACTGGCTGGATCCTCTAGAATCTGAACGCTTGGCCAAACCTGAACGAGATCAAACATCTTGAGTGCCGGAAGAGCTTGTGCCCAGATGATAAAGAATCCGATGACTGCTGAGACGGCTATTGATGTACGAAAGATCTGCTTTGTTTGTTCACTGAGTGCGGGTAGATCAACTCGTTCCTCGTCGAGCGTAGCCGTTGGAGTACCTGGCAACTCCATGGACCCTTGCAAGCCCTCCGCGTCCGCTACGGCTTGTGCCCTGCGGCGTTTGGCATCTTCAACAGCAACCCTGCGCCGAGCGACATACAACCAGCGATGGAGTATCGCATTGGCAGTCACCAATACAAGAATAAAGATGAGTGTTTGAACAAGCCGAGACTGTAGTTGCAGCGCTGTATAATGGAACCCCCACCAACTCAAGATTATGAAGACAAGCGGAAGCAAAACCGCAAGAAGATACCAGATGTACCGGGAGCGGTATATCCAGTTCGTTGTATTTCGCTTCGTATTCTTTCCGAGTACGGCACCATTTGGCCGAAGCACTTTGTGGAGAAATAAAGTCAGAAAGAGCAGCTGGGCTGTAAAGAGTACTCTTCCGAGAGAAGCGTTGGCTGATTCGTCACCACCTACATCAATGGTGGTCACAAACAATACGATCGGGACAATGATTGGGATGAACCATTTCAGATTCTTTCGGATCGGGATTGCAGAATCCTTTGACCATTTAAAGTGCGTGATGGCTAAGCCACGGGTCCGGAGCAGATGGCGAAAGAATGCCAACGGATACAGGGTCAAGGCGGCAGAATACATGCCCGATCCAACCGCCCTTGCAATCTCGACCTGTCCTTCCGGCGCCCTTAAGAGCCACCCAACGAAGAGAAGAGTCGTCGCAATAGGGGCTGCCATTACTGCTGTGAGCAGGAAGGCAAAGATTGTGTATCGGAAGGAATCCGATGAGAATCGTGAGACTTGATCACCGAGCGTGTTAATCCAACGGCGGCAATAAATACTGGTTAGAAAGAGCATCAGAAGCAGAGACACACCAGCGAAAACTCTAATTTTTTGTGTTGTGATATACGCCTTCGTAACATCAAAGGTTTGATCCCAACTCTTGGGACTTGTGATCCATTCAATAGACTCTTTAAAATCTACGGCTCTTGGAACTCGTCCGCGTGCAATACTTCGCACCCAGAGAATTCGCTCCTCGACATAGTCCGTATACGACTGTGCAATGACGGTTGTTTTTGTGAGTGTTGCATCGAGTTCTACAAGTTGCATGAGATTGTTTGTCGCATCCCCGATCAGTTTGTCGAGCAGGTCACGCCTCGCCGTGGCGAGTTCTTTCGCAACAAGTAACACTTCCGGACGCTCACTCAGGAGTTCATCCGAGGACATCTGCATGATCAATGATTGGGCGACTTGATCGATATCCCCCGCTTGAACTCTCTCTTCTTGAAGTTCAATCAGCGTGTAGTCGAGATCCTCGTGAACCCTTCGAATCGAATCGGCCTCTTTGCTGAGTTCGGATATATCAGGAATGGTTTCGTACTGATTCCTGAGCAAAAGACCGGTTGCCCGGTTGAGGCCAGATGCATTGAGTCTATTCTGGATTGATAAATACTTTGACTCAAGTGTTTCGAGTTCTGTTCGAGCACGCGCTAGCCGCTGCGCGTAGTTTTCGATGATGCCGTGTGTTGCTTGTGGTATGACAAGTGTGTTGGCAAATGTGACGGATTCCTCAGCAAACTTTTTGAGTACAGGGTGCTGCCGAGCCGCTTCGCGACGGAGTTTCTTTGCGTCAACGATTGTCTGCTCAGCTTCAATCTGTCGCCGATTTACGATGACGAGCTGCCACGCATCAACAAGCGATTGAGCTTCCGCTGCTCGGCGCTGCGCCTGGTCTCGACGCGCGGGTAGCAACTCTCTTCTGATCTCGTAGCTCTCGAGTTCTCGATTGATTGCTTCAATTTCTCTTTCACGCACAATAATAGAGGACTGGTACAGGAGTGCCCGTGCATCCACCACTTCATTGGGTGTCTCTGGTTGGACTGTTGGCTCCCCCTGACTCCTGATATCAATCAGTTCTTGTTTCACTTGAACAAGTCGCTCGGTCAGTAATGAACGCTGCTGATCTCGGCGTTCGGTTTCGGCTTGGAGTTCGGCGATCTTCAATCTTGCTGCCTGTAAAGTAGCGGTGGCCTGATTGTGCGTAAGCTCAATTTGCGTCAGCGGCGTTCCATCGGGAACGACAACAACAGGATCACTTGGCGCAAGCCGAAGCTCTTCGCGGATCGATGCCAAAATTTGTGGCGCATCGTTGGAAAGTTGCCGAAACTCTGAAGCTTTATTCGAAAAATCATTGGCCCGCTTGAGCAGATCGCGTGCTCCCTTGAGAATATCGATCGCCGACGCCCTGCTGCCGTCATCGGTCACTTGCATATCACCCAACTCAGCGATCTTGGACTCCACTGACGAAACTGTCGGCGTGTCGACCAGAGCACCCAATGTGGTCATAACCATCGAAGCGGTGGCCCCGAACCAGAGTATTCCGTAGATGAATCGTCGATGTATAGATCTCATAGTGCTGATCATAGCGCGGATTCTAAAAATACATGCGGGAGACATTTGTACAACAAATGAATTTCGGTGAACTCATGGTAGTGAGATCATGCGGAACTCTGTTCCCGGTGAATCAGAGCCGGTGATTCAATGGCATCTCATCGGAGGATCACTGCACAAAGGCGCTGTTGCGGAGTGGTTTTACTAGTCGATGAACGCTTGCCCGTCATCGCCTTGAGAGACCTTGCAGGTGTCTTTATAGAGTGTTTGGGCAGAGACAAGCTGGACCGGAACCACTCCGGGAAGGGATGCCGAAATCACAATTTAGCCGGTTCTGAGATGTGGGCCGTTCCCACCTACGACAATCTTTCAACAACAATGTATTTCACTGATAAATTTTATCAACCAGGTTGGTAGTGAGTTCAAGCCATATTCCTGAGCATCATTTATGCATCTTCCGAGCGGCCATTGGCTCGCGATCCGAAGAGCGAGTACATCGCTGGAAGCATGAAGAGGGTGAGAACATTGTCGGCGATGATGCCCCCGATGACGACTGTTGCGAGTGGGCGTTGGATCTCGGCACCGATGCCGTTGTTGATCGCCATGGGAACGAAGCCAAGGGACGCGACCAAGCCGGTCATGAGAATCGGCCTGAGGCGGATGAGGCGGGTGCGCTCGATGGCCTCGTTGACCGACATACCTTCAGCGATGCGCTGGCGGATGCTTGAGACGAGGACCAATCCACTGAGCATGGCAACCCCGGAGACGGCGATAAAACCAACGGCGGCGGAGATCGTGATATCGAGATCGCGAAGGTAGAGAGCGAATCCACCTCCGACGATGGCAAACGGAACACCCGTGAGCACGATCAGTGCGTCGCGTATGGTACCGATGCTGAAGACAAGCAGGATGAAGATCAACGCGATGACAATCGGAACGATGATGGTGAGCCGCTTTGAGGCGCGTTCGAGATGCTCGAACTGCCCCGCGAATCGCACATAGTACCCGTCAGGAATGATGACATCGAGCTCAATGCGTTCGCGAGTTTCTTCCACGAACCCGCCGAGGTCTCTCCCGCGGACATTGGACTGAACAACGATGCGTCGCTTGCTCCAATCACGATTGATGACCGACGGGCTTACAGTTTGTTCGATTCTCGTGAGGCGACCGAGCGGAATCCGTTCGCCGCCGGGCGCGGGGATGAGAATATCAGCGACGGCATCAGGGTCGTCGCGGTAGCGGTCGTCAAGTTCGAGGGTCATATCGAACCGGCGTTGGCCAACGCGGACCTCGCCAACACGAATCTCGCCAAGGGCTTCAACAATTTCGAGCACATGCTGGGCTGGGATCCCGTACCGAGCGATCGCCTGTTGATCAACCACGATGGACAACAGCGGTGCACCAGTGATTTGCTCGGTCGAGACATCGGCCGATCCGGGGATCGACTCGATGACGCCTTGGATCTGAGCAGCGATGGAGTTGAGTTGTTCGAGATCATCGCCGTAAATTTTAACCCCGACATCGGTACGGACCCCTGCTACCATCTCGTTCATCCGCATCTCGATGGGCTGGGTAAAGATGGGGCGGACACCGGGAAGTTCTTCCAAGGTGGCGGACATCATCTGCGTCAGCTCGGCTTGGGTCTTGGCAGAGGTCCATTGGTCACGCGGCGTGAGGGTCATGAATGTATCGGTCATCTCAAGCCCCATTGGGTCGGTCGCGACCACCGCCGTGCCTACTCTGCTCCAGATGTGCTCGATTTCGTCGGGGTACTCGTCCAGCAACATCCGCTCGATGCGGCTGTTGTAATCGGTTGATTGATCGAGGGAGACGCCCGCTAACCGCACAAGGTTGACGGCGATCGCTTCCTCATAAAGCCGGGGTAAGAACGAAGATCCAAGGTGGGTGAACAGCACGCCGCCACAAGCGACGATGGCAATCCCGATCGCAACGGTCAGCATCCGGAAATGCAAAGCAAACCGTACGAACGGGCGGTACATCCATTGGACTCCGTTGACAAGCCAGTTCTCCCTCTCGCGAGCATTCTTGCCAAGCGCAAGACTGCACAGCACCGGGGTGAGTGTGAGGGAGAACAGGATCGAGCTGGCGAGCGCGAATATGACGGTTAAAGCCATCGGCCGGAACATCTTGCCCTCGACGCCTTCGAGCAGAAGGATCGGGACAAAGACGATCATGATAATGAGCTCGCCAAACATGGTCGGCGAACGCACCTCCACCGATGCATCACGGACGATATCGATAATCGATCGCGTGCCGCCGCGTTGTTGATCCTCGCTGATTCGGCGCACGCTGTTCTCGGTCATGATGACCGAACTGTCAACGACGAGTCCAAAGTCGATCGCGCCCAGGCTCAGCAGGCTGGCCGCGATGCCAAACTGCGCCATCATGCTGAACGAGAACAACATGGCCATCGGGATGGCCAACGCGACGATCAACGCGGCGCGGATGTTCCCAAGAAATGCAAGCAAGACAGCGATCACGAAGATCGCGCCGAAAATCAGATTCTCTTGGACCGTATGGATGACATGATTGATGAGCTTTGTCCGCTCATAGACGATCCGCACTTCAACATTGTCTGGGATTGATTTCTTGATCTCATCCAAACGCTCGCGGAGCAGCCTCGTCACCTCGTGGCTGTTCTCGCCCATGAGCATGAACCCGAGACCGAGAACAGCTTCACCATCGCCTTGAGCGGTGACCGCGCCGCGGCGGATTTCGTAGCCCTCTCGAACATTGGCAATGTTGCGAACAAAGATCGGTGTGCCATCCTCAGCACCAAGCACGATGTCAGCGATCTGATCCGTCGTGGTCGTCAGCGCGACGCCGTGGACAAGGGTCGATTCGCCGGCACGCGTGATGAGTCCGCCGCCGACAGACTGGTTGTTCTTTCGGAGTGCTTCAGCGACATCGTCCATCGTCATGCCGTATTCGATCAAGCGGGTCGGATCAACGACCACTTCGTACTGCTTGCGCCGTCCACCCCATGTGTTGATCTCAGCGACACCAGGCACTTGACGGAGCTGCGGCTCGATCACCCACTCGTGGAGGGTCGTCAGCTCGGTGAGACTTGCGGGATTTTCACCCTTCCCGGTGACGATGTAATGGAAGACTTCGCCCAACCCGGTCGCGAGGGGCCCCATCTGTGGCCGCTCGATCCCGTCAGGGAGTTTCACAGCGTTGAGCCGTTCACTGACCACCTGTCTGGTAAAATAGATGTCCGTACCGTCTTTGAAAGTAACCGTGAGTTGCGAAAGTCCGAACCGCGAAATCGAGCGGACATCGATCAACCCCGGAAGACCCGAGATGACATTCTCAACCGGAATCGTGACCTGCTGTTCAACCTCCTCCGGCGTGAGAGACGGAGCGACCGTGTTGACCTGCACTTGCACCGGTGTCGTGTCGGGGAAAGCATCGATTGGCAAATGACGCATCGAGTACCCACCCCAAATGATGAAACCCAGCGTGCCGAGCAGTACGGCAAGGCGGTTTCGAAGCGACCACCCGATGATCCAGTTCAACATACCGATGCTCCAAGTTGGGCGAATCTGTTTTCCGCAGTTCGCCCGGCGTGTGTGTCAGCCTGAGTGTGTGCCGTTCAGTTTGAGAGGTGATCGACTTCGCAGCATCCGGCGCCCATCGAGTCCTTGAGCAACTCGTTCTTGAGGACAAAGCTGCCCCCGGTCACAATCGTCTCACCACCCGAAAGCCCGGAGAGAACCTCGTAGTAATCTCCTGCATCGAAGCCGAGGGTCAACTGGACGGGTTGAAAGGTTGTTCCATCATCGCTTGTTCGAACAAAGGCAATGTTGCAACTCCCGTCCCACTGAACCGCCGACTTCGGTATGGTGACCGCTTCTGACCCGGCTCCTGCGGAGATCGTTGCGCGTCCAAACATGAAGGCTTTGAGCATCCCGTCGCCGTTGTCAAGTTCGGTTCGAGCCTTGATTGCTCGGGTCTTTTTGTCGAGTTGGGTGCTGATCCAAGTCAAGCGTCCGGGGAAGTTGCGGTTCGGGATGCCATCGATTTGGAAGCTCACCTCTTGCCCTTTGCGGACGGTCGAAAGGTCGCGTTCGGTCAGGTCGATCATCGCCCACATCACACTGGTGTCCGCAATCGCGAACAGCATGTCGTTTTCGTCAACGACCTCCCCCATCACCGCTTCTCGTTCGACGAGTGTGCCGTTGAATGGAGCGGTGATCCGGAGCAACGAACCGGTATCGTTTTCCTTGGCGGAGCGTGCGATGTCTTCGTCCGAGAGTCCGAGATTTCGGAGCTGCTGTTTGGCGCGGGAGACTGCGATCCTTGCCTCGGCCAGGTGTGTCTGGGCTTCGAGAAGTGCACGCTCAGTGCTCACACCCTTTATCATCAGCGACTCCTCACGCTCAGCGTTGGCTTGCCACAGCGCGAGCAACTCTGACGACTGCAGCAGATTGGCTTTTGCCGAGCCCAGAGCCATCGAGTCAACCGTCGCGATGACATCGCCCTTCTTCGCACGGTCACCAAGGTCCTTATAGACCTCGATGATCACACCGCCGGCACGAGATGAGAGCCGAGCGTATTTGCTCGCGTCGTACACAACCTCGGCGTTGCGTTCGATTTCGCGCCTCAGATCACTCGTTCCAACCAGTGCGTATTCAATCCCAGCGGTACGAGCGATTGACGGAGTCGCAAGTGTGATGATGGTGTTCACGGTTGTGCAGCTCTCCTGGGGGGGGAGCTGCGATCGACGAGGGTTTGTGGTCATCGTCGATGGGGACGATGTATTGGGAGTGGATGGAGAGGCTCCATTGTCCTGACTGGATTGCGCAGAAACAGGCATGATGCTGCTTGTGAGCAGCAAGACAACAAGAGTACGAGCAGCGTTGATGTTCATCGTTTACCTCGATTCAAATAGAGAGTGTGTATTATGGATTACAGATCGCACACTGCGACTCAGGCGTGTTGTGCTCTTGGCACCAGTCACCCGCGGCGACGAACGCGGTCTTCATAAATGGCCGGCACTTCACACACAAAGCCTCGGCCACATCGTGACCGTTGCAGAAGCCCTCAGATTCGATCAACGACGGAGTGCAGAACGGACACCTCGCTTCTGGGATTCCGTGCTCGCAGTTCGCGGCGTCGTCCGCTCCGGCCGTGGGCATGGCACCGCCATGGACACCTTCCTGAATATTCTCAGCGAGTTCAGGGTTGCACTCGAGGCACTGCGATTCGGGAAGTTTGTGCTCGTTGCACCAATCACCCTTGGCCCGAAAGGCAACCTTGATTCCAGGTTTGCACTGAGCGCAGATCGCTTCGGGGAAGCCGTGGGTGCCGCAGAAACCCTGGGCGTCAATCATCTCGGGATTGCAGAATGGACAAGTTTCGATTTTGATCTGATGCTCGCATCGTCCATCCGCGCTCACTGCGGAAGTCTTCGATCCTGAGGAACTGCCTTCGCCACACCCGGTGAACAAGGCAAGCCCCAGCAGGCTCAGTCCAAAACACAGAATCATCATCGTCTTGCTTTTCGTACTCATTTGATATCCTCTGCCCCGCTCGGGGCTGTTGTGGTGTTTGTGATTGATTGTTCATGATCGGCATCGAAAAGAATTTCCGTGCCGCAGATTGCAGAAATGCGTGCCAGTGCGACGGATGCTTGGCCCGCGAGTTGAACGAGCGTGCGACGGGACTGCATAAGAGTTCGCTGTGCATCGAGCAGGTCAATAAACGATGCTCGTCCCGCGCGGTACGACTCATCGATCTGGTCGAAGGCCCGCTGTGCGTCCGGGACGACATCATCACGGATAATTCCGAGCTGCTCGCGTGCCGCGTCGTACGCTCCCTTCGCGCCAGCCAGCTCAGACAAGAGTCGGTTCCGAATCGCCGCTTTGTCCTGTCGGCGTTTCATCAACTCAAACCGTGCGGACATGAGATCCCCCTGCCTGCGATCCCAAAGCGGAATCTCAGCACCGATGCCGATCTCTGCGATCCCCCCATCGCTTTCTTCGCTGTACCCAACCCCAGCGGACACATTCAGATCGGGCACACGCTCGGCCCGTATGCGTTCCATGGTCGCTTGAGCCACCTCGATCTCACGGTCGGCAACGATTAATTTCGGATGCCGCTCTTCGATAACAGCCATGAGACGCTCATCATCAAGTGCCACTGGATTCATCGAGATTCGCGAAACGAGTCGGTCAGCGGAAATCAGATCGGTGTCCAGTATGAAGCCGAGCTGCTTCTCAGCCGCCGCGAGTTCTTGCACGAGCCGCTGCCGATCAGCCCGGAGTTGATGAACCTCAACGCGCGGCCGAATCACATCGGGTTCGGAGGCGGCGCGGGCTTCAAAACGCGTCTCGGCGATGTGCAGTGTCTGTTCCCCGATCGAGATCAACTCTTCGATGAGTTCGAGCTGATCATCGAGCTCTAGCACATGAGCGTGCAACTCGGCAACACGCCCAAAGACTTCAAGTCGCACTCGCGCTACATCAGCAAGTTTCGCCGCTTCCTTAGCGTCAGCAGCGGCTACTGCGGCGCGAAGCCGACCACCGATCACGATCGGTTGCGAGACTCCAACGACTGTGTTTGCTGAGTCACCCTCGAAATCGATTTCGCCAGAGTTCGCATACGCCGATGGATTCGGATAGAGACCCGCTTGCCATACCTGTCCTGCAGCCACACCAACAGCCGATCGTGATGACCGGAGCTCGGGATTCGCCCGTTCCGCACGATGCAGCAAATCTTCCAGTGTGATGCCAACTGCCGGCAGGCCAGTATCCGTGTTGTTGGGATGACGAGCCGAAGATGTATCATCCCTGCTTGGGCGTGGTACGCCCTCAAGACTGAGCCGTTGATAAAGGCTCTCGCTTGTCAGCGGGCTCGAACACCCGATCAAAGCGATGACGCACATACCGAGTGCGACCAAGCAGTGCCAAGATTGTGCTTTCATCGATACTCCAGAAGCGTGTGAGAAACGCGAAGAACGCGCTGCATACAAGACAACAATCCACATCGGATTGCTGATGTCACAACTCCTGGATTTAGAGGGCTAGAGATGTTCGCTGACTGAACAGTGTTTGACCAGCAAAGGAATCAGAAATCCCAGGCGGCCCACGCTGACACACCATACGAAACTGAGGTTTTGGCGTACATGTGTTGAGTGGCGCAGGCAATGCGAACAGCTGCGCCAGTCCGTTCAGTTCATTGATGCTGTTGGTGGGGATGGTGTACGATGCGTTATCGAGTTGCAGTTCAACACCGATACAGTCGCATGCGGTGACCTGCCGCTCAACCAACACACCGCCTTTGATACTCTCATCGCCCGTCAATGGGGTAGAGGGTGGCGAACAGCAATCATCGGTCGATACCGGGGCAAACTCAGCCTGGCGTGGTCCGATCGCAATGCCGGTCTGATCACACCCGATACAAAGTCGCAAGTACCCACCCATACTCGGAGCGATGGCCTGGATGCTGAAGACCAGCAATAAGAACAATGCACCGGGATTGAATCGATTGGATTTCATACTGAACAGGACAACTATATCAGCCGAGAACATCCGTTGCAATGGGGCACCCAGGTATACGGCACTCAATCTCTCTATAAACACCCGAATTGGCAGTAGTCACGCTCTCCACAGGTTCGAATAACCCAATCCACGCGCTGGGCACCACGCTGGGATACCCACGAATAACACCAAATACACCTCGGCAGATCAGAGTCGATCCGTTAATCAGTCATTCGAATACTGCATCATTTGACCTGCCCCCATTGTTTGGACCACTCCCTTTGTTAGGGCGGTGGTGTTCTTGTGTTCCATCAGAGGCCTGCGGAGCGTAGCGGAGCAGGCCTCTGATGGAGTGATCAGTGTTTCGGGTGCTGAGGGACGGTAGGCCAGCGATAAATGAGGCCTCACCGTGTTGTAGTGATTCCGCCAGCGGTTGATCAAGACCTTGGCTTCTTTCAATGTGTAGAAGATCTCGCCGTTGAGTAGCTGGTCTCGGAGCTTGCCGTTGAAACTCTCGATGTATCCGTTCTCCCAATGGCTCCCTGGCTCAATGTACAGCGTGGACACGCCGGCATTGCTCGGCCAGTTTCTGACCGCCTTAGCCGTAAACTCAGCACCGTTATCTGATCGGGTGTACTTGGGCACACCTCTTGTCGCCATCAGCCATGCGAGTCGCTCAAGCACATCACCATTACGGAGATTCCGTGCGACATCGATCGCAAGACACGCCCTCGTGTGCTCATCAATCACCGTCAGCATACGAAAGCTCCGACCATCATCAGTTCGGGCTTGCACAAAGTCGTAGCTCCAGATATGATCCTTGTGCTCGGCCCGAAGCTGGACGCACGATCCATCGTTAAACCAGAGCCTACCTCTCTTTGATTGTTTCTTCGGCACTTTGAGCCCTTCCTTCTTCCAGATCCGCTCGACCCGCTTGTGATTAACCCGCCACCCTTCGTGACGCAGCATCGCCGCGATTCTTCGGTAACCAGAGCGCCCGTACATGCACGCAAGCTCGATGATCCGCTGCGTCAATGACAACTCATCATCCCGCACGCACGGCAGACATCGCTGTCATGCTCGTGGCTGTTTCAGTACTCGGGACGCCCGCCGCTCGAAAACCCGGAATCGATCAAAATCACCCCAATCGCTTCTCACTTCCGGTGCGGGCTCAGAAGTTTCCCTGAGCGATTTCCTGCAGCATGGCTTTATCAAGACTCAGGTCAGCGACCAGCTTCTTAAGCCGGGCGTTTCCATTTCGAGATCCTTGAGCTTGCGGGCTTGGTCGGTTTTCAAGCCACCGTACTCTTTCCGCCAGCGGTAGTAGATCTGCTCGGCGGAATGTCGTTTCCTGGCCATGATTGCCTGCCTTCCAAATATGTCCATTCTATGAGATTACTCGCATAAGAAATGGACTAGTTATTGGGGGCAGGTCAATTGCCACTGATCAGACTATGTCCGCGTCTCCCATAGGAATACTCTGGGCGTGCTGGATCTGAATCACGAACTTCTTCAAATTTCACAGCAGTTTGCATTCGCGCAGCGTTGATTTTTCATCAGGCTGCATCGATTTCTCCGGCATCGTGAATATAACCAACGCGATCCGCGTCGGTATTCAGTATTCAGGCTGACATTGGAATGATTGTCAGCGGATTGACAGATGATTCAAAGGTCACATGTTGGGGGTGCGAATTGATTGCTCGCCACGGTATGGCGGAGAAGATGAAATACCGGATCAAAATCCGCGAAAATGTTGCGGCTAATTATCCTGAAGACCGTCGATGGCAACATTGACATCCGCAGCGGAGTCATCGGGAATAAACTTGCCATTGAAGTGATCGTCGATTGTTCGTCCGGGGTCATCCGTGGAGACTGAACACGAATACAAAGCCACCGAGCGGGCACGAAAGGCGTTGCTTATGGAAGAGATGAAGGTCAATCACAATCCCAAACCTTCGAATCTGCAGGATACAACGACGACCAGCTGTCATTTTTATCCATCAGCGACCTGCTGGATCTCATTGGATCGTTCAACACGCCATACCCAATCAAAGAAGCGTTTCGAGTCATCGACGACTACATACAACGCTGGCACAAGGACTAATGTGATCGTGGTGGCCACGAGAATCCCAAACCCGAGCGAGATTGCCATCGGGATCATAAAGCGTGCTTGTCGAGAGGTCTCGAAGATCATTGGTGCCAAACCGCCAAAGGTGGTCAGCGTGGTGAGAAGGATCGGTCGGAAACGGCGAACACCTGCCATGTGAATGGCTTCAAATGCGGACAGGCTTTCCTTCACTCGAATTCTGTTTGCGCTCTCAATCAAAACCAACGAATCATTCACCACCACTCCAGAGAGCGCGATGATCCCCATCATACTGATCGAGGACATCGAGTACCCCATGATCATGTGTCCGAGGATAGCACCGATGACTCCAAACGGGATCGCGGCCATCACGATCAAGGGTTGGGTATAGCTACTGAATGCCATTGCGAGCAGGAAGTAGATGACGCACAATGCGATGAGCAGCCCTTTGCCCAACGCACTCATTGATTCGGACATGTCTGCTTGTCGACCAGCCCAAGTCCAGCTCAATCCTGGGAAATCCGTCATCAGCTCGGGCAGTACTGTCGCAGAAAGAGCGGCTTTGACACTCGCGCTTTGGCTGATCGGGGTGACATCTGCGGTCACCGAAGATGTTCTACGCCCATCCGTGCGTTTGATCTCGGTGTATGCATTGCCGCGAGAGAGTTCAGCGATATCCTGAAGCGGCACTTCTACGCCGTTGGGAGTCAGCACAATAAACTGTTCAAGGTCGAACTCGCTCACGCGTTCGGATTCTGGGAGACGGAGCCGAACCGTGACCTCGCTGCGACCTCGCTGCTGCTTGATTGCTTGGGAACCTTGGTACGCATCACGCAGTTGCCGCCCCACCAACGCACCGGTCAATCCAAGGCTCCGGCCGTAGTCGTTGAGCTTGAAATCGAGTTGCTGCTTCCCCGCAGCAACCCCGTTATCAACTTCTGAAACCGATCCAAACTCTTCCATGAGAATACCAAGCCGTTCAGCAGCACGATCGAGTGTCGCGATATCGCGATGGCTCAGATCGATGCTGATTGCGGCGCCGCCACCGGGGCCGCCTCGGTCTGATTCAAACTTGAGCGTCTCCAGTGACGGCATACTTACAGTTGCTTCGCGCCATCGACGCGTGATTTCTGATGTGCTGATCGGACGAACCTCTGGAGGCGTAAGCAGCACAGAAACCTCGACGGAGTTGTTGTTGATTGAGCTTGTGTATCCGCTGACCAGTTCGTCACCCCCGGACTCCCCGGCGACCTTATACGCAGAATCAAGGAGCGCCTGCTCAACCTCAAGCATTTGCTCGAGCGGTGATCCTACAGGAAGTGTGGCGCTCGCGACCGCTTGATTTGCTTCAATGCGAGGCATCAGGATCAATCCAAGCCGACCGGACGCGACATACCCCAATGAAACCAAGAGAATCGAGACTGCGATACTGAGCGTGAGCAAACGCTGTCGTATACACCTATCCAAGAACGGGCCGTAGATTTTGTAGATGAAGTCACGCACAAGCAGACTAAACGCTTGCTGCTTGCGGTCGATCCAACGGAACAGGCTGAGCCGATGCTCCCCAGCGCTGTGTGCAAGGTGCGAAGGGAGAATATAGAGCGACTCGATTAGGGAGAGTGCGAATGCGGTGCACACCACGACAGGGATCACACCCCATATCTTCCCGAGGAATCCCGGGATCATTGCAAGCGGAATAAAGGCGACGATGTTGGTGATCACCGCAAAGTACACCGGCTTCCCGACATCACGCGCCCCGTTGATCGCCGAATCAACCGCGTTCATCCCGCGCTGTCGGTATTCATAAACATTCTCCCCCACCACGATCGCATCATCGACCACGATCCCGAGTGAAATCAGGAACGCAAACATCGAGATCATGTTGATGCTCATCCCAGCATATGGCAGGAGCAGGATCGTTCCAAGGAATGAAATGGGGATCCCCATCATCACCCAGAACGCGAGTCGAAGTTCTAGAAAGAGCCCCAGGACTACCAACACGATGACCAGCCCCATCCCGATATTTTTGAGCAGCAAGTCTCGTCGTTCTTTGAAAAGATCTGCATCGTCGTCCGTCACGCCCCAATGCACATTTGGCGGAAGACTCGCTTCGATCTCCGCCATCGTTGCGTACGCAGCGTTGGCGACGCTCGCAGGGGTCTGATCACCGATCCGGTAAATCTTGATCTCGATCGCCGGCTGACCGTTATAGTTGCTGTAGACATCGGTGTCTTCAAACCCATCCCGCACGGTCGCAACATCTCCCAACCGCACGATGCCGCCCGATGCGGTGGTCACGATTGGAATTTGCGAAAACTCGCTCGCCCAATCGTTACGCTGGTCGATCCGCACCAGCACATTCCCAGCGGTGGTGTCGATTGAACCCGCGGGAACCTCCGTTGAATCCGAACGCAATCGATCGCTGATCTGTTGCATCGTCAGTCCATATCGACGCAAAACTTCCTGCGGGATCTCGATCAGAATCTCGCGATCCCTTGCGCCTCGGAGTTCAATTTGTGTGATGTTCTCATTCTGGAGCAACGCATCACGCACGATTTCGACGGATTCGCGCAGATCGGATTCGCCTACATTCCCATAGACCTGAAGTTCGAGCACATCGCGGCGGCGAACATTCATGCTGACAATGGGTTCCTCCGAATCGTCTGGGAAGGTCGTGACGCGGTTGATTTCTTGCTGAATATCCTGAAAGACAACCTGGCGATCGACGCCTTCGATCAACTCCGCGACGATCTGCCCGCTCCCTTCGGTCGCGGTGGCTTTCACTTCCTTAATGCCATTGAGTCCGCGGATCGCTTCTTCGACCACGAGGACGATTCCCTGTTCGATCTCCTCGGGGCTTGCGCCTGGGTAAGGCACGCGAACCGTGACTGAATCAATGTCAAAGCTTGGAAAGACCTCTTTGGTCACCCCATGCGTGTAGGTCAGCATTCCACCGATCAGCAGCAGAAGCATGATGAGGTTTGGGGTCACACGATTGTGGACCATCCAACCGATCACGCCTGACTTTGAATCTGTGGTCTGTTTGGATGAAGTCATTCGCTTGCTCCCGAAGCGGTCTCAACCCCTGCACCTTGCGTTGCGGCGTGCTCCGCAGTACGGAGCGGAAGCCCTTCGACCGCGGTTGCAAGATTGGTGGTGACAATGCGGTCTCCTGATTGGATGCCTTGAGAAACCAATACGAAGTCCGGCTCTTTGAACGCAACCGTAACCCGGCGAATCTCGAGCGTATCGGCATCATTCATAACGCGGACCACATCACCATCTCGCACCACAGATCGTGGCAAGCGGATGACGCGTTCAATGGTTGGCCCAACGACACTCGCTTGGACATAACTCCCGACCAAAAGCTTCGGGAGCTGGCGATTCTGCTCAGCGAATGAGAACGGGTCTTCGATCTCCACAAGCACTCGTGCCATGCGTGATTCGGTGGCTATCTGAGGCAATATCTGGATCACCTTCGCGTCCCGATACACATCAATCCCCCACGAAGCCGTATTCCGGATCTCAACATGTGATCCAGGTGACGAAGGCGTCCCGTCGCCAGTCTCAATCCAACGGAGATCAGAAAGCGGAATCGCCAGTTCAACCCAGACCCGATCGGTCCCCAGCAGGCTCGCGAGGGTGGTTGATACGCTGACAATATCTCCAATATCCGCGTTCTTCTCCATCACCACCGCATTGAACGGTGCACGGATCGATGTTCGTTCCAGATCCAGCTTTGCTTGATCTCGACGGTTTTCAGCGGCGGCCAACGCCGCGTCCGCTGAACCAATCGCGGCTTGTGCTGACTCGACTCCGGCTTGAGCCGCTTGGAGCTGGGGTTCGCGGAGGACGAGGGATCGATCGCTCTCCGGAATCTCCTCTCCCAACAGTTCAAACTCCCGTTTCGCGACATTCTGGCTCCCCTGCTCGATAGAAAGCTCCCGTTGTGCCGCGGTGAGATCCGCGTGTGCCGCGATGACTTGGCTCTGCGCTTGCAGCACTTCACTCTCACGCTGAGCCAATACAAGCTCAAAATCGCTCGCATCGATCCGCATGATCTCTTGACCAATCTCAAAGTGACCACCCGGCACAAACTCAGGAGAGACCCAGATGACTCGACCGCTGAGTTGAGGTTTGATCTCCACCTGTGTTGCGGGGATTGTTTCACCCATTGCAGAAATCAACGCGGGATAATCACCGACTTCTGCGGTAATCGTGTCCACCAATCTCGCGGTCTTCTCTGGTGTTCGGCGTGGCGCTTCGTTTGGGTTCTCAACAAGATAGGTATAGATCCCGATCCCAGCCACAAGAATCCCTGCGGATACAACGATGCTCAGCAGCACGCGAACGCCGGTTCGGACTCCAGAGGATTGAGTCTTGCGAGGCTTGTCCGTCATTGAATAACTCCTGGTTCGGTATCACGCGCCGAATCATCGTCGGGCGAGCTTTGTGCATCATTCACTTCAATAAACTGTGCGAGATCGGGGGCTTCCATCGACCACCCACCCGCCAGCGCCCTTGACAGGTCGACCCGGTAGTTGACCAACACCCTGCGAGCTTCGAGCAACTGGAGTTCCAACTGCTGAACCGAGGTCTGTGCATCAAGCACATTCAGATACTCACTCTGTCCACTCAGGTAACTGTCACGGACCCGCTCGACCACCTTCTGTGCGGTCTCGAACTGTCTTTCAATACTTGCGACATACAACAACTGCTGTCGCTCTTGTGCCAATGCGGTTTCGACTTCGTGGAGTGCCGTGAGCACCGTTTGGCCGTAGTTGTTGATCGCTTCGGAGGTCACAGCGCGGGTCCGATCAACTTCCGCTTTCCGTCGTCCGCCATCAAGCAACGGTTGAACAATGTTTCCCGCGAGGTTCGCGACCCAGTTGTCGAATAAATCGCTTGCACGGCTCCCCGTCGTTCCAACCGAAGCGGACAAGCTGATACTCGGGTATCGATCCGCGATCGCAGCCGCAGCTCGACGGTCCGCGGCTTGAACATCTCGATACGCACTCCGCACATCCGGCCTTTGCTGCAACAGCGTCGATGGCAAACCCATCTCGGGAAGCTGTGGAGGATCCCCTAACGCTGGGGTTCCAATCGGTAGTTGGGCGTCTGGTGTGAGTCCGAGCAGGATCAGAAGTTGCAATCGGATAGTCTCCGCTTGACGCTCAGCGACCGCAAGATCACCCTGGCTGGACTCGACGAGGTTTCTTTGGCGGAGGACATCTTCCGCCCGATTTTGACCCGCTCGGAACTGCGCGGTGATGATCTCCAGCACATCTTCGTTGTTGAGCCCCTGTCTACGAATGACCTCGATCCGCTGACTTTGCTCAGCATATTCGAACCATCGACTCGCGATGTCCGCGGTGAGTGAGATCGCCGCCGCATGGACATCTTCTTCTGCGGCCATTGCGTCGAGGAGTGCCGCATCGCGGGTGCTGCGGACACGCCCCCAGAGGTCTACCTCGTAGCTCGCAATCAAACCAAGATCCCAATCGGTTGCATAGCCCGTTCCGGTGTTGGTCTTGGTCCGCGATCGGCTTACGCCGCCTGTGGCATCGAGCGTCGGTGAAACATCGGCACCATCCCGACGAGCGATCGCCCTTGCTTGGGAAAGCCGATCCCACGCGATCCGGAGATTAAAGTTCTCGTCAAGAGCGACATCAATCAACTGGTTGAGTGATGAATCGCCAAACGCCGTCCACCATTGCTCCGGTAGAGTTGGCCCATCCTGCGTCTGCGACCATGCGTCCGGGGCATCAACCGGTGTCTGAAATTCTCTTGTCGCGGACTGGCACCCCACAAGCCCGCAGGCGGCGCACAGCAATCCGATCCTAGTAATCATCTTGTACCCCGCTTCTCGATTCTGTCTCGTATTGCATGAATTCCCGCAAGGGTCGTCGTGGTGATGTGTTCGATCAGTGCTTCGTAACCGCCTTCTTGCTCAATTGCTTCGCGGAGCACTGCTCCTGGGAGCTTGTTCTGGTGTGTTCGCCCATCATCATTGGACTGCTGGTGTCGCCGGTACACCGATTGCTGTTGAAGCCCAAGTCCAATGATTGGGATAAAGACACCCATCGTGGTGTAGAGCACCTCCTGATCGGTCGCCTCGTTGCCGAGCATTTCACGCACAAGCTTCCGCATCGCGGTATGAGGGGGCTGGATCGCATTCAAACGGACCTCGTCAACCGCTGGATCAGTCGGGGAAGCGAGTTCATGGATGATCAACATCGCGAGTTCACTTGGAGCATTCGGACGAACAAACCGCTGGATGAGCGCCTGAACACTCGCCTTCAAACGGTCTTCAGCAGGAGCCTCTTCTGAGACACCGCCATCGAATGGGTTCAACTGGGTATCTCGCTCGAGAGCAACCCGCCATATTTGGAGATACAACTCCAGTTTAGAGTGAAAGTGGTAGTTCACCGCGGCGACATTGACCTGCGCCTTCTCACAGATCGACGCGATCGAGGTCCCCCGATAGCCGTTTCGACTGAACAAATCGACCGCAACTTCAAGAATCCGCTGTTTCGAATCAGTTTCTGTAGATTGGGGGGGGCTTGATGAACTCATGTGTACATCAAACGCACGATTCAAATGGGTATTTCAATTCTAAATAAAAAATTTCCAACTTGTGAACCTCATGCATACTCGCCGACTAGTTTCTGCCCACAACCTTTAGAATCTTGGAGGTAACATCACAGTATTTCCGATAGATCAAAAGGCTTGTGCCGTCAATCCACTCTCAATACTGGCAGACCTCACCATCACTCCGGACCCGTTCACAACTCGTTTTGGAGGAAATGCCCCACCCGACGAGTGCACGCTTCTCGCGACCATCGATCAACTTGTGGCGGGGCAACAATGGGCTGATGCGGTTGAAACACTGAAGGAAGTCGATCTATCCCAGGTCAGTCCACCACTCCGCTTGCGTGGAAACTTGGTGCGAAACATCGCTGCAATGAGACAGCACCGCCCAGACATTTACATGAACATCATCGCTTTGCTGAATCCCGGCGGAACTCAGCCGGTGGCTATCGAAAATGGAATGGTCACATTGGCGATGCATGCTGAAGCCAGCCCCGGAGCTGCTCGCTCTGCGCAAATGGCTCAGGAAAGGTCGCGGCAGATCTTCGACAACTGCCCCCCGCAATCGTCAATCATACTCACAAGCGTGCTCGACGGACATTTACTCCATCAACTCTGCATCGATTCATCCGCCCCCTCGGCTGGCGGGTCAACCCAATCCATTATCGTCATCGAGCCCGATCTCGATGTTCTCATAAACGCACTCATGATTCATGATCTTTCGATCGCTGAAGGCCCGATCGCGCAGCAACGATTCTCATGGTATATCGGCGACCAATGGCACGAAGAATTTCATCGTGATTACATCAAGGATCCATGGCTTGCCTCGCCAGATTTAGTTATTCGCCATGGAGCCATGAGCGAAGCGAGGGCGGCGACAATCAAGGCGACCCTCGCGGCGGTCGCCTCACGCGACGAAGATTGGTCAAAAGACGCGAAAGCGTATTACGAACAGCTGACTATCAGCGAAATTAGTGCAGTGCTCCAAGACAGTGCACAAGAACGACCACGCCGCCCGCGAGTGCTGCTTCCTTCTGCTCGATTTACAACCGTGCTGCATGGTTCGTACTCCGACGCTGCACAAGCGTTCGAATCACTCGGATTTGATGTCCAACTGCTCTGCGAGCCACAGGACTCTATGCGAATGAGCCGAGGCGTTTTGCAGCGGGCGCTTGCCACATTCAAACCCGATCTCGTACTGATCATTGATCATTTACGACACGAATACGATGATACCTTTCCACCGAATCTTCCTGTTGCCTCGTGGACGCAGGATCATTTAGAGAATCTCACCAACCGGGAGGCTGGACACAGCGTTGGCAAGCTGGATTTCATCCTCACGACCATGAAGCAATGGTATGTCAACGAGTTTTCGTACCCCGCAAGCCAATGCATCCCGCTACCGAAGCTGACGCGAAGCCGCGAAGCGCGTACACGCATGGATTCTGTATCGACGCGATATCCATCGCACGATCTTGTCTATGTTTCGAATGCGTCCGGCGATCCTGAAACTTTGCTCCAGAACACCGTGAACACCCTACGGAATCGCGCCGGCGTGAGCCCGAGTGTTACGGACATTGCGCAGTTGTGCGGGCGCGAGTTGATTGATTCCTATCGAAACGAACAGGCCCACCCACACTTCTGGCACATTGGTCGCATGCTCGATCACATCTCCGCCAGCGCTGGCCACACATGGTCGAGCATTGATGAACGATCGATGGTCATCCAGGCGCTCAATCATCCACTCAACAATACATTGTTTCGGCAGCAAGCACTTCGATGGGTAGCACGAGTCGCTCGCTCGCATTCGCTGGACTTTGCCTTGTACGGCATGAACTGGGATAAAAATCACGAGTTCGCGGAGTTTGCACATGGTCCAATCTCCTATGGCGACGATCTGGACGAGATGACGCGTGCTGCACGAATCAACTTGCAGATTGTTCCTTCGTATTGCCTCCATCAACGCATGCTCGATGGGCTTGCAGCGGGGGGTTTCTTTCTCGTAAGGCCGACACCTGCCGATCACCTGATGCCCCGAATGGCTCAGTTCTTGATTCAACACTGCCCGAATGATGCAGGATCCGTCGAATCTGTTCGAGAAGCACTCTCAGGTGAACCATTGGCGCAGTTTAATCAGTTGCTCCATGATGCAGAATGCCTGAGCGAACTCACTGGATCGATCGACTTGGTCGATAGCGCGCGTTCCTGCATCGAGGGGGACATGCTTGATGACTCTGGAATCGCGATACCCAACTTCCATGAAGTTGCCTTTGAGAATGCGGACGATCTTGAACGGTTGGTTCAACGATTCCTCCTCGACAAAGTCTCACGGGACACGATCGCAGACGCGCAATGGAACGCTGTGGAAAGCAAACTGACCTATCGTGCCGGTCTTGGTCGCGTTGTCAATGCCATACATAATCGGATCTGCAAAGACCATCAGCGTGTCGGATGTCTCACATGAGGCTCTCTTATGTCATCGTGACGCGCAATCGCATGGATGCATTGCTGAAAACACTTCAGCAGATACATGATGCCACGCCGTATGACACGAACTCTTGGGAAGTATGGATCGTCGACAATGCTTCAACCGACGGGACTGTGGATGCGATCAAACAACACTTTCCCGAAACCAACATACTGAGGCTCGAACGGAATGAAGGCGTGGGCGCGCGCAGCCGTGCTTTTTCAAAGGTGCGTGGCGTATACACCATCTTGCTTGATGACGACAGCTACCCAACTGGTAGTGCGGTAAGTGATTCGATTGACTTCATGGAATCGAACCCGGATGTTGGGGCCGTTGTTGGCCGTGTGATTCTTCCCAATGGATCATTTGAAGCCTGCGCGTTCCCGACTGTATTGTTAAGTGGTGCGGTCTGCATTCGAACGAGCGTGATTCGCACTCTCGGTTCTTTTCGGCGAGAGTTCTTTCGCAAGGCTGGTGAATATGACTTTAGTTTCCGTATCTGGCAAGCCGGGTGGCGTATTGAACGATTTGAAGAGATCATCTATCGGCACGACAAGGTCACGACTGGGCGCAGTGCCGCGTTAGCACACCGCATGGATCTACGCAACAATCTCATCATTGCTGAGCGGTTTTTGCCTGCGTCCTGCCGGGCCATGTATCGTGACGACTGGGATCTTCGATACACTGCGATCGCTCGCGCCGCCGGTCACGCCCGCGCCGCGAAACTCGCGCGATTTGAAGCTCGACTCTGGCGTCTGCGCGAACATTTCAAGGGGCGCGAAGTGCTCCAAGACGATGTGTTTGAAAGAATCTTTGAGTTTGAAACGCAGGAAAGAATCATCGCCGAATGGGCTAAAAGTACTGGAGTGCGCGAAGTCATCATCGCCGACTTCTCCAAGAACCTGTACGCCACCTACCGCGCGTGCAAAAATGCTGGCCTACACATCCGAGCCATCAGTGACAACAATATTGCCTACGAGCAACTCAAGTACCGAGGGATACCCATTGTCACGGACAAAATCGCCGCGACACTCAGCGCCGATGGATTCGTCCTGAGCAACATCAATCCCGCATACATAGACCAACGCGCCACACAGATTGAAGCCACAACTGGCCAGACTCCATTGAGACTCTGGTCACCGAATGTACTTAAGAAACCGGATCAATGCAATGCCAAGAGCTCTGATCATGATTCGGAGCTACTGGCAATTATCGGAGGAGAATCGCATGAGTCGAGCGAGTGATTCCACCACGAGTGTTCTAGGTCAGAAACGCACCATGATGTACAACCAGGTCACCTCATGCCCGGACATGGAGCCTGAGTTCCTACAGATTTACGAGGCTTGCCACCCATTCACGATGACTTCACTCGAGCGCATGTACGCGCTTTACAAATCCGTGCTGCACCTAGAGCTTGCACACATTCCGGGTGACATCGTCGAGTCCGGCATATGGCAAGGGGGCAGCGCAATGGTATGCGCTTTGACCCTTCTTCAAGCCGGAACGATCGACCGGACGATCCATCTCTACGACACATTTGATGGCATGCCCGAACCAACAGATCACGATTGTGATTACGCGGGGAACCATGCCTCCGCGCGCCTCTCTGCAGCAGCGCCAACCTTCAACGATCTTGGCCGCGTCGATTACCATGAAGTCCGCGAACGACTGCTGGCCACAGGGTACCCTGAAAGCAGGATTCACTTGGTGAGGGGCCGCGTGGAAGAAACCATCCCAGCGCACGCACCCGATACGATTGCGCTCCTTAGGCTAGATACGGACTGGTATACATCCACGAGGCACGAACTCGAACATCTCTATCCAAAGCTCAGCCCGGGTGGCGTTCTTCTTATTGACGATTACGGGCACTGGAAGGGATCCCGAGAGGCGGTGGACGAATACTTCCAGACCACAGCCCATCCGATTCTCCTCAATCGTATCGATTACACGGGACGCATCGGTGTGAAACCTTAAAGCTCTAAGGCTGCTGCTGCATCCTACTCAGAACCTGGACCGATCAACTGCCCATACAACGCATCGTATTCCAAAGCGGTGCGATCAATGTTGAACTCCGATTCCACCCAATCTCGACCAGATTCGGCCAAGGCGAGCTGTTCCTTTGATGACACTCTGAGAAAACGATACATCGATATCGCCAGGGATTCTGCATCAGCGCGATCAATCACGAACGACCGCATAGATGGTGCGATGACATCAGCATTCCCAGCATGTTCCGTCGTGATACACGGCACACCCAACGCCTGAGCCTCCATCAGCACCACCGGTGTGCCTTCGCAATCCCCATCTGGCGCCTTAGTGCTCGGCAAAAGGAGTGCGCTGGCACCTCGTAAGACTGTTGCTACTCGATCTCTCGGGACCGCGCCGTGCATTTGAATTTGAGTTGACAACCCCAACGCTTCAATCTGTGATTCCAAGGCATGACGCAATGGCCCATCACCCACGATGTCAAGTTGCGCTGTCACTCCGTACCGCTCGAATAGCATCGCCATCGCTTCAACAACAACGCCCGGCGCTTTCTTTGGAACCAATCGGCCAACAAACACGAATCGAGGCGGATCCGACGGGTTTGGAGAGGCGTCAGCTCGCGGCCACTGCGTCAGATCAATACCCAACGCTATGGTTCGAATACATTCCGATGCGATCCCGCATTCGATCAAGGCGACTCTCATCGATTCGTGAAGCACTACAAATGCAGTGCCGCGCTCTGCGGCCCAGCGATATCGCGACACCCAACATGGATTGCATAACAGGCGGCTCGCGTCGTACCCATACAGACTGATGACTGTTGGTATTCCTCTCGAAATCCATGGTGCTGCATGCAGAATCCTCGTTCCGCCATGGCCGTGGACCAACTCGATTTCATCACCGAGCAACGCTTCGATCTCGCCTGACGATGGTGCTCCGGTGAGCCCACTCATCTGCGCGGCTATGTCTTCAGCGTCCTCGACATGGATCCGTGGGATGCAGACCTGATTCAACTCGCACGCCCCCCCAGCATCCCCGACCGACTCGTATCCACAGGTGACAGAATGCCCGCGATTGGCCAGCAGCTCCGCATACGCGAGCCACATGGCTTCGGTGGAAGCACCAAGTATGTTGAATAGGTGCAGTACACGGGCCACGACAGGCATCCTTCTTTCATAGATCACGAGCACTTAAATCGATGCTCGATCCGTATCGATCGGCATTTTAGTAGTCAGTGGCTCAAGAATTGACACATGAAGGTCGATAGCATCTCGTAACATGCGAACTGACGAGGCCAACAGAACGCGACGCCTTTATCCCAAACGATTCACCAGCCGTTACTACGGATTGAAACGACTCGCTGAAGCGATGGAAATCACCGCCAAGCAACTCGCGACGACCAAGCATGGTGGACGACCGACCGTCGTTGATCTTGGTTGCGGGAGCATGCCTTATCGACCGCTCTTTTTGCCCCACGCGGAAGCGTATCACGGCGTGGATATTGACTCGAATCCCGATGCGGATATCAAACTCGATCCAGATTCCTACGCGGTCAATCTCCCAGATAACACGGCCGACATTATCCTGTCCACGCAGGTCCTTGAGCATGTCGCTATGCCCCAGCAATACCTGACAGAAGCTCGGCGTCTCTGCCGCCCTGATGGCCGGCTCATCCTCTCAACCCATGGCATGTTTAAATATCACCCGCACCCAGCAGATTACCGCAGGTGGACCGCCCAGGGGCTCACCCAAGAACTGGCCCAGGCCGGCTGGCATGTTGAACAGATAACGGGAATACTTGGCTTTGCTGCTGCCGCTTTTCTGCTGCTTCAAGACGCCATCGTGACCAAGCTCCCGCGGATCGGACCTTTGCGATCCTTCTGCGCATGCATTCTTCAGCAGGTCGTTGGGCTCTTAGACCTGCTCTATTCAGAAGAGGAACGCCAGGAGAACGCCGCGGTGTTCCTCGTCGTGGCAACATGTGAACACGATTCCGCTGTTGATTCCGATCGAGAGGCAATATGACCACGCGATATGTTATTACGGATTCTGTTCCGCTCAATGGCGGTGACGAAGCCCTCCTACGCACCTTGATCGGCGCGATCATGACGCGTGATTCCACAGCCTCCATCACCGTGCTTGCGAAAGATGTGGAACGATGCCGACTTCAATGCCCCGATCTCACCTTTGATTGTGACCCTGCATTCTTCAATGCCAGCCCACAAGACGACAACGCACGCCAACGCATCTCCGCAATCTTCGAGTCTGCCGATATCATCATTTCATCGCCTGGTGGCTTCCTGAATGACTACTACCGCATTGATGGGCGACTCCAGAGCTTAGAACTCGCCATCGAATCCGGGACACCGGTCGTTCTCTTTGGACAGTCCATTGGGCCAATCTGGAAAGAGGAATCCAAGACCGCTCTTGCCCGAACGCTCAACCGCTGCCGAGCAATCTGCGTCCGCGATGATCAATCCATCGAGTGCCTGCACGAATGCGGTGTCGATTCGGATCGTATCCATCGCACAACGGATGTCGCCTTTCTCCTCCATCACAGAACACCACAACGCTCACTTGGGCGAAACCCGGGAGCGCCGACACGCTCTATTGGTATGTGCTTCCGACGCTGGCCGCTCCATGACCATGCAATGCACGATCAGATTGCATTGAACGCGGCCCAGCTGGCGGCTCAGCTGCTTGATGCTGACACGGATCGCCACATCACCTTTCTCTCAACATGCCAGGGCATCGAAGGCTACAAAGATGATTCCGAGTTTGCAGAGCACATCGTCGGACAACTCTCCGCGGCACAACGCGAGCGTTGCACAATCGATTCCCAAAGACACAACCCACAAGAGCTCATCACGCGATTTGGAAGATTCGATGCACTCATTGGCATGCGTCTGCACGCATGCATCCTTGCCATGCTTGGTGGCTGCCCGGCGCTCGGTGTTGGATATGAGTTCAAGACACGCGGAATTTTCACCGATCTGAATCTAGATGATTTCCAGTTTGATTACGATCAGCCACTGGATCACTGGCTCCAGCAGGCCGAGCAGTTTCTCTGCCGAATCGAGGAGATTCGACTTGCGCTTCCCGCTGCACTGAACGATGCGTCGGCACGCGTCGAACGCTCACTGATTCATGTGCAACCGAATCCTGATGCCCAGTCCACCTCGACAGACTCGAACCTGGAGCTCGCATGACGACCTCGCAAATCCGTCGTTGGCAACGCGATGCCGCACGGTACGACCAGCCACACATGCGCTTGCGACAGGTCGCTGCGATCATCAACCAACTGAACGCGCAGTGCATGCTGGATATTGGGTGTGGACGCGGCCAGCTGGGAAAGCTTTGCAAAACCGTCCAATATCTAGGCTGCGACCTTGTGATTCCAGAATCATCGGACCCATTCGAGTTCCATCAATGCGATGTCAACGCGACATCGCTTCCGAATCTCATCAATGAGTTTGATATCGTCACCTGCTCGGGAATGCTCGAGTATGTCCACGACCTGCCCCGTTTCCTCAACTGGACACGCAACCGTCTCTCGCCCGGCGGGAAGCTCATCGCAACCTACTTCAACTTCAACCACCTTCGACGGCGTATGAGTCACGCAGTCCGCCGCCCTCCGAACCGACATCCCGACTGGGCCAACAACCTGAGACTTTCACAGCTTGCCGCCCTGATTCGTGATGCGGATTTTGTTGTCGAACGGATCATTCCCACCCACCACGCCTTTGGTGCGTCCCCGGGAGTTGAGTCAACCGTTGATTTGCCAACTGAGCTTCCTGGGTGGCGTCCGTGGTCCCCACTGCTTTCCCATCAGTTCATCATTGTTGCCAGCGCGACAGCAGACACCCCGAATCTGATCTGAAACAGCCTTCAGACCATGAATTTTAACGAACACATCCGGTATCGGTCGATAGGTTTGCATGTCTGAGGTTGAAGACCGACACATCCACTCACTCAACCACTTGGCTGAGTTCGCCGACGGCCATCGGCGCGCCGGGCGAAAGATTGTTCTGTGTCACGGCTGCTTTGATGTCATCCACCCAGGCCATCTCCGATATCTTCAGTTTGCCCACGAGCAAGGTGATGTTCTCGTTGTCTCCATCACCGCCGACGATGCAATTGAAAAATCTGACGGCCTTCGCCCCATCGTCCCTCAGGAACTCCGTGCAGAAGGTCTAGAAGCGCTCAAGATCGTCGATCGTGTTGTCATTGCATCATGGCCCACCGCCGAGCCGGTCATCCATGCGATGAAACCCGACATCTATGTGAAGGGTCGCGAGTACGAGCACTCTCGCCATGACGGCTTTCTTGCCGAGAAGCAGGCGGTTGAATTGGAAGGGGGGCGTGTCCTCTTCTCCTCAGGCGACATCGTTTTCTCTTCCACCTCGCTACTCGATCGCCTTTCTTCATCAGACACCATCGATCCAGGGATGCGGTTTGGTTACTGGCTTCGTCGAAACGGGATACACGGCGCGATGTTGCATGATTCAATCGCCAAAGATTTCAGTGGGAAACGCGTCGTCGTTGTTGGCGATGCCATCATTGATCGATACACATTCTGCGATGCACATGCGGTCGCCGGCGAGGCTCCCGTCCTGTCCGTGAGACCGATTGAAGAACGAGACTTTATTGGAGGTGCTGCTGTAGTTGCGGCGCATCTCGCTGGGCTCGGAGCCGATGTCCATCTGATAACAGCATCAGGCGAAGACGAACATGGTGAATGGCTTTGCGAGGAACTGGCGCGGCAAGGCATTGATACCACCTCCATCCCGCTGCACCAGAGTACACCATTCAAGCAGCGATTCGTCGTTGATTCACAGAAAATCCTAAAGGTTGATCGTGTTCATGCTCGGCCTCTGGACTCATTCGGCGAAGCACGCGTGCTCGACACACTGCGTTCACTACGCAAGGACACCGACGCTGTCATCTTTACTGACTTCGGGTGTGGTGTCATCACACTCAACTTGCTGGATCAAGCAATCCCATTACTCCGGGAGCATGTCCCGATTCTCACCGGCGATGTGAGCGGCGATCGCCGCTCCATCCTTGGATGCCGGGACTTTGACCTCCTCTGCCCGAACGAACGAGAACTCCGCGGAGTCATGGGCGACTTTGAAAAAAGCCTCCCCACTCTTGCCGATCAGTTTATGCGGCGGCTCCACCTAGGCAACCTGTTGGTGACGATGGGAGCACGCGGTGCGATCCTGTTCCGGCCGCGCGAGAATGATCCCGAAAAGTGGTTTCAATCGCGACTTAGAAGCGACCACCTTCCGGCGCACCAGCGGGACATCGTTGATCCGCTCGGGGCCGGAGACGCTTGCCTTGCCGTGACGACACTCGGCCTCGCGGCGGGGATGTCGTCACCAGAAGCAGCAAGCTTGGGCATGGCGGCAGCAGGAATCCAGGCATCGCGCGTCGGAAACCCCCCGCTCGACATGACAAGCTTCAGCAAAGCCGTCGACCGTCTCTCGGCTATGTGCCCTACTCCTTAGAGAGTTGACTACCAAACAGTTTTTTATCCGGAAAGTCAGAGCACTATGTTCAACTAAACTTAGCAGACCCTCCGTCCTCTGGGAGTTCAAAAACCTATCCGCGTAGTACTGCTCTGATTCGATGCAAGAGCGTTTAAAGTTCCACGGCATCTGACCGATACGCATCAACGGGCATCCCGCCCGAAAGTACGCGACCATCGGCGCGACGATTCACTGCGCCACATGTAACACTGGGAACGAATAACATCTCTATCAAATACTCCACTGAAAAGCCCCTGTGTAAACAGGGGCAGTCGGGAGTCGTATTGAGAAACCAAGATTCAAACGCTTCGACTCAGCCGCGGCGACGGCGCGATGCGATGGCCCCACCCGCCCCGAGCAGTGCGAGGGTACCCGGTGTTGGAACCGTGTCGCCGTCGAACGAATATTTGAACACCTTGCCCCCGTAGGAGTTTGAGAAGTCTTGCCAGCTGGAGCCCCCATCGGTCGAGAGGGATGCGGCATCATCATCGATTGTCCATCCCGCTGTAGACGATTCGGCGTTCGAGCCGGTTGCCTGCCACCCTGTATAGAGTCCCGTTGTGTTGCGGACACCAAACCAATACGCGGTATTTGGGTCAAGACTAATTCCGAGGACCGATGCAAAGCTCACATTGACTATCCCTCCCCCGTCAGCAATGGTCGGCGTCGTGTCAAAGGTCGCGATCAGCGACCCGGGACTCACGCCGTCATCTGTGTAGATATACGCCTCGTAAGTTGCCAAACCGTAACCACTCGCATTGTACAGTCTTGCGGTTGCATTGATGACAACTGACGCATCAGACCCGGTGACGAACTGGCTTACATACACGGGGTTGTAAATTAGGGCAGAGGCGCTGGTGGTGGCATTAAATGTATTGCCCCCATTTAAATTACTGACCAGCACATCCGCAGATGCCACGGATACGAATGAAGCACCGATCAACGCTGCGATATAGCTGTTTGCCTTGGTTTTCATGATTCTCTCTTTCTTTAGAAAATGGAGCGGTCGACAGTTCGGCCCGCTATCCACACTGCGGAAACGGCGGCCTGCGCGCTCCATAAAAGAGAACATTTATTTACAAAACGGCCGTGATGAGCATTCGATGGGCTTTAAAGCTCTCCGGCTTCCCATTGATCCGCAACATCGGGCATCCCCCGAGCCCGAAAGTGCGTGACCAATCGTCCGACAGTTCGCTTGGTCAAGGGATGAGCAACTCCCAGTTGAGTCCGCAGACTCATCACGGCTTCTAAGAGCAAGGGTTCAGAGAGTTCGTGCTTGCCCAGCTCGTCATATACAGCAGCCAACTCAAGTTCGAGTCGAGTCACCACGGAATGTCCCTTAGGCATCGATGACCGCGCTGTCGCAACGGCCTCTTCCAGTATTTTTTCTGCTTGTCGTTGCTCCCCCATATCACTGAGTACCGCTCCAAGGGCACTCATGGTCATGAGGGTTCCGGGGTGTGTTTCGCCGCGGACGACTTTACTCGCTTCGAGAACTTCGGCAAGCAACGCATGCGCTCGCTCATACTTGTGTTGCGACCGGAGTGTGAGTGCGAGGTCCTGCATGACGAGCATCGTTCCGGGATTGTTGACTCCCATGGATGCCCGCATGTGCAAGTAAGTGTCTTCAAAGATGGCTTGTGCCGTTTCAATCTCTCCCATCGAGAGATAGAGGACTCCGAGCCCCCTCGCACGCACCAGGGTTTGCTCATGCTCGGGACCGAGGACGCGCTTGGAACGCTCGAGGACATCGACGAAGAGTTCAGTCACTTCTTCATAGTTTCCTTGTTCACCGATCGAGATTGCCAAGGCGTACTGCGATTCAAGTGTGTCGGGATGATCCATTCCGAGCGCGAGTCGTCGCCCTTCGAATGCTTCGCGCAGCATTCGTTCAGACTCAGCGTACCGTTCGGTCAGGGTCGCCAGCTGCCCCAGTTCGTGCATCGCCGTGAGTGTGCGTGGATCGGCGGGGCCATATTCTGCCAATGCCAAAGCTTTGGACCGGGCCAGTTGGGTCTTCGCTTTGTCAAACTCGGCCAATCGAGCGTAGGTCTTGCCAAGGGTCATCCGCACCGCCGCTTCAACCTCGGGAAGATCATCAAATCGAGACTCAATCCGCTCAGTGGCTACATCGAGCACATCACGAACACGCACATCGCTGCCTTGTTCCTCCGGCGCCGCTGCGGCGAGCAGGTCATCATTGAGAAATGTATTGATTTCAGTAGCGATTCGGGCTTCGGTACGGGCGCGGCTCTCTGCATTGAGCGACCGCACAAGCCCCACCGTTGTCCCGACAAGAGCGAGCAGAATCAACGCGACGGCGCCAAGAGCGATTTTGTTTCGGCGAGCAAATTTTTGTAATCGATAGTGAGTGCTTGGTGCACGAGCCGAGATCGGTTCGTTGCTGAGGAATCGTTGGACATCATCACTCAGTGCGTTCACCGTCGCGTACCGTCGTTCCCGTACTTTCTCCAAAGCCGTCACCACAATCCAGTCCAGATCACCGGATAATGCAGCAACATGCCGTGAAGGACGCTTTGGTTCAACTTCCCGGATGTGCTTGATGATCTCGGCATGGCTCGAGTTCTTGATCGATTCCGGATCGATTGTCCTGTTGTTGGTTAATATCTCGTAGAGCAGAGTACCAAGCGAATAAATATCGGTGCGGGTATCGATGTCCTTTTCGCCGGCGGCCTGTTCCGGGCTCATGTATCCCAGCGTGCCGATCGGTTGCCCTTGCTCGGTAAGCGTGAACATGGAACGCCCGTCATCGGCATCATTCTCTGTGCCTGAGATCGCACGCGAAATTCCAAAGTCGATCACTTTGGGCAGCGGTTTCCCATCGGATTCGCCGACTAGCACATTGCTCGGCTTCAGATCACGATGGATAATACCCTTCTGATGCGCGTGCTGAACCGCGTTGCATACCTGCACAAACAGCCGTAATCGATCACTGGTACTGAGTTCCTTGTTGCGGCAATATTCCGTAATCGGGACCCCATCGACAAACTCCATCACAAAGAATGGCCTCCCGGAAGGGAGCGTTCCTGCATCAAAGAGCTTCGCGATCCCCGGATGTTCCATAAGCGCTAAGGTTTGCCGTTCGGATTCAAATCTCGCCAGAACGCGTTTGGAATCCATACCAAGCTTGACGACCTTGAGCGCGACAGTGCGCCGGACCGGGTTGATCTGCTCGGCTCGAAAGACTGTCCCGAAGCCGCCTTCTCCGACAGTTGCCAGTCCGCGGAATCGCCCTTCCGATTCGATTTCATCAACAAGTTGCCGATCGTGCTGCCCCGCATCACCAACATGAAACTCATTGCCAAGCGCAGGGATCTCAAGCTGTGCTCCCGCCGCATCATGCGCGAGCATGGACTCTATCCTTTGCACCATCTCTTCGTTATCACATCGAGATCGTATAAAATCGGACCGCTTTTCCTCTGGTAGCTGTATAGCGGAGTCGAATATTTCAGTGAGTTTGGCGAACTGTTCAGGATTCAATCTACATACCTCTACGAAAGTTCACTCGCGAGCCAGGCACGGGCCGCACGCCAATTCCGCGATGCTTGTGTTCGAGAAATTTCCAAAGCCTCTGCTGCTTCTTGCTCAGTGAGCCCACCGTAAAAACGGAGTTCGACGAGTTGTGCCATCCGCGAATCCATCGCCTCAAGCTTGAGTAAAGCATCTTCGAGAGCCAAGAGATCAACGCACGGCTTCCGGTCCGCTAGGATTGCGCCATCTAAGGTTACCCGATGCATGTCGCCACCCCGTTTGAGTGCAACACGCCCTCGCGCATGATCAATAAGTACCTGACGCATGACCTTCGATGCGAGTCGAAAGAAATGGACGCGCCCCTGTATCTGGCCAGATGGTGAGTTCGCGAGCCGAACATATGCCTCGTTCACCAGTGCCGTTGGCTGGAGTGTGTGCCCAGGCCTGTCATCACTCAAGTGTGTAGCGGCAAGCCGCCGCAACTCCCCATACACCTTCGGCATCAATACCCGCATCGCTGCGTCATCGCCCTGCCCTATCTCAGCAAGAATCTGAGTGATGGTATGCTCTTCCATTGGATTCCAAACCCTCGCAGTACCGTTTCCGAAACAACCATCATATATGAAAATATAGACGACCTCAAGGGCACGCAACCCGACAACACGATTTCATAGCGTGCATTTTTTCACAAGAACCGCCGGTGCTCTCTACCGGTCTACAACTCACGGTCTACAACTCATTTTGCAGTATCTCATAAAAATATCTTCTTCTCATGGAGCGCACATCACGGCGTTTTCGCATAGTGAGAGACGGGCAATGAACAAATGCCCGCCCCACTCATCCAGATTACAATCATCGTCGAGATTGAACCATCCAGTATTCTCACTAGATTCAACAGACCGATGGCCAATAACCAAAGCTTTCGAATGGAGTGTGTTCAAACAGATGTCATTGAGTCACTCAGGAAACAGTCGATTTGATCAGAAACCGCGCCCTTCAGAGCTTCAAATCCTCGTCAAATCCAACGATGATCAATCATCATTCTCATCGATTCGATTTTGCCCCCTCGGTTACATAGCAATGCAGTGCGTGTCATCAATCTTGTGTGTGCTACACGCTCAGGAGCGAGTAGCACACACGGATAGACATCATCTGCGATGTTATGGACAACCCTGCATGAACGAAGCGAGGAAGGCGCTGACATCGAGGAAGTTGAACTGGCCATCGCCATTCATATCCGCCGACGGATCCAAGCTTCCGAACGAGGCGAGGAAGGCACTCACATCGAGGAAATTGAGTTGGCCTTCTCCGGTGAAGTCCGCAGGGCAAGCCACCGCCTCGGGAAGTGTGGTTGAATCGACGAACGGGAACTTCACATATTCGATCAGCGCGTCGCGCTCGGTCGAATCCATCGCGAGCACCGCGTCCCGTGCCGCGGCTCCCTCGCCAGAGTGCCAGAGGATTGCTTCGAGCAGTGAGCGTGCGCGACCATCGTGCAGATAGTTCGGCTGGGCAGGTGTCCCGTTGGGGTTGAACGCATCGGTCGGAGTCCCGAGGACATGCCCGACATACCCGATCGCCCACAGCGGAGGAGTGCGCCATTCGCGTCCGCTCGCTTCGAACTCCGGACGATTGTCTGCGAGGTCCTCGCCCATATCGTGGAGAAGCAGATCCGTGAACGGTTGGATGACCAAATCGCGGTACGGCATGAACTCCGCGTCAGACGCGGTACGCATCGCCGGACGATGGCACGAAATGCAACCCGCGGTCTCAAAGAGCACTTTTCCTTGCTGCGCGACTGGATCGAGGTAGTTCTCGCGAGGAGGAACCGCCAATCCGCGAAGGTACGAGACCATCGAGTCGAGCGTTACCGAGTCGATCTCCATCGGTCCATCTCCGACCAACTCATTGGGCATACCCATGTCGTGAGCGAACGCGGACGCGGCTTGTTGCCGCAGGTCTGGATTCGATGCTTTCCAACCGAACCGCCCCATCGCCGTGCCCCCGTTGGTGAGGTCATCGACCATGTTTACACGACCGGAAATACCATCACTGTCGGCGTCGTGCTCGTCGGCCCAAGCGATGATCTCTGAATCAGCGATCGCCTCAAGCAGCCCAAGACCAACGAGCATCGGGGCAACACGGACTGACAGTTCGGCTTCGCCGGTGTACGGACCACCGGCTGGATTGGCTGCGGATTCACCCGGGATGTTTGTTCCGAACTCGCCGTACAACAGATCGGTGAACTCAAAACTGGGCTTACGGAGTTCGTACGGAGTCCCGTCGTCGAATGTGCCGTGGACGATCTCCCAGTTGATCGACGCCTTGCCTTCGGGAGTTGCTCCCGGGACGGCTTTGAGGTCGAGCTGCTCGCCATACAGAGGGTGCGGTTGGGATGCCCCACCTGATTCACTCGGGATGCTCAACCGGACGACATAGTTGTCCAGCGGATCAGCGAGCGTTTCGGGGGCCTTGCCACGCCCGTCGAGCATGTGGCATTCGATGCACGAGTTATTGGTATACAGAGGACCGAGGTAGTCAGGATTAAAGACCGGGCTCGCACCCATGTTGAACCCGACCGGGCCGCCGTTGCAGTCGAACGCGGTCGGAGGATTGAAGAGCAACCCGTCGTCCCATCTTGTCTCGAACACCACTTTGCCCTCCATGAACTCGCCGAGTTCCTGCGGTGGAAGGTTGAGAGCGTGCTGGTTGAATGCGAACTGTTTGACGGTCACGACCGGGGTCGATGCTTCACCCGCGGCATACGCGTATGGGTGCTGCGATTCCTGCTGCAATCGGCCGTCCCCGATGTAGTAATAGATGAACTCGCTGTAGTAGGTTTGCGATGCCAAGATCGTAAACTCGATATCGACCCGTTGGCCGTAGATCAAATCTCCGATCGTCGAAGTGAACAAGTTCCCGCTCGCGTCCATCCGCTTGCTGAGCGCGGAAATGTTCCGGTCACAGAAACCGACATCGCCGGCTTGGTTGTACCACTTGATATCCACTCCCGCGACAGGCATACTGTCTGCCGTTGTGAGCTCGAAATCGAGCCGATTGCCATAATCGATGATTGTCAGATCGAATGTTCTCCCGACATCGTACCCCTGCGGGTAGTGATCGAACCGCCACTCGTTCTCGTGCCGATCTCGGAATCGGATTCCCGCAACGGTCTCGATCGGATAATCCGGAGCCGCTGGAGCCGCTTCACCGAGGGTCCGCTCGAACCACGCACTGTCCACGGGCTCGATCCCAACGGTGGTGACAAACTCATACGAAACATGGTCACCCGCAGCGACCCCAGGAATGGTTCGTCCCCAAATGAACCCGCCCAGGTTCGACATCGATGCGGTCTGCATTGGTCCATCACCGATCCGGTAGCGCAGGTCAACACTGTTTACGCCGGGAAGCGGCGAAGCTGGCGCTCCGGTTTCGAGCAGGACCGACCACTGCCCGTTGTCCTCGACCACATCGTGACGGAACGAACGCGAGTGTGGCAATCCGCCTGCCCCAAAGTCACCCGGATCGATGTCATCGTCTTTGTCATCATCGTCGTCAACTCCACCACCATCGCCGGCTCTACTGAACGCTGTGCATCCTTCTTCAAGGGTGAAAGTGTGCGCCGGGAACTCGTACTGCCCGGGTATCTGGATAACAAGGTGGAAGCTGAACTGCGACCCGGCTGTAAGGCCATTGAATGTCGCGGTGTAGTTCCCCGCGCCGTCGTTGGTCATGAAGTAACCACCACCCGGTGGGGTGGGATAGATCAGCACGGCCGTAGCAGTCGGTGTCGCTGTCACCGAAACAGTTACAGAAGATCCGTTAAAGCAAACCTCTCCCGAATAACCAGGAGCCCCAGTCTGAGCTGAAGCGGTCGCAGAAACGAGCATCGCTCCGATAAGTACGAGCAAAGTGCGGAACATGGAACTATCTCCTTTGGATGCACCGATCAGGCGGTCGGGCTCACATTTGCAATACACGGTGAACACCAAATCAAGTGCTCGACTCGCACGAGAGTAACAGTTACATCTTGCAATTGCAACCTCTGTGCGAAAATCCTGTTTTTTTGAGATGAACTCAACCGGAGCGTGACTATTTTGTGGCACTCAGTCTCTCGAGGATTACCTCGTTTTTCGCAGAAACCTCGCCTTCTAGGGTCTAAAAACCCTATCTGCACTCTGGATTACCTATGAATGCGACTCAAACAGCCCCTCGTACCGCTCTAGATCAAAGCGACATAGCTCCTCTGAATCGGCGTGGGTTGTTAAACTGGGTCGAGATTGAGCAAAACCGCCTCTCCCGAGGTCCCGAGGCGCCAGCGCGGTTGGCCAGGAGTTTGTAATCTCTCTTCTGCCCCACTGCTCGTACAGCGTTTGGAGAATGAGTTGATGATCGAGAGAACAAGTAATGCATTCATGTCGGTGGCACGGGGAGATGCGCTTGCTGATCTGGTCTTTGTCAATGGACGAGTTGTCAATGTGTTCACCCGAAAGATCGAACAAGTTTCGGTTGGGGTGTTTGGAGGACGAATATCTGGTGTGGGGACCGAACAGATCGATGCTGCTAAAACGATCGATCTCGGTGGGCGATACCTCGCTCCGGGTTTGATCGATGCGCACATGCATGTCGAGTCAACGATGATGATGCCTCGCGAGTTCGTATCCGTCGCGGCTCCGCACGGGACAACTGGCGTGGTGTTTGATCCCCACGAGATTGCCAATGTGCTCGGGATGCCAGGGATCAAGCTGATCATGGACGCGAGTGTTGGCCTCCCGATGAACATCATGCTCGCGGCTCCGTCCTGTGTGCCTTCATCAATGTTTGAGAACTCGGGCGCTCGATTGGAAGCGGAGGATCTTGAACCGATGTTTGAAGATCCGCGCGTCGTTGCACTCGCGGAGATGATGAACTTCCCCGGCGTGTTTCTTGGGGACGAGTCCGTGCTCGCTAAAGTGCGGCTCGGTCTCGATCGCGCGATCGTTGACGGGCACTGCCCCGGGCTCTCTGGACCGGCGCTGGGCGCGTATGTCGCGTCGGGCGTGAGCTCGGATCATGAATGCACTACGGCACACGAAGCGATCGAGAAGATCGGGATGGGGATGCGTGTCTTTCTCCGCGAAGGGAGCGCGGCGCGGAATCTTGAAGTGCTGATTCCCGCGGTGAATGCCCAGAACGCGTCGCGGTTCTGCTTCTGCACTGATGATCGTCATCCAGGCGACCTGCACCGTGAGGGGCATATCGATCATGTGGTGCGCAAAGCGATCCGCTTGGGCCTTGATCCGCTGAGCGCCCTGTCCATGGCATCGCTCCATGCCGCGGATCACTATCGAAGGAGCGATATCGGAGCGATCGCTCCTGGACGACAGGCGGATCTGATTGTGTTTGATGATCTTGCGGATATCCGTCCGTCCTCTGTGTACCACTGTGGAGAACTCATTGCAAGCGATAGCGAGTTGTTGGACGGGGCGTTGGGTGCGTCTGCAGCGGTTGATGATTCCTGCAGCAGGGGATCGGTGAAACTGCCCTCTGGGTTTGGCGCAGCATCATTCCGGATCCCAGCTGGTGATTCGGCCGGAGGAAAGATCCGCGTGATTGAATCAGATCCGCATCAGCTGGTGACCGGCGAGATTCACATGGAGCCGAGGATTGAAGCCGGGAACATGGTCGCCGATCCATCGCGCGATCTTCTCAAGCTCTCCGTCATCGCTCGCCACGGCGTGACCAACGGGATCGGTCTCGGATTCGTGACAGGATTCGGATTCCAAAATGGTGCGCTGGCAAGCACAGTCGGACACGATGCGCACAACCTTGCTGTTGTTGGAACCAACGATTCCGACATGGCGATCGCGGCGCAAGTTCTCGAAGACGCCGGAGGCGGTCAGTGCGTCGTACGGGATGGAGAGGTGCTGGGATTGCTACCGCTTCCGATCGCTGGATTGATTTCTGATCAAGCAGCGATGCGTGTGATCGAACAACAGGACGCGTTGCTCGCGGCTGTGAAGATGATGGGCTGTCCGACTGAAGATCCGTTCATGCCGCTAAGCTTCCTGCCGCTCCCTGTGATTCCGAAGCTGAAGCTGACGGACATGGGGCTGATCGATGTCGAGTTGCAGCGAATCGTATCGCTCGAAGCGGATCGTTGAACGGGGGTGCGGAGTGTGTTCAAACGGGGGGTGATCCAAGATATGCCTAACAGTATTTCGTTCCGCTCCTGATCAAGGCGGCACAGCTCCCCTGAATCGGCGTTGGAAGTTAAACTGGGTCGAGATTCGGTACGATCGCCCTTCCTGAGACCGCCGCTACATCACATGTATTAATCCGATGATTCAACAATATTTGGATCCTGATAGATTCATGGACACCCCATTGAATAGAGGGTGAGATACGAGGAGATGTCTAAAAAGTTGTACACTCCATCACTATTTAAGTCAGCAATGGGCAATTGGTTCCCAAACGCACTCAAGAATGCGCTGATATCAAGGAAGTTCAGCGCACCGTCGTTGGTCAGATCGGGACGACATTGAAGTTCGCCGTCTGAGTTCGGTGGGAATCCACTCGTAATCGAAAACCCACCTCCCATGACATCTTCACCTGCAATTGGTTGGCCTACAGCACTGAAAATGCTCCAACTGTCGCTTTCTTGAACGCCTGCACTTCCAACAACTGAGTAGGTGACGATCTCAAACCCGTTGCCTGCATAGATATCCGTCGTGGTTAGTAAAGCCAGCCCGATTCCCATTTTTCGACCAATATTGTACTTCATGCGGTGTACTCCTGTGTTGTATCAGAACTGACATTCACGGAACGAGGAGACGCTCCCTGTTGATGTACACGCGATGGAAGACTGATTGGCGCAACGAAATTGAAAATTTCCATAATATATTTTTTGTGCATAACACACTTTTTTCATTGCGCTGAGTCGGGACCAATGCCGTGTGAATTGGTATGCGGGCGTGTATTCCCGCTTGAACTCACACCACCACCGTATGTGCAACTGGGGAAGAACAATGAACACGAAACAATCAGCGATCCGAACTCGGAAATCACTTCAAACAATGATCAGCGCTACTGCGCTCATGCTTTGCTGTGGCGCCCTCCCAGCGGCCCCCACTCCCGAAGTCTTTACCTATCAAGGAGCATTAAACTTCGAGGGAGAAATGTTTGATGGCGAGGCTGATATCCGCTTCAGACTCTACGACGCCGCCGACGGAACCACACTCATCGGCACCGACATCTACCTTGATGGTGAGATGATCAGCAACGGAATCATTCACGCGGATCTGAACTTCGGCTCGGGAGTGTTCAACGGCGAAGAACGCTGGCTGGAAATCGCGGTACGAACTCCCGCATGGGACGGGTTTGGTGACGAACCACTGTACGATGTCCTGAATCCAAGGCAAGCGATCTTGGCGACGCCTTACGCAATGTACGCACTTAACGGTGTTGCCGGTCCGCAGGGCCCTGAAGGTCCTGCTGGTCCACAAGGCAATCAAGGCCCCGCAGGACCAACTGGTCCTCAGGGTGATCAGGGACCTGCCGGATCAGCTGGACCTCAAGGAGATCAGGGACCAGCCGGGGCCGCAGGTCCTCAAGGAGAACAAGGACCCACCGGGCCGACTGGTCCGCAGGGAGACCAAGGACCTGTAGGCGATAGCTACTGGAATTATGACGGCATGAATACTTCCTTCACCGACGGAAGAGTCGGCATCGGAACCAACGCGCCTGCGACGACCCTCTCGCTAAAAGCACCTGGCGCGACTGGCCAGGTCGGCATCACAATGAACTCATTTGCGGGCAACAAAGCGATGGAGTTGCAAACCGAGGACTCTGTCGGTAGTCTGGCAACCCGATTCTTGATCCGTGGAGGGAATGACTCCCCCGATATCGAAGCGTATTCAGGTGCGCTCGGATCTGAACTACTGTTGATGCATCTCGAGGGTGACAATCAGTTCGCAGGAATTGGAAGAGAACCGTCATACAACCTTGATATCGGTCCGAGCGATGATCGGTTCGCCGTCAACCTGACAGATGAACCAGGCATCATCCGTTTCGGAAATGAGACTGACGAGAATGATCTGCTCTCGATGGTGTCATTGGGTAACTCCGAGATCGTGATCGATTCAAATGCCAACTCTTCAAGCCGTGATTTTCGGATCTCTCGGCACGGGACGGGATCTTCAGGTGAGGAACTCATGCGTGTCCAAGAAAACGGCCGAGTCTCAATCGGTGGATTCGACCCCGGAAACACCACACTCCATGTGGACGGTGAAAATCGATCAAACGCGATCATCGCAGACAGCTCACTCGCGGGAAGCGTTACCCTACTCGCACGCTCATTTGCAACCACAGGAAACTCCGTAGCGGGCGAGTTCCGCACCGAGAGCAACAACGGCACCGGCATATACGCGATTTCCGAATCAGCAACTGGGATTACCTACGGCATCCGTGGAGTGACCGAAAGCACTGACGCAGGCGCAGCTGGTGTCCGTGGTGAAGCTCCAAATAGTGGACAGGGGTATGGCGTGTACGGCACCGCAACTGGTGGGTCCGCGTTCGGTGTGTACTCGAATGGCCGTCTTGGCTCGTCGGGAACCAAAAGCTTCATGATCGATCACCCACTCGATCCGGGAAACAAGTTCCTGTACCACTACAGCACAGAGAGCCCAGAAGTCCTCAACTCTTACTCAGGAACTGTCACACTCGATGAGAACGGACAAGCCTGGATTGAACTTCCAGAGTACTTCGAATCGATCAACATTGATCCCAGATACCAACTGACCGCGATCGGTGCGCCTGCACCAATGCTGCATGTTGCAAATGAGATCATGAACAACGAGTTCCTCGTTTCAGGTGGACAGGTTGGCATGCGTGTGAGCTGGGAAGTCAAAGCAAAGCGGAACGACGCGTTTGTTGCCCAGCTAGGCGCACCAGTTGAACGCGTCAAGACCGGTTCCGAGAAGGGGCGCTACCTGCAACCAGCATTGTATGGTCAGCCCGAATCGTTGCGTCTTGATCACTCACCAATGAACACTGACCGCTGAATCTCGTTTCAAGCACACCTCTGAAGGGAACCAAATCATGTATACAAAACACGAGATCAAACGAACAACCATATTGATTTCTGCCGTATTACCACTCACACTAGCAGCGGGACTTGCAGAATCTGCCAACCCAACTAGCACCAAAGATTCACGGACAAGCTGGATCGAGAATATTCAAGGCGAGAAGATTCTCGTCGAAGGCACCACAAGAGCTCTCAAACAGCCTTCGTATGGATACTCTGCAAACCGTCTCTTTGAACAGCAGTGGCGATCCGACTTCCGCAAGGAGTTGAACTGGGCTGAGCTCTCTGATGAGAACAAGCAAGCCCTGTGGCACAAGGCCGTCGGTCCAGACCAGGTCGACGCGAATGGGATCAACCTGGTGAACTTTGCGTGGTCGTACACCAAGTCAGTGCGTGCTGATGACCACATCGCAAGCGATCTTATTCTTAACTACGATGGAGATATCGTGGTCATTGGGTCGGACCTCGGTGGAAACAATGCCGATCCAGGCTTTAGTCGAATATTCGTCACTGAGCTCGATGGCACCGCAAACGCTTCCGACGGATGGACAGAGAACTGGGAACGCGCCGTCAGCTACTCGACCTCTGGCGAAAATGGATATGTCTCCGCCGAGCGTGGAGCCGTGGATTTTCATGGAAACACCTACACCTGCGGGATGCGGTCCAATGGGAAGTTCAATGTCTGGAAATTTTTTGGTCTGACTGGATCGACCTTATGGAGCACAAACCAGGAACTCCTGAACGGCACCGACGCGATCGCGACAGATATCGCGATCGACCCTGAGGGAGCTGTCTATGTCAGCGGAAAATACACTTCAAATAGCACGGGTTTACCAAGCTGGTTTGTCGCGCGTCTCAATGGTGCCAACGGCCAAGTCGATTGGGTCAAGGAACCCCCTGTGCCGGGAAGCCCGATCGGTGGGATTGAGTTTGATCGTAAAGGCGACCTGCTCATAGCTGGAGTCGCTCCGGGAGCGCATCTGGTCGCAAAGTTGCGAGCCGTGGATGGGGCGCTCCAGTGGACCAATACAGTCAGCGCTGGAACGCCTGGACTGAGCTTCATCGACACACTCCGGCTGGACCCGCACGGCGATGTGTATTTTGCGAGCCGGATCAGCAACGCCGACAGTGGATGGCGGATCACCAAATGGGATGGGGAGAGCGGGGACCAGCTCTGGACTGAATCCACAAGCGACGGGCAAGTTCAGAACATGGAGGTTGACCAAGACGGCAACGCCTATGTCTGTGGAAGCGGTGACGGCCGAACCTACAAACTCGTCAAATACGATACCGACGGCAACGAGATCTGGGTCTACACAACCGGGACCACCGGGATCGCGACCAGTGTCGCGCTTGACCGATTGGGCAATCCCTACATGGCCGGGTGGTTTGGCGGTGAAGGCACGGGAAACCTCGCGAAAATCATGACAACCAAGCACAGCCCAGTGGACGGATCGGTCGTGTGGGAGATGATCGATTCGCCTGATCGCCCGAATGAAGAGAACAACCTGATCACTCCAAAGGACCTGATCGTTGATGCGGGAGGGAGTGTCTATATCGCTGGACATCGGACAGGAGAAGACACACAGAACGGCGCGATTGGAAAGGAGTTCTTTGTCATTAAATATGAACAACCATATGTTTCGATCCCACAAATCACTCGGAGCTATCCGCAGCTCAGTCTCGAGGGACGCAGCGTTTGGGATCCCGATGGATCACTTGGCATTGACGGATTCTCTTACGAGGAGCCGCTCTTTACACTCAAATCGAGCGATGTAATCTCACGATCTGACATTAACGACCGCCTTGATGCCACTGTGGACTATGGGCTTGGAACGATCGAGGGAGGTGTCAAACTCCGGGAGTTTTCAGGACGCGTGGATGTTTCAATCCAGGCGCATGTATCAGCGGGTGTCTTTGACGCAAGCACTACCGGCGAGCTTGCGATCGCGGTCCCAGCGGAGACTGATATCTTCGCGGGACAAAACTTTGATATTATCCTGAACTGGGACCCGGATGAGTTTGCAACAGATCTGATCACGAACATTGAACCTCGACTCGAGGGGGGGGTGTATGCAAATGCGTCCATGAATATCGATGCGGACCTGCATATCAAGAAGGGCGACGGCAGCGACATAATCAACACCGACATCTTCGCGGGTGAGTTGGACTTCGCAGAGACTTTCAATGAAGGCAATCATCTGAATGTACTCGGCGTGGACTTCTTGAATCTCCCACCTGGCGGAGTCTGGTACGACCCCGTCCAGTTCCCCTATACACGATTCTTCTCAGGGAAAGTGCGTTCACCGATCCTGCGTTCCGAAGGGATCTTCGACGAGGACGATGCGGTGATCAGCAGTTTCATCCGCCAGCGGTTCTTTGAGGGCAAAATCCGGTTGACGGAACTCCTCCTCGCATACTTTGGCCAGGGACCGATGTCGTTTAACTGGAGCCCAGCGGGTGGTTCTGGCTCTTGGAATGCTGATGTCGATGCAGGGATGATCCAAGCGGATATTGATGGTCGTCTGTATCTGCTCCAAGACTTGTATCTTCAGGTACGGCCGTATGTCCGGTTGGAGTTTGACTCAGACGGGGATGTCACCCCGGACGATGTGCGGATCAACTTCTACAACGACAACGCGGGTGGTAACAACTTTGGCAACCCAGTCGAAGAGCGCACCCATACGGTGCGCATGCCCGACAACGGTGAGCTTGAGATATCGCCAGTCTTTGGTGCAGATCTCACCCTCGTAAACAGCTCAGGAATCGAGATCGAGCTTGAAGCCGGCTTTGATGTCGCGCGATTCGAAGCGAGTGCTTCAGCACTTGGTACAGATCTGATCAATATCGATAAGTGCATCGGTTGCACTGATGTCACAACGAATAGAATTATTCGTCTCAAAGACCTCGGGATTGATATCAATGAGAGTTTTTGTTTCCCGAATGAACATCATCTTGCCCCGATGCAGGTCTTCGGTGATACCGATCTCCAGCCTCAGCTGATCGGTTCTAGCCGAGAAACAGCCCCACTGCTGATCTACAACCAACGAACCCCAACACAAAGCCAGTTCGATGACATGGCATCAGGAATCTCCCCAATGGTGCTCTACGGGTACAAGTTCTTTGGAGGCTCCGGAATCAGTGTCCATATCGAGCATCACGGTCGATCTGAAACGCTTGAACGCACACGGTTAAACGAGCAAGCGTTGCTTATCGAGGTACCGAACCGATTCTTCCTCCTGCCAGGGACGGCTCGGATCTGGATCACCAACGACAACGGCACATCCGAGAGCATCGATCTCACCATCGAGTATCCGTTCCCAAACTTCCAAGGCTTGGAAGAGACCTATTGGGCCAGCGACCCACGCTGGGCTGAGGAACCAATCGTCCTCGTGGATGGCGGAACCCCTGCCGGGAACGACTCGTTTATTGCTCGACGAGACTACTTCCAGCACATGCAAGACTCGCTCTGGAATCCCTCCATCTTGTCTGACCTAGGCAATCCAAACATGAGCGCTGTAGAGTACTTCCCGACATTCAGCGGATGGAATCGTGTTGGGTCTGAACCAAGCACACCAGGATTCCCTTCCGTTGTACTTGATGGTGTTTCCCTCTCACGAGACCAGCAGGCACAATCTGATGGGACACTGCGAGTGAAAGTTGCGGAGGAGTTGGTTGCCATGAGTGGATTCAAGAGCATCGCGCTGATCAACCCTGGTCCAGGCGGAGGAATGAGCCGAATCTCAACGCTTCAGGTTCCCGCCCCGCGTCCAGTGATTTCAGAGGTCAGTCCAAATCTCTTCACTCCAGGCGAGATTGAGACTGATTCGAAGGGGTTTGTACGCCTTCGGGTCCTTGGTCCAAACACCGTACCATTCTTTGATGGGTACGAAGCACCGAAATATGGAAACTTCACACCGCGATCCATCGTCCGGATTGACGGTATACCTGCTGAGACAACCTTCGTGAGTTCCGGTGAACTCGTGGCACGCGTGGCGAGCGGAGCGTTTAACTCCTTTGGTCGCCGGGTCGTAACTGTCCGCACACCAAACCCCATGGGCACCGTGTTCACCGAACATCTGGTTGATGGAAATCAGAACGACTATGGTGAAGAATCCATCGCCAGCGGTGGCGTATCAGATCCGTATGTCATCGAAATGCTCTGGCCAACCCCGGAAGTAGATTTCGTGAGCCATCCGGTCATCGAAGCTGGGGCCCCTCCGTATCCAGCGATTACAATCGATGGCGAGCCGGCTCTGGACGATCACAATATCACGATCCAAGGGAGCAACTTTGCCCCCGGAAGTCAAGTGTTCGTCAATGGCAGCCTGATCCCATCGACCCGAGATACTTCATCGATCATCCGAGCAACTCTCAGTGCGAATGATGTATACATGATCGGACCAATCCAGATCTGGGTTGGGAATCCACCTCCGAGTGTTCGCACCAGCGATCCGATGATCATCTCGGTCATCGCACCATCAAACCCTTAACAGGGAACGCCTTTGAAGCCGGGCGGGCGGAGCCGTCCGCTCGGCTATTTGAACATCATTCATGGAGTATCAGGTTCTACCGTGAACTCGATCGCATGTTTTGGTACACTGGCTTCGATCACTGATTGATCATATCGGAGCCTGAAAGATGACAAACAAGGACAGGCAAGATGACTTTCGTTGGCTGAACCAAGACATCAGCGACCTGTCGAGTCTCACACCAGACCAGTCGATCGCTATTTATAAAGAACTGAGAGCAATTGCTGATGTCTGCTTTCGCGGGCAGAGCCAAGGACACACGCTCCAACCAACCGCATTGGTCAACGAGGCGCTCGCAAAGATGATTCGATCCGATTCAACCCAATGGGAAAGCAAGTCACACTTCCTTGGTGTCGCAGCAAAAGCGATGAGACATATCCTCATCGATCATGCGCGAATGAAACGGACAACCAAACGAGGCGGTGAGTTTGATCGAGTCACGCTCTCCGGCGTCATGATCTCAAATACAAGCAATGGCTTTGATGCGCTCGATGTTGATGAAGCGTTATCGAAACTTGAACAGGTCGACAAGCGCCAAGCAAAGATCGTTGAACTCCGTTTTTTCGGGGGGCTCAATACAACCCAGATTGCGGAAGTCCTGAGCGTCAGCCCGCGAACAGTCGAACTCGATTGGCGGTTTGCTCGTGCATGGCTTCGGAGAGAGCTGATCGGAGATGCTGATGCGTGATGAGTACGATCCAAAGGAAGCCCGTGAGATATTCTCCTCGGCGTGCGATCTCGATCCGGCACAACAGGAGTCCTATGTCCGAAACGCATGCGCCGGACGCGATACGCTCTTTGACGAGGTGATGTCCCTGTTGCGATACGATGCAATCACCGAGAGTAACGACGGAATCTCTTCAACCGACTTTCAACTTGAGAGTGAACCTGAAAATCACCCAGACCACATTGATTGCTATGAAGTCGAATCCATGATTGGGCGTGGCGGGTGCGGCGTGGTGTATAAGGCCCATCAACACGCCCCGATCGAGCGCATTGTTGCAATTAAACTTATACGGCCGGGGATGGATTCTGGATCGGTACTCCGCCGATTCGAGTTTGAACGCAAAGCCCTCGAACGGATGAACCATCCCAACATCGCGCGGGTACTCGATAGCGGCATCGATACATCCGGACCGAGCGGAGCAGACCGCCCTTATTTTGTGATGGAACTTGTCGAAGGGGTTCCAATCACAAAGTTTGTGCGAGATCACAATCTGGGCACAAAATCTGTTATCAATATTTTACTTCAGGTATGTGCCGCGGTGCAACATGCGCACAGCAAGGGGATTCTCCATCGTGATCTGAAACCAAGCAACATCCTTGTCACACTCCTTGACGACAAGCCCCAGTCCAAGGTGATTGATTTTGGAATCGCCAAAGCACTCGATGAGCCTGTCCTCGACTCGATCAATATGACCAATGCAGGCGCGATGATCGGCACGCCAAAATATATGAGCCCAGAACAGATGGGGGCTGGTGGAGATATTGACACTCGATCGGATGTCTACTCGATCGGCGTCTTGATGTACGAGTTGCTGACCGGCGAATCTCCATACACACTAACCGAGGGCTCCCAGAGTCTCCCGGCTCTGATGCGCGAGATCGACACCTCGAACCCAGTTGCGCCAAGCACTCGTTCAACCACGAACCAGTCTAATCTCCCGCGTGATCTGGATTGGATCACGCTTCGAGCGATGGAACGCGATCCGGCGCATCGTTACCAGTCGGTGACTTCTCTTGCGGATGATCTTCAGCGATTTCTTGACAATGAGCCGGTCAGTGCGGGGCCGCCGACCATCAAGTACAAACTAACTAAGTTCTATGCGAGAAACCGCGCAAGCGTCATTGCGGGACTTATTGCGGTGATCGCATTGATCGGAGGTACCAGCGCGAGTGTTCTCTTTGGTTTACGAGCAAACGCGGCGTTGATTCTCGAACACGAACAACGCGAGATTGCCCAGCGTCAATCGCAGCGGGTCGAGGACATCAACGATTTCTTGCTCGAAGATTTATTCCTCTCTGGGGCTATCGAAAAACTCGGACCACAAGTGACACTCTCAGAACTGCTCGACAGCGCTGCACCAACCATCGATGAACGCTTTGCCAATGATGTGAATATGCGAGCAAGAGCGCATTATCTCATCAGTCAGATGTACACCAACGCGAGTCTTTTCGAAAAAGCCAGACACCATGCAAACGAGTCACATGATCTATTGGTTCTGCTCAATGAATGGTCTCCCATCGAAGTGTCTCGTTTGCACGGAAACCTAGGCAGAATCTCCCATGCTCTCGGAGAACTCGACAACGCGAAACAAGAGTTTGAACACTGCTACGCGATTCTTGCCGAGATAGACCCTGTCCCTGAAGACGAAATCCAGGCTACCCGGTCTGGTCTCGCTGGAGTTTTGAGCGCACAAGGCGATTATGAGCGTGCCGAGCCGATGCTCAATGAAGCAACCGAGTACTTTCTCAAACAGGACCCACCCGATATATATTCGATTGCATCGACAGTATTTAATCGGATTGCCATGCTCAGCTCCCTGGATCGAAAGCAGGAACGCCTCGACCTTGCAAAGTGGTTTATGGATTACCTCAAGGAGGTAGACCCTGATGACACAGCTGGTTCAGGCTTGGTTGCACAGTTGCAATACACCAACGCACTGGGGCAGCTTGGACAAGCCGACAAAGCAATCGCATCCGTTGAAAGCTTACTGACCCAGATCAACGAACGGTACGGATATGAATCACCAGCGATGATCAGCATGCTCAGGAACGCGGCGAGTATTTCGTATAAACTGAAGAGGTATACACAGTCCATCGAGTACGGCGAACGCGCTTTAGAGTTGATTCATTCGCTGTACTCGCCATACAGCTATGAAGCCGAAATCACGACAAACATTATTTCGAGATATTACAACGATATGGGCGACATGCCACAGTATATTAACTGGAGAACAAAGGGTCTCCTGTTGAGAATCTATGTAGCCGGCCCAGGCGAGGATGAGAGTCTGATCAACCTTACACCGATTGGCATAGAACTCGTGGGATCAAGCGAAGCTTGGGCGACCATCGTGACCGATGAGTTTACACGCGTGCCTGAGGGTCACAGTCTCCGAGGTCGATACTTCGCCAATGCTGCCATAGCACTTGGAGCAACTCGTCCAACAGATGACAACCCGGTACACCTTTCCTCACAGCATGACTTCAGAGCGTGGTTTGAGACCGCAGCCGAGGCTATCCCCTACGCGCACCGCCCAGACGAAGTCCGCCGAATCCTGCTTGGCGTGTTCCCTTTGTATCTTGATAGCATTGGGGAGTCCGAGCTTGCCATTCAGTGGAGCGATCAACTCAGCAAGTAAAGCAGATACAGTCAACGGGGAGATAGAGATATCCCAGATATGCCAAACAGTCTCTCGTCCTCACACAGGGCGAGTTTTTGTCGGATTATGAGCCGCTTTGCCCTGTACCGTGGGGGCACACAGTGAACGATCCACCTGGATCTAGGCGAATCGCTGGTTCTTCAAATTCAACGACGATCAGTCGTCATCTTCATCGAATACTTTCTGCCCACTGCGGTCTGGATCAGCCCGTTCTTGACACAATGCGGCGTCCACACTTTCCCGATTCTTTGTGTGTAGATCCGCGAGTTGTTCCGCGATGATCTTGGTTCGAAAGTGTGTTTCGCCGAAGAGTCGCTTTGCGTTTTCGTATTCCCGAGAGAGTACTTCCTGAGCTTCTTCGTATCGACCTAATTTTGTCAAGCACTCCCCCTTGTTGGCGCGGAAGACCATCGACATCATATGATCCTGCCCGACCGTCTGTTCCGCGGCTTCGATCGCTTCGTTGTACGCACCCAACGCGATCTCAAGCTGGCCAGATTGCATATACGCTCGTGCAAGATTTCCCAAACTTGAGCAGGTTGCTGGGTGAAACCTACCCAAACTTTCGAGTCGAATATCGATCGTTTGCAGCAGCATGGGGATCGCTTTCGCAGACTGATCCAAGCGGATGTAGGTGATTGCGAGATTGTTCATCGTGACGGCCATATCAGGGTGACTCGCATCCAAAAGCCTTGTCCGAATGTTCAAACAATGCAGGTGGGCGTCCAGTGCTTCGTCGTAACGATTCACGGAGAGCAGGGTATTCCCCAGGTCGTTGTACGCTTCTGCGGTTTCGGTGTGATCAGGTCCATAGTACGCGGTCTGTGCAGCGACTCCTTGACGGTGATACTCGATCGCTTCTTCTCGCTTCCCTTGGTTTTCGAGCACAGAACCCAAGGCACTCAGTGCGTGTCCAAGGCGTGCATCCTTTGAGGGGCCCGCGCCATTCAGCACCACCAAGCTGTCTCGAAAGAACCGCTCGGCGTCGTCGAATCGGCCGGTCCAGTAATACACATGCCCAAGACTTCCATTGTCAGAGATCAGAATCGATGGTTGCCCGAGCTTCTCGAATAATGCTGATGCTTTGAGGAAGTTCCGTTCAGCATCACTGTACCGGCCGGCTGGAATCTCGAACTGCGCGAGCGACGCGTATGCACGCGCAACAATGAGATCTTCCTCGCCATGCAGGGAGACGAGGGTCTGCAGTGCCTGCTTGGTTTGCTTGATTGCTTGGTCGTACTCTCCGAGGGTTGAATAGATCTTCCCGATTACGAGGCGGAGCCTTGCATTGACCTCCAGTTGATCGCTGAGCTCGCCTTCATCCAGTCGTCTGGTCGCGTCGTCAAGGACGCTTCGGACCGTCACCTCGTCACCTTGCGCTGAGTTTGGTTCGATACTGCTGAGCATCTGTACCATGAATCCGCTCACCGCTTGGCTTGTTTGCGACTCAGTAAACGCTCGACCGCGTTCACGACCGATCCAAAGAATCCCGATCACGAACAGAACTGTGATCAAGCACGCGCTGCCAAATATGGCCTTGTTGCGCTGAGCGAACTTGCTAACTTTGTATGGGATGCTGGGACGACGCGCGAGGATCGGCTCGTTGTTGAGGATTCTCCTGAGGTCGGCGCCGAACCGGAGTATGCTCAAAGATATGGCAAACAGTCTCTCGTTCTGAGCCTTGATTTTACGAGAAATCAGTGTCTCCAGGGGTGCAAAAACCCTATCCGCGCCTTTGATTGGGGATGAATGCCGCACGCTTGCCGAAAATGCTGGCTTTGGGTCGATCCGACCATGATCAGCTCATCGCCCAGATCCAATACCTCACGATCGAGAATCAGATCCTTCGATCGAAGCTCCCAAAGCGATTGTCTCTGAGCCCGAAGGAACGCCGGAGACTGATCCAGTTTGGCAAAGCTGTTGGAGATGAGCTGCGGCACATCATCTCGATTGTGCAGTATAGCACATTTCAGAAATGGCTCCGTGCACCCAAGCACAAGAAGAAGACGAAGAAGCGTGGAGGCAGACCGCGTACATCCGCGGAGATACGGAAACTGGTGCTTGAGATGACGAAGTCTCCAGGCTGGGGCTATACACGGATCTTGGGTGAACTTCGCAAACTCGGGATCATGTCAGTTTCTCGAACAACTATCCGGAACATCCTCAATGAACAGGGAATCGAGCCATCCCCCGACCGGTCTGAACCCACATGGGACCAGTTCCTCAAGCGGCATTCTTCAACGCTCTGGTCATGCGATTTTCTGACCAAACCTGTGCTCACATGGAGAGGTATCAAGCATCAATCAGTGCTTGTCTTCATGCATATCGCGAGCAGAAAAGTGATCGTGGCTGGCGCTACTGAGCATCCAAACAACGAATGGATGTGCAAAGTCGCAGAATGCTTTCCCTCGATGGTGAAACAGCTCGGACTCGATCCACCTGGGATCCTTGTGCGAGACAACGACACAAAGTTCACTAGAGAATTTGATGACTTACTCAAAGCCGAAGGTATCACTCCGTACAAACTTCCTCTTCAATCGCCTTTGATGAATGCGCACATCGAGCGCTGGATCAAGTCACTTAAGGTCGAGTGCCTCGATCACTTCATCCCCGTCGGTACGAATCATCTTGATCACATCATCGGTGAGTATGTCGAACACTACCATTTTGAACGGCCGCATCAGGGTCTCGGAAACAGAGTGATTAAACGAACCACCCCACTATCATCCGAGGGCGTGATTAAATGCGACACTCGACTCGGCGGAATTCTCCGGCATTATCACCGAGCGGCTTGATTTATTGAAGTGCAAAGGAAGCGATGATGCGACCGAGATCGCATCTGGTACTCGTGCGCCCAACCTGATACAATGACAAACGAATCGTTATCCGTCGCGGCGCCGGGCTCAGATCAATCCATCGAGTCCAGCCAACGCACTCATCAAGGCGCGGATAGAGTTTTTGAACACCAAGCAAATCGATATCTATGAACTCACAGCGACAAACCCGCTCTTACTCATCAATTACTTTGTGCACACTACAGCTGAACACAATGCCTCAAGTATGCCGCAAAGACTCGCTGGCCCCCTACTATGCCCTACTCATGAACCGTTTCATACTCGTCGATATGGCACCATCCCCTCTCAAGCAAGACCGGTACGCATGGATCGATAACTCGGTAGAACACTTTGAGTCCCTCCTGCCTTCCGGTCACAATGCCAGCATCTGCGAGCGTTCGAAGCTGATTCGAAGCTGCTTGACGGCTCATCTGCGCTTCATCCGCAAGCGTCCCAACGCTGAGTTCGCCAGTGCGAATAAGTGAGTGAAGCATCCTTAACCTTGATGGATGTGAGAGGCACTTGAATAGACGACCTAGCCGATCGGAATCCTGAGTCCCAATTAGTGGTCGGTTAACCAACGCCGGCCTTGGTTTACATGTGTCGATATCAGCCTCCCGTCTAGCTGTGACCAGAAATAGATCAAGCCATATTGACTATGACACGACATCGTGTTATAGTCAACCTAATCCTGAAAGATCTTTGTCACACCCACCATGCCACTAAATACCCTCATTACGACTTTTTTCGCCATTTGGTTTGGCTTGGGCGTTGGTCTTGGCCCCCGGTTTCTCTGTATCTGTTCTGATGGTACAACGACCACTCAGTTTGGTCAGCAGTTTTGCTGCGACGGGCCGGGCGAAGCCCCGTGCCCGACCTCCCAAGAGCGCAGCGATGACTTGAATTTCTGCGTCGGAAGCGTGGACGGTGGATGCCAGTCCACATTGGTGGAATCCGAGTCGATAGTCGCAGTTGATCGCCATGAGAAAGATACGGAAGAGGACTGGTCTCTTGACGGGCCAGGTGATCTCCTCTTACTGCAGATGGATACCCTCGCGACTCTATCGAGAGGTGCAACTCCCACTCCCCGACCTTCAGTGGTGTCGGATGTCAAGTCACCTGCTTCCCATCTTCGCACTGTGATTCTGCTCGTTTAGGACGACCTGGGATTCTGCGCAGTTCACATACTGCGATTGTTCTTCCCAGAGGCTCGGCGCGCCGGGCAATGTCTCTATCCGAGAGAAATCCATGAGATTAACTGAACCCAAATTGTTGTGTTGCCTGTGTGTGCTCGCACTGTTAAGCGGTTGCTCGCCATCGCCGTTCGACTATGAGCCACCTGCCGCAAGGCCCCTTCTTCGAGAACTGCCTCGCTACGAAGCGCCGAAGAATCCTGATCAATTCATACCAGGATCGGACGTGGTTGCTATCGGTGAGCAGTTGACCCTCCGTCATGCTCTCGCGGCTGCGCTTGTACACAATCCGCAGCTTCGATCATTCGCGTGGGAACCGCGGATTGCTGAGGCACGCCGCCTGCAAGCCGGGCTGTCGCCGAATCCCAACATCGGAATCGAGGTTGAGAACTTTGCGGGCTCTGGAACCATGAATGGCTTCGATTCTGCCGAGACCACCATTGCTTTTAGCCAGCTACTTGAGCTTGGCAGGAAGCGCGATCGCAGAGTACGAGTAGCAGAGGGGCAGTGGGCTGTTGTTGCTCTAGACTTCGAAGCACAACGGCTGGCGGTGCTTACCGATACCGCGTCCCGATTCGTGCGTGTGCTGGAGCTCCAACAGCGTGTTGAATTTGCCGTTCGCGCGCAAACGCTAGCAGAAGAAAACCGGCGTGTGATCGATCGTCGAGTGCAAGCCGGAGATGTCTCACCCATCGACGAGATCAAGGCCCGGCTCGAAAGCGAGTCCGCACGCATTGTCGCAGATCGACTCAGCCGGGAACTTGAGGCCGCGAGGCATGAACTCAGCGCAATGTGGGATGCAACCGACCCAGGCTTTGACACGGCTATCGGATCGCTGGATGATCTCATACCTGTTCCGATGCTCAATGCCCTGACTGATCTCATTGAGCAGCATCCGGAAGTACAGCGTTGGATCGCAGAGACCGAGCGCCGATCATCGGTGGTCGCTCTCGAACGGGCTCAAACAGTCTCAGACGTGTCGGCGGGTGCTGGCATTCGATATGCCGAAGAGAGCGATGATGTCGGTCTCGTCGTGTCCCTGTCCGTGCCACTGACAATCTTTGATCGTAATCAGGGAGGGATATTGGCCGCTCGTCTTCGAGCAGCACAAGCGATCGACGAGGGACGGGCTTCCCGACGCGACCTGGTCACACAACTTGTCCGAGCGCATGCCCGATTGACCGCCGCATATCACGAGGCCATGTCGATCGATGCTGCTCTACTTCCCGCGGCGAAGGACGCCTACGACGCGACGCGTCGGGCATACGACGAGGGCAAGCTCCCGTACCTCGATGTACTCGATGCGCAGCGCACCTTATTCGATACTCAAACACGACGACTCGAAGCCCTTGCTGAATATCACGCTGCGAAGGTGCAGGTCGAAGGACTCATCTCAGAGCCGCTGAACACACAATCGCTCCGCGAACATACTGATCACCTCAATCAAGGAGAAACACCGTGAGACCATCACACGGCATCATTACACTATTTTGCCTATTTACAACAGCATTCCTGCTAGGCGGGTGCGACCGGGGACAGGACGCATCATCAACATCCGGCGGTGCACACGCTACTGATGCGACTCAGGTTGCGCACTCTCACAAGAACGGCGAGACCTGCTTCGTGTGTGACGCCACGAAGCGTGACGCTGGCCGCCTGTGGTGCAGCGAGCACGCCCGGTACGAGGATCGTTGCTGGATATGCCAACCGCAGCTTGAAGACGCTTCTCGTGCGTATTGCGAGGAGCACCATCTCTACGAGGATGAATGCCACATCTGCGATCCCACACGCGGCACGAATGGAAGTGATACGAGTGAAGCGATGGGCGGACTGCACGGGCACGGTACCGACGAGGCGTGCTTCATCTGCGATGCTTCGAAGCGTGATGCTGGTCGACTCTGGTGTGCTGAGCACGATCGCTATGAGGATCGGTGCTGGATCTGTCAGCCGCAGTTGGAAGATGCCACCCGTCCGTACTGCGATGAGCACGGGCTCTACGAAGATGAGTGCCATCTTTGCAATCCGTCACTCCACGACGATGCTGCTGCACCGCCAACGCAAACCGGGAGCATTCCGGCTCTCTTCTGCAACGAGCACGGGGTGCCTGAGCACGAATGTGGTATCTGCCAGCCTCAGCTCGCAGGTGCACTTGGAATCGGTGACTCGCTCCTGGTCAGGATGCCCTCAGCAAGATCTGCCGATTTAGCTGGCCTGACACTCGAACTTCCCGGCCGGGGCGCTTCTGCAGCGTCTATCGAGCTCCTTGGTGAAGTCCGATACAACGGAAACAAGCTCGCCAAACTGACACCACTGGCACCCGGTGTCATCACAGATATCCGTGTCGATGTTGGCGACAGTGTATCAGCGGGCCAGATCCTCGCAGTCATCAACTCTGTGGGCGTCGCGCAAGCGAAGTCGGCTTATCTGTCCAAGATCGCAGAGCTTGCAGCGTCAAAAACAACATTCGTGCGAGAGCAGAAACTCGTCGACGAGAACATCGCCGCACGCCGTGACTTCCAAGAGGCTGAGGCCGCGCTCAAGCTTGCTGAGCTTGAAGTGCGGCGGACACATCAGCAACTGCTCAACCTTGGCTTTACAGTTAGCGAAGTTGCTGAAATAGCCGCGGAGCAATCCTCGTCGTCGGATCTGTATGTCAGAGCTCCGTTCGACGGCACCGTCGTCGAACGGACGGCTGTATTGGGTGAAGCCGCCGATTCGCAAGGATCACTCTTTGAGATCGCCGATCTGACGACGATGTGGATCGAGTTGGCAGTCCCCGAGGAGCAAGTGTTCCAGATTGAGCGAGGTGGGCAGATCTTCGCACGGGTTCGAGCGTTGCCTCAGATGCAAATCTCAGGGCAGATTACATGGATCAGTCCGCGAATTGACGAGCGTACCCGCATGGTCCGGGTCCGCGCCACAGTTCAAAACAATCGTGGCATTCTGCGGCACGGCATGTTTACTGAGGTCGTCGCGGTGATAGGGAGCGTAGGAAACTCGCTGCTGATTCCAAGCGAAGCGGTCCATCAGATCGAAGGATCGCCGTTTGTGTTCGTTCGCCAGGAAGCGGATTTGTTCGCTGTCAGGCGTGTAGATATCGGCCCGATTGCGGGGGGCGGCAATGTTGCTGTTTTGTCGGGTCTGATAGAGAGCGATGCGGTTGTCACAGGTGGCAGCTTCACGATGAAGACCGAGTTTCTCAAGTCTCGCCTAGGCGCGGGATGTGTTGACGATTAATCCGGAGTTGCCATGCTGACCAGCCTTATCGAATTTTCGCTCAAGAATAGAGTGCTCGTCATTCTGCTGTTTGCAATCGCGTGCGCTGCTGGTGTGTACCGGATGGTCCAGCTCCCTATCGACGCGTTTCCAGACACCACGCCGATCCAGGTGCAGATCAACACCGTGGCCCCCGCGCTCAGCCCGGAAGAAATCGAGCAGCAGATCACCCTTCCTGTCGAACTCTCGATCGGCGGGCTGCCCGGGCTCCAGAACGTGCGGTCCGTCTCAAAGTTCGGTTTCTCACAGGTCGTGGCGACATTCGATGATGACATCCGGATCATCGACGCGAGGCAGTACATCACCGAGCGACTCTCGGCAGTTGAGCTTCCAGACGATGTCGGAAGGCCAGAACTCGGTCCTATCGCGACAGGTCTCGGTGAGATATTTCATTACGTCATCCGGTCCGAGACCGGTGAACACTCCATCGAAGAACTCCGGACAATCCACGATTGGGTGATCAAGCCCGAGCTTCGGAAAGTCCCGGGAGTTGCAGAGGTCAACTCGTGGGGCGGATTGGAGCGGCAATATCATGTCGTCGTCAAGCCGGAGGCCCTGATCAAGTTTGGCTACACACTAGATGATGTGCTTGAGGCATTGCAACGCAACAATGCCAATGTCGGCGGTGGCCAGATTGTCACCTCCGGTGAGGCGAGGGTGGTGCGAGGATTGGCTCGTGTCTCGACGATCGATGAGATCGAGAACATCGTCGTCGCATCCAGCGATGGCACGCCAGTACACATTCGAGATGTCGCAAACGTTGAAATCGGCAGCGAGATTCGCCGCGGCGCGGTTTCAGCGTACGGGAAGGGCGAGGTTGTCCTCGGTCTAGCCTTTATGCTGATGGGCGAGAACAGCCGTGTCGTGACCGAGGAACTACGCGAGCGCCTTGAGTCCCTCACACCATCGCTGCCATCTGACGTTGTTGTGGATGTTGTTTACGATCGGACTCTGCTCGTCGAGCAGGTCATCAAGACGGTCGAGCACAACCTCGTGATCGGTGCCGTGCTGGTGATCGTTGTGTTGTTGATCATCTTGGGTAACATCCGCGCCGGCCTGCTTGTAGCGGTCGCCATCCCGATCTCAATGCTGTTCGCCGTGCAAGGCATGTACGAGTTCGCGATCGCCGCGAGTTTGCTCAGCCTCGGCGCGATCGACTTTGGCATCCTTGTCGACGGCTCAGTGGTCATGACGGAAGCCAATCTCCGTTCGCTGAAGCAACGCCAGCGAGAGCTCGGTCGGAAGCTCTCGCCTTCCGAGCGGCTCGAATCGATTGCGAAGTCCAGCGCACGCGTTGTACGTCCAATCGTGTTCGGGATGGGCATCATCACGCTCGTCTTTGCCCCCGTGCTGACGCTTGAGGGCATTGAGGGGAAGATGTTCCGGCCGATGGCGTGGACGTTCATCTTCGCGCTCCTTGGAGCCTTGCTGGTCGCGGTGTTCCTGTCACCGGTCTTGTCGTACTACTTCCTTCCGCATCGCGCGAAACCCAAGGACGCCATTCTGCTACGCGGATTGGCCGGGGCTTACGGCTGGGCAGTCGACAGGGCGATTCGACTTCGGTGGGTCGTGATGCTGCTGGCGGTGGCTCTGCTTGGTGTCGCAGGCTACCGAAGCACGCAGATGGGCGGCGAGTTTATCCCGCGGCTCAGCGAGGGCTCGATGGTCGTGAATACCATTCGACTAGCGGGTGTCTCGATCGATGAGTCCGTGCGGTACAACACGCGGATCGAGGAGGTCCTGCTCGATGAGTTCCCAGACGAGATCGAGCACATCTGGAGCCGCATCGGGACCGCCGAGGTGGCGACCGATCCGATGGGTATCGAGCTAACAGACATCTTTTTGACACTCAAGCCACGTGCTGAGTGGGCAAGAGCGGACACGCAGGCTGGTCTCGTGATCGAGATGGAGAAAACCATCTCGCAGTTCCCCGGCGTCAACATGGTGTTCACGCAGCCGATCGAGATGCGGATGAACGAGATGGTCTCGGGCATCCGATCAGATATCGGGATCAAAATCTTCGGCGACGACTTCGACGAGCTGCTTCGGATCGCCGACGACGTTCAACGCGTGCTTCTGGACATTCCAGGTGCGTCAGATATCTCGGTCGATCAGATCACGGGGCAACCGTCGCTGTCCGTCTCCGTCGACCAATCCCGAGTTGCCCGCTACGGCGTCGCCGCCAGCGAGGTGTTGGACTTCGTTGAAGCGATCGGTGGGATCCGCGTCGGCGAGGTGTTCGAGGGCCAGCGTGTCTTCCCGCTTGTCGTCAGGCTGCCGTCAACGTTCAGAGAAGATGTTGCAGCCGTGTCGTCGGTTCGCATCCCGACCGAGGGGGGCGTTGCGGTGCCACTCGCGTCCCTGGCCTCGGTCGATCTCTCGGAAGGATCGGCCACGATCAACCGCGAGTGGAGCAGAAGACTCATCCGCGTACAGTCGAACGTCAGCGGAAGAGACCCAGCGTCGTTTGTCAATGAAGCAAGGGCAGCCATCGATGCACGGGTCGCGTTGCCCGAGGGCTACGTGCTCGAATGGGGCGGGCAGTTTGAGAACTTGGAACGCGCCAGAACTCGCTTGATCATCGTCGTGCCTGCGGTCTTGCTCATGGTGTTCTTCCTGCTGTACTTCAGCCTGAAGAACCTACGGGATGTCGTCATCATTTATACTTGCATCCCGTTTGCAGCGGTCGGTGCGATCTTCGCGCTGTGGTGGCGGGACATCCCGTTTAGCGTCAGCGCCGCAGTCGGGTTCATCGCCCTGACGGGTATCGCCGTGCTCAACGGGCAGATCCTGATCACGGCGATTCGCGACGCTCTCGAAACAGGACAGCCGAAGCGTGAAGCGATCATCGCAGCGTCAAAGACGCGCCTCCAGCCGGTGCTGGCGACGGCGATCACAGATATCGCTGGGTTCATTCCAATGGCGATTGCTACTGGCGTTGGGAGCGAGATTCAGCGCCCACTCGCGACAGTAGTCATCGGCGGGATGGTCACATCGACGCTGCTGACGCTCTTCGTGCTTCCTGTCATAGGCTCTGTAGTTATGCGCAAATCGCTGCCTAGCACGGAAGAGACCGCACTACCATGATCGGATGCGACTGCGCAGATGATACCGCTAGACTTGAGCATCGAACACTGCTGACGTTGCTCGCGATCAACGGCGTCATGTTCCTCGCGGAGGCGGTCGTTGGGTGGATCGCGGAATCGACAGCGCTGCTGGCCGATTCACTCGATATGTTGGCCGATGCCACGGTCTACGGCTTAGCAATGTACGCCGTCCGTCGATCCAGCAAGGCCCAGCAGGCCGCTGCCAGCATCAGTGGTGTACTCCAGATTGCCCTAGGTATTGGCGTTCTTGCAGAAATCATGCGCCGTGCGATCTTTGGGAGTGAGCCAACCAGCCTGCTTATGGTCGGTACTGGCTGCATCGCTCTCGTCGCGAACCTCATCTGTCTCCGGCTCATCTCGAAGCATCGAGACGGTGGCGCACATATGCGTGCATCATGGATCTTCTCCAAGAACGACGTGATCGCCAACACAGGCGTCATTATCGCCGGAGTGCTCGTGGTGACGCTTGGTAGTAGAGTCCCCGATTTGGTAGTCGGTTCAATTGTCGCAGTAATTGTTGTACGCGGGGGTTTACAGATATGTAGGAATGCCCGCATCGAGTAAATCGCAAGAAAAATCCTAGGGAAGAAATATACTTGACGATATCGAAGTTGTCCTAGCACACCGTCAGCATCTCTGGTCTCAATTTTTTTATTCGAAATGCTCATGCTCATGTAACCCCACCGCAATAGCCGAGGAATACTCGTATCGTGCATAACCGTTCGCTCGCCATCTTTTTGACAATGCTCATCGGCTTTCAGGCTATCTACGGAGGCCTGGGCGGTGCAGTCGTCTTGTGCCTGGGTGGCGGTCACGAGCATCAGCCATCAGAAATGCTCGCATTGTGCGAGCTTGCTTGCGGGCATGCAGAAGGCTTGCCTGGCCCGGTGCCAGCTGATCAGCACGGCGAGGATTGTGACTGTGTAGATATCGAAATCGAGCTGATTGAGCTTCTCAGCCTTTTGAGAGCAGATAGCGGTTCATTGCAGACGAATGCTGTTCATCCAACCCCAACTTGGATTGTCACGGAACTTGGGCACGGTCTTTCTTGGACCGGTCCACCAGGCATTCCGCAGTGGTCCGATCCAGGTAGTGCCCTGCGGCTTGCGATCGTTTCAACTACGCGATTGATTCTCTAAATTCTGTCTGAGTCCGAATCGTGCCCTGAGCAGCTCCAGCTGCATTGGGCGGTTTGTCGTTCACTCAGATAGGAAAATCAACTTATGGACATCTCAACAACCCCGCTCTTGAGGCGGGTGGCTTGGCCCGGCATCGCCGCGGCGGCGGCCGGTGGATTGCTCGGCGGCTGCCAAAGCTACGAGCGAGCACCTCTCGACCTCGCATCGCATCGAGACACAATAGAGAGCCGGCTTGACGCCGCAGAATCGATCAACGCATTCCTCAACCGCCTGGACGAATCTGGTGGCGATATGCCAGATGGATTTGATCCAACCGATGGATTGTCTTCGGCGGAGGGTGAAGTCCTCGCGTTGTTCTACAACGCCGATCTCCGATTGGCAAGGCTTGCGGCAGGCGTTGCGCTCGCCGACTACGAAACCGCGGGGCTATGGGAAGACCCAGAGTTCGGCTTCGACGGTGCTGAAATCTTGTCGCCTTCGGGGCCGTTCGAGTATGGCCTAGCACTCAACTTCACGGTTCCAATATCCGGACGGTTGGGCGTGGCCAAAGATCGCGCCGGAGCGTCCTACGAGGCTGAGCTGAGGCGCATCGTGGACGCGGAGTGGTCCATGCGCGCTCGGGTCAGGTCGGCGTGGGCCGCATGGACAGTTGCCGACGAACGCGTTCGTCTGCTGAACGACATGATCGGGCAGGTCGAGAGGATCGGATCCATCACCGACAGGCTTCAAGAGGCTGGCGAACTTACCCGTATTGAAGCCCGGCTCATACGTGCCGAACTCGTGCAGACCCGCGGAAGACTTGCTCAGGCTGAGTTTGCGGCGTCCCAAGCCCGAGTGGATCTGCTCGGGTTGCTTGGCTTACCGCCATCAACTGAGATTGAGCTCATCCCCTCGCTCTCGCCCAGCGAGTCAGTGTCGTTCACGGACGAGTTGCATCGGCTTATTGAGGCGAATACATCGCTCGCTGTGCGTCGTGCAGAATACCAAACCGCAGAGGAATCACTCCGCCTAGAGATCCGCAAGCAGTACCCGGATATAACGATCGGCAGTGGATACGGCAGCGAAGACAACGATGACCGCCTTTTGCTTGGCTTGTCACTTCCGATTCCGATTCTTAATGCAAACCGAGCTGGAATTGCTGAAGCGAGAGCACAACGCGATGTTGCTCGCGCCGCAGCGGAAATTACCTTCGAGCAACTCACACGTGAGCTTGCCACAACGAATGCAGCGATTATTGCAGCTGGCACCCAACTCGAAGCGTTCGAAACGCAGTTGGTCCCGATGCTTGAAGAACAGTCGAGGGAAGTCGAAAAGCTCATCGATTTCGGCGAAGTCGACACGCTGATTCTGCTGGAGACGGTATCGCGCCGCTTCGAGGTCAAGAGCCAGCTGCTTGATTTGCGCCTAGCCGTATTGAATGCTGAAATCGAGCGCATGAGACTGCTCGGGCCGGATCAGCCGAAACCTCCCGCGCCTATCGAGCCAGCGATCAAATATGACACAACAGAAACAAACACACCATACACCGCGGCGCGAGGCGACACGCCAGCCGAGGAGGCATCCCCATGAAATATTTGGAACAGACGAACGCGATCGTTCTAACAGCACTTCTGCCGTTGACACTGGCCGCCTGCACAGGGGCAACGGATCAACGACAGCATCATGTGACCACAAACAGTCAAAGTCCAGCAAACATTATTCCTAGCGATAGAGATACAGCCATGTCAATCACACTTCTCGGATTCGACGGCTGCCCGCTCACACCACTCATGAAAGAGAGGCTCGAGCAGGCGATCAGAGTAGTCGGTCGAGACTTGGATCTTGTGCAGATCGATCAGCAGTCTTTGGATTCATCGGACCTCCGCCGAGGATATCCCGCTCCGACGGTTCTAGTGAATGAATCCGATCTGTTTGGCACGGAGGCACCGAAGACTCCTTCGATGGGCTGCCGTATGTATCAAGGACCCGATGGCGTACCTTCGGTGAGTGATCTCGTCGATCGCCTCCAAGAAGCATTCGCGCAGGTCGCGGATGGCGAAGGGGGTGAGGGATGATCCGGACTATGATCGCTTTAGTAGTGTTCTCGATCGCCGCCTTGTTCCTTCTGTCCTGCGATCGATCAGAATCCATCGAGCAAAGAGTTGTCGAGCACGGCGAGGACGACGGGCACGACCACTCATCAGAAACCGAGGCCACGGCAACCGGTTCCGACCGCGTCGCTATTCCTTCCGCAGTACGGTCGAATCTCGGTATCAGCTTTGTCAAGGTCGAACGTCGGCGGATCGAGCAGACTCTCCGCGTGCCAGGGCGTTTCGAGTATCTGCCTACAGCGCGCCGCGAGTACCGCACGGCTATTCCGGGCCGCGTCGAACTGCTCGCAGAGCAGTTCCAACGCGTGGAAGTTGGAGATGTACTATACCGCATCGACTCTCCGTCGTGGCGAGAGATGCAGCAGCAACTCGCAGACGCGGAAGCTCAAATCCAGAGGTTTGGTGCACGACTCGAAACATTCGAACCGCTCCTTGCGGCACACGAACAGCACGAAGAGAGCCTCTATGAAAGTGTCGCTGTATGGAACGAGCGTGTCGACCAGCTCAAGAGCGTGCGCGAGATGGGCGGCGGCCGCATTGACGAACTCGCCCAGGCGAGAGCGGCGGTCGCGAGCAACAGGGCAGAGCTTGCAAGCGTGCAGGAGAAGAAAGCTGAATTGCACGCCAATCGTCAGCAAACCGAAGCGGATCTTCGGGCTTCAGTGGCTCGACTGAACTACCTGCTGGATTCGGCCTCAGCAATCGTCTCACTCGATCGAGAGCAACTTGCTTCCACAGTCGAAACAGACCACGGGACTGAACCCAGGTGGGCTGCAGTTAACACGATTGAAGTCGTCGCGACCGAGGCCGGTGTCGTTGAGGCGTTGGGCCTGACAAACGGATCATGGGCCGATGAGAAAACGCCTGTGATGACTGTTGTGCAACCTGACAGGCTCCGTTTCCGGGCATCGGGCCTACAGAGTGATCTTGGCGTGCTCAAGGACGGCCTGCTCGCTCGGATCGTTCCCCCGACGCCTACCGCCGTTGGTCGAGCAGTGCCGTTGCAAGACACGATGAATGGCACGCTCACCCTCGGGCTTGCCGGTGATCCCAACGATCGCACACTTGAACTCTTCGTTATTCCCGACGAACTCCGTTCTTGGGCACGCCCGGGCGTCTCTGCTCAGCTAGAGATTGTGACCGATGCCACGGCATCTCCAGAGCTATCGATTCCGCTTGCTGCCGTACAGCGTGATGGTCTCTCACCAGTGATCTTCCGTCGAGCTCCCGACAACCCCAATGAAGCGATTCGTATGGAGGCGGACCTCGGCAAAGACGATGGCCGGTGGGTCGTGCTGCTCAGCGGTGTCCGCGATGGCGACGAAGTAGTCCTTGACGGGGCATTCCAACTCATGCTTGCGACCAGCGGATCGATCCAGAAGGGTGGCCATTTCCACTCAGATGGCACCTTCCACGAAGGGGAGGACTAAGCCATGCTGAAAGCAGTCATCCGATTCTCGCTCCAGTACTCATCGCTTGTCCTCATCGCTGCTGTGATGGTGGTCGGATACGCCGGCTACCGGCTCCCGCGCATGAGCGTGGATGTGTTCCCGGAGCTCAACGCGCCGACCGTAACCATCATGGCCGAGTCAGGCGGGCTCGCCGCCGACGAGGTTGAGCAGTACGTAACTTTTCCCATCGAGTCCGCTGTAAATGGCATGACAGGTGTCCGGCGCGTCCGCAGCGCCAGCGCCATCGGTCTCGGTATCGTGTGGGTTGATTTGGACTGGGGGACCGATCTCTACGACGCTCGGCAGCTCGTGGCAGAGAGGCTCGTTACCGCAAGAGAAAACCTCCCCGACGAGGTTGAACCATTCATAACCCCGATCACATCAATCGCCGGCGAGATCATGCTCGTCTCACTCTCCTCTCCAGACGGCTCCGTCGACCCGATGGAACTCCGATCCTACGCCGACTTCGATCTTCGAAACAAGATTCTCTCAGTACCCGGTGTAGCCCAAGCGGTCGCAATCGGTGGCGAGTTGCCGGAGTATCAGGTCAATGTCAACCAAGAGCGACTACGTCTCTACGACCTCACAATCACTGATGTGGTCGAAGCCGCCGGCGGTGCGCACAGCACCGCAAGTGGCGGCTATCTCGTCAATGTCGATAATTTCGAGATTCCGATTCGTCAGCAGAGCCGAGTGACGGGGTCGGAAGACATCGCCAACTCGGTCATCAAGTACCACGAAGGTGTAGCCGTAACGATTGGGCAGGTTGCCGATGTCCGTCTGGGTCCGGCGCTCAAACGAGGCACTGCTTCAGAAGGTGGCAATCCGGCAGTCATCTTGTCGATCCAGAAATCGCCCGGCACCAACACCCTCGCCCTTACCGACAACCTCGATGCGCTCTTTGATCAGATAGAGCCAACGCTCCCTGCGGGCATTGTACTGAATCGAGACGTTGTTCGGCAGTCGCATTTCATAGATCGCGCGGTCCATAACGTGACCAAAGTGCTCGGCGAAGCCGTCCTCATCGTTCTGGTCGTACTTGTGCTGTTCCTAATGAATCTACGAACGACGCTCATTACGCTCACGGCTATTCCGATTTCGCTCGCTGTCGGTCTGCTGATGATGGATGCGATGAAGCTTGGGCTCAATGTAATGACTCTCGGTGGCTTGACTGTCGCGATTGGTGTTCTGGTCGATGACGCGATCATTGATGTAGAGAATGTCTTTCGACGCCTCAAACAGAACCGTGCGATGATTGAATCCGATCGTCGCCCATTTACAGAGGTGATTTTTGACGCCAGTAATGAGATCAGACCCGCGATGGTCTTTGCGACAGTGATTATTGTGATGGTCTTCCTGCCGCTCCTGTTTCTTCAGGGGCTCGAGGGACGATTCTTTCAGCCGCTCGCGCTGACCTACATGATTTCTATCCTCGCTTCCCTCGTGGTCGCCCTCACCGTCGTCCCGGCGATGTGCCGCTTTCTGCTCAAGGGTAAGCTCGGCGGGACACACGAAGATCGTGACGGTTTTCTCGTACGAGTTCTCAAGCGTGGGTATGAGCCAGCTCTTCGATCCGCGATCCAGTTTCGAGCATGGGTGCTAGGTGCAGCGGGCCTGATCACCGCCGCAGCGTTGCTCCTGGCAAGCACATTCGGTACATCATTTTTGCCTTCATTCAATGAAGGGACTTTTACCGTGTTTCTCCTCGCGCCTCCCGGTACATCGATTGTCGAAAGCGATCGGCTCGCGACCGAGGTCGAGAAGCAGCTCGTCGAGATCGATGGTGTTCGGTCGGTGTCACGCCGTACTGGACGAGCCGAGCGTGATGAACATGCCGAACCGGTTAGCAACTCGGAGGTCGAGGTCACGGTCGATGCAGGGCGTTCACGAGTAGAGGTGCGCGATGAGATCGATCGCATCCTCGCATCGATCCCAGGCATCACAACCATGGTCGGCCAACCGATCGAGCACCGTCTGAGTCATGTCCTCTCGGGAACTCCCGCCGCCGTCGCGATCAATGTGTTCGGCGAGGACCTGTCAGAGCTTCGTCGCGTTGCCAAAGCCATCGAAGGCGAGTTACAATCGCTCCCGGGTGCCCGGGATGTGAATGCCAATCGTGAAGTCATGATTACTTCGCTCCCTATCCGCTACCGCCACGCAGAGTTAGCTGCAGTCGGTCTTAGCCCGGCCGATGCCGCCGAACAGGTCCGTGAAGCGATATACGGAGAGGTTGTCGACACCGTCAATCAGGGCGTCCGCCAGTATGACATCGTTGTACGTCTCGCGGCCGCCGATCGAGAATCGGTGCGGCAGGTGCGTGATCTACTACTTCGCGGACGCGGCGGCGCAACCGTGCGTCTTAGTGATGTTGCTGACATCGGACCCGAGCGATCGAGTAACTTAATCACTCGCGAGAATGCTCAGCGGAAGGCGGTCATTTCTCTCAATGTCGCTGAAGGATCGAACCTCGGTGATCTCGTCGCTCAAGTGCAGGAACGTGTTGATCCAATCGTCCAAGAAGCCGGGATGACAGTTTCGTACGGCGGACAGTTCGAGGCGCAGCAGTCCGCATCGCGTACGATCCTCGTCGCTGGTGTGGCCGTCGCACTCATTATGCTCATGCTGCTCCAGATCTCTACAGGCTCGATGCGGGCCGCTGTGCTCGTGATGCTCAACATGCCGCTCGCGCTCATTGGCGGTATCGCAGCGATCTATCTAACCGAAGGTGCCGGAGCGATCAGCAATACATTGGCACTAGTCGGTATCGGCGACGGGTATGTTCCACCGGTGATCTCGATCGCGAGTCTCGTGGGATTCATCACACTGTTTGGGATTGCGGTGCGTAACGGCATCCTGCTTATCAATCACTACAACCATCTCATGGAGGCGGAGGATGTGCCGATGGGTGAAGCGATCGTTCAAGGATCGATGGAGCGGCTTGTTCCAATCCTGATGACTGCGATCTCTGCAGCTCTCGGGCTGGTTCCGCTCGCACTCGCCGCTGGCGAGCCTGGTAGTGAGCTGCTTGCACCGCTGGCCATCGTCACGCTCGGGGGTCTGCTGACCTCGACGTTCTTAAACCTTATCGTCGTCCCCGCCGGCTACTCGCTGGTGTTCGGGCACAAACCGGAACCACGACAGCGAACTTCGCCGTCGCTTCTTTCCCGTTTAGCCGGCAAGCTCCGCCGGAAAAAGTCTACTTAAAACCCACTCAATTTTCAGGAAAATGACATGAACAATCTCACTAAACTGCTCCTCGCTTCCACAATCACCGGCCTGGTCTTTCTCGGCGGGTGTGGCAACGAATCGGAAGCACCTGGCACAGATTCCCACTTGGATCATGACAACCACGAGGGTCACGACCATGGCGAAGACGGGCACGAAGACCACAACCACGCTGAAGAGGAGCCGGATGCTCACGGTTCCGAAGACGAACTCGGTTTTGTGACGATCGCCGGTACCACACTCAGCGTCAATATGGGTGGTGACCTCAAGCCAGGGGCTGTCATGCATCTCGATATCAAAACCACCGATGGCCCCGAGCCGATTGCTATCCGAGTTTGGATCGGCGATAGAGCCGCGACAGGCGCACTCAAGAGAAAGGCAACCGGCAATGGAGGTGACTACCACGCTGAAGCCGAGGCCCCCGCAGAACTGATGCCCGATGCCGCCGTCTGGATCGAGATCGAAACGGCTGATGACAGCCGTGAAACCGGTTCGATCAGCATCGATTAAGTGGCATACATGTCTTCACACCATCACCACGGGACTGATCTAGGCACTCGCCGACTCGCATGGGCCGTCGCTATCAACATGTTACTGACGGCGGCCCAGGTTATCGGTGGCGTGCTTTCGGGCAGCCTATCTCTGATCGCAGATGCGCTACACAACTTCAGTGATGCAGCCGGCCTCCTACTTGCGCTGATCGCACGCAGAATCTCGAAGCGGCCAGCGGATGAGCGACGCACATTCGGGTACGGACGAGCCGAGGTGATAGGTGGCCTGATCAATCTAACTTCCATCATGGTGATCGCTGGCTACTTGCTCATTGAGGCCGTTAGCCGAACATTTGATCGCTCCGAGATTGACGGCTGGATGGTTGTCATCGTCGCCGGCATTGCTCTGGTTGTTGACGCAGCGACCGCCGTGCTGACCTACTCTATGTCGAAGGAGAGCGTGAACATCAAGGCTGCGTTTCTTCACAACATTGCTGACACGCTCGCCTCAGTGGCGGTCATCATCACCGGGACCCTGATCATACTGTTCGACTGGTACTGGACTGACATCGCCGCGACCGTTGGCATCTCGGTCTACATCGTTTGGATCTCCTGGGCACCGATGAAGCGGTGTATCAGAATTCTAATGCAAAGCACACCCGACCACCTCTCGCTCGAGACAGTTTCCGCGTCGATTGCTGCAATCCCCGGTGTCGAGGGCGTCGGTCATCTACACATTTGGCCGATCGATGAGTCAACTGTCTCTCTTGAAACTCGAGTTGCGATACACGATGAAACACCACTCAATCAGTCTGCACTAATTATCGAGCAAGTAAGGTTGACACTCGCTAGAGATTTCGGAATCAATCATGTGACGGTGGAGCCGGTGCCTGCGTCAAGCCCTAGTTTCTCATTGATCACTCCCCACGATCATGATGCGTCATGATGCATTTGACAAATGGCACATTCTTTATCCCGCCCGAACGCCTCGATTTCCATATTGACCCCCAAGCAAAACAGAATACTAAACGCGTTATACAGAAGGAAGTAGAATTAAATCCAAGGATTCGTTCGAACGATTACGGTTCGGAGGTAATCCGAGATTGCTCATATTGGTGATAAAGGCGATGCTAACACACAGCATTTCGTGTTATAATTCAAATGGAAGGCTGACACAAACTGCTACCACCCGCTCTATCTCAACAGCGTTAGCAGTTACAAATCTACTATGTGAAATAACCGGGGCTCAGTCAATTTTTTTAAGGACATCCATTCATAAATTCTGAGATGAAATCAAAGACATCGTCCACATCAAGCACACTGTCATCGTTCACATCTGCAATCTGATCCTGATTCGAATAGGCATTGATGAAGCGCGAGATATCAAAGAAATCTGTATTCCCATCAGCGTTGTAATCTACTGGACAAGATTTGAGCCCTAAGAAATATCGCCGCGCCTCAGTGAATGCTTCTGGACCAATGACGATACCCATATACCGACCGGGCAGATCATCCGCTGGCGGATGAATACCGCCCCAGATTCTTGAGAGCGAGGTCTGATCAGACGCATCGGCATAGGTTGCCCATTGCAGGGTGATATCAATAGATGGCCCATCTTCGAATACCAGGAACTCGTTCATGGGTGCCTCAAACTCACCCATTCCCCCTGGGAAGTATGGACTCCCTGTAAGCAGAGACATGATCTCAGCCGCTGCACGTGAGAATACCGAGTGACCGGATACATAACCCGCAAATGGTGGGCTTACAAAGCTTGGGCGCTGGTAAGGCCACCAGTTTTCTGCAAGTATCCAACCCACACCAGCAACATCTGTTTCTTCATCGATTATGAACTCTGGACCACGCCATGCCTTGATCGCAATCTTTCCTTCACTGCCTAGTAAGTGTTCATGTCGTTCGCCTGGAGCAGCCGACTCTGCGGTAATGACTTCGATGTAATCGGGAATCAGATTGATTCCTTCTGGGTCAAAGCTTGGCAACTCGGGGTCAGAACATTGACCACGATCTGCCATGTACCGGATTGCAGATACTGGACGCAGGTAGTCATAGTACCCTTTCACAGACCATGCAGAGATTGCACTATCATGCATCCCGCCACCCAAAGCGAGATAGGATTTGACGTCATATTCCAAGGGATCAAGAACTGGACCGGTGCCCATAAACTGACCATTGTGTTCGGGATGATCGGTGACATAATGAAGGACTGAGAACCAATGGCCTGGTGGTGTCTCCGAATCAGGACCGTCCGCCCAAAACTCAGCGAGCACCCGAGCATAATCGCCCAATGGTACAATTTGCGGCTCGTATGGTTCACCGGTAACTGGGTTTATATCGTACCCTTTACCCCAGTCACCCCCGTTGAGCCGATCATAAAACGACTCTTCTTCTTCGACTGTCGGCAATGGAGCATTTCCAAAGGTCGCTGGTGAAATATCCACCATGGTCCCAGTCGCAGGGTCAAGGTGTGATGACCAAGTGACAACCATCTCATAACCCCATTTATATCGGTAATCTTCAACAGGCTCACCGTTGATATATGGCGGTGCACCAGGATCATGCCAAACCGACCAAGTTGTCCCATCACGATCTCGATAGGCCACATCTGATTCGTCCATAGCAAAGGGGGCTACCTCACCCCATTCAGGGCTCAGAAACTCAGGGTATCCAGCGGGGATCGGATTACCCGATTGATCAACAAAGAACTCAAGCGCCAGAGGCTGCCAGCGGTTTGGGTCGAGCATATCAGGATTCCCGGGAAAATCTGGCAACAGCGGCGGGTTCAGTGGTTGGTACACCAGGTTTGCAAAATCGAACTGTTCGTTTGAACCATCTGACAACCCGTACTGGATGACGGTTTGTGCAATCCGATTTCCGAGCGCTGCTGGCGAATCACCTTGTGTACTTTGATTCGCAGTCTCATAGCCTAACTCGTTCATGAGCAAGTCGTACTCAGGGAACATGTTGATTGCAGCAGGAGAAAGTAAAAATCGATGCCGTAGTATCCGATACATTGCGAAGCTAATCGCCTCTTGTCGCGCAGCAGATACATCGTCGGTGTTACTCATTTTCTCTTGATGAAGTACCTGATCAGCTTGATTGTCATAAGCAGCCCATGCATCCCACATCGCCGCGCTTGTGTGGTAGAGATTTCTTGAATGGACAGTGGGCCGAGCAAAGTCGCCACGAATTGAATCGAGAAGCAGTTCACTCCACATTCTCGCAACCGAATGCTCTATCCCTTGTTGCTCAACAATCCCCCTGCGGACTGCTGCGGATTCATTGATCAATGGAGTCATAGTCATTGCGCGGCTTGATTTTACTTGCCCTGCAATTACTTGACCCTTGCTGGTTTCTTGCGCATTAACCATGGGGCATGCGATGATTCCGCCGACAATGGCTGCGATTTTCCATGTAGATTTTTTCATTTTCTTCTCCGTTATGATATTTACACCCAAGAGTTGTAAGCTGACTTCTAGGCTACTTGATCAACAGAAAAATGCAAAATGAAATCTTCGGATTAGATGCATTTTTATCTGTTTTTACAGCGTTTTATCCAACTCGCATTGCGCCAAAGAATGGCGATTATCGGAATACGCAAGTCTATTTCTTGGTCATTTTATTGTGAAAAAAATGTTGCGTTACTTTACACATATTGATAGTGCTTGCCTCGAATGTATCTAGGCACACATGACCAACCAGACCGCCCTGAGAGACGTGCTTGAACTTATTTTCAAACTGATCTTTTACCTGTCAAAACCTCCGTTGAACAGAATGCTTGTGTACAAACCGGCTCGAACCCCATCAATTACGAGGACTCTATTCCGACTCTTGATCCAAAATTTTTGAGTGTTTGATGTACCACCACTCAGATCCAAAAATGAGGATCAGGCCAACAACAGATGTGACGACGACAAGTACATCGGTTTGCACTTTGGATAGCACAAACGCTCCAAGCACTACCGCATCGAGAAAGATCGCTGTTAGAAGGATTGAGCCTTTCGCACCGACATCAGTTCGGAGATGCTTGTACACGCCCCAATGGATTGCCATATCCATCAGGATGTAAAAGATCGCTCCTAATGATGCGATCCGCCCAAGATCAAAGAATACGGTCAATGCAACTGCTATAAACGCTGTGTACACCAATGTATGCTTCTGAACACGACCAGGCATACCGAAATGGCTGTGCGGTACAAGCTCCATCTCTGTGAGCATCGCAAGCATTCTGGACACCGCAAACATACTCGCAATCAACCCGGAGATGGTTGCAACTACAGCCAAAGCGATCGTCAACCATTCACCCAAATCGCCAAGCACTGGGCGAGCCGCCTCAGCAAGCGATGAGTCCTTCGAGGCAATGATCTCTGCAACACTCAAACTGCTTCCCACAGCAAGAGTAACCAGAAGATACAGCACAGTACAGATGACCAAGCTGATGATGATGGATCGGCTGACATTCTTCTGCGGCTCTTTGATTTCATCGCCACTGTTTGTGATTGTAGTAAACCCTTTGTATGCAAGAATAGAGAGAGCTACTGCAGCAAGGAATCCTGTAATTGAACTAAGCGAAGTCACTGCCGAAGACTGATCGTTGCTTGCAAACACATCAAATGACAACCCTGAAGCCCAGAGCCCAATCCCTGCAAAGACCGCTATGCCCAAAATTTTGACGATCGCAGTAAACTTGCTCAGCCCACCAATCAACTTGTTCCCTAGTAAGTTTATGGTAAATGCAACCGCTATCAAACCAACACCAAGGGTCGGAACGAGCCAGGAATCAGACCCTTTCCCAAAAATTCGCATGGTGTAAGTCCCGAAAGTCCGCGCGACCAGACTCTCGTTGATCACCATCGAAAAATACATCAGCAACGAACACCCAGCAGTAAGTACACCAGGCCCATACGCCTTCTGCAAGATCATCGCCACACCACCCGCCGAGGGATATTTGTTACAAACCTTGATATATGAATACGAACTGAACGCAACAACTACCGCCGCCGCAAGGAACGCTATGGGAAAGAGCGCACCTGCAAGCTCAGCAACTTGCCCGGTGAGCGCGAAGATCCCGGCTCCGATCATGACACCCGTTCCCATTGCTATCGAACCAGAGAGGGAAAGGCTGCCTTTCGAATACTCATCAGCATGTTCATGCCCTGATGATTTGTGTTTTGATTTCGTCGTCATTTTATAATCTCATCTATGTAAATCATCACCCTAAATCAGAGCATCGCCAACATTGCTCCGGCCATCACAGCCATCGTCAGATCTTCAACAAGCGTGACCTTTGTCATAGGCAAGTTGAGTGCAGTACCAAGACAAGCGCATCGAATCGCTCGTTTGTTGAGCAATGCATTGAGTACGCCAGCAGCGCCAACAAGCATGAGGACAAGCGTGACAATATTGATCACCAATGGCATCCACGCAAGTAAATATGCCACTCCCAACCCAAGTTCAACAAGCGGATAGACCCATCCCCAAACAGGAACTTTCTTGGCAATAAGGTCATACCCTCGATACGCCGAGACGAACCCGGGCGGGTCAAGCAGTTTGAAGAATGAGAACACCAGAAAGAACCCGGTCATGAAGTGGCGCATGACCGATTCGAGTGCCCACACATTGGTTCCATAAGCAACCAACAGCGTCACCCCAGCAATAAACCCTACAATCAGGAACAAAGGATAAAGACTCTCTTTCGCAGGTTCCTCTGCTCCGATTCCTTGCGATTGACTGTTTGCCGTTTTGACCGAAGATTCGATCAAGGTCGCCGTGTAGTCCCCTGCAGATTCGATCGCTTCGATCAACACTGAAGAATCAATCCCCGGATCTGTATCCACTGTGACCGCCCCGGTTTCATGCGAAACCACTGCGTCATCAACTCCAGATATAACCAGCAGCGCCTTACGAATCTTCCCTGCACATCCAGCGCAATGCATGCCCTTGACAATACAACTCAATGTATCCGTTTTCATTTCCACTAGCCCTTTCTGAGTCAAACTGACTTTGACTCCACAGTCAACTCCACACGATCTTTATGCCCAAACCAGGTGTTCCGATCGGGTCTTTCCCCCGCATCCTTTCCGACCCCATACTTCTCTTCCAACAGATTGGTGACATCTTTCATATCCCCATCGGAAGCAGTCCACCTCCAGATATCAGGGAAGTCCACCGAACAGTTTTCGCACTTATTCGCATCCGAAAACCGAATCGGACACCAAAAGGATTCGACATTGCGGAGCATCTCCGATCCCAACGACCACACACCCGTCATCCAATCGCAATAAAGACACCAGACAAGATCATGCCCAACTAGTCCATTGAATTTATGACGAGATACATTCACCCACTCTCCTTGTACATGCTTTGGAAAGCGAAGCAACCATATCAGTAGCGGGTAAATCACTAACTCCCCGATCCGTACGCTCCAAAACACAGGTACTGCCAGCGCCGATACCCACAACGCGCCATGATTTCGCCAACGCCCAACGAGTTTGTTGAGCACTTTGACAATCCTTGGTCCCTTCACTGATTTTCGATGGGCGAACTCGTGTCCCCAGCCCCAAGCGGTCAGCCCGATCATCTGTCCCACAATCCCGCCTAGCAATCCACTCCATCCAAACACGATCAGCCCCGCAACCGCAGGCCCAGTTGTAAACCACGCCACTACCAAATCCAGCCCGGGTGCCTTTCGGAGGAACTCCATCGTCCATCGTCCAAAGCCTCCCATCTTCGCAACACCGTGCAATACACCTGCACCACCAACAACTGCTACGGCCCCAATACAAACCATTATCAAGAAAGCAGTCATGAGTATCTCCTGTTGTCGCGCTTGAGCTTTCGTCTAAACTTGGGAATTACTCGCCAACCCCACAGCACAAGACCAGAACCCGATGTAGTGATCGCAAGCATACTTGCAATCGTGAGCAATGGATGGTTGAAATTGTCTCGACCCTTGTAGTCCATCGTGTGAAGCATCCAGAAGAAGTCGAATGTTCTCCAAGACTTATTCCGCCTTGCCATGATTCTCCCTGTAGATGCATCGATGTAAATATGAGTCTCTTTCGGATGATCCATTACGACCTGATACGCCGGGAGCCGACCGCCCCGATACTCACTGGGAGGTTCATCCTCAATCAGTCGTATACTCAAGATGTCCGAATCATGAATAAAGTCGTCCGATGCGATACTTCGGGCCTGATCGAGAGTAATGAGACCCGCAGTTTGTCCATTGCAATCGATCCGACCAAACCAGCTGCCGTCAGTAAGACGAATCTCCCAAAACGCACCCAATCCACGGTCAATCAGAGTTGCTGTGCTAATCGCCACAACTCCTTGTTCCTCTAAAGCATGTTGAATCTCGCTCGGTAAGGAACGGATACTCACGCCATTAGATTGAACCATCCGTGCTTCAGTATCTCCGTGTACTTCGTCTATATTGAGAATACTAAAAATAAACCCACCCACACTCCATGCAAGTAGTTGCAATGAAATGACAAGACCAAACCAACGATGTGCTATGTATGTCGATTTCCTAGATTTCATGAAGATATCCTCGATGATTTGATCATGGTTGACAAAAAACCCAGTGCAGGATCCTTCAAGTCTGTTACACGAAACACATCCCAGTTATCCTGCAGATATGCTTTGATAAAATCAATGATGTGACCTAACCCAATTGTGAGGTAACCGGGATTGGATTCTGGTAGTATCGATCCAAATGCGACCAGTCGAATGTTGTGCCCATGCTGAGTTTGAGCGTGACCCTTCTGGATTAGGAAATGCACCATCTCGGAGACTTTCTCGTCATGACAGCACCCAAACCTCACCAAAGCCGTTCTCAACACTGATGGATCTCGCCCACCACTATTAATCTGTGCCTTTCCTTCTTTGACTTCACCAATAATCATGTCAGCATCACCCAGTGAAACACCGAGCGCCGGATCTACACCGGTAATAATTCGATCATGATGTGATCTCTTCCCAGATTGAGTGACAAGCCGACCAGCCCCAGGAAATCGAACTGCCATGACATCGATGTCTGTTGCCGTACGATGCCCACCATGCTTGATCGCTTCAACAATCGGAAACTCGGTGATCGTAAAATACCCATTGAGCCTCAGGTATGCTTGGACTAATGTGACAGCGTTATCCATTGATTACTCCGTGAGTAAGAGTTGTTAAAGCCGAACTCGGCGCAGACGTAATGCATTCGCAATCACCGATACTGAACTCAGGCTCATGGCGACTGCAGCGATGAGCGGACTGAGTAATGCTCGTTCTCCGAACATTGGATACAGCACGCCTGCGGCAACTGGAACTCCTGCAGCGTTATATACAAATGCGAAGAACAGGTTCTGGCGGATATTTCGCATCGTAGATGTACTCAGCTTTCGTGCTCGGACCAGACCCCGTAGATCACCGCCTATGAGTGTGATCCCAGCGCTCTCAATGGCAACCCCAGATCCGGTTCCCATCGCAATGCCAATATCAGCTTGTGCAAGTGCAGGAGCGTCATTGACTCCGTCGCCTGCCATCGCTATCCGCTCTCCTTGATCTTGATAGCCTTTTACAATCTCGGCCTTCTCTTGCGGAAGCACATCCGCTTTCACATCGTCGATGTTGAGTTTGGAAGCAATCGCTCTTGCAGTAGTCTCATTGTCTCCAGTGAGCATCACAATACGAAGACCGAGTGTATGCATTGCTTCGATCGCTCCGGGCGTCGATTCCTTGATCGGATCGGCTACTGAAATCATCCCGGCTAAATGACCTCCCATTGCAATAAGCATGGCGGTCTGCCCTTGGCGTCTTGCATCATCTGCAAGAGATGACAGAGGAGAAGGATCAATATCCATTGCAAGCATCATCTTGGGAGATCCAACACCTACTTGAACCCCGTCAACAGTTGCCGTGATGCCCTTGCCTGTGATAGACTCAAATGAACTCACATCCAACTGATCAACACCACGCTCAACAGCGCCCTTTACAATGGCACTTGCTAACGGGTGTTCGCTAGAACGCTCTGCAGCAGCAATGAGTGATAGCATCCGTTTTTGATCAATGCCATCTATCGAATGGACTTCAACAAGTTTGGGTTTGCCTTCTGTCAAAGTCCCTGTTTTGTCAACTACAACAGTAGTGATCTTCCCGAATACTTCGAGCGCTTCAGCATCCTTGATCAGAACGCCATTCTTTGCCCCTTTCCCAGCAGCCACCATGATTGACATCGGTGTAGCCAATCCAAGAGCACAGGGACAAGCAATAATTAGCACTGATATTGAAGCAATCAATGCGTATGCCATGGCTGGGGATGGTCCAAGTATTGACCAAAGAACGAATGAAATTACCGCTATAACTATCACGGCTGGAACAAACCAAGCAGAAACAGCATCAACAAGTTTCTGTATGGGTGCTCGTGAACGCTGCGCGTCGGCAACCATTTGTACAATCTGTGCGAGCATGGTCTCAGAACCCACCCGCTCAACTTCAAATATAAAGGACCCCGTCGTATTTACAGTGCCGCCGGTGACCTGTACACCAGCTTCTTTGGCTACCGGAACAGGTTCTCCGGTGATCATCGACTCATCTACTGATGACTGTCCCTCGATAACTAGCCCATCAATAGGAATCTTATCTCCAGGGCGAACCCGGACTCGATCACCTACATTGAGTTGTTCAACCGGCACTTCCTTATCGTGACCATCCGAATCGAGAATCAATGCAGTCGGGGGGGCGAGTTCTAGGAGTTCACGGATTGCCGAACCGGTCTGTGAGCGTGCTCGAAGCTCAAGCACCTGTCCAAGCAACACAAGCATAGTGATGAATGCTGCCGCTTCAAAGTACACTGCAACCTGCCCGATTTCATCTCTAAACGACTCAGGGAATATACCAGGCAAGAGAGTGGCAACAACGCTAAATACATACGCCACTCCGACACCCATACCAACAAGCGTAAACATGTTCGGGCTTGTGTGTTTTACCGACTGGAGTGCTCTGACAAAAAACGGCCACGCGCAATAGAGGATCACTGGAGTTGCAAGTAATAGCTCACTCCATCTTGCCGTTGTATGTCCAAAGAGTTTGTCAACTGGATTCCCGGGCAACAAGTTTCCCATAGACACGAAGAGCAATGGAATAGTAAAGATAGCAGATATTATAAACCTTCTGGTCATGTCACGCAGTTCGCCATCGTCCTGCTCAGCACTAGAATCCATGGGTTCGAGCGCCATGCCACATTTTGGGCATGAGCCAGGGCCGACCTGCTCGATCTCCGGATGCATAGGGCAGGTGTAGATCGCGTCTATTGGCGTGTTCGGAGCAGACCGGCCTTCTATAGGAACGAGGTATTGCTGTGGGTTGGTTTTAAATTTCTGGGCACACGATGAACCACAGAAATGATATTGGCGCGACTGATAATCAATGACTTCTGAAGCAGTCTCTCGATCTATCTTCATGCCACAGACTGGATCTGTGACTTCCTCTACTGATTGGTGAGTGTTTGTATTTGTATTCACAGTATTGTCCTCAGTTCTTTTAGTCTGAATTCGGTGGAATCCCCAGGCCATAGTTATACAACGATGAAAAGAGCGCACCGAAGAACCAGCCAAGAATAAATATCTCAATGACCCCTAAGCATGCTTCCCACAATGGCATGTTCCACCTCATAATCGGATCGACATCAATGCCGTGCAGAATACTGTTTGCAAACTGCACAACGGATTCACGTGAAACCGAAAGCATTAGAATCATACATCCTGCGTATAGAACCGCGAGAGATGCTCCAAGTGCAAATCCAGTACGAGGGACACTAAGCGTTTTAGTTGTCATCATGCACCTCCAATGTATTTGTGTTCTTGTTGCTCATGTGAGTTTGACGACTATGCCATGTCAGCATGAGTAAATGCCCGCCGAAGAGAAGAACGACAAAGAGCAACAAACTCCAGTCGCCGCTCAATCCAAGCAAGGGAAATGAAAAGAACAACAGAAAGGGAATCACGCACACTGTTATTATTATGAATGAGTGTTTCATAGTATTTTTCCTTATGATGAAGAAGTCATAGAAATATCAATTAGAGGATTATTGGGCTTGTTCTCGAAACCACTGCTTTCTACGCCTGCCTCGTCAATATGGTCTTGATGTACAACACTTATAACAAGTACGGTTATGTCATCCATTACTTGTGTTTCACCTCTGTGTTCTACTGCCCTGGTGACTATTTCATCAGCTACTGCATCTGAGCCAATTCCGATCGGGCTTTGAATTATGGAACTGATTCTGCCTCTACCTAGCATGGCCTTTTCGGAATTGAATGTCTCACTTACACCATCTGAAAGCAGGGCGATGAGATCGCCCTGATGAAGTTGATGCTCAATATTCTCATACTCAGCATCATTGGCAATGCCTAGTACTGTGCCGGTAGAGTTTAGTTCTTGGATTTCACCATCAGTATTTCTGAGATAGCCAAGTTCATGCCCAGCGTTTGCGTACACCATCGTTCTTCTATCACATGAGACTCGAACAAGTATCATGGATGCAAAATCTTCCGGTAGGCTGGCTGAGCAGAATCGTTGATTGATCCATCTGAGCATTTCAGATGGAGATGACTCCCCTAGGTCAACAGTGAGCAACAATGCCTTGAGTACCGCTGATCCCATCGCAGCATGGATGCCGTGCCCGACAACATCAGCTACACAAAATAATGTATCGCCATTCGGGCATTCAAGCACATCTACATAATCTCCGGCGATCTCATCAGCAGGATGAAACTCAATGGCTACTTCAAGCCCGACTTTTAAATATTTTTTCGGAATGAGATGGGCTTGTAAACGTTGTGCACGATCAAGCTGTGCATTACGGTCTGAATCTCGCCGATCCAGTTCTTGGCTCATCTGTGACACTTCATCAGCCAACTGAGAAAGCTCGTAATTTGCCCTCACACCGACCGTGATTCCATGCTTTCCCTTTCCAACCGCACGAACTGCAACGACGGTCCGCTCAAGAGGTCGTGTTACAAGCCGGAACAATAGTATATTCAGAACCAGTGCACCGAGAAGAGTTGAACCAACCAACACACCAAGACCCTCAAGTGAATCTCTTCGAACCTTGGCAACCAATGGCTTCCTCCGTTCTCCAACCCGAACCATAACCCCTTCGGCTGAAACTGAACCTGCAACAAGTTCCGACCAGGGCGATGAATGATCATGAAGATGCTGTGTTGCGTCGGAGATAAAATGGACTCCATCAATCACCACTTCGATGGTGTGACCAGGTGATTCCCCGGAGTTCATAGTCGCACAGATTGTATTGATATGACGCTGGACAGCATCTGGACCCATCGTGCGTAACTCTTGTATTGCAGCATGGATTGTCCGTGACTCATCACTCAATGAAACCGTTTTTTCTTGCAGATCAAACCGCACACTTTGTTGAAAATCAATATAGAGATACGCTGCCAGTATTGCTGCCACAAACAAGTTCACCGTGAAAAGAAGTTGGGTTCTCAGGTGTGCACGCTGAAAGCGTGATCGTATTGCATTTACTGACTTTCGTATCATTCTGAACTCCCAGGCCATATTGCGAATCACGGACCGGTATGCATTTACCATGCATAGTGATTCATGCCGTACACAAGAGCACCTCCAAAGAAGCCCGTCGCACCAATTAACCCGACTGCAGAAAATAATGTGATACGGTACCAGATTCTCATTGATTGTTTGACGGTGCTCTTTGCAGAAAGGATCAGCAGGAATACCGAGAGAAAAGTGAATGCTGCGGTTACTGTTCCTAGCCACCTATGAACCGTCTGTGGCCATTGATCATCAACGATTGCAAAGCCACCGTTGAACCAGCCAAGCGACACCGCTGTAATCGCACCAATACTGGCAACTACAACGCAGAACGCACTCGCATTCCGAAAGATTTCCTTTTTTGTCATGATCAATAGGCCCTCGGCCAACCCGCCCCCGATCAGCATGCCGATCGGGAGGTGGGTAGCCGCTGGATGGAACTTGCCAAGCCATGAAATGAGCCTGGCAAGTCCCGATTCATTTATTCCATGGTCAGTTGCGTGATCATGCTCCTCACTATCGTCATGGCTGAAACTGTCCTCATGATCATCAACCATGCTCGAATCATGACTGTGTGAATCGCCTTCATCATGCCCTATATCTTGTGAAAGCATCGATACAGTCAGGAGCATTGGTAGTTCAGCGAGATAAGACTCGGGATTTTCTTCGAATCGAGTACGGCACTTCCTGCAGCAGAATCCGATGACCTGGCCTTCATACTCAGTTTGGAATGCTGGATCAACGACTTCATCCGTCGTCACCGGACACATTGAGTTGATGGGTCCCAATGGCGAATCGAAGCTTGAGGTTTCGGTAACATGTGAATGTTCGTCATGAGTATCTTGTGCTATTGCAATCGATGGGAACGCCAACGCTGCGATAGCAGAAACTGTCAGAAGTATATTCATCGACTGCATTGTTTCATTCTCCAATTACCCGCCGTGATGGCCTGGCTTGCCGTGGTTATCCATATCTTGATGACCTTGATCGCTGTTCCCATGCAACTCTGTCCACGCTGCGTCAATCTTCTCGATCGTCGGCATCGGGTCGGCTTCGAACTTGGGCACGCACATCGCACAACAGAACTTGACAAGACGACCCGCATAGACGACATTGATCGCACCACCCATCGATCCGAGTTCCTCCCCCGAGATCGGGCATGTTGTCAATGGATAATGTTCGCTCTGCTGGGCAATGACCGCTGCATCGAGTTTGTCGATGAACTTTTTTGGGTTATCTTTGAAATCAGACTTGCACATCTTGCAGCAAAGGCGGACAAGCCGATTGTTATATACAAGATCAATCGGATCTCCCATATCCCCGCCAAACTCTTCGTTCGAGACAACACAGTTGGCCATTGGATACAAAGGCAACTGCGATTCGATGATCTTCTGATCGAGCTTGGCAAACGACGCCTCTAGATTCTTCTCGAATCTTGGCACGCACATCTTGCAGCAGAACTTGACCTCACGCCCGTCATAGGACTTGACGATGGGGTCACCCATGCTTCCGAGTTCTTTCCCCGAAACCGCGCAGGTATTGAACAGGTACTGCACACTATCAGACTCATTCACATCCTTGGAGTCTGTCATCTTCTCATGCTCGTCATGCACACCTGGTTGCCCACTCATCATGGACATGGATACAAACTCGTCTTTCTTGCTCTCATCCCATGCATTGAATTTGCCAATACAGCCGGGGCAACAGAATCCGATGGTCTTGCCCTTGTACACAGTGCGGCCGCCGTCATCTTCTACAGGTTCCTTCCCGATCGGACACATTGCATTGACTGGCTTTGAGGAATCCGATTCGGCATGTGCATGACCGGCATGATTCCCGTGTCCGGATTGAGCGAGGACTGGAGTTGCGAGAAATGCGCAACAGGCGCAAACAGCAGTGATGGATAAACATTTCATTGAGTGACTCCTTTAGTCAGTGGTTTTCTTGCTGGTAATCTGTGTTATACGGAGTTTCCATTCCTGCGCCCAGCAGTACAGGATGGGAACGACAAACCAAGTCAACGATGCAACAGCCATCCCGCCAAAGGTTGGGATCGCCATCGGGATCATGATGTCCGAACCTCGACCAGTGCTCGTAAGCACTGGGAGGAGTGCGAGAATAGTGGTTGCAGAAGTCATCACGGCTGCACGCACCCGTAGCCGACCGCCGGTGACCACCGTATGACGGATCGATTCGATTGAGTTGGGTTTCTCTTCACGCATTGACTGCTCGATTCGAGTAGCCATGATGACGCCGTCATCGGTCGCAATCCCGAACAAAGCAAGGAACCCAACCCACACGGCAACACTCAGGTTGTACTGGCGGATCTGGAACAGATCTCTGAGGTTGTTTCCAAACAGATCAATATCCATAAACCAGGGCTGCCCGTAGAGCCACAGCATCATGAACCCGCCACCCCAAGCGACAAATACGCCAGAGAACACCATCATCGTGACGCTGACCTTCTTGAACTGGAAGTACAGCAATAAGAAGATCGCCACAAGCGACAGTGGCAGAACAATGCTCATCCGTTTCGCCGCACGGATCTGATTCTTGTATGAACCGGCAAAGTCATAACTCACTCCTGCGGGCACAACAAGTTCACCAGATTCAATCTTCGAGTTGATGTAGGCGTTCGCATCTTCAACGACGGTGACTTCTGCAACCCCGGGCTGCTTATCAAAGAGCACATACGCTACAAGGAAAGTATCCTCACTCTTGATCATCTGAGGGCCGCGCCGATACTCAAGCGTGGCGAGCTCTCCAAGAGGAACCTGCGTTCCATCTGGCGCAGGGACAAGAATATCCAGAAGTGTCTCGGGCTGATCTCGCAACTCTCTCAAATACCGGACCCGCACCGGGTACCGCTCACGGCCCTCAACGGTCATCGTCAACGGCTTCCCGCCAATAGCCACCTCGATAACTTCCTGCACATCATCGATCTGTATCCCGTACCGGGCGATCTTCTCACGGTCGATCTCGATCTCTAAATACGGCTTCCCAACCACACGATCCGCAAAGACCGCAGCGGGCTGCACCGAAGGCACTTCTTTGAGCAAGCGTTCGAGTTCAAGGCCGAACGATTCAATCGACTCCAAGCTTGGCCCGTAGACTTTGATACCCATCGGAGCACGGAATCCTGACTGGAGCATCACAATCCGAGTCTCGATCGGCTGAAGCTTGGGGGCGCTTGTCACACCAGGCATCTCCGCAACCCGCACGATCTCATCCCAGATATCCTGCGGCGATTGAATCTCATCACGCCACTGGCGGTAGGGCTCACCATCATCGTCTTCAATGAGTTCGTTGGACTCTGATCTGAGATATTTACCCTCATCATCAACCGCAAAGAGAATTCGATGCCCCCTGTCATCCATGATGTATTCGTCTGCATACTCGATGATGGTTTCGATCATCGAAATCGGTGCCGGGTCCAGCGGGCTATCAACCCGCCCGATCTTCCCGACCGACATCTCGACCTCGGGGACACTCATAATCCGCAGATCAAGCTCTTTGAGTATGTCCGTTGCCTCACCAATAGATGCATGCGGCATCGTCGTCGGCATATACAAGAACGATCCCTCATCAAGCGAAGGCATAAACTCCGAACCCAATCCGGGGAGCGAATGGGCAATCTTGACCGTTCGCTCATTCTGGCGGACTCCCTCTGGCAACCACCCCCATACCTGGTCAAACCCATGCCAAACAGTTGAGCCAAAGAGAACAATGAATATGGCAGGCGAGAGCGCAATCACTTTATGCTTAAGCGCCCACGCAAGCACGAGTGGGAACAGTATTCGGATTACCCAGAACACCAACAGTAATCCACCAACGATGGAACCAATAAATATCGCATTCCCAATCAAGCCAGGCTCTGGTCCTAAAGGCTCCCATGAACCGGCAAGAACCACAAGCACCACTCCAACCACAACAAGGTTCGCCGACCAAAGCAAAGACCTTGCAACAAGTTTGGGTAATGCTGGTTCGATCAAATAAAACATTCCGAACGCAGCGATCAATATACCACCAAGCGGCTGAATCCAAATGGCTATGCAGACCCCAGCCACAGCGAGCATCGCTGAAGAAATCGTCCGCATCGACTTGATCGGAACCCGGAATCCCATCAGAACCTGAGCCGCAGCGGGCAGGATCGTCAGGGCAATGATGATCGATGCGATCAGGGCGAATGTCTTGGTATAGGCAAGCGGTTTGAACAGCTTGCCTTCCGCCGCTTCCATCGTGAACACCGGCAAGAATCCGACAACTGTCGTTGCCACAGCCGTAAGCACCGCCCCCCCGACCTCCGACGACGCTCGATAGACCACCTCAAGCCGAGACTCTGTCGGGTCAGCATCATCAAGACCACGAAGAATATTCTCCGAGAGCACGATCCCCATATCCACAATCGTGCCAATCGCAATAGCTATCCCAGACAGCGCCACAATATTCGCATCAACCCTGAACACTTTCATCCCGATGAATGTCCCCATCACCGTGATTGGAAGCATCGCGCCAATGAGTATGCTGCTCCGTAGATGCATCACCATCAACACGACCACGATGATCGTCACATACACCTGCTGCTCGATTGCTGAGTTGAGCGTTCCCAGTGTTTCCTTGATGAGCCCTGAGCGATCATAAAACGGAACAATGGTCACTTGTGATTCAGTGCCATCACTCAAGATCTTGGTAGGCAATCCCGAGGCCGTCGAAGCGATTTGTTCTTTCACACGCTCGATCGTTGCCATAGGATTCTCGCCATATCGAACGACAACCACTCCACCAACCGCCTCAACACCAGCCTTCGTGAGCACACCACGACGAAGCGCAGGACCGTACCCCACTTGAGCAATATCCCCGATCAAAATTGGCTGCCCGTCTCGTGCAGTGATTGCCGTCTGTTCAAGATCCTCAGGATCCTCGATAAACCCTATCCCCCGAACGATGTATTCCGCTCGATTCACTTCGAGTGTCCGAGCGCCAACATCAAGATTACTCTTTCGAACCGCTGCAATGACTTGTTTGAGTGTGATCCCCGCCGCACGCATGGCGTCTGGGTTCACATCAACCTGATATTCACGAACAAACCCACCAATCGAAGCGACTTCACTGACACCCTCAACCCCTGCGAGTTGATATTTGACGGTAAAGTCCTGGATTGACCGCAACTCATCGGGCTCCCATCCTCCTGTCGGGTTCCCATCAGAATCTCGCCCTTCAAGTGTGTACCAGAAGACCTGCCCCAATGCGGTTGCGTCAGGTCCAAGTGTTGGGACTACGCCATTTGGAAGTGTCCCTGCTGGGAGTGAGTTGAGTTTTTCAAGTACCCGAGATCGTGACCAATAAAACTCGATGCCATCCTCAAAGACGATATAAATCGTTGAGAACCCGAACACGGAGTAACTCCGAATATCCTTGACACCGGGAATACCCAAAAGCGCCACCGTCATGGGATACGAAATCTGATCATCAATATCCTGAGGAGATCGTCCCATCCATTCAGTGAACACGATCTGCTGATTCTCACCGATATCTGGGATGGCATCAACAGGTACCGGGTCCCTCGGCAGATCTCCCATTTTCCAATCAAAAGGCGCAACAAGCACGCCCCAAAAGATCATGACAAACAGAAGGATCGCAACAACCAACTTCTGTTCGAGACAGAACCGGATGACTCGATTCACCAAACCCGGATTGTGTTCCAGATCAGTCATGGTTATGCCCTTCGTGTTCAGCAGCATCTGGCATGTCCATTTCCATCTCCGGATCAATGTTCATATCCATACTGTCATGGTCTTGCAATCCGAGCGGCTCATGTGCCTTTTCAATATCACCGCATCGCAGCATCTCGCTGCCAAAGTACGGGTTATTGATCTCTTGACCACGCTGAATCCATTTGGCTCCCTTGAAATCGAAGGCCATTGGGCAATACGCCGTATAGATCGTTTCATCCGCTGCATTCCCAAACCGGTCCTGCAGTTCCATGATCGCTTCGGACATTCGTTCGAAGTTCAACCGTGCAGCGTCCATCGTTGTTGCGGGCGATTCCAGTGACAGTTTGCTCGCCACACGCCGCCAAGTACCGAGTGATTCACCAACAAGACCAACCACTCGAACTGATTCAACCGAACGATCTAGCAGCTTCGCTGCATCGAGATAGCCACTCAGATCGTCATCAGCGAGCCGTTCTTGAGCATCCAAATAAACCGTATAGACGGGGCCTAAATCTTCGACAAACCCACTAGGCACCGAGTCTTTCATCTCAAATGAGCCCATTGAAGATGGACTCCCTCCATGATTGTGACCGCCTCCGCCACCCCCGCCGCTCGGCATCATCATGCTTGGCTTGGCAGAAATCTGCATGGCGCTGTCAATCCTGAATGCGCCATTGACCACGATTTGATCACCCACCTTGAGCCCGCTGCGAACCGTGTAGAACTCGCCCGCCCGTAACCCAAGATCGACGATTCGCCCCTCATATGTTGGCTGTTCCTTATCAGGAACCTGTATGTACACCACCGATCGAGTCCCGGTAAACAGAACCGCACTCCGAGGAATCACCATCGGCATCTCCGTTTGCGATGTATCCCCGACGATACCTAGTGATTCGGCGGTCACCAGGTCCATTCCACACACATCGCAAGCCCCCGCCTCGTCATTGACAATCGTCGGATGCATCGGACTCACCCACTTCCCAGCAAGATCATCAGAAAGAACCGCACCATCAGCAGCAACTCTCGCCCGGACCACCGCTGTTGCAAACATGCCAGGCTTGAGCCTCATCTCGGAGTTGTCAACCGCAACCCGGACCGCAGCCGTGCGTGTCTGCTCGTCAACAATCGGCTCAATGAACGACACCTGCCCCTCGAAGATCTCTCCCGGATGAGCTTCAACAGTGAAGGTCACCGGCAAACCCCAACGGAGCATCGACAACTGTGATTCATACGCCTCAAGATCAAGCCAGAGACGACTCAGATCGGAGACCGTTGCAATCGGATCACCAGTATCAAGATAATCGCCCTCACGAGCCGCAAGATGTGTGACAACGCCACCAATCGGTGAATAGACAGTCAACTCATCGGATGCGAAATCTCCCAACTCCACTTGCTCGATCTGTTCTCCTGTGAGCCCAAACAGCCGGAGTTTATCTCTCGAAGCCTGGAGGGTTTGGTTCGCTGTTTCTCGAAGGAATGAACTCCCCCCACTCGCATTCTCTGCTGATTTCTTCGCCTGTACAAGTTCTTCAAATGATGAAAGCAGATCCGGGCTGTATAGCTCAGCAAGATGGTCCCCTTCCTGAACACTTACGCCGATGTAATTCACAAAGAGTCGTTCAATCCTTCCTGGAAAGTACGCACTGATCCGTGCCACCGATGTTTCGTCATACACCAACTTTCCAAACAAACGATTCTCAGTAGATGGAAAGAATCGCCCGACCTCCGTTGTTTCAATTTGGCTCATCGACATGGCAGACTCAGAGAGCACCAGCTGGATCTCAGCACCATCACCACTCGCGCTATCCTTGACAGGAATCAGATCCATAAAGCAAATCGGACACTTTGCGTTCGGGTCCGTCAGTCGCACGGAAGGATGCATCGAGCATGTGTACATTTGTGGGCCGGACTCTTCGGATCCCGCAAGCTCTGAATGGTCTGACTTTGAATCTACAGTGGTATTTGGGCTTCCGATGTTGTAGCCAACGAGCAACGCGACAACGATCAGTACCAATGCAACTGCTGCAGAAGTATGCGTCCAAACCCAGTTCAATACAGGAGAAATTCTTGCTCTCAACGAACTCATGGCTGCACCTCATCTACTGTTTGATCTGTTGATTGATCACCGCTGCGTGGAGAAAAACTCTCATCGATTGTTGCTACTGGCCGACCAACAAGGCGATTGAGCGTCGCCAGTGCCTTCCCTCGATCGGCTCTCGCTCTTTCTGCTGATATTGAGAACTCAAGCAGAGTGCGCTGGGTATCGAGCAGATCCAAGAACTCTGAATCACCGGTACGGAATCCACCAAGCGATGCTGAAAGCGACTCCTGAGCTTTCGGTATCAATGAGTCCTCATACAGTCGTACCCGTCGATCCGCATCCGTATGCTCGAACCATGCTTTGTATACCGTTGCTGTGAGTTGATTTGTTGATGAGTCCAGTTCACGGCTCATCGAAAGCCGCTTCGCAATCGACTCACGCACGCCAGCATCGTACTTCTCACGCCAAATGGGCAAGTTGATCCCAAAGGTGAGCATAATCGGATCATCACCACTCTCGGCGACCGATGGATTCGCAGCGTCGTCAGTCACGATGTACTCAATACCGACAGTCAGATCTGGATACCCGTCTTTCTGAGCAAGTTTCGTTCCAATCCGTTCTTGTTCAACACGCTGGGCGATCGATTGAAGCACCGGACTCCACTCATGAGCCGATTGCGAAATCTGCTGTGCACTTTCCGAGATGACCGAGTTTGTGAGGCTGATCCCTTCGCCGATATCCTCTTCAGGCGGTCGATTCAATAATGCATTGAGATTGGCCACATACGACGGCCGGAGCGCTTCAAGCCCCAATACCCGATCCTCGATCTGACCAAGCTCAACCTGAACCCGTATCAGTTCCGGATGCGACCCAGCACCAACGCGATACCGTGCACGCACGACTTCCTCGAACGAGCCGAGTAGTGCGTAGTTCTCCTTGGTAATCCTGATCGCTTCATCGAGGTACACAAGATCCCGCAGTGCGATGATGACCTGCTCAACCACAATCAGTTGAATACTTTGGTATTGGTACCATGCCGCTAGCGCACCCCGTGCCGCCGCATCCTCACGATCCTGTAGCTTCCCAATCCACGGGAAGGTTTGCTGAAACCCAACCTTTGCTTGCTGCGGCCCAACACGGGTTTCGACCTCGTCAAGGAAAAATCCGATATTCAAACGAGGGTCAGGAAGCGACCGTACCTGAGGCAGCCGCTCACTTGCAGCTCGCCATTGCTGATACGCACGCTCAACCATTGGACTGTGATACAAGGCGTATCGAACAAACGACTCGGGTGTTGAGTCCACAACCATCGCCGCATGCTCAGTTTCCTCGTCCTGGTCCCTATAGACCGAAGCGAGTTCTGCTCCTGAACCATCGGACATACTCAGCCGATGGAGCGCAGATCGTCTCGAACTGGATGGTGAATCAAACGGACTCGTTGAACACCCGGCAAGGAACACAAGCCCTAAACCAGCGCTCAATGCGCCCATGCATAGGCTGGAAGCCATAGCAAACTCCTAGATATCTATTTGATTGAGAGTGAAATAGAACGGCGGATCACATCATGAGAACAAAACGCTTTGCGCGCATTGCCCCTATGGATCCTCGTTCTAAGTTCTCCAGATACCCAGAATGGCTTGTGTTTCACAGTGTGTGCGAAGTGCGTGGAGGTTTCCTACAAGCCCCTCCATTGGTGCGGAATGCTCATCATTGTTCGCCGTCCAAACACATATCCGAACAGGATCAGCGGAAAGACCCAGAGTAATCTGAGACTCACTCCGTTGGAGCGGAGCTTCAGGCAACTCATTCCTGTCATTACCAGGACTGACTCCACAACGGCAAGGCCCGCCCGACATAGGACAGTATTCGTCCATATCAATGGCGGGTACAGGATCGCTGCAGCAACTCGATTCGACAACCACAGGCTGACAAACAGCATCGTTACAGCCAGCGTCTCCGGCTGTGCCAATCATCCCAATGCCAACCCGCGGGATTCCCGCAAGCAAGAGAATCAGGATGGTCAGCATTCGAATCATTCAGTTGAGTCTAGTTCAGTGAGGTGTGTAAATCCATCGGGGTGTATCGCTACTCGATCTAGAGAACTCATCGAGTTGCCGAATTATTCGTCAAATCGTGTACCTATCACTCTTTTACCATCTTACTCCGGCAACCAACCTCCCGATTCCACCGAATCATCCGTGAAAACCAAGAAAACGCTATCTATTTTCTATTGTGTCCAATCTGTAATCTGGCCAATTGGGTTGCTTCCTGGGATAGAGTATCCAATGGCTGTAGCCGTGCTACTTAGTCTTGTTCTCGTCCTCCTAACAACCGGATTTCGGCTTGGGTTCTTCATGGTTGCCGCCCGTCACACACTGGATGCCGTTCATCTCACATCACATCGGTTTTTTTGTCTGATGCTGAGCATCTACATCAGCCACATGGTGGACATCGTCATTTTCGCTCTGGCTTTCTACTTCGCATGGCATGTAATCGATCTTGGAACGATCAGCGGATCCAGCGCCGAAGGGCCATTCGGTCATCTCTATGTGTCTGCAACGATTTACACAACGATCGGTTTCGGTGATGTTCTGCCTACCGGCCATCTTCGTTTTATTGCTGTAACGGAAGGCCTGTGTGGGTTGCTCTACCTTGCGTGGTCGGCATCCTTCATTTTTTCGACCATGGGCCGCATGCTCAAAGATCGCAACCGGCTATGTGAAAAAATCGAATAATGCATTAAGACAACTCGGATACGGTGTGTTCGAAATCTGAACCCAGAGTGTATTTTTTTAGTCCCCTATGAAGCGATTATGTAAAATTGCTTCTCGAAGTCAGTCTAGCGTGTGCCCTGCCTTTCCTCATTCCTTGCAACCGCGTCTGCGTCGAGGCTTGAATTCACCATCGCGTGATCGCCATGAACGGAGAAAACGCTTTAAGGATCGCCCATCACTGTCGCTGAATGGGTCAATTTTATAGGCAATTCGTCGCGCCACTTGATGCCCCCGATCCCCTCCTGCACCATCAAGGACCCAAGACTTCCTATCCGTCGCTGCACGTCGTAGTCCCGGAAATCGGTAGATAAACGCAGCGATATGCTCCCCACTCCGCTCTTGGCCGATAGACTCGAGAATCGAGACGATGATCTTCTTGGCGTTGTCCCGGCGTGGACACTCAGTCCATAACTCCTTGATGAACAATGCCGTCAAAAATCGGTTATGTGGGTTCATGAGCGACGCATCGCAGACAGTACGAATCAACGCCTCTCCTGCACCACCATCCGTCCGCCAATCGGCCGTGCGGAGTACCGCAATCATCTCTGCAACCGATAATCGGGTGAACGCGTATCCACAATCCAGGAGTTGGGCGAGTACACGCACATACGTTTCCTCACAGATGCGAGAGAGGTCCGTAGCAGCACGAAAGACTGCCTGCGTCCAGACCGTCGGGACATTGATTCCAAGCTCAACCAAGAGGCGCTGTAATCCGAGATCATCCGTCCATAATGGCGAGCCCCGTTTGATCGCCAGCGCGATGGCATCTATCGAAGTCGAGTCCAGAAACTCTTCGAGCTTCTGTTTCAACTCAACAGGAAGGTCAAGTGTGGCCTCTCCACCGACAACCTCGCATTCAGAATGGATGAACTCGACCACACTTTCAATCCGTGCAACTTCCTGTGCGATCTCCTCAGGAGATGGTTCCGAGAAAAAGAACTTGCCGCGATGCAATCCAATAGTACCTTGTGGTCTGCGCGAACTTCCAGCTTCGAGCGACAACTCTCGCAGCTCATCCAATACCGCTTGCGGAACGACGAGCTTGGCACCGAGCATTGGCAACTCGGTGAGAACATCGAGCACGAGCGCGCCAGCGAGCACTGTGCCATCGAGAACGAGTTCATTACAGTCTCTGGCAATTCCCAGAACATATGGCCACCGGTTCACATCTCCATCGTCGGCGCGCACCCCCATGGTCCGATCAGTTGCGAGATACCTTACTAAATCGAACACACGACGACCAAGCAACTTCGCGAATGTGGCGATCGGTAGTCGGTTCTCCCGGTACATCGATTCTAGTAGTTCTCGATTTGCCTCCTGCTTCTTGAGTTCGCCGTATACCTCTCCAAGCTTCTCCTCAATCGGAGCATCGGACGCTGGTGATAATGGCGCAGACAATCGTCGGAACGCAGGAGTATCTGGGAAAGTCTCCTCATAACGATCCATGATTTCATGAACCCGTCGGAGAATCCGGTTCTCCACACCGAGGACTTCATACTGGTGCCCCAGATACTCAAAAATCTCATCCTTGGTGCATCCCCACATTGCCTGGACAAGCTCGTGATCAGGAGGGAACTCGCCTCGAGAAGCTGCTGGACTCGATGCGGATTCGATGTACACCCACCGTGGTGGCTCACCTTGTCTCCGAATACAGGCAGCAGCACCGTTCCCGACCCGTTGATGTCGCTCGATTGCAATAGGGCTGGCTGAGGGGTCAAAAACGCAACCAACTAGAGCGCGATGCGATTCAGGCTGCTCTGGGAATTGCCGGTACAACGCGTAAGCAATCTCAAGTGAGCGCTCGGGAGCCGGGCCACGACGCACCACAAAGACAAGTGCAGCACCTTCATCTGAGTGATTGATCTCGGCAACAGCCGGCAGTCGAGATTCGTCGAATACTGCGAGCTCAGGCCTGCCATCGCGCAGAGCTATGACGGACAGTTGGAGTACTGCTTGCTTGTCACCCGGGTGCTTGGCCAACCAATCCTTGAGCAGCCCGATGGCTCGCCCAGTTTCTCGGGATGCAGCAAGAACTTCGACCTCGATTTCAAGGTGCTCCCGCGTTGTGCGACCGGCTGCATGAACCTCGGCGCAAACGTCGAGAACAGTCCTCCACTCGCCAGCGGAGTATGCTGCGCGTATCAGCTGGACAGTATCCGAGCCGGCATCCTCCGGTAGAAGCACAGTTTGCCACAATCGAACCGCCTCTGAGTATAAACCACAGTCTTGAGCAAGTTGAGCCGCTTCACGTCGGTCGAACCATGATGGGCTATCCCCAAGCGATTGCAGTGCTGATTTCGCGATTGTGGACGCTTCGTCAAGAGAGCCCGCTTGCAGGTGAGCCCTTGCAAGAAGCACCATGCGTTGATGCTCCGGAATTGCATCGTCCGCCAATCCGATCACAACACTGGGAGCATCGCTAGATTTCCCCAACTCGTGGCACACGCGCAGTGCCATCCGAACAATGTCGGCCCTGTAATCCGTGGGCTCAACGCTTCCGAGACGAGTACAGAGTTCATCGATTTGCGTACGAGCCGATTCGATATCTCCCTCGGCCCGTCGGCGTAACCGCAACATTACTAACGCAAGCTGTACTTGGTCCGCCGTTTCGTCTTCCGGTGGTAGCGCGGACAGTGCTGCGATTGCTGCATCCATGTCAGACTGTGTCTCCGCCTCCATAGCGAATCCGAGTGCGATTACCGGTTCATTGGAGTTGAGGCGGAAAGCTTCTCGAAGATCTTGGGTAGCGTCTTTCTCTCGGCCAAGGAACCGCCTCGTCACTGATCTGTTGAAGTAAAGTCCTGCAAGCCGACCCGCGGGATCTATGGTTCCAACCGCGGTGATTGCATTTGAAATTGCACGATCTGCTTCAGCGATGAGATCGGGATGCTCAGGGATTAGTCCGCGATCAGTATGAAATGTTATATACCTACGCTCCGATGCAATGATCGCAGCGCCAAGCATTGAGAGGGCGTCTGACCACTCAGGAGATGCTTTGACAGCGGCTCGAGCATAACGAACGTGTGCGTCTAAATGCCCACAGCGTGCGGCTAGTTCACTTAGAGCCTGGGCAACCTCAGGATCAGTTCGGACTGCTACCGGAACTGCTGCCTCAACTGCTTCAAAGTCAGCGTCGTCGTCATGCGATCGCACCCAGATTGACCATCCACGTTCAAAGTCCGGCTCATCTGCACATAGCTCGTCCGCAAGACGCTTCGTCTTTGCGAGGTCTCCTGTAAGGAATGTCCCCAGCAGTTCGATGCCCTTTGCATCTCTGCTGTCGCGGCAATGAGCCGTCGCACTGAGATACGCCTGTGAGGCCAAGCCCACCTCGCCCTTGGAGTAAAGGGCGTTTCCGATATTGGCATCCAGCCGATATTGCTGCTTGGCTGTTAGGCGGTCTCCTACTTTAGTCCGGATCGCTTCATACTCATCGATAGCATCGTCAGGCAGGCCGCGCTCAACGAGCTTGAACACAGCATCGATCTCGCGATCAATGTCAGTCGTGCTGCCCACGCCAGCGTCACTTACGGACACGGTAATACTGTGCTTGTTAATCAAGCCTGGAAGTCGCTGTAGCGCCGTCTGTTGCAGATCAGGATCACTTTCCAATAGCTCTGTGACCAACTGATGTAGAGCATCGGCGGGGACAATTTCGTTCTTGCCTTTGTACACGTCCACATCGGCGCGGAGTTTTTCGATTAGTGTCCAGAGCGGAGTGTGTTCAAAGATATGACAAACAGTCTCTCGTTCTGGGCCTTGATTTTACGAGAAATCCACGTTCCTAGGGGTGCAAAAACCCTATCCGCGCCTTTTATTGGGAATGAATGCCGCACGTTTGCCGAAAATGCTGGCTTTGGGAAGATCCGATCATGATCAGCTCATCGCCCAGATCCAATACCTCACAATTGAGAATCAGATCCTCAGATCGAAGCTCCCAATGCGGGTGTCTCTGAGCCAGAAGGAACGCCGGAGATTGATCCGGTTTGGCAAAGCTGTCGGAGATGAGCTGCGGCACATTATCTCGATTGTGCAGTATAGCACATTTCAGAAATGGCTCCGTGCATCAAAGTACAATAGGAAGGCGAAGAAGCGAGTTGGTCGCCCGCGCACATCCGCGGAGATACGGAAGCTGGTGCTTGAGATGACGAAGTCTTCAGGCTGGGGCTATACACGGATCTTGGGTGAACTTCGCAAACTCGGGATCAAGTCAGTATCTCGAACTACGATCCGGAACATCCTCAGAGAGCAAGGCATCGAGCCATCGCCCGATCGCTCCGAATCAACATGGGATCAGTTCCTCAAGCGGCACTCTTCCACACTCTGGTCGTGCGACTTCCTGACCAAACCCGTGCTCACATGGAGAGGCATCAAGCATCAATCTGTGCTTGTCTTCATGCATATAGCGAGCAGAAAGGTGCTCGTGGCTGGCGCTACCGAACATCCGAACAACGAATGGATGTGCAAGGTCGCCGAGTGCTTTCCCTCGATGGTGAAACAGCTTGGGCTCGAGCCACCGGAGATTCTAGTGCGGGATAACGACACCAAGTTCACGAGGGAGTTTGACGAAACACTCAAAGCCGAAGGCATCACTCCGTACAGACTCCCATTGAAATCGCCTTTGATGAACGCGCATATCGAGAGATGGATCAAGTCACTCAAGGTCGAGTGTCTCGATCACTTTATCCCGGTTGGAACAAAGCACCTTGACCATCTCATCGGCGAGTATGTCGAACACTATCACCATGAACGACCGCATCAGGGTATCGGAAACGAACCGATCATGCCGATCGCCCCACCATCATCTGAGGGAGAGATTAAATGCGCTACTCGACTTGGCGGGCTACTCCGGCACTATCACCGGGCTGCTTAATCATTCACATTCCAATGAAGCGAGGACACAGCAGTGATCGCGAATGGTTTTCGTACGTCCGATCTGATATCATGCCGGACGATTCACTATCCGTTGCGGAGCTCGATGTGCATCTGCCGATCGAACGCCGCCGAAGCACCCTCCCAATCGCCGCGGATAGAGTTTTTGCACACCAAGCAAATCGATATCTATGAATTCAAAGTGGCGAACCAGCTCTTCTTTATCGATTACTTTGTGCACACTACAAGCGAAAGAAAGCCGCATGAACAACCACTCAAACACCGAAAACAGAAGAACACTAAATCGCTGGACCGCTACTCTTCGAGCATTATTAAAAAATAGTAGGCAACCTACTGTCTTATATCTTGACATCTCAGGCATTTTCGCCATACTTGTAGAGCGACTACTTGTTTCTGTAATGAAGTGGTCGGCCAAGAGGCGAAAGCTGCCCGCCGGAAGGATGGGTACGCACTGAGAAGCATTTATGACCACACGAACCGCACAACTCGACCAGATCGCCGACGTCTTAAGCGGTCACTACGAAAAGGGAAGCGCCAAGGACGAGCCGTCCGGTACGCACCGACTCGTGTTCATCGGGTCCATCGATCCGGAGCCGGGGCACCGACTGCTGCGGGACCGTTGTCCAAGGTTCACGCCAAATAGGGATCCCGGCGATGCCATTCTCCGACGGGGTGACCTCGTGATCCCCGCTCGCGGGGAGCGTCACGACGTAGCCATGATCGATGAGGCGATAGATCGCCGCCCGCTCGTAGCTGCGTCGTTCCTTCACGTCATTCGTGCAAGAAGCGGTGACGCGGATCCGGCCTACCTCTTCTGGTGGCTCAATCAGCCGCAGGCCCAGGCCGCCCTCCGCGACCGCACTCGTGGCACCAAGATTCCGTTCCTTCCGTTGAAACTGACGCGAGCCCTCAAAGTCCAGCTTCCGTCACTTGACATCCAGCACCGCATCGCCCAATTCCATACCCTCGCCGTCCGCGAATCCCAAATCATGACCGACCTGCGTGATGCGAGATCTCGCCTGAACGATGCGCTTGCTCTCCATGTGGCCATTGGGGAATCAGCATGATCACGATCGGGCAGGCAAATGAGCGTCGCCGCAAACGGAAGGAGGCCCAGGAGGATCTTGGGCGTGTCCTCAAGGATCGGCGATCAATAATGATGATTCACTATTCCTGCGAAAGCTTCTACGACCGCCCGGACGGTGCTTCGCCCCGAATTACTTCACTCGCGGTGCGAAGCTTCGCTACTGGCCAGACGACCTCATTCTCGATCCACCAATTGGCCGAACGGAAGTCGATGTCGCACGACCAGATCTCCTCTCAATACGACGAGCTTGAGAAGGAGATGCTCGCCGAGTTCAACGGGTTCTTGGCTCAACACAAGGACAAGTGGTGGATCCACTGGAACATGCGGGACATGAACTATGGCTTCCCAGCGATCGCCCATCGCTGTCGGGTGCTCGGCCTTGAGCCGACCGAGCTCAGCGAAGATCGTCTTCTCGATCTTGCCCGAACGATGTACCGCCTCTTCGGGGCCACCTACGCCTCGCACCCTCGGCTGAAGAGCATCGTTGAGATGAACAAGATCTCAAACAAGGACATGCTCGATGGTCAGCAGGAAGCCGACGCCTTCGAGCGGGGCGAGTATGTCAAGCTTCACCAGTCAACACTTCGCAAAGTTGACATTCTCGCTAGTCTGCTTGAACGAGTCGAGGACGGGCAGTTGAAGACGGCCTCTTCGCGGCGTCAACAGCATGGCTCCAGGCTCGCTGTCGCAGCCGCGTTCTTCCAAGAGCATCCGCTCGCAGTCGTTGGGCTCAGCCTTCTCGGCATCATCGGTTTTATCATCACACTCATCGGATGGATCACAACATGACCAAGCACAACACCAAGCAGATCGCCGACGGCGTGTGGGCCGCGTGCGACACATTCCGCGGCGCCGTTGACCCCGCCAACTACAAGAACTATGCGCTCACGATGTTGTTCTTGAAGTACCTCTCCGACATGATGCTCGATCGCCGGGAAGAGCTGCTCGACAAGTACAAGGGTGACGAGACCCGCGTCAAGCGTGCCCTCCGCAACGAGCGGTTCGTCCTCCCTGAGGGCTCCGATTTTCGCGACCTCTACACCAAGCGGGACGCGGACAACATCGGCGAGCTGATCAACATCGCACTCGTCAACCTTGAGGACAACAACAAGTCCAAGCTGGAGAATGTCTTCAGCAACATCGACTTCAACAGCGAGGCTGAGCTCGGTGAGACGCGTGACCGAAACGCTCGCCTGAAGAACATCCTCGAAGACTTCAACAAGATCGACTGCCGACCGTCGCACCTCGCCGGCCGCGACACCATCGGCGATGCCTACGAGCGGCTCATCGGCTGGTTCGCCGCAGGTGCCGGCAAGAAGGCTGGTGAGTTCTACACCCCGCCCGAGGTTTCCGAACTCCTCGCCAAGCTGCTCCGCCCCGAGGAGGGTGCCCGCATCCTCGATCCCGCCTGCGGCTCGGGCTCGCTGCTCATCAAGGTCGCCAGCGAGGTCGGCACGGACAACTTCGCCGTCTTTGGTCAAGAGTCCAACGGCTCCACCTGGGCACTCTGCAAGCAGAACATGTTCCTGCACCAGATGGACCAGGCCCGCATCGAGCGGTGCGACACGCTCCGCTCACCCAAACTCCTTTCAGGCGACGAGCTCATGCGGTTCGACATCGTTGCCGCCAATCCGCCTTTCAGTCTCGATAAGTGGGGCCAGGAAGAGGCCGACAAGGATCGCTTCAACCGTTTCTGGCGTGGCATCCCGCCCAAGAGCCGCGGAGACTACGCCTTCATCAGCCACATGATCGAGACCGCCCTTGAGGGGCACGGCCGCGTCGGCGTCATCGTGCCCCACGGCGTGCTGTTCCGCTCGGGAGCCGAGGGCCGCATCCGCCGCAGGCTCATCGAGGATAACCTGCTCGACCTCGTCGTCGGCCTGCCACCCAACCTCTTCTACGGCACGGGTATTCCAACCGCGATTCTCGTTTTCGATAAGTCGCGGAAGAGCGACGCCAAGCGGGACACGGTACTTTTCATCGATGCCAGCGGCGAATTCGAACAGGGCACCAACCAGAACCGTCTGGCCGAGGACAACATCAAGAAAATCCTCACGACCTACAAGGCGTACGAGAGCGTCGAGAAATACGCCCACGCCGCAAAAATTGGTGATCTCGCCGACAACGACTTCAACCTCAATATCCCGCGGTATGTCGATACTTTTGAGGGCACTGATGAAATCGACATTGATGCGACACAGGCTCGAATCGACGAGCTGGAATTCGAGCTTCAGCAAGTCCGCGGGAGGATGAAGCAACATCTCAAGGAGCTCGGCGTTGGCTAAGTTACCCTTGGTTGATCTTGGTGAGATCGCGAACTTTCGGTCCGGAGGAACGCCGTCACGCAGCAACCCCGATTTTTGGGGAGATTCGCTTCCTTGGGTGTCCGGGAAAGACTTCCGCGGTTTTTACTGTGATGGTGCGACGGAATCACTCAGCACAGAGGGTGAAGCGGTCTCAGCGACGGTTGATACGGGTGCAACACTCTTGCTGGTCAGAGGGATGATGCTCGCAAGACGAATTCCCGTGATGCTCGCCTGTCGAAAAGTCGCATTCAATCAAGATGTCCGGGCCATCGTTCCTCACGACGGGATCGATCCAACATTTCTCGCCTACGCAATCCACGCTCGTGCTCCCCGACTTCGTTCGTATGTGACCTATGCTGGCCATGGTACTGCCAGGCTTGAATCTGACTTCATCAAAGCATTGCCATTGTGGGTTCCTACTCTCGATGAACAGATCGCGATCACTCGTGTCCTCAGTACATTCGATGACACGCTGCTGATTCTCAAGCATCAGATCCTTCGCCTCACTCAACGGTTTCGCACATTGTGCGATCGCTCGTCCAGTGGTTCCCTCCGAGTCACTCGGTACGCCGAGCACGAATGGACTGAGTCGAAGCTAGGAAACCTGTTCACGGATAGTAAGTCGCGTGGTCGTGCTGGTTTGCCAACGCTTTCCGTAACAATGAAGAATGGTCTTGTACGACGTGACACGCTCGACCGACGCATGAGTGATGGGCTGAGCCCTGAAGATCATTTGCTCGTTCGACCCGGAGACATCGTCTACAACACGATGCGAATGTGGCAAGGAGCTTCCGGGCTCTGCGGCGAGGAAGGCCTTGTTAGCCCGGCCTATGTGGTGCAGCGTCCTACGGAACATATTGACCCACATTTCGCTGCATTCTGGTTCAAGTCGTCTCGCATGATCTACTTGTTCTGGGCGTACTCATACGGCCTGACAGGTGATCGCCTTCGCTTGTATAGCAAGGACTTCAGGGCTATTCCTGTCACGCATCCGACTTCGCTCGACGAGCAGCGTGCTATCGCCGATATCCTCGACACCGCCAAACGCGAGATCGAGCTGCTCGAACAGCTCCGCGATCAGATCCAGCTCCAGAAGCGTGGCCTGATGCAGAAGCTGCTGACCGGCGAGATCCGCGTGCCCATGGAGGCCAACGCTTGATCGTCAACGCCCACCATCTCGCGATTGCTGTGGCATCACGCATTGCCTTTGAGCAGATGTGTCAGCGTGAAGTGCTCCTCGACGAGGCAATGATCAAGCGGACGATCGCCGAGGCTTTGCAGGCTATGACGCAGCTCCGCATCGAGCCGGAGTACAACCACCCGAACATACCGGGCGCTACACGGCTTGATCTCATTGGTCGGCAGAGTGAGGACGGGCCGATCGCTCTCGCGATTGAGACGAAGTGGGTGAAGTCCGGCGGAGCGATTCGGGATTGGCAGGAGGAGTTGGCAGACGATGCCTTGAGACTGGAATGCTTGGATGACGAAATGGCCCAGCAAAACGAACGACTGCTAGTCATCTGTGGAACACATCAGACCATTAACGCCAAACTGATCAATAAGCAGCGGAATCATGACGGGGCTCGATTCAACGCTTTGCCACATATCGCATCATGGGATCCGGCTGCTGCAACCCTCCCAAGGAATCAGGAGCGGATCGGGATTCGCGATTGTGATCTCGGTATGCAGAAGCTATGGAAGAAGTGTGCTCAATCGTTCGACGGCGTTCTCCCAGTGAGCTATCAGTCAGCCCTCTTGGCTGATCATCGTGCTGACTCGCGTAAGACATGTGTTCGCGCGATCGTCTGGCGGATCAACCGGAGTCGAAATCGAAGTGAGTTCACGGTTCCGCAGGATTGGACACGAACCCAGAGTCCGAGAGGAGTATGACGATGGATGACCTCCTGTTCTATACCGACCGTCGGATCGATCTGTCTGGTGTTCTTCGTCATCAGACGGAGACGATGAATGCGGACATCGCGGACACGCCGGCGGCTCAGATGAACGGCGGAACCGATAAGGAACTGGTCGAGCACTTCATCTCGAAGTACGAGATCGAGCCTCTGCACATCTACGAGGACCAGGCCGAGGCCGATCACAAGGAGACCAAGGTCGATGTCTCCCACGATCGATTCCGGCGGTTCATCCCAGATGGCAGCGGGCCGGTCATGGTGAAGGGGGACGCGATCTCGATCCGCGTGCCATTCACCGGCGATCCTGACCTGTTCAAGTACACGCCGAGCACCCGGAACCTAAACCCGCCCCGGGGACGCGTTCACGGCGGTTCGATCATGCTATCACTCTCCCTGCCGTCAGACACAGGCGACGCGGATCGGTTCAATCGGTGGATCAAGGAGCAGCTCGACGGACTCAAGCAGTACGAGTCGTGGATCCGGAATGATGTGACTCGCTTCAACAACGAGCTGCGGCAGCACGCACGGCACGCTGTGACGGCACGCAGGCAGCAGCTTGAGAAGCAGGGCTCTTTGCTCGGCAAGCTCTCGATTCCGATTCGTCCTCGATCTAACGCCCCGAGCCCAACGCCGATCCCAATGCCGAAGAAAGTGGTCAAGCCGCTCCCGAAGCCGAGGCCGGTCGAGCAGGAGTACGGCATCAGCAACGAGGACTACGAGTACATACTGAAGATCATCCGCCAGGAGTCACGCTCGTTTGAGTCGACACCCACCACGTTTGCTGGGCTCGGCGAGGAGGCGTTGCGAGATATCGTCCTTGCACACCTGAACGGGCACTTCGAGGGGGCGGCGGCGGGCGAGCGGTTTCGGAAGCACGGAAAGACCGACATCTGCATCGAGCACGAGAATCGGGCGGCCTTCGTCGCCGAGTGCAAGCTGTGGAAAGGCCCGAAGGCCCTTCATGAAGCGGTTAATCAGCTTCTTGGCTACTTGACCTGGAGGGACACGCGGACCGCACTGATTCTGTGGAACAAGTCCGTCAAGGACTTCGCGAAGCTCCAGGGCGACCTCGCGTCGCATCTGGAGAGCCACCCGAAGTTCGTGCGATCGACGGACAGCGGACAGCCGGCCGAGTGGCGTGTCATCATGCACTCTGAGTCTGACGATGGGAGGGACATCCTGATTCACATTTTCCTCGTCGATCTGTCTCCGGGAGAGTCGGCATGACAACTCCCGAGCTCCTCGACTTTAACGACGCGATCACTCAGTGCATTAAGGCCCCGCACGCCTTGCTCGGTAATGGGTTCAGCGTGGCGTGCCGGCCCACCCTGTTCAACTACAGCCGTCTCCTTGATCAGGCGAACCTTACAGACCGCCCGAAGGCACGCGAGGCGTTTGATCGGCTCGGCACGACGGACTTCGAGATCGTGATGAATGGTCTCTCCCGGGCCGCTGAGCTCGCTGAGGTATACGGCACCTCTGATAGTTCACTCGCCGGCCGACTCCGCGAGGATGCCGAAGCCCTGAAAGAAGTTCTCGTCCAGACTATCGCCGGCACGCATCCTGACTTGCCCAAGGCAATTACTGATGACGAGTGTGCTGCAGCAAAGCGTTTCCTATCGAACTTCCGAGGCCGCCGTGACAGCCAGAAGATCTACCTGCTCAACTACGACCTGTTGACCTACTGGGCATTGATGCGGTCCGACGTCAAGCCTCAGCTTCAGTTCGACGATGGTTTCCGACAACCCGAGGACGGCCCTGAAGACTGGGTCGTGTGGGAATCGAACCGCCACAGCCAGGATCTCTTCTACCTGCACGGCGGCTTGCATATCTACCAGTCCGGTCCCGAGATTCGGAAGTTTACGTGGTGCAACACCGGCTTGCCGCTGATGGATCAAATCCAGGCCGCTCTCGACGAGAACCGATTCCCTCTCTACGTCGCTGAGGGCACCTGGCAAGACAAGATGACGCGGATTCGCCGAAGCGACTTCCTTGGCCGTGGTCGACGGAGCTTCAGGCAGATCGGCGGCTCACTGTTCATCTACGGCATGTCGCTGAGTGATAACGACGACCATATTCTGCGAGCGATCGCGAGTGGCAAGGTCGAGCAGTTCTTCGTGTCTGTGTACGGAGGCATTGAGACCGATTCAAACCGTCAGCTCTCCGAGCGTGCCCTCGCCCTAGTTGAGAGGCGGCAGAACATCGGCGGGCGGAATCCCAAGCCGCTTGATGTTAGGTTCTTTGATGCCGAGTCGGCGAATGTGTGGACTGCAGACCCACTAGAGGAGAAGCAGTCATGACAACGTCAAGCAATGCGATAGCTTATGTACCCATCTGCTCCTGCTGTTCGAATCTAGAGACGACAATGCAGCTATGCGAGCAGAACTGGTTACCAATGCGTTGTTTGATGCAAGAATTGCTGACCGGCGTGATCCGCGTGCCTGTCAAAAGGCCAGTCAGCGAGGAGGTGCTGTCGTGACTGACACTTATGTTTGCGAAGCGTGTATTGAGGACGATCATCTCGCTGAGGTGATTCGGGAACATGCCGATTCGGATGCGGCGTGCGACTATTGCGAGGACCCCGATGACACCGCCGCGGTTGCTCCGTTGGACGAAGTCATCGGATGGATGCGACAAAGGATCCATGAGGAATGGTGTGATCCTGCTGAAGAGCTTCCCTATAACGGGCGCGAGGGCGGATACCAGGGCAATGTACTGGACTCATGGGAGATGTTCGGGGAGATCGGGTGGGAGCCATCTTGTTGGGCGTTGTACGAGAACATCGTCAACTCTTTCACGGATGAGCACTGGTGCAAGCTTGATTACTTCACGATGCGTGAAGATGAGCGATTGGTATACGGGTGGGAGGCATTCTCTCGCACAATCAAGCACTCGCGTAGGTACACATTCTGGACGATGGGCGATGTGTATGACGAGGAAAGCGATCATCCGGACTACACCCCCGTTGGCACATTCTTGCACGAGGTCGGCAGGTGCATCAGGACAGCGGGATTGATCCGAGAGATCCCTGCCGGCGAACCGCTCTGGCGCGTGCGCGTCCACAAGCCGGAAGAGACGATTACGACGGGGCGTGCGCTCGGCTCGCCCCCGCTTAAGTGGGCCACCCAGCCCAACAGGATGAGCCCCGAGGGGGTTTCGATGTTCTACGGCTCCCAAGATTTCGAGACGGCCTGTCTGGAGACCGTGGACCCGGATCGTGCGGATAATCGACCTGTCACCGGCGGAGTCTTCCGCCCGGTCAAGTCGCTACAAATCTTGGATCTCGGCGCCCGCCCCGAGATTCCGAGCTTCTGGGCCGAAGGGACCAGAGAGATCAGGATGATCCTCCTGTTCCTGCATGAGTTCCGGCGTAAGATCTGCCAGCAGATCACGCGCGGGGGCACCCAGCACCTAGACTATGTGCCGACGCAGGCCTTCACCGAGTACGTCCGGTTTGATATGAAAACCGACGACGCGCCTGAGATCCACGGCATCTGCTACCCGAGTTCGCGAAACGGGCGTCCATGCTACGTCATCTTCGCGGATAATGATCAGTGCCATGATCCAGATGGCTACCCTTATCAAGAACAGTTACTCTCACTTGATTCCACTACGCTAAGAACGATACACGCGGCGGACGTTGCGGACATGAATGCGGATCCACTCGATCTAGAGGAGGATGGCGAATGACTGTACCAATGACACCTCGTTCTGACGAGGACGCAACTAGTCAGCTTCCCGCACTCAAGGTGCTGATCAACCTCGGCTGGAAGTATCTGACGCAGGAGGAGGCCTTCTCGCTTCGGGGCGGGCGAACCTCCGAGGTCTTGTTGTACGGGGTCCTCGAAGATTGGCTCCGTGAGAATAACCGGATTGAGTACCGCAACGAGTCAGTGCCTTTCACCGAAGCGAACATCGCATCGGCTATAGCCACGCTCCGCGACGAGCAGGACGACGGGCTGGTCCGCACCAACGAGAAGCTGTATGACCATCTGCTGCTCGGAAAGTCTCTTAAGCAGGCGGTGCTCGGAGATAGCAAGAGCTTTCAACTGAAGTACATCGATTGGGATGTTCTCGAAAACAATGTCTACCACGTGACGGAGGAGTTCGCCGTTGATCGCTCAGGGTCGGACAAGACCTACCGACCCGATCTGGTCCTGTTCGTCAACGGGATTCCGCTTGGTGTGATTGAGTGCAAGAAGAGCGACCTCGGACCAGGCCGTCCTGCTCCCGTGATCCAGGCCATCGAGCAACATGTTCGCAACCAGAAGCCCGACGGGATCCCTAGGCTCTATTGGTACTCGCAGGTCCTCGGGGCACTCTCGCCTGCGGGAGCTCCACCAGCGGAAGTGGTCACCGACGAGTACGAATCGGAAGCGAAGCTGCCGGCTCGCTATGCCACCACTGGTACGCCGAAGAAGTTTTGGTCGAGCTGGCGTGAGTTGGCGGTCGCCAACAGTGAGTACGAAGTGCCCGATGAGTTTGTTGATGCGGCAGTCACGGATCAGTTGGCTAAAGCTGATGTAGTCCGTCTGCTGAAGCACCGAGCAGCATCGATCCGAAGTGACTTCCTCGCGGCGGAACGCGACGGCCGGCTAACGACCGAACAAGACAGGCTGCTATGCCGGGTCTTTTCTCCGACCCGCCTGGTGCGGCTTTCACATCGCTACATTGTCTTCGACGCAGGTGTGAAGAAGATCGCACGGTATCAGCAGTACTTCTGCGTTGAGAAGATCCGCCGTCGAATCCGCTCTCTTGGACCAGAAGGCATGCGTCGGGGTGGCGTAGTTTGGCACACTCAGGGTTCGGGGAAGAGCCTCACGATGGTCATGCTTGCCAAGGCCATCGCGATGGATCGGCACCGTGGAGAACTGCATGGCGGTAAGAATGGAGAGCGGATCGTTCTCGTCACTGACCGCGTGGATCTCGATGATCAGATTTACAAGACTTTTAAGCACTGCGGGCTGAAAGCCCAACAAGCGAACAAGGGAAGCGATCTGGTCCGGCTCCTCACGGACACAGAGGCCAAGATTGTGACTACGGTGATCAACAAGTTTGATGCCGCACTTGGCAAGGACCAGATCAGCGTCGATGACCCCAATGTGTTTGTGCTGGTAGATGAAGGCCACAGGACACAGTTTGGCATCCGTCATTCGACGATGAGGCGTGTGCTACCGAACGCCTGCTATATTGGCTTCACCGGTACTCCAGTTCGGCGGAAGGACCGGAGCACAGTCGAGAAGTTCGGTGGCATGATCGACGCATATACGATCAAACAGGCCGAACAAGATCGGGCGGTGCTCCCCATCGTTTACGAGGGCAGGCATGTTATCAAAGATGTCAACCAGGCCGAGATCGATGACTGGTTTGACAAGTACACCGAGGGTCTATCCGACGAACAGAGGCAGGACCTGCGTCGAAAAGTGAGCACCGAAGACCAAGTGATGCAAGCCGACCCGGTCATCCGTCGAATCGCACGCGATGTGTCTGAGCACTACCGAGACTTCCTACAGGGGACAGGCCTGAAAGCTCAACTCGTTGCCCCATCAAAAGCCGCAGCGATCCGATACAAGCATTGGCTTGACGATTTAGGTGAGGTCCGGTCCGAGGTGCTGATCTCGCCTCCGGACGACCGAGAGGGTGACGAGGATATCTACAAGCCAAATAGAGAGCTCGTCAATCGATTCTGGAAAGGAGTGATGCAGAGGTTCGGGACCGATGTCCAGTATGCCAAGCAGCTCATCAACTCTTTCAAACACGGGGACACCACTGATCCCGAGAGTGATGCCCCCGAGATCATGATCGTCGTGGACAAGCTCCTCACAGGATTCGACGCTCCAGAGAATACGGTACTCTATCTCGCTCGAAAGCTCCGCGAGCATAACCTCCTGCAAGCCATCGCACGAGTAAACCGCCTCGCAACTGGAAAGGAGCGAGGGTATGTCTTGGACTACCGAGGCGTGCTTGAGGAACTCGACGACGCGTTCGCCATGTACTCTCGGGATCCTGATGATCCGGAGTCGGATGACTTAGGATTTATCGAGTCTCTCGCGACGATCGACAAGGTTTGGGAGGACCTACCGCAACGTCATGCGCTGCTTTGGGACACCTTCAAAGATCTCGCGGGCAGCCGTGACCGGGAGGCATACGAGCAGCATCTCGCTGACGAGGTCCTGAGGATTCGCTTCTACGAACGCTACGCCGCTTTCGCTCGCGTACTCGATGTCGCCTTCTCATCGCACACTTTCCTCAACGAAACATCGGAAGCCACGGTCGAGAAGTACCGCAAGGATTTGAAGTTCTTTGGTGAGTTGCGCCGTTCCGTACGTATTCGCTATGCTGAGGTCGTAGATTTTTCGGAGTACGAGCCAAAGATCCGCAAACTTCTTGACCAGTACATTAGTGCTACCGGAGTAGAGAGCATTACAGGTAAGATTGATCTGTATGATCGTGACGAACGGACCGCAGCCCTCGAAGCCGCAGGGTCCGCAACGTCAAAGGCTGAGACAATTGCCAGCAACGTCAGCCGGGTGCTTGAAGAGCGTGTTCATGAGGAAGATCCGGCAACATATCGCAGGCTATCTGCGATGCTCCGAGACATCATGGAGCGGATGCGTGCAGGCTGGTTGGCCGCTTCCGAAGCTCTTGCCCAGGTCGAGAATGTCGAACTCGAAGTCATCCGACCGACTGCTGACGACGTACCCGACTCGCTAAAGGACACACGACTTGGTGCCATTATCTACCGGAATACCAAGGATGAGCTCGGAGAAGTGAGCGAGCGGGCAGCACTCGCGATCGATTCAATTATCCGAGATCGGGCGATCGTTGGATGGAAAGAGAATATTGATTGCCAGAAGTTGATGCGGCAGGAGATTGACGATTTTCTCTTCGAACTCGGAGATAATGTCAGTGCTGATTGGACACTCAAAACGATCGACAAAATTGTTGACGTTGCCATCGAGCGGGCGAGGGCTGTTCTGTGATACGAGAGCCAAAGCAGCAAAGCATTATGATTGGCTCAGAAGAGTTGCCATATGTGATTATTCGAACATCCAGCAAATCGGCACGGCTCGTTGTTGATCCATCCGGAACCGTTGAAGCCCGAGTGCCAACCGGTCGTTCAGACCAGTCTATTGAGCAGCTCGTCCGCAGTAAGGCGCGATGGATCATCCGGCAGCAAGATTACTTCGCGTCGTTCAGGCCACGTGATCCACAGCGACAATATGTCAGTGGCGAGTCAATCAGATACCTGGGGCGGCAGTACCGATTAAAAGTCATGCAGTCGGAGCACGAATCGGCGAAGCTGCTCGGGAAGCATCTTGTTGTTGAGACCGATACAAGTACGAACTGCTCAAATGTTCGACGCATAGTTCTTGAGTGGTATCGCGTACATGCTGCAAACGTGTTTCGTCTGAAAGCAGATCACCTGCTAGAAACGATGGCCGCCCATGGTATTTGCGAGGCTCAACTCACTGTACGCTGGATGACTAGACGCTGGGGCAGTTGTACGCCATCGAAGCGGATTATTCTGAATCCCCTCCTTGTGATCAATCCGATTGATTGCGTGGAGTATGTAGTCGCCCACGAATTGTGCCACCTCAAGGTTCCAAATCATGGGGATGCATTTTATCGACTTCTGTCAACGGTCATGCCCGACTGGCAGAATCGACGAGAGCGACTTAGACGATCGGGAACTCACCTGAGCTTCTGAATTGAGCGTGCTGCATCAATGGATGGCTTTGCTGGCCACCGCTTCACTACTGTTTGGGGTTTTGGACTTTCGCCCCCGGCAGATTCGCAATCGGAACTAGTTTCTAGATGAAGCTAATTATTAGCGGGATCCGATGGTATCGGAGTGTGTTTAAAGATATGACTATCAGTCTCTCGTTCTGAGCCTTGATAATAAGAGAAATCAGCGCTCCTAGGGGTGCAAAAACCCTATCCGCGCCTTTGATTGGGGATGAATGCCGCACGTTTCTCGATTATGCTGGCTATGAGCCGATCCGATCATGACCAGCTCACCGTCGCTCTGTGAGCTTCGTGTGATCGACGGTGCTTGCGGTTGCTGCATTCAAGCGGCTTGCTAGCCCGCTACTCTGCGTGCATCTACTCAGCCAAACGGCCGCATCGCATTCATTTCTTGAATCGGCTCGCGGCATTCGTTTATCAGTCGTGCTAAGTACGCCTCACCTTCTGCATTAGACGTCACCATCCGTGACATCCACGCTTTGATGCTCGCGTGAGTCTTCGCAAGGCCCGACAGCCTGTTGTAGTACTCCTTCGTGACATATCTCGTGATCGTTTCTGATTCTTCTACCCGCGAATCCGCTTCGCCAAGAGCCGCGAGAACACCCATATCTGTCGCCTGTGAGCGCATCGAGTGATCCGGATAAAACGGAGACTGCGGCGTATGGAACATCTCACTGATGCTCGACAAGGTATATGACACAAGCATGGCCGCTGTCGCCGCAACCAAGACGTGTTCACCAGGATCAACTGAATATGTTTTAGCAAAAGACGGAGACCTCGACATCATAAACGCATCAGTCACCACTGCATGCGCCGCTCGAGTATCTGCTTCGAACTCCATGTACTGCCGAAGACGCATCATGTCAGGGTCGATCTTGCCAATAAGGCCATTCTCAGAGAGCGCCGTGGCAGACACGCCATGCGCCAAATAATCCAAGTGACCGCAACGTATGTGAGCCATTTCATGCTCCCAGATCGCTTTCATGCACAGCGATCGAAGCATTACCCGCAAGTTGTATCGTGCAGCGTCGAATGTTTGAATCGATTGTCGCACAAAGTGTTGCTCTTCATGCTCTTCTCGCATGAATGACTGCAGCGACTCCGCCGTGTGCGATCGGGTGAACGCCTGCTGCATTCTTCGGAGAGGACGTAGCCCTGGCATCAATGCCCCGCTATAGCACGCGTCCGGCGCCGGCGTGAACTCACCGATACTCGGAAAGAAAGCATTGTTTGCACACATGGCGTCAACAACATCAAACAGCACATGCGGCATAGGAAACAGCAATGCTGTGATATAACGATCCCCGCGCTTCACCGCGATGCCGTTTGGATAGTTGCTCAGAACGATCCCCGTCTGAATGGCGATACCATCCTTGCTCCGCGCCGTCATGCTCTCGCGTATTGCAATATCCTCAAGAGGTTCCTCTGATTGCTGAAAATCGTATCTCGTGGTTCTTACAGCAGCAGCAAACCCAGCTGTTCGTGCAACGGCAACCGGATCATCCACATCATAGTGCTCACCCGCCGGAGATCCGTACTCTCGCGCGAACGCCTCAAACAAAACATCATCTTCGGAAATCATCCGCTCTCGCAGTGACAGAAGAGAGACTGGCGACGCACAGAACCGCTTCAAGCCCACCCTCGCGATTTGCTGGGAAATTGTGGCACATGGGGCAGGCAGCCCAGAGAAAGATGAAACGAGCACATCGCAGAGAACCGTTCCCAGCGACAGTTCATCCGACTCCATAGTTTTTTGAATCTCGTGTGCACGCGGACAGATCTTCTGATGGATAACGAACAGGATCTGCCGAAATCTCACCGCGAATGGCAGACCTGCCAACCGGGCTTCACTCGCTTCTATGCCTGCTTTGGACTCGAGCAACTCTAAAGCATTCTGTAGTTCTGGGGACACTTGGCTTTCTCCATGATCTTGGCTAGCGCAGATAATTCTTTGGGTGGTGAGCGATTCCTGACCTGCCTGCAGGTTTGGCGCCAGAGTCTAGGTGAGTCCTTGGTGGTATATCTTCGGGAGTTGGGCTGCCTAGGGCGTAGCGGAGGCCGGGTGATTCGACTCCAATGTGTCCCGCCGCTGCGTCCCGGTCGAAGCGGTTCTGCTAAATTGGAACAGACCTAAACAGTATTGTCTAACACAGAGATCGCTCGGTTAATACATGATCAAATGCTGGTGAATAATCGTAGAGCTTCGTCAAAATCTATCTCGCCAGCCGCGAGTTGATCTTCTGCTTGTTTGATATCTGACAAATCCGGCATGGTGTTCCACTTAAGTGTCGGTTGCTCATTAACGAATGATCCAATGACGCTAAAGGCCTGAGAGAGGGTTGAGAGGATCTCGTCACGTAGTGCAATGCAAAACTTATTCCAATACAGTTCACGTGATACCAGATGGTAGTCTGAAATATGTTCACGGAACATCCCTCGTGCGTCCCACCCGATAGGCGAAGTCATTTTTGCCCGTTGAACTGAGTAGGATCGTGCGACCATTGCAAAATCCTCATGGACTATTTGCTTCCTCACATTCATCATCCAACTATTTTCTGACTGTCCTATAAGCGGCATCGAGCTCCGCATCAATTTGAGAGATCGTCGCCATGGGTTTGGAGGCAAAAACCGAACAAGCCGTGCATTGTCAATTTTCACAATTTGATGACTTCGAAATCTTGTCGACTCTGTCAATGGAATAAATTGGATTGCGATGCCCTGCATTCGCATCAACGATCTACGATGAATGTGAGTAAGCCGAGCACCTCGCAGCAATTTCGAACCATCTACTAGATCCCAGCCCGCACTTATCTCAAATGTCATCGAACCGACAAGTACGAGCTCCTGAGCCACCATCTGAACGAAATCTACGACAGTCTCAGATATAGATCGCTTGTATTGACTGTGGTGATGGTTGAAAGGAATTGAATCAACAAGCAAACCTGAGAGTTCAAGTGAACAATTTTCTAACCAGATAGATCCATGTTCATCATTATTAGAATCACAATCCCGCTCAATAATCGAGCGTACATTGAGCGCCGCATCTTGAGCACACATCCACAGATTCGAATCCCCACCTGGGGAACCAGCCTTGTAAGGGGCGGGCCACCACTTTGCTCGGCCATCCCATTTCAATTTACTACTCTGTTGTTTCGTTATTTTCATTTTTGTAGAACTCTGTTATACGGGTCTTGGCCAGTTCAATTGATCTTTTACAACTGACCAATGCACTTGGGAATTCAATTTCTGACGCCTCTGGCCTTATAGATAAATATAGAACTCCAAAGTACTTATAAAGCTCACTAATTGAATGCCCCATCACAACGGTGACCGATTCAATTACGGCGTTTGAGTTCGGTTTCCTAGGCGAATCGGACCACGGTGATCCGTAGACCTTCTCCATATCAATACCACGCTCAGTGAGAGCTTGCGAAAGCAGGCGCGACCAATTGGATCTCTGCATTGCCCCCGGAGAAAGGAACGGCAATATCAACTGATTATCTATTGTTGAATATAGTGCACGAATGACGGCCTCAGGGTTATCCGCTGAATCCAGGGTGGCATCCCAGATATTGCATACAACTGATTTGAATTTGGTAGAATCAAGTTCTGAAAATATGAGTGCAAGTCCTGAAATCTCCATCATGTCAAGGTACACACTCATTGCAACACGAATGTTATCATTCTGACCCGGCTCCCGAGCGAGTTCTGCATAATGTCCATAGACAGTAATGCTCGCACCAAAATAGGCGGCAAACAACTTTTCGAACCCATCCTCCTGACGATTTGCCATCATGGATACGAGCTCTTCTGCTAGCCAGGCTCGTGTTTGACCTACAAGATCGGGTAGATTTCCCACAACAGGTGCCTGACACAACCTGGGAACAATGGCCGCCAAGTTCCTAAGTACTTTAATTCTTGAAGCTTCGATTCGGTTCAATGCCTCCTTGGATCCAGAAGGGAACCATGGCGCCTCTGTAATGTGATATGCATAAAGTTGCTCATACTGCTCATCAAGTCGATTTATGCCATCAGTTGCTTTCTTGCATGCCTCGATGCTCCGCTGAAGCCACACACCAGCCCATACTGGCCGATTTTCGCCAACCAGTTCTGCTGCTGCTTGCACAAACTCAGTCTCTAAATTTTCGGTTATTGAGAGAATTATGTCTCGAATTTCCTCTGCATACGCAGACGCGAGAATCTGCTTAACATACCAGGCAGGTGTCGATGTTTCACCCTCAGCGGACTTCTCAAACTCGATGCGACGCGAGAGATCTTCGTGTGTTTTAATAACTTTTCGTGGGGCAACAGCCCGGAAATTCCGGGCGCAATCAAGTCGACGCACCGATTCCTCGATACTCAACAATTTCGGTACACCTTGATGGGTAAGGGCCTGACTCGCAGACAAGATGGGTGCCAATCCCGCAACACAGAAGACATCCACCATTTGGAGATGCTTCAGTGGCAAAACGGACTCATCGGTTCTTCGCAAATGCTCGACAAGGATCTCACGGGTAGAGGATATCAGTCGAGCAGCCTCACCTGAGTCGAACATCGTACACTGAGCAGAGACCGTCCTATTTACTTCCAACAACAATCGGACTACATCATCGAGGGCTTCATGGTCTAGAAGATGCCTGAGACACCGAGTGGTCATCTCGATAGCTGTAGTTTCTACAAATCCATGATCCGGAACGGAATCAGGCGAAGGCTGAACGCCAGTTTGAAATGCCAGCTCCGTCAACGAGCTGCTCGCGATGTCCCAGCGTTTAAACTCGGCCTTTCTTGCAAACCAACGGCTGTCTGTGGGGATGGATGGCTTCAGGCCGGCATAGTAGGAAGTCAGCCGAAGCATCCTGGTAGCGATATCAACTACAGTCTCATGATGGGAGTGGTCCTGTGCAATAGAGAATACGAGCAATTCCTCCAATAACTCTAGCTGCTCTGTAGCGCGGCGATTTGCATACTGCTGAAACGATGGATCCAGCCAATTGCGACTATCTGGAATTACCGACTGGAGTGCACTTTCAAAGGTTCTTGACGGATAACCAGTAAGGGTAGCTGGATCAAACAAGTCGAATGTTCGTATGCCAAGAGGGAGAAAAGCGAGCAAGCTGATTAGGATTAGCAGCACAACATAGGCAGCGAGGATCGATGAGTTAGGACCCCCAAAAGATTGAACCGCAATACCAATTGTTGATGTGGCTGCGGTGTGCGCGAGCAGACTGAGATACCGGCGATTCAGATCATCCTGTGGTATGAGTGATCTTATCTCGGTCGCTACATTTGCATATGCAGTACTCGCGACAACGCTTATTGCTGCAAAGAATAGTGCCAACATCGCTGCCGAAGCCTGCGCGACTGTATTCATCAATGCCGTGTATTGCTCAGGATCTACCGCAAACGAAGTGGATGGAATCCAATCGTACAACTCCGCAAGCCGCAGGAAGTACTCCGGGAAGACTAAAAACAGCACACTGGCAGCTATTGCATAAACGAGTGGAGCGAGTGCGCATCTGAATAACTGACTGACTGCTGACCATCCTATTTTTATAGACGACATTCGATTTCGTTGGGTATGCAAAATCCGGCGCCGCTGAAATCCAAGTTTTCCTAGCCAACTAGCAGATTTTTTTCCGTAATACGTCCGCCGCAAAATGAATGGCGATAACCGCCAAGCGCTAAGGCACTGAAAAATTACACGTAGATATTGAACAATCTGGAGCAAATGCAGTTTGTTGAATAAGCTGTCTATCCAAGTCGAACTTGATCGGTTGGATTGTGTGTCTGGATCCGAGTTCATGACATACCCTGTGAATTCGAGAGTGAAACTACGGGATCTTCGAAGATGATTACACCGTCCAACTGACCACAGGATTTACCGGCACGTACCAGATATCTCTTACTTGTGTGTCATTGCTGTACGGCGTCGGATCTGCGTCCCGTACACGGAACGTAGTTGGAATATTCACCGAGTTGCCAAAAATGAGCGCATGCTGTTTCGGTAATGATGGCAACCGCCTCAGCACCGTTTCCGAAATGAAAGGAGTCATCTGCCTGATCTGGGAAAGATCGTCAGGGTTCTGAATACGATGAATAATGAAGTTATTGCACTGAGAGAGGACTGTCTTTGAAAGTTCACTTGGCCTTTGGGACGCCACAATTAGAAAAACACCATACTTTCTTCCTTCTTTTGCTATTCTTTGAAACGTGATGCCCGCATCAATGGCAAAGCGGCTTGGCCGCTCCGAAATATATCGGTGTGCCTCTTCCAGAATCAGATGGACTGGCATGGCGTTGCGCGGATCAGCACGACGCATGCGATCAAAAATCAAGCGGGCAACAACTGCTGAGGCAAGCTCGACGATCTCGTCCGATGCATCGTTCAGATCGACAATGCAAATCTGGCGATCTTTTTTATAGCGTCCGCCATCGACTGCAATTCCAAGCAAGCGATCCACGTAGTGAATCGGCTCACGGTCATAGTCTTGCAACGAGCCAACATCCGCTCGTAGAAACTCATAATCAGGGTTGTCGATCACAGACTTAAGCCGTGTGACCAACTGCGAGCAATAATCTCGAATCTGCTTGTTGCCGTTCGCTTCCTCATAGAAGAGGGCTAGATCAAGTGCGGCCTGAAGTCTTTCAAATGAAAACGGTATATTTGAATAACTGGGAAGCACGGGCTCATCGCTTACAAAGCCCTCAAGAAGCGTAAGTACCGCATCATAATTGATTGTGGTATTTGAATTCTTTCCATCTTTGAATTTACCAAAATCATTGTACAAACCACCAGCAATCGTATTTTTTGAAATTTGCTCAGTCGAAAATGAGTTTAAGACAGCAAGTATTTGACCTTCCTTACTGCCCGTGCTCGAATCTGTATTTAAGATTGAAAGAATTATCTTTGCCAGTACATGATTGCGAACCGCATTGAGGCCGTTGTCGACTCCTTCACCTCCTTCACCTCCTTCACCTCCTTCAGCTTCTTCTTCAGGCGTTTCCTGAAACAGGGTGGTCAGACCAAGTGCGTTTCGAAGGGCGGGGAGTTGTGATTTTTCGCTCGCCCGCAAGAGCAACGCCCATTCATCGATGTTCATGAACCAGTGGGGCAGCTTGAATCTATCCTTGATCTCTGCCGCTTGCCTCTTCTCCGAAGGTTCGAGGATGGGCATCTCAGGCTCCGTCGCCTTGAGATAGCAAGACTTGATCAAAGCAGGAATATTATCAAGCGACCGCCGATATTCACCGTTTACATCGAAGATCACGAAAGCTGCACCCTGTGCCCTAAACGACTCTGTCTTCATGAACACGGACTGAAAGATAGAAGCAACGGTACAGGACTTGCCGCTTCCTGTGTTCCCAAGTACAGCTATATGACCGCCGAATAGTTCATCAAGGCGCGATTTAACAGGATAGCCTTTGAAGACTGCCGATGTGCCGATTTCGATGTTGTGCGGGACGCTTCCCAGTTGGTCGATACCCTCTGCATCCTTCTTTGTCACGGTTTCAGAAAGTAGTTCGACATTGAAAATACGATCGAGGTCTTCGTCCCGCGCGTAAAGCGCATCCGCATAGAGCGGCGGAAATGTAGAAACCCCGAAGCGGAAGCTCCCACCTTGTATTGGCATTGAGCCGACAGGAACTACGTCAAGAAATTTGACAGAAGCGGCTTTATCCAATCCGGCCTGAGAGGCCTGGAGCTGTGCGCTATCTTTTTCTCGAAGACCGACAACTTCCAGTACCACATATTCGGCCTGCATCGGGACCGTGAGATACGATCCAAGCGTTGCCACGTAGTGGATATCGTCAAAACCCACGACGGTGAAGTTGTCACTCCCCCCGTGCAACTCGACAACCAAACGGTCAGCAGAAACGCTGACGATCTTTCCGATGGCGCGGCTTGCATCACCCTTGGTCATCTTCAGTGTCCTGTTGCTTGGCAAGAAGCGTCTGCAATGCCTTCTCTATGGTCTGGTCAATCTTCTGATCGGCGCAAGTGGGCATAAGATGACTGACAACGCCTTCGAAGTAATGAGCTTTCTTCCCCTCTTCTTTACCATCGCCCCAAATGAACCAAATGCGTGGATCGCCGAGCGCTGCAAGCTTCCGCGTGATGTCATTCGTCTCGGGGTCCGTAAAGGCGACGACTCTGAAGCCCGGTAGGCTCAGGCCTTGGAATATGATGTTGTTGACATGCTCATCACCAAAGCTGAATCCCAAGATCACCAAGACGCTCTGATCCTGGACGACCTGTCTCTGAAACTCGCGGAACATATCAGAATATGGCGATCCGAAGCTTGCTGTTTGTTTCGATGGTGTGGGGTAGATCATGACTCGATCCGTTGAAGGATCAGGTGGTGTATGCGACTCGCGAATAGGAAAGAGGCCAGTATTCTCATCAACCCAGTTGACGGAGCCGTGTAACTTGCAGAATTTCACGAAACCATCAGCAGCGGCCCAGCGGCGGGAAGAAATGTCCAACTGCTCTGCCTGCGCCAACCTATATGTGGCAGGATTGAACCTACGTTCGACCGTTCCCGAGAAACCATTGGAGTAATGGATGCTCGAACGATCCATCGCGCGTTCATTGAAGAGATCGTAATTGGTCGAGAAGACCCAAGGCGGTGCGAGGCCGCGTGCACGAGTCGCCAATGATTGATAGAACCGGCGATATAGGGCAACGACGCTTTCGTCGCCGTTGGAGAAAGACCCCGTAGTACACTTGTGGAGAACGTATTTCTTGACACCGATGATAATACTTTCGACTAGAGGGGCAACGGCACTCAGAGCTTCCATATCGCTAGTCTTACAGAACTGATGGGCATTTATCAGAATAGCCATCATCTGCTCCAAATTGCCTCTCACTTCATTGCCGGAAAGATCAATTCCTAGCTTATCATTGAGTTCTGTCTTTAGCTCCGTTGTGACAAAGACAGGAGCTGCCCCTTCAGCAGGGGCTTCCGCGAGAAGGCTCTGGAACTCCTCCGCCAAAAATTTCATTGTTGGAATCCCAAGCTCATCATCGCCATTGCGCAGCGAGGAGCAGCCGGAACCCATCAAAAAAGACAAATTCTTCGCCCCCAAAATCTCAGCCATCTGTCTCTGAATAATTGCTGCCTTATCATCCCAAGAACTATCTCCCTTGAGCTTATCAAACTCGTCGCGACTGCCTTTAAGAAATTTCATTGTCAAGCTCATCCTTTTACTAGATCTGCAGTCAACGGGGAGAGATCCCAGATATGTCAAACAGTCTCTCGTCCTCACACAGGGCGAGTTCTTGTCGGATTATTCGCCTCTTTGCCCCGTACCGTGGGGGGCCAGCAGTTTGTTGTGGCCTTTGATGTCCGTTTTGTCCGCTTTTTTGAACAACAAACGGCTTTGAATCTCGCTAATATCAGCCATGAATGGGCCTAAAACATCGATTTCTGGCGATATGCACCCTGTCCAAACGCCAACACCTGGACATCGCAAAATACCGCGATCTCCGTCTAAATCGCCAAGTTTGTGGCACCTGATTGACTCGATTGCGCTCGCCATGGCTCAAGGATACGGGCTGGCTCGCACTCGTGCACTCTCCCATGTGGCACCGATGACGAGAATGTTGGGACAACGGGATCATCTATATACCGAGACCGCGTTGCTCGAACGCGAGGTCGCTATATTCCGGTCCCAACGAATGGCGAAGGCGCCACGGAGAAGGCCTCAGTTTGATCAAAGGCAGCGTGCCGAGATACTACAACTCTCCGTCCTCAGGGGATGGAGTTCAAAGCAAACCGCCCTTCGATTCGGGGTTCATCCCAACACGATCCGGAACTGGCGTCGATCGCTTAGGGACAAAGTGAAGGCCGAGCGATTACTGGGTGCACCACCATGGAATCGATTGCATGAAGCCGTGCGATGGACCGTGCATGAGATCCGACGGCTGTGCCCTGAACGTGAGTTCGGGACGAAGACGATAGCACGGCACATGATCCGGGCAGGTATCCAGATCAGCAGATCTTCAGTCCGACGGATCCTCGAAGAAGATCAATCTAAATCTGATCGTTGGCGAAGTAATGCTCCCACTCCGAATGCTGGGGATGCCAGCCATCTCTTAACCCCGAAGATACCCCACTTCGTCTGGCATACCGATATCACTGAAATGAGAATACTCTGGAAACGCTTTGAAATCGCAGCGGTGCTGGATGGGTATACGCGGAAGCTCCTGGCAATCAAGGCGTTTAACCGGCGGGCAACGACGGATGACATGACCGGACTGATTCAGGAAGCTGCGGTGCAATCTGGTATTACACCCCGGTTCTTGATCAGCGATCGTGGATCACAGTTTCGTATGCAGTTTACTGATGCATGCCGAGCTCAGGGCATTGTGCATGTTCGTTGCAAGGTCCGTGTCTGGCAACTCAATGCGAAGATCGAGCGGTTCTTCCGCACATTGAAGAGTTGGTTACGACCGAGTTGCCTCATCCCAACTGAAACACGGATTCAAGAGCGGCTCGATGAGTTTCAAATCTGGTACAATCAGTATCGTGTGCATGGAGCACATCATGCTCATACACCGAATGAACGATTGACTGGTACTGAGCGGGATCCTGTTCGTTACACTCAGAGAGGAGGCGTGGAGCCAACGATTCGAATCAATAGACAATCGACTGGTGGTGACCCGAAGCTCTATCGACTCGACATCAAAGTCAAAGTGCGAGAGAAAGCTGCATGATGGCCGAACTGAATGCCTCATACATGCCACACAAACTCGCTGGCCCCCTACTGTGTCACAATCTGCTGGCCCCCCGCTCACCAAGCAAATCTAATCCTCTGCAAAACTAACCACCATCAGCCAGAATTCTCGCCGATTTGTTTTTGCCCACTACGCTACGCTCCTAGTGCATTACTGGAAAGTCTTAATACTATGGACAGTACCTGAAACAGATTCGGCAAACTGATCAGCATCGGATCGACTCTGAAAGAACACCATAGAAGAAGCCATCGGCGTATGGATCTCGGGGGAAGTCACAAACCAACCTTCGGCGGTTTCGATCCATGCCAAGCTTCCATAATCATGCGACCAGCGGGTAATCACTTCGAGTTCAGGGTACTTGTGTTCAAAGTTGAACTGGCAGTTGAAGTCATCGAAAATCAACGACTGCCTCCCGCGATCACCCATAATGACGCTTGAGGTTGCAAACCGTTCATCGCTGACGATCATGCCGCATTCATCGCACATTGAGTCTCCGAGATTGACCGATGGTGGCCCGTGGTCAGCCGCTCGGCTGCACGCTGGAAGCATCAGAATCATGACCCAAAGGGGAACTGTTGCTAGAAACGCGACACGACGCATTCTCAGATCCCTCCTCGTTTCTGGAAGACCAGCATCGCGATCATCAATGGCAATGCGATCCAGAGTACCAGCATACTTGTCAGGATCCATGAAAGCGAGTTGCCGTAGGTATGCGATGCGTAGGTACCGACAGGACCGAGGACATCAAGAGACGCGTTCATGTTCACGATCACGCCCATCTTGAATGCTTGGAGCGGATTGAAGATCGCGATCGAGAAGACTTCTTGGACACGGAGTTTGAACAGAACCGTTCCAGCCATGAGTCCCAGATCGCTGACGAACACAAGCAAGAGCCAGACAAAGAGTCCCAACCCGGTCGCGACCCCGCTTCGACGCGAGAGCACCGAGAGCAGCATCCCGATCGAGAGCATCGCCAGTGCGAGCGTACAGGTGAAGACCACGAGCATCGCGAATGATCCAAGCCCGACTCCTCCCGCTCGCCACGCGAGGACCATCGCGCTGAGCCCGAATCCGACACACATCGAGCAGCACAACGCGATGGCCAGACCGATGTACTTTCCGAGCAATAACTCAAAGCGGGATATCGGCTGGGCGAGCAGGTACAGCAGTGTCCCACGCTCCCGTTCACCGGCAATGGATCCGGCTCCCGCGATAATCGCCATCAAAGGCACCACCAACATAATGAGATTCAGCAACCCCGCCGTCGTCCGGCTAAACCCTGCGAATCCCTGCGAACCCGACCCCGCAAGGGACATGAAGGACACCGCGATCGCAAGAACCGAGAACGCGATCGTGTACAACATGAACCATCGGCTTGCGAGCGCATCTCGGAACTCCCTTTTTGCAAACGCCAAAACACTGCGAGTGCGTGAGATGTACCTGATACTAGCCGATGACACAGATCGGAGATTGGCGGACGGGGTGCTTGCGAGAACGCTCATGATTGAGTTCCTTCCGATTCATGCTGACCCATGTTGATCTCATCAAGAATTTCAAAGTCACGGACACGGATCGACGCGTTCGCGAGGACCGTCAAGGGCTCGGCTTTGAGGTTGTGCGGGACGGACACGCACAGCCCGTGACCGTTCAGGTTCACCGCATGACCCGCGTCGCGGAGTACGCTCGCTGCGGATTCTTCTGTGCCCATGCTGATGTAAAGTCGCATGGTCTGTATTGCCGAGTGTGTGGGCCAAAGTTCGGAGGGGGTGACATCGCTGATCAGCTTTCCCTTCTCCATCACCAGCACCCGGCTGGCGAGCGAGTGGATTTCATCGGGGCGGTGGGATGCGAAGAGAAGCGTCTTGCCCGAATCGCGGAGCTTGCGGAGCGTCTCCACGACCTCCCCTCGACCCGAGGCATCAAGATTCGAGGTTGGTTCATCAAGCACGATGATCGGTGGATCCGAGATCAACGCGATCGCAAGCGCGAGACGCTGCTTCATCCCTCCAGAGAGATCGCGAACTCGCTTGTCTTCATGCCCGCACAGATCCACCATCTCCAGCACGCGGACCGCTTCAGCAGACCCAACCCCTCGCAAGCGAGCAAAGAAGAGGATTGAGTTTCCAAGCCGGGCATCGTCGTGGAACGCGAGTTCTTGGGGGACGTACCCGACCAATGAACGCGCGACCTTTCCCCGGCGTTGTACATCGTATCCGCCGACTGTGACGCGACCGTTGAATGGGAATATCCCCAGCAAACAACGGATGAGCGTGGTCTTCCCCGCGCCGTTGCTCCCCCACAACGCGATGGATTCGGATTCCCTCAACTCAAAGCTCAGGTCATCAACCGCGGTCGTCCGACCGAATCGCTTGGTCACTTGGTGTGCGTGAATCATGCTGAACCTCTGTATGGTCTGTGACTCGCCAAGAGTCGAGGTTGACGGGCGAAGAAGCTGCCGAACGCGACGCTCATCAGGACCAATCCAATTGAAGTGGCGATCATCGGTGTGCGGCTGATCTGGCTGGTGCTTGTCATGAGATCAAGACTTGGCGCGATGGTCAACGGATCGGGATCCGTAAACATGGGTTCGGGGCTGAGATCCGGGAACGCGCGAGCGGTGAGTTCGATCGCTTGTTGAGCCGGGCTATGCACGAAAATTCGGAGATTCGGCTCGCGTGCAAGCAGGTTCCGGAAGAGCGATCTTGGCGCATGGGGGTTATCCCCGATCCCATCGTTTGCAAGATCGTACCCGGCATAGTCGGACCAGAAGTTGCCCCGTCCATCCTTGGAGAACTGGTTCAGCGTGAGCTGTCCACCACCGTGGACCGCGACCTGTTCTTCGTTTTCGATAAATGCGTTTTCCGTGACGACATTGCCGTGGGTAATCGGGGTCGCGAGGAGCCCAATCTCGTTGAACGAGAGACTGTTGTAGGCAATGCGTCCGATCGAATCGACCGATGATGGGCTGTTGTCGATGTACACGCCGACACGATTGGCGAGCAGCGCGTTGTGCTCGACGATGATGTCGTCGCAGTCTTTGAGACCAATTCCATACCCGCTGGACCCACGATTGTTGATCACGCGATTATGTGTCAGGGTGATGCCGTTGGAATACATCAGATAGATCCCGACGGAGTTCTCAATGAGTTCGTTCTCGGTGAGGAGGGTGTGATGGCTGTACATGAAGTGCAGCCCGTACCTGCTCATCGAAACATGATTCCGTCGAATAATGAGGTCTTCGGAATACCAGAAGACCATGTCTCGGAGTCCAAGGACGGTGTTGTTCTCGATAGTACAGCCGTGGCTCCACCAGAGTCGGATACCGTCTCCCCGTCGCCCAAGTTCGAGGTCCTTCCCGAGGATGTGATTGTTGCGGATGATCGACTCGGGTGATTGTCGCAGATCGATCCCAAAGTAAATATCCTCGAATCGGTTGTCCTCGATAACCACCGGCCCATCGAACACCCGAACCCCTGCGGGCTCGTGATCCACAGTCGATCCCGATCCGCGAATGGTAAAGCCGCGGAGTGTTGTCTGCGGCACCCGGAGTTCAATAACGGTTCCGATTCCCAAACCATCGATGGTAACCAGTCCCTGACCATCAAGCGTCACCGGCTTGGTCACCACCAGGTTCCCCTCGTAGATCCCGCTCGGTACACGAACTGTTGATCCATCCTCGGCAGCATCAATCAACCGCACGATCTCATCGACCGAGCGGTGTTCTTCCGATGCAGACACCCCTGAGGAAGCCAACACGAATACCGCACACAAAATGAACCGCAACGACATCATATCGATCACTTGCCCTTCTTGGCTTTCAGAAGTGGTAAATATGCTCGGCGGTGGAAGAACAACGCGACCATCATCGTCACCGACGCTGCGGTCGATAGCATTAGCCCCAACCCGGGTGACGCGACGGTCTTGAACTGCCCCACCATCCCAGTCCCAAGTACTGGGGGCACGAAGGGGTCGATGGAGTTGGATAATGGAGCATCGGGATCCAGGTTCATCCCGAAGTGGCTCATCCAGAGATGAAGATCCACCAAGAAAACAACCGGGAAGAACAGGACTGGGAGTACCAAGAGCACTGCCCATCGGCTGTGGACCCAACTCGCGAGTTCGAGCATCAGGACAAAGAAGATCATGATGTAGACCCCGATCGCTCGCTCAAACTGAGCCGCCTCACCAAGCGGGCGCATCCCGATGTAGTGATTGAGACTGTCGATCTCCGCGACATCACCGCTCAGATGATTGACATACGCGATGAGATGAAGATTCTCAGGGTATTGCGGTGCAACAAGTTCCATGTGCCAGAACGGGACAAAGAGCGAGACGAGCAGCATAACCCGCGCGAGCAGCAACAAGAAGCCCGGCGTGCCGTACTTGATACCGTTCCGCTTAAACTCGCCCTGATCGATGCGTGGCCCAATGATGTTTTCGATGAATGAAGGCATGGTGTCTCCACTGAAGAGTACTGTGACGCCTCGATTCGATTGAGGCGGGAAGCCGCGGCGTAGATGTTGATCCACACCGAGGTCATATTGTTCTTTATTCTGCGGGCTCAACCATGAGGTAGCCCATCATCTCAAGATGGAGCGCCGAGCAGAACTCGGTGCAATAGAACGGGAATGTTCCTGCGGTATCAGCGATGAACTCGATCTTCGCAGTCTCGCCCGGCTCCAAACTCAGTGTGATGTTGTACACCGGGATCGAGAACCCGTGCGTCGCATCAACCGCACGCTCGGTGTTGGTGATGCGCCAAGTGACCTTATCTCCCTGCTTGACAGTCACATGCTCGGGAGAGAAGTGACTCCGGACCGCGGTCATGAAGACCTCGACCTCATGCTCACCCTTCCGCTCGACGCGTTCCATCTTCGGACGCGGCGCCCAAGGATCGACCGATTGAGTCTGCGGATCCCAACCAATTTCTGGATAGACCGACCACGGATGCAGTTTGTCGGCCTTGATCATCTGCGCGTAGTGCGGCTCACCGATACCCATCGGCATGTCGTAGATCACAGGCATCTCCGTACCTTGCTTGGAGATGTCGATCAGCTGGAAGTTCTGTGGAAGCAGCGGTCCGGTGTGGAGGAATCGATCCACCGACCATTTGTTGAAAGCAACGAGGTACTTCCCGTCTGGACTGACCGTGTCACCCTCTGCAGCACCGAGGTGACCGACATTGTAATGGATCGGTGTCTTCTGAACGAGCGTCCAATCCGGCTCAGGATTCAACGGGCCGTAGGCACCACCGAGTGTCCAGCGAGCAATTGCTGAGTCGAGGAACAGTGATGTGTATGCGTAGCCATCGGGTCCAAACTGGGTGTGCAGCGGTCCAAGACCAACCTCGACTTGGGCTTCCATCACGGCATCAAAGTCCAAGACGGGGACACCGAACTCGTCCTTGCCTGAGAAGGTCTTGTTTGCGATCGCCTTCTTGATCTTGTCAACCGAATAAATGGTTGTGTGCGGATCAAGCTTGCCTGAGACAACCACAAAGTCACCCTTCGGCGAAACATCCACGCCGTGCGGGCTGCGTGGCTCTGGAGTGACATGGAGAATCCCCTCAGCGATCGCGTCTTGCAATGAGATCACAGGGAAGTCCTTGATCTTTGAGAACTTGCCAGCTTGGAACACCTTCTCGGCCTTCTTCCAATCGATGATGTGCAGGTAGTCTGTGGCATTCATACTCACGCCAGCTTCAAATGGTGGTTTCTTTGCTCCTTCCACACCGAAGCCGCCGGTTGCGAGTTCGGTATTGATCGAGTTGAGGAAGAAGTACCCATCACTCGCGAGCTTGCCAGCATCCGCGATGTCCTGCCAGTATGGTGGGAGCTCGACGGCAAAGGACTTATCCTTATCAATCCGTCCTTTTTTGCGATCAAACTTCCACATGGTGACAGCGCCGCGGAAGTTTTCTTTGTACTCCGACATTGGTGCGAAGTCCGCGCCCCAAGGGACATTGTACTGCGCTGTCTCAAAGATGTACTCAGTGTTCGGTGGCACAAACGCGCCGCCGTGGTCATTGATGAAGAGCGGGTTCTTGACGATTTGTTTGGTCTCAAAGTCACGGAGGTCAATCACCGCAATGCGTGCGTTGGACTTGTCGTTGATGAAGAGCCATTCCCCATCGTAATCGCCGTTGGTTTCTGAGAGTGCTGGGTGGTGCGTGTCACCCCAACTGTTTACTTTGCCATCCACATTCCCCTCGGCGAGGATTTCATTGCCGACCCCGTACCCCCACCCCTGCCACGGTTCTGGGGTAAAGACCGCGATCGAGCGGAGGATGCGCATCGAAGGCACACCGATGACGAACACTTGTCCGGAGTGACCGCCGGATGAGAAGATGACATACTCATCTTTCATCCCAGTCGGGGTGTATGTTTTGGCCGCCGCGAGGAGATCGGCGGTGCTGAGTCCGCGGTCTTTGGCAATCTTCTGGACTTCGCTGATCGATTGAGCTTGGGCTCCTCCGGCACCGATCGCGAGTATCGCTGTGGTTGCCAGCAGTCTTGATTGTACTTTTCTAAGTCGCATGGTGGTTCCTTTCCTGCGTGAAACTGATCATTGTGTTCAGATAATGCTCGCCTATCCAGGCAGGCGCGTTAGTTTGAGACGGTCGAGACCGAACGGATGTAGGAGATGATTTCGTTGAGCTGATCGTCAGTGATCGCGGGGTTGCCACCTTTGGATGGCATATCGATCCCCGTTGTATTGGCGGGGTCCCAGATTGGACGCCCCATCTTGATCATGGTCATGAGTTCTTTGTCGGAACTCAACGCGATAAACTCGCTGGTCACGAATGATTTTCCAAGTCCCTCAATCCCTTCGCCGTTGGCGCCGTGACACGCGGAGCATGACGCGACAAAGATCTCGCGTCCTGGGTGCTCGAGGATCGACGCATCCACAGCAGTTGTGACAGCGGGCTTCTCAACAATCCATGCATCCAAGGACGCAACGGGCTGGGAGGTGTCTTGCATCTCACGCAAATACCCAACGACCTTATGGATTGCTTCGTCGCTGATATTCTGCGCGCCGCGCGGGGGCATCAGGGATCCCGTGGTATTAAGCGGATCGTCTGGCAGTCGTCCGAGCGCGATCATGTCAAAGAGTGCCTCATCTGAAGCTGCCTGCACAAAGGCACTATTGCGGAGCGGTTTGCCTAGACGGGGAACGCCTTGCCCATCATCACCATGGCAGACCATGCAGGTGTTCTTGTAGAGCGTCTGGGCTGAGACAAGCTGAACTGGAACCTCTCCCGGAGCCCTCGTGGCAACCATGGTGTGGGCGGGCCCAGAAGTGGAAGCGATGCCCACCACCACCGCTCCGAGCGCGATGATGGGTGTGAAGAACACCATGGCAGCGACCAAATAGGCCTGCCATTTGTATGGGTCGGTGGGATCTGAACTGAAATCTTGTGAGCTTGAGTTCACCGAGTGGCTGTGGTTTGTGGATTTCATTGTGGTTTCCTGCTGAGTAATTTTCAGAACGGACCCTAAGTATATCACATGCAGGATTATAGTCATATGGATAAGCGAGTCCACAATCCATTATGAATTTTGAAGTACTTTCCAACATGTTTTCGACCAAAATTTACGCAATAAAGAAGTTTTTTTGGCCATTCAGTGGCATAGGCAAGATACTGGATCCAGCAGGAGATGCTTGACATGGCAATCCGAACCATTTATAATGGATTTATGTACCCACTTTTCCACCGAGCATTCACCCCATGATCAACCAAGCAGGCGAATACGCTCTGCGTGCCGTCGTTCATCTGGCGCGTTGCGATGCCAATATACCCGCATCGGCGAGCGAAATCGCGCTAGCAACCAAGGTCCCACAGGCGTATCTCCAAAAAATCCTGCGGACACTCACGAAGCACAATCTCCTGACCGCCCAGCGCGGGATGGGCGGCGGGTTCAAGCTTGCCAAACTCCCATCAGCGATCAGCGTCCTGGAAGTCCTCAAAGCCTGTGATTCTGGACCGAGCCGAATCGAACGCTGTCCACTGGGGATCGTTGGGCACACCCAGCTCTGCTCACTCCATCGACTCATCGATCAACAAACCGCTGGTGTTGAGTCTACCTTTGCAAGTACCTCGATCGAAGACCTGCTCAATGACGCCAGCGGCTCGCAGCCATTGTGCGAGACGAACCCGATCTGTTCAAAGCCGATTCAACTTGGAAGTTCGAACATCAAAAAATCGGAATGAACCCGAACCAAGAATGGTATGACATACCGGAAGTCAGTCATTCAATTCACACACAGTCCCCCTACTCATGCACCACGCGATCTGAAACAGAACCGCTAAGCAGTCAGCCGCCCACCACACGACGGGTGGCCATCTCCGATCCAATGTCCTTGATATCCGATCCGCTGAGCACCTTCGCTGCGCGGGGAAAGAGAATGCTGTCTTCGAAGAGTATGTGACGAGCGTACAACGCTTGGAGCGAATCGAGTTCTTGACGAAGTTGCTCGATCTCGTGATTCGATATGGTTCCTGCAACGAGCCATTGATAGACCCGCTCTTCAACCTTGCTGTGAATCAACTCGGCCTGATCGTGTTCGCGTTCAAGCCGCTCGGCCTCGAGAAGCAGCGCTCCCAGATCCTCCCGGTCGAGTGAACGCAGGCGTGGAAAAAGTGAATCCTCTTCGTCGGCGGTATGGTTGGGCGCACTCTCGCGGAAGTAACGGTTCGCTGCGAGAAGCGCCCCTCTGGCTTCATCGTCAAGCGGGATAGATGCATACCGATCAACGACACGCTGGAAGATACCCAAAAAATGTTCGATCCGCCGGTGACAATCGCTCATGAGCGCAAAGGGCGTATCAAATCCGGGTTGTCCAAGTGAACCAATCTGGACAGCCATCACACATGCCCCTGAGCAAGATCCGATTCCAATCGAATCGCACGCGGGAACAGGATGTTGTTCTCTTTATGGACATGGGCGTGCATGTCGCGCTCCAGATACGCCAGTGCGTCGAGCATCGCACGATGCGTATTGCACGCCATCTCTGGAACCTGATACCCATCGGTCAGCTCACTCATCTGTTCCAATGCGTTTCCGGCATCATCGTGTTCTGATTCCATTTGCCGGATTGGATTGGCGACCGAACCACAATGGGCTGCTCCCGAAGCTGAACCCGATTCAAGTTCACGGATCATGGGGAAAAGGATCTGTTCTTCCTTGTGCATGTGCATCATCATCTCTTCTTTCAAACCCGCAAAGACGCCGACGAGAAGCACAAGTCGAGGATCGCGCTGGCCGTGCGCGTTGGCTACTTTGTGAACGAGTTGATCGATTCTGGGAAGTTCAGACCGGAGGTAGTCATGGTGGACGCCCTGGATATGGTCCGCAAGTTCTACCAGACTCATCTCGGAGGGATCGCTTCTGGATCCATTCTCCTGCTCGGTCGGATTGGACTGATCGAGTTGCTCGATCACGCTCACCAGGTCCAGGCCCTTTTGTTGGCACGCAACTTCAAGCGGAAGTTTGCCGCCGCAGCAGTAATCGATTCCGAGGCTCTCAAAGATCCGTGATCGCTGGGGACGCTCAACAACCAACTCCCCAACACTCTGATTCGCATGGATAGACATGATTTGGCTCCGTTCTCTGGAAATGGAAAGTGCACACTAGATTGTAGATAAATAGACAAACTTATCCACTTATAACCGCGACTCTATCTCTTCCCCACCTAGTATTCAACAGTCTTGCCGCAAAATAAGGAGTCATTTCGATGGGAAAGTTTGTCAATACGCCGATTAAACGCCACGAAGCACTCATACCTCTCAGCCGAGATCATTTCACAGGCCTTGCTCATGCCCAGAGGCTCATGAAATCTGCTCCCAAAGATCGGGTGAGCCGCCACAAAGCACTGGCTGGATTCATCGATGCGTGGACAATCGAGATCTCAGACCATTTCGACGATGAGGAACGGCTCTTCCACGGAGTTCTCAGTCAGACAGATGAACAGCGGCTCCTCGATGAGCATCAAACAATCCGTGCTCTTGTGAATGAGACGAAACATCTTCGAGCGTCTGTCGATCCCTGCCCTGACAGGATCAAGCACATCGGGCAGACGCTCAATGATCACATCCGATGGGAAGAACGCGAACTCTTCGGGCGGATCGAGAACTCTCTGGATGATGAGCATCTGCGAATCATGGCAAAGGAAACCGATCGAATCGAGCAGTCCAGAGCGCGATCGAACAACGGAAAGAAAAATGATGAGTCTGAATTATCCCCAAACAGTGTCCATGCCAAAGACATGTAATCGGTCATCCGTTTACATTCTTCGCAGTCTCATTCCTGTCCATTTCGTGTTGCAATCTGCTGGCCGGAGTGTGTTCAAACATATGGCATTGTGTCCCAACGGGGGATGATCCACGATACCTCAAACAGTCTCTTACCACCTCTGATAAGAGTGGCCTCAATGTCTACAAGCTCAAAATGCAATCGCTGACTGTACATCTTTCGTGAAAACTTAGATGTACTTTTCATGGGTGAGCAGCGTCCGAACCCATAGTGTCCCCTCAGCTTCCTAGAAGAAGTGGTTCTGTAAAACACGATCCCGTCTACCGGCCTCACGCCTCGCTTGGTATGCTGACTCCAAGCAAAGGCACGCCATCCTGATCCAATACGCTGTACGGAAGCAAGTGAACTTGAGCCAACGAACGAGGACATGTGAAAGATGATCCGCGATTGTTCTACCCGGTGATCATTGTAAGGCCGAAACATCGCTTTGTGGCATGATATTCGCCATGTGGAAGGGTGTCACAATCTGCTGGCCCCCCGCTGCCACACAAACTCGCTGGCCCCCTACTGGCGGTAGAAGCCTCAAGCCGTCGATCACAAAACACTTGCCATTATTCCCCGAGCGATATCGAGCGATGCCTGATCTCTATCGGGCCACTGCGTAAACAGGACACCATCCCTTGGGAGCCCTTGAAGCTCGCCAAAGGGCGTAGCGGTCCAATCGCAAGCTCGCAAAATCACCGGTATAACTCGAGCGGTACCGCCTCGATGACGGTGTAGAGCCACTGTTCCTTCTACCTCGTAGCAATAGCGAGAAGCCAGAAAGTGCGGCGAAATATGCTTAAACAAAAGGCGCTGAGTCTTTCTAGAATCGCTTGGTTTTTGTAGAAACCCCACCCTCCTGGGGTTCAAAAACCCTATCCGCGCCTTGAACTGGAGGCGAATGCCGGACGCTTTCCGAAAATACCGGCATTGGTTCGATCCGATGAATCTGCTTGCTCGATTGTACACGAAATGATACAATCGACCGATTCAAGAACTCGGGCTACCCCGATGATCTTCAAAATACCAACTGTCGCATCGACCATGAGCGCGGATAGAGTTTTTGAACCTCAGGCAAATGACTTTATCTACAAATCCAACGACGATCTGTCATCATTTTCATCGATTAGTTTCTGCCCACTCCGGTCGAGCATTATCATTTTGAACGACCGCATCAGGGTCTAGGAAACAAAATGATCATGCCAACTGCCCCACTGCTCGATGAAGGTGAGATAAAATGCGACATTCGACTCGGCGGACTGCTACGGCATTATCACCGAGCCGCTTGATTTGATCACATGCCAATGAATCAAGGAGGCGGGAGTGATCGCGAATGGTTTTCATACGTCCAATCAAATATCATGCCAGACAATTCACTCTCCGTTGCTGAGCTTGATGTGCAACTGCCGATCGAACGCCGCCGAATCACACTCCCAATCGGCGCGTATAGAGTTTGTGCACACCAAGTAAATTGACTCCTCTGAATTCAAAGCGGCAAACCTGTTCTTCTTCATCGATTATTTTGTGCACACTACACATTGCTCATCTCCGGTTCATTTGAAGCTCGGATAGAGTTTCTGAACCCCGGGCAAATCGGATCTTCTTTAAAATCAACGACGATCAGTCATCATTCTCGTCGATTTGTCTTTGCCCACTACGATTTATCGCCTGCGAGAAACAGCAAGAACTCCAAACAGTGCCATCAATGATGTAGATGCAGGAGATGGAATAACATTCACAGTAAGTCCCTGGCCGGATTCTGCATCAACAAATGATGCGCCATCTGTAAATGTATCCGATGCGAAGTCAAGTGTGAACGAACCCTCGGCAAAGGTATCTGGCACAATCAACGTGAAAGTCAGAATCATTCCTGTACCGAAGTAATCACCGAAAGTATCAGTCAGATTCTCAAATACGACATCGATTTCACCTGGTGCGAACGGGTCTGAGTAAGTATCCTCATCAATAACTCCGCTTTCATTTGGACCAGGACTGCTGTAATCATCGATTCCACCGGTTGTAAATGGCGTGCTCCATTCATACCAACCAGCAGAATATTCCAGGTTGGATGCACTTGACAGAAGTCGGAATAGAGCAAAATCACTCCGAGTCCCAGCACCATCGAGCATTACAGCACCTGTAAACGAATCGCCCGCATTGATAGTCAATGAGCTTACCTCATCATCACCTACAAGGCCGACAACACTACCGATGTACCCAGCATTTGCTGTGGAAGCCATCACAAGGACGAGACTAGTTGTAAATCCGTTCATCATACAGAGCATCCTCTCTGGGCATGTCAAACACAGCCCTACTGATAGAAGATGCCACAAGGTTCTCGGTCGTGCCAATAATTCCTGAGCTTTATTAGCCAGTTTTGACAGAAGTTAGTTGGCCATGAATATTTCGAATCTTTGGAGATACTCCACCATGTCATTTTGATCGATCTGGCCATTTCCATCCAGGTCGGCGGATTCGTCTGCAAGTTCAAATCGCTTCACGAACAAGACAAAGTCGTCTTTAGTGACTTGACCATCACCATTTAGATCAATTGCCGTCCGTTCTGCTATCGACCCAATAAGATCAAGGAACTCTGGCAAAGCTTCCGCAGTCAATAAATCCAATACCGAATCGGTTTCCAGCTGCTGAGCAACTGCTCTGGCAAGTTGAGCGAGCGAAACATCACTGCCCACACCATCGGCTGCAATTAGCGTTGCTGATATCTTGCCAATACGGTCAGCAGTTTCCAAGGCCTGGGCTTGCACCCCATTTTCATCTGCCGTGTAGATAGAAACTTGGAGCAATGCTCCTTCCTGTGCCACTAAATCAGCATTAGGATTCACAAAAGCTGTCGACCGAATCAGAACTATCCCTTCTCGAAGCATCTTGGCTTCCATCGTGTTTAGAAGCTTTGACTGGAATCCAGTAGCAGCAGAGATCGCAACAATCTTCGGCGATAATTGAGAAGCCCTATCCAGAGATTGAGCCAATGCGAGCGTAGTCGTAACAGACCGACCACTGCTATTGAGAGACGCCATGCCACGGATGGCCACCGAAACAAGATTCGTATCTTCGCCATCAACACTGAGTCCGCCGAACACAGCCTGCCCGAACACATCGGCCAGGGTTTCAGGTTCACCCATGGTATTGACACCACCGAATACCGTTTCGCCTTGCAGCATCTCCGCCGAGAGCAACAAGCCATCGTCAAGCATGACCACATCAATCTTACCCTCGGCTGTTTCAACCATTGGCGGTTCGAGCAGCATTGGCGCGGTCAGAGTTGGATCAACTGCCGATCCACTTCGCCCAGCAACTCGATTTGCGAACATGATGAAATCAGGTTCGGCGAAATCAATATCTTTGCGCTGAGCCAAGCGGTTTGCTAAATCAATGACAGCATCGCCCGAATGCGTACCTAGTGCTATACGAAGAACACCGGGCAAGGAATCCCCGGCTGGATTCACGACTGCATGATCACCGAATTGTGTGGCCAATACTTTGAGACGCCAATCCTCGGGCGTTGTCTCGCTGAATTTCACTAGAAGCGATGATCGAGGAATCAAGAACTCATCAGCATCGTCACGCAGCATTGGAGATGTGAAGACTCCAGCGGCAGCAAGCATGGTTCTCAGAGGTTCGGTCGTATTCCCCGCGGCAATTTCAACAAGCATCCACTCCTCGAATCCAAGCATGGATATCTGATCCATCGAAACTCCGGCATCAACGAGTAATGCGACGGCATCAACTCCCTGATCACTGTTTCCGACAACGAATCGCCGTGGATCAAGTCGAATTGAAACGCCTTCTGGAGCGAACTGAGTTTCAACTGGCTCCCAGTCCTTCGATTCATCATTGAAGCGTTCTAGATCACGATCATCCATCTGGTTTGCACCTGACATATTCGTGGCGTTCGCGTTACTACCTGACGCATCCATGCCATCACGGAATGAGCCAAGTCCGTCGGGCAAGAAACATGGATCCTCAATTACCCGTGTATCACTACCATTCGAAGCACGAGTAAATGACACATCAGCACCATTGACCCGTCCATCACCAGTAATATCTGCACGAACATGCTGTGTATTCAATGGGTCAATAAGACCCCCATTGACCTGAGCACGCATTTCACGAACAAAGGCAACATCTGCTCCGTTGACACGCCGGTCGCCGTTGGCATCGCCCTGAAGAGCCGTGAGAATGATCTGTGCATTGTCCTGTAAGATGTTTCCAGCTTCGTCTCGCACATTGTTTAGCGTAATGCAGTACTTGGCTGCATCAGGCAATCCTGGAGTAAACCGTATTGTTCCTGATGTACCACTTGCGTTGAGTGCTGTTTCTACAGCGATACCACCAAGATCCAGCTCGGTCTCATTGGTATCGAGACCCCGAGCAATCACATTGATTGGTTGGAAAGTTGCAGGGTCTATCGGTTCATCGAAACTTACTTGAAGCTGCGAAACACCTGAAGACCTTGGTTCAGAAGTGATCCCACTCGAATCAACCTCGATTGAGATGTCTCCGAATGAGCCGTGTGAACTGACTGAACCCCACGCGAGAACAGTTGGCGGAGTTGCATCTGAGCTGAATCGAAGCGTGTATTGCCCGCTCCCTCCACGATCAAAGATGTGGACATATCGCTCGGGTTGCCCAGCGCTGGGACCCTGTCGCTGAATTCGGTCAGTCTGCCAGACATTGAAATCTGGTAGAATCACCTGGCCATCATTGCGTTCAACGCTTTGGAGTGGCAATGTTGCGTTGAATGGGTCATTGACGCGGATATAGGTCCAGCCATCAGGCATGGCTATATCTATCTCAGCAGTAAAGCTGTCCTGAATCGTGGCATCAACATCGTTGATGGGCGTTACCGGGTCAACTGCCCCACTGCTTTGGTGCAATCTGTCTGGAAGATCGTTCAAATCGGGCATTTGGTTCGTTAAGAAGTCGAACAACGCATCATCGTCGGCTGTTGACGAGTTTGCGTAGGCACCCGCGCGGACTGGATGATCCATTTCGAAGATGCTGATGCCGTCGATGAGTGAGAACTCTGGAGTGTTGAATCCATTGAGGCTCACAAACTCTGCTTCAAACTCAACAAACTCGCCTTGGAGTGTTGAAGTAAACAACCAGCGAGCGACCTGGCGGTCATCTGGTCCGAGATCGCCGAGTTCGATATTGAGTGATGGCGAAGATTCTTCTGTGCCAACTTGGGTTCCGATCAGATCGAAATCGATGATGAGACCTCGTTTGTTCTCGATGATTCTTGGTTCAGCTGCAGCGATTCGGACATCGCGGGCTTCACCCGCCCCTTGATTGGTCATCAGGAGCCCAAGGTTGTAGGGCAATGATGGTTCTACTTCAGGAGTGAACGGGTCATCGCCGTACACATCACGCTCAACGAAGTACTTCAGGTCCAGGCTTGCATTCGGCATAACCGTTATCTCGGCTGGAACGAGTGGGACGACAATCAGATTGCCATCGACACTGTATTGGAACTCGCCAGAGATGTAGTAAGGGGTGTCTTCTTGAGGAGCCGCAAAATCGGACGGGATGATTCGCCAGTTCGCTCGGCCACTCGCACCTTCTGGCAGAGATCCGCTTCCGGAGACATCTGTGATACCTTCGAGTTCAGGTGCTTCCACCAAGAATAGATTCGTAGCGTCGTTCCCAAATGCGTCTCGTATTTCGAGCGTCACACCGATCGACTCTACTGAACCACCGCCACCTGGATTATCCAAGCCAAGTGATGCTCGAAATGCAGACCTGGTGATCGCAATTCTTTGCTCAAGCTCAATCGTGACTTGAACACATACACCTTGACCATCGTCTACTGATGCAGCTAACAACTCAACCGCATCAAATATAACTTGCTCAGGTTTTTCAAATCCTTGATCTGCCAATATTTCCATTGCCTGCGCAGTGAGAAAAACGATGTTCTGAGTTTCTGACAATGTCATAAAATCGGTATTCATACCATTAGGAACGTCTTGCAATTCCCGTATACTCATATTCGCATAATCAATTGACCTGTTCCACCTTTCAACTACTCGAACTACATGGCCATGCGTCAATGCCCCTCCAATCGGCAGTGATAAAATGTATGACTCTTCTTGAGCATCTATTCTTTCTCTCCCTGGGCTTGATTCACTGATTGAACCCAAAATGTGTTCCACAAGGGCTGCAACATGTTCATTTTCAATGGAATCCTGAGTAAACCATTCCGGATCAGGAAAGATAAGAGTGTACGGCAAATACAGTCTCGAAAATAATTGAATTTGATCATAAAAATACTGTTCTTCCGGAGAATCGAGTACACCTTGATCCATCCGTATCGCTGATAGTTCAATGTTTCCTGACGCCAAGCCGAATAAGAATTCAGTTAATCCACAAGGTAACTCTGGAATATCAGTGCATGAGAGTACACATTCATTTAGGACTGGGCATAATGAAAGAATCGCCAAGCCACCCTTTACCCATGGATTATTTCTCCCAAGCAAGCCGACTATGCAATCGTTAAATATACCATCTACCCACCCACCTGCAGCACTTGGCCAATCTTCTCGATCGCCCGTTATCAAATCGTATACCGCAAAGCCAGTCCCAGCGAATAAAGAGTATACACAAGCCCCACCATCAGCTAACAAATTTGCTACCGGTCCCGCTCCCAGATTAAATATTGCCCTTGGGCATCCTGATCTACATGGCTCACAGTTAATAGGAATAGTATAACTTATCGTTGGAGGCACAACTCCACCTGGTCCATCAGATCCGCCGGATGAACCAGAAGCACTTCCAGAAGTTCCGTCACCTGCGAACCCTGCACCGCTCCCGGCAGTGCGCCCAGTTCCTGAGTAGCCACCGATGAAACCGCCTTGTCCTGATGATTGACAATTTTCTCGAGGCTGCTTAGCAGGGACAGGCGTTGGGTAAATTCGGCGTCCATTACAATCTAACTCGTGCTGAACTTCCACCTGAACTGGTTCACAACCAATATTTTCACTGCCCGCGATCCGCCCTTCAACGCCACCTGGGAAACGATCAATGACTAAAACAGGAACTGTAAAACTGGACTGGCCAGGTATGTCGCCAAAGTCTTCTATTAGCGGGATGATGTCGAAACGCGAATGCTCTTGCACTACAAATCGAAAGTTCTCTGCAGTGATTAAACCATGATTAGTCACAGTGAATTCGTACTCTTTTATACCGGCACTGTCGAAACCAGTCGTTAAATCTATCGAAGGTTGGATACCCTCGGCGATTGGATCTGTATCAATCGTGATGACTGGCGCAGGAACATTCGTCTCAAAGACTGTTGTGATCGTGACAAGATACTCGTCAATGAAATCAATGGGGATCACCGACCAATCAAATGTCAATACTTGTCTTGGCACGAATGTTTCGATGGCAGTACTGTCTGCGCCTTTAACGAACTGATTGTTTCGATAGGTATTGTGGTCCGGTGCACGGACTTCGATCTCGTACCAGCCTTCAGGTAGATCTTGAAAACTGATTTGGCCATTTGCATCAGCGACACCCGATGCTGTGATTCCACCACGTGCGTACCTTCCCTCTGTACCGAATGACCGGGCGGTCACCACAGCGTTCTCAGGGTAGATCGGTGGGTCACCGAAGTACGAGAACTCACTGGTCACCTGCACATCAAGAGCGCCTCGACGGTTCGTGGTGTTCTCGATTGCAAAGTCGATCTCTTCGAAGACTGATGGATCGGATTGATCCGAAACCACGATGCCTGGGCTCGCCTCATATGGCCCCAACGGGAGACCTTCATCTGGAGATAGCCTCAGGGTCACGGCTGCTTCTTCACCAGGAAGCAGTGAATCCATGACGCTCGGAGAAACCAGTGTCAGCCATGGAGCAGCAGCAATATCAACTTCGAGTGGCCCACTCTCAGCTCCACCGATATTTTGGATTTCCAGTTCAACATAATCGTTCTCACCAACCACCATGTCCTCACGGAGGACTATCGTGCTCGCAACAAGATCCGCATTCTCTCTCCCCACGGTGATGGAGAGCGTTGCTGCAGCCTGGGCACCTGCGGCACTGACGGCACGCAAAATAACTGGGATGACACCATCAACTTCGGCTGTGGCATTGACGCGATATTCAATTGTGCGTCGCTCAAGTGGAGCGAGCACCGATCCGCCATCAAATACAATCTGGATGTCAATTGCTGGATCGCCTCCCTCGGTGAGGATCTCGAATCCGCTCAACGGAAGATCACCGAGGTTTCGTACTGTAAATGTACCCACAGACTCATGCCCCGGCAGCGCCCTAACATTGATTGGGACGGAGTTGGTCTGCAATCCGACCAACACAAGACTGTCCTGAATCATAAAGCTCTGATCACTTGGCATTCCTGCATCAACGGTGTAGAACCCCGCTTCAGTCGGACCAGGGTTGAGTGTTGCAGAGTAGCTGCCGTCTGCGAGCGTGAGCACCGTGTAATGGCGTTCAAATCCTCGGACTCGTCCACGGACCTTGACAGGTACACCTGCTGCAGGTTGACCCGTGCCGTCTACAGTTGCTATACCGGAAACTGTAATCGGCGTACCCGCAAGCCCGTTTTCGGGTGAAGCTGATGCGGTAGCGGAATATCCTGCAACAGTGAAATCTGAAACGGAAACGCCGAGATTGTCGTTTTCGCCACCACTATATGATTCAACTTGGGCATTGGTCGCATCGGTCACAACAAGCAACTTGTAAGTGCCCGTTGCGAGAGGCAATGGAGCATTCAAGGTGCGTGTGTAGCTTTGTCCTGGAGCAAGTTGCATCACTGCAGACTGCTGAGCAATCAGATTATCGTCCGAAGACAACTCATCATCGAGTGATGCATAGACACGATCATTCCAGATATTGGTTGTTGAAGTGGATCCGATATTCTGAATACGCCAGGACAAATCGCTTGATTGTCCACTGACGACAGATGTAGGCGGTGTAACCGAAGTAACAATCAAGTTTGGACGATCGGGACGAGTAATTGAAATTGGCGAAGCCGATACCACGCGATTGCTTGCATCGGATTCTTCTTCGATAAGGGTATCACCAGCATCCGCGTCGACGATCACATAGAAATCGCCTTGCAGATCCTCACTGAGGGTGACAATGGCAGACTGGATGTAAGGCGTACCCGGTGCAACATTAAAATCAATGACTCGTGATACCAGAACACGACCGCTTGTACTATCGGGGTTCTGTGAAAGCGTGATCCGGTCTGCCCACGAGCCGCGTGTTATCGCTGCACCGATGTTTTTGACTTCCCAGAGAATACTGATCGGGTCGCCCGCAGTTGCTGTCGTCGGTGATGATACCGACTGAGCAGCTAGATCTGGTCGATCAAACGAGAACAATGAAGATGACTCGGAGTTATTCGACTCATCGATTTCCACAACGATCTCATCAGAATCGGCAGTGGCTATAAGATATGCATTGGTAAATCCTGGATCAGGTAATATGACATTCCCTGTTACGGCAACTGATCCACCAGCGAGAATGGATTGCTCAACAGTCAACGCCGCAAAGGCGCCATCTTGAGGGACTGCTTCCGATACGGAAAGAGCGAGCTCTACCCGTGTGCCAGGAAGCACTTCAGAATCTCCGACATTGGCAAGATTCACAGTGACCACTACAGTTGATCCAACAACTTTTTCGCCCTTGACCAACACAGATGTAATCGTTAAATCTGGCAGTGGCGGATAAGAGATGTCTATTGAAGTACCAACGAAGACATTGTTTGTTTCATCCGATTCTGGAATCTGCCCAAATGCGTCGGTCTTGACAATCAGAAAATATGCCCCAGGTAAAATTGAGTTCTCAAGTGGTAGAGACACTGGAACATCAGCAATGGAGTACAACTCCCCATCGACAACTGGATCGGATTGGAATCCGATTCCAATGAAAGTATCACTCTCGTCGAGTGTCATGTCGGATGACAAGAAAACTTGGTCCGCCCATCCGCCCGTTGTTGCACTTGTACCAATGTTTTGTCCAGATAGAGTAACCATCAACTCCTCACCAAACACGGCGGCTGCTGGAGCCGCAATTGATTGTGTGATTAGATCTGGAGATGGTTCAGCCACTATGTCAATTGCAACTGCAGCCGAAGCGTTGTTGCCTTCATCAGATTCTTCAAGTGATTCACCGTTGTCAGCAACTGCAATGAGAAATGCCGTCAAATCCTGAAGCGTTGATGGCATGACAACCGAGAACTCAAGGTTAGCTACCCCACCGTTTCCGGAAACTGTCCCATTGATAAAAGTATCAGCTCGTAGTAGCTGGTCATCACTGCTCAGCTCTGAGTCATCTGAAAGGTACAATGCGTTTGTCCAAGTACCAACAGCATCTTTAGCATTTGGATTTATCATCTGCCAAGAAACAACGACACTTCCACCCGATTCGGCTGTAGCTGGCGAGTTCAAGATTCCCGAAAGCAGATCAGGAAGCTCAGGCGCTTCGATTGTGATTGGTGTAGTGGCAACAAGTGAGTTGTTCTCCTCACCGTTCCCTTCCTCGACCAAATCATCCGGATCTGATTGAACGATTATCCATCGCTGCCCAGTGACTTGAGGCAATGTCGCCGTCAGTTCACCGCTAAACGCGCTATTTGCATCGATAGGTCCAAGACGGAAATCTGTGCCAAGCGATACATCATTTGCTGAAAATACTGGGTCATCTGAAAGATAGACCCGATCAGTCCATGTTCCATTTGCAGACAATTCGCCTACATTCTGCCCTTCCCATGTGATGACAATCTCTTCTCCTGAGTTAGCCAAAGATGGTGAAGAAATACTGGAAATTAACAAATCCGGCAACGAAGGCTGGATGACCTCAATGGAATCCACGCTGATGTATGAGTTATTCAGCTCGCCAGCATTACCTTCGGCGATCTGGTTGTCCGCGTCCGTTCGGATCACCACAAAATACTGCCCTGCTAACTCGAGCGGTAGCTCAATGGATGCTTGAACTTGATCTGATTCACTCGGTCCTAGTGGTCCTACTCTGACAATACTGCCAACCTCGATATCCGCTCCTCCAATGATCGCATCAGATGAAAGGTATACGCGATCACGCCAATGCTCATTGGCGGCTACTGTGGCCGGGCTCTGGTTCAACGAGTCCCACGAGATACTGATCGATTCACCGGCTACTCCAGCCGAAGGCGCCGTAGTATTTGTGACTACCAGATCGACAACACGCACTTGCACATCATTGCTCGTAATCAGTGCATTGTTGTCTTCACCCGCAAACTCAATGAGAACATCATCAGCATCTGTAGCGACGACGAATCTTCTCGTTCCAACATACTCTTCAGGAATCACAATCGTAGCAGTTTCGGTATACGAACTGTTTGGACTTAAGGGAGCCCCGCGTTGCACACGAGCTAATTCGATATCTCCACCGAGTGCAGCGTCCAGTGACAATCGAATTGAGTCGGTCCAACCTGCAGTGGTGGCCCCATTTCCTTGATTCTCGACAGTCCATGTGACATCAGCGGTACCACCTGCCGCCACTTCAGTCGGTCCAGTAACTAGTGTCATCACCAAATCGGGTGTCACCGCTTCCGTCAGCGTGATCGAAATTGGTGCTGAGGCATTGTTCCCCTCGTCGATCTCGATCACACCCGCTTCACTGTCAAGATCGACGAATACGAAGTAGTCCCCTGGAGCAATGCTGTTGTCCTGAGGTGGTAACAGATCAAGCGATCGTACGGCCTGGGCTCCCTGATGAATATCTTCAATCGAGTCCTCCGTGCCCAAGAGCAAATCAGTACCCGGACTAAAAACTGAATCGGATGAGAGATACACTCGCTCGACCCATGGTCCAAGCGCAACAGCACTCCCTTGGTTCTCGACAACCCATGAAACACAGATTGGCTCAAGAAGTGATTGGCTGCTTTGTCCTACTCCTGCAGATGCGAGGAATAAGTCCGGTCCTGTTGGCTCAAAGGGTTCCGCACGGACGTTGTTGTCTTCACGGCTTTCGTTTACGACATCAGTGGCATCCGTTTGAATGATCATAAATGCAGATTTCGCGGCAGAAGCAGGAACTATGAATGAAATACCACGGGTAATTTGCTGGCCGGGTGTGAGCGAACCTGAGAACTGCAGAGTGTTAAAGATCAGATCGTCTTCGTTTCCAAGAATCTCATCTGCGGAAAATACGATTTCATCCATCCAAGGTCCATCAGCAACTTTGGTACCTGCATTCTCAAGAGTCCAAGAGAGTTGAATCTCATCACCGATCTGAACACCTGATGGGATAACAATGTCGGCAATCGTGAGATCTGGAGAAATTGGCTGTGTAGCAAACACATTATTACTCTCCCCCTCGGGAGAGATATTCTCATCAATATCGTCGTTGGGATCAGCCACAAGCACCAAGAAATAATCACCGTCAGGCACATCACTCGGCACCGTAAAGTTAAAGGTCTCACTCTCAATCGCACCAGGCTGCTGTACTCCCGTGTAGTTGGAATTATTCATCAGCCGACGCTCGTTGGCCTCGCCGTTTCCACCAGTCGTGTCCTCTGAAAGCCATAAACTGAAACGCACATCGTTGATCGCCCCCGGACCGTTGTTCCGGTGCGTCCATCCAATCGACGCCTGATTCCCAGGTGTCAACAAGTCCTCAGCAGTAAAGGCAGTAATCTCGACATCACCACCACGCACTGCGGTCACCACATCGTCGATCCCGAGATTGTTCTCTTCGCCGCCGGTATCACTCTCGACCACCGCATTAAACTGATCGAGATCCACCACCAGACGCCAATCGCCATTGATGTTGTACGGCCACGTAAAGAAGTTCTGCGTGAGCACCCACTCGTAGGTACCACCGGGCGCAACAGGTTGAGATCGATCCCTGTACGTGATATATATATCGTCGTCATTGCCAGCGATCTCGTCACGGCTCAAATACAAACGATCGCGCCACGTCGTACTCGGCACCGCAGTCGTCCCACCCACATTCTCCACAATAATCCGCACCTCCTCGCCAGCACCCAAGTTGACACCGCTCAGCACCTCAGAAGGACCCTCAATCGACACCACCACCAAATCAGGGAATGTGCCTTCAATGACGGTTGGACTTGTAGCTGCAGTTGTGTTGTTATCCTCGTTGACACCCTCTCCGATTTGCATTCCGGAGTCTGTCTCGATGATAAAATACCAGTCACCGAACACGCCATTCGGGATTTCGATTGAATGTGTTTGAACATAGGACTCGCCGGGCCCAAGAATCTGTAACCGAGGTTGTGCACCTATGAACTCATCCGGACTTTGGACTTGATCAAGCGACAGGAAGATACTGTCCGACCAGTTGCCGGTCGCTGCAGTGTCACCCTGATTGGTGACCGTCCAACTGATTTCAACAATACCACCTTCAACTCCCGTAGGCGGAGGCGTGAATGAGGAGACCACCAAGTCAGGTTGTGCCAGTGCCGGAGTTGCCGAAAAAATAATCCCCAAGACCGCGATTGCAACCGAAGTAAATGGACCACTAGAAGCACGAATTGGACGTAAGACATTGCTTTGAAACATTTTATCTCCACATAAATATCATCCGACATGCCATTTCATTAGCCATAAAGACCATTAACATGGCTTTCTCGCCAGATGTATCCCTACAGCAACCCAGACCTAATCCAATATACTTATCAGACGGTGAAAATTACAAGTACAATCCGGCAGTTTGATCAAAAGCTCTGGCAAATTTATTTTAAATACTGCGCTGTACACGATCTCATTTATTTGAAGCACAGGAATGGCAGGTCCCAGTTGATGCGGTTCTGTAAAGATGTGACTCTACGAGCTGCACGCTTTTCTTGGCTAGCTGATTCCGTATGGAATGCGACATCCAGATCCCATACGCTATACGGAAAGATGTGAACTCGAACCCACGATCACGATTCGACGACAACATGTCGGTGATGATTCATGATTGCTCTATCCAGTAATAAGGGTAAAGCCGAAACACGGATTCGTGGCGTGATATTCGCCATGTGGAAGGGTGTCACAATCTGCTGGCCCCCCGCTCACTAACGGGATGATGCGGTTACCCAGGGGCGGCAGATTGATATGTGAGAGCGTGCTCCAAACGATGTAAAGCGTGCAGAAGATGACGTACCCGCGTAGTCCCCAAACGACAAGCTGGCAGAGTCCCAGGGCCCGAATCACAGGGCGATAGTTCGGTGGCACAGGAAGTTCTGCGCGGCGCGCAAATGTAACTGCAATCCAAAGCGTCAATAGCGATGCACCGGATACCAACGCGGATGCCCATTGCCAGGGCGGAATGAACTCGGGGACGATGAGTTCCCGCACGAGCCGAGCTGCTACCGCGCTGCCAAATAGTTCTACAGGCAGAGGGATAGAGACAGCGAACAGCTTTACAAGAATCAAGGCGAGAATCGCGACAGAGAAGGACGCCGCAAGGCTACGCATCGGTGTGTTGAGAATTGCCTTAGAGTAGTCAACACACGCACCGTGCGTTCGTAAATCTCCAACCCGGGTCCCATGGATTGGTGTAAAGATTGCACCCCAAAGGAGCCCCAGCCATACGATGCAAGTGGACTTGACAGACCATCTGAACAAGAGCGAGGGCAGATATGCCAAGGCAAAGAACGGAAGCGCCAAGACGACGATCAAGAATCGTACGCCCCATGAACCGGTGCGCAACCCCTCTATGGCAGACCGGCTCAGGTTATTGAAACTAGCACTGTCGGTCTCTTTAGCGACTAGGTTCTGACCGGTGATTACTTCAGGCGGATACAAAGAGTCGATGGCCAGGACGACTTGGCGCCAGTTGGTTGGTACCGTGCTAATGCACCGAAATGGGTTATGCATGACATCCAGCACTAGAATTGCGACCCGAGCCCACAGCATATTGATCGCAAATCTAGAGGCGGCCATCGCTCCCACGAGCACATGCTGTGTGTGCTTCTTTTTGGCTTTTTGGATGTGTCCCCACCGCATCTCATACTTGTCGTGAAGGGCGCGATACTTGATCTGCCCGAGCCTCACAGCTTCAGGCGTGCGAAGTAGCCCAAACGGGACGAAACTACACCAAATCAGATAGTACACAGACGACACATTCGCGGTGAGATAAAGAGCGAGTGTGATGGCAATCAACGATTCGGTCATCGCTGCCACCGTGGGCTCGCCGAGGCTAACAGTTCGTCTATCTGACCACCATTGAGGGAACTTCATAGCGGAGTGTATTCAAACATATGGCATTCAATCTCTCTAGGATCGCCTACATTATAGCATAGCAGAAACCCCACCTTCCAGGGGTTCAAAAAACCCTATCCGCGCCTTTGATTGGGGATGAATGCCACACGGTTGCCGACAATGCCGGCTTTGGACCGAACCAATGGACCGGGTTGTACGATTGTAAATCCGATGATATCATCGAGTGATTCAATGACTCGGGCTACTCCGATGATCTGTCAAATACCGAGTGTCGCATCAGCCTTTGGGACGGATAGAGTTTCTGAACCCCTGGCAAATCGAATCTTCTTCAAAATCAACGACGATCAGTCATCATTCTCGTCAATTAGTTTCTGCCCACTACGATGAAAATCCTCGGGAGTAATCGGGTAGTACTCTTCGGACAATGTGCCTAAAAGCATCCGAAGTGCATCAACAATGCAAGATTTTCCCGAGTCGTTCTCTCCAACCAGAAGATTGAGGCCCGAAGAGAGCTCAAGATCCAGATGACGATCTTCGTCACAAGATCCGAACAATCGAAAGTTCTCAATCTGCAGGCGGGACAGGTACATTGTGTAATCCTAACTAATTCTCCTGCACTCGCGGAGACTTTGACCAGATGACTGATTGTATAGCATAATCGCAGGATTTGCTTCTTGTACGCATTCCGTCCACTATTGTGATTACAACAGATAACATGATTAGTACACGGCAAAGGAATCCACATGGACCCACTCTCAGCAACGATTAGCTCGACATTTGGGCTCTTGGCGACATTTCTCCAGGAACGCCGGAGCCGCAAAGAAGCCAAGACGCAAACCACCATCGTGGATTACATCGAGTGGCTTAGACGACGAGAGCACACCGAAGCGGTCTCATTACTAGAGTCGAACCACCAACTTTCTGAGGCAATCCAGAACCTGCTGTCGATCAACCACAGTGAGCTTCTCGAACGCATCTGCCAACTGGAAGAAACGATCATTCAAGCACTGAATCGCATGCCGGAATGGGCGGTGCTCGTATCCAGCATCACCAACCAACCCAAGCTGTCCGAGCAAGCGATCGAAATCCTGCAATGGTTCAATTCTACAGGAGCATCGCGAGCCATCGGCTTTCCTCCCGGCAGGGGTGGTGAGGGGCTTGTCCCGATGGATGGTATTGGTGGAGTAGGTCGGTACGAGCCTAAAGCAGAGGATTTGAGGCTCTTCCCCGATGATATGAAAAAGTTGGTTAAAATTGGTTTGCTCACACACATCCCATCCAGCGGCTCACCAAAGTACGGAATTACCCGTGAAGCGATCAATCTTGTCAAAAACCTTCCAGATCCGCCAGAAGTGAACTCTAACAATCCTGCATAACCTCCCCTGATTCATCTCGCCGTAACCGTAAACAACTTGCTCATGGGATCAATCGATGGAACAAGGACGCACATTGAAAGATATCCAGACTGTGCTCAAACGCAAGCTGGCTGTCCAAGCAACCCATATGCCTGGAAGCGATACCGAAGTGCGTTTCATTCTACCTATGGTCAGCAACGTCACACCACCATCCGCCCCGTTTGGTATTCTGCTCACACGCCCAGAGCTTCCTTTATTCAGCAAAGAGATCGCTCCACATTTGAACTACCTGCATCACGCCTCCGGCAAGCACATTGATTTCTTTTGTGCTGGATACAGGAAGGACTGGCTTTCTGAAGATGATCTATACAAAGATGCTCGTCTCGTTCAAGAAATTTCGCAAGTAGGATGGATGTCAGAAGACTGGTTTTACAGCGACCAAGCCTTTGTGGAGTTGATTCACGACCTCGAATCTGCATCTAAGTGGAAATACAACGGTGGATCGGTTCTGCTTCTGTTGAGCTCGAAGCTCTTAGCATCTGGCGAGCTGCAAATCGATTTCTCACAAACGATCCAGGTCACGCTCGAAGATGCTATCGAGGAGGGTGCTATCAAAAATGTGCACCGGTTCATTCAACGCATCATCAGGATGGCACAAGAGAACAAACGAACCTGGAATATGAGTGACAATCTCGGATTCAGATCCATCAGTAGCTCTTTTCTGAACGAGCTGATTGAGAGAGATCCAACCGGTGTTGGCAAAGCTACGAAGAATGCATCCTACTTCGCATCTCACGACTACTCAATCAACGAAAGCCAATGAAACACGCGGTTCAACTGAGCTTAAACTGTGCCGAAGCCTTTCCTGCGTCGCTCTTCGCTGCCACAAGTAATTGCAGTTCCAAACGCAACCGACTCGCACCTCGCGGTGTGCTCATACTCACTTAAGATGACCTGGTAGAGCGGTATTGCACCGAGGGTTGACACATTGATGATGAGCTGTTCGCACGCATTTTCTGGGTCGAATTTGAGAAATGAACGAAGCTGTAGCCCCTTTTTAAGTGCAGCAATACTGTAGTTTACGGGTACTTCAAATCTAAGCATGGTTTTCTCCTTGTATGGGAAATATTCATGCTGCTGAACTTTTCAGCAGACATACAAGTATATAGGTTTTTGAGTTTTTCCGGATATGACGGGTCTAGTCCAAGCCGTCGGGTTCATGATTCGTTGAACTCAAACAACCGATCATTCGCGTGCAACAAACTCGTTTCTTCGCGATAGCGGAGTGTGTATGGCCCTTTCTCTGGATCAACACTTTGCTCACCGAGCTTCATTTGAAGTATGGGCAACTTATCAACAGATTGTTGAACCTGCTCATGATCGCCAAAGAAACCAAAGATACGCAAGCCCTTGTTCCATTCTACTGCCCACGACCACAAAGGTGTGTTCTCATCTAACCCAGGCTGCCTCTTGATGACGAGCCTGAAATACCCATCCGCTGAAACACAATGCACTCGCGAATCCCAGCTGGCGATCATGTTCTGGAACCCGATAATCTGAGGGTTTCCCCAATCTGATTTACCAACAGCCCCGACAAAAGCAAGCCCGCCGGGGATTGGGTACCCAATCCGTTTAGCTTTGTCGTAAGTTATCATGTAAAAAAAAACTGAGATATGAAACCAGGCGAGTTTAGCTACGCGATCGCGATCCGCCTGAGGAGGACCTGTAAAGCCAAAGGAGGCCTTGCACCCTTGCATGACCTCGGCCTTGACAGTGCTTGATTCTTCACTCTCACGAACCCATTTACCCGTCCGAACACTCTTTGCCGTACCTTTACGTTGTATCTCTTCAACAAGCCTTTCATCGAGCTCTGTCACCGTCGGTGATGGCCACATGCTGATCACAGAGAGATCATTCTCAAGTAGACCTTTTTCGTGATTGCACTTTCTACATGCGCGAATAATCAGGTTCCATTGAGAATCGAGTGAATCCTTTGGCACAAACTTTCTACCAATAGCATGCTCTTTGGTGCTGTTGCTCTCGTCGATCTTGGTGTGGCAATACGGGCATGTCGCATTGCTTAATCTCGTTTCCATCTTTGGGTTTACAATTTTCATGGTTCACAACGCTAGGCCAGAGTGTGCTGAAAGACATGGCAAATGGCCTCTCCTTCTCAGCCATGATTTTTCGTGATATCCGCTCTACCAGGGGTGCAAAACCCAGATCCGCGCTTATGATTGCCGCACGTTTGCTGAAAATACTGGCTTTGGAGCGGTCAGAATAATCGCGGATCGGAGTGGGTCAATCAGATCCGTGCACGGGAGGTCGCCTTATGTACAGAGTCGAACGTGACCAACACACGGCGTTTCTGCGAGAGTCCTAATCGGGTCAGGCGTAACCGATCTAGGGAAGGCGTCTCACGCGACTGTTGGCTACTACCACGAGGCTTTCTTCGGTATGAGCATCGGAATCGAGCGGCTCTGCAAGCTGATCTATATTTCTGACCATGCCATAATACATGGAGGTGTCTTCCCTATTTATAATAACCTCACACAGCAGGGACCACCGTCTAGATGATTTGCTCAACATTTGCGATGGCATTGCAGTACGAGTCGACAAGAGCCGCCAGTACAGTGAACGACCATCGGCCCCGATCCACATTGGCATCTACCGTGTCCTTACCGCCTTTGCCAAATCGAGCCGTTACTACAACCTTGATTATCTGACAAAACCATCGGTGCAGTATGTGGACCCGGTTTCTGCTTAGTGGTCGGAGCTCGGAGAATCAATTTGTTAGTTACGCAACAGCAAGAAACGCAGAGAGCTGGATGAAACTCAAGCAGCGATGATGGGGGCGATAATTGGAGACATAGCCGCTGTATATCACACTGCCGAAACGGGCGAGTCGATATACGAGTTCGAAGAGTTAATGAGACGACAAGGTGCCACCACGGTCGTCCAGCGATACGGCCGGCTCTACACGTTGCAGATTGTTCGGTGGCTTTCATCAATTGCCACCAAGCTTTACTATTCGGCTACAGGAATGCCAGCGACTAGAAGTATGTCATACTTTCACGAGCCGTTGGTGATATTCGACAACGATGACCAGTTCTTGAGAGATCAAAAGACTTGGCCACTTTATACTTAAAGGAGGTGTACGATGTCCCTATGGCGATTTCAAGTTATCTTAAACAGCCACGAATTGCATCGTATTTTGACCCCAAATACCACCCCGTGTGGCGGCAACCTGGCTGAGTCGATATTGTACTACCCATGAACATTGAGCCCGGCACACCTGATGCTTTTGAGTCGAACGCTGGTGATGACTTTCACTTGCAGTGGGCCGCCCTTAAGGCCCTTAGGATGTTGCACCCACGCTCAACGCTTATTAGCCTTGGGCTTGATCAGGTTCATCCTGAAGACGTTGGTCTTGTTGAACGTGGAGGTGACTCTCTACTTGGAATCGATTTAGCGGAGTACTATGGCGGCCGCTCGTTCAACTTAGCCAACAAGGTCGTGCATACACAATTGAAATACAGTACGCGGCGTGCGGATTTGCCATGGACTGCTGCATTGCTGAGTCCCAAGAGTCCTTCTGAATCGAAGAAGTGCATCATTCGCCGTCTTACAGAAATCTACTCGCACTACGCAAAGCAATTTGGGCGGGATGAGGCGATGAAAAAGCTGTCAATCAAACTCATCAGTAATCGGCCATGCCATAAGCATCTCATTGATATGTTGCGTATCGCCAAGCAGTTACTTTCTAATCGACAATCGCCTGTATATACGGCTACATTGTCGAAATATTTGACAAAGATACATGTAAAGCAACTAGAACATCTGCAACGCGGAATGAGCCTCAAGTCATCAGAATTCACCGACTTTCTGCGCGTATTCGATGTGTCGGAATGCGGAGCTCCCTCTCGTTTGGCAATGGATGCGGCGATCTTTAAAAACCTTGGAGAATTGGGCTTTGGTGAGGCCCGCTCGCGAAACAGCATGCTTATGGATTCTATCCGCCGACGGATGCAACCTGAAAATCGAGGAGAACTGCCGTTTGTCAAAGATGATGTACTGGCAGCACTGGAGATAACGAGTTCGGAGTTGCTCTATCCCGCACCGTCATCATTTGAGGAGTTGCCGAATCCAATCCAAAGAGACATCACTAACGATCTTGCGATGCAGATTACCAACCATAACCAGAGTCTTATATGTGTACACGGGAAAGGTGGTGTGGGTAAGACCACATTGATTCGCCAGTTGCGTGACTCCCTACCTACTGGCTCTATATCGGTGCTGTTCGATTGCTATGGTGGAGGGTCTTACATGAACCACGAAAGCAAGAGGCATGGGTATCAACGGGCAATTCTTCAGATAACGAATGAGTTGGCTGGTGTAATCGGAACACCACTGTTGATCAACCAGGGTCTTAGTGAGGAAGATTACAGTCGTGAACTAAGGCGACGCCTCGAAGCAGCGGCTCTATCTGTTAGAGCGGCAAATCCTGAGGCCCTCGTGGTGCTCGTCATCGATGCCGCAGACAATAGTTTATCAGCTGCGAAGAATTGGGCGGAACAATCTTTTGTATCAGGTCTCGCAACATTGGCGGTTCCGGTAGGATGCAGGTTAGTGTTTGCCGCCCGAACACACCGAAGGGATCAACTTGGACTTCCGACCAGTACGCTTCACTTTGAAGTACCACCATTTTCAAATTTGGAGACTCAACAGCATGTTGAGAGATACTGTGAAAAAGTCAACCGAGTTGATGTGGAAACCTTTGGCAAGCTGACACACGGCGTCCCCCGAACGCAGGCATATGCATTGGCTCAATGTGATGGAGATTTATGTACCGCGTTGGACTTCTTGCGCCCTGGCGGGAAAACGCTCGATCACCTGATCGACGCATGGCTTGATGATGCTGGTCGAAGATTAGGTGATGAAAAGCTAGCTGAAAAAATTTGCCCAGCCCTCCTCACTCTTGCAAGGCCCGTCCCATTAAAATGGGCGGCGCAGCTTAGTGAGGTTGACGAGGCCAGCTTAGTTGATTTCTGTAGGGATGCAGGCCTTGGGTTTACTGTTCAAGATGATGCGATTAGCTTTAAGGATGAAGACTTTGAGAATCGAATCAGAGATCGCTACACAATCGACAAGCACCAGCTTGGCAATTTAGCTGATGTACTATTTGCTGCCCGTGAATCCGATGGATATGCGGCAGCACATGTGGCGGATGCTTTGCGTGTAGCTGGCCGTGACCATGACATAGTCAGTTTGATTCATAACGATGGCCAACCGCAGTCCATCAAGGACCCCATCGAGCGAACGGAGGTATTTGCTCGGCGTGCTCAGTTGGCCATGGATTGGGTACTGCGCCAAGGAGACGATGGAGAGCTTTTACGCCTGCTGTTTGTTCTCGCTGAGTCCGGCAAGGCTGATCAAGCAGTCGAGGATCTGTTGTTAAGTGAGGGAGATCTTGCTGTCCGTTACGGAAATCCTTCAACAGTCCATCGCCTTTACATAAATCAGCAGAATACTCGGTTAGATTGGCAAGGTCCTATGCATCTGCAATGCGCGGCACAGTTCAGCCGTAGTCCCAGCAGCCATGTACAAGCCAAGAATCACCTCTCAAGTGCCGAAGCGTGGATACGTGAATATTTTTCAAGACCTCGTGAGGATCGGTATGGTTGGGATCTGACAACGAACGATATTGCAAACGGAGCTGAAGCCGTTCTTCGACTTAATGGTGTCAACGCTGTCCACCAATGGATTGCACAATGGAAGCCACAAGCATTCCGATTTGAATTATGCAAGAAGCTTGCAAAGATCATACTTACCAATGAATCGTCATTTGACCTAAATCCGATTTGGAAGTTATTGCCGCGCTATGAAGAGGTATTAGCAATAATTGATGGCGCGATGGATGCAGGCCATATACCTCCAAAGCCATTCGTTGCCCATGTCGCAAAGCAGTGGTCGCGATTTGGCAGGTCCGGACATCGATTAGATGGCAGGCTATGTAATGCTGGAATATCGCTTTGTGAGGCAGCAGCACATCATGGCATTGGGAAACGCACTATCCTCGCGCTGCTCAAGCTATTCACGCCGGTACCTACTCCGAATACTTACTTCTCCAGTGTTGAAGAGCTTGATGAACAATATGGATATCGCCTTCGCGCCTTAACGATTTGGGCGACGACTTCAGGCCGAGACATAAAATACACCGATGTCCGCTTGTACCCATCCAAACCCGATGTAAAAAAATCGAACAAGTCTGATGATAAGCTTCGCCGCTGGGAGGAGAACAAGAAGAAGCTAGAGGAATACTACTTCTACCTATTACCTGCATATCTCTTTCGTGCTCAATCGATCTCAGCGGGAACATCGTTGCAAGATGCAGAAGAACGGTTTAATGCCACACTAGGTGCAGGTGGCCACAAGTGGGAATGGGAGAGTAAGCAACGCGAAAAATGGCTGTTAATACGTCTACGCGCTCGAGTACTTGCTGATGGTTTGATCTTGGCATGCAACGACCCAGTCACACCATACTCAAAACTTTACCAGCATCTGAAGCGGTCGTTTTCAGTCTGGATGGCTAAAGATCTGGCTGAGCGTGCCGCAAGAGTTACGCCTTTGGCTAATCTAGCTATGACGATCGTTTCAGATTTTATAGACGAAATTCAGGAGTCGCCATCTCCGGCATCAGAGAGGGTTGATGCTTTCACTTGGGCGTGTCGAATCGGCGGAAAGATCGATCCTGAAATCGGGCGCTTATACTTCAAACAGGCTGTCGAAGCCGCAGGTGAGATCGATAGTGAATGCGCGGCTATGCTTCAGTTGGTCGCCCTAATCACGGACAAAGCAACCTCGGATTGCCGAGCCTGTCACGATATTATTGCTCTGAGGATGACAGAAATTGTAGAGGATTGTCATTGGCGCTGGCAAGATGGAGGACGCGAGTTTCCATGGAATGAATCGATGGACGCGATTGCCCAACTGTCCCCTCGAACTGCCATTGTCGCATTAGGACGATGGGATCAACGCGGATTTTTGAAGTACATGGAAGAGACGGCTCGGCTTGCAGCAACACTCGCTGTGCAGGGTAGTATTGACTGGCGAACAGCGATTGCGTTTGCAACCCACTCTTCTATAACACACGACAATTCGCTTAATTCAGGACTTCGCATTCTCGATCATATCATTCAAGCCGATTCTAGAAGCAAAGGATTTTCAATTGACGAGCCTCTGATGATGCTTGTAGACCGCGCATGCCGACTTGTCACTGTCGGTCAACGCGAGCAATCGATTGAAGAAATATTACGATGGGCTGATGGCCATGGGTACCGCGATCATCCCGTGATCGTTAATGCACGTTGTTACCACGATGGAATAGTCGCTTTACAGTCAGTCGGCGAGAGCGACAGCGACCTGCGGAAACCGCATCGAGCAAATGCTAAAGCAATTGAAGACAAATATAGCTTGACTGATAAACTATGGACTGACCTAGTTAGAAAATGCGACCCATTTGATCCAGACGCAATCACCACAGTCATTGAACAGGCACGAGCTATAGCGTTTGATCACAAGATGCAGTGGGAGCAGCTACGTTTGCTACCTGCTAATTTGCTGGACAGCATTCGTCAGAAGGTAGGACTAAGTGATCGCACTATGCATCTCGACGCGCTCATCAACATATCTACGCGTAAGGTGTCACTGACTGATCTTGTTGAGTATCTGGCGACGGTGCGTGACGACTGGTCGAATTCTCCCACTGTTCGACAATGGTTCACGGGACTCCCTGATCTAATTGCTAGAGCTAAGTTCAGCCAACTCGTGTATCAGGAAGCTGTCGCCTGGGACGTGTTGACGGTTATTGAGAATGAACTTAAGATTTCTCTCGAATCCATGGCGAGTTCGTTACTAAAGGCGGCGCCGCCGTATATCCGCGCCTTGTCTCCCGAAGTAATCTATGACCTGGGCCAGCTGGTCGCACGCCGGTTGACACATGATAATGCCCTCACTCTACTAACCTGGGTGGTTGATCGCCTGAGTCAGGAAATCAATAAGAGTGTGCTGGTTTGCCGTAACCTTGATGTAGATCACATTGCACCCAACGGCGCTGGATTGGCCGCAGCGATGCTCTGGTTCCTTATGGGGCATCCTGACAAGCAAGTCCGCTGGCAAGCGATTCACGCGGCGCGAGGCGTGGTTAGGCTCGGAGACGAAGAACTTCTTTGCGAGCTCGCGAAGTGGATTGATTGTGGTTCAGCACATCCGTTCTATGCGAGTGGGACAGTGTTTTATTGGTTATCAGCTAAGACTTCGTTCATGATACTGGTCGATCGGCTTTCTGATGAAAATCCATCTGCAATCCTGCCACTAGGAAAGCTATTGGCAACGGAAGCTACTCAGCCGGACACACTGCATGTCATGACCATGCACCTCGCACGCAACGCGGCGATTCGCTTAGCTAAGCATAAGACGGACATCTATGACAACAATACTTTGAATGCTATAACGCGTTCACTAAACCCAGACTCGGTGACTGCCGAGGAAAGTGGCGAGGACGATAACACATATAGTAGAAGTAACTATCGGAGCGCAAAAACTACATATTTTGATTTTGATAGGATTGACACTTTGCCGTACTGGTATAAACCAGCTGGTGAAGTATTTGGGATTGATGGCATGAAGTTCTGCGATGATGCGGGCAAAGTAATTACTGATGAATGGCGTATTGCCACAGTTCCCCATCGAGACGACCCGGTGCACAAGTGGCAAGTATCTGATCATAACTGGCAACTATGCACAAGCGGCCATGGCTCAGTACCAATGGTAGAGGATCTAAGGCACTATCTTGAATTTCATGCAATGATGTGCGTTATGGCAAAGTACGCACAGTCGTTGCCGACACATCCTGAGCGATGGGATGAGGGAAGTAAATGGGATCACTGGTTGCTTAGATGGGGGTTGTTGCCTGAATCCAACTGGATCTCGGATCGGCGTGAATATACTCCATTGGAGTCAGCATTCTGGAATCACTCTGAGCGATTCGGCGATCGATGGCTAGATAAAGAAGTTGATGACCATGTATTTGACCAAGGAGTTGGATTGACCGATCAAGGGCCGGAGGACCGTCTTGTCATAGATGGAGCAGTCTCACGGTATCAATACGGTAGCTATGAATCAATCCGTGTATTTAGCGCCTTAGTGTCCACCGAAACCTCTGAATCGTTACTTAGCGCATTGTGTCAATCCAACATGTACGACTACCGTATCCCTCCTGAAGGGGATAATTTGGAACTCGACGAGAAACTTAGCGATGGGACGGCATTCATGCTCCGTGGATGGCTGACGCATGATCAGGCTGAAATTAATGGACTTGACCAATATGATCCGTTCCGCTTTAGTCTCGAGAAAATCAATTGCACTCTCGGCACAGTTATACAAAAATGGATCGAATCGCAACCTGATAGAGTGATCTTACATCAAGCTTGGAATGACTGCCCGAAACCAGAAGATAATCACGGTGTCTTTACGGATGGAAACCGGTTGTGGATTAAATGGGATGCGCTGAAAGCATTTCTCGAATCGGAATCAGCTGATCTGATAATCAAATGTGATGTCACCCGTTCTCTCAATAGCAGATCTTACTCCGAAATAAAGGACACCTATGCCTCGCAAAGCAAGTTATACCTCGTCAGAGCAGACGGAACCATCATTGGACGCCGGAGCGATCCTGAGCCTCGGCCGGAAGTTGGTATGTGAACTTGAACTTGAGCACACGTGCGAAACACTCTCGAAGTGGATGGCGCACTATTTGGCAGAGCAGATGTCAGAAGTAGAGTCCGCCAAGTCACAACGCCAAAGAGAAGTAGCACAAAGTAAATGCTGTGAGATCATACTAAGGATATGGGAGAAACGGCGTTGGCTTCCAGGCAGTGCTAAGCCCTTGGGGCATATCGAAGAAGCATTGAAGGCACTCATAGCAATGCAATCGAAGCAGAACGGGTATTCTGATTTACTCACATCGGAACGTTCAGCAGACGATAACCCTTGGTTCGAATTTACCGAGAAGACACATGATATCGAATCGCGGATGTTGCGCATATCTTTCTTGACCGGATTGCTTGAGAACAACTTTGGTGCCGAGAAGCAGTGGGTTTATGAACACGGCGATGCGTTGTCAGAGGATGAGCGAAAGCTGATTCAATCACTGGATAGTTGGTTCAACCTGAAGCTCCAATTCTCCACCGAAACTGACAGCAAATCGAAAGAAAAACTCCCGCCTAAAGAGCGGGCCGACTTAGTCTTGCAGGAACTCGACGCACTTTTACAGCAACAGAGTCAAGCGTTCCACGATCTCAAGCTACGCCTATCGCAACAAACAAGAAACAATGACTCTTAGTGCTTCTAGATCTAGCCATGGATCGAAGCTTTATCCGAGCCACGCGAATCACAATGAAACCCTTTCGCGAAATAGATTTGGGTCACTCCGAAATCTAGTTGGATTATAACTCAAAATTGAGTAGTTTAATATCCGAATACAACATACACACAAAATATCTTACTACCCACTACATCTGCTCTTGATATCTACATTTTTGTGCTATAATTCATGCAGGCAATCCATCCCCTACCAACCCACCCGACATGGGTCGGTGTGCTCGGGAGCAGGTGGATTGAACAGCCGCGGCCGGCTACATGGGTAGTTGGGCCGTAGCCTGGTATGGTCCAGGCAGGTTCCCGCTGGTGCGATTGATTCAATCCAGCAGGTCTCGGAGCGGATACTGGAACATGGTTCCGGGCCGATCTCTGACGCCGGGGCTCGGGCGACTAGAACTCAGAAATTCATCTTGTTCTACCGGTATGCCCGGCGTGTTGTGGTGTCGTTCTCCATGTCCGCTTGTGCGTGCTCGGGTCGCTTTGTCCCTGCGGCGGTGTCTTCGTGTCATCGCCCTGACCAAGGAGTTCACCGTGAACACCGAACTACAGATCGAACATATCAAATTAGCCGACATCACCCCCCACCCCAGTAACCCTCGCCAGCATCCCAAGAACCAGATCCGCCAGATCGCCCAGAGCATCGAAGCATTCGGGTTCCGGATGCCGGTGATCATCGATCAGGATTCGCGATTGGTCTGCGGCCATGCGCGAGTGGAAGCGAGCAAACTCCTCAAGATGGCCTCGATTCCGGCCATCCGGGTAACTGATCTCGACGACTCTCAGATCCGCGCTCTGATGATCGCCGACAACCGGCTCACCGAGATCAGCACCTGGGACGACCAGTTGCTCGGTGAGCACCTCAAGGTCCTCTCCGATCTGGATCTCAACTTCGACATCGAGTGCATCGGCTTCGACTACGGCGAGATCGAGCAACGGATCTTAGGGATCGAAGACGCGTTTGCCGGAGATGGAATCGCCGAGCACGATGATGCGGATGATCTGCCAACGGCTGAGACCATCACACCAGTTACTCAACCCGGCGATCTCTGGATCCTCGGCGAAGGAGACCATGCCCATCGTGTGCTCTGCGCCGACTGCACCGACCCGGCTTCCTACCAGCGATTGCTCGGCGATCAGCAAGCCGCGATGATCTTCACCGATCCGCCGTACAACTTGCCCGCCAAGGCCATCGGTCAGGTATGCGCCGGTGAGCATGGCGACTTCGCCATGGGCTCAGGAGAGATGTCCCCAGCCGAGTTCACGGAGTTCCTCGGATCCGTCATGAAACAGCTCTGCAAAGTCAGCCTCCCCGGATCCATCCACTACCACTTCATGGACTGGCGGCACGCCACCGAGATGCTTTCCGCCGGCAACGCCCACTACACCGAGCTCAAGAACCTCTGCATCTGGGTCAAGGACCGACCCGGTATGGGCACTTTTTATCGCAGCCAGCACGAGCTGGTGTTTGTCTTCAAGCACGGGACGGATCGACACCGGAACAACTTCGGCCTCGGTGAGTACGGACGCACGCGGAGCAATGTGTGGAGCTACCCATCGGCGCGGTCACTCGATGCCGCCGAGGGCGATCCCGCATCGCGCGAGGTGCTCAAGCTCCACCCGACGATCAAACCGGTGCGGCTGATCGAGGAAGCGATCCTCGATTGCTCGCGGCGTGGCGAGATTGTCCTGGATCCGTTCCTCGGAAGCGGCTCGACGCTCATCGCCTGCGAGAAGTCCAAACGCGCCTGCGCCGGGATCGAGCTCTCCCCGCGGTATGTCGATGTCGCGATCGCCCGCTGGCAGCAATGGACCGGCAAGGAAGCCATCCACGAGCAGACCGGCAAGACCTACACCGAACTCACAGAAACCCGCGCCAACGCGAACAACCTAGAGGAGATGACAAATGGATGATCAACCCCAATACGAAGTCGGCTACCAGAAACCACCCAAGCACACCCAGTGGAAAGCGGGTCAATCCGGAAACCCGAACGGACGACCGAAGAAGATCAAGGACTTCGAGAAGCTCATCGATATCGAGCTCAGCAAAGAACTCCGGATCACGGAGGGCGGGCGACAGGTGACCCTCACCAAACGCGAAGTGATCATCAAAAGACTGATGAACGACGCGATCAAGGGTGATCTGCGGGCCACGAAGTTGGTCCTTCCGTTTATTGCCAAGCACCACTCAGTCGAGGGGTTCCAACCGGACGCCGGAGATCGTCAAGCCTTCGAACAACTGATCCGTCAGTTAGGACCCGCAGAAGAGAATCAGACAAAGGAGCCGACTGATGAGTAGTCTGGAAACCAAAGCGATCCGTCATATGTACCAAAATGAACCGGGCAAGTTCTTCCAGCTGGCGTTCAGAGCGTTGCATCCGCATATCAAGTTTCAGAACAACTGGTCAATCGATGTCTTGGGCGAGGCGCTGGCCCGGTGTCACCGCGGGGAAACCAAGCGGCTCATCATCAACATGCCGCCGCGGTCGCTCAAGTCGATCTGCACATCGGTTGCCTTCCCGGCGTGGGTGCTGGGTGTGCGGCCAGAGTCCAAGATCATGTGCGTGGCCGGGCACCGAGGGCTGGTCAATGAGCACCATGATCTGACCCGGAACCTGATGGACCACCCACGATACCGGTCGCTGTTCCCGCATGTGCGTGTGGAGGAATCGACCAGCACGCTGAAACTTGGGCAGGGCGGCTCTCGGGCGGGGTTCACACCGTCGGGGGCTATTACAGGCCGGGGTGCGGACTTCATCATCATCGACGACCCGCAGTCGGCTCATGAAGCGGACGATCCGCAGAAGACCGACTCGATCCACAACTGGTTTGACCGGAACATCTACCAGCGTCTGGACAGCAAGCATGACGGCGTGATCATCGTGGCCATGCAGCGGCTCGCCGATGACGATCTCACAGCGCACCTACTTAAGCAGGAAAACTGGGAGGTGCTCAGCCTAGCCGCGATCGCCACAGAGGACGAGTACCTCCCCGGGTCGCTCGGCGGACAACTCGCGAGAACGAAAGGCGAGGCCCTCCATCCGGCGCGTGAGGATCGGGAGCAACTCCGCGCGGCCATGGAGCGGATGGGTGCCCGTGCGTTTATGTCTCAGTACCAGCAGCAGCCGTACGCCGCCGGGCAGGGCGAGGGGCGTGGTGGGGCCTTCCACATTGCACCCCATCCCGACGCAACCGAAGAGGAATGCAAGCGGAGTTGCGTGTTCTTTGCACAGGTGCCCGAGGAACACTATGTGCTTGACCGTGTCTTCGGTGAGCGAACATGCATTCGGCCGGGGCCGCCGCCGGGGCTCAGCACTGAAGAGTGGGTGAAAAAGCATGGTGGCCAGCGTACTTCGCACCTGATGGGCTGATTTTCCAAAGACTTCCATATTTGTCGAGAATCTAGGCCCTTTGGACTTGCAATCTCCCCCGATCCATGGCTACATGTGTCACACCGCGGGAGACTCCCGCAGCACCCCGACCGGCTTCTTGATGCCGGCCCCGAAAACCCAAGCACACGGGTCGACGATCCCTCTCAGTATGAGCGGCGCGATCGGTGTGCGCGGATCCCGGGGTCGGCGACAGGGGCTTGAACACGAGACCTACATGACGATTGAACTCCACACCCTCGCAAGTTTCACCACAGCCCGGCTCCAACAGGAATGGGCGAGTCTGGGCATCCGTGGCGATCCGCCGCACTTCAAGCAGGCACTGGTCCGGGGAATCTCTTGGCACCTCCAGCAGCAATCCCACGGCGGGCTCGACGCGGGCACACGCCGCTTGCTCAAGGCCGCGATCCGCAACGCGCCAACTCCGGCATCCAAGCAAGCGGTCGCCACACAGCGGAAGCATCGGGACCCAGTCCAGCTCACCGAGGGGACAACGCTCGTCCGAACCTGGCGCGGCCATCACCACGAGGTCACAGTCCTCGGAGACGGCAAACGCTTCCGGTACCGGGATACCGAGTTTGCCAGCTTGTCGGAGATCGCCCGCGAGATCACCGGCGCACGCTGGTCCGGTCCTCGATTCTTCGGCCTCAAGAAACTCAAACAGGCGTCATAAAGGAGCACATGATGAAAACCACCCGCTGCGCGATCTACACCCGCAAGTCCAACGAGGAAGGACTCGACATGGCCTTCAACTCACTCGATGCCCAGCGCGAAGCGGGCATCGATTACATCAAGAGCCAGAAGCACGAGGGCTGGCAACTGGTTGAAGAGGAGTACAACGACGGCGGCTTCTCTGGCGGGACGATGAAACGGCCAGGGCTCCAGCAGCTGCTTGACGACATCGACCGGGGACGCATTGATGTGGTCGTGGTCTACAAGGTGGATCGGCTGAGCCGCTCGCTGAGCGACTTCGCGCGGATGATGGAGGTGTTTGATGAAAAACAGGTCTCGTTTGTATCGGTGACGCAGCAGTTTAATACCACGACTTCGATGGGGCGGCTGACGCTCAACATGCTGCTGAGCTTCGCGCAGTTCGAGCGTGAGGTTTCGGGTGAGCGCATCCGTGACAAGCTCGCCGCGACCAAGAAGAAGGGCTACTGGGTGGGTGGTCAACCCCCGCTCGGGTACCGGCTCCAGACGGGCGAGGAAACCAAAGGACTCTTCATCATCCCCGAGCAGGCGGATCTGGTCCGCACGATCTTTGACCGATACATCGAGTTGTCTTCCCCGGTCGCTGTAGCCAATGAACTCAACGAAGCCGGTCATACGACGAAACAATGGACGAGCAAGAACGGGACGACACGCGGTGGCAAGCCGCTCTCGCAGAAATACATCCACAGCGTGCTCACCAACATGCTGTATATTGGCAAGATCACGCACACCCGTGGGGACCACACCGAGATCTACGAAGGCTTGCACACGCCGATCATCGATCAGGCCACATGGGACACCGCGCAGGATCTGATGACCAAGCAGGACCGCAAGAACCTCCATCGCTGGACGCACCCCCACCTACTCAAGGGGAAGCTGCGTACAAGCGATGGATTCGCAATGAGCCCAACCTCCACGCAACGACCACTGACGAAGAAGAACGAGACCAAACAGAAACGGCTTGTGCGGTACTACATCAGCCAGAAAGCGATCAAGCACGGGTTCAAGAACTGCTCGATCAAAACCATCAACGCCGAGCACCTTGATGAACTCGTCCGAGGTCTGGCGCTCGGCCATCTCGATCACACCGATCTCGATCAGCAATCTACCGAGATCCGCGACCGCTGGATCCGGAAGGTCATCCATGAGGTGACGCTCGCGCCCGACTCCATCACGGTCCAACTCGAAACCAAGAAAATCGAGCAGCTCAAACGGAACACATTCAAATCACCACCCAAGGAGACTCCCTCGCGACCCGTCTGCTTGCGTACACCCGAGGTCGATGACCGTGGCGAGCACATCCAGCTGAGACTTCAGCTCCAAATCAAGAAGCTCGATGGTCGTCGGTTGCTCCTCTGCCCCGACGGCCATGACCTGATCATCCCGTCGAAGCCCGAGCCCAGACAACACCTCGTCGAGGCGATCGGTCTGGCGTATCGATGGCACGACGAGCTCATCAAGTCCGGACTCCAAATCCGGGTCTTCGCCAAGGAGCAGGGCATCGCACGCTCGCGCATCCTGCAGCTGCTCCCACTCACTCAGCTCAGCCCAGAAGTCCTGAGGCATGCCCTCGCCGGGACTCTCCCAAGCAGCATCACGCTCGATGATCTGCTCACCGCGTCGAGGCAACTCGACTGGGATCGGCAAGCCGCTGAACTCGGGATCAACGCCGCGCCGCTCCATCTCCAAACGGCGTGATCAACGGGCAGATTCCCTGCTCATTCCCTGTTCGCTCGCGCAGGGAAATCCAGACCTTCCATGCCAAATGATGCCATTTCGATGCGATGAATGGGGGTCATCTCGGGGATGAATGATGCACTGCTCCCTGATTTTGCTGAGAGTCCCTGTTAAACCCCCTTGAACAGGGAACTGAAACATCGCGCGGGGACATCCCGAACATTGCCACGAGAGACACTCGCTTCGATTTGGGCAGATGTTCGCTTATATGGTCGATGCGAGAAATCTCGGAGACGCGCCGAACCGCGTAGCTCGCTCCAAAACGGGCGAAACGGCGTCTGATCAGGGACGCCGTTTCGTATACCTTTGAAGTCAACGGAGCAGGGGGGATTCGAACCCCCGTCGACCCGAAAGCCGAACCGGATTTCGAATCCGGCGCATTCAACCGCTCTGCCACCGCTCCAGTGGAAAAACTGAGCATGACTATAGACCTCACCACAGGCGTTGAGCGACGCTCAGGGGGAGTTTTTGGTGTTTGTGCCGCCTGGATGTCGACAACTGGGTATGGAGCACGCATTGCAGATCGGTCAAATACAAGGGGGCTTCGGGGCGATGGATTGGGCCGTGCTTGGGGGGTACTTCGCCATCCTCGGCCTCACAGGCATGTGGTTCGCTGGACGGGAGCAGCGGGATGCCTCGGACTACTTCCTTGGTGGTCGGAAGATGCCTGTCTGGGCCGTCGCGATCTCCATCGTTGCAACTTCGCTCTCCGCCGCGACCTTCATCGGCGCCCCCGAACTCTCCTTCGGCGGGAATCTGACCTACCTCGCGACCAACATCGGGATGGTCCTCGCGGCACTCATCATCGCGTTCTACTTCATCCCCCGCTTCTACCAAACCCAGAGCGCCTCGATCTACGAGTTTCTCGAACGCCGGATCGGGATCCGTACTCGGAAAGCAGCGTCGATCGCGTTCCTGATCGGACGAGTGCTCGCGTCTGGCGCGCGCGTCTTTGCGGCCGCGATCCCGCTCTCGATGGTCATCTTCGGGATCGATCGTGGACTCGAACCCGACGCCCTCATCATGTCGATCGGAGCACTCTCCATCGTCGCAATCGTGTACACGCTCTGGGGCGGGATCTCCTCGGTCATCTGGTCGGATGTGTTGCAGTACATCGTTCTCATCGGCGCCGCGATCGCGGCGATTGTGCTGATCGGGCAAACCATCAACGCACCGATGAGCGAAGTCCTCGACACACTCAGAAATCCAGTAGACGAAACGGGTATGTCTCTCGGTTCCAAGCTCACCGCTTTCGACTGGTCGTTCGATCTCGCTCATCCATTCGCGATTCCCGCGTGCCTCATCGGATACACACTCCTCGGGATCGGGTCCTACGGCACCGACCAAGACCTCGCGCAGCGCATGCTCACCTGCAAAGACGCAAAGTCCGGTGCACGATCCGTCATCATGGGGATCATCCTCGGGGTCCCCACTGTTGCGATCTTCTTGACAGTCGGATTGATGCTGTGGATCGCGTACCAGCACCCGGAACTCACCAGCGAACCAATTGCTCGCGCCAGCGACGATGAGAACAATCTTCGTGTTTTCTTGGAATACATCCTCACGCAGGTCCCACCGGGATTCCGTGGGTTGATGATGGCGGGACTCTTTGCCGCGGGACTCTCGAGCATGAACAGCGCGATCAACGCGATGGGTGCCGCGTTTATCGCTGACTTGTACAGACCGCTGGTTCCCAATCGTGAAGAGAAGCATTATGTGAAGTTCGGGCGTATCTCCGTCATCGTCGCGGGTGTTGTGCTTGGAGGGTTCGCATGCGTGTGCATCTACTGGAAAGACGCGAACGGGTACACGCTGATCGACTTCGCGCTCAGTGTCATGGGATTCGCGTACGCGGGACTCATTGGCGTGTTCTTCACCGCGATCTTCACCAGACGGGGCAACGACCTGAGCGCCATCGCCGCGTTGATCATCGGATTCCTGTGGATGCTCGGCTCGCAGCCCTTCTTGCTCGCAACACTGACCGATCCCGATCAGCCTGAGTCATTCCTAAACACCTACGCGTCAATCCACCACACATGGAAACTCACGCTGGGCGTATTGATCTCTTCCGCAGTCTGCATGCTCGGCAAATCGAGACTGCTGAGTCAATCCGATTGAGCCCCGAGCTTTGCGGCTCCGCGAGCCGCGTGGTGTGTTGTGGTTCCCGAATCGATTGTCCATCCTTGACACGCAAGTGGAGTCAAGCCGTCATCGACAAGTGTCTTGATCGTCTGAAGCTGTGATCGAAGCGCCAACCCGACCCCACCAAGCAACGCGATCCGCTCCGGCAAATAGATCGCATGTACCACACGCAGCGCACGCACAAGAGCAACCATCGGCGGCTCCGTTGCCGTGAGCGAATCGAGATTCAATCCCGAATCCCCCATCCAAGACTCAAGCGACGCCGCACCAACAAAGGATTCCAGCGTGTTCACCGCACCGCATGGATCAACACGGTCGGCGTTCCCGATCCGCCCCATGTCCATCAAGCCGAGATGACCGATGCCTTTGTTTCCAATCGAAACCATCGCATCCCTATCGAGTACGCACAACCCGACACCCGTCCCGATCGAGATCCCCGCGGTTCGTCCTTCGATTGGAGCATGCGTTGCAAAGTCATACCCGGCCGCGGCGGCATCAGACACAACACGCAACCGATCAGGAGATCCATCCAGCACTGATCCAATCAAGTCCTCAAATCGCCAGTTGTTGAGGACCGGAAGGTTGACGGAGAACTCGATTGCCGATTGCTCTGGGTTCATCCGTCCCGGGAGACACAGCCCGACCGATGCGGGCTTGGACACTTCCAGTGCATTTATGCACGAACGAATCGCACCTTGAATTCCAGCTCGATCTGCACTGGTGTATGGATCGCTGCTCGCAACCTTCCAATGACCACCACTGTCCATCGCCGCGGCTTTGACCGAAGACCCCCCGATGTCGATCCCCAGCGCAGTCATCCTGAAGACCCCACCCGTTTGATCACATCCGCGAGCGCCTCGCGTTTGTGCTTCCGCTCAAGGACCGACGCGGTGTCCTTCTTCTGCTCCGGATTCGGTGATTCGAAGATCGTCGAATACGCGAAGATCGCAAACCGCTTGGGATCACCGATCGCAACCTGGTACGAGGTCTGTGCTGGGTTGGTGTGCTTGTACGCACCGATCCCCGGGATCACCTTGTCCTGCTTCACCACCCCTTGCCACGCCGCGAGATCCGACTGGTACTGCTCGTTCTTGTCTGTGTAAATCATCGGCATCACCGCATCCATGTACCCATCATCAACCCACTTGACCGCATTCTGCAGGTACCGATCGCTCGCGATGTCCGGCCTTCTCCAGACCGCAGCGCTCAATCGCACGCCCCGCTTGGAACGGATCGATTCAGTATCAATCCGCTCAACCAGATGATCGATCCGCGAACTGATCCAGCGTCTGTATTTCGTGCGGTCGATCTGCGAAGGAACATCGCTGGATGTAGTCTGCTTCGCGTACATCGCTCGGCTGATCGGATCCCCAGGCATCAACTGATCCGCACCAATCTCGTCAGCGAGGTACCGGATGTAATCCAGATGCACGCCATCAATGTCGTAGTTGTCCACGATCTCGCGAATGACCGCGACGATGTGGTCCTGCACCGCATCAAGCACCGGGTTGACGACGACATACCCCTCCTGCAGTCGCTGCATGTTGCCGTCCTGATCGCGGAGCCGCCACTCTGGATGGGCGTTGAACATATGCGACCGATCCCTCGGTGCGTCCTTCCCCTTCCACATCGGCATCACATTGATCCACGCGTGGATCTTCATCTTCCGTGCTTTGCTTTCACGCACCGCTATTTCCAATGGATCAAAGCTCGGCGGGTTCGGGTTGTACTTGAGCAACTCAAACCCCCAAGGCTCAAGCTTCGATGGGTAGTACGCGTCCGCTTGCCCACGGACCTGCCAGTAGATATCCGTCATCCCGATTGCCGCAGCGTCCGCGATCGCTTTCCGCACACCCTCCGGCGATTGATAGTCCCAGCGCGTGATCCACAACCCATGCTCAGTCGGCATGATCTGCGGCGAATCGTCAAGTCTCCCCTGCCCCGTAAGGACACAACCCGACACCGTAAGCACGCACAACGCGATGAGGATACGAACCACCGACATACAGGTCTCCTTACCCAAGATGATACCAAAGCCACCGCCCATCTGCCTCAACTCGGCAAAGGTCGCTAGAGATCAGATCGGAATTGTGAAGGCAATCCCGTTAGATGATTTCTTCTTCGGCCCCGAGCATCTGTGCGGGTTTGGTTTTGATGAAGCCGAACCAGACCACAAAGAATGCCGGGACGATGATGCCGAGGACGATGGTCATCGCAAGCCCGACGACCTCGCCGATCTGCTGTGCAGACTGACCGCCAGCCGTCATGTTTTGAGCGATCGTGTTGTCAGGATACTGTTGCGCCCACGCCCGCATCGATTCCTGTGCATCCATCTGACGAACATAGTTCACCAGCGAAAACGGAATCGAGGAAATTCCCCAGATCAGGATCAAGACTCGACTCAACGGATTCCGCATCACACACAACACGCCCCCCACGATTAGGAGCAATAAAGCCAGTATACCTACCGCCATCAGTGACCAGTCCAACAGCCCCAACTGCATTGCTTCGGGTAGCGGAGCACCTTCCAGCATCGGTTCCATCATCTTGGGAAGATACAGGATGTACGCACTCATAATCCCGGTGCAGGTCAGCATCAGTCCGCCCCAGCCGATCGCAAACCCGCCGATCCATTTGGGCCACGCCGGTGCGGGTCCTGCGAAGAGATCCTCGTCGTGGGAATCGATTGGTTCGGTGAGTTGATCGTTCATTGCGGAGACCCCTTCTGTTGTGAATTATCCGAGCAACTAGACCCGCTGGAGGAAGCGGACATCGTTCTCAAAGAGCATCCGGATATCCGGGATGCCGTACTTGCCCATCGCGATGCGTTCGATCCCAAAACCGAACGCGAATCCGGACCATTCTTCGGGATCCAGGCCACATGCTTTCAGGACATTCGGATCGACCATCCCGCACCCACCAAGCTCGATCCATTTCGGATCTTCCCCCGGCTTGAGCGCGATCATCATGTCGAACTCCGCGCTGGGTTCGGTGAACGGGAAGAAGCTCGGACGGAGCCGAATCTCCGCATCATCCCCGAAGTACGCGTGCGCGAACTGCAGGAGCGTCGTCTTCAGGTCCGCCATCGAAACGCCGCGATCGACATACAGACCCTCGATCTGGTGGAACATGAACGAGTGCGTCGCATCCACCGTGTCCGGACGGTACACCCGCCCCGGTGAGACGATCTTGATCGGTGGCTCTTTGCCCTCTGCGACCATCTTGGACATCGTCCGGATCTGCACCGTCGAGGTCTGAGACCGCAGCATCCGAGGCGTCTCCACCTCGTTGGGATTATCAATATAGAAGTTGTCGATCGGATCACGCGCCGGGTGCGCAGGAGGGATATTGAGCTTGATGAAGTTGTGCTCGTCGTCCTCGAGTTCAGGACCCTGAGCGACATCGAATCCCATGCGGGCGTAGATCTCAACAAGCTCATCGCGGACCCGCGAGATGATGTGACGACGACCCACATTGCTCGACTCAACCAGCCCCGGTTCGGTCATGTCAATGATTGGTCCAGATTGCTTCGCGACTCCCGAATCCCCGAGCGACGCCTGCTTGGTTTCGAACGCGGCTTCCAGCGCGGTCTTCACCTCGTTGAGCCGCTTCCCGACCGGCCCCTTCTGGTCCTTGGGGACATCCTTCATCATGGGCATCACGGCCCGCATCCGCCCCTTGGTGCCGATGTAGGTGATCCGCCAGGATTCAAGACCCGGAGCGTCATTGATAGCTCCCAGGTCGTTCAGTGCGGTGGTTTCGATCTCATTGAGGGTTTCAAGCATGGGTATTGGATCGCGTATTCGTGGTCAGTTTCAATAAAAAACACTGCCCGCTGGACGGACAGTGTAAGGATAGTCAAAGGATGACTGGTTCGCTCAGGATTCGGCTTCAGGAGCATCCGCTTCTGGAGTGGCTGCGACTGGTGCTTCTGCCTTCGGAGCGTCCTTGCGGAGCTTGGCAGCGAATGCGGTACGGCGATCAGCGGTCCGACGACGGGAGCTTGGTGAGCCACCGATCTCGGGGCCTTCTTCGTTCCCGACAAACTGGATCACGCAAAGCGGAGCGGCGTCACCGAGACGGTGCTGACCAAGCTTAACGATGCGGGTGTATCCACCGGCGCGATCTTCGAAGCGTGGAGCAACATTGTCAAAGATGTGCTTGACGATGCGTGGTGCCTTGCGGAGCTCGCCGTAGCGGTTACGCTCGATCTGGTCTGAATCTGGGATATCAAAGAACCCCTCAACAAACTCGCGTTGCTCTTGGATCGACTCGCGTTGTTCTTCGGTCGCTCCCTTGGGGATATGCGCCCATGCAAACGCGCGTCGGTCTTGACCGAGCATCGAGATCACAAGACGGCGTGAGTGGAGGTCACCGCGCTTGGCTTTGGTGATGATCTTCTCAACGAACGGCTTGAGTGCCTTGGCCTTTGGGATGGTCGTGGTGATCTGACCATGCTCAAAGAGACTTGCCGCCATGTTACGGAGCATCGCTTGGCGATGCGCTGTGGTGCGGCCCAACTTGAATCCGGCTTTGCGGTGACGCATGACTCGGTTCCTTCTTTCTCTACGACGCGCTCACCGCGTCGCATTGGTGTATATCAAACAGTGAGTCAAACTCAAATCACTGATGAATGGTGTATCCTTCGGGAAGTTCCATCCCGAGATCGAGATCAATATCAAGAAGCTTACGCTTCACTTCACGCAACGATGTGCGACCAAACGAACGCAGCTTGAGAAGCTCTGGCTCGGTCATGATGACCAGCTGAGCAACGGTGTCCAAGCGTGCGGATTCCAAACAGTTGCTCGCACGAACCGACAGATCAAGCTGCTCGGTTGGCATGTTGAGCTTGCGGATCAACTCTTCGTCCACACCAGCTGCAGCAGCGGCGTTCTCCGAAACACGGTCGTCGCCGAGCTCGAAGTACTGAACGAATGGGTTGAGGTGCTTGCGGAGGATCTTGCCCGACTCGACGAGTGCCATCTCTGGGGTGACAGTGCCGTCGGTCCAGATTTCCATGATCAGCTTGTCGTAGTTGGTCTTCTGACCCACGCGGGTGTTCTCGACCTGGTAGCGAACACGCTGAACAGGTGAGTAGATCGCGTCGACCGGGATGATCCCGATCTCTTGCTCGTCGTTGCGGAGGTCCTGCTCAGAGACAGGGATGTATCCCCGGCCCTTATCAATGTGAATTTCCATCTCGAACGCGATTGGCTCGGTGAGCGTCGCGATGACGAGGTCTTTGTTGACGATGGTGACATTGCTGTCAGCTTCGATGAGGTCAGCGGTGACTTCGCCCGGTCCTTGTGCCGCGAGCTTCATGACGCGGGGGCCATCGCCTTCGGACTTGACGATCAGGTTCTTGATGTTCAGGATGATGTCGGTGGTGTCTTCGAGGACGCCAGCGATCGAGGTGAACTCGTGCTCAGCACCCTTGATTTTGACAGCGGTAACAGATGCGCCTTCGAGTGAGGAAAGCAGGATCCGACGCAGCGAGTTACCAATGGTCGTACCCATGCCGCGCTCGAAAGGCTCGACGGTGAAGCGACCGAAAGTATCGGCGGTAAATTTTTCGTCCGGGGTCACCCGGGAGGGCAGTTCAAGCCCGCGCCAGCGTACACGCATAGTTTATTTCTCCGCAGCAGGGACATTCAAGGGTCCAAACTCTCGCGTGGTTCACAGATTGACGCCCTGCTGCTGTCGGCGTCGCTCTTTCTTTCCACGAAAGACTGTTTCAATGACAAACCCCGAGATGCGATGCATGACGGGGCTTTAAGCCGGTCGACTAGACGCGGCGTTTCTTCTTGGGACGGCAACCGTTGTGAGGAACCGGGGTGTGGTCCTCGATTGCGGTGACGCGGAGGCCGGTGGATGCGAGACCCGACACAGCGTTCTCGCGACCAGCACCAGCGCCGGTGATCTTGACTTCGATCTCGCTCATGCCCATCTTGCGGACCTTCTGACCGAGCTGCTCACCAGCACGGGTCGCTGCGAACGGGGTAGCCTTGCGAGCACCCTTGAAACCGATGGTTCCAGCCGAGTCCCAACCGAGCGCTTCGCCGTTGGTGTCGGTGATGGTGATGAGGGTGTTGTTGTGCGTCGCTTTGATGTGCGCGATCCCACGGGTAACGCCCTTGCGGACCTTCTTTGCTTTTTTGACTGTCTTTGCCATTCTTCGATCGCTCCTGACGGTTCCACTTGTGGTTCCCTCGATGAGGGCTGGAACCTTGCGAAATGTTGATATGTACACGAAACCGGGTGCACCCACATGGGTGCACCCGAATATTGATCAAGCTGTTTAGCCCTTCACGCCCTTCTTGCCTGCAACGGTGCGCTTCTTGCCCTTACGGGTGCGTGCGTTACAGCGGGTGCGTTGGCCACGGGTCGGAAGACCCGCACGGTGACGATCGCCGCGGTATGAGCGGATCTCGCGGAGGCGAGCGATGTTCTGGTGAACCTGACGACGCAGGGCACCCTCGACGAGGTACGCGCTGTCAACGATTGAGTTGAGCGTCGAAACCTCGGTCTCGGAGAGATCCATCGCCTTGGTGTCGGGATTGATCCCGGCTTCCGTAAGGATGTCACCAGCAAACTTGTTGCCGATGCCGTGGATGTACTGCAACGAATAATAGATCTTCTTGCGATCTGGAATGTCTACACCTGCGATACGGGGCACTGGAATCTCCTGTCATCTTGGCGATACGCCAAGCAGTGCGCTGCGGACGAGTTCACCTCGGAGCAGCCGGTCGTTAATCAGTTCACACGATTCAAAATCAATCGGGGCTTCAGCCCTGACGCTGCTTGAAACGAGGGTTTTTCTTGTTAATCACAAATACCTTGCCCTTGCGGCGGACAATCTGGCAATCTTTCGAGCGACGCTTGACGCTTGATGAAACTTTCATCTGAACCTCCCTCGCCCGTCATAGAGCGAAGCCTTCAATCGGGCACACCCGATTCGTACTGTTGTATTGTCGATCCGAGATCATGCTCCACGCAATTTCTCGGGTCACGATGGTAGGCCTGATTGTTCGGTGAGTCATGCACCGATCTCTCAGACCCGGTCAAAAGAGCGTTCAAAACTTCAGTTCGACACTGAAACGCTCCAAATTTGGGCCCAAACAGGACCCGAGTTGCTCTTACGAGCGTGATCTACCTTCCCCGGCATCGCTGTCGCCGAGGAATCCGTCGTAGTTCCGCATCAGCAGGTTAGCTTCCACACGCTGGAGGAAGTCGAGTGCGACCGAGACCACGATGAGCAGACCCGTACCACCCAAGAACTGCGAGACTACGAAATCCACTTTGAGTTGTGAGTTGACGACCATCGGGAGGACCGCGATGATCGCGAGGAACGCCGCACCGACATAGGTGATCCGTTCCATAACCGCTTCGAGATATTCAGCCGTGCGAGGTCCAGGACGGAGCCCGGGAATGAACGAACCATGATCGCGGAGCTGCTTGGACATCTCTTCAGGATTGAACTGGACGGTGATCCAGAAGTAGCTGAAGAAGTAAACCATGATGATGTACAAGAAGACATATGGGAACGCACCCATCTGGAAGCTTTGGCTGAGCCAAGCAACAATGGTGACCCATGTACCGGTCGCATGCGCATTCTGTGCCTGATCCATCAGGGCACTAAACACCACCGACGGGAAGACCATGAGCGAGGACGCGAAGATGATGGGCATAACGCCGCCGTGGTTGACCTTGAGTGGGAGGTAGCTTTTCTGACCTCCGAAAGTTCTGTTGCCGCGAGTATGTTTCGCTTGCTGTACAGGGATCCGGCGCTGAGCAACCGTGAGCAAGACCGATCCGGCAACGATGAGGACGAAGCCGAAGAGCAAGAGGATCAAGCCCATCCAGCCCATCTTGTTTGGATCCGCTGCATCAAAGTTCCCGATGACACTCATCACCGCACCGGGCATCCCGGTGAGGATCCCCGCCATGATAATCAGCGAAACACCGTTCCCGATACCGAATCTATCAATCTGTTCACCGAGCCACATCAGGAAGATGGTGCCCGCGGTCAGAGCCGCGATACCCATGATCCACCAGAGTGGGTTATGAGCCCATGCTTCGTAGACAAGACCCGAGCGAGTGATATAGGTCAACCATCCGACCGCTTGAACCAAACACAAACCAACGGTTGCATAACGAGTCCATTCCTGGATTTTCGCGTACCCCGTTGGCCCTTCGTCTTTGAGCTTCTTGAGTTGTGGTGACACGGATTGGAAGAGCTGGAAGATAATCGACGCCGTGATGTACGGCATAATCCCAAGACCAAAGATCGTGGATTGACCGAATGAACCACCAGAGAAGATCGCGACATACTGCGACAAACGACCGGCTGCCGAACCCGCCGCGGCTTGCTGCTCAAAGAATGAAGTCAACGCACCCTGATCAACACCCGGAACCGGGATCCAGAAACCGATTCGGTACACTGCGAGCATACCGAGGGTAAAGAGGATCTTGTTCCGTAGTTCCGGAATCCGGAAGACATTGATGATGGTCTGAAAGAGCATGAATCATTCACTCCGTGTGCCCGGATAAAGGCACCCAATACTGACAAATAAAGACGGGGCCGATCATCCGTGACCGGGGATGGTATTCCCATCGTTCAGCGGTTGATCGACCCCGGCGTGTAAATCAGCCATCGGAATATCCGAGGATTACTTCTTGGGTTTAAGAACCTCGCCACGAGCGAACGCTTCGTCACGCTTGCGGTGCCAGTCTTGCTTCTTGAGCTTCTTGGTGAGGTTCTTGGGAGTCTGGTCGTCCGAGTTTCGGTCGATGCCGCGGACACGATCTCGGCGTGTACCGAGTTCGTCAACCTTACCACCTGCGTCTTCGATCAGCTTGCGGGCTGGACCGGTGATGCGGTTGGCGGTGACATCGAACTTCACTTTGAGCGAATCAACACCCTCTGGAAGATCACCGAGGATCTTGAGGTTGCGGGACTCGTCGCGGACCAAACCCGCTTTGATGAGCGAAGCCTGGTTGACCACGCCACCGGACTTGAAGTCTGGGTGATCGATGATCGCCGCGAGGTTGACGATCCAGAAGTGGATCTTAAAGTTCGCGTTGGTGAAACCAAACTTCGGCATGCGGCGGAAGAATGGCATCTGGCCACCCTCGAACTGCGCGAGTCTCGAGTTGCCTCGGCGTGAGCCGGCACCCTTGTGACCGCGACCTGAGGTCTTGCCGTTGCCTGAACCGACACCGCGGCCGATGCGTTTGCGTTGTTTGTACTTACCCGCCATAGCGGTGACTTCGTGAATCATCATGACCGGTTACTCCCGGGAGTCGTACAACTGTACGACCGGTTTGCGTAAATCTGTTTAGCTAGAACTCTCTGAACTTGGTGCACTCGGTGCGTCCGCTGCTGGAGCAGCTGGTGCCGCACCTTCAGCTGGTCCGCCGCGACCAGCACCTGGTCCACCTCGGCCACCACCACTATTGCCGCCGCGTCCGCCGCGACCGCCACCGCGTCCGCCGCGACCACGGTCTTGACCGATGGTGTTGACAGGAGCGGCCATTTTTTCGCCTTCGGATTGGACAGGCATGAATCGTTGTCCGCGCTTCACGCGTTCTTCGATATCGGAAGTTTCAATCTCAACACCACGCAACTCCGCGATGTCTTCGCGGGTACGGAGTTGGCTCAAGCCGTCGAACACGGCGCGAACCACATTGATCTTGGAGTTGGATCCTGTGGACTTGGTCAGGCAATCAGTGATGCCCGCCATTTCCAAGACCGCACGGATGGTGCCACCCGCAACAACACCGGTACCAGGCGAAGCCGGTACCAGAATCACGCGGCTCGCACATGCCTTGCCGATGGTTTCATGCGGCAAGGTCGTCCCGGTCATCGGGAAGGAAACCATGTTCAAGCGGGCGTGCTTCTCAGCCTTCTCGATCGCGGTTGGGACTTCAGGGCTCTTGGCGTACCCATAGCCGATCTTGCCCTTCCGGTCACCGCAGACGACGAGAGCGCCGAAGTTGAAGCGTCGACCACCCTTGACAGTCGCTGCCGTACGGAAAATACCGACGGTATGCGACTCGATTGATTTTGATTCGTCAAGCATTTCTGCCATTGTGGTATCTCTTTCGTTCAGAACTTGAGTCCGCTCTCACGAGCAGCATCTGCGAAGGCCTTAACACGGCCGTGGAACTTGAATCCGCCACGATCGAAGACAACTGCTTCGATACCGGCTTTCTTTGCCCGCTCGGCGAGCACGCTGCCCGCTGCTTTGGCTGAAGCGACATTGCCGCTTGAACCCTCGATCTTCACACCCTTGTCGCGTGTTGAAGCGCTCGCCAGTGTCACACCAGCCATGTCATCAATGACCTGGGCGTAGGTGTGGTTCAACGACCGGAAGATGGCCAGACGGGGACGCTCAGGGGTACCGATGACCCGTTTGCGGATGCCGATCTTGCGGCGTGTCCGGCGTACTGTTTTTGCTTTGTTCTTGTTCATTTTCAAACCTCACGATCGCTCTGAGCGATCAGTATGCGATCGTATTAGTTACCGAATGCCTTGCCCTGCTTGCGTGTGATGACCTCGTCGAGGTACTTGATACCCTTGCCGTTGTAAGGCTCAGGCTTCTTTTTCGCACGGACCGAAGCAGCGAAGTGCCCCACTGCTTGCTTATCAGCACCGGAGACGGTCACGAGTTGCTTCTCAGCGGTGACGGTGACGCCTTCGGGGATTGGCATCTCGATCAGGTTGGCGTAGCCAACCTTGAGTGCGAGCTTGTTGCCATTGACATTGCCGGTCCAACCGACACCAACGATGTTGAGCTTCTTCTCGTATCCCTTGGTGACACCGACAACCATGTTGTCGATGATCGAACGGGTGGTGCCCCAGTACGCGCGGTTGGCGCGGTCCTTGGCGAGAAGCTTCTCATCAACAACGACATTGATGACCTTGCCATCTTCGTCATGCGAGACCTGAACCTCTGAACGGTGCTCGAAGTTGAGTGAGCCCTTTGGACCCTCAATCGTGATCGTTCGTCCTGAGATGTTCACCTTCACCCCTGCTGGGATCTGAACAGGTTTTTTACCGAGTCTGGACATTGTTCTTCCTTTCGTGCTGTCGTCGTCTTCCGGTCGTCATTGGACCGGGGATTCCAGCCGTGCATCAATCCATCAGTTCAGTTAGCTCACACGGCAGAGGAGTTCTCCGCCAACATTCTTCTCACGGCAGACGCGGTCAGAGAGCACGCCGCTGCTTGTGGAAACAATCGTAATACCGAGACCCTGCATCGGGGCTGGAATCTTTTCCATCCCGCGATAGACACGGCAACCGGGCTTGCTCATCCGCTTGATCTCATGGATCAGTACTTCACCGCGTGGGCCGTACTTGAGATGGATATGGATGGTGCCCTGTTTGTTGTCAGAGACAACCTCGAAGTCGTTGATATAGCCCTCGGACTTCAACACTCCGGCTACACCCTGGCACACTTTGTTGTTGAGGCAAATCACGCTCTTGGCACGGTTGCGTGTCGCGTTGCGGATTCGGGTCAACATGTCTGCGACTGGATCACTGATCGTCATCGTATATACCTTTTTCTGTCAGTGCGGTACACGCCTGGGCATGCCGCGAGAGTTCATTCATCAAAGCGGTGTTCTTCTTACCAGCTTGCTTTACGCATCCCGGGGATCTTGCCTTCAAGAGCAAGCTTGCGGAGCATAATGCGGGAGATACGGAACTTGCGGTAGACGCCTCGTGCACGACCGGTGAGTTGACAACGGCGAACATGTCGGGTCGGATACTTTGGGGTCCGGTTGCTTTTAGCGATTTGACATTTACGAGCCATGTGTTAGTTCCTCTTTCACTTCTTCTTTTCTTCTGGCTTCTTGAACGGCATACCCAGTTCGGCAAGGACGAACCGGCTCAGCTTTGGATCAGACTTGCTGAACGAGAAGTTGATGTTCATACCGTGGGTGAAGTTCTGATCTGCCATGTTGATCTCAGGGAATACACCCTGCTCGGTCAGGCCCATCGAGTAGCTTCCTTGACGGTCGAATGACTTGTCACTCAACCCGCGGAAGTCCTTCATACGAGGTGTCGCGATGTTGATCAGGCGATCCATGAAGTGCCACATGTGGTCACGACGGAGAGTCACCTTAAACGCGGTCTCGTAGCCTTCACGAACCTTAAAGTTCGATACCGACTTCTTCGCAGCGATCTTCACAGGCTTCTGACCAGTGATGGTCGTCAGGGTATGGAGAACAGCTTCGCGAACATTGTTCGGAACCTTGGTGCCGTCGAGGTGACGACCGATGTTCACATTGAGCGTGATTTTTTCGAGTTTTGGCATCGCCATGGTGTTCTTGATCCCGAACTCTTCGGTGATCTTTGGACACACGGTGTCCTTGAACTGCGTCTGCAACCGAGGCGTGCTTGCCTGGGATGCTGCGTCGAGCGTTGCTTGATCGAAGTTGTCTTTCTTTGCCATGACTGATCCGCCGATTGATTCACTGGATTATCCAGCGAAGCTGTGTGTATTGGTTACGACTTTGGCCCGCTGACCTGTCCGAGTGACTTTCCGCCACGGACCGCTACGCGATCCTTTGAGCCGTCTTTTTTAGTCTCGAACCGCACTCGTGTGGGCTTACCATCAACGACTGGGCTGACATTCGAGATATGCATCGGCATCTCTTTGGACACGATCCCACCCTTGGGGTTGATCTGTGTCGGACGAACATGCCGGGACTTGACATTCACACCCTTGACAAGAACCTTGTCTGACTTGGTCAGAATCTCAAGGATCTCACCGGACTGACCTTTATGGTCGCCCGAGGTGACTATTACCTGATCGCCTTTGCGTACATGCCTTGGCATCACACCACCTCCGGAGCAAGGGAAACAATTTTCATGTAGTTTCGTTCGCGGAGTTCACGAGCGACAGGGCCAAAGATGCGTGTGCCCTTTGGATTTCCATCGTCGTTGATGAGCACGACCGCGGTCGAGTCAAACTTCACATACGAACCGTCTTTTCTGCGAGTAGACTTGGCTGTGCGGACAAGGACTGCCTTGTACTTTTCACCGCTCTTGACTTCCGACCCTGGGAGTGCCTTCTTGACACTGATCAGGACCTTATCGCCAATGTACGCCTGTTTACGGGTTTGGCCGTCACGACGAGTCGAGCCGCCATACACACGGATAACATAAGCGATTTTCGCGCCGGAGTTGTCCGCTACTTCACATCTGGATTCTTGCTGGAGCATGGTCGCCCTGCCTTCTTCCTAAACCCCAGCACACTGCTGGGGGGTGTTGTCAAATACTTCGTTGCTCGATGATCTTGGAGATCTTCCAGCTTTTCGTCTTCGAGATCGGGCTACATTGCACGATCTCGACCACATCGCCTGTATGCGATTCATTGTTTTCATCATGAACATGCAACACGGTGCGCTTGCTCACGAACTTGCCATACTTTGGGTGCGGGGCCTTGTATTGGATCACGACCTTGCGGGACTTGTCCCGCGCGTCGGTTTCCACAACACCAATCTTCGCACCTTTGACTTCTGTATCGCTCATAGTCGTCCTCAGGAATCTTTGTTCTGCCGTGCGGTCTGCTCGGTCAGGAGCCGGGCGATGTCCTTGCGGACTTTGCCAAACTGCGTGGTGTCTTCGATCTTTTCAGTCACACTCTTGCTCTTGATTGCCAGGAGTGAACTCCGCAGGCGACCCAGCTCAACTGTGATCTCTTCATCTTTCAACGCTCGTACTTCTGTACCGGTCATCAGTAAACCCCTTATGCCTCGATCCGACGGTGGACCATCCGGCATTTCACCGGCATCTTCATCGCAACACGGAAGAACGCACCGCGTGCACGGATCTCGCTCACACCAGCCAACTCATACAGAATCGTGCCTGGCTTGACGCGTGCTGCCCAGTAATCGACTTCCGCCTTACCCTTACCCATGCGGGTTTCAAGTGGCTTCTTGGAAATCGGCTTGTCGGGGAACACACGAATGAACAGCTTGCCTTCGCGCTTCAGGAAGTGCTGACAAGTCACGCGGCCGGCTTCAATACAGTTGCTCTTGAGCCAGCAGCCCTCGAGTGCCTGAAGACCGAACTCACCGAAAGCAACATAGTTGCCCTTGGTCGCTTTGCGATCACGACCGCGACGGAACTCTTTGCGGTGCTTGACACGCTTTGGAATCTTATAAGGAGGCATATCCTAATCCTTCTTTCAAATAGACCGCTTCTTAGCGACGACCACGAGCACGGGCGCGAGCACCGGCAGCGTTTGATTGATTCTCTTCTTCAGCATTCGTGTACAGACCCTTGTAGATCCAGACCTTCACGCCGAGGACACCATAAGTTGTGTGGCTCTCAGAGAACCCATAGTTGATGTTTGCCTGGAGTGTCGACAATGGGAGTGAACCCAAACGAACATCCAAACGACGACTCATTTCAGCACCGCCAAGACGACCAGCAACCTGAATCTTGACCCCCTGAGCACCAGCGGCCATCACCGCTTCAGCACGCATCTTGAGGACGCGACGGAAACCCATCCGCTTCTTGAGCTGCTCTGCAATGCCGTCACCGACAAGCTGTGCGTCAAGGTCTGGCTCACGGATTTCGACAACGGTGATCGCAACCTTACGGCCGGTCATGTACCGAAGCTCTTCGGTCATCCGATCGATCTCCGAACCCTTGGGTCCGATGACGATACCAGGACGAGCGGTCCGGACGATGATCTTGAGCTCTTCACGAGTACGCTCGATGTGAATGTCTGAAACCGACGCGCTTGGCGGGGTCTTGTTCAGACGCTTGTCGAGGTACTGGCGGATCTTCTCATCTTCGACGAGCAGTTCGCCGTAGAGAGCTTTCGGAGCGTACCAGCGTGAGCGGTGTGCTTCGGTGATCCCGAGTCTAAATCCGAATGGATGGCTTTTTTGACCCATTAGCTACGCTCCTGAACTGATACGCTGATGTGGCTTGTTCGTTTGAGAATCGGGTGTGCACGGCCGCGGTCCTTTGGACGGAACCGTTTGATGTGGGTCGAACGGTCGACGGTCGCTTCACTGACATACAGCTCGCTCATGTCTGCGCCGAGTTGCTCAGCGTCAGATGTTGCGGCAATCAGTGCCTTCCCGATGTTGACTGAAGCACGCTTGGTTGAGAACGCAAGCATCTGGGTCGCTTCTTCGAGGTTCTTGCCGCGGATCATGTCAACCACGAGCTTCGCCTTCTTCTGGCTACCGCGATGGTTGCGGACCTCGGAGGTGAACTTCGAGATATCCTTTGGCAAACAACCAACGGCTGTTGCGAGTGCTTCAATATCTGTACGACGGCAGCGAGGATGATCGCGACCAGACATCCAGTTACGGACGGCTGAGTTGGCTGCTTTCTCGCTGCGGCCATCACGAGCGACCGCGGCGGCGAGTTGTTCAACACTCACGCCTACTTTGGCTGCTCGGTTTGTTAGTTCATTTGATCTGAGTTTCATAGCTGTATCCCTGGTTCACCGCGTTAGCGTGACTTGAGGCCTTCCTTCTTGTTCGTGTGTCCACGGAAGGTACGGGTGTTGGCGAACTCGCCGAGCTTGTGGCCGACCATGTCTTCGGTGATGAACACCTCTGGAAATGCGCGACCGTTATGAATCTGGAATGTGTGCCCGATGAACTCGGGAACGACCGTGCACGCACGGGCCCATGTTTTGATTGGCTTCTTCGCACCCGATGCCGCCATCTTCTCTACCTTAAGGAAGAGCTTCTCGTCGACATATGGGCCTTTTTTCAGACTTCTAGACATATACAGATCCTTTCGGGCTTACTTCAGCTGCCCGTATCGTTTGCTCTTGCGACGACGGATGATGAGATCCTGTGATGGTTTCTTCCGGTTGCGTGTGCCGCCACCCTTTGACAAGGTGCCTGACTTACTGACCGGAGCACGACCACCCTTACTGCGACCGTCACCACCACCGAGGGGGTGAGCATGGTGGCTCATCGCCACACCGCGAGTCTTGGGACGACGACCCAGGTGACGGGAAAGACCCGCCTTACCGAGACGACGCTGTTGATGATCGGAGTTGCCAACAGTACCGATGGTTGCACGGCATTCGACCGGTACACGACGGGTTTCGCCAGATGGCATCACCAAGGTCGCGTACTTGTCATCTTTATTCGTCAAGCGAGCGTACATGCCCGCACTGCGGCAGAGCTTGCCACCGCCGTCAGGACGAAGCTCGATGCAGTGCACATTCATGCCCGATGGAATGTGCTTGAGCTGCATGCAAGAACCAACAGTCGGTTCGATTGCTTCGCCTGTAGCACTCTCAACGGTGTTCCCATCAGTGAGACCGTTTGGAGCAAGAATGTAACGCTTGACGCCATCCGCGTACTCGATCAGAGCGATGTGGCAGGTGCGGTTCGGATCGTACTCGATCCCAACAACAGTGCCAACAATCCCATCACGGTCACGACGAGCGAAGTCGATCTGGCGGTACATGCGCTTGGCACCCCCACCACGACCACGAACGGTAATCTTGCCCTGGTGGTTACGACCACCTTTTTTATTCAGTGGCTTCAGAAGCGCCTTCTCAGGCTTCTTCTTGGTGATCGCATCGTTCGTATTCACTGAAGCGTTGCGACGACCAGCACTGGTTGGTTTATATACTCGAATAGCCATAATGCGGGGTTCCTTTCACGCCTGAACTCAGAAGAGTTCGATAGCGTCTCCTTCAGCAATACGGACCATAGCACGCTTCCAAGACGACTCAGCAACGCTGCCGTACTTGAAGCGACGAGCCCCGCCCTTGCGGACCTGGGTGTTGATCTTCACAACCTTGACACCATACGCGGATTCAACAGCCGCCTTGATATCGCTTTTGGTTGCACGACGGTCAACCTCGAACGCATAGACATTGGCTTCTTCCATGCTCTGCGTAGTCTTCTCGGTCAACAATGGCTTACGAAGGATGTAGTGAGCTTCTAGCATTACGCCACCTCTTCATTCTTAACGATCTTGCTGGTCTGCGAGCTTGGCCCGTTGAGCCATGCTTCAAGATCAGCTTTATCGATGACCAAATAACGATTGTTCAGCATTTCGTAGGTGTTCAGCTGATCAGCCTTGCACATCACGACGCCATCGATATTGCGAGCACTCAAGCGAGCGTTCTTGCTCTTCTCTGCATCAGCCGAGAGGGCGAGCAAAGCGGACTTATCGATACCGATCGCAGAGAGGAACTGTGTGAAGTCCTTGGTGCGAGGGGTTTCAAACTTCAGGCCATCGATGACCTTCACTTCTTGATCGATCAGTTTGGCAAGCAGCGCGTTGCGGTTTGCTTTGCGACGCATCTTGATCGGCATGGACTTGTGAAAGTCCTCGCGAGTACGACGCTTGGCCTTGGCGTGTCCACCACCGCGGAAGATCGGAGCCTTCTTATCGCCGTGACGAGCATTGCCGGTGCCCTTTTGCTTGTAGAGTTTCTTGCCTGTCAAAGCACCCATCGAGCGGGTTTTTGAGCGTGCGGAACCTTGACGCCGGTTGGCGTGGTACATCACAAACGCTTGCTTGATCAGGTCAACATTAACTGTTTCGCCGAGTGCGATTTCGTCTACTGACATATTGCCAGCTGACTCGCCACTCATTGTATAGACGGGGACATCCATCGGTCTTTACCTCGCCGCACGCCTTCGTTCAACTCTTCGATTCCGATCGGAGAGCTCACTTGCCTTGCCAGGATGCTGAAGATTGCTTTCGCCATCCGACACTCGAAAGTGCCGAAAGTTCAGGATCGCTAACTCGACTCGGCATTGCATCCGATCTTGCGATCGGGTTCAATGACTTACTTTTCTTCGATAGTTTCGTCCAACGGACGACTTACCGAACCATTCCCGAGAATCCGAAGATTCTTGATGGGGAGAGGATCATTGACCCCCTCGGACTCAATATCAAGCCTTCGAGGCCTTTGATTTGTACAATCTGATTGCAGGACGCACTTCGACCCAACCCTTGTTCGCACCGGGAACCGGTCCCTTGACGAGCAGAAGGCCGTTTTCAGCGTCAATTCGGATCACATCCAACGAACGGACCGTGATCTGCTTGTTGCCGTGCTGCCCTGACATTTTCTTGCCTTTTTTGATTCGACCCGCTTTACCAGCGTTGTTCGCGTGTCCACCGATCGAACCCGGTGAACGGTGCTTGCGTTCAACACCGTGCGTAGCCAGCTGACCCTTGAAGCCCCACCGCTTCATGCCGCCCTGGAAACCCTTACCTTTGCTGCTCCCGATGACATCAACAAACTTGATATCATTGAAGACGGAGATGTCCAACTGCTGACCGAGTTCAAACTCGCCCTCTTTGCCATCCTCGAGACGGGTCTCGCTGTGGATGCGCTGAGGGGCAACGCCGGCTTTCGCATCGTGACCGATCAAAGGCATGGTCGAGTTGCGTGCTTGGATATCACCGGTACCGAGTTGGATCGCGCTGTAGCCATCAACTTCTGGAGTGCGGACCTGCGTGACCGTGTGCGTGTCGATCTTGATGATCGTCACAGGCAGCGAGATGCCCTCTTCGTTGTAGACGCGGGTCATACCGAGTTTTTGGCCAATCAGGTGTGGGCTCTTGCTTGGGTGGGTCATTTCTAATTCCTTCATCTCCGCATCGGGCGGAAACCGCTTCGTGTCTGGTTCTCAGACAGGGGAAGTCTTGTTTGATACTACAAATACAGTCTAAAACAAACACAGGCCCGCTCAATGCAGGCCTGAATCATTTATGCTTTGATCTTCACGAATACACCAGCTGGGACGACGAGGCGGTTGAGCGCTTCGACTGTGCGGGCGTTTGGCTCGTGGATATCGATGATGCGCTTGTGCGTGCGGATCTCGAACTGCTCGCGTGATTTTTTATCAACAAACGGGCCACGCAGAACGGTGTATCGCTCGATGCGTGTTGGCAGGGGCACTGGTCCCTTGACCTTCGCGTTGGTGCGCTTCGCGTGATCAACGATCTCGCGTGCGGATGCGTCAAGGGCGATGTGGTCATAAGCTTCCATACGGATTCTGATTCGTCCAGCACTCATAGTGTTCAAACCTCTGTCGTTGAGATGAGCCCGCATCGGCTCAGATCATTGCTTGGTAACTGATCCACAGAATCAGCCGCCCGTTTCTTCATTTGTTTCAGATCGGGGCTGACTTCCAGCCTCGTCTGCCCGTCGACTACGCCGAGCGGGACGAGAAGCATAGCCACCACCCCCGCCCGGTCAACCCGGATGCCCTGAGCTGCGTATGAATACTACACATCCATCCAGCCGATCAACTCTATTGGACCAACCCATCCGACCGTCCAACCCGGCCACCCCGACCGACCAGCCCCACGACTCAAGAGATGAACGATATGCCCCACCACCACACGATCCAAACCAAACCAATGCCCTTCACCTCATCCATCTCCAAACTGCTCCCAATCCTCGTCATTCTGGGGGCATTGAGCCCCCTGGCTCATGCCCAATCCAATCCCCAGTTTACCCCGATCGGATCAGAACCGAATGTCACCCCTCTCCAGCCCGACCCGATCACCATCGAATCCATCGGATTGACCCTCAATCTCCCAGAAGGGGCAACCGCTGAAACCGTCCGGATTGGCAACGCTACCAGCACCGGAATCTCACTTCCAGCAAATCTCGGCACCATCATCGTCAAAGAACAGCGGACCAGCAACGAGGAACTCACCGCTAAGGAAGCCGCAGACAGCATCCGCGACCAGCTCTTGAAAGCTCGGGGATCGGTCATTATCGCCGAGCAACCCTCTCTCCGCGTCGGGATTTGGACCGGTCACCGCGTCTATGTCCGCACCCCAAACCCCAACGGCACCGACAAACCACTCTATCGCGGCGTCACCATTTTCAGCCACAAACCGCGCACCTTCCTCATCTACGATTTCACGCACGAAGGCACAGACGAAAGCTTCGATACCGCGCGTGTGCTGTACGAAACCTCAGTCGGAACCATGAATCTCAAGGAAATGTCCTCGCAGTCGCTCAAACGAGCCGCGGGATTCAAAGCGACCAGCGCCCTGCTCAACCAGCTCACCATCGACGACCTTGATTCGGTCCTCACCGGTAAAAAAGGCGAACGATGGGAACGCCTGTACTCGCCTGCAAAGTCGGGCGATGAGATGGACGCCAAAGAGCACGGATACCGCCGGCTCCGCTCATGGTCAGGATACAAAGGCGAACTGGGCAACAAAGAAAAATCCAAATGGAGCTCTGAGGATCGCAAACTCGGGTATCTGCTCCAGATCGATTCCATGGCACTCGATTCCGGTCTCCGCATCGACTCCCGCGCCCTCTTCTACATGTCACTCGACGGCAACGAAGAAACATGGACCATCCGCATGACCGTTAAAGACACCAACAACCTCGGGAGCGACGGCAAGCCCACTTCACAAGACTCAGCCATCACCGGCGCCCGCATCGGTGGCAAACTCAACATCACAACCGTTGACGGCAACAGCGCCCCCACCACAATCAGCCCCTTCATCCCCGAAGAAGGATACATCACACAGGTCCAATCCTACTTGCTCGGCGCACTCATCACCCAGCAGAAACTCCAAGGCGATTTCGCGGCATACGCATACAACCCCGTCACCAACTCCGTCACACTCCGCTGGGACATCTCCGAACAACCAGCACAATCCCCAGGCATGTGGAGCGTCACCACCAAGACTTCACCCGACACACCACCCACAACCGCACTCTTCGACGCGCACGGCGATCTCATGCGTGTCCGCTTGACCAACGGCAGACTCTGGGAACCGATCGAACTCGAACGACTGCTTGCGCTGTGGAAACGCAAGGGATTGCCGATCTAATCCCTCCGTGGAACACCCTAGATAGAAGAACACGCTCAACGCATCCAGCTTCAATCGAGCCGGTATGATACGGAATCGTCCCCGTCCACGCCTGCTGCGACGAGGTGGCTCTCAATACATAGCAACTTCAGGAGAAGTTTTGATGCGTTTCAATCCAAACCGTTCTAGATCACACCCCACACTGACCGCGCTCTCAGGTCTTGCCATCGCTCTTGGCGGCTGTGAAACATCCAACATCACCAGCCCGCTCAACACGCACTCGTCGCAGTACGCCGTGGTTGCTGGAGAGCATATTGATGTTCCAGACATCGATATGGCCAACGCACGCAGCGTCAAGAAGATCATCGACCAAGGACGCAACAACTCGCAAGTCATGGATATCCTCCGCGTCTACACCGAGGAGTACGGCCCACGCCTGACCGGCTCAACCAACCTCGAAAACGCGCAACGCTGGGCTCGCGACGAGCTCGCGAGCTGGGGACTCAAAGACGCTCGGCTCTCAGAATACGACACCATCGCAACACGCTTCGATCGCGGCCCATCGACCGGAAAGGTCGTCCGCATCTCCGACGATCCTGACAAAGAAAACACGGACATGCACACGATCGAGTTCTCAACGCTCTCGTGGTCAACCGGCACCGACGGTGCCGTCAGCGGACATGTCGCCTTCCTCCCCACCACCATGTCCGAGTACGAAGCCAACCGAGGTATGTACGAAGGCGCGTGGGTCATGCTCGATCCAAACTACGGCGGTAAAGGCGGCATCCGCTCAACCGGATACATGATGCGCGACCGTATGACACAACGCCATGAAATTCGCGAAGGCACTTACAAGAATGATCAAGCCGAATCCGAATCAATTGACACCGTCGCAGGTGTCGAATGGAAGGGCACCTTCGACTACAACGGCTCAAAGATCCCAGCAACCATGATCATCGATGAGACAGACGCCGGGATCACCGGCTCGATGTCCATCGATGGATTCGCAGAAGGACCAATCGCAGACGCGTCGCGCGATGGCGACACAATCAACTTCAAATGGACCCACTCGATGGGAACCTCAGACATCTCAGTCACCATCGACGGGGACAACGCCGCGGGCAAATCCGTTTCAACTTCCTCAGGCAGCGAATACCCAGTCGAGTTCAAACGCGCCGATTCCAAAGCAATCTCCGACGAAGAACTCGCCGCTCAAGACGAGATCGACGCGTTGACTGCGGTCCTCGCTGAGAACCCAGCGGGATTCGTGTCCAGCTCCAAAGACGAACGCGTCTGGACAACATCAGCAAACGATTGGGCAAACCGCGAGATCAGCGACTACCCAGTTGACGCAGAAGTGAATGTCCGCCAGAGCGACTATGACTTCATCACCGCACGCCTACACGAAGGTCTCGACATCGAGCTTGAGTTCGACCTCAATCACAAGCTCACCGCTGGACCGATCCCAACTTTCAATGTCATCGCCGACATCCCGGGAACCGAGTTCCCCGACGAGGTCATCATCATCTCGGCGCACATCGATTCATGGGATGGCCCCGGTTCAAAGGGTGCCGTGGACAACGGCACCGGATCAGCGGTCGTCACCGAAGCGGCACGCATCATCATGGAATCGGGTGTCAAACCCAAACGCACCATCCGCATCGCGCTCTGGGGTGGTGAAGAGCAAGGACTCCTCGGATCCAAGGCGTATGTCAACTCGCTCTCCGAAGAAGAACTCTCCAAAATCTCTGCAGCATTCGTCGATGACGGCGGGACCAACTACCAAGGTGGTATCCCAGCAGCGGACTTCATGGTCGAGTACCTCGCAAGAGCAAGTTCCGACACCAACGGCATTTTCTTCTCTCAAACCGACTACGACAACGCGATGCACGACGAAGACCCAGACAACGACGAGCACGCCGGGTATCTGGATGTCAACATCCGCCCAACCGGTGGCAAGATCGAAACCCACGGCGGATCAGACCACGCATCGTTCAACCGCAAAGGTGTCCCAGGGTTCTTCTGGGATGAAACCGGTCGAGCAAACTACTCCTACGCATGGCACACCCAGAACGACACCTTCGACCAAGCGATCGAAGAATACCTGATCCAATCCGCGACCAACATGGCGCTCGTCGCATTCAACCTTGCCAACGCTCCAGCACTCCTCCCACGCGATGGCGAAGTCTACAGCGACGAAGCGTCCATCCAGCGAAACCTCGAACCGATCGGGTCCATCCACGACCACAGCCACGACTGATCCGTTCGGTCATCTGAAACACTCAACGGGGATCGGCTTCGACCGATCCCCGTTTTTGTGCGCGATTTCCCTGATCCAACCGAGCGATTCACCCCGAGCACGAACAAACGCCGATACAATGAACACCTATGAGCACCGAACGCCTCATCTCGTCCTCTCCCGTGTCGGAGATTGAAGAACAGACCAACTGGGCGCTGCGTCCGCAGTCTTTGGACGAGTACATCGGTCAAGCGGAACTCGTCGAGCGGATACTCATCGCGGTCCAAGCGGTCCAAGCTCGGCAAGAAGCGAAAGACGACTCCCAACCCCGCGAGCACCTCGAGCATGTCCTCCTCCACGGCCCGCCCGGTCTCGGCAAGACCACCCTCGCGCATGTCATCGCGACCGAACTGGGAACAAACCTCCATGTCACCTCCGGTCCAGCACTGGCGCGCGGGACCGATCTGGTCGCCGCGCTAACCCGGCTCGGCCCCGGAGATGTCCTGTTCATCGACGAGATCCACCGTCTCCCCATCGCGGTCGAAGAGTTCATCTATCCCGCGATGGAAGATTTCAAAATCGATGTGTGTCTGGACACCGGACTCAACGCGCGAACCGTCCAGATCAAGTGCGCCCCCTTCACACTCCTCGGCGCAACCACCCGCGCCGGATTGCTGTCATCACCCTTGAGATCCCGCTTCGGATTGGTCCACCACCTCAAATACTACAGCGACGACGATCTGATGCACATCATCCGGAGATCCTCCGGACTCCTCCAGATGTCAACCCCCGACCACGATACCCTAGGCACCATCGCATCACGCTCCCGCGGCACCCCACGCATCGCCAATCGATTGCTCCGGCGCATCCGCGACTACGCGCAGGTCCGACACAACAGCGAGATCAACCCCCAGATCGTCGACGACGCACTCAACCTCGAAGGCATCGACCGCCTCGGACTCGACGAGCTCGACCGCTCCTACCTCTCCACGATCTACTCAGTTTTCAACGGCGGACCAGCAGGTCTCGAAGCGATCAGCGCAACCATGAACGAAGATTCGGGAACACTCGAGGATGTGGTTGAGCCGTACCTGCTGCAGATCGGATTCCTCGCGCGCACCAAACGCGGGCGTCAGATCACAGCCAAGGGCTGTCAGCACCTCGGTCTCAAACCGATCATCAGAGAACCGATTACAACTGTATTTTGAATGCACTCTGAACGATTTATTTCTTGAACGCTTCGCTGAGTTCTTCTTGAACTTCAGGAGTCAAGTACAAGATGCATCCGTCGTTGGGAGAGAGTGTCAGCTTGCCCTGCATCAACGATGCAGCGACCTCGACCGGCACCGACATCATCGATGAGCCACAAACATACTCGTGACGCTTGCGATCCGCAACTTCCAGCGGCGCCATCGCGTCTTCGCCTCGCATTTCCAGGAGCTCTGTGTAAATCGCCAACGCGTCCTGGGGAACCTCGGTTACGAGCTGTTCGCGTTGTGCTTTAAGTTCAGCGAGTTTCTCTGCGATCTCATCCGAACGCTGCTGACGCTGTTCCTCAGCGAGGGCTCGCACTTTTTCTTTATCAGTCACACCCGTGGTGATCGTTTCGAGTTTGGTGTTGAGCACTTCGATCTGCTCAAGGAACTCGATCGCTTGATCATCATGCGTCGAGCGGATCTCTTTGAGGTTGTTCACCTCGCTGAGGAACGCTTTGTATTCTTTGTTGGTCGCCGCGTTGTTCATCTTTTCGCGGAGCTCGTCGATGTGGGTTTCGATCCGCTTGCTCTCACCCTCGGCGTTCGCTTCGCTGGCGCGGAGCTGACGGAGTTGGGTATCAACAGAGTCTTTTTCAGTCCCAAGAGCCGCGAGCTGGCGGGTCTGTTCAGCGAGGAAGCGTTCAGCCCCCTCTAACCTGGACTGGAGTCCTTGAATCTGTTGATCTACGCGGAAGACAGAGAGCAACTTGGCGGTCACGGACATGCAACCCTCCTGAGGCTTGGCAGTTGTGGTCATGGAGATAGTTTAGCCACTGATTATGCCCAAATCAGCACCGGAACTTGAGAGATCCATCACGATCCGGATTGCCCAGTACGCGAACGGCGCCACCAGCACCGGAGAATCGATCAGATCAAGGATGCCACCGAACCCCGGGATGCTTGTCCCAGCGTCTTTCACACCCGCATCGCGTTTGAACAAACTCGCGGTCAAATCGCCCGCTTGTCCGATTGCACCGAAAAGCACACCAAGCACAACGCCCCATATCGGGTTGTAGTTCTCGTATCCACCATTCGCGAGCAGCCAGAATCCAAGTCCACCCACGGCTCCAGAAGTTGCGAGCCCCCCGAACAACCCTTCCCAAGTTTTCTTGGGAGACAACCATTCAATGAGCTTGTGCTTCCCGATCGCCGTCCCGGTAAAGAACGCGCCGATATCGCACGACTTCACGCACGCGAGCACCCAGATCATCATCCAGATCGAATGCTCCCGACGGATCAACAACAAAAACCCCAGCATCAGCCCCATATACACATGGATCAACAGCACCCCCGCCCCCACGAAGATCGCACCATCGACCTGCTTGGAGCGGATCGCGTACAGCAATCCCAGCACAAACGACCCCACTACCGACGACACCCCGATCGCAAACCCGGTCGATCCAGCGGTTCCCGTTGGAGTCAATCCCACGACCAGAATCCCAAAGATCGAAGCAACCGCGGCAAACCAGGTATGGATCATCACGGATTTGGCACGCAAGATCCGAGCGACCTCACGCGATCCCATCACACCCAGAACCCCAAGCACCACCGCAACGATGATCCCGGGAGGCATGGTGGTCTGCGGAAAGAACTCAGGAGCGGACAACCCATCGATGTACTCATCGAGCCACGCGAGCAAGATGATCGCCGCGATCAGGAGGGGGCCGAATGTCAGACGATACTTTAACACGGCTGTAGGATAGCCTTTCTACGCTCCGGATTCAGAGTCGATATTCCCGAATCGTCTTGAGCGAGCCGCGAAATCCTGGATCATCGCAAACAACTCATCCCGCGAGAAATCAGGCCATTGGACTCCGGTCACCATGATCTCCGCGTAGCTGATCTGCCAGAGCAGGTAGTTGCTCACGCGGAAGTCCCCACCGGTGCGGATCAGCAGGTCCGGATCAGGAAGCCCCTTGGTCGTCAACGCATCGGCAAACATCCCAGCATCAATGTCTTCCGGCTTGATCTCACCGTTGACCGCGCGAGCCGCGAGCGAACGAGCGGCGTCCACGATCTCATCGCGACCACCATAGTTGACCGCAAGACACATCGTTATTCCGGTGCAGTCCTTGGTCGCATCCACCAGCGAATCCAAAGCTTGGAGCGCGGGCGCCGGCATCCCCTCACGCCGACCCAGAATCCGGACACGGACATTGTGTGCTTTGAGCGCCTCCCGCTCGTGCTCGCAGTACGCGACGCACATCTCCATCAATCCCTGAATCTCATCGCTCGGACGCGACCAGTTCTCCGTTGAGAACGAGTACAGCGTCAGCACCTCAACCCCAATGGATGCACACGCTTCGAGCATCACGCGGACATTCTTCGCGCCCTCGTGATGACCCTTGATTCTGGGGAGCCCCCGCTCCTTTGCCCAACGCCCGTTGCCATCCATAATCATCGCGATATGAGCGGGGATCTTCGCGGGATCAACTCCAACCAACAATCCGAGCGGATCGGCATCGGGGTAGCGTGCCTTGATTCGTTCGAGCGCGGCGCGTGATTCCGCTCCAAGCGTTTGGGTTGTGGGTTGATTCATCACCGTTCCTGTGTTGTCAAGTCTGCACTACGCGGTCGCTTCAGCGAGCACCGAATCGCGGACAATCGTCTGCTCGCGATCCGGTCCTACGGACACCGTCCGGACCGGCACACCAACAAACGCCTCGATCTTCTCGATGTACGCCTGCGCCTCGGGGGGGAGTTCTTCAAAGGTGCGTGCCATGGTGATATCTTGGGAAAAACCCGGAACAGTTTCATACACCGGCTCCGCTTGATCCAGCAAATACCCATCGGGCAAGAACCGATCGGTCAACTGGCCATCCACGCGGTACGCCGTCGCGATCTTGAGCTCTGGTTCCCCGGCAAGGACATCAAGCAGCGTGATGCACAGCTCGGTCGCTCCGGAGATCATCGCGGAATACTTGACCGCAACCAGATCCAACCATCCGACCCGGCGCGGGCGCCCGGTCGTCGTCCCAAACTCGCGTCCGCGAGTACGGATGTCGTCCCCAACCTGATCAAACAACTCCGTCGGCATCGGTCCCCCACCAACACGCGTGGAGTACGCCTTAACAACCCCGATGATCTGGCTGATGCATTGTGGTGGCACACCTGATCCTGCACCTATACCCAGTGCTGAGGAGTTCGAACTGGTCACAAACGGGTAGGTCCCGTGATCGACATCAAGCATCGTCGCGTTGGCACCCTCGAACAGGATCGGTTGCCCTTCCTTGCGGAGATCATCAAGCAGGTACGCGGTGTCCTTGATCATCGGCGCAAGTGCCTTGCCGCACTCGATCATCTCGTTGGTCAACTGCTCCGCATCGAACGGCTCAAACCCTTCACCAATCATCGCGCCGAGGACCGCGTTCTTGAGCCCGCAGATCATCTCGAGCTTGGTGCGGAGGATCGCGGGACGCGTGAGGTCCCCGATCCGGATCGCCGTCGAGCGGTGAATCTTGTCCGCGTACGCGGGACCAATCCCGCGTTTGGTGGTCCCGATCGCGGAGATGACTTTCTTGGTCGCATCGCTCTCGCTGGATTCGGTCGTGCTGCTGAGCAGGTCCTCGCGTGCCGCATCCTCCGCTTTGTGGTACGGCATCACCACATGCGCCCGGTCCGAAATCACGAGCCGCTTGGTGTCCACCCCGCGTTCGTTGAGCGTCTTGATTTCTTCGAGCAACCGGTGCGGATCAACCACGACCCCATTCCCGATGACCGCTTCACAGTTCGGTGACAGGATCCCGGACGGGACCAGGTGCAGCGAGTATCGCTCCCCCCCCACCACCACGGAGTGTCCCGCGTTGGCGCCGCCGTTATATCGGACCACCGCTCGGTACTTGCCCGCGAGCAGATCGACCAGTTTGCCTTTGCCTTCATCGCCCCATTGGAGCCCGACGACTGCTGCTGCGTGACCAGAGTTGTGACCCATGTTCGCTGACCTCCGTTGGAATCGGTGTGAGTTCAAGGAAGGATATACGGACGAACAGCCCGGTTCACCCATACAGCCGGACCAGTGGGCGCTTTCTCATGACATTGATCGCTGAACCCGGAGCCTGCGATGTCCGATGATCTCGCTTGGAGGCTGCTGAACCATGTCAGAACAAATGATCAGAATGATGTGCCCGAACCTGACCTGTCGAAAGCTGTTGTCGGTTCCCGAAGTCGCGCGAGGAAAGACCGTCCGCTGCAAGCAGTGCGGGACCAATATCCGTGTGCCTCAGCCCAAAGGCTCTGAAGACCCACAATCGGCTAAAAACTCATAGCCTACAGGCAATATCACGCAGATTGATCCGCGCCATCGCTTACAGCGGTGGCTGCTCTTCGTCGTCATCGAGATCAAACTCAAAGTTAAAGTCCATCATGCTCGAATCGTCGCCGGCTGCGGTTGGCGCATGCTGGTGGACCGGTTTGGGTGTGTGCGCCGCGGCATATTCTGGATTCGGAGGGGGCAGATCAGGGAGCCCATCCTCGTACAGCAGACCGGGCTCGAACTCCTCTGGTGCCCCATCAATCTGTACCAGAAACACCATCGAGCCAAACGAGATCAAATCGCCCGCTTTCAGTTCCGACTCCTCAACGCGTTCCTTGTTGAGATAAGTCCCGTTGCTGGATCCGAGATCGACCAGCTTGAGTGTCCCGTCATCGAAGATGACCTCGCAGTGGTGCCGAGAGATCTTTCCGGATCGGATGCGGATCTGGCAATCGTCCAGACGGCCGATGAGTGTTCGTTCATTGCTGACAGGGACAGGCTGGGCTTTGCCATCTGCTGTGACACGGATCAAGAATGCTTGCACAGGGGCTATCCTTTCTCAAGAACCATCGAAAGCGAGCAAAGAAAACGCTCACTCCCGGGATCGCATCACTCCAAACTGGATACGACATGAAGGACGATACCGCCTTTTCACTCCTAAAGCAACGCTCGTTGGGGACTTCCAAGGACCCAATCACCAACTGGGCACGCTCAGGAGTTGTCGATCCGGATGCAAATCCCGCGCTTCCCTCAGTCCCCAGCGTCTCATCGCTCTATGTCCACATCCCGTTTTGCTTCCACAAATGCCATTATTGTGATTTTTACTCGATCGTGGACCGCCAAGATCGACAAGAAGCATTCGTAGAACGGATGATCCGCGAACTCCGCGCCCAGTCCAACGCTTCAGGACACCCAACCCTTGACACCATATTCATCGGCGGCGGAACCCCGACCCTCCTCGCCCCTAAACTCCTCCGAGACCTTCTGTCCAACATCGAACGCGAGTTTTCGATCACCCCCACGACCGAATGGACCATCGAGTCCAACCCCGAGACCTTTACGGAAGAAATCTGCGATGTGCTTGTGGAATCCGGAGTCAACCGGATCTCGACCGGCGCCCAGTCCTTCAACACCAAGCACCTCAAAGCACTCGAACGCCACCACGATCCGGAATCCGTCGAACGATCCATTCACCGCGCTAAAGCCGCGGGGTTTGAGCGGTTGTCGCTCGATCTCATCTATGGCGTTCCCACCCAGACCCTCGAAGAATGGGCCGAGGATCTCCAGCGTGCGTTCGAACTCCCAATCGACCACATCTCCGCGTACGCACTGACCTACGAACCCAACACCGCGATGACCGCTCGGCTCAAGCGGGGCGAGTTCGAACCCACCCCCGACGAACTCGAAGTCGAGATGTACAACCACACCCTCGACCAGATCCGCAAGCACGGTCTCGAACGCTACGAAGTCTCCAACCACGCGATCCCAGGCAGCGAATGCAAACACAACCTCGCGTACTGGCAAGGCAAAAACTGGCTCGCGGTGGGACCAAGCGCATCGGGGCACCTCGACGGCATGCGATGGAAAAACACACCCCGGCTCGACGAGTACATCAACACTTCAGAAGACGGGTTCGCGCCGATCTGCGAGCACGAATCACCCGATCCTAGGCGTTCCCTCATGGATCGCATGATGCTGAGTGTCCGCATCAGTGAAGGTCTGGATCGAACTGAGCTGCTTGCTCAAGCCGAGGGATTCGGATGCGGACAGCGCGTCGAAAGCGCGATGACGCTGTGCATCGATCAGGGATGGGTGTCCCTAGACACCGACCGCTGGAAACTGACGGACGATGGTTACCACTTCGCCGACCGCGTTGCGAGAGAACTCATCGGCGCGCTCATCGAAGACTAATCTTCGTCCTATTCGTCATCGTTGGGCGCGGTGATTGCTTCAGGGAGCGTAGATGGAGCCGGCTCGATCGGATTGAGTTCCGGACGAGGCAGATTCATCTTCTTCATCGTCGTACGGAGATCACGCGGGAACTGTGTGCGGATATCCACTTCTTCGCCGGTGATCGGATGCACGAAGCACAACCGGTGCGAATGGAGCGCTAGTCGCGGAGCTGCTTCGCGGATGATCTTGGGACCATACAAACGATCCCCAAGCACCGCGGCACCAACAGAATCCAGATGCACACGGATCTGGTGCAAGCGTCCGGTGATCGGGCGTGCTTCGATGAGTGCCGCCAGTGCGGACTCGTGGAGCACCCGGTACGCGGTGACCGCGGTCTTCCCGTTCCGGTCAACCCGGCTCGTCCGTGTCGAGGTGTACCGCGATGCACGCTTGACCACATCGGTCATCGACTTGCGGATCACGCCTTCGGCGTCGCGCGGAGCTTTGTGGGTGATTGCCCAGTAGAACTTCTTGATCTTCCGTTGCTCAAACTGCTCGCGGAGCCCGTCGTAGCTCTTCTGGTTGAGCGCGACGACGAGGAGACCGGAGGTTTCTTTGTCCAACCGGTGCAGCATCCCATGATCTCGGACGGCTCCGAGATTGGTGAGCTGCTTTGTGTATCGTGCCATGAGCCCGTTGAGCAGCGTGTCGTGCTCGTGCCCGACGCCTGGGGTGGAGACCAAACGGGTCGGTTTTTCAACGACCAATAGATGCTCGTCCTCATACGCGGTGCGATAGGTGATGCGTTCGTTCGCTTCGACTGGGCCTGTAGGTGTGGACATGGGGTTGGATTCGCTCTGGGTCGACCGGAGGGTCGGTGTACGCTCGATTTGGCTGAGAAGCATTATTGCCTGTCAGTACGGAGGTTGTGAGCAGAATCGCGTCTCATTGTGCTATTGTCTTGAGTTCTCACTCAAACCCTCGAAATTGGACCCACTTTGAACGACCTGCACCGGATCATCGACGCCAACACCAACCGCGCCAGCGAGGGGATCCGCGTGCTCGAAGACCTCGCTCGCTTCTCGCTCAACAGCGAACCGATGAGCGAATCCCTCAAAGTCCTCCGCCACAATCTCCAGACCGGTGTCCAATCCCTCGGCATCAACCAATCGACACTCCTCGCGTCAAGAAACACCGCAGGCGATGTTGGGACTTCGATTACGACCCCCAACGAACAACGCCGGGAAGAAGGCGTTGTCGACATCGCCACCGCGGCGGCCAAACGATCGCAAGAAGCCATCCGGGTTCTCGAAGAATCCGCCAAAGCACTTGGGCATTCTGGAGCAATCTTCGAGTCCATCCGCTACACGCTCTACGACATCCACCGCGACCTGATCCTCAAACTGGATCAGCCGAGTGTGAAATGGGCAGTGTGCGTGCTGCTGACCAAGTCGCTGTGTCTGCATCACTCCCCGGAAGCCGTGATCCAAGACGCGGCCCGCGCAGGGGCTGAGTGCATCCAAATCCGAGAAAAAGATATGCCGAGCGATGAACTGCTCGCTCACGCCTCCGCGATGGTCGCGTGTGCGCATGAGCATGGCATGACCGCGATTATCAACGACCGCGTCGACATCGCACTCGCGTCGCGTGCCGACGGGGTTCACCTCGGTCAGCACGATCTTCCAATCAACATCGCACGCTCCATCCTCGGGCCGCGTGCGATCATTGGTCGATCCTGCTCGAACACCGACCATCTCCGCGAAGCGTTCGACCAAGGCGCGGACTACTGCGGACTCGGACCCGTCTTCCCATCGACCACCAAGCAGAAATCCAACCTCGGCGGCATCCAGATGCTCACCGACGCAATGGCAGACTCAGAGCTTCAAACCAAACCCATGCTTGCGATCTCGGGGATCACGCCACAGAATATTGATCAGATCGCGGCGACCGGATTCCCAGGGGTCGCGGTGAGCAGTACGGTGTGCAGTAGCGAGGACCCATACGCGGCGTGCCTTGCGATTGTGGAGTCCATGCAACACGCTGCAAGTTCCAGCAAGTGCTGACCTACACTCGCCCATGCCTGTAGAATTCAAATCAACGACGCTCGACAACGGGCTCACCATCCTCGCTGAAATCGATCCCAAAGCGCAATCTGTGGGCGCGGGGTTCTTTGTCAAAACCGGTGCACGCGATGAAGAAACATCGCTGATGGGAGTCTCCCACTACCTTGAGCACATGATGTTCAAAGGCACCGAAGAGATCAGCGCCGATGTCCTCAACCAAACATTCGACGACCTCGGCGCGTCCAACAACGCGTACACCACGCGAGAGTCAACCTGCTTCTACGCGCACATCATCCCGGATAGCGCCCCCAAAGCGATCGATATGCTCGCGAAGATGATGCGCCCCGCGCTCCGTCAAGATGATTTCGACACCGAGAAGAATGTCATCCAAGAAGAAATCGCGATGTACGCCGACAACCCCTTCTGGGTCCTCTACGAGCAGTGCGTCCAAAACCACTACAACACCCACGGCCTCGGACATCGCGTCCTCGGTACCCCCGAATCAATCGAAGCAATGCAGAGCGGACAGATGCGCGACTACTTCCGCGACCGATACAGCGCGGACAACACCATCGTCTCACTCGCAGGCAACCTCGACTTCGACGCAACCGTCGATCAGATCCGCACCATCTGCGGCGACTGGAACACTTCGAAACCCTCCCGCAACACCACCCGACCCAAAACCGGGCACGAAGCCTTCACGATGACCAGCGATCGGGTGAATCGTGGGTACATCCTTGGTCTGAGCGATGCGCCACCGTTAGAAAGTGATGACCGCTACGCCGCGACGCTCATGACGCAGATTCTGGGCGGCGCGGACAACTCACGCCTCCACTGGGCACTCATCGAAACCGGGATCGCAGAAGAAGCGATGGCGGCGTACGACGGGCTCGACGGCACCGGGGATTACTTCATGTACGCGTCGGGTGATCCCGAATCGCTTGATCAGATCTGGGATGTGATGCTCAAGGAAATCAAGGGTCTCAAAGACTCAGTCACCGAGGACGATCTCGCCAAACTCCGCGCCAAGATGCTGACCTCCGTCACCCTCGCCGGCGAGAAACCCGCTGGACGCATGCAGCGGCTTGGGCGCCTCTGGCTCGCATGCGGCAAGTACCAGACGCTCGAAGACGAGATCCAACAGATCAACTCGATCACGGTCGATGCGATCAAGGATCTGATCGACCAGTACCCACTTGATCAATGCACACTCGGAAAGATGATCCCCGAAACGGGCGAATGATTCTGTGTGTGGAAGATGATGATTTAGGCGGCTTTTTTAGGCACGAACGAACGGATCGCGGACACTTGCGAACCCTTCGCGGCTTGCACCGCTTTGGTCGATGCGAGCACCAGCTTGTCCGGTGACACAAACAGCTTCGCGGTGGTCTCGTCGAGTGTCGCCAGACCGATGTGCACATGCACGAGGTCGTTGACATTCGGAAGATCCGGGATCCATCTGCTGAGTGCCTGACTGAACTGCTCCGTGATCGAGGCCGCGGCTCGCGAAGCGGTCAAGCGACCCACCTCGGGGAGCACAACCCCAAAGTCGTGATCCGTCAGTCGGCAGATCGCCCCGCCCATCGGTTCAAAGAACTTGAGCAGGATCACCGATGTCCCCATCACGATATCGTCATGGGATTCAGGACCGATGATCGCCGCGACTTCTTCGAGCCCTGCGAGCGAGATCTGGATGACGGTGATTTCAACTTCACCCGGTTTCACTGCGGAGTAGATCTGACGGATCGCATGCTTGAACCCCTCGCGGTTGAGCACGCCGGTCAATGAATCGATCGATTCTTTTCCGAAATCCTCGAGTGCAAGCTCGTTGACCGCGTAGCTTTCGATCTCTTGATCGCGGGTCATCTCGATGAGTTTCCGATCTGCGCGGGAGAGAATTTCCTCAGCACTCTCGCTTTGCGTGACATCAACATCAAGGACCTTGGCCATTTCCTTTGAAGCGGCTCCGGTATCGATGATGATCGTATCAACTTCTGATTCGGATAGATCCAACCAGGTCTGAGCGCGAGCGTAAGCCGTGCGGAGTGTTTCATTAGGAGTGTCGCTGATGAGCACCTCGTGGATGAGATTCCCCAGCGCAATACAGCGGGCAACTCTTGAGTACTCCGACGGGCACGCGGTCGGGCGTTCGTGGTAGTTGATCGGGACCGCGATCTCGCTGGGGAGTTTCCACTTCTCCGCGATGGTCGCACCAACCGCTGCGTGCTGGAGTTCAAACTCTTTGAGCTCCGCCTTGGCAAGGTCGGCGTGCTTCCCGCCAACGCTTTCCACCACCTTGACATAGTCGTCTTTGATCGCGCGGTACATCGCGATCATCCCGAAGTCCTGCAGCAACCCGGCAAGGAAGCACTCGTCGGTCTCTTCTTTGTAGCCTTTCGTATCCGCGATAACTTTGGCGGCGATCGCGGTATTGAGCCCGCGGGTCCAGTAGTCGGTGTAATCGAAAGTATCGCCCTCGTTGCCTTCGAGCGCTGAAACCAACGAGAACCCAAGCACGAGCGATTTGACCGGACCAAGCCCGAGCATGATGAGCGCGGTCTCGATCGATGAGCACCGCTTTCGGAGCCCGTAGAAACTGGAGTTGACGGTTCGGAGCACCTTGGCAGAGAGCGCTTGATCGGTCGTAATCAGGCTCGCGAGTTCGGCCATCTTCACATCAGGATCAGCCGTGAGTTCGACCACCCTCGCAGCGACGGCAGGCATCGATGGCAGGCTAGGGCAGTTCAGGATGTCCGTTAGGAGATCGGTATCCATTGCTCGATCGTTCTCTTGAGTTGATCCAAACCCGATCCGTCGGGTATCTCACTCACCATCGACCCAATTGGTCGATGCCTTGATCGAATCACTGATTTGGTGGATAGCACCTATCACCTTTCCAGTGCGAATAACCAGTCCATCGCGGAGATCTCCGTCCCGGATCGCTCTTGGATGTACGCCCCGAGGAGTCGAGCGATTCGATGCAGTTGATCGGTGGTGCACTCCAAAAACAATGCGACCTCGGGGGATTGCCCGAGTTGTCTCATGATTTCGATGGTTTCCGAGCGCACCCTCCATAGTCCATCGGGCGCATTTGGATCGCTCATGCCGTCGCGAGTATCGGACCTTCTTCCAGAAACCGAATCCTGAGCGTGTATTTGGATTATCGGGTCCTGTGTGACGCCGCCGAGTTGTGCGGAAAACCCGTACACCTCAGCGCTGGTCAAGGATTCACCCGTCAAGACATCGTGACCCACCACCGGCATCGCACCAATAGCAACCAGCACCGTCCATTGATACCACGCGAGTGTGCCAAGGACCAGCTTTGTGCGACTCTCTGTCTCGGTGGTTGTGTAGCTGCAGCAGCGTTCAAGCATCGCGTGCAGCGCGTCAAAGACCGCGGGATGCGGATCGTGGTCCTGGATGAGCCGAGGGATCAGATCTACACCCAGCATCGCCGCGTTATAAGGCAGTAATCCCTGCCGAATCCCACGCATCGGGTCGAGCAGGTCCCAATGGGTGAGCAGCGCGAGATCCGAACTTGGACGAAGAATCGCCCCCATTTGCCCGAGTGTGCATAACTCGAGCCCGCCTGAGAAGGCGGAGCGGTCCCGTTTGGACCCCTTTGCAAGGACCCGGATCATCCCATGATCTTTGGTCAGCAGCACGGCGGTCTGAGAAGTTTCGGACCAATCCCAGGTGCGCACACAGATTGCTTGGTCCTCGACAATCGCCATTGATTGACATTAGGGGGGTGTTCAGAGTCTGCCTAAACATGGTCCAAACATATTTATTTTCGAGTGCCAACAGGGAACAGATACCGGTCATTTGCGTAGATTCTCTTGAATCGTTCCAATATATGTGGTACGGTTGCACCGGTCGCCCATTCGGGTGATTGTCGCTGAAACACATCAATCCGGCCTTATAGCCAAAAAACCTGATCTCTCAGGAGGAGTCTTAATTATGGCGATCACTACGCGCATCATGCTCATCTCAACCCTCGCCATGTCATCAGGTATGGCATTCGCGGGTGATCATGGGGATATCTTCTCGACCTGCGGCACCAACGCGCATGCACAGCCACGAGAGTTGATCGGCGCGGGGATCTACCCGGTTGATTCGCTCGAATACCGCTTGACCCCTGAGCAGATTGAAGCGCTCAATCAACCGCAGAAAGATCTCCTTCAATACTTCGAAACCAAGGTCTTCGAAGGCGAGATGGCACCTCATGTCTGTATGCACCCAGACACTGATCCAATGGTTGCACAAGCATTCGAGCAGTTCCTCAATGACATGTGGTTTGAGAATACCCCAAATGCGTTCATCCTATCAACACGATGGACATCAACAGCTACAAACGGATCCGGTCTTTCCCAAGGCGACCCAACAACACTCACTTATTCGTTGATTCCAGATGGAACCAATATCTCAGGAGAAGGCGCTTCAAATCTCATCAACTTCCTGAATATCCGTGTCGGATCAGAAAACTACCCCGCACTGTTCCATACCGCACTCAACGCATGGGGTACTGGCACAGGCTTGAACTATGTTCTGGAGCCGAATGACACCGGAAGCACCATGAGCAACCCAGGCCCAGCGGGTGCACTCGGCGTTCGTGGTGATGTCCGGATCGGTGGACAGTTCATCGATGGGAACAGCGGCGTACTCGCATACAACCGATTCCCGAACAGTGGCGACATGGTCATCGACACCGGTGACGGCTCGTTCTACGGCAACAGTTCTGGTAACTACATCCGCCTTCGCAATGTGCTTACACACGAAGCGGGTCACGGCATCGGACTCGCACATGTTGAATCCGATTCCAACCGATTCCTCATGGAACCATTCATTGATATAAGCTTCACAGGCCCACAAATCGATGACCTCCGTGGTGCCCATCGTGGATATGGCGACGGTGATGAGCCCAACGACTCGTACGGAAGCGGCTCCGATCTGGCTGGTCTGAACTTTGGCGGTGCTCCGTTCCAAGGCGGCGACTTCAAGGTTCTCAGCTTCCGCTCAATCGATGACAACACGGATGTTGATTACTACCGCCTCACAACCGGCGAGCCCGTCACCATGATCGTCTCCCTCACTCCACAAGGCGGCTCGTACCAGTACACCGCTCAAAATGCTGGCGGCGGTGGCGCCTTCTTCAACGCCGACGCGGTCCTCGATCTCAACTTCAGAATTATTGATTCAACCGGTTCGACAGTCGTCTCCGTTGACAACACCCCAGCAGGCTCAAGCGAGTTTGTTTCTGTCGAGCTCCCAGAAGTCGGTGACTACGCAATCATTATCGACAGCGAAAACACCAACAACATCCAGCTCTACGGCTTAACCGTGTCCTTCACCACCCTGGATCTTCCTGACGAATGCCCAGCAGACCTGACCGGCGACGGCAATCTGAACTTCCTCGATGTCTCCGCATTCCTCGCGGCATTCGGGAACCAAGAAGCGGTCGCTGACTTCCAACCAGACGGCAGCTTCAACTTCTTGGATGTCAGTGCGTTCCTCACCGCATACGGCGACGGCTGCCCATAATCCGGCGACCCGAATCCAGCTGAGTAACATTTCAAACGGGGCTCTTCACGAAGAGCCCCGTTTTTTTGTGCCCTCCGGTTCCCGATCCGATGCCCAACCGGTGGGACACACCACGCCAAACGCCTACGCTCAGTCATGCATTTTTCACTCATCGACCGGGTTCTTGATCGCACCGACACATCGCTTATTGCGATCAAGCATGTCAGCAGCGCGGAGGAATACCTGCAGGACCACTTCCCGGGTTTCCCTGTCCTCCCCGGAGTTATGATGCTCGAAGCCATGACGCAGGCGGCACGCTCGCTGATTGATGAGCACAACGCTGCTGATCAACCTTGGGTCTTGTGCCAAGCCAAAGCCCTCAAGTACGGCGCATTCGTCCGTCCCGGCGCGACGATCCGAATCACCGTCAACCTGCATGCCCACAACGACGACGGCTCAATCGACTTCAAAGGCGATGTCCGTCTCATCGAACCCGATACCGATCCAGCAGCCGGAGACCTTCCAGTCGCCTGCTCCGGTCGAATCACCCTCCGCCCCACCACTGCAGGCATGCACGCATGACCATGATCTGCGTGCCCATCATGGTCGAGGAAACGAACGCCGCGTTGCTCGATGCGTCGCTCGCTCAAGCAAAGGGCGCGGAGCTTGTTGAGTTCCGCGTCGATCTGCTGTTCGAGGATCGCGATGGCGAATCGCTCGAAGTCCGCACCGCTCGCGTGCTGGACCTCGTCAAAGAATCGCCACTCCCCTGCATCGTCACCTGCAGGCCCCACTGGGAAGGCGGCGAATACCACAGCGACGACGACGAACGCATCTCCCTCTACGAAGCCCTCGGCACAAGCGATCACCCACCCGCGTACATCGATGTCGAGCTTGCGACCTACACCCGTTCCGCAAACATCCGACAGAAGGTCAACCTCGCCGTTGATCATCCCAAGCAACATCGAAAGGTCACGACACGGCTGATCCTGTCGAGCCACGATTTTGAAGGAAGACCATCGGACCTGACCCGCAAGATCATCGCGATGAATGACGAGCCCGCGTGTGCCGTCGTCAAGATCGCGTACCGCGCCCGCTCGATCCGCGACAATCTGGAGTTATTCGAAATCCTCCGCGATCGGCAGAAGCCGATGATCGCGCTGGGGATGGGCGAGTTCGGGACGATGAGCCGCATCCTCGCGCCCAAGTTTGGTGGGCTGCTGACCTTCGCGTCACTGCGGAGCGAATCGACAACCGCGCCGGGACAGCCGACGATCGACGAACTGCTTAACCTCTACCGCTTCCGCTCCATCACAGCAACCACCAAGGTCTATGGCATCATCGGTTGGCCGGTGACACAATCCATGTCGCCGCTGGTGCATAACGCGGGGTTCGAGGCGATCGGATGGGACGGGGTGTATGTGCCGATGCCGGTGGCTGCTGATACGAACGATGCCGAAGCCTCTCAAACAAGTTTCAATGTCACAGTTAGTCAGATGATTGAAGACAAGCCCTTAGTTTTCTGCGGTGCAAGTGTAACCATTCCGCATAAAGAACATGCAGCAACTTTAGCTATTGGCGGCTTACTCAATCACAGTTACAGGGATGATCCGGTCAAGCGAATTGGGGCTGCAAACACAATAACCCAATGGTGGTCTGAAATTGAACATGACCATCGCATGTGTGACGGCATCTCATTGGTAAACTCTGATGCGCTAGCTATCCGTGATTTACTACAACACACACTTGGCGATCTCAATGGGAAAAAAATCGCACTCGTCGGCGCTGGAGGTGTGTCTAAAGCAGCGGCATCATGCGCCGCTCGCGACGGTGCGAATGTCATTGTCTTAAACCGGACTTTCTCTCGTGCACAAGAACTTACTGAGCAACTTCTCTCCCACAGCGAGGACGGATATCTGGGCACAGTACAAGCCATGAACATTGAGAAGCTTCCATCGCTTATCGCCGACGCATTCATCAACTGCACTCCCGTCGGCATGACCGGTGGTCCGGACCCCGACGGGCTCTCCATCCCCATCCCCGACATGCCCCCACTTCCTCCAGAAACCGTCTTCTTTGACACCGTCTACAACCCCATCGAGACCCCGATGCTCAAAGCCGCGAAGGAACGCGGGTACCGCACCATCGATGGCGTGCAGATGTTCGTCAAGCAAGCGGAGGCGCAGTTCGAGCTTTGGACCGGCCAATCCGCTCCAGAGGGGCTCTTTGATGGGTTGGTACGAAAGAAACTCTCCGTAGAAGCATCGGATTAGCATTTCAAACCGAAGTCTCTCATGCAGAAATCGTCGGAATAACCTGCCATTGGCCGGAGTTGTTCGTATATTGGTCATTCAGCACCCCGACAGGAGCATCCATTGATACGCTTCCCACGAACACCTTCCCCTCGGCTCATCCGAAACGCCGCGCTTGCGATCCTTGGGTTTGCCATCCCGCTCGCTTCGTATGCTGCAATCTCCATTTCAAACAACGCCTGGGCCGCTGGCCCACACGAGAAATCAACCATGAACGATACCGCGACCAAGTTTTCTGCATCCGGATTCAACATCACGCCGTTGAGTGAAGAAACCGTGCAGACCCTCGCCAAAGACCTCACCGATGAAGAACGCAAAGTGATTCTCAATGAAGGCACCGAAGCCCCGTTCTGTGGGAATCTCCTCGACAACAAAAAAGACGGCGTCTACCACTGCCGGCTCTGCAAACTCCCGCTGTTCGGGAGCGATTCCAAGTTCAAATCCGGAACGGGCTGGCCGAGCTTCTTTACGCCGGTGGATCCCGACCATGTTGATTCTGAAGTGGACAACTCGCTGGGTATGCGCCGCGAAGAAATCACCTGCGCCCGCTGCGGCGGACACCTCGGACATGTCTTCCCAGACGGTCCCAAACCCACCGGACTCCGCTTCTGCGTGAACTCCGCATCGCTTGAGTTCTTCGAAGAGGGCAACGAGGTCCCCGCGATGGGACTCCCAACCAAAGTCGAAACCGCGTACTTCGCGGGTGGATGCTTCTGGGGCATCGAAGACCGCTACGCAACGCTCCCAGGCGTGCTCGATGTCGTCTCCGGATACCAAGGAGGGGACGATTCAAAGACCCCCACCTACCGCGAGGTCTGCTCGGGAACAACCGGCCACGCAGAATCCGTCAAGGTCGACTTCGATCCATCCATCGTGAGCTACAGCGACCTGCTCGCATGGTTCTTCCGCATCCACGACCCAACCCAAGGCAACCGCCAAGGTCCCGATGTCGGCACGCAGTACCGCTCAGCAATCTACACCACTTCCGACGAGCAGTTGGCACAAGCCAAGGCCTTCATCCAAGCACAGCAAGCCGAGGGTCGCTGGTCCAAGCGAACCATCACCACCGAGCTGCGGAGCGTGGATGATGCGAAGTTCTATGAAGCCGAGGAATACCACCAAGATTACTACGCGCGCAAAGGTGGTTCATGCGCCGCGCCGATCTACCCTGAAGATTGATTCAGTAGCCCATCGCCCGCTCGACCGCGCCGACCAGCGTGTGGAGCGTGAGCATGTGGAGTTCTTGGATCCGGTCCGCGGTCTCACCCGGCACAACAAATCGGGTGTCGCCCTTGGTGCGGAGTTCCCCGCCACCTTTGCCGAGGAACAACGCGATATGGAGGCCTTGGTTCCGTGCCGCTTCGACCGCGTTGATGATGTTGACCGAGTTCCCCGAGGTGGACATCGCGATCAGCACATCGTGCTCGTTCCCGAGTCCTTCGATCCATCGGCTGAAGACCTGATCGAAACCGTAATCATTCGCAGTGCAGGTGATGTGACCCGGATCAGCGCAGACAATCGCGGGAATGGATGGACGGTCCTTTCGGTATCGCCCAGTGAGTTCTTCGCAGAAGTGGATCGCGTCGGCGCACGAGCCGCCGTTGCCGATCGCGAGGACCTTGCCACCGTTCTGCACGCTCTGTGCGATCACACTCGCGAGGTGAGCGACCTTGATCGCGTTGTGTTCATCAGCAGCAAACGCGGATGCGAGCCGAGCGGCATCGACAAACTCCCGACCAATCACCTCCGCGTGATCGCTGGAACTGGTACTGGCGGCGGGCTTTGATTCCGGAGCGTTGTTCATCCCGGATTGTATGCGATGAGGATCGTAAGACTTCCTCCTGAGCAGGATCACAGTCGCAATCCGCGATTGAAATCAGCCGTGTTCAAACTGGTGTTTTTCTCGGTTTGAAGGGCGTTTTTCCTACCCACCCCCCCATTCTTCAGGTACATTTCCGACACCACCCAGCATTGAACGCTGGGATATCTCATTCTTTCAGGAGAGAAGACAGCATGAACACCAAAGCACTATCCCTCGTTGCCCTTGTCGGGCTCTCAGGCTTTGCCAACGCGGACATCTACAGCCAGGTCAGTGACCAACCATCCGCACAGAGTTTCTTCTCTGACGCCGTCTCGGGTCAGTTCTTCAGCCAGCGTATGGCCGATAACTTCATGCTCGACACAGCCGCTTCAGCAACCTCCATCGCTTGGTGGGGTGGATCGCAGAACTTCAACTTCGCTGATCCAACCAACATGCTCTCGTACACCGTCGAGATCTACACCTCCGACCTCGCCGGCGCACCAGACCTGGCCAATGTGCTGCTCTCCCAAACCGTCAGTGTCGGAGATGGGAACCTCACCGCATCAGCAACCGGCGCGTTCCTCTTCGGCGGCGGCAACGAGTACGCCTACACCCTCAACCTCGGGTCTGCGCTCGCGTTGGATGCCGGCGTGGAGTACTGGATCTCCGTCGGCGCAACCCTCGACAACACCTTCGGGGATGCGTGGGTCTGGTCGGGTTCAAGCCAAGGCGATCTCGTCAACGCGACCGACTTCTTCGATGGAGGCGAGTACACCATCTTCGATCCAACATTCAACGACCTCGCGTTCGCGATCGTCCCCGCTCCATCGACCGCAGTCGTCGCCTTCGGATTCCTCGGCATGGGCGCGCGTCGTCGACGCTGATTCGAACAGACAACTTCAGCAGACCAACCCGGTTGACCCGGGTTTTTTTCATGGATTGATTGTTCGGGTTCTCAAGGCAGCGGAACTCTGAAGGCGATCGCATACTGGAAGCCGTAGACCGGGTACTGGATCTGCAATCGGTGCACGCGAAAGTCACTCGGGCGGGTCCCGCATCGCTGGCACATGTAGTCGATCATCTGCGCGTACTTCGGGATTTCGGGGATCTCGATGTTTTCTAAACCATACCCAAGATCCACGATTTCTTCGGTCATAGGGATCCGATCAATCGCACGCTTGGGGTCCTCGATATCGGCGCCGCCTTTGGAAACCGTGTTATGGACGAACAGTTCGGGTTCGATGCCTTCGAAAATATCGCTGTGGAGGATCACATCGCTCACAAGCGTCACCACCGGGACATCGGGGGTCACGATGGTTCCGCGATAGTTGCGTCCTTCCTTGGCAAACCTGCCCGACCCGTTGGGAACATGGACACCCGCGAACATGTCGTAGACCGCGTCCTTCCCGATCACCTCGGGCGCGAAGGTGTTGATAATTTGCCCGTTCTCCTCGCTCACTGAGAGTGGAGCCGGGGTATTTGACAAGAACAGGTCTGGGTCGAGTTCGATCCGGACAGGCATCTGTCGACCCGTCAAATATTCCGGAGGCTTTCCATACACAAAGTGGACCGGGATGTTGGGTCGGAGTTGTCGCAACCCTGTTGTGCCATGGATGGTGGTCACATCGAGACTCGATTCAGATTCCGCATTCGGCGTCATCATCATCGAGGTTAGCCAAACCTTGCTCTCAACACCGAGGATGCTGCTCATCCCTTTGAACGCTTGATACCGGCTCGAATGCTCGAACCGTTCCCGTTCATCCGTGTGCCCAGTGCTCAGTGCGGCGCTCATCGCGCCTCGCGTTCCGAATCGCTCGCGGATGAGCTGATCAAACGAATCCACCGCATCCAGCGCGGACTCGACCTCGAGCCGATCCACCCCTGCGTGTGCCGCCGCGTTCAGGATGAGCCGAAGCGTTTCAGGACCCGGAATCCCGATCAGGGTCTCAGAATATTCTTCCTTCGCGATGTTGCTCAGGACGCGTCCGACCATGACGCGGGAGACCCCCAGCAGCCGAGCGATATCAGTTGGACGCATCGAACAGTCTGGTATACCACTCAGAACGAGACCGATGCTCGAACATAGACGATCCGCAACCTCTTGAGGTTCAGATTCTTGTGGCGCGGTTACGCTGATTTCTTGTCGATGTGATCTATCCAAAGAACTACCTACCTCTGTTGTACAGGTGTATCGTATCGAATCTCCTCAGGCGCGGAGTTTTCACCTATTTCGTATTTTACTGCCTTTTGTAATAAATTACACTTTTATTCTGAAAAAAAACCGTTATCCTCGTCGCTACCGGAGTCACGGATGTGTCGAAACTCCGATCGGTCCTCAAAATCGCCTCAGACCCAGAGATCTGAGCCCAGGAGAAGCATTTATGAACACGAAATCAACAGCCTTCATCGCCATGGCACTGATTGCTGCCGCCGGAACCCCGGCATTGGCACAGTGGTCGGATGATTCCACCATCCACCAGGTTGTCGCAGACGGCTCAGGCGAGCAGGTCCAGCCCAAGATGGTCCCCACCCTCGACGGCGGATGCTACATCAGCTGGTACTCAAGCGAAGTTGGGTACGATGTCCGCCTCCAACGACTCGACGCGAGCGGCAACGAGATGTGGGCGCACAACGGCATCCTCATCGCGGATCGCGGTTTCTCCTCGACCGAAGACTACGGTCTCGATGTAGACTCCAACGGAAACGCGGTCCTCGCATTCCGCGACGACCGCTTCGGTGGTGTCGTCGTCACCGCACAAAGCATCGCCCCCGACGGCACCGCACTCTGGGGAGCCAACGGCGTCCAGCTGGGAAACAGCGCCGACTCAATCCACTCACCAGACATCGCGTCGACCAGCGATGGCAAAGCCGTGGTTGGTTGGATCAACAACCTCGACACCAACCTCGCACAGATCGACGAGATGGGAAGCACCGTCTGGACCACCGCGCTCTCCGATCCGGGTGGGCAATCCATCAATGTCGCTTCCATGCACCGCTCAGACAACGGCGCGGTCATCGTGTCATGGGTCCAGTACGGCTTCTTCCTCGGACCAAAGCACCTCCACGCACAGAAAATCGCAAGCGACGGGACCGAAGCGTGGGCATCACCCGCCGCGGTCTTTGATGGCGGTTCACTACAGTTCGGCAACTACCCTGAGTTCGTCGCTGACGGCTCAGGTGGCGCGGTCTTCTCGTGGTACGACACCGCCAATGGCCTCAATGTCTACGCCCAGCACATCCTCAGCGATGGCAGCGAAGCGTTCCCACACGACGGCGCGGTCGCTTCCACAGTACTCCGCGAACGGGTCTCACCAGCAGCGACTTATGACCCAGCAACCGATTCGGTCTATGTCTCGTGGGTTGAGCTTGACAACAACCAAGGCAACCACGGCGTCTACGCACAACGCATCGACGCATCGGGCGCACGACTCTGGACCGACGGCGGCAAAGTCATCTCCGCGATCGACACGCTCGAATCCGGTACGATCAACACCAATGTACTCGACGGCAACCTCGTCGTCTCATGGATCGAAAACGCCGGCGGCTTCGGTCTCGAACAAGTCCTCGCGCACGCTGTCAAACCCGATGGCACCGACGCATGGGCAGGAGGCACCGTCGCGGTCGCTTCAGATTCCGCAGAACGCGCACGCTTGACCACCACCGTCAGCAGCGACGGGTTCCTCATCGCGGGATGGCAGGTCGGTGACTTCGGTGTCGCGGATCTCGAAACCCACAACATCAACGCGGACGGCACGCTCGGCGTGAGCAGCTGCGCAGCGGACCTGACCGGCGACGGGAGCTTGAACTTCCTCGATGTCTCTGCGTTCCTCTCCGCATTCGGGAGCATGGACCCAGTCGCGGACTTCGAAGCTGATGGCAGCTTCAACTTCCTTGATGTGAGTGCATTCCTCGCAGCGTTCGGAGCGGGCTGCCCATAACAACACCAGATTTGTTCTCTCAGTGCTCACCCTCCTGTGGCACTGACCTCGAGTGGCACTTGACCCTATGCGTTCCAACGGGTCAAGTGCCATTTTTTCTTGCCCCGACGGATCGCGATGAACGTGCCGTGCAATAGATGCTCTTTGGTCAATGGTGTCGATGTTGATCTTCTCGCTGTTGATTGAAACGGATCTTTCGCTCAGAAACTCATGCGCCTCGCCGGGTGCCACTACTCGCCGTCTTCGGCGCAGTAGTGTCTTCAGAACCACTCAAGAGCACTACTGCGCGGCAAGCCGCGAGTAGTGGCACCCGGAAAGGATGTCATAAACGGGACGTCTGTGCCACCGGGGGTTGGTGTATTGATGGTTTTGGAGAGATGAGGGGTGGAGTGACGGGCTGGAATCCCGTTCAACTATGACAGGAAGATTTATTTCCACTCGATCAAGCACCAGCTCTTCTTGCCGCGCCTAATTGCAATATACTTGTCGTGAAGCAAATCTGCTTCGGTAATCACATCACCCAATGTGACTTTGCGTCCATTGACGGATACGGAACCTTCGCCAAGGAACTCTCGAGCTTCGCGGTTCGAGGATGCGAGACCACATGCATTCAATATCCCGATGAGATCCACACCCCCTCCTTGTAGATTTCGCCTTCCGAACCATTCATCATTTACATCAAAATCTTTCGATGGTGCATTCGAGAAGACTTCGATCATGGTCTGTTCGTCGAGCGAACCGATGTCGCCGCTGAACAACGCTTTGCCCGCGGCTTCCGCGTTCTCCATCGCGGCTTGCCCATGCAGAATCCGCGTCGCTTCTTGAGCGAGTGTCCGCTGGAGTTCCCGCTTGCCGGGGTTCTCGTCGTGTCGCGCGATGAGCGATTCGATGGTTGGTTGATCGAGGAGGGTGAAGACCTTGATCCATCCGCGTGCGTCTTCGTCCGTCGCGTTGAGCCAGAACTGGTAGTACGCGTAGGGCGAAGTCCGCGCGGCGGTCAACCAAATCGCACCCTTCTCGGTTTTACCGAACTTGCCGCCGTCGGATTTTTGGACGAGGGGGGCGGTGAGACCATAACACAGATTGTATTTTTGATCTATTGCTTGACGAAGCTCCATTGCTTTGTCGTGTAATCCCCTGTTGTTGGATCTGATTGCATCTGAAATATCGTCAGAATATTTACGCCAAAATTGTTTATCCGATTCCGTCATCTCAACACTATTTCTACGACGGATCAAATCGCCACCGGCGATGATGTTCCCGTACTGATCACTCCCCCCAAGTTGCACGGTGACGCCCATCTCTTCGTACAAATGCGCAAAGTCGTAAGATTGTAAAATCATGTACGAAAACTCGGTGTAGCTGATGCCCTGCTCGCGGTTGTTGAGTCGTTCTTTGACGGACTCTTTCTGCATCATCATGTTCACGCTGAAGTGCTTGCCGATGTCGCGGAGTGCTTCGATGTACGAGATGTTCTTGAGCCAGTCGTGGTTGTTGAGGATCTGATGGTCCGGCCCTTCGATCTGGTCGAGGACGGTGCTGTAGATCGGGCGCTGCTTGTCGATGAAGCCCGCGATGGTCTCAACCGTGTTGAGCTGACGCTCGGCGGACTTGCCCGATGGGTCACCGATCAGCCCGGTCCCCCCACCCATCACAACAATCGGCGAGTGTCCCGCACGCTTGACATGCGCCAGCAGCATGATCGGCACTAGGTTCCCGATGGTCAGCGAATCAGCGGTCGGATCGAACCCGCAATAGACCTTGCGAGGATTGTTGTCGGGGTCGGCGAGGTGTGATCGCAAGCCGTCGATGTCGGTGCAGTCCTTGAGGAGTCCGCGCCATTGCAGTTCGTCAATAAGGTCGATAGTGTCGATCCGTTCACTCATGCAGGGAGCGTAGGTCAAATCGGCTCAGAGGTCACGGCAGTCGGGCTTGGACTTCCCAATCCTCGCTCGTCGCGTTGTTGGACCAGTGCTGCATGTCGTTGTACTCGTCCCAGTCCCACTGCTCCGCGTGCCCATCGAGCATCCCCGCGATGCCTTTGCCCTTGTGACGCAGCGAAACACCTCCGGAGTTGGACTCAGGATGCTCGGTGTTCTCCGAGTACGCGTCTTCCCACTGACGGCCAGAAGTCGAGTACAGGTGCGGCGGCTTGACGATGAAGTACCCCTCGACCAACCCATACCCCGGAAGGAGCGATGGTTCAGCGATCGAGCGAGCGGTCGAGAAACTCATGAGGTAGCTGGGACGGCGGACCTGATGGAGTTTGTCCACATGCATCTTCCCGAAGACCCGCCGGCCCGCTTCGGACCAGGGGAGATTGTCGCCATTCGCCCCACCACCGACAAAGTAGGAGTTGAGCCCAAAGGATGGGTAGAGCGACGCAATGTATGTGAGTGACGGATCGTTCAAATTGGCGGAGTTTGAGTCGACAGCTTCTGCAAGCGCCTCAATTACTTTTTTGTCCATGTAAAACCCGTCGAACTGGTAGTCCAAATACGAGATAAATCTGAATGGGAACCGCTGACCAATAATTTTCCCAACCGGGCGACCATTAAAGTCTCTTGGAACAGTGTTCTCTTCGACCATTCTGTCCCAGTGGGCATCTGAGAGGAACCCGGTCAGGAGTTTGCCTCGGTTGTCGTCGGTGTACATCTGGTATGCGACGAGCAGCTGCGCCATGCCCGCTTGCTCGCGGACGGCCCGAGCGCTGGCGCGTGCGGAACCCAGTGCCGGGAGGAGAATCCCGATCAGGACAGAAATGATGGCAATCACCACAAGCAACTCGATCAGCGTGAACGCTCTGGAGTGGGTTGAGGGGTTGTTCTTCATGGCGTTCCTTTGCTCATACTTTCGGAATCATCAATGGCTGACCTGATTCGTTATTGAGACGCTGTCTCATTTTCTATGCCAACTCCTTGACATGTTGAGACTCATTCTCAATGATTCGCATGTTCAACCCGATTTGCAAACCGAAATCCCGGATTGCTGAAAATTTACTTGAGATTGATCGGCACCGCGCAAAAAACGCCGTCCGCACACATGGAGATTCGATATGAGGATTCAAACGACCCGTCTGCTCCCGCTCATCCCACTCGCGATCTGCGCCACCGCAGCACACGCACAACTGATCGAAACCCAATACGACGCCCCCACCCTCGACCGCTGGATGTACCCATTCAACGGATCACCAGGCACCCGCTTCGAGATGTCCGTCTTCGGCGCCCCGCTGCTCGAAGGATTCGACGACCACGACGCGCAGGTCTTGGTCGGGTTTGACACCTCGACCGAGTTCGCTCCGTCGCTCGGATCCGACCAGTACCGCGTCCACGACATCACCGTCACCATGACCATCGCAAACGACAACGGTTTCGTCTACGACGACTCCTACGACGACTACACAACCTACGGCGTCGACGGCGAACCAAACGATCTGGATCCCGGTCACCCGATCAACCTGTTCCTCCCCGGATACAAGCCTGGGATTAGCCAGAGCACATTCTTCGAGAACTCTTCGTTCGGGAGCGTCCCAGAAGTCGCACCGGCTCAGGGGATGCGGAATGTATTCGCAGCGATCTTCGACAACGAGGCGTTCGCGCAGAACATCTCGAACCATGTCAAGGAACAGTTCAACGCAGTCCCGCTCGCGATCGGCACAAGCGATCTGCTCACCACCGGTGACCTGGTCCCAGCGGACACCACCATCAGCTTTACCTTTACCCCTTGCGATGCAGGCGCACGCGACGAACTCGCACGCATGCTCGATCGCGGTGAAGTCCGCTTTATCGTCTCGGCGATGTCCCCCGCATCCGGAGGCCCCGGCGGCGGCGAAGGCGACTACCCGATCTTCTATACAAAAGAGAACCCACTCGCGCAGATCTTCGGATACGCCGCGACCCTTGATATCCGCGCTCGCGTGGGTTCGTTCGGTGACTACAACGGAGATGGTTCCAAGAACTTCCTCGATGTCTCCGCATTCTTGAGCGACTTTGGGAACGGCGATGTCGCCGCGGATATCAACGGCGACTGCGGATTCAACTTTCTCGATGTTTCCGCATTCCTATCCGAGTTTTCAAGCAACTGATTTGTTTTACAGCCGGGAACTTATTCCCACCACCTGAGGAGAACGCCATGAAGGCAACAGCAACTATTTTGACCATCGCCGCGGTTTCACTGACCGCGTCTGCATCGGTGACTTCGTACACCGAAACATTTGAGTCCGGAGCAAACAACTGGGTCAGCGGTGCATTCACACCAACCACCTGGAACGCAACCGGTTCGATCGACAACAGCGCGTACATCAGCTCGCAACTCGACCTGAACACCGCTGGACCATTCGGGATCACCCTGCTCCGCGGGCAAGACGATCAAGACGCATCGGGCGACGCATTCGTCGGCAACTACCTCACCGGCGGCATCACCACCGTTGAGTTCGATTTCCGTCACAACGCGGGTGTCGATCTGGACATCGCGCTCCGCGTTGCCAGCTCAGCAAACTTCCCAGCATTCGCGGTCGAATCCAGCTCATCGACCGTCTCCGGCGAATGGACCCACCTCACCTTCGACCTATTCTTCGGGAACCCACTGCTGACCATCGAAGGTGCCCCGACCCCAGCAGCGTTTAATGCAGTTATGGAAGCCGTCGGCAACTTGCAAGTCTCAGCGTTCCGTCCTGATGGATTGGACACCGAACTCATCGCAGACTTCGACCTCGACAATGTCGCGATCGTACCAGCACCAAGCGGCTTGGCACTGCTCGGCCTTGGATGCCTCGGCGTCTCACGCCGTCGCCGCGGATAAGTACGAGACATCTTTAAATAAAGAAGGCGACCCGAGTCATTTGGGTCGCCTTTTACATTCTCGTTTTAAAACAACTTAGGTGGTTGGGGTAATCGGGGTCCGCCCGACCGAGTAGTAATGGAACCCAAGCTCGCCGAGATGCTGACGACGGTACAGGTTGCGACCATCGAAGATGACCTTGCCCTTCATCACGCTCGCGAGCTTGTCAAAGTCCGGGCTCTTGAACTCGGGCCAGTCCGTCGAGATCACGATCGCATCACAATCGCGTGCGCATTCGTACATGTCGTCGTGAATGTCGATGGTATCGCCCATCTCCATCGAAACATTGGATGCAGCGACCGGGTCGTACCCGTTGCAGGTCACGCCGTAGCCGAGGGCTTTGCGGACGAGGGTGAGCGCGGGTGCTTTGCGGATATCGTCGGTGCGAGGTTTGAATGCCAGACCCCAGAAGCCGATCTTCTTGCCGTTGAGCCCCATCTCACCACCGAAGTGCTTGACGATTTTGTTGAAGAAGAGGTTGCGTTGTCGTTCGTTGGTGCCGTGGACCGCGTTGGAGACCTGCATGGTCACACCGGCCTGATCGCCCATCATGATGCATGCGAGGGTGTCCTTGGGGAAGCAGGAGCCGCCATAGCCGAGCCCCGGGTAGAGGAAGTGGTGACCGATGCGGGAATCCGAGCACATGCCCTCGCGGACACGGTTGATGTTCGCGCCGTACGCTTCGCAGAGGTTCGCCATCTCGTTGATGAACGAGATTTTGGTCGCGAGGAAGTTGTTGGAAGCATACTTCACCATCTCGGCGCTGAGCACATCCATGATAAAGATCGGGTGCCCGTTGCGGACGAATGGGTCGTAGAGATCGCGGAACATCTCCCCGACCATTTCGGATTCAACGCCGACGACCACACGGTCTGGTTTGTTGAAGTCGGTGACCGCGTCGCCCTCTTTGAGGAACTCCGGGTTGTCCGCGACATGGAACTTGATGTCCCCAACGATTGATTTGATGGTGTCCCGAACACGAAAGGTTGTCCCGACAGGAACGGTCGACTTCACCACGATGACCTTCGCTTTGGCGTCCGGACCGAGTTCCTTGATCGCGTGACCAATATCCTCAGCGGCGCCATCGATGTACGACATATCTGTATGGCCCTTGTCATCTGACGGGGTCCCGACACAGATGAAGATCATGTCCGCCCTCTGGTATGCGGCTTTCTTGTCCAAGGTGTATGTCAGACGGCCGGACTGGCGATTCTTGATCATCAGGTCGGTCAGGCCGGGCTCATAGATCGGACAGATATCAGCTTCGAGCTTCTTGATCTTCTCAGGATCAACATCCAGGCAAGTGACATCATTGCCTGTATTGGCAAAGCACACCCCGGTGACAAGCCCTACATATCCGGTTCCAACCATGGTGAGGTGCATCGATACCTTCCCTTCGTCTTGCCCATCGCCGTATTGCTCAGCGGGCTTCCGTTGCCCGGAGAATCGTCGAGGACTGGCAGTGTAGACCCCGATCATCGGGATTGGCGTGGAGGATTCGTTCAGAATCCCTGCCCAAGCGAGACATCGGAGGAGTCGATCACTACGATCCTCATGGGTCCGATTCTCGGGCTTTCCAACAGTACGAGCCGATCCAGTGAGGGTTCAGATGAGCGTTCAAACCAAAGATAAAAAATCGGGACGACAGGCCAATATCGAGAAGAAAGCCGCGGAGAAAGCCGCCAAGTCCGGTGCGCTGACCGCGTTGACCGCTGATCGCCATGAGCTGTACCAGCACTCGGTCCAAAATGTCGAAGCGGAGATCGACTTCATCGATGCCGAGTACGAGTCCATCCGGGGGCGCAAAGCCAGCTCCCTGAGAGAAGATTTCTGCGGCACGGGCAACACCTCCGTCGAATGGATCAAACGCCGAAAGACCAACACCGCAGTCGGTCTGGACATCGACCAGCCCACCCTTGATTGGGGCGAAGAACACCACCTCGCAAAGCTCAGCGACGATGAGCGTTCGCGCGTTCAGCTGCTCAATCGCACCGTGCTTGAGCCGGGGGATGCGGGCGGGACAGACTGTGTCCTCGCGATGAACTTCTCGTACTGGCTCTTCAAGACCCGCGATGAGCTTCGTGGATACTTCAAGAGCGTGCGCGACTCCATCGGTAAGGACGGCATCTTCTTCCTCGATCACTACGGCGGCTCGGAAACCATGACCGAGACCGAAGAGACCAAAAAGATCGACGCAGGCGGGGGACGCTCCTTCACCTACATCTGGGAACAAGCGTCCTACAACCCGATCACCGGCGATATGCGTTGCCACATCCATTTCAAGTTCCCCGACAAGACCCGCATGAACAAAGCGTTCACCTACGAGTGGCGACTCTGGACCATGGTCGAGATCCGCGAACTGCTCTCAGAAGCAGGATTCGCCAATGTCCTCGTCTACTGGGAAGGCGAAGACGAGGACGGCGATGGCAACGGCGAATACGAACCCACCCTCGAAGGTGAAGCGGACCCAGCGTTTATCTCTTACATTGTCGCCTACGACTGATTTACCAACGGAAAACTCGATAGAATCACATGATGCAAGGCGTTTTGGACATCCCGGAAGAACTCCGATCTCTCGAAGACATCATCGCTTCGGGCTTTGGTGGTGTTGAACGAATCTTTGCCGAGCAGCTGGTCTCCGATCTGGCGCCGGTCGATCAGATGTGCGAGCATGTCGAGCGATACCGCGGGAAGATGCTCCGTCCGATGCTCGTGCTCCTGTGCGGAGCCGCGGCGAACCCGGAACTGAGCAACATCCTCGCATCCGATGATCCTTCGAAAATCCTGACCGACGCGCACATCGTGAGCGGTGCGGTCTGCGAGATGGTCCATATGGCCACCCTCGTCCATGACGATGTCCTCGACGAAGCGGAAATCCGCAGACGCGGCAAGACCATCAACGCGATGAAAGGCAACGAGACCTCCGTCATCCTTGGGGATTACCTCATCGCAAGCGCGTACGAGCTCTGCTCCTCGCTCAACTCACCTGTCCCGAGCCGGATCGTGGGCAAAGCGTCCGCCGTCATGTGCACCGGCGAACTCCTCCAGCTCCACAACCGGAACAACTACGAGCTTGATGAACCGACTTACTTCGAGATCCTCAAGCGGAAGACCGCCGCGTTGATCGGGGCCGCGTGCGAACTCGGCGCGCTGAGCACGCTCGGGTTCGACCAGCAGGACCACCCCACCGTTCAAGCACTCCTCGGGTTCGGGACCGACCTCGGGATCGCGTTCCAGATCCAAGACGATGTCCTCGACCTCACCGGCACCGAAGCAACCGTGGGCAAATCAGTCGGCAAAGACCTTGAAAAAGGCAAACTCACCTACCCGATCATCCATCACCTCGCCAGCACTCCCGACAAAGCCCGCTCGCTCGCGCTCATCGAAGCGATCTCCCACGGCGATCAATCCGGGCTCCCAGAACTCCTCAAGCTGGTCGGAGCAACCGAATCCATCGAAGCGACGCAGGATATGGCGGTGTCGTATGTCCAGAGCGCCAAGAGCCGGCTGAGTTCAATCCCCGAAGGACCGGGCCGTCCGATGCTTCAACTGATTGCTGACGCGGTCATCAACCGCTCACACTGAGGTCTTGATCAATGCCCAAGCGCGTGTTCAAGCTCTACCAACGCAAGCGGATCATTAATGTCAATGTCAACATTCTTGCTGCGGGACTCATCTCGATCGCGCTGACCAAGTACCCGATCCACTGGATCTCCTTGTGGATCGGTGAAGACAAACGATTCCTCATCTCCGTCATCGCGTATGTCCTCGACACGATCATGGATGTCTGCGTCTATTACGGCTTGCACTGGATCGCAAACCACTGGAACCCCCATGGCCACCACCCCGAGATTGACCAGCGATCCAAATACAAGAACTTCGCACGCGAAGCAACGCGCGTCCAAGCGGAGCGAGCCGCGCTCGTCCCGGTCTTCATGCTCGTCGCGATGGGTGGAATGTGGGCGCTCCAAAAATACGCTGAGATCCGCGCATCGTGGTCGTTTGTATTCGCATTCATCGCCGCGATGCTGGTGACTCGGGTCATCCACACCGTCTGGGGCTACCGCACCGGAACATTCCAAGACAACACCATCCCAAAATCTGACACCGAGCCACCCGTCGTGTCCGCCGTCGAGCATGCCGTCGAAGAAATCGCCGAGCATCGCTCCAAGAAAGACTCCCAGTAACCATGTGCGGCATCGCAGGCGTCATCAAGATTCACGATCCCAAAGACGGCACGCCCCCGCCACCGCTTGAAGCGATCCCTGAATCGTGGCTCGACATCCTCGACGAATCGATCAAACACCGAGGCCCCGACGGGCAAGGCCGCTTCCGCGATCGAGCAATCCGCGACGACGGCACCATCGTCGATGTCGCGCTCGTCCATCGACGACTCAGCATCATCGACCATCATGGCGGCTCGCAACCCATGGTCCACGACGGCGACCGCCTGCGTCCCGACCTGGCCTACCAACCGGGCGAGACTCCGATCATCGCGAGCGAGGTCGAGCCGAATAAGCCGGTGGTTGCGGTGGTGTTCAATGGGTGTATTTACAACCATCGAGAGTTACGCAAAGAACTCGAAGCCGCCGGGCATGTGTTTGAGACGGATCATTCGGATACGGAAGTGCTGGTGCATGGGTGGCGGGAATGGGGCTTGCTCCTTCTCGACGAATGTGATGGGATGTACGCATCACTCGTTTGGGATTCCTCCACAGGTCAACTAGGGATTGGACGAGACCGCGCTGGCGAAAAACCAATGTATGACATGCCGACAATCCAACACAACAACATCGGCAGGGTCTTCTCCACGAGTGCTGCCGGACTGTCTCTCCTACAGTCCAAGTTTTGTAATGTGCTAAAAGGAATGATGAGTTGTAAGATTGACTTGTGGATCGGCTACGGCGCTGATATCTCGCCCGCATCGCTCATGAACTGTCCATGTCCGAGTTGGTGGGGAGTCATGCCCAAGACACCAACTCAGGGATCTGACGCCAATGCTCCAACGGTTGACACTCTGGGTTCGATGTCAGACATTGCGACCAGATGTATTCCAGTTTCGTCAAGATCAGGGATCAATCAAGCTCAATGGCTCAATCCAGCTTTACTTAGTAGATTTCTCAATGACGCGATCACTTCCCGTCTCGAAGCCGATGTACCGCTCGGCGTATTCCTCTCAGGCGGGGTCGACTCTGCACTCATCGCCGCCATCGCTTATAAACATCGCCCAGACATCAAAACCTTCACCGTCCGAATGCCCGACAAGCGGTACGACGAATCGGAAGCCGCATCACTAACGGCAAAAGTCATCGGCACCGACCACACCACACTCGATTGCGATCCCGATCCCGCGAGTGATCTGATCATGCTCATCGAGCAACTCGGACTCCCGTTCGGGGACAGTTCATTGCTTCCGACCTACTGGGTTTCGAAAGCCGCCCGCGAACACATCAAGGTCGCGCTCTCCGGTGATGGAGGCGACGAACTCTTCGGAGGATACCGCCGGCACACCATCGCGCCGATGCTCAACCGCTGGCATCACCTGTTGAAGTTCATCCCCACATCACTGCTCGATCAACGAGAACCCGGCAGCAAGACAACCTATCTCGCCCGCCTTGCAGCCGCTGCACGCTTCGGTGGATACCCTGAACTCCTCGCGATCTTCCCGACACCTGATCTCCGCAAACTCATGAGCATTGTGGATAATGGTCCACCAGGGACTGATCGGTTCCATCGTGTCAACGACCCACTCCGATACGACTTCACCAACTACCTCCCCGACGATCTCCTCCGCAAAACCGATACCGCATCCATGGCGGTTGGTCTGGAAGTCCGTGCCCCGTTCCTCGCACGCGATCTCATCGAAGCCGCGATGCGAACGCCGCTCAATGTCCTCATGCCCGACGGTCAGCGCAAAGGACTCCTCAAACAAGTCGCCCGCAAATACCTCCCGGACCACATCGTCGATCGACCCAAGCAAGGCTTCGCAATCCCGATCGGGGAATGGTTCCGCACCGACTACGGCGACATGCGACAACTCCTCCTCGACCACCTCCGATCATCCGACCCGTTCCCGGGCCTCGCGGATGCTGGTGTTGAGATCAACATGAAGTTTGTCGAGCAGATGATCCGCGAGCACGATGCGGCCGGGGAGAAGTCGATCAATCCTTGGCACGGACGCGACCACTCCCAGCGGCTCTACATGCTGCTGGTGCTCTCGATCTGGAGTAAATGGCTCGATCGCATCCGATCACAACCGGTCTAGATCAAGCTTGTTCGAGCTTGCCGCAGATGTTGAGTTCCATCTGTGGGAACGGGATGCTGATCTCTGCGTTGTCCAGCGCGTACTTGACATCGCGGGTCAACCGGTCTTGGACATCCCAGAAATCTGGGGTGTTGACCCAGACGCGGACATCCCAGTCGATCGACGAGCCGCCCAATCCTTTGAGGAATACCGCCGGTGCTGGATCAGCGAGCACGCTCTGCGAATCCTTCGCGGCTTGGAGCAGAACTTCGCGCGTCTTGTCAATATCCGCGCCGTACGCCGTTCCGACTGGAACGGTAACTCGGCGGGTGCTGTGGAACGAGACATTCTCGATGTTGTCGCCGAAGATGGAGTTGTTGGGGACGATGATGCGACGGTTGTCTGGTGTGTCAAAGACGGTGGTAAAGAGACCGATCTCGAAGATCTTGCCTTTGACTCCCCCCGCTTCGACGACATCACCGACCTTGAATGGACGGAAGAGCAGGAGCATGATGCCCGCCGCGATGTTCCCGAGCATCCCGGACATCGCCATACCGATCGCGAAACCGACCGCGGCTAGAAGTGCCGCAAAGCTCGTGGTCTCGATCCCCAGAGTGCCAAGGATCGCGACGCCACCCGCTGCCAGCACAGCATACCGCGCCATGTTGGACAAGAATCGCGCGAGTGTCTCCTCGACATTTGCTTTGCGAACCGCTTTGCCCACAATCTTGCGTGCCCAGCTCGCAGCGATGAACACCGCGATGATCAGGACAACCGCGAGCAGCACCGGACGCCCCACCGTTTCCCATGCAAGGATCCAGGTGTCGGCGCTCATATCCCCGCTGGTGATCCGTGAGACGAGGTCCCCGAAGCCGTCCGCCGCTGATGGGTCAATGATGGCGGGCGCTGAGTCTGCGGCACCCTGTGTTGTTTCGACGATTTCTGCTTGCATGAGTCTTTTCCGTGATTGAACGCCGTCCCCACAGCGCGGCTGTCATTGATCGCGGGTCAGAACTGCCAACCCACGGTGATGTCGAAGTAAAGGTCGTTACTATCCTTTCCTCCACCGGGTTCGGAATCATATCTGTGCGTGAGCTTGAACTGGAGGTTCATGTTGCTCTCTTTATCGAGCATGATGTTCCACTTGAGATTGTTGTTGAGGCGATCACGGGTCACCTGAGAAACATCCACATAGTACTCAAAGCCCGCTTCGATATTCATGGTCTCATTGAAGCGATGCTTGAGATCCAGACCGGTGACCAGAGCTTCCGGCCGGAACTCGTTGGTTGTTCCTCCGAAAGTTTGCGAACCACCAAAGCCGGTTCGGCCTTTGAAGTTCGTTTTGTCGTCTTTGATGAACTGATAGCTGACACCAGCGTGTGCTGAGGCGCGATAGTCCCAGTCTTGGAACTCGTCGGCTTCGAAACTCGCGGTCGTCCACCAACCGACCTTGCTCCCTTCGGGAGCGAGCCATTCATGACGGAAGTCCAGATCAAGCCGGTTCTGCGAATCCACCCCGTTCCGGGTCGCGAAGCGATACTCCGAATCGAACTTGGTGAGGTATTTCTTCGATTTCCGGATGGTGTGGAACTGCAGGTTCAGGTTGGCGTTCTCGGTGTTCCCCGTCGTGGTGTTGAAACCGACGCGGACTGACCGTTTCCATCCATCCCAGAATGATGGTCCATCGTCTTTCTTTTTGAGTTCGGGTGGTGGAGTTTGAGCCGGAGCGGGAGCCGCGGCGGGTTGGGCCGCAGGCGGGGCTGGAGGCGTGTTCTCGGCGGGCTGTTGGGGATTGGGAATTGCACCCAAGGCGATGGCATGCGCGGTCGCACGGTCAAGATTGCCTTGCGCAAGCTGGAGCTGAGCCATCGCGTGGGTGTACGCGGCTTGAGCCAGTTGGAGCTCTTGGAGTGCCTCAGCGGCTTCGAAATCCGCATCGATCCGCGCCAAGCAAGGGGCCGTGAGCAACGGCAAGAGCAGGTATACGATAAATCGTCTGATGGCCATTATGCCACCTCCCCTTTGAATACAAAAACAGTCGATCTTGGCTTAAAACAAAAGCTTACCGGATCTTTCGGAGCACCGACTGGTACCAAAGAACCCAAATCGAGTAGCATTGTACCAGATCGGGTCATCTTGCCGATGACTGAACCGATACAGTTCTCATAATAACGGGAAAAGCAATGGATAACCAATCACCTCTATCCTCGACAACCCGGCGTCATCTTCTCCAGTTGGGCGCCAAGGCGGGATCGCTGATCGCTGTCAGCGGGATTCTCGCTGGACTCAGCGGATGCAAGAGCGGCACCAAACGCAGCACTCGATCCGGAAACATGATCGGTCAACCCATCCCAGGAGACCCGATCACCGTGGCTCGCGCCCCGGCTATGCCCTACCCCGCATCCACAACCCCGTCCCAGATCGCTTCTGCCAGACTCACCGAACTTCCACACTTCGTGATCCCCCGGACCGCATGGACACGAGGCACGACCAAAGTCAGCCTCGCCGATCCCATGCAGCAAATCAACCGCATCACCGTCCACCACGACGCGATCAGCCCACTGCCATCGGGTCAGTACGATGATTCGGTCCGTCGACTTGTTGTGATCCGCAGAGGACACCTCGCCAACCATTGGGCGGATATCGGATACCACTACGCGATCGACCCCGCAGGTCGCGCATGGCAAGCAAGACCATTGATCTACCAAGGGGCGCATGTGAAGGACAACAACCCCGGAAACATCGGGATTGTCATGTTCGGGAACTATGAGCAGGTCAAACCCACCCCCAAGGCACTGGACACACTCAATATGCTCATCGCCCACGAGATGCGCCGGTTCCATGTGCCACTGAGCCGGGTGTATACACACCAAGAACTCCGCAGCACCGCGTGTCCGGGACGAAATCTGCAAGCGCAGATGATCCAGATCCGGAAACCCAACGGGGCTCTGGCAATGCTTGCGAATCAGTACTCAGCCAATGGCTGACGCTGGGTGCTACTCTAGATTTTTATGAAGTTGCAGAATCTGAAGCGTGCTCAAGCGATTCCTCGTTGAGATTCTCGCCGAAGATCGCGGTACCGACGCGAACAAGGTTCGCGCCTTCTTCGATCGCGACCTCGTAATCGCCTGACATCCCCATCGACAACAGGTTGAAATGATCCTCCCCGACGCCCGCTTTGACCAGATCATCGTAGATTTCTTTGCAGCGTGCGAAATGCTGACGCGAGGATTCTGGGTCTTCGGTGATCGGCGCCATGGTCATCAAGCCGCGGACACGGACATTGATCATGGTGTCGATCTGTTCTGCTATCGCGCCCAGTGCCGCGATAGGAAGTCCGGTTTTGGAGTCTTCGCCTGAGACATTGACCTGGACCAGCACATCGATCACCCGGTCGATCTTGTTGGCAACGACCTGCAGTTCTTCGGCTAAACGCAGGGAATCGACCGAATGGATCAGCCGGGTACAGTCCGCGATTTTCCGTGCTTTGTTGCGTTGGAGATGACCGATCATGTGCCAGCGGACTGGGTCATTGACATTGATCGGTTCGATATCCGACGAGGTCCTCGGGAGCGAGCGGATCCGATCGAACCATTCGTCGATCACCCCCGCACGCTGGGCGAGCTGCTGAACACGGTTCTCGCCAAAATCACGATGTCCGAGCGCGATCAGCTCACGGATATCCTCAGGCTCAGCATACTTGGTGACCGCGATGGTGTAGACCGATTCGGGCGATCTCCCAGACCGCTGGGCCGCCTGAGCGACCCGTTCCATCACTTCTGCATATCGATCCGAGAGCTGTGTCATTGAGACTCCATCCGTGCTGAGGTTCAGTATACTGGACGCTACAGGTTCTTGCTGCGTCTTAAAACGGCTTCCGGCGGGCCGGATCGGTCGGCGAACTGGTCCCCTCAGGCTCGGGCTTGGGTTTCCATTTCCCATACCCCATCTCTTTATCACGCTCGCTGGGGTCCTGAGCATCGCCTGTCAGTCCGAACCGTTCCTCCAGATCGGGATTGGCACCGCTGGATTCCTTGAGCTCTACACGGCGTTTCTGGAGGTCCCTACAGCCCGTAGATGCGGTGAGGATACCCAAACCACAGAGCAAGACCCCCACTGGACGCGAGGATCGAGAAATACGATTGATCAGTGTGTTGTCCATCAAGAGAGTATACGCAGAGGAACTACAACGGATCGCGCGTGATATCAGGACCCGCACTGTGCGGCGGGGCGACCAATCCGGGATCAGCGGTCTCGATTCGGCTGTTAAGATCGACCAGACGCGATTCGAGCCGTTGCATGCGTGTGCTGAGCTCGTGGACCGCTTTGCTGAGTTCATCGAACTGTTCGCGTGCACGGCCGCTGTCGACTTCGAGGTATCCGATGGATTCTTCGAGGTTCTCAAGCCGTTCTTGATTCGGTTGGTACTTTGGGTCTGGGGTCATTCCCCAGATGATAGCACGCCGCAGGCTCAGCCGGCTTTGGGGAGTTGAACGAGCTGACCCTTGGTTTGATCACAGACAATCCGGTTCCGCCCCCGCTCTTTCGCTTGGTAGAGATTGGAATCGACATGCTCGATCCACTCCATTGCTGAAAGCGTTGGCCCATCGATACAACCCGAAATCCCGAGCGAGATGGTCACCTTGCGTTCGGGGTGTCTGGGCCAATCAATCTTTTCACATGCGATTCGGATCCGTTCGCACAGTCCCTTCGCGTCTTCTGGGGTGGTATCGGGCAGGATGAGGGCGAACTCCTCGCCGCCGTACCGGCACGCGATATCACTCGAACGCAAGTGCTTGTGGAGCAGGTTGGCCATTCCAGCGATCACGGCATCTCCGGCAGGGTGGCCAAAGGTGTCGTTGACTGACTTGAACTGATCGATGTCGATCATGACCAGCGTGAGACTCTTCCCGTGACGGATGCTGCTCTCGTATTCCTCGTTCCAACGCATATCAAAGTGAGAACGGTTATAAAGACCCGTGAGCCCATCGATTTGGGCTCGTTGTTCGAGCATGCGGAGCAGCGTTGAGATTCGCAGCGCGCTGCGGAGTCTTGCGCGGAGTTCGGTCAGTTCGAATGGCTTGGATACAAAGTCACTGGCGCCCAAATCAAAGGCCGTCACTTTGTCTTGTGTCGTGTCCTGACCAGAAAGCACAATCACGGGGATATTGCGTGTCGTGGGGTCTTCCATCAGCTGCCTGAGCGTTTCAAACCCATCCATCACTGGCATCTCAAGGTCCAGGAGGATCAACGCCGGGGGGTTGCTCTTGGCAAGCTCGAGACCCTCGACACCGTTGACAGCACTCACAATCTGGATGGATTCAGTTTTCAATCGAGCATTCAACAATCGATGCACAAACTCCGAGTCGTCTACAAGCAAGACGACCGGATTCTGGTCAAGTTGAGTTTGAGGATTGCTTGTCATAACCGAAGCGTCATTCCGTAGGAGTTGGTGTCCAGGCGAGGGCGTTCAGGAATCGATGTATTTCAGATATGAGTTGCATTCGGAGACCAGTGCGTCAAACTCACAACGGATGTGATCAAGTTCGAGCTTCTCGATATTGCTTGTCTTGATCCGATCTTCAAGGCACGCCGCCGCTTCTCCGATGGGATCGAACCCGAAACTCGGTGCGGCACCTTTGAGCTGATGTGCCAGACGATTCAACTGCGAGAAATCGCAGGATTCTGCGGTTTTCTGGAGCGCATCGATACGATTGGGAAGTTCATCAAGAAACATCCCGATGAGTTCAAGATCATCCGTGTTATTGATATCGAGCGAGAAATGAGACTGATCAAACTTGGGCATCTGCTGCACCTCCAGAGACCATGTATCGGCGGGCGAGGGAGGGCTGTTTAGCCAGAGCACAGGATTTGAAATGCAGGGCAAAAATACCCAGGTCCGGATAACGAACTCAAACTAGAACACCGTCCTATCTCGCGAGACTCAACGAATCCAGATAACAAAACAACCTATCCGGACCTCAAAGGTCTTTCACAATCTCGACTGGAACTGTTCGGGGTGCTCTTGGATTCGCATCACAAGAGTCTGCGCACATCGCAAGAGTCGAAACTCATGCGGAAGAATGACCCCAGCGGGATTTGAACCCGCGTTACCAGGATGAAAACCTGGTGTCCTGGACCAGGCTAGACGATGGGGCCGATCGGACGGGGGTACTGTATTCCCCATTTATCCCCCGTCAAGTCATACGCCTTGGGAATTGACCCTGAAGACGCATTCATTGCCACTTCGATCGGTGAATCGACGCATCAACTCGAGCGACCATCGAACGACGGGATGATCACCAGCACCAGCAGATCATAAAAGAGATGCACCCCCACCGCGATCCCAAGCCCTCGCATCAGGAACAGGATTCCGAAATACATCCCCGCGAGGAAGTAAAAGAATGCCATCCGGAAGTTGAGCGATCCATCGAGCATGAAGATCTGATCGTGGTACCACGCAAACGCGACAGAAGACAGCAGGATCGCGACGAAGAACGCCTTGGTCTCGCTAAATCCGAACACATCAGCGATCAAGAAGTGGATCATCGTGATGAGCACCAGTCGAAAGAGCATCTCTTCGTATAAACCAGCTCCGAGCGCGAGCATGAACTGGCTCGCTTGGGATTGATCCGGGACGATTGCCGCCGCCTGCATGACCAGTTCACCCGCACCGATGGGTTTGAGGACCATCACCATCACGATCAACGGCCCCGTCAAAAATGCGGACTCGGTGATCATTTTGAGCCACACCGACACGGAAAACCTCAACGGATCTCGACTCAAAATATGTTGCATCACCAGCATCGTCACCAGCGCCAGCGCTGGCAGATGCAGACCGACCACACCAAATAAGTCAAAGAACCGGACAAGCATCCGGTGCGCTTCGAGCGAGTCTTTCACCGGCCCAAACACCCCGAGTGATCCAAGCTCGTAGAGCAAGATGATCGGAAGCAAGAAAACCAGCATCGGCAGCGGTCTCATGGACTGGGCAAAGTAGCTGTCACGCGCGAGCGCTGATCGCTGAGCGACACCCGATTGATTCGGGAGCATCGACTCGGTTGTATGCTTCGAAGGTGACATGGTGCCTGCAGAATCTCTCAACAACGCTCGGATGCACTGAGCAAGGGGATTGATAATAAGCAAAGAAAAACCCGACCGGTGAGGTCGGGCATCTATTGATTCAAAGTGTTCGCAAAGCTGATCAGCCGGCGTGTGCTTTGAGACGCTTGTTCATGCGGCTCTTGCGACGCGCTGCTTGGTTGCGATGGATGACACCCTTCTGAGCGGTGCGGTCCACAGTCGAAGCGGCTTTGCGGTATGCAGCGACCGCGTCTCCGCCATTGGAGAGACTGTCATCAAAAGCTTTGATCGCAACACGCATGTTGCGCATACGCCAGCGGTTGAGGGCACGGCGTTTCATGTTCTGACGGATACGCTTCTTTGCAGAGTTCGAGTGAGCCATACAGTCTTCATCCTTCGGCAATGTTGCCTTGATAGTCCAACCAGCGGGGAACCCCACGCTGGGTCGATATTGTTCACCATCAAGCAAAAGAAATCAAGCAAGAACCACAATTCAACTTGCCAAACCCCGAATATGGGCTTACCGTACCCCTCGCCAAGATCACTCAAGGCGAGCATGCGTGCGTAGCTCAACTGGATAGAGCACCTGACTACGGATCAGGAGGTTGAGGGTTCGAATCCTTCCGCGCGTGCTTCACAAACCCCGTTTCTGACGGGGTTTTGTTGTTTTTTGCCCTGATTCGAGTCCTGCACCAACCCCCGTACCCTGCTCAGCCTTCGCTCTTCTGACACTCCGCGATCGCCCTGAGAACCAGCTTGGCGGCGGTGAAATCACTCGCGTGGTGGTCCATCGGGCACAGCTCGACCACATCGAACCCCACAATCTTTGCGTTCCCAGCGATTTTGCGGATCAGGGCATTGACGGTCCGCCAGTCCAGCCCCCCCGGCTCGGGGGTGCCGGTGGATGGGAGGATCGAGGGGTCGAGGCCGTCAAGATCGATCGTCAGGTAGACATGGTCGCTGAGCTGGTCGGTGACCTTGTCCATCCAGCTGTCATCCGGTGCATCAAGGATGTCATGGGCAAAGAAGGTCCTGCCCGGTTCCATCGCGTCCATTTCGACCTGGTCGATCGCACGGATACCGATCTGCAGGATCGGAGCGAGGTCGCGGGCTCGCGCCATGACGCAGGCGTGGTTGTGGGTCGAGCCGTGATAGGACTCGCGGGTGTCGCCGTGGGCGTCGATTTGGACGATGGTGAGACTGCCGGGAAACTTCTCTGCCGCCGCTTCAAACGCGCCGATGGACACGGAATGCTCACCACCAAGCACGACGGGGAGTTTCCCCGCTTCAAGCACCGCCGCGACGCGATCACTGACGAGCGGCGCAAGATGGATCGGATCAGGTTCAGCACACGCAACCGCTTCTTGCGTGTGAATCCCCTTGAGGTGCGGCTCGCTCCGCGTCGGGATATCAAACCATTCAACCTGCGCCGACGCATCGATGATCGCTTGAGGGCCGCGATCCGCGCCTTTGCGATAAGTCGAGGTCATGTCATACGGCACGGGGATGATGTGCACCGAAGAAGTCTCCGGATGGCTGAACTCAACAGGGATATCAAGGAAGTTTGACAACTTGGATTCCTTCAGTAGTTGGCTGGGATTCGCAATCAGGTGAGTTCGATGTCAGGATCGAGGTAGGTGTACCCCTCCAGACCAGATTCATAGAAACGACGCATCGTGCGGGCTTCGGACACGGTCAGCGACTTGGCGCGGACGCCTTGCTCGCATTCGCGTTCGAGTGCTCTTGCCAGATCGCTTGCGTCGTACTGTACATACGAGAGGACCTGACGGACGGTGTCGCCTCGGATGAGTTCGTCGATTGCCCAGCCGCTCTCATCGAGTTTGATGTGCACGGTGTGCGCATCTCCGAAGAGGTTGTGGAGATCGCCGAGGGTTTCTTGGTACGCGCCGACGAGGAAGGCACCCATGTAATAGATGTCGTCGGAGTTGAGTTTGTGGACCGGGAGGGTCGGAGCCAAACCACCATCCGGGTTGATGTAGTCGTTGATCTGTCCATCCGAATCGCAGGTGATATCCGCGAGGATCGCTCTGCGATCCGGACGCTCGTTCAATCGTCCGATGGGCATAATTGGAAAGAACTGATCGATCGCCCATGCGTCGGGGAGCGACTGGAAGATCGAGAAGTTGCAGAAATAGACCTCGCTCATGAGTTCTTCGATGTCGCTGAGCTCGTCGGGAATCACCTCAAGTTCCTTGCACGCTTTCTGGATATGCTCACAGATCGTCCAGAACAAACGCTCCGCAAACGCGAGTTCCTCAAGCGTCAGATACCCGAGCGAGAAGAGGGTCGTCGCTTCATCCCGCGCACGCATCGCGTCGTGGTAGCTCGCGACCAGATGCGGGGCGTTCCCTTGCACAATATGGAGCGTGGCATCAAGGTCACGGACCGGTTGCGGGGCATCGGGCTCGATGGTTCCGGTCTCGATCCGGGGGTTGATGATGTCGCTGGGCCCCGATGATCCAAGCACATCGAAGACCAAGAGCGACGAGTACGCCGCCATCGCGCGGCCGCATTCGGTGACGATCGTCGGATGTTCGATTTCCGCAGCATCACAGACCGAACCCACGCGGTACACCACATCCGATGCATATTCGTCGAGCGTGTAGTTCATCGACGACGCGGCGTCGGCGCGGCCGCCCATGTAGTCCACGCCCAATCCCCCACCAATGTCGAGGTAGGTCAGTTTCGCTCCGAGATTGCGGAGTTGGACAAAGGTGTGTGTCAACTCCGTCACTGCAGATTTGATGGTCCCGATGTCCTGGTGCTGCGATCCCGAGTGGCAATGAATCAAATCGAGACAATCGACCATTCCATGCTCGCGGAGTGTTTCAACCGCTCTCAGTAACTCGGTGATGGTCATCCCGAACTTGCTCTTGGTTCCCGTTGAAGACCCCCACCGCCCTGAGCCGGTGGTCGCGAGCTTGACGCGAGCACCGATCGTTGGGCGGACGCCGTAGCGTTTTGCGGTATCAATAATCCGGTCGAGTTCGCGGAGGTTCTCGATGACGGGAACGATGCGCCGTCCGAGCTTGTGCGCAAGGATCACCGCTTCGATGTACTGCGCATCTTTGAATCCGTTGCAGACGATGAGCTGGTTCGGGTTGGTTGCGGTCATCGCCATGACCGCGAGGAGTTCGGGTTTGGACCCGACTTCCATTCCAAACCCAAGACCGCGTCCGTAGTGCGCGATCTCGTTGACAATCTGGTGCTGCTGGTTGACCTTGATGGGGTACACCGCTTGGTACGCCCCCTTGTACTCGTTGTCTTTGATCGCGCTCTTGAACGCGTTGTTGATCGCGTTGAGGCGGTGCTCGATGATGTCGCTGAATCGAAGCAGGACCGGGGTATTGATCCCCCGCTCGTAAAGCCCGGTCACGATTTCATGGAGATCCACCTTGGGACCCGATTCGCCGCCCGGCTGGAGTTGAAGGTGGCCGGAGTCATTGACCCCGATATACCCCGCACCCCATTGGTCAACACGATAGAGTTCCGCAGCGTCCTGAATGGTCCATTCATCTGAAGAACGCAAGGAATCTGCTGATTGAGCAACTGTGGTGGTTGGGGCGGCTTTGTTCATGATCAAGTATAGATTCATTGCACGCCTGCGGATCAAGGATCGGTCTAGACTACCCACCAAATTACTTTGATTGCGAGGACCCCACCGATGACCATCCGATCCTTCATGGAAGAGCATTACCGACACTTCAACGCCGCGGCTACCCTAGACAGTGCGCGAGGATACGAGACCCACCTCCAGAGCGGGGGCAAGATGCTCGTGTCGCTCGCCGGCGCGATGAGCACCGCTGAGCTTGGACGCTCGCTCGCGGAGATGATCCGTCAGGACAAGGTCCACGCGATCTCCTGCACCGGCGCGAACCTCGAGGAGGATGTCTACAACCTCGTCGCCCACGACCACTATGAACGAATCCCCAACTACCGAGACCTCACCCCTGAGGACGAACAGAAACTGCTCGATCGTGGTCTCAACCGCGTGACCGACACTTGCATCCCAGAAGACGAAGCGTTCCGAGTGATGGAACGCACGCTGCTCCCCCGTTGGATTGCGGATGCCAAAGCGGGCAAGCGGAAACTCCCGCACGAGCATTTCTACGAGATGCTGCTCTCGGGTGAACTCAAGGATTCATACCAAGCGGACCCCAAGAATTCATGGTTGCTTGCCGCTGCCGAGCGGAACCTGCCCATCGTTGTCCCGGGATGGGAAGACTCGACCTGTGGCAACATCTACGCGTCCCATGTCGTCTCCGGCGATCTCCCCGACGCGACCGGGATCAAATCCGGGATCGAGTACATGACCTGGTTCATTGAGTGGTACAAGCAAGCGTCCGCGGAGTCCAGCATCGGGTTCTTCCAGATCGGTGGCGGCATCGCGGGCGACTTCCCGATCTGCACCGTCCCGCTCATCCGTCAAGACCTCCAAGAAGAGGTTCCGCTGTGGGGGTACTTCTGCCAGATCTCGGACTCCACCACCAGCTACGGGTCCTACTCCGGAGCGGTCCCCAATGAAAAAATTACCTGGGAAAAACTCGCGATCGACACCCCCAAGTTCGTGGTCGAATCCGACGCGACCATCGTCGCCCCGCTGATCTTCGGGTATCTGTTGGGCTGGTAAAGAGCGGCGCAGAACCGGTGTAGGGATCAAAAAGAACAACGCCGCAACCCATTGGGTCTGCGGCGTTTTTATTGAATGGGCGTAATAGGACTCGAACCTACGACTTCTGCCATGTGACGGCAACGCTCTAGCCAACTGAGCTATACGCCCGGAGAACCAAGCGTAGTCTGAGTTGGTCAGTGCATCAAGGGGCCATCAGCGATTCATCTTCACGCGGACCCGTCGCCCGCTCGAATGTTCCATGATGATGTACCGCTCCTGCCCCGCGATCTTCACGATTGTCCAATCCGCAACGACCGTGTCTCCAGTGCTGTACGGCTTCCCGTTGACCACCGCGTAGGACTTGGACGCCGAGGGAAGAACCGCCGAGAGTACGAATGTTGGGTCCGGAGCGTCCGGACGAGCGGCTGGAGCCACATACTTGGGGAGAGATGGTTCCTCCACCTCGATCTCCTCATACCAGAAGGGAGAGGTCGTGCTGTCGTCCGGCTGGAAAACCCGCGCCACTTCACCCCAGCTCTCAGGGACATCGGGGAGCTCCCGGAACTCGACCGTGTTCATCCCCGCGTGAGCACTCGCGGGACTGCCTTGGACGAACTGGAATGCAACGACCGCGAGAACGGGACACAGCATGGCGCCGAACCGGTATCCCAAGAGTTGAGATTTATTGTTCATCACTTTGACCTCCGAGACTGTCATCCGATGGGATGGATGTCAGCATGACTGAGTTGATCTCCGCGTTGACCCGCACGCTCTTGACACCGGTTGGTAACAAGCGGAAGCTGGAGAACTTGACGGGAATCGTACTCGTCACCACTTCGTTCATAAACGCGATGACCGATCCATAGTCACCTTCGAAATCGAGACGGACGAGGTGGTTGACGCCGTTCACTTCTTGATCGGTTCCCATGATTCTTTCGGTGATCTTGCTCTGCTTGATCGTTTCGATCCGAGCCACCGAAACCCCGTTGTGTCCCGCGGCTTCGTTGATCAGCGAGTGCAACGCTGTCCCCGAGTCTCCTTCGCTGGTCACTGTTGCCATCGAAGTCAGAATACCGTTCAAACGCTGCTGAATCTGGGCTGAATCGACCGAGCCAACATTCCCAACATTCTGCTTATAGGTCTCAATCATGTGGCTCTGGGAAGCGAGCGTTTCCTTCAGATCGACGACGCCCTGCGTCACCGGTTTCACCAAGAACATCCATGCGACGCACGCGAGTCCCGATGCGAGAAGGATCTTCATCGCCATTTGCTTCTGTGTCTCTTGTGTCATCATGGCTGCACCAACTCCCCGGCATCACTCAACCGAGTGAGATTGCTGAACTGACCTTCTTCGGTTTCGAGCACCGCGGTGAGCACAAAGCTGAGCCCCCATTCCATGCTCTCATTCTGCGATCGGGAAGTGCTCCCGATCTGGATCGCTTGAACCTGCGGGATCTTCCTGAGATCCTCGATGTAAGCTGATAGATTCTGACTCGCGTCCGAAGAGTCGTCCAACCCCGCGATCGACATCCCCGTGATGTTCATCACCGGCTGCGTCGCGTTCATGCGGCATTGGAGCTCCGAAACCCGGATATACGCGTGCTCGTTCTTGGGCATCGAGCTGAGGACCCCGATCCAATCGACCCGCTTGCCCATCGAATCCTCGAACAGTGCCGCGGCTGATCCGATTGTTCCTGCCATGATGCTGATCGAATCACGGCGCTCCGAATCGAGTTGGATGAGTCTGATTTTCTCTGATTGACGAGAGATTTCCGCTTCGATGATGTTGGAGTTCTGAGTCGAGAGCAGGAACTCGCCACCGATCACCAGGGCCACCAAGCACACACCGACTTTGATCGCTCTCCCCAGCACCGCCCGCGCCCGAATCTCTCGTGCTACCGATGGATGGAGCTCGATATCAAGCTTGGGTTTGCACGCCATTGCGTGCTCGCTGGTCCCCAAGCCGAACAACTCGCTGGGTTGATATTCGTTGGATCGTGGATCTGTATCGACATGCAGGTCCAACCCTTGCGAGAGTGCTGTGCCGATCATGGGGATCGCTGATCCCGGACCACAGATGAGCAGGTTTGATGGGATCCGATCGAGCGAACCGGCAAACCGGAATGTCTGCTTGATCTCGATGCTCAAACGCTGCAGGATTGGAGCCATCGCGGCCATCACCTTCCCTGCCTGCGCTTTGTTGGTACTCTTCCCGATCGGGACCCCAGTTGAAAACAGGAGTTTGAGACTGCCTTGGAATGATCCATGATCCGCTGAAGGCACGCCGCCCTTGGTGTCACCCATGCCCGATTTCGTTTCCTGGATCGGTGTGCCGCAGGAGGCATCTTCGATGAGCCGTGTGTACACGCTCGCGAGGGTGTCGTATCCAAGGTCAATGAGCCGGAACAGTTTGGGTTCACCATCCTGGATGTATGTGATCACGCTCGAACGATCAGAGAGGTACAGAATCGCGGTATCGTTGTCCACGCGAGCTGCATCGGTCAGTGCGCTCTGGATCACCCCCGCTTGGCATGGGAGCATCCGGTCAGCGACAATCTTGCTTCGATTCAACCACGCGAACAGTTTCTGGAGATTGGATTCGGTATCCGCTACACCAACGGTGAGTGTCGTGTTGTCATTCGAAAAAAGCGATATTGAGTCTGCCGGGTTGTTTCGACCGACAGATTGCAAGAGACCACTGAGCATCTTGGCGACCGATGCCTGCTCTCCAAACTCGGTAATCTCAACCCGGCAGTGCGATCCCGGGCTGACATAGTACAAACTCGCGTGACGGACCTGACTCGAACCACCAAAGCGTGCCAAGAGCTGCCTGAGTGGTTGATCCAGTTGACGGAGACCATCATCCCACGCGTCACCCCATTGCGACGCATCCAATCCAACCCGCTCAGCGTGCTGAACCTTTCCGGATCGAACACTCGCCATCGAGATGTGGCCTGGTGTAAGGATGATGTTGAGTTTGTCTTTTGACTTGAGCATATGTCCCCTCTCCATGAAATCAGGAGGTTCGAGTGATCGGTAGTATCGTCCGGAAATTCGGGGTACTTTCGCTGCATTCCATTGATGAGTGGAACTATTCAGGAGTTATCGGGACGACAACTCAGACCCATCACTCAAGGTTGAGTTCAATTCTCCGGATCGCGTCTCCGCTCAATCCGTAGACGATTGCTGTGCCGCCCAGTTCGGGCATCTGGGTGAACCTGATCACTTGGTTATTGATCGTCACTTCACTGCCTTCCACGGGCAGATCCGTCGCGCCAAGATACCCTTGGATTGTAATAATCGTGCCGGATTCTGCGGCATAAAACGCACGGACAGTCTCCACACGCATCGCCGCCAGTGAGGACTCGTCACGCATCGGACGCACCGATCCCGCAACGATCAGCCCCATCAACGCCAACACCACAACAAGCACCGCGAGTGCAGATCCACGCCTTGATTGGGTCCGTATACGGCTCATGATTCGGCCATCCCAATCCATGAACGGGGCAGTGCGTACATCTCAAGTACGACCAATCCACTCTGGATCCGCAGATTGACTCGGTGGACCTGCGCCGGATTCACGATCACCAAGGGGTTACCAGAACCATCGAAGTAGGTCAGTTGAATTTTGCTCACATCTTCACACAACAGCGAAGCCTGACCGCCGGGCTTGAGAAGCTCAAAGTCGGTCCCGCTCAAACGGAACCCGCTCCCGTCGGTGAGTATGAACTGCGTGCTGCTTGCCGTCTGAACATCAAGGCCTGAATCATCGGCAGCAAACGGTGTTTCACGGACAATCCGTGCCGCCCGATCAAGCGCATAGAGCACGCGATCCGAATCAGACCGCGTATCTCTCGCGACCGCGTAGGCATCCGTAGACGACATAATCAAAGGCATGACCACCACGCAAATGATCGACATCACGATCGACGCGACGAGCAGTTCAAGCAATGAGAATCCTGAACGCTGGTTCGCGTTGTGCTTACTGATTCGGCTTTGGTTCATCAATTGTTTCATATGGTGGACACCATGAGTGAGACAGGCAAGCTGTAGGCTGGTCCGTCAGCGGATGGATATCCGACGACCACCGTGACGACGCGGAAGATATTGTCATCCGAGTCCATAGAAGCCACCCCATCGGACGCGACCAGTTCCCCGATCGAAACCGCGTAGGTCATCCCAAGATCGGTGTACGAAATCGTCGCGATCGACATTCGGTCATAAAAACCGGTCGTCGGCGTATTCAAATAGGTATTGGAGTCGGCAAGCGCTTCGAACCCCAGCAACGGATCGGCCGATGACACATCCGCCAGAATGCCCTCAAGGACATTGCTCGCGAGCATCGTTGCTCGTCCGGTGTTGATCACATTGGCTCTGGTTGCCGAGTTGGCCATCAGGATTTCAAGCGTCGGAGGCACCGCGATCGCAAGCACCAACACCATGGTGACCACTTCGATCAGCGTGAATCCGCGTCTCACACGCTTCGGTTTGCTCGTATTCTTGCTGGGATGTTGATTCATTGCTGAACCACCAATCCCGAACCGGCATGCACAACAACCTGTGCATCCGTGCTCAGTGTGATCGTCGCGTTCTGAGAGAACACGGCATCAAACGCCCCCGATACCTCATCCCGCGTGTGGGGCTCAGCCCGAAAGTCAAACCAGATGGTTCCATCCCCACTGGTTCCATCGCCATTGACCATCGAAACTATAGAGACCCCAGCAAACATCTCGCTCAGGTTTGATTCCTTGCTTCTGCCGTCGAGTGGATCGACCACATCAAGTACCTCGTCCTCGGAATCAATTGTGATCAGACGCATCGAACTGGTGCTGGCATTGACAACCACCCCCACCGGCATCCCCGCCGCCAATGCCCGGCCTCGAGCGAACTCAAGCAAACGGAGTACTTCGTCTCGCGACGCCGCCTGTCTCGCTTGAGCACTCTGATTCATCACCGGGATCGCCGTGCTTGCGACAATACCCAGAATCACCACGATGAGCATCAGCTCAAGGATGGTGTAGCCACCGCGACGCCACCACAGTGGGCCGGTCTTTCGGGAGCTAGATTGGGTGCGATTTGGGATCACAGTTCGTTTACTCCCAGGAATCCGCCGTCCCCATCCTCGACTGCACTGGTGTCATCGGAGTTGGCATAGAAGATCACAACCGGTGGCGTTGCCGTGTTATCGACAAAGTAGTTCCACCCCGCGGACGATGAAGAAACAACCGTTCGGTTGTTTGCTTGTGTGGAGTTGACCAGCTGCACACCGAATACCCCGGTGTATGGATTTGCGGGAATATCGAACTTCACGACCGTCCCTCCGGTGAGAACGGCCAAGCTTGGGAACGGATCATCCCCACTGATGACCGCGTTCATGCGGTAAGTTGCCACCGCGGAGCGCACTCCCGCGAGGGTGCTCTGGGTGGATGCGGATCGGGCATCATCGGTTGCGCTGCTGAAACGGGGAACCGCGATTGCAGCAAGAATCCCCAGCATGACGATCACGACCAACAACTCGACGAGTGTAAATGCTCTCTGGGCCATCTGTATCCCTTTTCTATTTGTTAATGCTGATCATCTGCCACATCGGTAAGAAGACCGACAACGCGATGAGCAACACAATCCCCGCCATCGCGATGGTAATCATCGGCTCAATAACGGTGTTGATGTTCTTGGTCAAGTGGTCGGACATCCGGTCGTAATGCCGCGCGATGATCCGTCCAGCCTTTGCGAGTTCTTCGGAGTCCTTACCGGAGCCGAGGAGTCTTCGTGCAAAGTTTGGAAGCACCTTCGATTCGTTGATGATGTCCTCGATGGAGCCGCCGTTGCGCATCTCGATGCACATCTCGGCACATTCCCTCTGGAAGACAGGTCGACCGGTGGACATGCCCGCGATTTCCATCGATTCGATCACTTCGATGCCCGACTCGAGACCAATACTCAGCACACTGGAGAATCTCGCGGTGGTTACCGCGGTGAGCACCTTCCCGATGAACGGGACCTTATGAAGAATCATCTCCATGCGGTATCGCCCCGCCCTGCTCTTCCAGCATTTGATGACCGAGGTGATTAGAGTAAGGATCACAATCAGGTACAACCACCAGTGCTGCAAGACCGATGTCCCGATCTCGTTGACGACATAAGTGGTCAGCGGCAGATCGACCCCGTTGCTTTCGAAAATGGTCGCGAATCTCGGGACCACAAAGACCACAATGACGCCCAGCGCCAAACCGACAAAGCTGATCACGATCACCGGGTACGACATGGCGCGCCGGACCATCTGACGGAGTTCCACATTCCGTTCGAGCATATCCGCAAGGTGCGCCGTCACCGACGCCATCTTGCCAGACTTCTCTGCAGACTTGAGCGTCTCTACAAAGACCTCGCCAAAGATATCCTGGTACTTGGCAAACGCGTGTGTAATCTTCTCGCCCGCTTCGATCATCGAAGCGATATCGATCACCATATCACGGAGCTTTTTGTTCTTCTCATGCTCACCAATCGACAACAACCCACGCGAGAGCGGGATGTTGGCTTCGAGCAATGCGTTCATCTCACGAGTCAGCAGCGCGATATCGAGCTGGGTGATCCGATCATTTGATACCAAACCTCCGAATCGAGCGACAACCTCATTCATATCCAGCACGGTCAGGTTCTGCTCGGTGAGCATCTCGTACGCCGCGTTCTCGTTGTGCGCATTGATCGATGACTGGATGGTGTTCCCCTCCTCATCAATCGCTTTGTAGTTGAATTTTTTAACGCTCATGTTTCAATCTCCAACTACGCGCTCATTTTTAGTTTGTCCGATTCAGATCCCTTGATGTCGACCGCTGTCGCATGCAGCTTGCTGACTTCTTCGATTGAGGTGATCCCGAGTTTCGCGCTCTCGACCCCGCATTCAAGCATGGACCGCATTCCGTCCCGGCGAGCCGCTTCTGCAAGATCCTTGAAGGACGCTCCGATCTCGATCAAATTCCGAGCTTCGGAGGTTGCAGAGAACAACTCATACACGCCGACCCGACCCTTATAGCCCGTACTCAGACACTTCGAGCAACCTTTCCCGGTCACAAACTGGTAGCCAGCATCGGGATCGATCCCGAGTGCACGAAGCTCAGACTCCTCAGGAGTATCACTCACAGCACACTCCGCACACACCTTCCGGACCAATCGCTGCGCCAGCACACCAAGCAGCGCGCTGTTGATCGCGAACGCGGGAACCCCGAACTCGCGGAGCCGAGGGATCGCGCCCACAGCGTCATTGGTGTGCAAAGTTGAGAACACAAGGTGACCGGTCAACGCCGCTTGGGTCGCGATCTTCGCGGTCTCGCTGTCACGGATCTCACCGACAAGAATCACATCCGGGTCCTGACGGAGCATCGAACGCAGCGCGGATGAAAAGTCCAAACCGATGGCGGAGTTGGCCTGCACCTGTCGGATCATCGGGAGCCGGATTTCAACCGGATCTTCGATCGTCATGATGTTCCGCTCGGGTGTATTGATCTGATTGAGTGCCGTATAAAGCGTGGTGGTCTTGCCCGAACCGGTTGGTCCAGTCACCAAAATCATGCCGTGCGGCTTGTGAATCATCCCCTCGAACGACTCCACAATCCGTCTGGGCATCCCGAGATCAGTAATCTGACCGATCTTCGCGGCACTGCTCAATAAACGAAGAACGGCGTTCTCGCCATAGATTGTCGGGATCAGTGAAAGACGAACATCCACTGGCTTGCCGCCGAAAACGAACCGGAACTTCCCATCCTGAGGACGACGCGTCTGGGCAACATCCAAATGCGCCATGACTTTCAGACGCTGGATAATCCCCTCATGGAGCGACATCGCAGGACCGCGGTAGGTCGTCAGCACACCATCCACGCGATAACGGAGATGGAGCACCTTGTCATCCGGATTCACATGGATATCCGAAGCATTCATCTCCGCCGCCGAGAACAGGATCTGATTCACCGCCGCGACCACCGGCTCTTGCTCGATCGAAACCGTGAGATCGTCGGTCTTGTCAATCTCCTGCTCAATGCTCATGTCGAGCGAATATGCACGCGTAATCAGTGATGTCAATTTTTGAAGATCGGCAACGACCGGATCAATCTGCATCCGGAGGGTCTGACGAAGCTCATCGAGCGACTGCAAATCCAGCGGTTCATGCATCGCGACCGTCGCGATTTCACCAGTCACAAAGAGCGGGAACGCGCTGTTCCGCTCAGCCATACTCTTGGGCATGAGCCGTGAGTTGGTGATGTCGATGTCGAACATCTCCAGATCAACAAACGGGTATTCGCACACCGTCGCTTTGGCCATCGCGAGGTCTTTGCCCGACAGCTTTCCGAGCTTGAGCGCCGATTCATCGACGCCCGCGCTGTTCTCATTGGCGTACGCGCGGATTTCCTGGACATCCTGATCATTCAGTTTGCCCTCTTCGATGAGCGATTGAAGGATAAACTCGCTGGCTTCAAGCATGCTGTTCTCCTGTACCGTCGAACCGGTTCATCAGGCTCTCGATCTGTGATTGGAGTCGATCACCAACATCAATGAAGGCGCCACCGATGAGGTACGCCGGACGACGATCGGTCATCTGCACCCGCATCACCCTCATCTCGCATTTGATCATCGCGTCCTGCGTCAGATCATCTCCATTCGGGACAACAATCTCGATCACGGCACCACGAGGGAAGAACACCGTGGAAACGAATCCAATCCCCGCGGTGGAAAAATCGATCAGGTGAACATCAATCCACCCATCGTGGGTTCCTGCCGCTTTACTCAGTTTCACCAAATCTGCATGTGAAAACGCAACCCTGGCCTTGGCCGGGAGCGATATCTCGTGCCGCTCGTTTGTCCTAATGATCAATCCGCTCTTGCTCATTTCCTGTCTCCCGAATGCTCCCATACAGGAGCACATCTGGACTGGTCATCGTCCAATCTTGGACGCAACTGAGCCCAAACTCCGAGAACTCCACACGAGGATGGGTAAAAGTACTCAGGAGGCACCAAACGCGATATTGACCCAAAAAACAACCAATATTCCCCATTCACAATGTGCCCTAACCCAAACAGGTATCTATACTTCAGACCCATCATGATCGGTGCTGGGTAAATTTCGATCAGTAGTAAACAATCCGAACCGCATCCGCGGCTCATTATCTGTCACTGAAGCGCCCTCTCGCGGTCCGATCACCGCCGGTGTCGCTGAAAAAGAAACGGATCAATATCATGGCCAACACACTCGTCCAAGACCTCATCGAATCAGGCATCCACTTCGGACAACGCTCCTCAGGATGGAACCCGAAAATGGGTCCATACATCTACGGCAAGCGCAACGGCATCCACATCATCGACATCAAGGAAACCGTCAAAGGCCTCCTCCTTGCTCGCAAGCTCGTCCAAAATGTCGTCGCGAGTGGTAAGGATGTCTGCTTCATCGGGACCAAACGCCAAGCGAAGGATGTCATCATCCAACGCGTGTCCGATGTTGAAATGCACTATGTCACCGAACGCTGGCTCGGCGGCACCCTCACCAACTTCCGCACCATCCGCAGCCGACTTTCACGCCTCGAAGAACTCGAAGCGATCAACGAAGCGGACAACTTCGAGAGCTACTCCAAGAAAATGGAATCACAGCTCCGTCGCGAGATGAAGAAGATCGCACGCAACCTCGGCGGCGTCCGCAAGATGAACAAACTCCCAGGAGTCATCGTCGCAATCGATGTCAAGCGTGAGACCACCGCACTCCGCGAAGCACGCAAGCTCGGAATCCCAACCGTGTGTCTCATCGACACCGACGGCGATCCGGACATGGCCGACATCGCGATCCCAGGCAACGACGACTCGATGCGCTCCATCGATGTGGTCGTCCGCGAACTCTGCAAAGCAATCGCAGACGGAAAGCAAGCCCGCGTGGTCACCACCAAGGACAAAGAAGACGGCTCAGCAGACGGCGCTCAAAAGCGTTCACGCCGAGCACAGTACTCAGCAGACGCTCCAGCGGAAGCACCCGCAGCAGTCAACGATGCGGCACCAGCATCAGCCGAGTCCTGAATCCAATACATACAAAGCAAGGTCCACACCGGATCTTGAATCGTCATCACAACCACCACACGCTCGCCCAATCAGGGGCGGCGTCACCCAAACGCAATACGCCGGAGTACAGACATGGCGGGAATCACAGCTAAAGAAGTTATGAGCCTTCGCAACAAGACCGGGCTCGCAATGATGGAATGTAAAAAAGCCCTCACCGAAGCCGGTGGAGACCTTGAGAAAGCTGAGGACCTCCTCCGCAAGAAGCTCAAAGGCAAAATGGAAACCAAGTCCGACCGCATCGCAGGCGAAGGCCGCATCGGAATCGCTGTCTCATCCGACGGCTCCTCCGCAAGCATCGTCGAGCTCAAAGCCGAGACCGACTTCACCGCGAAGAACGAGAACTTCATCAAAGCAACCGATGAGCTCGCTCAGATGGCGCTCTCACTCGACGCAACCTCCATGGAGCCAAGCGACGAGATGAAGGCGATCATCGACAACCTCCGCATCTCGACCGGTGAGAACATCTCCATCGGACGCATCGAACTCCTCACCGGTGACGCCGGCGCGACAACCTACGGGCAGTACATCCACCACGACGGCAAGACCGGCGTGCTGATCCAAGCCCAAGGTGAACTTGCCGACGAGACCATCCGCCAGATCGCGATGCATGTCGCGGCAGCGATGCCTCGCCCGCTCGGACTCAGCGCCGACGACATCCCAGCGGACCTCGTCGCAAAGGAAAAGAAGTTCCGCATCGAGCAAGCAATCGAATCGGGCAAGCCCGAATCCATCGCTGAAAAAATCGTCGAAGGCGGCATGCGCAAGTTCTTCGAAGAAGTCGCGCTCCTCGAGCAAGACTTCATCATGGACGGCTCCAAGAAGATCAAGGACCTCGTCGGGTCCGGATCAACCCTCAGCGATTTCAAACGCTGGCAGGTCGGCGAATCAGAATAATCTGATTCCATATTCATACCCATACAAAGCCGGGCCCATGTGGCCCGGCTTTTTTGTATACTCAATTCCAATCACGCCATCATTCAAGGATTCATCATGCCCATCAAAGCCAGACCAGGCGAACAGTACACCATCCGCCGCAAAGTCCTCAAGCTCTTCGGAGCAGCGTTCCATATCTACGACGAGAACGGATCCGTCGTTGGATACTGCAAACAAAAAGCGTTCAAGCTCAAAGAAGACATCCGCCTCTACACCAGCGAATCCATGTCCGACCCACTCCTCACGCTCGCCGCACGCTCGATCCTCGATTTCGGCGCGACCTACGACATCACCATGCCCGACGGCACCCAGATCGGCTCACTCCGACGCAAGGGACTCAAATCAACCTTCCTCCGCGACGAATGGCTCATCTTCGATGACCAAGGTCACGAGATCGGCATACTCAAAGAGAAGAACATGTTGATGGCCATCCTCCGCCGCGGCGACTTTGCCGTGCTGTTCCCGCAGCGCTACGAGTTCTTCCGCACCGGTTCAGAAGAACCCGTCGCAATGATCCGTCAGCATTTCAATCTCTTCGTGTACCGCCTCGGTCTTTCGGTGCTCAAGGACGACCCGGAACTCGATGAACTGATGCTTTTGGGTGCGACCTGCCTGATTGCCGCGATCGAGGGGCGTCAGTCCTAGAGTGTGGAATAGATCACCGCCGAGTGCGATTGTTCTTTCCAACTACAGGAGATCAATATGAACACCGATATGACCCGCCGCCAAGCCATCACTTCAATGACCGCAACCGCTGCCGGAGTCGCGGGACTCGCGTCCATCGCCCCCGCTTCGACTTTGTCTACGCTGGACCTGGGGTTCGATGAGAAGACCAAAGAGTACACGCTTCCCGATCTCCCATACGACTACGACGCGCTGGCACCACACATCGATGTTATCACGATGACCATCCACCATACCAAGCACCACGCCGGATATGTCAAAGGCCTCAACAACGCGATCAATCAACTCGAATCCATCCGCAACGGTGGTGACGCGAGCACGCTCCAGCACTGGCAGCGTCAGCTCTCCTTCCACGCAGGCGGACACATCAACCATTCCCTCTTCTGGACCGGGATGGCCCCAAGCAACAACGGCGGCGGAGGCACCCCCACAGGCACCCTCGCCAAAGCGATCACCCGCGATTTCGGATCATTCGACAAGTTCAGCACCCAGTTCCAAGCAGCCACCAAATCCGTCGAGGGATCAGGCTGGGGCTGGCTCATCTACGAACCCATGTCCAACCGCTTGCTGATCAGCCAGATGCAGAACCAGCAGCAGATGCTGTTCGCTGGCGCGGTCCCGCTGCTGGGTGTCGATGTCTGGGAGCACGCATACTACCTGACCTACCAGAACCGACGCGCCGACTACATCAGCGAGTTCATGAAGATCATCAACTGGTCAGAAGTCCAGCGTCGCTTTGATGCAGCAACCGCCTGATCAGTAATCTACAAGTAGCTTTGAGTGAACCGCCGCTGGGATTCAATCCCGGCGTGCTTCATTGGATCGGCGGAACCGAGCGAAGACCGTCCCGGTCTTCCGGACCGGTGTGGCTTTCTTTCCGTTTGGCTTCCCAATCGGCTTCCCAGAAGACGCGGGCGCCATCGGCTTGAGCTCTGCCAAGCGTGCGATCTGTTCCGCATCCGTCGGCATCGTGTCGATCGCTTGTTTTGAAGTCTCAAACCCATTGACCGGATCGAGCGCGAGCGCGAACCACGCGTCCCACAACCGCTCGTTGCGTTTGGTGAGCTTGGATGCAGGTGAAGCCTCGCCAATCGAGACACCATCACAGTACGGCGCGCCGGTCGCAAGCAGGTATCCGATCTCAATGATCGAGCGCGTCTGCTCGGAGCGTGCATCTTGTACAGAATATTGATTGTGCAACGCTTGCTGAAGCCCGAAGAGTTCAACGAGCGTGCAGCCGTGACGATCGACAAGCAACTCGTCCATCGTGAATGGTCCGTGGTAGATCCCCTGCGCCGAAGCGTGGACGCACGAATCCAAAAGCTGACCCATGAGTCGGATCGCTTCACTGAACTCCAACCGACCGCCGCGAGCTTCAAGAAGGTCGCCGAGCGTGACGAGCCCTTCCTGGTTCCCTGGGTAGTTGGTGATCACACACAATCGACCGGTATCGTCGTACCCAACATTCTCAACCTTGAGAATATGAGCGTGGTCGAGGTGAGCGGTCTTTAAGAATCGATCAAAGACCCGTCGGCGTGCAACCGAATCAGTTAAATGCCCGAACCGGTACAACAGGTGGTTCGTACGCTTGCGATCGTGGAGCATGATCAATCGATCACACCGATGCACGCCCGCGAGTTGACGCACAGACATATACGGCCCGAATCGGATCGTGGTGCCAGAGTCATTCGTCGGTTGGTTATCAAACGCGTTGTTGAACAAGGTCTTGAGTTCTCTTCTGCTCGCACTGGCAGTCCCCGCGGGACCAGTGAAAGCTCAATCGCTTCAGTATACAGATTATACGCACACACAATCGCTGCGGCGCGTATCCCTATATTCGGACTTCAAACATCGATCACTTCACAAATCCACACCAATCCCCACTAGTAAGCGGGTACAAACCCCTTTTTACCTTGGTCCGATATCAATCGCGATGAGCGTATAAATCCTCGATTCACCTGATATTATCTCAATAGCTGATGCGAGTCCCGGCGATCAGGATCGCAGAGCACACCAGCAGAAATTCCATGGCACCTCCCGCCGGGACTCGTCAAGAGCACGCCGGACGGGAAGAACGAGGTTGACTTTCGATGCCGTATTACATGTCGATGGGGAAGTTCCCAAAGAAACGCCACACCCAGTTCCGTCGTCCAGACGGCGCCCTCTACTCCGAAGAACTCTTCGGCACCGAAGGCTTCGTCGGACCCAGCAGCATCATGTACCACATCCATCCACCGACCCAGGTCACCGGATGGAAACCGCTGTACTCCACCAAACAGGAGTATGTGAACATCAACACGATGCGCATGCACCATGTGATGACCCAAAAATCCAATGGCGGCGGTGATCCCGTCAAAGGCCGCGTAGTCCTCTTCGGGAACAGCGATGTCGAAATGTCCGTCTGCCAACCCCACGAGCAGATGGACTACCACTTCAAGAACGGGCAAGGCGACGAGTGCATCTTCATCCACTTCGGGTCGGGCACCCTCTCCACCATGTTCGGAACACTCAAGTTCGGCCCCAAAGACTACATCGTCATGCCCAAAGGCGTGATCTACAAAATGGTCTTCAACGACCGACCATACGACGGCTCGGACAACGACGACTTCGGTGGTCACTCTCAAGCAGAAATGCCCCTCGGGAAGTTCATCGCGTTCGAGACCTGCAACGCCAGCCACATCATGCCCCCTCCGGGATATATCGCGAAGAAAACCGCGCAGTTCCTCGAGCACGCGCCGTACTGCGAGCGCGACCTCCGCGTCCCGTTCGAAGACGAAGATCACCCGCTCGCGCACGACGAGAAGGGCGAGTTCGAAGTCCGCATCAAAGCACGCGACACCGTGCACTCCTACATCTACCCATACCACCCGCTCGAAGTCGTCGGATGGGACGGGTGCTACTACCCCTACTGCTTCAACATCCACGACTTCGCCCCAATCACAGGCATGCTCCACATGCCGCCACCGATCCACCAGACCTTCGAGGGACACAACTTTGTGATCTGCTCGTTCTGTCCGCGTGCGCTCGACTTCCATCCAGACGCGGTCCCCGTCCCCTACAACCACAGCAACATCGACTCCGACGAGATCATGTACTATGTACAAGGGAACTACAAAGCACGACGCGGGATCTCACAAGGTTCGATCTCCGTCCACCCGCAAGGCATCCCCCACGGCCCGCACCCAGGAACCGTCGAAGCCTCACTCGGGAAAAAATGGACCGACGAAATGGCGGTCATGTGCGACACCTTCCGCCCAATGTTCCCCACCAAAGCGTGCATGGAACTCGACGATCCCAGCTATCCTGAATCATGGCGCCAAGACCACTTCGCACCAAACGAAGTCCGAGGCGCTAGCAGCGAGGATAGTGGATCAGGAGAAGCCCCCATCAACACATGGGACTGATCCGAATACCAAACCGCTGAATTTCAGCCAAATACTGCAAAACAACGACGGCCCGCTCCATGAGCGGGCCGTCTTTCTAACCCGATGAATCGGACCCAACCATCCCCCACTCCCTACACTTCTCCCATGAAAACGATCATCGAACCCTTCCGCATCAAGTCCGTCGAACCCATCCGCATGACCACCGTCGAAGAGCGTCGAGCAGCCCTCAAAAAGGCGCACTACAACCTCTTCGCGATCCCATCGGATGATGTCATGATCGACCTCCTGACCGACTCGGGAACCGGCGCGATGAGCAGCGAACAATGGGCAGGGATCATGCGAGGTGACGAGTCCTACGCCGGCGCACCAAGCTGGTTCCGCTTCCGCGATGTCATCGAGGACATCACAGGCATCAGCAACATCCTCCCCACCCACCAAGGCCGTGCTTCCGAACGCCTCCTTGTTGAAGTCATGATCGGTGCCGGGAAAGGAAAGGGGAAGATCGTCCCCAACAACGCACACTTCGACACCACCCGCGCCAACATCGAACATTCCGGATGCGCCACCATCGACCTCCTCACCCCAGAAGGCCAAGACCCCAACTCGGACGCGCCGTTCAAAGGCAACATGGACCTGGACGCTCTTGAAAATCTGCTGAGTGAACGAGCCGCGGATGTGCCTTTCGTCATGGTCACCATCACCTGCAACTCCATCGGTGGCCAGCCCGTTTCACTCGAAAACATGAAGGCCGTCCGCAAGATCTGCGATAAATACAACAAACCGTTCATCCTCGACGCATGCCGTTTTGCAGAAAACGCATGGTTCATCAAGCAACGCGAACCCGGTCAGCAGGACCGCTCGGTCGAGGACATCGCCCGCGAGCAGTTCGACCTCTGCGATGGATCAACCATCAGCGCCAAGAAGGACGGCATGGTCAACATCGGTGGCGTGCTGCTGTTCCGCAACCAAGAGCTCTTCGTCGCCGCGAGCAACCTACTCATCCTCACCGAAGGGTTCATGACCTACGGCGGACTCGCCGGTCGCGACCTCGAAGCAATGGCCGTCGGTTTCCGGGAAGTCCTCTCCGAGGACTACCTCCGCTACCGAATCCGCTCGACGGAATACCTCGGAGAGAAACTCCTTGAAGCGGGCATCCAGATCGTCCGTCCAGCAGGTGGTCACGCGATCTACATCGACGCGGCCCACTTCTGCCCGCACATCCCGCCACAAGAGTTCCCGGGTCAAACCCTCGCCGTCGCGTTGTATGAAGCCGGCGGAATCCGGAGCTGCGAGATCGGATCGGTCATGATGGGCGAGCACGCGCACATGGAACTCGTCCGCCTCGCGATCCCGCGCCGGACCTACACCCAGTCGCACATCGATTATGTGATCGAGATCATCAAAGAGGTCAAAGCGAACGCCTCATCCCTCCCCGGCTACCGGATATCTGAGGAACCCGCCGCACTCCGCCACTTCACCGCGAAGTTCGAACAGGTTGTGCACGCGAACGCCTAACTCGATAGTTGAAACCCATTTAGACTGTTCCTGCAGCCCAAAATCAGCGAAACTGTTTATTTTTTATACCTTTTCAGCCCATTCCATGGGTTTTGTGTTTACCGGCCTATGCGTAACTGTTACATTATGAGAAGCCAATGCTTGAGAAACATTGGTGAATCTTTCGAGACCGTACTCGAAAAATGAAGCAATGCAACACGCTAGAAAGTACTAGAGGAACACCAAATGAACACAACCAAAATTTCTTCACTCGTCGCAATTTCTGTGTTTGGAATCGCATCAGCCGCTTCCGCAAACATCATCACGAATGGCGACTTTGAAGCCGGCACAGGTATTGATGCTGACGGCTGGAGCGAACTGAGCGGACCAGTCGGATTCGTTGGTCGCAGCGACTCCATGCCATTTAGCGGCACCTACGCAGCGTACATGTCGTTCGATCACATCAACAACTCCGCGGCTGGTGCTGCATACTTCATGGAGCAAAACCAACCAGTCGGCTCCATCACTGCAGGCGAAAGCTACGACCTTTCGTTCCAAGCGAAAGTCGACTCCACAAGCTTCGTAGGCATGGACACTTTCGTCCAGATCCTCTGGCTCGATCAAGACGGCAGTGACGGCGGCGGCGTCCGCGGCGAGCTGCTGACCTCACTCATCGGCCTTGGCATCAATGAAAGCTACCAAGAATTTAGCCTGGATGGTCTCGTAGCCGCAGCCGGCGCGGATTCGTTCTTGCTCCGCTTCCAAATCTCCGCAGGCGCGGTTCCCGATATTGCCAACGGCCTGTATGTTGACGATATTTCTTTGTCACAAGTACCCGCTCCTGCTTCCGCAGCCCTCTTCGGACTTGGTGGTCTCCTTGTGAATCGTCGTCGCCGATAAACTCTGGAATCAATCGACCGACCAATGTCGAATGATTTATTCCGAAATCTGAACGCAGCATCACCCATGAGCGATGCTGCGTTTTTTTTGATCAAATTTCTGACACCAAAATTTTTCACCCATGGCCTCTCTCGTTTCCAAACATTACCCGTACACACGAGATCGCTGTATATTTTTCCGAGATTATGAAGCACTCGAATCTCTTTGGCCATTCAAGCCATAATCTATGATTTCAGGGCTCTTCGTAGGATTTTATCGGGCTGAATACTGGAAGCCGCGCAAATATCTTCATCCACCAACGCCGTAACTCAGTTCCGGTAATCAAATTAGGGAATTCACTTGCATTTCCAAAAAGTTTCCATTAATGTCAGTGAACTCGTCGGCGGTGTCGTAGCCGTTTCGACTTTCGGTTAAAGAGTGGTCCGCTTGTACGGGCCAGAAAGAGAGAATCACAATGGCAAATATCAAAATGGCAGTGCTCGCATCAGCAGCATTCATCGCAACCGGTGCTCAAGCAGATGACCTTCTCCTCATCGACCTCTCGGTCGTTGATCAGATCACCATCACCGCAACCGCTGGTCTTTCATCGGCAACCACTTCAGCTGGTGGCTTCACCGGTTTCCTCCTTGCAGATTTCTACGCAGGTGCAGGCACCGGCCTCGTATCCACCCTCATCTCGGGTGACATCACCACCGCAGGCACCGTTTCAGACGGCACCCCTGCCCTCTTCCGCTCGGCCAGCTCTGCTGGTCTCAACATGTGGAGCTTCAACACAGCTTCGACCTCGAACTTCACCGCTGGCGCGCTCGCGTTCCAAGGGTCGGGTACTTGGTCCATCAGCTCAGCTCTGTACGCAGAAATGCTCGCAGGCAACAGCTCAGGCAACATCTACAACAACGCAGACACCGATGATGACATCGCAAATGGTGCTGTCTTGATCGGTACCTACAACACCGTTCCTGCTCCATCCGCTATGGCTCTTCTCGGCCTCGGTGGTTTGGTAGCTGGCCGTCGTCGCCGCTAATCGAAGACCTTTGAATTCGAACACAAAGGCCCCATCGCAAGATGGGGTTTTTTCATGCGCCAATTCTCGATCGAAACCAACAACCCACCCCCTCGGGCTTGGCTCAGGCCTTCTTCACAAACTCTGATTTGAGCTGCATCGCGCCGATACCGGGGATCTTGCAATCGATGTCGTGATCCCCGTCCACCAGCCGAATGTTCTTGACCTTGGTGCCCCCCTTGACCACCAGCGACGACCCTTTCACCTTCAGGTCTTTGATGACGACGACGGTATCACCCGACACCAGAATGTTCCCATTCGAGTCCCGAACTTCTTCCCCGCCATCACCGCTTGATGGAGTGCTTTCCCCTGAATCCGCGCCAGCCGCGGGCCATTCGTGGGCGCACATCGGGCAAACATACATATCGCGGTCGACATAGGTAAAGTCAGCACCACACTCTGGACAACTCGGGGATGTAGGCATCATTCAATCTCCACACACATACGAACCCGCATCAAAAACCTAGATCAGGGATTCGTTGTACGGTCCAGCGGACTCACCTATATGCTAGAGCGGATTGAGGAAGTTGGGTAGCGTGGTGTACACATTGTCCTCGATCGTCGCGGGATCCCCGTCCGGTCCTGCTGAGTAGAAATATGGGCGTTGAGCGGGACACGATCCACCATCTGAGTCCGCTTCGATCCCGATAAACCCAGCACGGTCGGATGCAAGAATCCTGTTCCGACGGATTTCCACAAACGGGATCAGTGACAAATCCGTCGGCAGCATCTCATCGGTAAAGAACCCCGCTTGCGGGTCCATGACATCAAGGAACATCCCAGGATCGGATACTGCACGCTGCCCGTCTTCCAGAATGCCATCGAACTTCGGATGCACATACCGGATCGGATTCCCCCACGCATCAAAGACCGTCATCATCCCAGGCTGAAGATCGCCGGGATAGTCGTAGTGCTTGACAAAGCTCGCATCGACATTCTCGAGCAGCGACGGAACATCCGACGAGGACGAGATCGATTGAAGAAAGAGACCGATCGAGTTAATCTGGTAATGCCGCAGCGGCGCGTCCGGATTATCGCTCGGAATAACTGTGTTGAACACCCCGTCGACCGCTGGGTAATACACGATATCGCCGCGGGAGTTGGAATCGATATCCTGCTCCAGTTTGATCGCAACCAGTGATGGCGGGACCGCCCCGGTCGCATTGATGTAATCATCGAGCGCCTGATCCAGCACCTGCAGCACGGATTCAGTCGCACGCTTGCGTCCAGAGTCCGCCATCGATGCCCCAACCGAGATCGAGATCGCGGCAATCAGCGAAATAATCGCGACTACAATCACGATCTCAACAAGCGTAAAGCCCCTCATTTGAGGTGTCGGATGAGTGATTTGATTCTGGGTCATGAAGAGCTCCGGTGCGAGCGAGTACCTGGGAGGGGCGGACGCGGGTATACCAAGATACACGATATGCGTCGCAGTTGTCCCGATTGATATACGCCCAGCGGAATACTCGGATCCCTTTTCGAGCCTTCAAACCATGATTCAGGCCTGTTCATTGCCCGAACCAGCCTCGCTATTGGAGTCCGGCTTGGGTTGCTGAGCGGGTTTTGGGGGTGTGTACATCGCTCCACTCGCGAATCCGGGCCCGACGATCGAGGAACCCATGATGTTCCCGGATCCTGCAGGAGCCGATTGTGGACGCCGCTGCTGCTGTGCTGGACCACCCGGCTGTCCACCTGGCTGTCCACCCTGTTGGGGCGGACGCTGCACCGGTCCTTGCCGGGGAGCCGGAGCTGAGAGGCGAGCTTTGAAGATGTACCCGGTAACCTTCTCGCGGATCTCCCGCATCATGCCTTGGAACATCCGTTGGCCTTCACGCTTGTACTCGATTTTCGGATCGGTCTGCGCGATGGCGCGGAACCCGATCGTGTCGCGGAGCTGGTCCATCGAGTACAGGTGATCCTTCCATGAAGTATCAAGCGTCTCGATGAGAACCATCTGCTCAAACTGGATCAGTTCCGGACGCGCAAGGGTTTCCACGCGGGCGCGGATCGCTTTGTCCCGGTCTTCCTCGTCGAGGTACCGCATGCGTTCGGTGATGCCCTCGCCGTAGCGTTCGGTCAGGACCGCATCGAGTTCATCGTCGTTCTCGCACGCGAGCGCCTTCTCCAGCATGACCTCAAGGTCCTTGGTCTTGAGCGACTCCTTGGTCGCTTCAACCAACCGCTCGCGGATCTTCGCAGGCGGGGTGGTCTTGATCTCTTCAGGACTCAACACCAGACCCACTCGATCCTTCGCCCACTTGACCAGATTGTCGAACGCCGCATTTGCGTCCTGCCTCGCGATCATCATTGTGCGCTGCATAATAAAGTCTGCCGGGAACTCGGCTTCGCGTTTCTCGTAGAGCTCGCGTGCGGTCTGGATGATCAGGTCACGGACCTCGAGTTGGTCGTCCTTGTTGGCAGCGATGATCTCGTCTGGACTGATTTCCTTGGTGAACTTGTCCTTCACCCAAACCGCGAGCTGTTCAGCGCCGTAGCGTGGATCAGCAAAGCTTTCGATTCTATCGAGTGGTGCCGCGTCGATTTTGGCAAACGCCGCCACTTCGAGCATCTCCTGAACCGCTCGGCGTTCTGCCGCCCCGCCCTCACGCAGTGACCCTGTATCAAGCTCAAGCCCGAACCGGCTCTTCGCCCACCGGTGCAAGCCCGCAGAATCAAAGTCGATCGAAACCTCGGACCCCTCGATCGGCATGTACTCGCCGAGGGTCATCACGATGGTTGCAGTCACATCTTCCTTCGCCAATCTCCGGATCGCGATATCCATCTCAATCGCGTCCTTGCCCTTGAGCCGTTCGGGGAGGATGGAACAATCCAGTTCCTTGCGGGCGTAATCCGCGGCACACGACGCCGCGAAATCGTCATCAAGGTACTCCGCGATCGCGTCATCAACCACATCCTCGATGTACTCGAAGACCAGATTATTCACCTCGCGGCCTTCAAGGATCCGCTGGCGCAAGCCGTAGAACCGCTGGCGCTGGTGTTCCATAACCTCGTCGTATTCGAGGATGTTCTTGCGGATCTGGAAGTTGCGTTCTTCGACCTTCTTCTGCGCCCGTTCAACATTCTTGGACAACCACGGATGCTCGATCGCATCGCCTTCCTTCATCCCCAGACGGGAGAGAAGCTTCATGGTTGTTTCGCCCGCGAACATCTTCATCAGATCGTCTTCAAGTGAGACAAAGAACCGCGATGAACCGTTGTCGCCCTGTCGGCCTGAACGACCACGGAGCTGGTTATCAATACGGCGCGATTCATGCCGCTCTGTACCGATCACATGCAAGCCGCCCATATCCTCGATGTTGTCGAACCAACGGACACGGTGCATGATCGAGCGGCCGTTCTTATCAAGCTCAGCCCGCAGTTCGTCAGCACTCGCCGATTCGATCCCCTTGGCGCTCATCCATGTGTACTGCCCCGCCCAGTGGCGCAGGAGTTGGAGTTCGAGCTCGCCGAAGTCCATGACCTCCGCGTCCCGCTTCTTCATACCTTCCGCTTTGAGTTCCACCGACGCGATCTTGCGGTACACATTCTCGCGGAGTTCCTGGTCGGACATGTCCGCCGTCAGACCACGCGACGCGATGCCCCGCTTGAGCAGGTGCTCAATAAACTCTTCGCGGTCAAGTTTCCCGAGCTTGATGTCCGTACCACGCCCCGCCATATTTGTCGCGATCATGACCGCGCCAAGGTGACCGGCCCCTTCGACCACATTCGCTTCGCGCTCGTGCTGCTTCGCGTTGAGCACCGAGTGCTGGACCTGGTATTTTTTGGTCAGCATCTGCGAGATCATCTCAGACCGCTCGACCGAAGTTGTGCCGACAAGGATGGGGCGTCCCGCGTCGTGGAATGCCTTAATCTCATCGACAATCGCTTCCCATTTGTCCTTAGCGCGAAGGTACATCAGGTCGTCATGGTCATGACGCGCGATCGGCTTGTTGGTCGGGATCGAAATCACATCGAGGTGATAAATATCGTGGAACTCTTGCGCTTCGGTATCCGCGGTACCGGTCATACCCGAGAGTTGCTTATACATCTTAAAGAAGTTCTGGACCGTCACCGAAGCAACCGTCTGCGTCTCCGCTTTGATCGGCACGCCTTCTTTACATTCGATCGCTTGGTGCAGACCATCGGACCACTGACGACCGATCATCGGACGACCGGTATTGGTATCCACGATCACAATGTTCGGTTCGCTCTTCCCCGTCATGCGATCGGGGACATCCATCACGATGTAGTCCTTGTCCAGCTGGTACACCGCGTACGCACGCAGCGACTGCTCAAGCAGGTGCGGGATATCCATGTTCTCATCGACATAGAACGATCCGACCCCAGCGAGTTTCTGAGCGTGCGCGATGCCGTCGTGTGTCAGGTGCGCGGACTTGCGATCCATCTCGATCTCGTAGTACTGCGAGTACTGATCCCGCTGACCCTCAAGGTCGGGTAGACGCTTGGTTTCGTCGTCCAGCCGCTTCTGAAGTTCAGGAATCAACGCCGAATCACGGGTCTGACGGATATCACCCTCCAAACCCTTGATGTTTTCCTTTGTCCGTTGAACCTCGTCTTCCTTCTCTTGCCAAGGTTTCTGAAGATCAACAAGCTGCTTCGCAAGCCCTGTTGCCAGCTCATAGCGGGGCTGATCGTCGTGCGCCGGACCCGAGATGATCAAAGGCGTCCGTGCTTCGTCAATCAGCGTCGAGTCGACTTCGTCAACAATCGCGAACTGACGCTTCCGCTGTACCTGCTCATCCACATTCCGCTTCATGTTGTCGCGGAGGTAGTCAAACCCGAACTCCGAAGTGGTGCCGTAGACGACATCGCAGCGGTACATCTCCCGCTTGGTGGATTCGGGCTGCATGTGCATCGGGTGGATCGCGCCGACCGTCAGACCGACCTTCGCAAAGAACGGGAAGGTCCAGTCGCGGTCGCGCTGGACGAGGTAATCATTCACCGTGACCACATGCACCTGCTGGCGGGTCACCGACGCCATGTAAGTCGCGAGCGGCGCGACGATGGTCTTGCCTTCGCCCGTCTTCATTTCCGCGATCTTGCCCTGACCCAGCACCATGCCACCGATCAGCTGCACATCAAACGGACGAGCACGGAACGGCGGACGCGATTCCGGATAAATCTCCCGAACCGCGTCGTAAATCTCGTTTGGAATATCGACCTGGATATACGCCGGGACCGGTTCAGCACACCCAAGGTACTCCCCCACCGGCTCCGCAGGCTCAAGCGAATCCACCTCCGCCTTCACGCGGTCATACGCCTCGCGTGCCGAGCCACTCAGAAGCGAAGGATCAAACCCATGTTCAGGATTAAAGATGTTGCGGATCCCCACCGAACGATCCATCGCTTCGCGCCCCACCGCGAATACCTCGACCAGCAGATCGTTCGAGGTCTCTCCCGCGTCGTACCGCTCCCGGAACTCTTCGGTCTTGGCGCGAAGCTCAGCATCGGTCAACGCTCGCATCTTGGGCTCAAGCTCCGCGATCGCGTCTACGCGTGTCGTGTACCGCTTGACCACACGCTCATTGCGTGAACCAAAGAGTTTCGAAAGAATGGAACCGATGACAGGGATTTCTGAACTGGACATGGTGTATCTCGTGTGTTGCGCCGGATCGATTCAACAATCCAGCGGGTAAGCCGAGGAACTCAGATCCGGTATGAACCGATCACGAGATCAACGACTGATTGAACGGGTTGTAAGATAAAAATACTGCAGGAACGCTTCGGATCACATCCGCGTCGGTGGCGGCAGATCGTGCATCCAAGGGATCAGCATCCGCCCAGTATCCATCCCCCCGGTGTCCGCAACCAAAGTCGCAGGCAACGGTTCGGAATCCTGTTCAACCATGACCACCGAGGTCGATTCCGCGGCATGATCCACAAGCTCGCGGAGCACCTGCGCCACGCAGCTCGAAAGCCGAGTGACGCGTGTCCGCTCGATCGTCCCGCTGCAGCTCGTTGCAGCAGTCGCCACCGAAGTCACCAAGAGGTGGACGGCGAGTGCAGCAACAACCCACCCCATCGCTTTGGACGGGCGGCTCATCGAACCGGCAAACTCGGATTCTGGTGTGGAGATCGTCATGGTCTGTTCTCTAAGTATCGGCATTGCCGAGCCATGGAGCAAGTTTCAGAGTCGATCTGGGACCCAATTTATACCCCCTGAACAAGAAACACCTCCTTCCCCCCGTCCCAACCCCCACGGATCCAGCAATCCGATCCGATCCGTCCCAATCTCAAAGGAATCCCAACCCAAGGTCCGATATGATCCATGTCCCAGCTCAAGGATGACCGCTGGGACCACACGCCAAACCAACGATCGACCCAATAATCGACGAGGATGCACCGATGCTCGCAACACGCCAATCCCTGACCCCGACCCGAAAATCCCTCACCCACAAGTTCGAGATCGGACGACACGAGGGATACCTGACCATCGGTCTCTACGCCGACGGCACGCCGGGGGAGATCTTCATCAAGATCGCCAAAGAAGGCTCCGCGATCTCAGGGATGTGCCAAGCGTTCTGCCGAGCGTTCTCCATCGCTCTTCAATATGGTCTACCAATCGACGAAGCGGTCAAACGATTCAAAGGCATGCGGTTCGAGCCCCACGGCCCGACCGGGAACCCCGACATCCCACAAGCCGATTCCATCATCGATTATGTCGCGCGATACATCGAAATCGAGTTTGGCGAAACAAAACGCCGGGACTCGTAATCCACCTCTCACACTACGCTTACACCACACGCGTCAGCGGCTCGTCCCCCTCGAACACCGCTCGGATGTTCGTCTGCACCATCTCCGTCATCGCTTCACGCCAACGCTTCTCGGCGCTCCCGATATGCGGCGTCAGCACCGCTCGATCAGACGAGATCAATCCAGCATGAACCGTCGGCTCAAGCTCAAACACATCCAGACCAGCCCCCCACAGATGCTCCGATTCCAACGCATCGACCAATGCCGATTCGTCCACCACCGGCCCACGCGAGGTGTTGACGAGGATCGAGTCTTTCTTCATCATCGCGAGCCGATCAGCGTTGATCAGGTGCTTGGTGTGTGGTGTCAAAGGCGTGTGGATGCTCACCACATCCGCGTCCCGCAATCCTTCCTCAAGCTCGACCCGGCGAGCCGCGAGCGGTGCCATTTCAAAGTCCAGGTGCCTGGTCCGAGCGACATACGCGATCCGCATCCCGAGTGATTTGGCACGCTGAGCGGTCGCGTATCCGATCCGTCCAGCACCGATGATCAGCAGCTCTTTGCCGCACAGATCCAGCCCCATGAAGTCCGCCATCCCGAGCTGGCCGTTCGCTGGATACGCCTCGGATCGAGCGTACCGGTCCGCTTGGATGAGACGGCGCGCGACGCTGAGCATCAGAAGAAACGCGATGTTCGCGGTCCCCTCGGTCACCGCATCTGGGGTGTTGCAGACCACGATCCCCCTGCTTTTACAGGCCTGAAGATCAATATTGTCGATCCCGACAGCGAAGTTATTCACAATTCGGAGCCCATCACCAGCAGCATTGAGCAGCTCCTCATCCACACGATCCGTGTACATCGTCACCAGCGCATCAGCACCAGAAACAAAGGAACGAACCGCATCGGCGCTCGATATCCCATCGCTCAGAACACGAACGCAAGCGTTTGGTAATTCGAGCTTTCCGGGTATCGCACGCGTGATTCGGACTTGTTTTTCAGGGGTTTGCATGCACCACGATAGGATCGAATCTCACCAAAGCTCAGGGGACACCGAGGGTAGATTTGAGAGCACCACGGATCGACAAATGGAAAAATATATAAAAAACCCTATGAAAACAGGGTGAATGGGTGGTATTCTGCCGATAGAAGTCCGGTAAAAACAACCGTAGGTGTGGGTGGAAGCCGCACACGAATTCACAACTTTGCATAATGGAGATTGCAAAATGGCTAAGAAAACAAAGAAAAAAGCAGCCCGTAAACCAGCAGCCAAAAAGACTGCGGCTCGCAAGCCTGCAGCCAAAAAGGCACCAGCGAAGAAGGCTGCTGCGAAGGCACCAGCTGCCAGCAAGCCAGGACGGATCACCGCCGCCAAGGACAAAGCACGCACCAAGTCGGAAGTCCTCTCAGTCATCGCTGAACATGTCGGCATCTCAAAGAAGGAAGCCGCTCAGGTCTTTGATGTCATGGGCGAGATGATCCAGGTCGATCTCAAGAAGGGCGCCTGCGGCGCATTCAATGTCCCAGGCATGATGAAGGTCAGCGTCCAACGCAAGCCAGCAACCAAGGCACGCAAGGGCGTCAACCCATTCACCAAGGAAGAAATGGTCTTCAAGGCCAAGCCAGCACGCAATGTCGTCAAGGTCCGCCCACTCAAGGCGCTCAAAGACCGCGTCTAAAGATAGCAAATCCTTCTGATTTGAAAGCCCCCTTGTTCAAACGAGGGGGTTTTTTATTCGCTTTACGCTCGCGGCGATTTCTTAAAGGTCTTGACCGGACCGGAACTCTCATCGGAATCCGAACTCTCCAACACCTCGTCAGTCGGTACAACTTCTGGAGTGATGTCAACAGGTTCCGATTCGATTTCACCTGCTTGAATCAGAGGATCATCGCCCGCAGTCGAAGCAGTCGAGTCATTCGTCAAATCAATCACAGATTCCGTGTTCAACGCGATTTCAACCCCTGCATCCGCCGGCTTGGCGTTCCGTGTAAATGCGGGCAACTTCCCATTGACACCCCTCATCGTGAGAACCCGAGATCGAGAAGGAAAGCGTCGTTCAGTCCTTTCAATCACACGCCCGTCAGGCATATGAATCTGGATCGCGACCCACTCCACCGGGAACTCGTCCACAAAGACAGGCTCAGCCGAAAAAGCGATCCCGGCACAGCCCATCAGCACTGCGGCAGTAAGAATTCCCGAGAAAGCGGTTTGAGTTTGGTCCATCGGCAATTCTCACTCATTACTGGGTACGGCGAATGTCGTTGATAGAGTGTCAATACGGATCTGCCATATTGCAACCGACTTCTCTGGAATCACTGAGATTTATCAGCATGATCACTCGGTCTTTCCCGATCCATCGTCAATTCCAGCGATACGCTTTATCGGGCATCGCTCAAATGACCGAAAATTGAATCCTGAACTGAGAGATAGAGCATGAATCTCACAAACCGTGCCGGTCCAAATGCGGTCGCACTTGAAACCACACTCCTCATCCACGGGGTCCCAACATCCTCCGCAAAGCCGCTCGCGGATGAACTCGCCCAGATCGTCCGATCACAGCACGCCCAGCCCGCACTCATTGGGATCGTCAACGGCACCCCCACCGTCGGGATGACCGAGCTGGAACTCGACTCCATGCTTGCCGAGGATCAGGTCCTCAAAGCCAACACCGCGAACCTCGGGATCGCGATCCACAAGAAAGTCCACGCCGCGACGACCGTCAGCACGACGATGGAACTCGCCGCCGCCGCCGGAGTCCGCGTCTTCGCGACCGGAGGGATCGGTGGAGTCCACAAGGGCTACGGCCAACACCTGGACATCTCCAGCGACCTCGCCGCCTTCACCCGTTTCCCGGTCGCGGTCGTCACCAGCGGTGTCAAGTCGATCCTCGATGTCGAATCCACCCGCGAAGCACTCGAAACACTTGGGATCATGATCGTCGGCTACCAGACCGATTCCTTCCCCGCGTTCTATCTCCGAGAATCCCAGGCACAAGTTGATGTCCGGATCGATGATCCCGATGAACTCGCAGAACTCGTCTTCTCAGAGATGTCACGCACCGGACGCGGAATCGTCGTCGCCAATCCCATCCCAGAATCCGACGAGCTCGACCGATCCCAATGGGAAGCATGGCTCAGCGAAGCGCGAGACCACGCGAAGCGTTCGGGAGCCACCGGCAGAGGCATGACCCCAGCCATCCTCGGTCGCTTGCACGAAGTATCGGAAGGCAAAACACTTACGGCCAATCTTGCCCTCGTCCGTTCCAATACAAAGCTCGCAGGGCATCTTGCCGTGAAATCGGGTTCTTAACCCGTTCATAACCCAACCACGCCTCGGTTTATCGGGCATCTTGACAGAATATTGACGCATTCTGTATGGATCAAATCAAATGATTCTTCCCATCCATGCTACGATATTGGCGTAGTTTGTCCGCTGAGACATGCCCAAGCCAATGGAGGTTGTGCTGGGTGTGATCTAAGCGAGGCAACCCTGGAGAGATCGAGCACCTGACGGTGCTCGAATACATCATCGAAATGTGAGAGATGATCCTGCGCGTGCGGGAACATCATCAACCAAAGGAGATTGAGATCATGCGTCATCAACTTGCAATCACAGCAATCGTCGCCGCGGCAGGACTCTGCGCCCCCGCATTCGCTCAGGACAGTGTCAGCACCAACGGCGGGAATCTGCCGGGTGATGCACTCAGCCCATGGACTGACAACTGCAGCGCGTATGTCGTTGACCTGTCACCATTCACAACATCCCAAGGCCACCTCTTCGGTGTCGCACCACTGGTCAAGATGACCAAGACCAACGCGACCAACTTCAACAACCTCTACTCCTCAAGCACCATCAGCCCAAGCACCAATGTCGGCGTCAACTACTCCATGCCGACCTACTCACTCTGGGAAGGCACACCAGGCGCAGGTGTAAACGCTCAGAACAACACCGCAGGCACACCAGTCACCCCAGCGGGTAACGCATCACGCTTCGCGATCGCAATCAACGAGTTCGGCACCACCCTCGGTGGTTCAAGCTTCAACGGCATCGTCGGTGCATTCGTTAACTACGACGCTTCGGACGCAAACCGCCTCTATGTGGACCGCCGCCAAGCAGCAGTCAACACCACCGACCAGTTCGCAGGCGACAGCTCACAGCTCGGTGGTCTCTCCATGGACGCAGATGGCAACATCTTCTACCGCGGCGACAACAACAACTCAACAGGTCTCAACCAGCTCTCGGGAAACAACATCTTCCGCACACGCTTGGGTGACCGCGACTGCGGCACCATCAACCTCATCTCCTCCGCAGCAACCACCGATGCAACCGATCGCCTGATCACCGCATACCCAGACACCCTCGGCGTTCCAAACAACATCCCAGCACGCGTAGCTGGTGGCAACGGCCTCTCCGTCGGCGGCAACGCCTTCGCAGCGACCACAGAACTCTTCATCGCGGACACAGGGTCATTCACCTCCACACCAAGCCACCTCGATACCACCGGCGGCTTCGGCAGCGACCACCGCGGTGCATTCAGCACCACCACCCACGACTTCCTCGGGAACGGTGCGGCATATACCCTTTCAATCCTCGCCAAGGACGCACAAGCAGGCGGCGGCGAAACCCGCATCCTCAATGTCACCGGCGTTGACGCTTCAGGCGCAGTAATCGGCGCAAAGGGCTTCGAGATCCCATCAGGATCACCAATCATCGATAACGAAACCGGGTTCGCAATCACCTACACCGGCAACGGTCAGCCAAACAACTACGGCGGTTCAACACTGTTCCGTGGTGGTGTTGGCCACATCGCAATCGGTCGCGATCAGAACGACAACGGCCTCATGGCGGTCATGGTCAACGAGAACGGCTTCTCCGATGACTTCTCAAACCAGATCGTCGTCTGCCGCTACAACGCGAACACCGGCGCAACCGAGTGGACCCTCGCGGCATATGTTGACCAGTTCAACATCTTCACACCAAACGCAGGCAAGCCAATCCTCGACGACACCGGCGCAACGATCGGTCAGATCGTCAACCTCGACGCAGTCACCGGTGGTTTCCCACTCGGCCCAGGCATGTCCGCCCCATCAATCGACGCAGCTGGCAATGTCTGGTTCATGTCCGCAGTCGAACTCTTCGATCGCGGCCCGAACGGCGAATCCGACTTCGACGGTGCACTCGTCCGCGCGATCTACGACCCAGCAACCTTCTCCTACCAGCTCGAACTGGTCATGGAAGTCGGCCAGGTCTTCGAAGGTCTCAACTCAGGTCTCAACTACCGTGTTGACTTCCTCGGCTCATCCACCGCCACCGGTGGCGCGACCCCAGGAACCATGTACTCGAGCAACGCTGCTGAGTTCGCATGGAACAACTCGGACATCTCCGCTGCGGATCCATCCGATCCAATCACCAACGGCGGTGTCATCATCGGTACCCAGATCACCTACGACACCAACAGCGACGGTATCTACAACAACCCAACATCGTCCTTCTACGATCCGGGTCAACCAGCGGATGAGTCCTACTCGGTCGGTCTGTATGTCGGCTACTACCAGGACGAAGTCGTCAACCCATGTCCAGCGGACTTGGACATGTCGGGAAGCCTCAACTTCCTCGATGTCTCCGCGTTCCTCACCGCATTCGGGAACATGGATCCAATCGCTGACTTCCAGCCAGACGGCAACTTCAACTTCCTCGATGTGTCAGCATACCTCTCCGCATTCGGTCAAGGTTGCCCATAATCATCGGACTGAAGCTCGCTTC